>Ga0315338_1000213_pt1 | contig 202910 bp, 156 predicted proteins | sample ASW8metaG_FD_204518 | JGI IMG/M metagenome (GOLD analysis project Ga0315338, IMG submission 204518) | Ammonia-oxidizing marine archaeal communities from Monterey Bay, California, United States - ASW #8 | ecosystem: Environmental > Aquatic > Marine > Coastal | place: USA: California | collected...
CCTGCGTTTGGTGAGCGCGATACTTATGGAGATATCCGACGACTGGCAAACGGCAGACAAACGCTACGTCGTCTTCGAAGACGCAATCGAGGGATAACCGAAATTACAGAAGCAATGTTGCTTAATCTCCGATAACGACACCGAGCAGCCCAGGATATCGCGATCGCCTTGAGCATCGACACCACAGGCAATCAGGACCGCCGCATCGAGAACCTGGCCACCCTGGCGGACTTTCTCGTAGCGCGCATCAACCACGAGATACGGAAAGCGGTCCAACTCCAGGCAGCGCCACGCCTGGAGCAACTCGTCGAGCTCTGCAGCAGCTCGTGAGACCTGTGTCGAGCTGATATCCGTACCGCACAGTTCTTCGACAATCTTCTTCACCCGGTGTGTCGAGACGCCTTGTAAGTACATCTCCGCGATCGCCAGCAGCAAGGCGCGTTCCGAGCGAAGGCCGCGCTCCAGGCTCTACGGATTGAACTCGCCGTCGCGGCTCTGTGGCACCTTAAGCGCCAACGTGCCGAGCCGCGTCTTTAACGACTTATCTTTATAACTGTTGGCGTAACTGGTACGTTCCTCACACCGTTCATACGGCGCGGCTCCAAGGTGCTCGCTACGCTCCGCCACCATCGCTGAGTTCAGCAAAACCGTCACCGCCTCTGCCAGTCCATCAAAACCATGGGGCTTCAGCAGTTCCACTGCATCGCCAATCGTTTTATTCTCACCATGCTGAGCCATTTCGCGTTTCCTCTTGTCTGCAATTTGCCAATCGTTTTCAAAAGGATAACCGGATGGCTCAGCACTTCGAACCATCACAAATTTACAGAGGAAACGTTACACCGCCATGAGTTCACGCGCGAGTGCCTGGCCATCGACGTTGCCGGGCGAATACGTTCGGCACATGTCATTGAACAACTCGCTCGGGTGATTAGTGTTCACGGCGCACCGGGTTACTTACGATCGGATAACGGTTCGGAATTCGTGTCACGGGCCGTGTTGAAATGGCTGACCGACCATCGTATCAATACGGCATTCATCGACCCGGGCAAGCCCTGGCAAAACGGCCTCGATGAAAGCTTCAACGGAAAGTTTCGGGACGAGTGTTTGAATATGGAATGGTTTCGCTCAAGGGCCGAAGCCAAAGTGATCATCGAAGCCTGGCGAAGGCAGTACAATCAGATCCGACCTCATTCGAGCTTAAACTACTTTACGCCGAATGAGTTTATACAACAATTGTCAAACGAGGCATCAACAACTGCCGAACTCTAGGCTTGAGTGGTCCGAAGAAATCAGGCAGGTCAAATGCTTTTGTCGTCGAAGCCCGGAAGTCGGCGGAGATACTTAGCGATCAACGTCGGGTCGAAGCAGCCGTAACGGTCTGGTGTCGAGGGATCGACAGCACCAGTTCACCGTCATCGTTCAGCATCGTCTTCCGCGAATTGCCGTTACGGTGGTTACCAGCCTGTTTCTCTGCATTACCGGCGCGATGGAATTCCATCGCCGGGTTCCAGCATACGCTCTGCCAGGGCCCTCTTCAGGTCGCCCAGTAAACCATCTGAGGCTAGAATGATCGCCGGGTCCAGGCCCGCCAACCGCTCGTCCAGTAGTTCAACGCGAACCGCCGAGAACTGCCTCTTTGCCATACTTGCCCCTTCCATACTGGGATGGTGTATGGCTCATCAACACAAAATTCCTGCCAGGCTCGATGCACCTCGACGATCGGGTCATGTAATCGGGAACTCCGAAGTCGCTTGGCCGAATACTCCGGGGGGCGGGGGGGGGTGTCGGATTTGACGCGTGTCGCGACTCGGGCCGATTCGTCAACGTCGCATCCGCGACCGCCCCTTATTACCGCCGCATCTCGCTGGCGTTCCTCAACCTTCTCACACACCGATCTGCCTTTGGATGCGTTGAAACGGACGCGGACAGGCGCGTGGACAAACGCCCCCGAATTACTGCACGATGCCATCAGCGATTCCGTGCGTTGCATTGACGAAGAGACGTCGCGGCGCGTCCTTCTAGCTGGACCAGGAATCTGATCGGCTTTTTTCGTTTGGCAGTCAATGATCGCAACTCGAAACGTCAACTGGCCGCACAGGATCCCTTCTACGCTTACCGTCAGCCGCAAATGGATATGTAGGGGCAGCCTGCACGCGAAATTCTCCAAATAGCCGCCCACCTGGCCGATTTTTGCTATTGCGAATGATCACTATCATCACTCCGCAGGTCTGAGCCGAGCGATGTCTAACTGGCGTTTACGATGCACCTCGCTTAATCGCAGCACACACAATCCAAGTGCCAGGAAAAGCCCGGAGTCTCATATGCTACGTTATGGTTTGGGTTACCGAATCGTCAATCAAGAGCGTCGCCTCACCCAGCGTGTAGGTGTGGAAGCCGCCCGACGAACCACCGTCGGCCCACGTGCCCACGGTTGATGTCGCCTCGACGACATCGCCGGCATTTCCGAGAACCTGCAGCGTGTTGCTCGTTTCCGACAATGCCAGAAGGTCCAGCACGTCCAAGCGCAGAGTGTTGTTGCCGCTGCCGGTCAGATCAATGCTCTCGACATTGCTTATCCTGTTGTTCGGTACATTCGTAAGATCGAGCGTGCGCCCACCCCCGAGGATTTCGACAACATCTGTTCCTGTGCCGGCATCGATGCGTAAGTTGGTTTCAGTGGCTTGTATTCTCAGTGTGTCGTTACCGCTGCCGCCGCGCATCGAAACGTTGTTGAAACCATCCGTATTGAGCGTGTCAGCGCCCTGACCACCGATCAAATTTTGCCCGCTGCCAGTTGCCGTGAGGCTTTCCGGCGCTGTACTGTCGGCGCGAAAATTGTCGCCAAATATTACTGATGCGGATCCAGCCCGAGTACCCGCGACGTTGTTATCCTTAGGCGCGCCGACGATAACATCCTCGTATCCGTCACCATCAAAGTCGAATCCGCCGTCTACAGACCAACCAAATCTATCAAGAGACGTTGAACTTCCGGTAATTACCAGCCCGTTCGACCCGTCGAGATCGGTTCCGAGGTTCAGCTCGTCTTCTGCGGCAAAGCTGCCGGAATGACCATAGACGATAAAAGCCTGACCCGACGTCGAAACTACCCCGCTCGGCGTACCAATCAAGATGTCATCGAAGCCGTCGCCATTGACGTCCCCAGCCCCGCTGATGACGGAATTACCTTGCGCAGCAGTAACCGTCCCGCCCTCCAGCATAAAACCGGTAGTACCGTTGAGTGTTGATAGATCTATCGCATTCAGCGCGCTGCGACTCGTATCGCCAAATATCACATAGGTCCGTCCAGAAGCTGATGTTTCTGAGCGCGGGTTCGCTGTCGGTGCCGTAAAACCGATGTCATCGAGGCCGTCTCCATTAACATCGCCTATGTTGGTAACTGACTGCCCGAGGCGGCCAGTAGCGTCGACACCACTGAACGTCGCTCCCTGGGCCAGGGTAAGAGCCGAGAGATCGACATCGTCCGGAAATCCGCTTGCGCGCCCCCATAACAGATAGACCTCGCCAAGGTTGCCATTCGCGCCGGATGCGCCGACAAGGAGATCGTCGAATCCGTCACCATCGACATCACCGGCAAATTTAATCGAAATACCTGCGGTGTCATTTGCCGCACCACCATTGACGTTAAACCCGGTGCTACCGCCAATCGTACCGTCCAAAGGTGCGATATTGGTGTAACCGCCAGGTTTGCCGAATACAACATAGGCTTGCCCTTGCAGGTTCGGTGTACCGCCGCCGGCCGGATTGACGAATGGCGCGCCCAACGCGATATCTGCGTAGCCATCGCCATTAAAGTCACCCCCTATGTCGAGACCTGTCGACAGAGCGCCGATGGCCGCTCCCGACGGAGATCCCGGACCGTCCAAAACAAAGCCCCCATTGGTGGGATATGATCCGGCGGACGGATCGAAATCCTGCAAGATGCTGTCGTCAAGACTGCCGGCTCCCGCGCTAGTCCCGAAAACCGCCGCGGCCTCGCCTAGCGGCGCAGAACTAAAACCGGTGGTTCCGACGGCAACGTCACTGAGGCCATCACCATCCAAGTCGCCGGCGCCGCTGACCGTTTGGCCAGAATTATCCAAATTGTTACTGCCATCAAGCTCGAATCCGACCAAACCATTCATGGAGCCAAGCGCGAAGTTGTTCAACCCGCCCGGAGTCGCGGTTCCGAATACGACATATGCCTGCCCGACAACTTGACCGCCCAAATCCGTTGTCGGGGCACCGATGATAATGTCACCCAACCCGTCACCGTTGAAGTCGCCGGCGGCCGCAACGGACGTGCCGGCTTCATCCGTCGATCCCTTCCCTAACAGCACGAACCCGTTCGATCCGTTTAGGTTAGCCGTATCGATTGTTACAACCGCAGCGCCTCCTGTCGGATCAACGGTGATGTTCGCCGAATCAGTCGCTGTACTGAAGGCCGTCGTTCCGCCATTCCCAGGATTGGTATCCGCTGACCCGCCGATGCTGCCGCTGGTCTGGTCCCAGGCACGGAAGGTGATGGCATTCGTAACCGTGCCATCAAAGCCCGCGTTTGGTTCGAAATAAACCCTTCCGCCGGAGGACGGCAGGAGAAGTGCGTTGTCAGCCGTGATCGCACCTGCCCCTATCGACGACCAACTGGTCCCGTTATTAATCGAAAAATGCCAACTGCCATTCGCTTCATTCAGGTTCGTAATGGCGATGCCGGTGTCGGGAGACGCATCCGCCTCCGTCACGTTGGATAGTGAACCGCCAATATCGACGAGGGCGGATACGGCCGTACCCACGCTTCCGCTTGGGCCACCGGAATCTTCATCCACGGAGGCAAGTACGGGCGTTTTGGTATTGTCCAGAACCGGCGCATCATTCACGGGATTAACTGTGATATTCACCGTATCCGTATCAAACAACGTCGCCGGATCGGTCGTCGTGATCGTCAGTACCCCGGTACCATTGAAATCAGGTGTCGGCGTGTAGAACAACCCATTCAGGGCCGTATTCAGTTCGGTCTCCGTACCCGAAAACGTCATCGTGACGTCTTCCGCACCGTCGCCGTTAATAAAGCTGAAGGTCCCTCCCGGAATGCTCCCGAGCGTGAGCGTGCCATTCGTAACCGACAGTTCTACTTCCAGAGACGGATGACCGTCCCCGTCCGTGACACTGATCGTTCCGGGAAATATTTCGTTCGTATCCTCCATCGTCGATTGATTCCCGGGCACCATATTCACTGGCGTCGAAGCGACGTTCACCGTCACCGTCTCCGTAGCATCAACCCCGACAATGACCAGGTCATCGACATCGACCGTAAACATGTCTCCGTTCGAAGGGTTGTTCCAGGTAAGAAAATCGAGTGCATCGTTGAGTTGCGTGAGCGTGCCGGTGAACGTGACCGATTGTGAGTTATTCATGCCGCCCGTGATCGTTACGCCGGACCCGCCATCCAGTTGCAATGTTCCGGTTCCACCCGCATTGAGGCTGACCTCCAAATCGCTCGCAAGACTATCCGGGTCGGATATCACGATCGAAGTGAGCGCGGGGACGCCAAAATTCGTCGCGATCAGGGTATCTGTCGTGATCGTCGGCAAGTCATTAATCGACGTTGAGACAACCGTCGTCGTGTTGTCGGTCGGCGCCGTATCGCCGTCGTCGGCGGTCACGGTGAACGTTGTGGTTTCCGTCGTGGTCGGCGACACCCGGTTTTCCGCCGGGTCGAAAACGAGTTGACGGATGGCTGCTTGTGCAGCACTAGCAGCAACACCGGTCAGGGTGTACGAGCCGCCGCCGGCATCCGTGAACCCGCTCGCGGTGAGCGAAGCGGAGGTAAACGTACCTTTGGCCGCATTATCGAGTGCAACCGTCACCGTCATCAGATCGCCGCCCGGTTCATCCGCGTCTGTGATAGTGACTGATCCAAACGGTGCGACCGTGGCAGTATCATTCACTGCCTGCCCGGCGCTCGTACCACCGATAACGGGTGCATCATTTACCGACGTCGAGATGACCGTCGTCGTATTATCCGTCGGCGCTGAATCGCCGTCGTCCGCGGTAATCGTGAACGTCGTCGTTTCCGCGGTGCCGGGCGCGACCCGGTTATCCGCCGGATTGAACACGAGCTGGCGGATCGCGGTTTGCGCGGCGCTGGCAGCAACCCCGTTCAGCGTATAAGAGCCGCCGCCGGCGTCGGTAAAGCCACTCGCGGTCAGCGATGCTCCAGTGAAAACGCCTTTGGCCGCAACGTCGAGGGCAACCGTGATGTCAACGAGATCGCCCCCGGCCTCATCCGCGTCACTGATCGTCGTTGCGGAAAACGGCGAGATCGTAGCCGTGTCATTGACACCCTGCCCCGCGCTCGTACCGCCGATCACCGGCGCATCGTTAACCGAGGTCGAAATGACTGTCGTCGCGTTGTCGCTCGGCGATGCGTCGCCGTCGTCGACAGTGAGTGTAAACGTCGTGGTCTCTGTTGCCCCCGGCGCAACCCGGTTGTCAGCCGGATTGAATACGAGCAGGCGAACCGCCGTCTGCGCGGCACTCGCCGTTACATTATTCAAGGTATAGGAACCGCCGCCCGCATCGGTAAATCCGCTGGCCGTCAGCGACGCGGCCGTAAAGACGCCTTTCGCCGCAGCGTCGAGCGCCACGGTGACGTCAACCAGATCGCCGGTTGGTTCATCCGCATCAACAATGGTTGTCGTCGCAAACGGATTGATCGTTGCGGCATCGTTTACCATCTGCCCGGTAACCGTGCTGCCGATTACGGGCGCGTCATTGATCGAGGTCGAGATGACGGTCGTCGCGTTGTTGCTCGGCGCCGCGTCTTGATCGTCCACGGTGATCGTGAATGTCGTCGTCTCCGCGTTGCCCGGAAGCACCCGATTATCGCTCGGGTTGAAAACAAGCTGACGTATCGCGGTCTGCGCCGCCCCGGCCGAGACATTACTAAGCGTGTAGGAACCGCCGCCGGCATCGACGAACCCGCTTGCCGTTAACGAGGCGGCCGTGAATATACCCTTCGCCGCCGTATCCAGATCGACCGTGACGACGATATCGTTCTCGCCCGTATCGGCGTCCCCGATCGTCACAGCGCTGAACGGCGTTGCTGTGGCCGTATCATTGACCATCTGACCGGTACTCGTGCCACCGATAGTTGGGGCGTCATTGACGGACGTCGAAATAACGGTCGTCAGGTTATTCGTTGTCGGGGCCGCGGTTTGATCGTCAACGCTGATCGTAAACGTGGTTGTTTCCGTCGTGTTCGGTGCGACCCGGTTATCGGTCGGGTTGAACACGAGCTGGCGGATCGCCCCCTGCGCGACCGCCGCGGTCACATTCGACAACGTATAGTCGCCGCCGCCCGCATCAGCAAATCCGCTCGCTGTCAGAGAGGCACTGGTAAACGCACCTTTTGCGGCCGTATCGAGCGACACCATCACGTCAAGATCGGTCTCGCCGGCGTCCGTATCGTCGATCGTCACCGTGCTGAACGGAGTCACCGTGGCGGTATCGTTGACGCCCTGAGAAGCAGCGGTACCGCCGATTTGTGGCGGATCGTTGACAGACGTCGCGATCACCGTGGTCACATTGTCGCTGGGCGACACGTCGCCATCGTCGACGGTGACGGTAAACGTCGTCGTTTCGGTGCTGCCTTCCGGCACCCGGTTGTCCGTGGGATCGAACGCGAGCTGGCGGATCGCGGCCTGCGCGGCGGTGGCCGTGACCGCGTTCAACGTGTAACTGCCACCACCGGCGTCACTGAAGCCGCTGGCCGTAAGAGAAGCTGCCGTGAAAGCGCCTTTTGCCGCGACGTCCAGCGCGACGGTCACATCGACGAGATCCCCGCCGGATTCGTCTGCGTCACTGATCGTCGTCGCACTAAACGGGTCAATCGTCGCGTTATCGTCGACCATCTGGCCCGCTGCCGTTCCGCCGATGGCTGGCGCGTCGTTAATCGACGTTGAAACGACCGTCGTACTCGAATTGCTCGGTGCAACATCACCGTCGTCTACCGTAATGGCAAAGGTCGTCGTCTCTGTCGTTCCCGGCGCGACACGGTTATCGGCCGGATTGAAAACGAGTTGGCGGATAGCGCCCTGCGCCGTCGCCGCTGTCACGTTGGACAAGGTATAGTCCCCGCCCCCTGCGTCGGCGAAACCGCTGGCCGTCAACGAGGCACCCGTGAACACGCCTTTTGCGGCCGTATCAAGTGAAACCGTTACATCGATATCGTTTTCGCCGGTGTCAGCATCGCTGATGGTCACCGCGCCGAACGGCGTCACCGTGGCATTGTCGTTCACTGGTTGATTACTGGCGGTACCGCCGATCATGGGCGCGTCGTTAATCGACGTGGAGACCACTGTAGTCGCCATGTCGGTTGACGGCGCCGCCGTCTGATCGTCGACACTGATCGTAAATGTCGTTGTTTCGGTCGCGCCGGGGGCGACACGGTTATCGGCCGGGTTGAACACAAGTTGGCGAATGGCGGTTTGGGCCGCAGCGGCAGTCACGTTGTTAAACGTATAAACGCCGCCACCGGCGTCCGAAAATCCGCTGGCCGTGAGTGAGGCGGCGGTGAATACGCCTTTCGCGGCTGTATCCAGCGTCACACTCACATCGAGATCATTCTCCCCCGGATCGTTGTCCGAAATCGTAACGGCGGAGAACGGACTGACCGTCGCGGTGTCGTTCACCATCTGGCCGGACGCGGCGCCACCGATAGCCGGCGCGTCGTTGACGGATGTCGAGATGACGGTCGTCGTCATATCATTCGGCGCCGCGTCGCCATCATCGACCGTGACCGTGAACGTCGTTGTTTCGGTGCTACCTTCAGGCACACGGTTATCAGCGGGATCAAAAGAGAGCTGTCGGATCGCTGCTTGTGCCGCCCCCGGGGTCACCGTGCTGAGCGTATAGTCACCGCCTCCCGCGTCGACAAACCCGCTCGCTGTCAGTGAGGCCGCCGTAAAGGCCCCTTTCGCCGCGGCGTCGAGCGACACCGTCACAACGAGGTCGTTCTCACCGGGGTCGGCGTCCGCAATCGTCACAGCCGCAAACGGATCGACCGTCGCATTGTCGTTAACCATTTGCCCGGCAGCCGTACCGCCGATCATCGGTGCATCGTTCACGGACGTCGAGTCGACCGACGTGGTCATATCCGTCGTCGGCGCCGCGTCCTGATCGTCCACACTGATTGTGAACGTCGTCGTTTCCGTCGCTCCGGGCGCGGTCCGGTTATCGGCAGGATCGAACGCGAGCAAGCGGATCGCAGCCTGCGCCGCTGCCGCGGTGCCCGCGGCGAGGTTGTAAACGCCACCGCCCCCATCAGTAAAACCGCTCGCCGTTAGGGAGGCGGTCGTAAAAGCGCCCTTGTTGGCATCATCAAGCGTAACACTGACGGTAATATCGGTCTCGCCCGGATCGGCGTCCGTGATCGTAGTCGCCGAAAATGGATTGATCGTCGCCGTATCGTTGACCGCCTGGCCGCCCGACGTACCGCCGATCATCGGTGCATCATTAATCGATGTCGACACCACCGTCGTACCGTTGTCACTCGGCGCCGCATCACCGTCGTCCACCGTCACCGTGAACGTCGTCGTCTCTGTCGCTCCGGGAGCGACACGGTTATCACTCGGGTTGAACACCAACTGACGTATCGCCGCCTGCGCCGCACTCGCCGCCACGCCGCTCAGTGTGTAATCACCACCTCCGGCGTCCACAAAACCACTCGCCGTTAATGACGCCGCCGTGAACACACCCTTCGCCGCGACGTCCAGACTCACCGTCACATTGACCTGATCACCCGCGCCTTCGTCCGCATCCGTGATCGTCGTCGAACCAAAAGGACTGATCGTCGCCGTGTCGTTCACCGCCTGACCCGCCGACGTACCACCAATTACCGGCGCGTCATTCACCGACGTCGAAACCACGTCCGTCGTGCCGTCCATTACTGCTACGGTCCCGTCGTTCACCGTGACCGTGAATGTCGTCGTCTCCGTCGCGCCCGGCGCGACCCGGTTGTCCGTCGGATTGAACACCAGCTGACGGATCGCCGTCTGCGCGTTCGCCGCCGTGCCCGTAAACGTGTAATCACCACCGCCCGCATCGACAAAACCGCTCGCCGCCAGCGAACCCGCCGTGAACACGCCCTTCGCCGCGTCGTCCAGACTCACCGTCACCGTCTGCGTGTCCGCCACCGGTGTCACATCGACATCGACTATCGTCACCGCCGTAAACGGATTTACCGTCGCCGTGTCATTGATCGGACCCGAGTCCGCAAATCCGCCCAGCACCGGCGCGTCGTTCTGACCCGTCACCGTGATCGTTACCGTACCGGTGTCCGTACTCGTCCCGTCCGTCACCTGGTAATCGAAACTGTCCGTACCCGTCGCACCCGCCGCCAGTGCTTCGAACTGACCGTTCGCGTCATAATCAAACGTGCCGTCGTTGTTGTTCGTCACCATGCCCGACGGGGTACCACCCACCGCACCTGCCACCACCGAGATCGCCTCCGGCGGCATCGACGTATCGAAGTCGTTCGTCAGCACGTCACCTGTCGTGATCACCGGGCCGTCTTCGTTCGCGATGAAATTACCCGGATCCGTCGTATTATCATCGTCCGTCGCCACCGGAGGCGGGTTCGTCACGATGTTCGCTGTTACCGTCGCCGTCGAAGCGACACCCTGTGAGTCGTTGATCGTGTACTGGAAGACATCCGTATCCGTCGCGCCGCCCGCGAGGCCACTGAACCCTGCATCAGCGTCATAACGCAACGTCCCGTCACCGAGCAGTGTCACCGTCGCGCCCGAATCCAGTGCCTGTGCCACGTCCTGCACCAGCACCACCGTTCCCAGCGTCGTATCCGTCACCGACACCACCCCGAGCGTCTCCGCAGGCAAGTCCGGGTCCAGGTCTGCACTCGCGCTGCCGCCGCCGCCTACGACGTCCATGACGAACGCCGTGTCGTTGTTGCCGATCGTGAACGTATCGGCCACCGCGGTCGGATTGTCGTTGATAGACGTCGACACGACTGTCGTCGTCATGTCATTCGGTGAGGCGTCGCCGTCGTCCACGGTCAACGTGAACGTCGTCGTCTCGGTCAACGTCGGTAATACGCGACTTTCGGACGGATCGAACGTTAACTGACGGATCGCGGCCTGTGCCGCACTCGCCGTGCCCCCCGACAGCGTGTACACGCCGCCACCGGCATCGACGAAACCACTCGCCGTCAGCGACCCCGCCGTGAACGCACCCTTCGCGGCATCGTCAAGCGTCACCGATACCGTAACGAGATCGCCGCCAACTTCATCGGCATCGCTAATCGTAATAGCGGTGAATGGATCAACCGTTGCATTGTCATTGACGGCCTGACCCGCTACCGCACCCCCGATCACCGGCGCGTCATTCACCGACGTCGACACCACCGTCGTTGCCATGTCCGTCACCGGCGCCGCGTCCTGATCGTCCACACTAATTGTGAACGTCGTCGTTTCCGTCGTGCCCGGAGCCACGCGGTTGTCTGCGGGATCGAACGACAACTGACGGATCGCAGCCTGCGCCGCTGCAGCCGTTCCCGCGGCGAGGTTGTAGACGCCGCCTCCCCCATCAGTAAAACCGCTCGCTGTTAAGGAAGCCGCCGTAAAGGCGCCCTTGTTGGCATCATCAAGCGTGACGCTGACGGTAATATCGGTCTCGCCCGTATCAAGGTCCGTGATCGTAGTCGCCGAAAATGGATTGATCGTCGCCGTATCGTTGACCGCCTGGCCGCCCGACGTACCGCCGATCATCGGTGCATCATTAATCGATGTCGACACCACCGTCGTGACGTTGTCACTCGGCGCCGCATCACCGTCGTCCACCGTCACCGTGAACGTCGTCGTCTCTGTCGCTCCGGGAGCGACACGGTTATCACTCGGGTTGAACACCAACTGACGTATCGCCGCCTGCGCCGCACTCGCCGCCACGCCGCTCAGTGTGTAATCACCACCTCCGGCGTCCACAAAACCACTCGCCGTTAATGACGCCGCCGTGAACACACCCTTCGCCGCGACGTCCAGACTCACCGTCACATTGACCTGATCACCCGCGCCTTCGTCCGCATCCGTGATCGTCGTCGAACCAAAAGGACTGATCGTCGCCGTGTCGTTCACCGCCTGACCCGCCGACGTACCACCAATTACCGGCGCGTCATTCACCGACGTCGAAACCACGTCCGTCGTGCCGTCCATTACTGCTACGGTCCCGTCGTTCACCGTGACCGTGAATGTCGTCGTCTCCGTCGCGCCCGGCGCGACCCGGTTGTCCGTCGGATTGAACACCAGCTGACGGATCGCCGTCTGCGCGTTCGCCGCCGTGCCCGTAAACGTGTAATCACCACCGCCCGCATCGACAAAACCGCTCGCCGCCAGCGAACCCGCCGTGAACACGCCCTTCGCCGCGTCGTCCAGACTCACCGTCACCGTCTGCGTGTCCGCCACCGGTGTCACATCGACATCGACTATCGTCACCGCCGTAAACGGATTTACCGTCGCCGTGTCATTGATCGGACCCGAGTCCGCAAATCCGCCCAGCACCGGCGCGTCGTTCTGACCCGTCACCGTGATCGTTACCGTGCCGGTGTCCGTACTCGTCCCGTCCGTCACCTGATAATCGAAACTGTCCGTACCCGTCGCACCCGCGGCCAGTGCCTCAAACTGACCGTTCGCGTCGTAATCAAACGTGCCGTCGTTGTTGTTCGTCACCATGCCCGACGGCGTTCCACCCACCGGACCTGCCACCACCGAGATCGCCTCCGGCGGCATCGACGTATCGAAGTCGTTCGTCAGCACGTCACCTGTTGTGATCGCCGGGCCGTCTTCGTTCGCGATGAAATTACCCGGATCCGTCGTATTATCATCGTCCGTCGCCACCGGAGGCGGGTTCGTCACGATGTTCGCCGTCACCGTCGCCGTCGAAGCGACACCCTGTGAGTCGTTGATCGTGTACTGGAAGACATCCGTATCCGTCGCGCCGCCGGCAAGGCCACTGAACCCTGCATCAGCGTCATAACGCAACGTCCCGTCACCGAGCAGTGTCACCGTCGCGCCCGAATCCAGTGCCTGTGCCACGTCCTGCACCAACACCACCGTTCCCAGCGTCGTATCCGTCACCGACACCACCCCGAGCGTCTCCGCAGGCAAGTCCGGATCCAGGTCTGCACTCGCGCTGCCGCCGCCGCCTACGACGTCCATGATGAAATTAGTAGACAGATTGCCAACCGTAAACGTATCGGCCACGGCGGTCGGATTGTCGTTGATAGACGTCGACACGACTGTCGTCGTCATATCGTTCGGCGAGGCGTCACCGTCGTCCACCGTCACCGTGAACGTCGTCGTCTCCGTCAATGTCGGTAATACCCGGCTCTCGGACGGATCGAACGTCAGCTGACGGATCGCCGCCTGCGCCGCACCCGCCGTGACCCCCGACAGCGTGTACACACCGCCACCGGCATCAACGAAACCGCTCGCCGTCAGTGAGGCCGCCGTAAACGTTCCTTTGGCGCCGTCATCGAGGCTGACGGTGACTACGAGGTCGTTCTCCCCCGTATCGACGTCCGCAATCGTGACTGCGGTAAACGGATCCACGGTCGCGTTATCGTTCACGGCCTGGTTCGCCACCGTGCCGCCGATCATCGGTGCATCATTCACCGACGTCGAGACCACCGTCGTCGCCATGTCCGTCACCGGCGCCGCGGACTGGTCATCCACACCAATTGTGAATGTCGTCGTTTCCGTTGTACCCGGGGCCACCCGGTTGTCGCTTGGATCAAACGACAACTGACGGATCGCAGTCTGCGCTGCCGCTGCAGTGACGCCGTTCAAGGTGTAGTTACCACCCCCCGCATCGGCGAAGCCGCTCGCCGCGAGTGACCCTGCCGTGAACACGCCTTTCGCCGGATCATCGACACTGACTGTTACGTCGATATCGTTCTCACCGACATCGGCATCGGAGATGGTCACGCCACTGAACGGATCCACGGTCGCGGTATCGTTCACCGCCTGACCAGCCGACGTACCGCCGATCACCGGCGCGTCGTTCACCGATGTCGACACGACCGTTGTCGTATTGTCGCTTGGCGCCACATCGCCATCGTCTGCGGTGACGGTGAACGTGGTTGTTTCCGTCGCTCCGGGTGCGACCCGGTTATCACTCGGGTTAAACACCAACTGACGAATAGCCGTTTGTGCCGCGCTCGCCGCCACGCCGTTCAGCGTGTAACTGCCGCCTCCGGCATCGGTAAACCCGCTCGCTGCCAACGACGCCGCCGTGAACACGCCGTTCGCGGCCACGTCGAGCTGAACAGTCACATTAACGAGATCGCCGCCCGTTTCGTCGGCATCGAATATCGTCAACGCACTGAACGGGTTGACGGTCGTGATGTCCGTCACCGCCTGGCCGGCGGCCGCGCCACCAATAACGGGCGCATCATTGACCGAACTGACGATCACATCGGTCGTGCCGTCAATGACGGATACGGTCGCATCATTCACCTCAACGGTGAATGTCGTCGTCTCCGTGTCACCAGGAGCGACCCGGTTGTCCGTCGGGTCGTAATCGAGCAGTCGAATGGCCGCCTGGGCGGCCGCCGCGTTAACGCCCGTCAGGCTGTAACTTCCGCCACCGCTGTCTGTAAATCCGCTGGCGATCAGTGACCCGGCCGTGAACACGCCCTTGGCCGCGTCATCGAGGGTTACCGTGACCGACAGGACATCGACCGGCGTGACGTCTTCATCCGTGATGGTGACAGCGGAAAACGGCGTGAGCGTCGCCGTATCGCTGATGGGGCCCGCGTCGGCGAACCCGCCGATGACCGGAGCGTCATTCACATCGGTGACAGTCACCGTCAGGTTCTGCACTGTGTCCGCGGTCGCGGCATCGCCGTCGCTTGCAGTGACCTGGACCTGGTACACGTTCGTACCGGCGTTGCTGTCCATCGCCTCGAAATTCGCACCCGCGCCGGTAAACACGAGATTCGAACCGCCAATAATGTTGAACCGACCCATGTCGGCGCCGCCAGTCAACGTAAACGTAATCGTGTCACCCGGGAGGTCAGCGTCTGTTGCCGTCAGGGCGACGACCGGTGTGGTGTTTTCCGCGACGTTCGGATTCGCGTCCGATGTAATAATCGGCGGGAATTCATTAACCCCGTTCAGATTAATCGTCACCGTCTGACTCGTCGTCAGCGGCGGCGCGCCGTTATCAGTGACATCAATATCGAGCGTCAGGTTCGCGTTCGTCTCGCGGTCGAGAACACCCGCACCCGAGACCGTGATCTGTCCGTTGTTCGGATCGATACTGAACTGCGTCTGGCCGGTGCCGCCTGTGATGGAGTACATGAGGGTTTGAGCAGGGACGTCGGCGTCCGTCGCGCCCAGACTCCCCACGACGGTGCCGCCTGCCGAGTTCTCGTCGACGGCGAACACCGTCGGGCCGGTGATGACCGGCGCGTCGTTGACCGGATTTACCGCATGCGTTCCGTTGAAAACGCCGCTACTGTAGGCACCAACGCCGCCGGTGTCCGTACCGTTGGTATTGACACCACCGGTACCGCTCGCGACCCCGTCGCTGCCATCCCAGGCGCGATAACTGAGCGTGTCCACCTGGCCGCTGGTTCCGTCCGTCGGCGGAGCGAATCGGACCCAGGCGTCCGCTCCGAGAACGCGAGCCGTGGTGTTCGACACTCCGGTCAGGGCCTGCCAGTTTCCGTTCGTCCCGTTCGTCGAATCGATGCTGAATTGCCAGCCGCCGCCAGACACCGTCGTCGCCCCGGTTATCGCAACACCGAGATTCCCGGGACCAGACGCACCGTCGACATCGTCGGCGCCGGCATTGGAAATCAACGCCGCAACTGTTGTGGCAACGGGCACGGCAACCGCATTGCTCGAGTCCGCCGGGGCGAGCGACGCAGTGCCATCATTGGCCGTGGGCGCATCGTTCACCCCCACGATCGACACCGTAACCGTCGCCGTACTGGAGCTACCGTCTTCGTTCGATATCGTATAGGAGAAACTGTCCGTGCCCGTTTCGCCGGCATTGAGCGCGTCCTGGGCGTCGGCATCCGCTCTGTAGATGACCGATTCGTCACCAAGGACAGGACTCCCGTCATCGAATACGACGCTGCCCGCGGTGCCATTCGTGTTAACTGCGGAAATACCGAAAGTGCCGGACGCGGAATCAGTGTCGTTGCGAAGAATAGCGTCGGCAAGATCGGGGGTGGCGCCGTCTTCAAATAAATTAAGATCTGTCGCGGTCGAGCTGCTGTCCGATACCGCGGACACTGTGCTGCCTGAGTCCGACCCGGCAGCCGCCTGGTCGACGGACTGATCGAGTTCCGATAGCCCCCCATCGGCACCGGTCTTTTTGCGGGTACCGTCGCTCGAAATCGTATCAAACAGACCCGACACGCTATCTCGACGCGCACCTTCACTGGACGAATCAAATCCTTCCGGGAGCGGGCCGGATTCCGGCAGCAATGCGCCTTCGTAGGCGGGTAACGTATAAGACCCGGACAAAAACGCGCCGGATCCGGTAATGAGGTGAAAACCGTCGCCGTCGTGAAACGCGAGTGCGGTTTCGACCCCTTCGTCGTCTTCGACCCCTTCGTCGTCTTCGTCGTCTTCGTTCGAAGCATCACCGGCAGCGGCGAAGAAGTCCGGCAGAATGACGTCGCCTTCCGGCGTCGTGACGACGAGATTGCCGCCGCTCTGGCTCGTCGATATTTTCGCCTCGGTCGTCGGTGCGAGCACGACCGTATCGCCGGGTTCGAGATCGAGCGGTTCGCCGGGAACAACTTCCACGGTGCGAACATTCCCGTCGGGCGATATGATTCTAATTTCGACTGCCATCTGACTCTCCTTGCGACCCGCGTATTCGGTCCGGCTGCCTGTCCGGTCCGTCGCGAGTCAAAACACGCTCGGGTGCGCTGGCGCAGCCCTCAGAATGTGTATTAAACGCTTAATTTTACAATCGTTATCGGAAGCACTTCACGATTCTCACGATGCCCTGCCACGGACGCCCTGAGTACCGGGCGAACCTGGTCAGCGCTCGCTCAACGCGTTGTCCCTGATCTTCAATACTGGCTTAAGTATATAATCTAAAACGGTTTTTTCGCCGGTCAGTATCTCTACCGTGGCCACCATCCCCGGAATAATGGGCAGTGGCCCTTCCTTGCCTTCGAGGTGTGCCGACTCGGTACGGACAAAGATCCGGTAATAGGTCTCATTCGGGTTCTTCTCGTCGGCAATCGTATCCGCGCTGATATGCTCGAGATGCCCCGGCAGACTGCCGTAAATCGAGTAGTCATAGGCCGTGATCTTGACGGTGGCTTCCTGTCCCGGGCTGAGAAAAGCGACGTCTGCCGGCCTGATCCGCGCTTCAACGAGTAATTTGTCCTCGAGCGGCACGATTTCCATGATGTTCGCTCCGGGGCGAATGACACCGCCAACGGTCGTGACCTCGACATTTTTCACCGTCCCGCGCATCGGGGATCGGATGACCGAACGGTAGACCTCATCGGCCCGCGCCGTGTTGATTTCGAGCGCGCGGGCGAGATCGGCTTCCCGGCTGGCCAGTTCCTCTCGCGCTTCGGCCCGGAATCCGTTCCGGACTTCTTGTATTTTTCCTTTTATTTCAATGAGTTGTCGCTTTAGTCGTAGCACTTCGACCTCGGACACCGCACCCTGAGCGACCAACGGCTCGGTCATGGCCAGCTCCTGCTCTGCCAGCGAGAGGTTGCGGGTTTGCGATGAGATGGACTCCCACAGCGCCGTTCGTCGCGAGTGGTACAGTTTTCGCTCGAGACTGATGATCGAAGCGTTTACGTCAGCCGGAAATACCGGTTCCGCGGCGTTCGCCTCCGCTGTCAGGCGGGCAATCGCGGCTTTTTCCGCCATGACGGTCGATTGCCCTTCACGCAGGGACGCGCCCGAGCGCGTATCGTCGATGCGCAAAAGCACCTCGCCCTCTTCGATGATGTCACCTTCGCGAACAAATAATTCCGACAAGATGCCGCCTTCGAGACTTTGGATAACCTGCTCCCGGCTCGACGGCGTCACCTTGCCCTCGCCACGGGTTACCTCGTCGACGACGGCGTGATCGGCCCAGTAATACGCGGAGGCAAAAAACGTGATGATGAGCAACAGGCTCAACCCCGCGAGCGGATTCGAGTCGACAACGAGCGCCGCGCGAGCATCGGCGATATAACCAACGTCCTTGCGCGCCCGCGCGAGTTCACGACGATCCATCTGCAACGGCGTGTTCACGAACGCGCGTCCGAAGATTGCTGAGTCAGGCGCTTCAATACCTCGTCCCGTGGTCCATCCATAATGATGCGTCCGCCGTCGACCACGATCAGACGGGACACGAGGTTCAACAGCGTCGGTTTATGAGTGACGAGGATCAGTGTCTTATGTTCCGCGAATGCGCCAATGTTGGCGATGAAACTTTGCTCCGCCGAGTGATCCATGGCGCTCGTCGGCTCGTCGAACAGGAGTACGCTCGGTTTCTTGATCACGGCCCGGGCGACGGCGACGGCCTGGCGTTGTCCGCCTGAGAGCCCGTCGCCGCGTTCACCGACCAGCGTTTCGAATCCGTCCGGCTGTTGCGCGACAATTTTATCGAGACCCGAAATCCTCGCCGCCTCGAGCACATCAACGTCGTTCGCGTGCGGATAGCCGAGCGTGATGTTATCGCGCAACGTTCCCTGGAACAGCCGCGTGTCCTGCGCAACGTAGCCAACCTGGTGGCGCACATCGATCGGATCGAATTGATCGATGTCGATACCATCAATCCGAATTGCGCCGCTGCCGGGCGCGTAAAGACCGAGCACGAGTTTCAGTAGCGTACTCTTGCCCGATCCGATGCGACCGAGCACCCCGACGTGCTCGCCGGCCGCGATATTGATCGACACGTCGTTGACGACCGCGAGTTTCTGGTTTGGGTAAGCGAAGCTGACCTGTTCGAGTGCGATCGCGCCATCAATCGCCGGACGTTCGAGAAACTGGCGGCTTGCGGGTCGCTCGACCGGTCGGCGCATCAACTCGTCGAGCGTCGTGTAGGAAGCCCGTGCAGATTGATAACGCGTCATCAGCGAGGCCACCTGCTGCAGCGGCGCGAGACCGCGACCACTAAGGATGACACAGGCGATGAGCGCGCCGACGGTCAGTTCTCCCGCACCGATCAGAAACACACCCCACACGACGATCAGTATCGTTGTGAGTTGTGTGGCCAGGGTGGCAAAGTTGATCACGAGCGATGAAATCATGCGTGAGCGGGTTGCCGATCGGCCGGTCAGCGCGGTGTAATCCTCGTAACGCCCCTGCACGCTGCCTTCGGCACACAGGGTTTTAAGAATTTCGATGCCGTCGACCGCCTCGACCAGGAGTCCATGTTTTAGTGCAGCTTCACGCAGGTGCAGCCGCATCAGATAGGCGAGCGGAACCTGTGCGATCAGCCCGACGACCAGAACCGCGGGGACAGCCGTCAAAGGGACAAGATAAACTGGTCCGCCGATCAGGTAGATGACCCAGATAAAAAAAGCGACGAACGGAAGGTCGATCACCGCGGTCAAAGTCGCCGAACTCATGAAATCCCGCAGCGACTCGAACTCACGCAGCTGAGCCGCAAATGCACCTGAGGACGGGGGCCGCGATTCGATTCGAATACCTAACGCCTGCGCGAACAACGTGCTGCCCAAAATGAGGTCTGCTTTTTTCCCTGCAGTATCGAGGAAATAAGCCCGGAGATTGCGCGCCAGAAACTCGAAACCGATCGCCATTGCGGTGCCAATCGCAAGAACGGTCAACGTTTCAACGGCATTGTTCGGTACGACCCGATCGTAGACGTTCATAATGAACAGGGACGTTGCGACGGTCAGTAAATTCACGACCCCCGCCGAAAGTATTGCTTCCGTGTAATACCGCCGATAGCGCCACAGCGTGCCCCAAAACCAGGATCGCGTCGAACTCCGCCCGATATTGCTGAGACGCGAATCGTCGAGCCCAAACTCGGGCTGGACGAAAATCGCGTAGCCTGAAAATTGCTTGCTCAGCGCGGAGAGTTCGAGCTTCGTCGTACCAAAACCCGCCTCGGGAAACATGACCGTGGCCGATTTGCGATCGGGAAAGTCCGTCAGTACACACGCGGCGCCGTCATCGAGAATCAACACCGCCGGCAACAGCAGTTTTGAAATTCGTTTCAGTGACCGCTTAACAACCCGGGCCGAATACCCGTTTTTCTCGGCGGCACGAACAAAGGTTTGCGGCGAAATCCCGTCGGAGCCGGTCGGCATCCCGGCAATGAGTGCGCCGGTTGAAATCGCGCGGCCGTGCAGTCGCGTGACAATGTGCAGGCATTCGGCGAGCGGGTCGTCAACGGCCGTCTCGATTGAACGAGGTCGTTCCTCGGCATCGGGCGGGGAGTTTGCAAGGGCCATCGCGGGCGGCGAACGGCGGATCAGGAACTAACCTGAGCGCCGCCGAATCCTTGCTGCGTTTTGCGAAAACCCTCGGGGCGCGGGATGGACGGAATATTGCCTGACACGGTGCGTTCGACGGGGCGTGATACGACAGGTCCGTCAGGGACCCGCGGTGCTGACACCGAGACTTTGCGTCAGGCGACCCTTGCTCGCTTCAACAAAATATTGATTAACAAGATCCTCGAACAATCCGCTGGCGAGGTTCGAGCGGGCATTGAACAATTCGTTTTCCGCGTTCAAAAGATCCAGCAGCGTCCGTCTGCTCAGTTCAAACTGGGCACGGTAAGATTGCAGTGTCGCAGTCGAGGCGTTTACGTGTTGTTCGAGGTATTTGATCCTTGATTCGGTGAACGCACGTGCCTTGTAGGCGATCTCTACGTTTTCCGTTACCGCCCGCTTTGTGTCATCGACGAGATCGGACGCGGCGGTTTTGCGTTCCACTGCAGCAAGTTCGGCAGCCTTGTCTGCACCGCCGTTGAACAGGTTCCATCGAGCGACGACCATGATGGCCTCGGAGTTTCGCGTCCCCTTGACCCCGGCAATATTGTCGTCACGGCGATATCGCCCTTCGAGGTTAACAGTCGGTTGGTAGGCGGCCCTGGCCAGGCGGATTTCGGCGTCGGCCGCATCGGCCTCGGCTTCCGATTGCAATACCGCGGGGTGATCACCCATTGCCTGATCGGTACTGCTCGAAATAGCAGAACTCAGCTGACTCTGATCGACGCCCTCCGGAGATGTGAGACCGGACGGTTGCCGGCCCGGTTTGACGAGGCCGATCGGCATATTGCCAATCACCCTTTCATAGCGCGATTCCGATTCCCGTAACGCACCTTCCCGTGCCGTGAGTATGCTCCGCGCCAGTGCCAGGCGGGCAAGGGCTTGTTCGACGTCGGCTCGACTACCCACGCCGCTCGAACTTTTCGCTTCGACATTACCAAGGACCTTTTCATGCGTCGCGACGTTGTCGCTCGCCAGGGTCACGAGTTCACTTGCTCGCATCACATCGAGAAACGATTCCGCGGCACGGAAGGCAATCGCTTCCTGGGTATCGGAGAGGCTGTGCTCCGAGGCGTTCAGTAACGCGACCCGTCGTTCGACCTCGCTTCGGGTCGCGAAACCGTCCCACAACAGCTGTCGTGCTGTCAGACCCGCGTCGCGCCGATCCATCGTATCGTGGTCGTTGCCTGCCAGGTTCAGTTGCTTCGAGTTCACGTACTCGGGCCCGTAGCCCGCGTCGAAATCGAGCGTCGGATAGTATCCCGCCCGTGCTCCCCGCAAATCGAACACCGATGCCCGCGCATTCGCGCCAGCATTCAAAACCGCCGGATTTGAATTCACCGCCTGTCCGACCGCCTCTTCTAGCGTCACGGCCCAGACCGGCGCCATTGCGGCCGTTAAGGCAATGCCAAAAACACGCATCAACAGTCGGCCTGAATTTTTTTGCTGCGTCACAACATTTTCCGTTCGCATAGTACGGTGCCGCCCGTCCGGTCCCTCGTCCGCCATCAATATCACTTTCACTGGTCCCCTCAATCGGCTTGCTGCCACCCGGAACACCCCCATACGGAGCCAGGTTGAGACAAACGTATCGACAGTTATGCCGGAAAGCATAGCGCAATCGGCACGTTTGATAAAGTAATTTGGCATTATTTGCACCCAACGCGCTGAATTCAGTGTTGTTTTCAGTACACACCCCGGCTTTCGGGGTATCACGCGGGCATTAGGCAGGCGGCGCCGTTCGACGCCGTTCCCGGACTACGCTTCGATTTTGTATTTCTTGAGCAAATGGTAGACCGTCGGGCGGCTGACGCCAAGCATTTCGGACGCTTTTCCGATCTGTCCCTCCGACATTGCCAGTGCCTCCTGAATGGCATTGGCCTCAGCGGTTTCCCGGATTTCCTTCAGAGTCTTGAACGTGTCCGTCGAATCGACTTCGAGTTCGAGGTCGTCAGGTTCGACCAATTTTCCGTCGGTCATGATCACCGCGCGTTTTACGCGGTTTTCCAGTTCGCGAACATTGCCGGGCCACGTGTATTGCTCCAGGGCCGCGAGGGCTCCCTGGCTAAAATCCTTGACGCTGTTGTTGTGCTGTTCGGCATAGCGGCGCAGCAGCACCCTTCCGATCAGAATCGTGTCGCCGGCGCGATCGCGCAATGGCGGAATCGAAATCGACACCTCGCTGATGCGGTAATACAAGTCCTCGCGGAACAGGGACTGTTCGATCAGGTCGTGAAGGTTTTTGTGGGTTGCGCAGATGACCCGCGTATCCACCCCAATTTCCTGGCGACCGCCGACCCTTTCAATAATCCGTTCCTGCAGAAAGCGCAGCAATTTTGCCTGCAAGGCAGGCGGCAAATCGCCCATTTCGTCGAGGAACAACGTTCCGCCGTCAGCGTATTCGAGCTTCCCCTTTGTTTGCTTCGAAGCTCCGGTAAATGCCCCTTTTTCATACCCGAACAGTTCACTCTCGAGGAGGTTCTCGGGAATCGCCGCGCAATTGATGGCAACGAATGTATGATCGTTGCGGCCGCTCAATTCATGCACGGCGCGGGCGAGAATCTCTTTACCCGTCCCGCTTTCGCCGAGTAACAATACAGACGTATCGGTCGGCGCGATCTTTTCGATGTGCCGGCATACATCCATCATCTGACGACTGCCAGCGATAATGCCTTCGAGCGGTTCACGCTGCTTCGACATTAGCTCGCGGTTTTCAACCTCGAGTTGAAAGACCCGATGCGCGCGGTCCACGATCAAGCGGAGGACGTCGGGATCGATCGGTTTTTCATAGAAATCGTACGCGCCCTGACCCACTGCGCGCACGGCGACTTCGCGATCATCGTTGCCGGTCACGACGATCACTTTCGTATTTGGCGCAATACTGAGAATTTCGTTCAGCGCGCGCAGGCCCTCAGAGGCGTTCGCCGGGTCCGGAGGCAGCCCGAGATCGAGCGTGACGACCGGTGGAGAGTGTTTTTCCAGCGCGGCCAGTGCAGATTCACGGTCGCCGACGACCGTCGTGTCGTAATCCTCGAATGCCCATTTCAGCTGCTTCTGCAGCCCGGGATCGTCATCGACAACGAGTAACTTGGGTGCTTTCAAACGGTCGCCCCCTGGCCGGTAACGGGTTCTGAGTCCTCGCCGGCCGTATTCACCAACGGCAGCGAAATTTGGATGACCGTCCCGTCTCCTGGCGTACTGGAAACGTCGAGTCGCCCGCCAAGGCCCGACACGATATGCCGACTTTCGTAAACCCCGATTCCCATACCTGCTTTACCTTTCGTCGTGTCAAACGGGCGGAATAACCGCGTCCGGATAAATTCGTCGTCCATGCCGCATCCCGTATCGGCAATGCGCACCACCGCGGCGCCGCCCGCAATCCCCACAATGACGTCCACCGTACCATCGTCGGCGGTGGCATCCTGCGCATTCTGGATCAAGTGCTCAACCACTGACAGAAAACTGTCATAGGATGCGGCTACGTGGATGCCGTCGCGGTTGCGCGCGAACGCCGGTCGCGGCACGCGCTGGCTACATTCTTTAACGGCATGGGCTATCAATCCATTGAGTTCGACGTTTTCGACCTTGCCGTCGGGAGCCTGGGTGTCCTGTCTGAGGTTAGCGAGCATTCGATTGATTTTCGCGACAGCGTCGCCGATCGTGTTGAACGCATCGGAGATAAACTCCGGGTTATCCCGATGTCGTTCCGCATTGCGTACAACGAGAGACAACTGGGCGACAACGTTTTTCAAATCATGCACCAGAAACGCCGATAACCGATTGAACGCTTCAAACTGCCGGGCCTCCGCAAGTGCTTCAGTTGCGCGCAGGAATGCCAGGTAACTGGCGGCCTGCCGCCCGACGGTCCGCAGTAAATCACGGTCTTCCCACGTAATCGACTCATTCGTTCGCGGCTCCGCGAGGATCAGAAACGCCAGTAGTTCATGCCCATGGATAATCGGCACGGCAATCCAGGCACGGGGTAGTTCTTCGAGCCACGGGAAGCCGAAATCCGTTTCCAGCGGAGACAGATCACCACTGCGTAATTCGAACAGTTCCTGCGAGCTTTCGAGCGCTTGTACAAATGGGTGATCATCTGCCAGTTGCCAACTCGCCTCTTCGTTCATTAACCAGTTCGCGCTGATAACAAAATTACCTCCTTCAACCCTGGACCACATGACACCGCCGGTGCTGTCCACGATATCGGCAACGGCTCGAAGGATCGTTCCGGGAAGCTTCTCGGGGTCGGAATCACTGGCAGATAATTTCCGCGTAAACGACAACCACACTTCACCGTATTCGTAACGATTCTTGTAGAAATGCTTCGCCAGGAATAAGCGCAACCGCGAACGGACCTGCGAGGAAAAAATCAACGCCGCAAGCAGTAACAGCGCGCCGGATACAAAGGCCGCCCGCAGTGCGCCGCCCCAGGTGCCGCCGTAAGAGTTCAGGTAGTAGCCCGCAAGCGACATCAACAACAGATACATCCCCGCGCCCAGCGCCGCCGCGCTGTGGAATACGACCCGGCGTGAAACGAAGACACTCAGATTCCATTCGCGATTTCGCGCGGCCGCCAGCGCAAGCAACGGAGCTGCAAAAGCATTAACGATCCCTCGCGCCGCCCATATATTGCCGTCGATACGGGTAAACAACAGTGCGTCCGCATAGAGGTAAAAGTCGAACGCGAAGATTGCGCCGACTCCGAGGGTCAAGTGCTTAATTGCCCAACGCGCGTCGCTTCGGGTCGCTCGAATCAGTTGCTCGACCAGCGCGAGACCGAGAATTGCAAGAATCAGGAAACACAACAAACCCGCTTTGCGCAAGAGTGCCGGTTCAATCGAAAGTCCGGGCAGCAATATCCGTGAATAGCTAAAAACCGCGGCGACAAACAGCGCCACGGTTGCAACGATGAGTACGCCTTTGGTCCGCCGCTTCAGCGACAAATTAGTAGTGCCCAATAATATGGCGCCAAGAAAGGCGAACCAGGCCGCATCGCGCACCAGTTCGAGCAGTGTAAGAACGCCAACCTGGAGACCGACTTCATGCCCGGTGTAATACAACCCGGCGATAGCTAGCCATAGCGTCGATGCAATCGCCGCAGTGCACAGGAGACGGCCAATCCGGTGGCCCTGATCGGCGGCGATTAATAATGCGGATAAAACGGCGAACGCGGTAGCGCCGGCGTAGCCCGACCATGCGGCGATTTCGAACATGGAGGTTATTGTATGTCGGCCGAATTCGAATTAGGAAACGGCTGAGTAATGCGGGCTCCTGCCGGTAGCAGCGCTATCGGGAGGGACTAACGGGCACCTTTGCCCCAGAGGATCACCTGGATCGTCAACAACACAATATTGACGTCGAGAAACACGCTGTAGTTTTTCAGGTAATACAGGTCGTATTGCAGTTTCTCCCGCGAATCCTTGATCGAGGCGCCGTAAGGATAAGACACCTGTGCCCAACCGGTAATGCCCGGTTTAACGTGGTGCCGTAAATCGTAATACGGGATCGCAAGACTCAGTTCCTCAACGAATTCCGGGCGCTCCGGCCGGGGTCCGACAAAGCTCATATCACCTCGGAGTACGTTAAACAATTGCGGTAGTTCGTCGATGCGCGTCTTGCGGATGAATGCGCCTACTTTTGTTACCCGGTCGTCGTCGGCCTGGGCCCAAACGGCGACACCGTCACCCTCGGCATCCTCACGCATGCTGCGGAACTTGTAGACCATAAAGGGTTTGCCCCTGACACCGACGCGCTCCTGGCGGTAGAAAATCGCTCCCGGGCCTTCGAGGCGGATCGCGATAGCCGCCAATACGAGCACCGGCAGCGACACCAGCAGGAGGCCGGCGGAAGTGGCGATATCGACGACTCGTTTTTCCGTTTGCCTCAGTACGGCCTGGGTGAAACCATCGGCGAAGATCATATTGCTCGGCCGCAGGTCGTCGAGCCTGATCTTGCCGAGCTGACGCTCGTAGAACACGGGTGCTTCGATAATCTGCACCCCGTGCATCTTGCAATCGAGGATTTCTTCGAGCGGTAAGCCGCCGCGACGATCGTCTATCGCGACAACGATTTCGTCCGCGCCGAATTGCTCCGTCAGTTCCCGGATGGAACCCTTCGGCCGAATAACCTTGTCATCGGCGATTTGCCGCTCGTCCGCCCCGATGTCGATGTAGCCCAGAATGTGGATCCCGACCCGGTCCGAAGCACGTCGAAGGTTATCGATTTGCTGCGCGCGCTCACCCACCCCGAGAACGAGAATCCGGCGAGCGAGGTCGCTGTCGGTGCGTGAAAAGCACAACAACCGACACGTCGCGATGCCGACGAACGAACTCATCAGCGCGACCACGAAAGCGAGACCGCCGACGACCAGTCCGGGATTGGCGATGTGAATCATCACCATGACGAGCAGACCCACGAAAAAGCTGAGGGTCAGCCGGATAATGGTGCCGAGCGGGCCATCGCGCTGATCCCGCTGGTAAAAACCCATCGCAACCATGCCGGCCAGCATCGCCAGACAGAATACGAACGCCTGCCACCATAATGCAGAGGGATTGCTCTCGAACGCGACAGAATGCGCGAACGAACCGGTCGCGAGATCGAACGTCGCACCGATGTAAATGGACACGAGCAGGATCAGGCACTCCGCCATGCACAGCAAAATGAGTGATTTGGGTATGTAGTGCCTGAAAATTCGCAGCATGTGGTCGTTGCCCGGTCCATAGGGAGTCGTCGCCGACTCAACTTTTCCGTACGAAATATTGTTATTTTTTCGTGATACGGCATTAAGACGAGCAACGAGCGTGCCAAGTCTGAAATCAATCCGCGCGAACGTGCGGAATGCTGATCAAACAATGAATTATATTTAGATAAATCAAATAGTTAAAAAATAATCAATCGATGCCAGCCCTGTTTGTGGAAATCGAAGTACAGTCAGGGTAACAAGGGATTGAACGCCCAGCGTCACATTGTGTCACCGCAGGGCGACAGTCGCGGGCCTGCCGGACCGGAGGCTGGCTCAGTCAGTCGGGGCGGTGCCGAGGTGTTCCGCCAGAGCGGACAGTAATGTTTGTTTCTTGATCGGCTTCGTCAGGTGCGCCGAACAACCCGCGGCGAGGCTTTTCTCCATATCCTCCTTGATTGCATGCGCAGTCAGGGCAATCACGGGGATCGCGGCTACGCCCGTCGACGATTCGTGCTCACGGATCGCGCGCGTCGCGGCATGGCCGTCCATGATCGGCATCTGCACGTCCATGAGAACGAGGTCGTAGGATTTCGACTTGTACAGGGTCAGCGCTTCTTCGCCATTTTCAGCTTCGTCGACATCGTACGGTTCCCGCTTCAGATACGCCTTGATGAGCAGCCTGTTGTCCGGATTGTCTTCGACGAGCAATATCGAACGGCGCGCCCCCCCTGCATCCGTCGAGGCGGTCGCGTTGTCTTTCTCCGGACTTTGCGATTCGCCGAGTACGTCGCCGATCGCGCGCAGCAGTTCGGAGCGTTTCACCGGTTTGACCAGGTAGGCACCGAGACCCATCGAGCGCGCGCGTTCCAGGTCTTCGTTCAGGTTCGAGGACGTCAGCATCATGACCGTTTTGATTGATCCGCCGAGATTCACGAGCGATTCGATCGCCTCAAACCCGTCCATGCCCGGCATGCGCACGTCGCACAACACCAACTGAAACGGGGAGCCGGCTTCTATCGCGTTTTCGTATACCTCGACCGCCTCGGCCCCGCTCCCGCACTCGGTCACCTCGGCGCCCTCGGACTGCAGCGCTTCACGCAGGATTAAGCGGTTCGTTTCACTGTCATCGATCACGAGGACCGGCATCTTTCCGAGGCTTGGCGTTGTCGCTGCGGCGACCTGCGGCACGACATGACCGCGCTCGAATTCGATGTCGAATTTAAACGTGCTGCCCTCGCTTTCGCTGCTTTCTACCCAGATACGGCCGCCCATGATCTCGACCAGTTTTTTCGAAATCGTCAGTCCGAGTCCGGTGCCACCGTATTTGCGCGTGGTCGATGAATCAACCTGGGTAAAACTGCCGAAGATGGATTCGAGTTTTTCCGGTGGGATCCCGATGCCCGTATCAGCGACGGCAAACGCCAGCTTCACCGGGTCACCAGCCGACGCCGGAGCCTTCACTTCGATGACGATTTCACCGGTCTCCGTGAATTTTATCGCGTTGCCAATCAGGTTCAGGATCACCTGCCGTAATCGCCCGGGATCGCCCAACAACACCGGCGGAACGTCGGGACCCACGTGAGCCGCGAGTTCGACACCCTTCGCCGCCGTCTTCAAGGCGTACAGCTCGGCAGATTGCTCGACGACTTCGCGGACATCGAACTCGATGTGTTCAAGAATGAGCTGCTCGGCCTCGATTTTCGACAAATCGAGTATGTCGTTGACGAGGCTGAGCAGCGCTTCGCCCGCGTTCCTGAAAACGCCGACATATTTATCCTGATCCGCTGACAGTTTCGTCTCTGACAACAGCTCCGCCATACCGATGATCGCGTTGAGCGGGGTACGGATCTCGTGGCTCATGCTGGCGAGAAAATCCGATTTCACACGCGACGCTTCCAGCGCCTGATCACGGGCTTCCGCCAATTCCCGGGTCTGCCGTTGCACCTGGTCTTCGATGACCCGGTTGCGGGCGCGAAGTTCGCGCGCCTGCAGGTCTTTCGCCCGGGCCAGCGCAATCAACAGCAGCGTCACCCCGGCACCCAACACGAGACCGGTAAACAGCAGTCCTTTTTCGAGGTCGGCCCAGTAAGTCTCGCGGCCCGCATTGAGTCGCATCGAATAGCGTTCGAAGCGCACCTGGGTACTTTCTTCCAGCTTGTCGATCGCGAGCCCGTCTGCCGCCGCGGGGACGCGCTGGTACAACAACTGGCGACCGCCCACGCCTTCCGACTCGGACAACAGGCGCAGCGTCATGTACGGCCGCTCACCAACATCGCCGAATACGGCCCGTGGATCGATTGCCAGCGCGACAATATCCGCGCGGTTATGCTGGCTGCTCGTCGCACCAAGCGCCTTCAGCAACAGGTAACGCCGATCCGTCGGGCCGGTGCCAACAATGCCGGTGGGTATCGGCGCGGTTCCTTGCAACGCGGCGTCAAACCCGATGGCAAGGGGGTCGTCATCGCCCGGCGCGACGGTTTCCGGAAGCACGGAACGGTCGCCAGGGGCAGTAAACGAACGCGTAAAGCGCCGGTCGCCGTCAACGCGGTAGACACCCAGCGCCGAGACAAAATGAAAGCGGCCGAGGACGTCATCGGCATAGCGCTTGATTTGCCGAGGGGTCAGATTCGGCACGGCTTCGAGCAGCGAAGCGAAATTTTCGATCGCGTCGTCGGCAGCCCGCACATTCGTGCGCACCGTGTCGTCAATCGACAGTGATTCGTAGGCGAATTTTTGCACCTCGCGTTCGACAACGTTGTCCCACGCGAGAACCAGCAATGTCACCAGAAACGAGATGCCGAGCGCAGCGGCGACGAAGTAGAAAAACCAGATTGAGGCAGGATTTTCCTGTTCGCCGGTCATCGGGGCAGGTCGCGGCGCGTCTCGCGGTCAGGCGTCGCTGACCGGTTCGACTCGCGAGAGATAGTCGTCGAGTTTTTCGTTTGCGTCGCGGATCGTCGTGGCGTCCGCAACCTCCGCGGCGCTTTCGATGATGTCACCGAGTTCGGTAATCCGGTCGAATCCGTAACCGCCTCCCGCACCTTTCATACTGTGTCCCAGAATTTTGATTGCATCGAAATCCGACGCCTCGACCAATTCGCGTATCGACGCGACATCCTTTGCCCGGTTACTCAAAAAACCGGGGATCAGGTCTTCAAGATCGGGATCGACGTTAATGATGATCTTGTCGCTCAATTCGGAACTCCCTCAGATCGTTAGGTTGCTACAGTGTGGGCGCTTTAATCGGCGCCCGGTCGAAAATCGCCCGCATCGATGCCGTGCTGGCCGAGAAGTTTATAAAACTCCGTGCGATTACGCCCGGCTATCCGCGCCGCGTTGGCAACGTTACCGTTGGCCACACGCAACACGCTGATGATGTACTTCCGCTCGAATGCGAGCTTCGCCTCTTTCAGCGTCTGGATTCGCCCTGGCTCTTCTCGCAGTGCTTTCTGTGCCATGGCGATCGGAATCACCTCGCCTTTCGTCAATGTCGCGCACAACTCAACCGCGTTGGACAACTGACGCACATTTCCCGGCCACGACGCCGCGTTCAGGTATTCCAGCGCGTCGGCATCAAAGCGCTTGATTTTTCCGCTCGTTTTTTCCGCGTGGCGCGCAAGAAAATGGTCGAGGAGAATACCGATATCCTCACGGCGCTCACGCAGGCTTGGCATATGCATCGGCACAACATTGAGGCGGTAATACAGATCTTCGCGAAATTCTCCGTGTTCAACCAATTGATCGAGATCGTTGTGCGTGGCGGAAATAACCCTGACGTTCACCGGAAGACTGCTCGTGGAGCCGACCGGGCGAATTTCAAAATCCTGCAATACGCGCAGCAGTTTCACCTGCAGGTCGAGCGGCATGTCACCGATTTCGTCAAGAAACAGCGTACCGCCATCAGCCGCCATGAACAGGCCGTCGTGTTTGACGTTGGCACCGGTGAACGCACCTTTTTCGTGACCGAACAATTCCGATTCAAGTAACTGCTCCGGGATCGCACCGCAATTCACCCCGATAAAAGGCGCCGCGGAGCGCGGGCTCGCGTCGTGGATGGCTTTCGCGAGGACTTCCTTGCCGGTGCCGGTTTCGCCGTTGATGAACACCGTGATATCACCCGCGGCAAGCATCTCCGCCTGCTCGAGCAATTCGCCCATCACCGAGCTGCGGTGGATCACCCCCTGTCCGAATTGCCCTTCTGCGGGACTTCCCCCGCTGAATCGGGCGTGACGGGTGACAGCATCGAGCAGATCCGCCTTTTCGATCGGTTTCGTGAGAAACGCTGCGGTGCCGAGATGGGTCGCGCGTACGGCATCGGGGATCTGCGCCTGGCCGCTCAGCATGATCACGGGAATAAGCGGATTACGGTTGTGTATTTCAGTCAGCAGCGCCATCCCGTCCATGCCATCCATGAACAAATCGGTGATGACGAGATCGGGCCGGGTGATTTCGATTTGTCCGAGCGCGTCTTCGCCACCCGATGCAACCCCGACATCGTAGCCGGCGCCGTTCAGCCATTTGGCTAGGAGGTTCAGCATGTCGGGGTCGTCATCGACCACCAGCAGCCGACCTTCCGTTGTCGTCTCTTGCCTCGTCACGACTGTACTGTGCCTTTTGCTGTTCAGCCTGAAATTATAAATTGCTCAGAGGGTTGTAGCTACTGGCTACGGTATCGCCTGAACTGTAAGGATCTTATTCACGCACGCTTGCACGGGGCCAGGGCCCTTATTCGACAGTGACCGACTTCGCGAGGTTGCGCGGCTGGTCGACATCGGCGCCTTTCAATACCGCCACGTGGTAGGAGAACAATTGCAACGGAACGGTATAAATGATTGGGGCGATCGGGTCTTCCACCGGCGCTACGTCGAGGATATGGATATCCGGGTTTAACGATACGTCGACGGTTGAATCCGCGAAGATATACAACTCCCCGCCGCGCGCGCGCACCTCTTCGAGGTTAGATTTAAGCTTTTCGAGCAACTCGTTATTCGGCGCGACCGACAGTACCGGCATATCCTCGTCGACGAGGGCCAGCGGGCCGTGCTTCAATTCGCCGGCCGGATACGCTTCAGCATGGATGTACGAAATTTCTTTCAGCTTGAGAGCGCCTTCCATCGCCACGGGATACATCGATCCGCGGCCGAGATACAACATGTGATGCTTGTTGACGAAGCGTTCGGCGAGTTTTGCAATCGCATCGTTCAATTCGAGCGCCGTATTGATTTTCCCGGGGAGGCTTTCGAGTTGGCCAACGAGGGATTTAACGTCCGCAGCACCCATTCCGTGGCGCCGTCCGAGAGCGACGACGAGCAGCATTAATGCGACGAGTTGTGTCGTGAACGCCTTGGTCGAGGCAACCCCGATTTCCGGCCCCGCGCGCGTCATTAAAACGAGTTCCGATTCACGGGTAAGCGAACTCTCCGGCACGTTACAGATCGCGAGCGAGTGGGCAAAACCCGAGTTTTTCGCTTCGCGCAACGCTGCGAGCGTGTCTGCGGTCTCGCCGGACTGGGAAATGGTGACAAACAGGGTGCCTTCGAGAACGACCGGTCGCCGGTAACGAAATTCGCTCGCGACCTCCACCGAACACGGCACGCCGGCGAGTCCTTCCAACCAGTAACGCGCGATCAATCCGGCGTGATAACTCGTGCCACAGGCAACGATCGTGACTGCCTTGACCCCATCGAGGATTTCCGTGCCATTGGGCCCGAAAATACTGTCCGGTACATCGCCGCCCTGAATTCGGCCCTCGAGCGTTTCCGAGACTGCGCGCGGCTGGGTGAAGATCTCCTTCAGCATGAAATGCCGGTAACCGGATTTTTCTGCCGCGTCGGGAGACAGTTCCGAGACGGTTTCGGGACGCTTGACGACGGTACCGTCGGCGTCGTAAATCGTGATGCTGTTACGCGTGATATCGGCGATGTCGCCATCTTCGAGAAAAATAAACCGCTGTGTGACAGGCAACAGGGCGAACACGTCAGAGGCGATAAAATTCTCGCCAATGCCGAGGCCGATCACGAGCGGGCTGCCGCGGCGTGCCGCGACCAGCCGGTCCGGCTCGCTCGTGGCCACCACCCCAAGCGCATAGGCACCTTCGAGTTCTTTCGTTGTTGCGGTCACCGCGTCGAGCAGGCACAGCCCCTTTTCGAGTTGGTCGTACACCTGGTTCACGACCACTTCGGTGTCGGTTTCAGAGGTAAATTCATGGCCCGCGGCAAGTTGTTTGTCGCGCAGACACGCATGGTTTTCGATAATGCCGTTGTGCACGAGCGCGACCTTATCGCGGCAAACATGCGGGTGCGCGTTGCGGGTACTGGGTTCGCCGTGGGTTGCCCAGCGCGTGTGCGCAATACCGAGGCCCGCGTTCAGGGGATCCTTGTCGAGCTTTTCCTCGAGAAATTTCACCTTGCCGAGCGCCCGGATCCGCTCGATATGCGTTTCTCCGTTGATCGTCGCCATGCCGGCCGAATCGTAGCCGCGATATTCGAGGCGCTTGAGACCTTCCAGAAGAATGGGTGCTACATAACGCTGGGCTACGGCCCCGACGATTCCACACATGTCAGATAAGTCCTCGTTTCCAGCCGCTTTTGAGTATGAATCAGTTGCGCGACGATGTGGCTATCGCTTCGCAACATTTTGTGAATCAGATCCGGGCGTCACGCAGGAATTCAACGACCCAGCGCCGCGCACCCATGGATTGGTTCGGTGTAATGTAATCGGCGACGTAGGCGAGATACTTGAAAGCGTAAGGGTCACCGGCTTCATACGATGCGTAGAACCAGGCGTAGGCTTTCACCCGGTCCTGTTTCACGCCGAATCCGCGCATGTAGAGGATACCGAGATTGCGCTGTGCGCCGATGTGACCGGCGATGGCCGCGCGCTCGAAAAAACCCGCGGCGCGCTCATAATCGCGCCTGACCCCGAGTCCGAGGTAATGGTGGACGCCGAGGTAGTTGAGCGCCGTCCCGTCGTCGCGCTCCGCGCGCGCTTCGAATGCGGGATAGGAACGGCCGTACGCGCCCCGCTCGAACAATGCCTCAGCGCTCGTGTCGCCGCATCCGGGCAGCGCCGCTATGGCGCACAGGAGCGCGATCGTCCGTAAGGAGTCTTTGATAACGGATTGGTCGGGGTAGACGGATTCGAACCGCCGACCGCTCGGCCCCCAGCCGAGTGCTCTACCAGACTGAGCTATACCCCGTAATCGCGAGAAATTATAACAGCCCGCAGCGTCAGATCCGCGTTGCGCTTCTGATCCGGGCAGGGGGTTGTTGGCGATTGCAGGCAAAACCTACAACCGCAGTGACACAATGCCGGCCAGTCGAAACTGCGGCGGCTCAGCGCCGCAGGATATCGAGCACTTCTTCGAGTTCGACCCGCAACTGCCGCACGATTTGCTGACTCATGCTGCTGTCGGCCTTGACCTCGTCGCCGGACAACCGTTGTCGGGCACCGCCGATCGTGAAGCCGTGCTCATACAAGAGGCTTCTGATTTGCCGTATTAATATGACGTCCTGTCTCTGGTAGTAGCGTCGGTTCCCTCGTCGCTTGATGGGTTTGAGCTGCGGAAACTCTTGTTCCCAGTACCTCAGGACGTGCGGTTTAACCGCGCAGAGGTCGCTGACTTCGCCAATTGTGAAGTAGCGTTTACCGGGAATAGCGGGCAGTTCGTTATTGTTCGACGCTTCCAGCATAGGCTTCTACTCGGGCTTTAAGTTTTTGACCGGGTCTGAACGTCACGACGCGCCGCGCGCTGATCGGAATCTCCTCGCCAGTTTTGGGATTCCGTCCCGGTCGTTGATTCTTATCGCGGAGATCGAAGTTGCCGAAACCCGACAATTTGACTTGGCGACCCACTTCCAGTGAGCCACGGACCTCTTCGAAGAAGGCCTCGACGAGCTCTTTAGCTTCACGTTTATTGAGGCCAAGATCCTCAAATAACCGTTCCGCCATATCGGCTTTTGTCAGTGCCATAAGCTAATGCCTCAAAGTGCCCCCGAAGTCCGATTGCAGCGCCGCTAGCACGCGCTCCATCGTCGCTTCGATTTCCTCATCCCTAAGAGTGCTCGAATGAGCCTGAAAAATCAAGCCTATCGTCAGACTTTTTTTGTCTGAATCAATACCTTGGCCTCGATATTCGTCAAACAACTGCAGGTACTTTAGTGATTCGCCCCCGACCCGGCGGACCGCATCGAGCAGGGTTCCGGCCGCCACACCCTGGTCAACGACGATGCTGAGATCGCGGCGGACCGAAGGGAATTTGGAGATTGGCGCGTAGGCCGGCAGCGGCCGCGGCGGCAGCTTTTCGAGTTCAACCTCGAACACGATCGCCTCGTGCTCGAGGTCGAAATGCCGCGCGGTCGACGGGTGCAACAATCCGACCCGCCCGACCCGGTTACCGGCGCAAATCAGGTCTGCGGACTGACCGGGGTGCAGCGCCGCATCAGACCCGGCCACCCAATCGAAATCAACCTGTCCGAGGCTCGACAAAACTCCTGCAATCGTTTGTTTTAAATCGAAAAAATCGATATTCCTCGATTCCGCACCCCATTGCTCCGGTTGCACGCGGCCGACGGCAATCCCGGACAGCACGTGGCGCTGTTGAAGTCCCGGGTTCGTCTGTTCAAAGACCATGCCGAGTTCGAAGAAACGGATGTCTTCGTGCTGACGGTTCAGGTTGTAATTCGCGGTTCTGATCAGGCCGGGCCATACCGAAGTCCGCATGACCGACATGTCGCTCGATATCGGATTTTCGAGTCGATGAGCCTGCTTGTCCGGCGCGATGGCGCGACAGTCCTCATCTTCGATAAAGCTATAAGTGATAGCTTCGTAATACCCTTGAGCTATTAGGTAGCTTCGGATCTGCTGGTCCGAGTCACGGCGCTCGCTGCCGCCCGCCAGGGTCATGCTCGCGCTCGGCAATGTCGCCGGGATATTGTCGTAACCGACCATGCGGGCCAATTCTTCGAGTAAATCGGCCTCGAGTTCGAGATCGAAGCGGAAATCCGGCGGTGTCACGCTCAACCGGCCATCGTCTTCGGTAACCTCGCAGTCGAGTTTTTCGAGGAAATCCCGGATCTCGGCCTCGGACAAAGTAATCCCGATCAGGCGTTGCACTTCAGTTTGCCTCAGGCTGATCGCGTTGCGGACCGGAATTTCCGACCGCTCTTCGGCGACGCTCACGGGGCCGGGCTCGCCGCCGCAGATATCGAGTATCAGTTGGGTTGCCCGTTCGACGGCGCGTTCCTGACCCGTAAAATCGACGCCCCGTTCGAAGCGATGCGAGGCATCCGTGTGCAGTCGGTACCGGCGTGCGACTCCCGCCAGCTTGATCGGATCGAAATAGGCGCTTTCGAGAAACACGTTCTGCGTATGGGCTTCGACCCCGCTCGGCCCGCCGCCCATGACGCCGGCAAGCGCCACGGCGCCGACCGAATCCGCAATGACGAGCGTGTCTTCGTCGAGTTCGATGGTCTGCCCGTCCAGCAGCTCGACGCTCTCGCCGTTTGCTGCGTTACGGACGATAATCTGACCGTTCAATCGGTCGAGATCGAAGCCGTGCATCGGCTGGCCGAGTTCGAGCATGACGTAATTCGTCACGTCGACAACGGCGCTGATGCTGCGCACCCCGGCACGCCGCAGACGCTCGACCATCCACATCGGGGTCGGCGCGGCCGCATTGACTCCCCGGATTATGCGTCCCGCATAGCGCGGGCAGCTGGCGGGCGCGACAATGTCGATCGCGAACTCGGTGCTCGATTGGGCCGACACTGCCGGAACGTCGATCGCGCGCATGGGAGCACCGGTCAGGGCTGCCACTTCACGGGCCACCCCTATCATCGACAGGCAATCACCGCGATTCGGTGTCAGTTCGATATCGATGATCTCGTCATCGAGACCAAGGTAGTCCCGCAGGGACGCGCCGAGCGGCGCATCTTCGGGTAATTCGATCAGACCGCCAGCATCGTCACCGAGACCAAGTTCGACCGCCGAGCACAACATACCCGCCGAGGCGACGTCGCGGATAACGGCATTGTCGATTCGCTTGCCGTCCGGTAACACGGCACCGGGCGCCGCGTGCGCGACCATAAGGCCCGCGCGGACGTTAGGCGCGCCGCAAACGACATCGCTCTCACCGGACCCGGTATCTACCCGGCACAACGACAGGCGATCGGCGTTCGGGTGCGTGCTCGCCTCGGTCACCCTGGCAACGGATACACCGGACAGTCCCGGCATCACGGGTTCGACGGAGTCGACTTCGAGTCCCGCCATCGTCAGACGTTCGGCGAGTCGATCGTGCGGCATGGGCGAGGTTACCCATTCGGCCAGCCATTGCGTGCTGATTTTCATGCGGCGCCGCCGTCAGTCCAGAGCAACATTTCAGAACTGCCGTAGAAACTGCAGATCGTTTTCAAAAAACAAACGCAGATCGTTAACGCCGTACCGGAGCATCGCGAGCCGTTCGACCCCCAGGCCGAAAGCAAAGCCGCGATAGTTTTCACCGTCGATACCAACATTGGCGAGAACTTTCGGGTGGACCATGCCGCACCCGAGTACTTCGAGCCAGTCGCTGATGCCGTGCTCGGACTGCAAGCGGATATCGACTTCTGCCGACGGTTCGGTAAACGGAAAGTAGGACGGCCGAAAGCGCATCTCGAGATCGTCCTGCTCGAAAAACGCACGCAGAAACTCCTGCAGCACGCCCTTCAGATCACCCATGGTCACCGCCTTGTCGATCAACAAACCTTCCACCTGATGAAACATCGGTGAATGCGTCTGATCATAGTCACACCGGTAAACACGCCCGGGCGCGATGATTCGTAACGGCGGCTGACGCGATTCCATGACGCGGACCTGTACCGGCGAGGTATGCGTTCTCAGGAGCGTGCCATCGCCAAAGTAAAACGTATCGTGCATGGCGCGCGCCGGATGATGTGCCGGGATATTGAGCGCTTCGAAATTATGGTAATCGTCTTCGACTTCCGGGCCGTCACAGACTTCGAAACCCGCGCGAATGAACAACTCTTCGATGCGGGTCATGGTCAGCGTGATCGGGTGTGTCGCACCGACCCCGTTGCCGCGGCCCGGCAGAGTCACATCGATATGGGCGCTGGCGAGGTCCGCTTCGAGTTGCGCCGCTTCCAGTCCCGCCTTGCGCAGTTCCAGCGCGGCCGTCACTTCCTGCTTCGCACTGTTAATCAGGCGACCCGCTTCACGTCGTTCTTCCGCCGGTAACTTGCCGAGGTTTTTGAGTTGTTCCGTGAGCGCGCCCTTCTTGCCGAGATACTTCACCCGGACAGCATCGAGCGCGTCGAGCGACGGGGCGGACGCCGCTTCGGCCGTCGCGGTTTCGACGATTTCACTCGGTGCGGACATTATTCTACGGTGCAGCGGAAATTTCGGGGCTTTAAAACAAGCGGGGAAAGGCCTTGGCCTTTCCCCGTACTGTCAGGTGTGACGGTACACAGACCGTCATCGCCGGCTCAGCTGGCCAGTGCGGCCTTGGCCTGTTCCGCCAACTGGCCGAACGCTTCGCGGTCGTTGACCGCAAGGTCGGCGAGGATCTTGCGATCGATTTCAATATCGGCTTTGCTCAGGCCGTTAATGAAGCGCGAATAACTGAGGTCGAACAAGCGCGCGGCCGCATTGATGCGCATGATCCACAGCGCGCGGAACTGGCGTTTACGCTGCCGGCGATCGCGGTAAGCGTACTGCCCTGCTTTCGTGACGGCCTGTTTGGCAACGCGATAAATGTTTTTGCGCCGACCCCGATAGCCCTTCGCCTGATCGATTACTTTTTTGTGCCGGGCGTGAGCCTGAACACCGCGTTTTACTCGTGGCATGACTTAATCTCCTCGATCCTACAGTGTCGGGATCATTTGTCGCACGGCGGCTTCGTCCGCGTGTGCGATCAGCGCGTCGTGCCGTAAATGGCGCTTCCGCTTCGGGCTCTTCTTCGTCAGGATGTGACGCTTGTGCGAATGGCGGCGCTTGATACGCCCCGTGCCCGTCTTGGAGAAACGCTTCGCCGCGCCTCTGTTGGTCCGAATCTTGGGCATCATAAACTCCTAAAAATAAATCGTCCGGCTCACACGCGTCTCGGCGCAATGACCATAACCATCTGCCGGCCTTCCATTTTCGGGAATTGCTCGACCGATCCTAATTCCGACAAGTCCCCTTCCACTCGCTTCAGCATTTGCGCGCCGAGCTCCTGGTGGGCCATTTCGCGCCCGCGGAAGCGTAATGTCACTTTAACTTTATCGCCGTGTTCCAAAAATCGTTTCAGGTTACGCAGCTTGATCTCGTAATCGCCGTCATCCGTACCTGGACGAAACTTGATTTCCTTGACCTGGATCTGCTTCTGCTTTTTCTTCGCCGCAGATTTTTTCTTGTTCAGGTCGAACAGGTACTTGCCGAAGTCCATCACCCGACATACGGGTGGTTCGGCATTCGGTACAATTTCGACCAAATCCAGCTGACTGTCCTGAGCTTGTTGCCGTGCATCGTCGATAGCCACGACGCCAACATTTTCACCGTCTGCTGTTATCAACCGCACCTGGGGTGAAGTGATGTCAGCGTTGACGCGATTCTTCTTGTCTGCAGCGATATTCGTATTCCTCCAAAACAACAATAGCCGTGCTACACGGCGGGTTCCCGAAGATGGGTGACGAAATCGCTCAGCGACATCGCACCCAGGTCTTCTCCGCCTCGTGTGCGCACGGCTACCGTTTTATTTTCGACCTCCCGTTCGCCGACAATCAGCATGAACGGGATGCGTTGCAAAGTGTGCTCGCGGATTTTAAGCCCGATTTTCTCGTTTCTCAAGTCTGAATCTGCCCGGACCCCTTGATTTTTCAAGGATTGTGCGACTTCCGCGGCGTAATCGGCGTACTGCTCGGTAATGCTGAGGACGGAACACTGGATTGGCGCGAGCCAGGTCGGCAGCAAACCGGCGTGGTGTTCTATCAAAATTCCTATAAATCGCTCCAGCGATCCGAGAATTGCGCGATGGATCATGACCGGCACGCGCCGGTCGCCGCCGTCGGCGACGTACTTCGCACCGAGCCGGTCCGGCATCGAGAAATCGACCTGTACAGTACCGCACTGCCACACCCGGCCGATACAGTCGCGCAGGGTAAACTCGATTTTCGGGCCGTAAAACGCGCCCTCGCCCGGCTGGGTCACGAATTCGAGGTTTTTCGCTTTCAATGCCTCTGCGAGCGCGGCCTCGGCCTTGTCCCACAGTTCATCCGCGCCGACCCGCTGCTCCGGACGCAACGACAACGCCACCTCGATGTCCTCGAAACCGAATTCACGGTAGACATCGAACGTGAGGTCGATCAGCTCACCCACTTCTCGTTGCAGCTGCTCCTCGGTACAGAATATGTGCGCGTCATCCTGGGTGAAGCGGCGGGCGCGCAACAAGCCGTGCAGCGTGCCCGAGGGTTCATTGCGATGGACGACGCCGAATTCCGCGATCTTGTACGGCAAATCCCGGTAGCTCCGCAACGCGTGGTTGAAGATCTGGATGTGGCCGGGGCAATTCATCGGCTTGATCGCGTACTCGCGGTGCTCCGAGTGCGTCGCGAATATCATGTCGTGAAATTTATCCCAGTGCCCGGAACGTTCCCACAGCGAACGATCGAGTACCTGCGGCGTATGGACTTCCTGGTAACCGGCGGCTTCGCATTTTTGGCGGATGTAGGCTTCGACGAGCTGGTAAAGCGTCCACCCTTTCTGGTGCCAGAACACCATCCCTGGCGCCTCTTCCTGGAAGTGGAAAAGGTCGAGTTGTTTGCCGATTTTTCGGTGATCCCGCTTTTCGGCCTCGGCCATGCGGTGCAGGTAGCCCTTGAGCGCCTTTTTATCCGACCACGCCGTGCCGTAGATCCGCTGCAGCATCTCGTTACGGGAATCGCCGCGCCAGTAGGCACCGGCGATCTTCATCAATTTGAATGCTTTCAGATGCGCCGTGTTCGGCACATGCGGGCCGCGGCACAAATCGATGAATTCGCCCTGCCGGTACAGCGAAATTTCCTGATCGGCCGGAATCGATTCGATGATCTCCACCTTGTAGGCTTCGCCCATGTCTTTGAAAAACCCGACAGCCTCATCGCGCATCATGACCGATCGCTCGACGGTAAAATCCTCAGCGGCAAGAGACGCCATCCGATTTTCGATCGCTTCGAGGTCTTCGGGCGTGAACGAACGCTCGAACGCAAAATCGTAGTAGAAGCCATCCTCGATAACGGGACCGATGGTGACTTGTGCCTCCGGGAACAGATCTTTCACCGCCTGCGCGAGGAGATGGGCCGAACTGTGACGGATCACTTCGAGGCCATCGTCATCTTTCGCAGTGACGATGGCGAGGTCCGCGTCGTCGCCGATCAGATGCGAGGTGTCCACGAGTTCACCATCAACCCGTCCGGCAAGCGCGGCCCTGGCAAGCCCCGGCCCGATGGCAGCGGCGACGTCGGCGACGCTCACGGCGTGATCAAATTCGCGGATACTTCCGTCAGGAAGCGTAATGGCAGGCATCTGTCGTTCCTCCGTGGCCGATACGAGGGGCCATCGTTCGTCTCGTTTCGTCGGCAGCGCATCACGCAAACACGCCGCGTGCTTTCGCACGCGGGTGAACGCAACATCGGAATACGACGAATTTGGTAGGCGCGATTGGACTCGAACCAACGACCCCCACCATGTCAAGGTGGTGCTCTAACCAGCTGAGCTACGCGCCTGTTGTACTTGAAGTCTGAACTCGAAAAACGATTGGAATACGTCTTTTAACTTCGACCTCGGAGCACAGCGGAGCGAAGGATACAGTAATTTCTTCGCAGCAACCATACTCGATCGTGAGGGGCCGCAACGACGCCTTCGCCTTTCATCGCAACGAGGAACACGGCCCATTCATGCGCCGTGCGATCGCAGCTCGTTGCTTCGCGCATCAATCGCGGGTTCGGGCCAATAATCGTCGGGGTCGATAGCGGATCAGCAGACAACCCAGAATGAACAGTGCCGCCGTAGCCGGTTCGGGCACGGTGGCGGCCTCGGGCGGCAAGCTCGGCCGCAACCCGATGCTGAACGTCCGCGCGCCATGTGTATTAATCAGCCACGGCACCGAATCACCGAATACGCCCGCGGCGTTCGGCGCGAACGGCGGATCGAAGGAAAATCCGGCAACGGTGTCACGCGAAAATGCCGTGACGAGGCTTTGCGGAATCGGGTTCCCGATCTCGGTCAGGGTCGCGCCACCGCCGAGGCTCATGGTGAGCGCGCCCCACGGGTGGACGGTCAGGTTCTCGATCAGCCCCATCACTGCAATCGGCGTAAACGGGTCGTCGTGACTTTCGATCAATACATCGAAGCGCAATTCAGTCAGCTGTTCGAAGCGAACGGCGAAACCGAGTTCGTTCGGTGCCGCCGCCAGGCTCGGGGTCAGGTGATTACCATTCAGGGCGGTCGGGACGATTAACAGTGCCGGCACGTTCGACATCACACCCGCGCTGAGCAGGATCAATATGAGACGCATGATGGAACGGGAATGCCATCGTTTCGGCATTGTCTTTACTCCGGTGATTCAATACACGGATGCCTGCAATTGCCGGGCCAGGGTTGACTGTTCCCTTTATATTTCAATGTGTTATGGGTGTTACAGATGATGAAGCGCGAACTCGCGGCGAATCGGGCGCAGCGTGTAAAGTTCGCTGACGCGATCATTGTGATGCAGGTCTTGCTTTGCGCGGGCGGGAATCCGGCAAAACGTGTTTATTTGTTTATAAACAACGTGTTATTTGGATATTTTGGATGTAAAGCTTCTCGACAAACCAATGGGGGCGAGTTCGTTTTCGGCCAACGCGGCCGCGTGATACCGGTCGCCGGGACGTTACGCCAGCGTGTGTTTTGGCATATCAAGAAATCGGGCCTTGATGTCCTCGACCTGGTCACGCAGCTTCGCCGCCTGCTCGAACTCGAGATCCCGCGCGTGTTCGTACATCTGGTCTTCGAGTTTTTTCACTTCGGCCATTAGCTGCTCGCTCGTCAAATCCCGGTATTCGCGATATTCCTCGGCGACTTTCCGCAGCACGCGCACCTTCCCGGGTCCGCTGGCATAGGCGCCTTCCATGATATCCGGCACCGACTTCTGAATGCCGGCCGGTGTAATTCCGTGCTCCTCGTTAAACGCCAGCTGCACCGTGCGCCGGCGTTCCATCTCCTCGAGCGCACGCTGCATCGAACCCGTCGTCGAGTCCGCATACAGTATTGCCCGGCCGGCGATGTTGCGCGCGGCGCGCCCGACGGTTTGTATGAGCGAGCGGTCGGAACGCAAAAACCCTTCTTTATCCGCATCGAGGATCGCGACGAGCGAGACTTCGGGTAAATCGAGCCCTTCGCGCAGCAGGTTAATACCCACGAGCACGTCGAACTCCCCGAGGCGCAGATCGCGCAAAATTTCGACCCGCTCCACCGTGTCGACATCGGAGTGCAGATAGCGCACCCGCACGCCGTGTTCGGCAAGATAATCTGTCAGGTCCTCGGCCATGCGTTTTGTCAGCGTCGTCACCAGCACGCGCTCGCGACGTTCCACCCGGATGTTGATTTCTGACAACAGATCATCGACCTGGGTCACCGCTGGCCGAATTTCGACGTCCGGATCGATCAATCCGGTCGGACGGACAACGAGTTCGACGACCTGGCCGGCGTGCTCGCCTTCGTAGGATCCCGGCGTCGCGGAGACGAAGATGGTTTGGGGCGCCATCCGTTCGAACTCGTCGAACCGCAGCGGCCGGTTATCGAGCGCCGAAGGCAAACGAAAGCCGAATTCCACGAGGTTTTCCTTGCGCGATCGATCGCCCCGGTACATGCCGCCAAGCTGAGGAATAGTGACGTGACTCTCGTCCACGACGAGCAGGGTATTTTTCGGCAGATATTCAAACAGGGTTGGCGGCGGTTCGCCCGCCTTGCGGCCCGAGAGATAGCGCGAATAATTTTCGATGCCGGAGCAGTAGCCGATTTCGATCATCATTTCGATATCGAAACGCGTACGTTGTTCAAGTCGCTGCGCCTCGACGAGCTTGTTCGCCGAGCGAAGCTGTTCGAGCCGTTCGACGAGTTCTATTTTGATCGCCTCGACAGAATCGAGCACGGTCTGCCGCGAAGTCACGTAATGCGTTTTCGGATACACCGTGAGACGTGGTACACGACGCAACACTTCACCGGTCAACGGATCGAAATAAGCGAGCGACTCGATTTCCGTATCAAACAGTTCGACCCGAACGGCATGGCGTTCCGATTCGGCCGGAAAAATGTCGATAATTTCACCGCGTACCCGGTACGTGCCGCGAACGAGATCGAGGTCGTTACGCGTATATTGCAGTTCCGCGAGACGGCGCAGGATCGCGCGCTGGTCGATCGTGTCGCCGCGTTTCAGATGCAGCACCATGCCGTGGTACTCGTTCGGATCGCCGAGGCCGTAAATTGCCGAGACCGTCGCGACGATGATCGCATCGGGACGTTCCATCAATGCCTTCGTCGCCGACAATCGCATTTGCTCGATGTGATCGTTAATCGACGCGTCCTTTTCGATATAGGTATCGGACGACGGAACGTAGGCCTCGGGCTGGTAGTAATCGTAATACGACACGAAATACTCAACCGCGTTCTGCGGGAAGAAGTCGCGCATTTCCCCGTATAGCTGCGCGGCGAGCGTCTTATTCGGCGCGAGCACGATCGCCGGACGCTGTATCTTCTCGATGACGTTCGCGATCGTGTACGTCTTGCCGGACCCGGTCACCCCGAGCAACGTCTGGTGCGCGAGTCCTGCGGTGATCCCGTCGACGAGTTTTGCGATGGATTCGGGCTGACCACCGGCCGGTTCGAAATCGGCGGTGAGATTAAATGGATTAGACACGGTTACCTGCGCACGGAACGGTTCGGCTATATTACACCACGACCCCGCCCGCAGAGAGATTGTCGTTGGAGATTCACCCGTCGCACCGCGCCCAGTCGGTCAAGCCCTCGCCGACGATGGCGGTGTCCGCCAAAGCCGCTGAATTGCGCGCCGCCGGTCGCGACATTCTGAGTCTGGCCGCGGGAGAACCGGATTTCGATACGCCCGAACACGCGAAGGCGGCCGCGATCGACGCAATTAACCGGGGACTCACGAAGTACACGGCCGTCGACGGCACACCAGAACTGAAAGCGGCCATTATCGACAAGTTCAAACGCGACAACGCGCTGCATTACAAGCCCGAAGAGATTCTCGTATCGTGCGGCTGCAAGCACAGTCTGTACAACCTGATGCAGGCCGTGCTCGATCCCGGTGACGAAGTGATTATCCCCGCCCCTTACTGGGTGTCATACCCGGATATGGCGCGATTGGCCGGCGCCGAACCGGTCATCATTCGCACGACCATCGACAACCGCTTCAAGATCTCCGCGGACCAGTTGCGGGGGGCGATCAGCGACAAAACCCGGATGTTCGTTTTAAACAGTCCGTCGAACCCGACCGGCGCCAGCTATAGTGCCGGCGAATTGCTCGAGCTGGCCGCTGTCCTGCTCGACCATCCGGAGATCGCGATCGCCTCGGACGATATCTACGAACATATCCTGTGGGGTCCGGAACCCTTCAGCAATATCGTCAATGTATGTCCCGAGCTCGGTGCCCGGACGGTCGTCGTGAACGGCGTCTCAAAGGCCTACGCGATGACCGGCTGGCGGATCGGTTACGCCGCCGGGTCCCGCGACATCATTTCGGCGATGAAGAAAATCCAGTCACAAAGTACATCGAATCCGACTTCGATTGCGCAGATTGCGGCGACCGCGGCGCTGAATGGCGATCAGTCCCTGCTCGGTGAAAACGCGGCCACGTATCGCGCGCGCCATGATCTCGTGTTGCACGCCCTCGACGAAATCGATGGCATCGCCACGACGCCGTCGGACGGTACGTTCTACACGTTCCCTGATGCGAGCGAACTGATCAAATCGCGCAGCGACATCGACAACGATATTGAACTCGCCGACCTGCTGCTCGATCGCGCGTCGGTCGCCGTCGTTCCTGGAACGGCGTTCGGTGCCCCGGGTTGCCTGCGACTGTCGTATGCCGCGAGTAAAGACACGCTCGATCGAGCACTCGCGGCGATACGCGAAGTTCTCTCGGCATAAGGCTCAAAGAGCGGAAAAATGAGCTATTCCGGCGATTGTTCCCGGTTTGACCGCGTCAAGACCGATCAGTACCATACGCCCTCCTTCCGATTCCCCGGTAGCTCAGTTGGTAGAGCGGGTGACTGTTAATCACTAGGTCGGCGGTTCGAGCCCGTCCCGGGGAGCCAAACCTGCTGATCGCAGCAGGCCTGATTTCCGTCTTCGACTTCCGAATTCGAACCGCCGGATTTTATTGCGGTCGGCGGTGGACTCGCGCCATGCATGGCGCGATCCCTGCGGGCGCACTGCGCGCGTCCAAATTCGTTCCCGACGAATTTGTCGAGCCCGTCCCGGGGAGCCAAACCTGCTGATCGCAGCAGGCCTGATTTCCGTCTTCGACTTCCGAATTCGAACCGCCGGATTTTGTTGCGGTCGGCGGTGGACTCGCGCCATGCATGGCGCGATCCCTGCGGGCGCGCTGCGCGCGTCCAAATTCGTTCCCGACGAATTTGTCGAGCCCGTCCCGGGGAGCCATCCCAAGCGACGTTTGCCGTCAGCCCAATGATGTCCAATGCGACGATCTCCCGCGCGCCTACCAGGTGCTGACATGGCGGCTGCTAATACTGCACGCGTTTGGTGAGGCCGCCGTCGACGACGAGGTTGGCGCCAGTCATGAACGAGGCAGCGGGACTGGCCGCAAAGACGACAGCTTTGGCGAGTTCTTCCGGCGCGGCGAGGCGGCGAAGCGCACTCGACTGCATTTTGGCATAAGCATCCGTGTCTCCGACCCTGGCTGAATCCCAGGAGCCACCCGGAAATTCGACAGCACCCGGACACAGGCTGTTCACGCGGATCCCCTTCGGCCCGTGGGTATCGGCCAGACCGGCAGCGTAGGCGATGAGTGCGGCCTTGATCGCGTTGTAGGAGCGCAGTCCCGAGTAGATCTCGAGCGCGGCGGTGCTCGCGATCAAAACGATCGCCGCAGCGTCGGATTGCTCCAGATGCGGCATCGCGGCGTCGACGAGGGCAACGTTACCCATCAGATCGACCTCGTAGCCTTTTTGCCAACCCTCGGGGGTATTCTCGACCGAGAGCGCGCTCGCATTACCGATCGCGATGTCGACACCGCCAAAAATATCGGCGCAGCGCTCAACCCAGGCGCCGACTGCGCCACGGTCGGAAATATCGAGCGCCTCACCATGCGCGGCGACACCGTGAGCCTCGACGGCTGCGGCCGCTTCCGTCACGCCAGCGGCGCCGCGGGCGCACAGGCCGACCGCACAACCTTCGGCAGCCAGGCATTCGACGATTGCTCGCCCGATGCCACGGCTCCCGCCAGTGACCACCGCTTTGAGGCCTCTTAGTCCAAGGTCCATTTGTGTTCCTCCGTGGTGTGTAACGATCCGCCTGAGCAGATATCAAGAATTTTTCCGGAGTAAAATCGATGATACCAGACACGGCGCGAAGCACCGTGCTCAGCCGCTGAATGGTTTTGCACTTGCTGGGTAATGGACATTCATTTTCTTATACTCTCGGTTAGGTGAATTGGTGGACAAAGACGCGGAAAGTCACGACGCGGATATTGATCCAATAGTAATTGAATCAGGGGACATGTAATGGTGCAACGAATCAGACGCGTAGTAACAGGTCATGACGACGGGGGACGCTCGGTGTTTATCAGCGACGCGGCGGCCGAAACTGTGAAGGAAATGGAATCCATGCCGGGTCTCGCATCCACCGACCTGTGGGTAACGGGCGGGGCGCCGGCAAGTAACGCGGGCAACGCGGATGCCGCCGACAGGCCGGTGGTACTTGAGCCGCCCGCGAACGGCACCGTATTTCGTATCGTGGAATTCCCGCCGGACTCGGCGTGGCGCGATAGCGCCGACGCCCATGCCGCCTTCGCGTCGATCGGCGCGGCGGACGCCGCGGATTCATCGTCATCCGATCCGATGATGCACCGGACCAACACGGTGGATTATCTGGCTGTGATCAAAGGAGAGATCTGGGCAATTATGGAGGAAGGCGAGGTGTGTCTGAAACAGGGCGACGTCATGGTGCAGCGAGGCACCAATCATTCCTGGAGTGTGAGAACGGACGAACCGTGCCTGGTCGCGGCGGTCCTTGTCGCCGCCGATCCATTGTAGGCGCCCGGAAATCGAAACCGGCGCCGGGGCCTTCGGCGCCAAGGAAGACAAAACACGCGCTTGCCGATTGGCGCAACCGCGGTCAGGCCCTTGCTGCAGCCTTCACCAGATTGCGCATTAGTCGAATAGCCTGATCGTGAGGGACCCTGCCGCAACCGCAAGAGGATGACACCAGCAGCCTGTCCGCGGTGATGATTGACTTCAGGTCTTCGATTTTTTCGGCGAGTTGTTCCACCGATGCCGGTGCTGACTTGACGTCCGCGATCCCCGCAATAACTTCCATTGACTGAGGCAAGTCCCGAAGTATCTCCCTGTCGTGCCATTGGCCCGGATACGAGCATTCGATATGTATCCTGTCGACGACTCCGTCGAGTCTCTGAATCAACGGCAACAAGCTGCGCAGATTTTGCGATTCCGTTGCGGTGGTCCGCGCGTTGTCTCCGAGGCAAAAATGCACTGATCGTCTTATGCCTGCCGCGGCGTCGAGAGGTGCGATGACGAGCGGAAGAAGTTCATCTACCGTTCTTCTGCCGGTGACAAGTTCTATCGCCTCGGTCGGCGCGTCGAGTTGAAGCTCTTTCAATCCGGCCTTCACCATATCTTCGATCTCGTCCTGGACGACCACAACCAGGTCATTCAGATACGACGGATCTTGTGTTTTGAAATCGCTGCCAATGGTGAACGGTGAAGGTACCGATGCCTTACCGAGGCCGGGCTCAATCGCCGCTTCGCGTCGAAACGCTTTCGCATGGCCGGTGCCGATGGGAGCTGAAAGTTTGCCGGCCACCTCGTAAATCCCAACGCCATCGTATCCTTTCGCCGTATCTCTGGGCCGGATCGTGTTGAGGCCGTGTAAACGCGATGGAACATGATGAACAAAATCCGGGGCAAACACCTCGCCGCCCATGATTTCATCCATGCCGCAGGCCAGTTGCTCGTCCATCGCGATCCGGGCGGCCGCAGTCAGAGTCGGTTCTGCCTGTTCTTCGGACAACTCGCCGGCATAGTACTCTTTCAATCGTGGTCGAAGCCCGAAGGGTATCGGCCAGGAACCGACAACGGTCGTTCGAACAGACATAAATCGCTCCTAATCTAAAACTTAGCCGAGCTCGCGGGTGATTGAGGCTGGATACTCACGGACTCATACACGGTCATAAATAACTATCGATCGACGCCCGGTGTTATATCATGGCAGCCGTTGAAACCTGAACGATTTGGTACCGTCGCAGTAACGGGCGGGTAGCAGAATCGTCGGGTTCGCACGTGATACGGTCGCTCCATCGCAAGGAACAAGAAGGGGCGGAAGTTACAATGAATAAGGCCGCGCGTGTAAATGTGGGTCGCGCCGTTTTTGCGCTACATTCCGGCCGGGTATGTCGTGGCCTTCGTTGCGACGCTATTGAATCTTCGGCCCCCCGGCCACGGAGGTTTCCAGGTGAGCAAACAAATCCGCTTAGTACGAACGGGCAGGATCGCAGAGATCGTCCTTAACCGGCCCGACAAGCTGAATGCCATGACGTCGGCAATGGCCATAGAGCTGCAAAAAGCATGCGTTAAGGTCGATGCCGATGACGAAATTCGCGTTGTCATCATACGCGGTGCGGGCGATCGCGCATTTTCCGCCGGGAGCGATATCAATGCACTTGACGATTATGGTGGCGCCTATGAATTCCGTAACCGGATAGATTACGTCACCCAGATACGAAACCTGCGCAAGCCGTGTATCGCCGCAATCAAGGGCTGGGCGATGGGTGGCGGCCTGGAAATGGCCCTGGCCGCGGATATCCGCATCGCCGCAGAGTCGGCGCGTTTCGGCGCTCCCGAAGTCTCGCTCGGTTGGGTGGGTGCCGGGGGCGCGTCCCAGATGCTGCCGCGTCTCGCTGGCTACGGCCGCGCCATGTACCTATTGTTGCAAGGTGATCCGATAGATGCGGGGAAAGCTCTGGAATGGGGGTTGATCGAGGAAGTGGTACCCGAAAGACAAGTCGTCTCACGGGCAAAGGAAATAGCCACCCGTATCGCCGAACACTCGAGCGTCGCAACTCAGACCGTCAAAGCCGCGACTCGTCAAGCCATATCAACCTCGCTGGACGCTGGCCTGCGTTATGAAAATGAACTGATGGCGCTCTCGTTTGCGCTTGGCAATGACGCGGCCGGGCGCAGCCGCTTTAAGAAACAGACAAAACCCGGGCGTGGTCGTAAATAGACTATGAGCGGGGCCGGGAATGCGAGAGCAGGGTCGCACCAGGCCTGCTAAGCCGCTAACCAGTCGCGGAGCAGAGCATTTCGGCACATTGCAGATGTCGGGTGACATCGCGTGCGTTAACTAATTCAGTTCTTCGAAAGTCCGGATGATCCTGTCGCTCTCCGAGAATAAAAAAAAAGCAAACGCGGTTTCACTGAGCCGATCGCGTATCGGGGCGTCGTCAACCAGCCGTCATCCGACTTTCGGTGTATTGTCGGCGATGATCGCGCCTTCCAACCCGCGGGAAGTAGTGCTCTTCAGTGGGGTTTCCGACCGCTATTGTTGCAAAAATTTGAACAGCGCCCTCACCTCACGCGGCGGCGTAATGCAAAAAGTTCGACTAGTGGCGTGACATTACAACCGGGGTGTCTCACGAATGGCCACACCAGATTCCAAAAAGTATTTCGGTGCCTGTCCGCACGACTGTCCGGATACGTGCGCGATGATCTTCGAGGTCGACGACGGCCGCCTTGTAAACGTTCAGGGCAACCGGGACCACCCTATGACCCGGGGTGGTCTGTGCGTGAAGCTCAATGACTACGATAAACGTCACTACCATCCGGATCGGATTCTTTACCCGCTGCGCCGAACCGGCCCCAAAGGCACGAAACAGTTCGAACGGATTTCGTGGGACGAAGCGCTCGAAGTCGTGACCAGTCGCTGGCGGGAGATCATCGACACCTCCGGCCCGCAAGCGATCATGCCTTACAGCTACGCCGGGCATCAGGGGCTGGTTAACGGGCTGAACGGGGGCGACGCCTTTTTCAATCGACTCGGTGCAACGGTTTGTGAACGCACGTGGTGCGGCGCCGGCGCAGGCACCGCCTGGGTGCTCACCAATGGCCCCAGCGGTGGCATGGACCCTGAAAGTTTTGCCTACTCCAGGTACATCGTTATCTGGGGTTGCAACAGTGTCAGCAGCAACCTGCATCACTGGCATTTCGTCAAGGAGGCGCAAAAACAGGGCGCAAAGGTGGTGGTCATTGATAGTTACCGGTCACGCACTGCCAAACAGGCGGACTGGCATCTTGCGCCCAGGCCCGGCACGGATGGCGCGCTGGCCATGGCGATCATTAATACGCTGATCGAAGAGGACCTCATCGACAAGGATTACATCGACCGCTACACCCTCGGTTTTGACGACCTTGCCGGGCGCGCACAACAGCGGACACCGGAATGGGCAGAGCAGATTAGCGGCGTCCGCGCGAACGACATCCGCAGACTTGCGCGCGAGCTGTCGTCCGAACAACCCGCTGCGATCCGTATTGGTGTTGCGCTCGAAAAGCATTATGGCGGTGGCCAGACGATCCGCGCGATATGCTGTATTCCGGCACTGACCGGCGCATGGCGCGAGGTCGGGGGCGGCATCCTGCAAATGCCGTTCTGGGAACACCCGTATAAGCTCGACGTGATTTCGCGTCCGGACTTCATTCCGGAAGGAACACGCGTCATCAACAATCTTCAGATCGGTCGCGCACTCACCGGCGAAATGCCGCTACAGCCCCCGATCCGATCGATGATGTGCTGGAACTCAAACCCGGTAACCCAGGCGCCGGAAAGCGACAAAATTGTGCGCGGTTTACTGCGCGAGGATCTGTTCCTCGTTTCGGCCGAGCACTTCATCTCCGATACCGCCGCCTACGCAGACATCGTGTTGCCGGCCGCGATGGGCGCCGAGGTCGAAGACATCATTCTGACCTGGGGCCACAACTACCTCACCTACAATACTGCGTGCATCGATCCACCGGGCGAGACTGTTTCCAATCGCGAGATCTTTCGCCGTCTTGCCGCGCGCATGGGCTTCGAGGAGCAGTGCTTCAAATGGTCCGACGGGGAATGCCTCGAACATTTCGTCGACTGGGACGCGCCGGCTTGCGATGGCATCGATCTCGCCTACCTGCGCGCCAACGGCTACGCCCGCCTCAGGGTGGGCATGCCGCATGAGCGCGCGCCGCACAGCGAAGGGAACTTCCCGACCCCCTCGGGCAAGTGCGAGTTGCGCTCCGATGCCGCGGCGAACGGCAATTTTGTCGTTGCGGCGTTTCGTCAGATGTACGAAGCCGAACAACCAGGCGAGCCACTCGATACGCTGCCCGATTACGTGCCGCCCCGTGAAAGCGCGGCAAGCAATCCTCAACTGGCGGAAAAGTACCCGCTCAACATCATTTCACCCAAAAGCCATGCGTTTTTGAACTCATGCTACGCGAACGAAAAACGTAAACAGGAGCGCCAGGGCGAGCAGTTTGTATTGGTGAGCGTGCATGATGCGGGCAATCGCGGCATCAACGATGGCGATCGCGTACGCGTTTTTAACGCTCGCGGCGCTTTCGAAGGCGTCGCCAGAGTGACCGACGACGTCAATCCGGGCGTGCTGGTGACAACCGTCGGTTATTGGCGGCAACTGTCGAGCGGTACGGTTAATGCCATCAGCTCGGCAGATTTCGTGAACATGGGTCACGCGGCGACGTTCTCGGACAATCTGGTCGAACTGGCGCGAGTGACGTAGTTCCGTCACAGCAAGTCAGCGACGTTCCAATGATGTAGCGTAGGACAGGCGTGAGTAACCGCAAATTGCGACTTTCGGACGCGGAGAATTAGTAACGATATGGCAGGCGCCTATTGTGAGCGGGTAGCGTTCGTCTCGTTGCAAATCATGGCATCGAGGACGGTGACCGCCGTTCTCACGCGTGCGAGGAGCGCGGCCCTTTTTGAGGTTCCGGGCGGATTGCGTTCTAATCCAACCCGCCTCTTTCCTGTCAACCAGCCGTTTAAATTTAGCTTTGGCAATGCCGGGCCGAGAACCTCAAGCGGGAGCCACAATCGGACTATGACGTGCAAATCCTGATCGCCGAAGACGAACGGATCACACGGCGCCAGCTACACCGCCAGCTGCAGCGGGCAGGCCACGATGTGATAGAAGCCGCCGATGGTCGCGAGGCATGGGCGCTGTTTCAATCCCACGCGCCGCCGATTGTCGTTTGCGACTGGGAAATGCCGGAAATGAATGGTGTCGATCTGGTGCGGCACATCCGGGCCGCGGACAATCCCGGGTACGTCTACATCATTATGCTGACCGGACGGTCGGACAAGGACGACGTCGTAGCGGGCATCGAAGCGGGTGCTGATGACTTCGTTACGAAGCCGTTCGATGCGAACGAGCTTCGGGCGCGTCTGAACGCCGGGGTTCGCATCGTCGAACTCGAGCACAACCTGGCTACTGCCAACGATCGATTGAGACATGAACTCGCCGTTGCGCGGGAGTTGGCAGATGCCGAGCATCGAAAACATGAAGAACCCCTCCTCGGTGAAAGCTCGCCCGTGCAAACAGTGCGCAATGAGATACGCCGTCATGCGACCACGAACGACCCGTTGCTGTTAACGGGCCCGCCCGGGTCCGGGCAGGAAGCAGTAGCGCGGGCTATTCATCGCAGTTCGGCGCGCGGCGACCGCCCCTTCATCTATGTCGCCTGCGCCCACATCGCGGGTTCCGATGAATCGCTCTTCGGTGGCGGCCCGGACGCTGGCGTCGAAGGCCGGTTCGGAAAAGCCTCGCTCGCAGACGGCGGGACGTTGTACCTCGAAGGTCTGGAAAGCCTCGGCAAGGCGCTGCAAACAGAGCTGCTGCGATACCTCAATGACGGCGCAGACGATCCATCGCTAAAGGCGACGCCCGTCCCCGACACACGCATCATTGCTTACGCGTCGCCCGGTACCGATGCTGAACCCAGGGCAACGGTGAACCCGGCGCTCGAGAAGCTACTGGGAATCCATCGAATCGCAATTCCCTCACTGGCCGAGCGAAGAGAAGACATTGTCGTGATCGCGCAAACTATTGTGGACCGTCACGCCACCACGACCGGGAAAGCGATCGACCACCTGAGCGCAAACGCCGGCAAGATGCTGCACCAATACAGCTGGCCGGGAAATGTCCGCGAGCTGCAAAATGTCATGGAACGGGCCGTGACACTTGCATCGGGAACGCGCCTTGAGATCCCCGAAGAATTATTGCGCGAGGGCCGGCGGATTGCCGGTTACACGCTCGAGCGTAAACTGGGTGCGGGTGCAATGGGCGAGGTTTGGTTGGCGAAACACGCGCTGCTGGCGCGCCCCTCTGCCGTAAAATTGATCCGGCAGGATGCGTTGCGGGCAAACGCAGACGCGCGTGAACGACTCGAAACGAGTTTTCGGCGCGAAGCGCAAGCTACAGCGGGACTCCGCTCGCCCCATACAGTCGAGTTATACGACTTCGGTGTCACCGATGAGGGCGACTTTTACTATGTGATGGAATTCCTCACCGGCATGGAACTTGGTTCGCTGGTGAAAAAATTCGGTGCGTTACCGCCGGCACGTGCGGCTCATCTTCTAAAGCAGGCCGCCATGTCACTCGCTGAAGCTCACCTCGCCGGCCTGGTCCATCGGGATATCAAACCGGCCAACCTGCTCACCTGCCAACTCGGTCCGCATTACGACTTTTTGAAATTGCTTGATTTCGGCATCGTACGCAAGACAAGCGATGCGAAAGAGACAGCCTTATCGGCGTTGGACCTTCCCGGAACACCAAACAGTCTTTCACCGGAAGTGATTGACGGTCAGCCTGCGACGTTCGCTTCCGACCTCTACGGCTTCGGTTGCGTCGCCTACTGGCTGCTTGCGGGGCGACACCCGTTCAAAGCACCAAGCCTGTCGGCGCTTTTGAAAATGCATACTTCTGAGACGCCAACGCCACCGTCGAAAATTAATGGTGCCGTAACCCGTGAACTGGAGGAGCTCGTGATGTGCTGCCTTGCGAAGAGCCCCGGGGACAGGCCGGGCAGCGCCTTCGAGATCCATCGAACGATTTCGGCGCTGCCGTTACAGGATCGCTGGGACAACGAGATCGCGAGGCTTTGGTGGAACGAAAATCTCCCGGAGCTGCAGAATGACATGCCGGCAAGCGAAAGCGGCCCGACCGACGTGTACGCCGATACTGTCGTGATAACGCCTGGAAATACGGACGGTTAAGGCACTTCGTTTCGAGGACCGCAGAACCCCTTGCCTGCGCCAATCGTAAACAGACATGCCCGAACATTTTTTCCGTCGACGGGAAAAGCATCCGAAATCTTGCGGACGCGGCGCAGAATTCGTATGGCCCAGGGTCTTGTTCGGGTGGAACGTCCTGATTTGGCAAGTGGCGGACAATTCGCGCGCGGTCTCCGCTTTACGTCAAAACACGGCCTGATCGAACCTTCCGGCACCGCGGGCGTCGCTTCACGTCCCCGGTGCAGGCAGCAAGCACTACGATACGCGATGGTGCGTGTCCCTCTTTTCGGTTCTAGAATTAGAGTTGGTTTACAGAGTTCCGATCTACCATGGCATCGTCGAAACGTTCACATTGGGTTTTCGAATCCAACCAGTCCGGATCGCACGCTGAAGGCGTTGCGCTGCTTGCCGCGCGGTACCACGGTGCCGAAGAAGGTCGCGGCAGCGGCCCGGCCGGTACGAGCTACGCACTCTCGGTCTACGATGATGACGATGGCCTGCTGCCATGGGATCGCATCGAAAGCGAAATTCAAACGTTTCGTGATCACGCTGAAGCAAACCCGACCACGGGTTTTCGCATATTGCCGGGCGGCCAACCAAGGCCGGATGACATTCACGCGCGTTTCGCCGAGCTGTTCCGTAACGCCCCGGCAAACTGCGAACTGCCGGGTCGCTGGCTGGACATACTCGGGCACCTCAAGAGCGTACGCGTCATTCTCCTGGACGCGAACGTGCTGGTACGTCCGACCGATGAGCGCACACGTGCCCTCGACCAGTTTTTCGCCGCGAACGAAGCGCTTTGGGAGACGGAATTCGTAGAAATCGTGAGCTTCGGACCGGCCATGACGCTCGTTGCCAACGACAAATACGCTCGGGCGCGCGGCTACCGACACCGTATCCTGGACGTGGACACGATACGTTACGGTGACGATGCGGAAGAAGTGCGTGAATTGCTCTCCGTCGCCTATGCGACCAAGTTCGTCTGCATCAATGACCCGGACGGCACGAGCACCAGCCAGCAAATCGGAGCGATTCGGATTGCCGCGTCCGCGGGACTGGAAATCGACGCGGTGCTGGTCGAAGAGTAAACGGCATCACCGTTGTTGGCGGAGTGACGAGGGGACAATATGTAGCGCCCCGGTCAATCAAGCGGTCAGCGTCGTTAATTTAAAGCCAGTGGGCTCAACGCGTTCAACACTCTGCCCCCCTTGAATGCGCAGAGCACAGGCGACCCGCGCCGGATTACGTGCAAATTGCATGATTTGTCCTCCCGGCTCCCAAATGGACTCTCGGTTTCGACACCAGCGCGGCCAGTCGGGAGATCAGGCGTCTGCCGGATAAACTGTCATCGGATGCGCGCGATTTCAACCAGGTCCGCTAACCGATCTGGGGCCGAAGATCGCGCGCAGCACTGAGTCATTCGGTAACCGACCGTTCCGGCGGAACTTCCCAGCCGAAGAACTTCAGGTCTTCGATGTGCCGCGGTTGCCTGCCAAACAACAATACGGCCCGCAGACCATCGGTAAAATACGGATCGCCCGTCATATTATGGCGGGGATCATTTTCGCTGGCGGGGTTCACGCCACTGACAAAACCGAGTCGTTCGAGGCCCTGCGAAAACATCATGTCCTCGATTAGCGCCGTGCGTGTTTCGTCGATGTCCGGATCGATTTTATGCGTGACGAGGCTGTGTGAGTGCGTCGTAAAACGAACACCGATGTCGCGGCTGATCTGACCGATCCAGACATCCTTCTCCTGATGCCTGAACGGTGTCACCCAAAGCCGCAGATGATTTCGCCGATGGATCGTCCCACGCGCCTTTTGCAGCGCGATATCCTGCTGACGTCCGTCATGATACAGCGGACTCACGGGCGAGTAGCGGTACCGATGTCCGAACAGGAAGGAGTTGACGGTCTTCCAGACCGAGCCCGCATAGGTATCTTCAGCAGAGTGCCAGCCGCGACGGACGAAAGCCGGAAAAAGATCATCAGGATTGCCGATCACGACGATGTTCAACGGGTCACCATCGACCGAGCCATCCTGCCTCGTCGTGCAGCAACGCAACCCTTCGAGTGCGTCGCGCAGCTGAGCTTCCGTCATTTCCGTCCTCTCTTTCGACGGGTAGCGGGACTCCGCTTCTTCCAGTGTGTGTGTACGGATACCCGGCACGTGTGTGTAGAATTCGAAAAACTTGGCGCCTTGCCGACTGATCAGATCGACATCGAGTTCCTTCTCTCCCTCGTCGAGGTTCACGAAGATAAAACCCGATCGGGTACCACCTGCAGGGACCGGGTTCCTGAAACTCACACGTTGAAGATGATCCGTAACCTCATTGTTATAGCGTCCCTGCAACAGCAGCCGACTGGCGTAGGCAACTTCATCCGGCGAATAATATTCCGGGTCGAGAGCGGACGAGACCAGCCAGTAAGGATGGCCCTGACTATTTTCTACCTCGATCCAAACCGCCTGTATTCGCCGGAGACCGATGTTGATTCCCAATACGGCTTCGCTTTCCTGTGTCGTCAACACAGCGGTGGTCACCGTGACCCCATCGTCAACCCTGGTTTGCGCTCGCTCTTTAAACGGGGCCGCATCGAGCGGTTTGGGGTCGAACGACGCGCACCCCGTCAACAGCATGGGCGCGAGCATCCAGAGCGCGAGCCGAATATCCTTGTGGAGTTTCATTCTCATCCTGACGTTGCGTGCGGCGGGGAAAATACGGGGACAGTTTACTTAATCAGAATTCCGGAGCGCCAGATTACACGGAATTTCAGCAACCTGTCCCTCCAGTTCCATTGCATGCTTACACTCGCCGGGAACGGTTTGGTACGAGCATTTTGACCCCCGGCCGCCGCGCGCACCAACGCTAATTGGCAGTCTCGCCGCGCGGACATGGCGGCGATTCGAAATCCGCGGTCAAATCAGGCGTTAACGCCGTGCTCTACCGCATAGTTTCGAGTGTCAGGTTGCGTTAGATTCGGATAGTCGTCGGAGACAGAATACGAATCAGAGCGCGATCTCTGCGAGACGACGGATGCCGGGCAAGAAACGTGGCCTGAATATAGCCGAGAATAAAGGACTTTCCGCCCGCCACCGCTAACAATTGAACCTGGACCACACCACAAGGACACGAGGTTATGGCCGCCGCGATTGACTACACGTATCAATACCCGTTTGCGTCATCCGTCGAGCCGTCGAAGTCCGGCGCCAATCTCAGCCTCGCGACGTTTACGCGAACGAACGACAGTCCGTATTTCTTCGACGGCAAAATGCGCGATCCACGCGTGCTGGCCGATATGTTTCTCGTGCTGAGTGATGTGGTGCGCACACATTTCTTTCTACCGCGTCCGCCGTTGATGGACCCCGTGCTGACGAGCAACGATTCGATGCTCAGGATGGAAGGGTTCAGTGGTTGTTGCGGCGTATACGTGCGCGTTGATATGAGCCGCGACGCGTTCGACGGTGACGTGATGAATCGCGGCACCACAAATGTCGATTTCAACGAGCCGATGCGCGCCGCGTTGCGCAGGATAAAACGGCAGGACGACGTGCGCTTCGCGGTAGGAAAAACGGAAGTCGCGCTGGCCGTCGGCGCGAAAAAGGTCGTTGAGAAAAAGGTGAAGTTGCCGTTGCGCTGGATAAAAGGCTTCAGTGAGGTACAGGCTTATCAGCCGCAACTCGAACCCGTCTACGATATTCCCGCGCCGCAAGCGCTACGCCTGATTCGGTCCTTTCCCGCAGCGAGCCAACCAAAATCGCCAATGTACCTGACGGGTCGGTCAACGGCCGTACGGCTCAGTCACCGCAAGCAATCAGGCGCCGTAAAAATCCTTGGGACCCATCGGCCGCGAGTGCTGGAACCGCTGCTCGTGAGTGCGGACTCCTTGCGGGTCTGGTTCGATCAACGATCGGGAACGAGTGGCTGGGAAGTCATTTCGCCGACGGAGCGACTCATGTTGCTGGTAAGCCCGGAAATCTATCGCGGATTTTCCGGCGAAGGCCAGAACCTGGAGGCGCTCGCGGGCGGAAAATGGGGCGACCTCCTCGCCGCCGTACGCGCGCAGATCAACTGGCAGAACGAGGTAGACGCCGGCGCGATCGCCGCAGCCGTTGGCGCCTCGGCAGACGATGTGGAAGCGACGTTGGCGGCGCTCGGATCGCGGGGCCTCGCCGGATACGACCTCAATACAGGGTGTTATTTCCATCGGGAACTGCCGTTCGATCGGGACAAAATCGACGCGATGCAACCCCGGCTCAAGGGCGCGATGAAGCTGCTCGAAAACGCGCGGGTAAAGATTCACGAGCGCCATGACGACGGTAGCTGCGCGCTCGTCGTCGGCGGCACGGGTGTCGATCATTTCGTGCGCATCGGTGATGACGGCGACCGCTGTACCTGCCCGTGGTACAGCAAGCATCCCGGACAACGCGGGCCGTGCAAACACATTCTGGCGGCGCAGATATTTCTTGACCAGGACGCATCGGACCCCGCATGACCCCTGAACAACTCGGTGCGCTTGTGCGCACAGCGAACCCTGAAGATATTGTCGCCGCTTTTAACGACGTCGACGCTGCGACTCGCAAAAAACTGTCCGTGCCTTGTCAGAAGCTTCGTCGCACGATTCGAACAGGCGACGGGAAATTTTCGGGACGCCTCACGTGGGAACAGGAAGATGCCGTGGAGCGCATGTGGCAGAAGAAGCACAAACCCGCGTTGCTCAATGCGGACCTCGCGGTCCTCGCCTGCGGCCCGCTAACGGAGGCGAACCGCATCGAGCTACCCTGGAATATGGACGAGGCGCTCGAAGCAAAAATAGCGAACTTGCTCATCGTCCGTGCGCCGGACTGGCTCGACGACTGGGTCGAGAAAAGATTGGTCGAGGACTGGGGCGGAATCTCCTGGCGCATGGTCCGGCGGTTTCTTGAAGCGGGGGTGATCGCGAAACCTGTTGGCGCGGGCTACGTGGCACGTTTTGTCAGTGCGATGACCGGGTACGACGACCCGCGTAACCGACTATACCGCCCGACGAGTGAACGTCTGCTGGACCAGCCGGATTATTTGACCGAGGACATCTGGCTGTTGTTCACGTGTGAAAACCAGGCATTCCTGACCGACTACCATGCAAAATACCAGGACAGCCCGGCCAACTACGAAACGTTGCCCGAAGCACTGCTGAAGCTGACGGCTGAGGGGCGCGTGGATCGCGCGCGCCTGCTCGACGTGTCCCTGATTGCTCTCGAACAGGAACTAAAGCAAAACTATCTGAGCGGCTACGCAAAATTCCACCAGGCCCTGACCCCCACGATCGACGAAATGGCCGCCCGCCAGGCAACCTACATCGACCTGCTCACGAATCCCGGCAGTTCGATCGTGAGTTTCGCGCTGCGCGTGCTGGTCAGGTTACAAAGTGCGAAACGTCTCGATACGGAAAGTTTTCTCGATGCGTCGAGCGCGGTGTTCGCGCACAAAGCCAAGGGTAGCGCGGTGCAGGCTTTGAAGATTGCAAAGGCCATCGCGGCTGATAACCAGGCATTAGCACCGAAGGTCACGGCGTTGGCGATTGCGGCAATGGCGCATGCCTCCGCCGACGTTCAGGAGATCGCGCTCGATCTGATCGAGGACGGTATCACTGAAGCCGACGACGGCCTGCGGCAAATTTTCGAACGCCAGAGTAGCAATTTGGCGCCGAAGCTGGCACTACGTGCGGCCCGCATCCTCGGCGACGAGCCGACCGACGTTCCGGCCGCGGTTGAAGCAGAAGCGGACACCGGTCACCTCCTGGGCGAGATCACGGACCTGCCTCTGCACATTCGGGAAATCGTCAAGCTGGACAGTGATAACCCCGTCGCTCAAATGCCGGGAGCGCTCGATTTTGACGTGCTCGATTTAACGACCCTGCCGGATCAAGACCGCTTTGCGCCGCTCGCGGACCGCGACGCGCTGTTCGAGCACGCCTCGCGGCTCATTGAAGAAGTCGAGTCTGCTGATGAGGTCGAGCAACTGCTTGACGGGATCGCGCGGTTTGGTCACGACCGTGGTGGAGATTTCAATCGTCTCGCCGCGCCCCTGCTGCAGCGCATCGAGAACGGCAACGGCGGTTCAGGTTATGGCCTCGGCGCGTTTTGGTCGGGTGTGCCGATCACGATCGTGGGTCTGCTGCGTGCGTGGCTGACTGGCCGAAGCATCAAAACGCCAGGAAATCGATGGTACCCGCTAACCCCGGCGATGATGTTTGCTGTCGCGAGGGTCAACGAGATCCAGGCGATGATCCTGCGCGGTCACCCGGCGCAGCTACTCTCTACCCCGACGCGGGCCTACGGATGGATCGAACCGCACGTTCTGGTCACACGCCTGAACAACCTCGTCGCGGCACGCGAGCCGATTTATACGGCCGATTTTATGCAAAGCCTGTTGCGGCTTGCGCCGGCCGGCCGAATGAACGCGCTGGCGGAGGCCGGGTCAATCGACGGCGAAGAAGGCCGGGTTCTCAGATTCGCGCTAGGTGGCGAAGAGGTGCCGACGAAAAAACACAAGCGCCTTGTTCACCTGTGGCTTTGCGCGGGTCGGGCACGCGATCCCTCAGGGTCGTTGAAGCAATGCCTGTCACCGATCGCGGATGCCGTCCCGGCGCTGCCGAATTTGATCGAACCTGCAACTTACGGCTGGCGAATCGAAACAAAGGACGATCGGGGCCAGGAACAATCGTCGATTCGATTCGAAAGCATCAACGAATTTGAGCTTAAGACTGGTGAGCAGCGTTCGTTGATAAAGACCATCGTGCGAAATTTATTCGATAACGTGGACTGGGCGAAGTGGCCATTAGCGGGCATACACATGCGACCAAAACGCCACTGGTACGACATACATGAAATGAATTCGCCGTGGTTGATTGAATATTTTGCGATGCAATGGCCACTGAACCCGGAGTCCTACTACCAATCCGGCGCGACATCGCTTGCCGACCGCATCGATGAGGACAGTTCGCGCGAAGTCCCTGCGCATTGTTTTCTCTCCGCGTTGTTCGACCAGTCACGGGCCTGGGGCGAAGTCGCGCACCTCGTCCTGTGCCTCGGCCTCGTATCCAAAAGCGCAGACGCGCGCGGATTCGCCATCGATGCGCTAATCACCGGAATCGAGACGGGCCATGCCGACCGCGATGTCATTGTCGCTGTGCTGGGGAAACTGTCGGGCGGCGGCGTGCTGAAACTCAACCGTCTCACCGCTGCACTCCAATCCGTAGCGATCGCGTCGCCGTTGCACCAATGGTGGACGGCGCAAATCGTCGCCAGCGTGATCACCAGTAGCGGCAAGCCGCCTGCGCAAGGACACTATCTTTATGAATTGGCGCTCGAGTGCATGGCGCCACTGAACCTGCGTCCGGATGAAGAAATGCTTGCCGTATTGAATCAGCTAAAAGGAAGCAGCAAAGCGGCCCGGCTCGCGCGGGAACTCGCTGCATGCGACGGCACACCCGTGCGGGAGGCGCCGGATGGGGTGATCCATGAGGCAATACAAGGACGTCTGGCGGTTGGGCATGCGTTCGGTAGCTAGACAGGTTAGCCCGAGTGTTCTGCATCGCATGCGTGCCGCGCGCAGCAACGCTGCCTGGCGCTCTCGCCATCAGGGCGTGACCCTGACACGCCCTACCCCGATATCAGTCTTGTAGCTCCGTTATTCCCGAATCAAAGAACCGGCGTCATCTGCTGCTCATGCGCGCCCATGAGCGCGCGACCGTAAATCTCCTGTTTCAACCCCGGCACCGACATGCCATGGCGACTCGCGATGTGCATGTCTCGCCATAACCGTTGCATCGGATTGTCGAGCGAAAATGCCCCGGCACCCTGCACATCGAGAAGCAGGTCCATCGCTTCGCGACAAAGTCTGTGACCCTGGGCCGATTGCATGGCGAAGCGTGCACGTTCGATCGTGGTAAACGGTTTTGTCGTTACCGCCTGGCGATCGATCGCGTCGGCGGTGGCGCGGGTTTGTTCGACCGCAGTGTCGATCAACCAGGATGCGCGCGACATCGCGAACTGCGTCGCCGGGGATTTCGTCGTATCCGCGTAGAAACTGTACGTGACCGGTTTCGGTTTTGCGGTAATCCGTTCGAGAGTGAGATCGAGCGCCGCTTTCGCGAGCGCCACGACCGGCACCAGCGTGGCGGTGTGAAAGATCGTTCCGGCGTCCATGTGATACAGCGCTTCGTCCTGATGCGGTGTGCGGAAACGATGCGCAAGCAGATCGGACAACGTGATCGTCCACTCATCGGGAATAAACACATCGCGCAGCACGAACGTATTGCTGCCGGTACCGGCCATACCGGTCACGTTCCAGGTGTCGCGGATCTCGAGGCCCTCGGTCGAGACCAGGCCGAGCATGTTGTCGATCGGCACGCCGTCATCGCCTAGGATCGGAAAACCGACGAGCGCCCATTTCACAAACGCGCTACCGGACGAATACGGCCACTCGCCATTGATCACCGTACCGCCGTCCCCGCGCGTCGCGCGCCAGCCGGGCGCGGGCGCGAGCGGCACCGCCACCTTCGCCGTCGCGCCGTCAGCCCAAACGGCGTCCTGGACCGGGGCGCTCATTTGCCCGGTTTGCCAGTCACCATGATTGATAATGAACGACAGCCAGGCGGACGAACCGCAGGCACGTGCAAGCAACAACGTGGATTCAACATAGGTCCGGTAGCCGGCTTCAAAGCCAGCAGCGCGCCGCGGCGCGAACAATCGCAGGGCGCCCGAGTCAACCAGCGCAGCGAAGCTCTCCGGCGACAGGTTACGGTTTTGCTCGGCCGCCTCCGCATTACGCCCGAGCAGCGGCAGAATTTCGCTGACCTGATCGAGCACCTCCGTCCGGGTTGCCTCAAGCTCCGGACTGACCCGGCCTCCCTCGTTCACACTCATGCATAGACTCCGTTGAAATGGACTGCGTCCGCAGCTGGCCCCGCCAAGCGTAAACTGCGCCACATCGGGATCGCGTGCGAACGATCACGTACACGTACGCTTGGCCGCGACCGCGCTGCGTCATTGGCGTTATCATTATGCCCGTACCACGGGGCATACGACACGCCGCGCATTTGATACCGACCCGGGAGCCGCCATCATGTTGAGGAAACTTCACCACGTCGCCTACCGCTGCCTCGATGCCGAGCGCACGCGCCGCTTCTACGTCGATGGCCTCGGTCTCAAACTCGCCGCCGCGCTGGTGCAGGAATACGTACCGTCGCTGCAGCGTAATGAACCGCATAATCACGTGTTCTTCGAAATGGGCGACGGCAGTTTCATCGCATTTTTCGATATCCTCGAAGACGACGGCCCGGCGAACGGTATCAAAGACGATTGGGCGCAACATCTCGCGCTCGAGGTCGACTCCGCCGAGGAAGCCGAGGCGACGGTAGCGCGTCTGCGCGATCTGGGCACCGATGTTCTCGGGCCGGTGACACACGGCATTTGTGACAGCTGGTATTTCTATGATCCGAATGGCCACCGGCTCGAAATGTCGGTGCGGACGGACAGCCCCGCGATGTGGGACGAACTTGCGCGTGCGGCGCCCGCCGAGATGGACAAATGGAACGCACGCAAAACGTCCGCGAAAACGCCCGCCTGATCGCCGATGAAAATTGAACCGCTGCGCGAGCCGTTCGAGCGTCGGGCCTACACAATTTCGTTCGACGAGCAGAGCCTGTTCACCGAGGTTTACGGCTTCGTCGGTCAGTCCGGCCGGATATTTATCGAAGGGCAATTACTGACGCCTCCGGGAAAGGACAGCGACACCGTGCTGTTGTTCATGCATCCGGCGTCCGCACTCGGGTTGTTGCCATTGCCGGCGGCGCTCGTTGAAAGCGGCTTTCACGTCATGTGCTGCACGAGTCGTTATGCGCGCAACGACACGCCGCTGATCATGGAAAAAGTGCTCCTCGATATGGGCGCACACATTACCTATGCCCGAGAGGAACTCGGCTACGCGAACGTCGTACTCGTCGGCTGGAGCGGCGGCGGATCGCTCTCCGTGTTCTACCAGGCGCAGGCCGAGCAGCCATCGATCACGGATACAGCGGGCGGCGAGCCACTCGACATCGCGGCCGCACGCTTACCGCAGGCCGATGCCATCATGAGCATTGCCGCCCATCTGAGTCGCGCGGAAACGCTGACGGAATGGCTCGATCCGTCGGTAACCGACGAACGCGATCCCGATCACCGCGATCCGGAGCTCGACATTTACGCCGCGAACGCGCTCGTCCGCCCGCCGTTTAAAGAAGATTTTCTCGCGCGCTTTCGCAACGCCCAGGTAGCGCGTAACCAGCGCATCACGGGGTGGGTGGAAGCGCAACTGGACAAGATGCGCTCGGCGGAAGACGGGGTCAGTGAACGCGGCTTCATCGTCCATCGCACGATGTGCGACCCTCGCTGGATCGATCCGCAGGTCGATCCGAACGAGCGCCGGCCGGATGGGTGCTACCTCGGTGACCCCCGGGTCGCGAACGCCGGCCCCGCGGGCCTTGCGCGCTACACGACGCTACGAGCCTGGCTGTCGCAATGGTCGCTCGATCGAACACGCGCGAAGACCGCCGACAACGCGCCGAACATCACCTTGCCCGCGCTCGTCATCGAGAACGGCGCGGACGACGCGGCCCCGGCCTCGCACCCGCGGCGTATATACGAATTGCTGGGCGGTAACGACAAACGCTTCGAACGCATCGCAGGCGCAACCCACTATTACCGCGAACAGCCGGACAAGCAGCGCGAAGTGGTGCAGCTGTGTCGGGAGTGGTTGAATGAGCGGAACATGGCATTATAACGCGCGCCGAATTTCCGGGGACAGCTCATCAATTTAAAATTGCGGATCTCCAGATTTCGCAGGAATTAGGTAAACTGTCCCTGTAACCAGATCGCGGTAAAGGCCGCAACCGCTGTGACCCGGAAGATGATCGCGCTATCGCTCAACAAGACCAGCTTGCGTTGGATCCTGCTGGTGGGCAGCGTGATGATGGGTATCTTCATCTTCATCGATCTGTCCATCATCCCCGCGGCGCTGCGCAATGAATACCTGATAAGCCGGCTAGCCGGACAGATACCGGCGCTGCTGTTGCTGTTGTTCTATACGTATCACGCGAGCTTCGAACGTCATCAGCAAACCGCGATTCTCTTTTCCATCCTCGTCGTCACCTACGCCAACTATTGGCTGATTTACCAGTGCTGGACGAAGGCCGGGTTCGCGTTCCCCTACGAGGGCACATTGCTCTACACGTTCTTCGCATTCTTCGTCGTTCGCATGAACTTCGGGTTTGGCCTGATCTATGTCGGGTTGAGTCTGGCCGGATTCGCCGCGCTGCTGATCGGCTACCCCATTTATGGCGAGTACAACTCCGTCAATTTCGGCTTCGTCGCCATGGCGCAGTCCATCTGCCTCGTAGGCTTGTTTACCCTCACCAATACGCTGCGCGAGGTGCACACGCTCGCAGACAGGCTGCGTGATCTGAGCCGCATCGACCAGCTCTCCGGACTGTGCAATCGACGCGCCTACGAGGAAGACGGCAGCATGCAGTTCGAGCAGGCACGGCGGCTCCACATTCCGCTGACCATATTTCTCCTCGACATCGACAACTTCAAGGATTACAACGACGCCTACGGACACCAGCAAGGTGATGAGGTCATCCGCACCCAGGCCGAGATCCTGAAGAGTGTGTTCAAGCGACAGGTCGACATCGTCGGGCGCTTTGGCGGCGAGGAATTCATCGTCATCGCAAACGACATGAATCATGCCCCCGCACAGGTGATGGCGCAGAAAGTGATCGACGAGTGGGCGCGCCGGCAGGTGCCCCACGGCAAGGGCGCGGGTGGTCCGTTCGTGTCCTGCTCCATCGGTATCGCGAGCATCCTGCCGGACAAAACGATGACGCTGACGACGCTCATCGGATGGGCCGATGACGCGCTCTACTCAGCGAAACACAAGGGCCGGAACCGGTTCGAGTTGAACGAGACGCACCCGTAGCGCCACGCATCCCGGAGGTTCCGGGGACCCGGGTAGCGTGCGGTGCCGTAGTTTTTGTTCTTGTTAAACTGCTCGCGGGCGTAGCCCGAACAGTAAACCCGAACATGGCCCGCACACCGCGAGCCCTGACGCCGTACGGAACGCCGGTTAAGCGGCCGAAACAAAGGAGCATCCATGGATCCCGCAGCAATGAAAATCGGTGTCCTGGTTCCTGTCTGGACCGACTCCCTGCATGGGCGAACGCCCGCACTGCACGAATCCCTCGCGTTCGCGCGGCATGCGGAAGCGGTAGGTCTCGACAGCGTCTGGTTAACCGATCATCTGTACTGGGAAGCGTTCGTGGATTTTCGCGCGGTCGGCATCGATCTGCCGGCGGAACTCGAAGGCGTGAAGGGCGGCCAGTGGGAATGCTGGACGACGGCGGCCGCGATCGCGGTGCAGACGTCGCGGATCGAGCTCGGCACTCTCGTCTCGAACACGACCTTCCGCAACCCGGCACTGCTTGCGCGCACCGCAGACAACGTGATGGATCTGAGCAACGGTCGGCTGATACTCGGCCTCGGCGCTGGTGATTTTGTCTCCGAACATATGGCCTACGGTTTCGATTTCGAACGTCACGTGGGACGTTTCGAGGATTCGTTGCAAATCATCAAACCGTTGATCGAGGGCCGCCGCGTCACGTTTGAGGGCGAATTTCATCGCGCCGAGAATGCTGCATTGTTGCCGAAATCCGCGGCCGGCACCCCGCCCGTCCTGATCGGCACGCTCAAGGGAAAACCCAGAATGTCACGGCTCGTTGCACAACATGCGGACATGTGGAATTGCATGATCGCTTTCGGCGATTGCGCCGTTTCGACCTACGATAATGCCTGGGCGCCGATCCGGTCAGCCTGTGAACGCTACAATCGTGACCCCGCAACGCTTTCGCAGGGCGCTACCGTGGCGGTCAATTTTACGAACGAGGACTATCCGATCGTACCAACCTCCACCCCGTTCAGCGGTTCGGTTGAGCAGATCGCGGACCGGTTCGCCGAATACGCGGCACGCGACGTCGCGCATGTATCGACAATTCCGCATCCGTGGAACGAAGATGGCCTCGACAAACTCGCCGCCGTACTGGATTGCCTGAGGGCGTAATCGAAAAAACGTGAGCGCGACGATGCCTCGACCTTGCCAGGGTCGCCGGGGTTGTTCGACCGCACTCGCGCGCATCTCGAGTTTCTTCAGCTCGCGCCGGAGCGTAAGGTCTTTTACTCGTGTCAAAAACGAAATTGCAGTCCGATGCTAAAGAAATCCGGGTCGCTGTCTTCTCCGACGCCTAAGATCCTCAGATTGAAAATGTCGTAGCGATCCCAATCCATCCGCAGATCAAGATGTTCCGTCACCGCGTAGGTCAAACCGATCCCGTAATGCACGCCGTCGTCACCTTCGTCAGTGTCGAAATCGGTAAACGCGATACCGGGCTGCCCGCCCGGGTCCGAATCCGTTTCACCATAAAACCACCCGACCTTGCCGAGAATCGTCACCCCTTTCCAGAGACCAACCCCCAGGATTGCCGAGATACCGTACGCTTCGAAGTCAGCGGTGACTTTCGTCGGGGATCCGGCAGTAACCGGGTCGGCCCTTGCCTCGACCTCGCCGAGGTCAACGTAAGAGAATTCCATCGCGAAGCTCCCGCGCATGGCGCCGTTGTCGAACGGCGCCATCATCCCGAGAAACGCTTTCCAGCCGGCGCTCGAATCGTCGATACCGTTGACGTCGACTTGCGCGACGTTTTCTTTCTTGATGTCCAGGTCGGAGATTCCGCCGGACGCACCAACGTAGAACGAGAGGTCATTGGCGGCCGCCACCGATGCCCACATCATTAGTGTGCAGACGACTGCAGTCGGTCGGAAAAAGACCTCTCTCACCAAGGCGCCCTCCTCTCTTTAAGTATAGTCGTCGTGACCGCACTTCGCCGGGGATCACCACCTCGCGGCGGTGGGCATTACTGTCAGTTATGAACGAACGAAATCTCCGGAGAGGCGACGGTTAGGGGCCAAACGAGCGCAAGACAGGACTGGTCGTCCAGGGCCTGGTCGGATGATGTGCGCGTTTCCCTTGCGCCAGTAATCGAGGGCTTAACCGTGACGGTTTAAGCGGCAGGAATGGATAGCAGGCCGCGGCGAGCGCGTCGGCCGACGCGCCGCGCGGGTACGTTCACACTGACGAGAAACCCGGCCAGTCGGTGTAATCCGCATAAGTCCGGTCGATCGCGATTTTGTCGCCATGGATATCAAGTACCGCGCACATCGGGATCGACCAGTCTGCGCCACGGCTTTCGTCGACGATCGTCGCTTCCACGACCACCGCATCGTCGGTGGCATGCATGCGGTCGACTTTCATTATCCGCGACGGCGCGGCGGCGAGCACCGCCTTTTCGAGTTCGATGAATTTCTCGACACCGTCGAACCAGCCGACGCCCATGGCCCCGACCTGGTAATCGTCGTGGTAACACTCGCGGACAAAGCGCTCCGGATCAGTGTTGTAGAGATCGACGTAACGCTGTGCGACTTTCAGATTATGTTCTTTGCGATCGGACACATCGGTTTCTCCCGAGGTTATTCTGCAAAACAGCCCGTGCAGTGAGTCTCCAAAACTGACGGTCGAGGAGTCGGTAATGCAACGGGTTCGTGTAACTTACAGGCCAGCGACGAGTGACCCACTTCGTTCTTCGGTTCACTCCTCAGGCAGTTCAAAAGCAAGCAAAACATTGCCGGCACTACCCGAGAACTTCGCGTAACCTGAAAGAAAGTAGAGCATGCCGTCAACCGCGACGGGGCCCGCCTGATCGATCGCGCCGCCGCGTCCCCTCGCACCGTTCACGGTCTCGAATTCCCGCAGCGTATCGTAACGCCATATCTCTACGCCCGTTGCGGCGTTGAACGCGCGCATCTCGCCGCTCTGCGAAGCGGAGAACACCGCATCGCCGATGGCTGATACAGCGGATGATTGCGAGGGACTGCAACGCTCGCGTCCGCTGCAATCGACCGGCGGCGCCTCCCACAACAATTTACCGGTTAATATTTCAACCGCGACGAGCCCGCCGCCGACGTTCGGATCGAACCTGGAATCAGCGCTGATCGAACTGTCGGAAAGCCATCGCGTGTCGGACTTCGACGCGAACAGCACTTTTCCGTCGGTCGCCTGGCCCCATTGAAATCCGCCCTGGAGCCCGCCCCTGGCAAATTTCTCCCGCCAGATCAGCTTGCCGCCGTCGAGCGGATCGATCGCATGGGCGACCCCGCTCTTCTGGGTGGCGAGGACCACGGGCCTGCCGTCGTCTCCCGTCACGAGGATCGGAGAAGCGCCCATGTCCTCGTCGGGACCGGCACCAGCCGGGCAGTTGATCTTCGGAACCGCCATACAGCCGACGTTCCACGCGTCGCCGGAGAGTCCCTGATATGCCCACAGCCGCTCCCCGGTTTCCAGATCGAACGCCAGGATGCTATCGCTCGAGTCCGTCGGTGGATTCGAATAATTGTCGCCGGTACCGGCGTAGATCCGCCGCCGCTCGCGGTCTATCGTGATTGCCGACCACACGGAGGCACCGGAAGGACCCACCATGGGTTTTCCATGGGTATCCTTGCTCTGCTGATTGGGCTCCTGCTCGATGGTGTACTGCTTCCACCGTCGCTCGCCGGTTTCGATGTCGTAGGCGAGTATGCTGCCGCGAAAGACGCAGCAGCGATAATTCGGATCCATCGCGAACGCTTCTTCGAGCGATGCCATCGGCACATACACCCGACCCTCGAAAACCTGCACGCCGCCGGTCACGCGAGCCGACGGGTGATCGTCGCCAACCGCCTTCCAGCGAAGCTCGCCGGTCGCGGCGTCAAGAGAATAGACCCGCCCCGACTGATCACCGAAAAACACGCCGTAGCGTCCGTTGTCGAGTAACGCGATCGTGACCGGGGCCTTAACGGGTGCAGCGGCCGGGAACGTCCAGTGCGTGCAGCCCGATTTTGCATCGAGGGCATAGACGAGACCGCTCGGGCTGCCAAGAAAAATGCGGCCGCCCGCGACGGTCGGCTGGGATTCGACGAACGTTTCGCCCGGAAAGGCGAACGCCCATTTCAGTCGGAGCCGCGGAATATCCGCCGCGCTCATCCCGGCGGCGGCCGCGGCCTGGTATCTCGCGTTTTCCAGCCCGTTACCCCAGCCGTTCCAGTTTGGTTCAGACAGCGGATTGCCCGTCGGCCAGTCCGATGGCGAACATTTGTTCGCGCCCGTGTCCGCCCAATTCGCGTCGTACTTTTTCCCCGTCAGGTGTTCCGCTACCGCGATCCGCTCCGGTCCGCTCAGGCTGAAGTTGCCGATCACGCGCATGCTGCCCGTTTCCAGCGCCGTGACGATGCGGGCGGGGGCCAGCGCCGCGAGTACATCACGCGCCGGGGTGCGTGCGGTCCCGGCGTCGTGGCAAGCGGCGCAGACTTCCTCATAGACGGTCGCGCCGTCCCGGGTAGCGGCCTGTACGGACACGGCAGTCAGACAGGCAATCAGCAAAACGAATGGTAAGTGCAAACGAGTCATAAATTTTCTCATCCGGTCAATCGCCGTTCGAACGACGCAGGCAATTCCTCGGGCCACTGTGGCTCCGGCGCGGCAGCAATTATTCAGGCCACGAACGATTCATGCGTCGCATTTCACGATTCCGCCGGAAAAAATCGTGTCGTCCGGTTCAGTGTACCGTGATTGCGCAGACCATCGTTTATGCTAATAGCCTGCACACGGAAATGTCGCAACTCACCGATTAATTAGCGTTATCAGAGTCACTGACCGCCCCACGGGTTATCCACGACGTAACGCCATTGACCATCCGGATGCAACCGCGCGATTTCCGCCGACCGCCCGCCGAAATCAAACGGCTGACCGTTGGCATCGGTTCCGGTCAGGGTCCATTCGTTACTCAACAGCGCGAGATCGCCGGTTCGGATCGCATAACGCGTGCGCAGAGAAAATTCACCGCCATACGCATTAAAACCCTGCAACGCCTCGCGAGCACCTGCTTTGCCGTGCAGCGGCGTGCCATCCTCGTTCGAGATAAACACCGCGTCGTCTTCGTACAGGCTCACGCACCCCTCGATATCGCCGGCCTTGTAGCATCGGGTAAAAATGTCGTGGATGGTCGACGGTTCAGCATCTGGTGTGGACATGGTCGAGTCTCTCCTTTAAGCGTTCATCGCGGAAGGTTCAAGGGTGAGCATCGGGCTGTCGTCCGCACGGACGCCGAGACTGTTCGTCAGACGATCGAGTCCGGTCTGCATGGCGACGGTGTTGAGGACATCAACGTAAGCCTCATCGCCGAGTCCCGCGTCGCGGAATCCCTGTGCGTCGCGCCCGACGATTTTATAGGCGTGACGCGCGGCTTTGACCGCGAAAGACAAAACGAGCTGATCCGTACCGTCCCAGTTCGCCGGGTCCCACCCGCCGCTGACCTTGTCGTACAACGCGTCGCCGTTGGGAAATTGGTGTAACAGCGCGCGGGTCGTCACGGCGCTGTAAGCAGATTGATTCAGGCTGGATACGAGCGCGCGCACGAGCGCGTGCTGACGTGGCGACAACGTTGCCGATTGCGGCGACTCGAGGAGTTCGAGCGCGCTCATATTGCTGCGGAGAAAACGCGGCTCACTGATCACGGCCTCAAACAGATTCGGCACGAAGCCGTAACGCTGCCCGGCCCAGTCTGCCGCGAGTTCGTATTGCGGGCTCGTTTTCCCCGCCGCGACCCACGCATTACCCGCGGTGCCACGCGACGCCGAAACGCCGCCGCCCGAACTCGCGAGCTCAACCCCGGAGGTTCCGGTATAGGACTGGCGCCCTCGTCCGACCACGGGACCAACGGACTGGCCATGATCGAGCGACACGCCACCGCCGTCGCCCATCATGACGAGATAGGTCTGCAACGCGCCGATTTGTGCCCACACGACGATCTCGTGATCATCAACGCCGCAATCGCGCAGCGTCTGAATATCGGCGTGTGTCATGTCCCACGACTGACTGACGAACTTGCGGACCCAGGCGTACATCGCCTTGTGCATTTGGGGAATGTCCGCGGTTGACGGATCCTCGACGATGCTTGCGGCAATCCCGGCGTCTTCGTATACCTGAGGCAACACGGCCCCAATCGTTTCAGTTCAGTAGAAACAAGCGCTGTACAGTGCGACGGCGAAGTTGACCAGGGTTCGTGGCAGCGGGCCGCCCGCGTTTACGTGGGTACCGTCGTCGGTCAGGATCCGGTTCTGCAGTGCGCCGAAGCGGAAATAGGCCGGAATCACACTCGAAGTTGTGTAGACCTGTGGCGTAAACGGATCGCACTGAAAGATCCTGCCATAGGCGGCAGCCAGGTAATCGTAATCATCAGCGAGCGTGCCGGTCGCCTCTTTGTGTTCGATTATGCGGATGTGGGGCATCGTCGTACTCCTGATTTTCGTTATGCAGCAGCGCTATCCCGCTGGCGGCACATTGCTGTTCCACATCAGGTGCGTCGAAGCCCAGGATCCGTCCGGCCGACGCCTGAGTATAAAAAGGCCCTTGCCGTCTTCCTCGAGCGGATCGGCGTCACCCTTGGGGATGCCCTCATAAGTGTAGTTGACTCGAACGAAAGCAAAGCGATCGGCTACTTCTATCTCTTCTACCGACATTTTCTCTACCGATTCGTATTGGTCGAAATAGAACCGGTTGACGTCCACGCAGTCTTCGACGCCCTGTCGGGAAGGTCCGTTCGGCGGCAAATAGACCACATCGTCGGTCCATAGCGTTCGGTAGGCATCGAAATCGCCGGCGGTGACCGCCGCACAATAACTATCGATCCAGTCCCTGAGCGCTGCGATATCCGCCGCGGTGGTGTCCGGTTTTTCGTATTTCATCGGTGATCTCCTCTTCTGTTCGCCGTTACCGGCTTTGCAATGCTGCGCGCGAACCTCATCGGTGCCGGTTCGAAGCGTCTTCGCGATGCCCTTTCGCGAGCGCAGCGTGCCGCACCGTTTTAAGGGCTGACGCTCAGTCGTTCTGAACCTCGAATACTTCGTAGTCGACGCGCCCGGGACTCAGCTTGCCCCGCGCAACGCACATGATGTTGTTGACCCATTGATAACGCGGATCGCCCGTTTGCATGCGCGGCGTGGTGACAAAGTAACTGTCGCCGTATTCCGTCGATCCCTCCCCGGCGAGCGCCGCCTGAACGGCGGGGGTCAATTCGAGACGGCCGTAGTATTCAACGTAGATGAATGCGCCGTCATGGGTTTCGAACGTCCCGCGCACATCGAGATGGCCATAGTCCTCCGTCATCGTCGCCCAGTCCGCGCAGCCCGCGCGACGTAATGTGCCCTTCAGCCTCGGGCCCTCGAATTCGCCGCCGTCGACTTCAACGATCATTCGATTTCCGTAGGTGCCGGCGCCGACGGATATCGCATCGGTCAGATGGGCGTAATAGGTCAATAGCGGGACAAGTTTCACGATTCGCTCCCGTGCGCGGACCGGCGTTTATCGCGCGAAATCCTCGACTGCACACACGGTTCGATTCTTGCGCCTTGCCATCGACGACGGAAGCGTCGATATTGCCAACTGTCTGGTCATGAAGTGACATATTCCGACATGGGCAAACGGGACATCGAACAGCAGCGGATGTCGAAGACGTACATGGAACTGTTCCTGAAATGGGCAGGCAACCGTGTCGCTTCGTCGCGCGACATCGCATCGTTCCTGCCGCCCGTCGACGCGAGCGACGGGACGATGGCGGTGGGTGACGTCTACCGGTCGCTGTTGTCGCTCAATCCGGATTTAATGGAGCCGCTGTGGCACATCCACTGGGCTGCATGGATACGCGGCCGGTTTCACGGCCCGCTGACGATCGCATTACTCAACGCGCCGGACCTCGAAACGGGTTTGACCACCGCGTCCCGCTATTTTCCGATACGCCTGCCTTATCTGAAATTCGACATCAGTACCGATGACAAACGGTTCAGTATCGGTATTACGGTTCCCGACGCACCGGAGCAAATTCGGCTCGAGCTGGTCGAAGTACCCTTGTACATGATTTTCGACTACGTCAGCTCGTTCGCGACGCTCGACATGAGTCAGATCAGGGTGTTGCTGCAACGAACTTCATCGCCGCGCGCGAACGAATACCACGACTGGTTTGGCGATTCGATCGAGTTCGGCGGGCACACGAACCTGCTCAGCATTCCGAAATCGTGGCTCACGATAAGAAACCCGGAGCGCGACGCCGGCGCGTGGAATCTCGCCATCGCGAAATGCGACGGCCTTGCGCCGAAAACCGGGGACTCTTCAGAAGCGGCCGAATATGTCCGGCTCGCGCTCGGGGCGGCGGTGGAATCGGGAACTCCGAACGGTGAGTTGCCGCGCATGAGTGAACTCGCCGATCACCTGCACATTTCCGTGCGGACGATGATCCGGCAGTTGCACCGTGAGGGGACGTCGTATCAGGAAATCATCGATGACATCCAGAAAAGCCGCGCGGTTGAATTTCTGAAGATAGCGGACCTGACAATTGGTGACGTCGCGAGTCGGCTGGGTTACGCCGATACGGCTAACTTCGGGCGCGCATTCCGGCGTTGGTTCGGCGTGTCCCCGGGAAAGTTTCGCGAGTCGGCCCGCTAAAATCGCTGAATCCCGGCGGGACAATTACGGCATTCCCCAACTACGCACGAAGCTCAGGAGCGTTTTGGGTAACTTGAATCCAGGCGTTAAGGAAGCTGCGCGCGAATATATGCTCATCCGGCGTGCTTTTCACAATTAATTTCGATCACGTGCCCCGGCGAGCCGCTTCGCGATCTCGCGGTGCCCGGCCTTGCGGGCCGCGTCGTATGCTGTCTGGCCGGAGGGCATTTTGTAGTCTACGTCGGCACCGCGCGCCAGCAACAGTTCTGTCAGCTCCCGATTGCCGGTCCGCGCGGCATCGATGAGCGCGGTCCAGCCCTGGACATGAGCGATGTTGACGTTCGCGCCTTCTGCCAACAGCATCGTCGCGAAGACTGTGTGACTGCGTTCGGCGGCCATAATCAGCGGTGTCAGGCGCGTGTTGTCATAAGCATCGATATCGGCCCCGGCATCGAGCAACAGCCGGCCGACTTCAATACGATTCGTCTCTGCCGCATATTGCAAGGCAGTGCGCTCCATCGCGCCGCGCGCATTCGGATCGGCACCACGATCCAGTAGTTGCCGCACCCTGGGCACATCCCCATTGGAAGCCGCGGTCATGAGTGCCGTCATGCCATTGACGACCTGATTGATGTCGGGTTCGGGCAGTGTTTCGCTCACGGGCACGTCGGCCGGCCCTTCCGGGAAGGATGGCAGGCCTTCGTCAATGGCAGGTGCGTTCGGTGCAGCAGGTACGGAACGGGTCGTGTCCGAATCTGGCGGCTGAAGCTCGAAGATGAACGGGAGCATCAACGCGGCTAAAACGACAGCGACGACCGATGTCATCACAATGATCCGCAGCGCCGAGCGCGGATGGGGATCGAGGTTACGCTGGTTCACGATTTTTCATCCGGGCGCCCCTGCGACAACCACGTCAGGATGTCACAAATATCGACTCCGATCAGGCGAATCGACATTTTGGCGCCGCTAGCAAATAGCGATCGGTCCTGTTCGAATTCAAAATCCTCCGCGGTGCGCGGTTAATCGCCATCGGGCGCAATATTCGCTTACGACCGGGTTTATGTCGTCGCCGACCAGTCCTGGCCTGCCGCTAGCACCGCAGTGACAAGGAACGTGATGGAACGGATTGTTTTCCGTCGCGCGACGAATTCGCCTAATTTTTCGTAGATAGTTCAACACCGAATGATTGCAGTGCCGCGATAGCGATTTCCTCTCCCGCCTCCTGCGCGAAGTGACCCGCGTGCGGAAGTTCCAGGGGTGCAGGACAGCCGCGGATCACGGTCCGCAATTCGTCCATCACGGTTTTTCCGAGCGCTGTATCCAGCAACCCGGTCGCCATAAAGGATTCACCCTGCCATTGCTCGGACAAGAATTTCCGCGCCTGTTTGCACTGCTCAACCCCGTCCATTCCGGGTTCGACCGGCACCATTTCAGGAAATCGCCGCACGCCGGCCTGGTATCGCTCATCCGGGAAAGGCGCCGCATAGGCGACCATGTCCATCAGGTCGAGTTCGCCGGGACAGAAAACCCCCAAAACGCCGGTCACGGGTACATCGGTCAACTGCCCGACATAGTTTTTCCACATCAAAAAATCGTCGCTCAGGCCTTCGCCGACAGGCAAGGCCGTATTCATGACTATCAGGCGTTTAAAACGCTCCGGCATTTCCATCGGCAGGGTCAGGCCGAGGATGCCACCCCAGTCACCGCAGACGAGTGTAATGTTCGTTAAATCAAGTTCCTTGATGACGGCGACGAGGGTGTCGCGATGAAACGTGTAGCTGTAATCGGAAAGTTCGACGGGTTTATCCGAGCGACCGAAGCCGAAGAAATCCGGGGCGACAACACGTCCGCCGCTGGCGGCGAAAACAGGAATCATTTTGCGATAGAGATAAGCCCAATCCGGTTCGCCATGCAGGCAAAGATAAACGTCGTCCGCGTCTTTCGGCCCTTCATCGACATAATGCAGTCGAAGATCGCCAAAACCGGGGAGCGGGTCGATGTAATTCGGTTCGTACGGGAAGTGAGGAAGAACGGCGAATCGTTCTTCCGGTGTTCTGAGCGACTCGATATTGGTTGTCAATTTCGTCTCCTGTCTGGTGTCGTTTTCGAACCCGTTGAACGGACCGTGGCATAACACGTGCGTTGCGCCTTTTGCTTCGCCGGGTTGCGGGGTCCGCGGCAAAATCGCCCTGAAGGTAAACCAAAAATATGATAACTACAAATACTGTAGTTTTCGCGAATATAGAATCGGCCCGAGTGTCTGAAAAGAGCACAATGAGTCTGCCATCCGACCGACGTCGGCGACAAAACGGACGCCGCGGGCGACAGAGCGACTGCGGGAACCTCGCATTCCCGGCGGCTTGTGCTTGAACCCCGCAACCACGGTCACGTTACACTGGCGACGCTCCGCCGATCTCTGGAATAGCCCATGTCAGAACCCGAACTCCTCTACGCCGTCGAACATCGCGTAGCGACGATCGCATTTAACCGTCCCGAAGTGCGCAACGCATTCGGCGACACCACCCGCGAGGCCCTGCTCGAACTCTTGCACAACGCTGCGGCGGACAATAGCGTCCATTGCATAGTCATCACCGGCAAAGGCAAGGCGTTCGCGGCCGGCGGTGACATCAGGAGTATGCAGGCGCAGCAGGCGAACAACGATGTGAGCACCATTACCGCACGCATTGGCGTCGCCAACGACATCGTGCGGTTCATTCGTGTTATCGACAAACCAGTCATCGCGGCGATCAATGGCGCGGCAGCCGGTGGCGGCATGAATCTCGCGCTCGCCTGTGATATCCGCTACGCGTCCGCGAACGCGGTCTTCTCCGAAAGCTTCGTCAAAATCGGCGTGGTACCCGATTGGGGCGGTCACTATTCATTAACCCGCCTCGTGGGTACGAGTCAGGCCATGGAATTGATGATGCTCGGAGAGCGGATCGACGCCGACACCGCGTTGCGACTCGGATTAGTCAACGCGGTGTATCCCGACGATACATTTCGCGATCGCGTCATGGAAAAAGCGCACGCATTTGCCGCCGGGCCGCGAGAAGCGCTGGCCGTGATTAAACGCGGCGTCCTTGCCGGCGCCAGCGCTTCGCTCGACGAAACGTTGCAGTTCGAACAAGCGGCACAGGCGCAAATATTTTTGTCAGACGACGCACGCGAAGGCATCAATGCGTTTTTGGAAAAGCGCTCGCCCGTGTTCGGCAGCAAGCAGTAGAACAGCGCCGCGGAAATGTGGGGTCAGATGAAACTTTAGCAGCCGGGACAGGCCGGGAATTGGTAAAGTTTCATCTGACCCCACTTATTCCCTTTTCCCACTTATTCCTTGACGGCTACACGATACGCTCGATTGCAAGGCCGATAGACAACAGCCTGCGATCGGATCCCGCCGGACCGTCGATTTCCAACCCGACGGGCAACCCTTCCGGCGATTTGCCGGCCGGTAGAGACAGCCCCGGAATCCCGGCATTACTGGCGGGGTCCGTGTTGCGGATATAGGCCGGAAACGTGGGGATTTCTGTGCCGTTGATAACGACCATCTCATCACTGGTCGCGATGGGTCGCGCCACCAGTGGCGTAGTGGGAAAGATGATCGCCTCGACGTTGTGTTCTCTGAAATACTCACGGTAAGCCTGTTGAAGAGCGGGTCTGTGCGTGTCCAGCGCGGCGCGATAGACCTCTTCGGGAATGGGTTCATTGACGGCACTGCCCAATATCCCCTTTACATCCGGGCTCGCGACACCATCGAGCAACGCTGCAAAGGTAATGCCCGCATCATTGGCCGCGAGCCATTCGGGCACTAACCGGATAATTTCGTACAAGACAACCGGGAAGCCGACCTTTTCATTCAATTCGAAGACATCAGGGAGATCCGCCTCGATGAGTTTGACGCCGGCGTCGCGCAATGCCTGAAGTGCGTTGTCCATCGCCGCGGCAACCGGGGGATCCAGGTTGTCGTAGAACGTAGCGCGCGGAACCCCGACCCGGAGACCCGCGAGTTTCTCAGGTTGCACGGAACCATCGCCGTCGCCGGACATCACGTTGTCGAGCCGGACGACATCTGCAACGGTGTTTGCCATCGGTCCGATGGTGTCGCGTGTATTCGATATTCGCAGAATGCCATCGCTCGAATATCGACCGGTCGTTGGCCTGAACCCGGCTATACCGTTCAGCGCGGCGGGAATGCGTGACGATCCGCCGGTATCGGTGCCGAGGCCCGCATCGACGAAACCGGCTGCGATGGCAGCGGCCGTACCCCCACTGCTGCCGCCCGGTATACAGGCCGGAGCGTGTGCATTGCCCACGGCACCGAAACCGGCGTTGTTGCTCGTGATACCAACCGCCAGTTCGTGCATGTTGGCCTTGCCCAATATGATGGCCCCGGCGTCGCGAAGTCGCCGGACGGTTGCGGCATCCTGCGTCGCTCGAAAATGACGCAGTGACGGCGTGCCGCCGGTAATCGGCAGGCCCGCAACTGCAATATTGTCTTTCACGGAGATCACCATGCCCTCGAGCGCGAATTCCCCCCCGGAATTCGAGGCATCCAATGCCGCGGCCTGCTCCCGAGCACCCTCGGCATCGAGCGTAATAAATGCGTTCAGTTCAGGTCGGGATGAAATTTTCTGCAAGAAAGCCTCGACCTTGTCAATGTACGTCGTCTTCATTTTCGCGTTCTAGTCCTCGGACGGCACCCGGTGAGGTCGCAGCCGCAAACAGGGTTCAACGGATAATCGAATGCGGACGGCCGCCATAACGTATCGTGGCTGAGGGCCGGAAGCGTAATAAGGTATGGCGCTGGTTCGTCAGCGCAACGCCAACGCGCTTGCTCACGGACGCGATCGAGCACAAAAGAGCGACGCGGCGGTTAGGGACAACGGGTCGCCCCGGTCGCAGTAGCCCGCCCGCCGGTTGACCGCATGGTTCGACCTCAGCCCTTGATAGCGCCGGCGGTAAATTCGTCGACCGTCGCGGTATGCAGGATGGTGCCATCCTGATCCATCACATCGAACAATTTGCCGTCGACGGCCGTGCAGCTGAAATACACCAGCGTGCCCTCCGGACCACCGTACTCCATGTGCACGTCTCCACCGGGGTTCGTCGCCGCAAACCCCGGGCGCCGTTGCTTGTGGATCGTTTCCGTGTCGTTCTTTTCGACAATATTGTGTTCGCCCTCGAGTACGAGCAACGACGTTTCACCAACGTGACGGTGGTAGTGACAGTAACAATTCGGCTCCCAGCGGGACAGGAAGTCGATACGTCCCGCAGCCGGATCGACATGGAGAACAGCGACCGAGTAGTCGATCGGGTAATCGAAGCGCTCCGTACCGGTGATCTGCACCCATTCGTAATCTCGCTCGGAATAAGCGTCGGCAAACTCGGCAATGCTGGCAGGGACATTCATGCTGATTCCTCGGACTTCATGCGGATGGCGAAATTCTGGCCGTAATCGGCGGCCCCTGCAATGTTCGGGGGACAATTTGCGAATGCCTGGCGCGCTCCACGCGACAATCGACGCTGTACCGGTAACAGTAACCGCGAGTACCGGGGGACGCCCGGTGGAACGGGGCCGGACGTTCTGGAACTGTGGGGTCAAACAAAACCTGGCCAATTTCCAATACGTTGGGGGTTCTAACGTTCCATCTGACCCCGCATACCGAGCCCGATCATATTGGTCCTTGCGCCCGGTAATACTGGATGACGGGTGCCGCGCAATGGACCGAAACAACGCTTCACGCTCGTAGCTTATGCGCGCCCGCCGCGCGATACTGCGCCGCTCGCATCGATCGAACCGGCAGGTTTCAACGCAAGTGAACGCATCCGATTTTTCTGCCCTGGGCCTGGCTCCGGGGTTGTTCGACAATCTTGCAGAGCTCGGCTACGAGACGATGACCCCGATCCAGGCGCAAAGTCTGCCATCGATACTGTCCGGTAAGGATGTGATCGCCAGGGGCAGCACCGGAACAGGCAAAACCGCCGCATTCGGCCTCGGACTGCTGAAGCGGATCGATCCGAAACTGTTTCGCGTACAGGCAATGGTGCTGTGCCCTACGCGGGAACTCGCGGATCAGGTGGCGAATGAAATTCGGGCGCTAGCGCGTGCTATCCCGAATATCAAGGTGCTCACGATATCCGGCGGAGTTCCGCTTGCGCCCCAGGCAAGCTCACTGGCACATGGCGTACATATCGTCGTCGGCACGCCGGGCCGCATCGAGGATCACCTGCAAAGGGAAACCCTGAAACTGGAGGCGGTGCACACGCTCATCCTCGATGAAGCCGATCGCATGCTCGACATGGGGTTTCAGGAAGCGATCGATGCGATCGTCCGTCAGGTTCCGGGCCGCCGGCAGACACTTTTGTTCAGCGCTACATATCCACCGCAGATTCAATCGATTGCGCGGCGGATTATGCTCGATCCGGTGATGGTGCAGACGCAGACACGCGATGAAAATGCGGGTATCGAGCAGCATTTTTTCCCGGTTGCTTCCGATCGCGAACGACTGCCCGCACTCCGCCGGCTCCTGTTGCACTACCAGCCTGATTCCGTACTCGTCTTCTGCAACACGATCAAAGCAACGCGTGAGCTTGCCGCGGCGCTCGCGAAGTTCGGCTTCCACGTCCTCGCCTTACACGGCGATCTCGAACAACGCGAGCGCGACGAGACGTTGGTCCAGTTCGCGAACAAGAGTATTTCGATCCTCGTCGCGACTGACGTCGCCGCGCGCGGTCTTGATATCGACACCCTCGATGCCGTCGTTAACTATGAAATCGCGCACGACCCGGACGTGTACCTGCACCGGATTGGGCGTACCGGCCGTGCGGGCAACAAAGGGCAGGCCTACGCGCTGTATACCGAGAAAGAACTCCCCCGCCTCGCGCTCATCCCTGGCGACATCGATCCACTGGCTGATGCCGAGCAGCTGCCCCCACAGCAGGTTGTGGACAACGCCGTGATGAAGCCTGCTTTCACAACGCTGCAAATCAACGGCGGCAGAAAAGACAAACTCAGACCGGGTGACATACTCGGCGCACTGACCGCAACGGGCGGAATTGCCGGCCGTGACGTCGGCAAGATCAAGATTGCGGACAACGACGCATTCGTGGCGGTAAAGCGCGCAGTGCTTGCTCCGGCACTGCGAATACTCGATGAGAGGCGCCTGAAGGGACGCTCGTTTCGGATCAGACAACTCAGTCGTTAGGCTTCCCGCCGGCGAGGACGGGAAAAGCTCTTTCCCGGACCGGCCGGCCCGGATGCGCGTAACAGCTTTGCGGAAAGAAACACAACCGGGCCGCCAATTCTGTTAGACTCCGCGCCCGAATGCGGAAAGGTTCCGCATTTTTCCTTCGATTCCTGTCGATGGCCGGCCCCGGCGGGCCGTGGGCATCGGCTGGCCAACAATCTGGCGACACTATAGTGATATCAGCGGCAAATCTGTCGATTCAGTTCGGCCAAAAACCCCTGTTCGAGAACGTGTCGGTCAATTTCGGTAACGGCAACCGTTACGGCCTGATTGGCGCAAACGGCTCGGGTAAATCGACATTCATGAAAATACTCGCCGGCGAACTCGAGCCGACCGTCGGCAACGTATCGGTCGACCCGAATGAGCGGATCGGTCAGCTGCGGCAGGATCAATTCGCCTACGAGGAATTTTCCGTCCTCGACACCGTCATCATGGGGCACGAGAAGTTGTGGTTGTTGAAACAAGAACGCGATCACCTGTACAGCCTGGCGGAAATGAGCGATGAAGAAGGCATTCGCGTAGCGGACCTCGAAGGTGAATTCGCCGAACTCGACGGCTATACAGCCGAGGCCCGTGCCGGAGAATTACTCGAAGGCATCGGCATCACGGTCGAGCAGCACGAGGGGCCTATGAGCGCCATCGCGCCGGGCTGGAAACTTCGCGTGTTGCTCGCCCAGGCGCTGTTTTCCGATCCCGACATCCTGCTGCTCGACGAGCCGACCAATAATCTCGACATCAAAACGGTGCGCTGGCTCGAGGATTACCTGGTGGAGAGTCGATCGACGATGGTGATTATTTCGCACGATCGGCACTTTCTGAACAGCGTTTGCACGCACATGGCCGATCTCGATTACGGGAAATTGAGCGTATTCCCCGGGAACTACGACGAGTATATGACTGCCGCAACGCAGGCGCGCGAACGCATGTATGCCGACAATGCGAAAAAGAAGGCAAAAATGGCCGACCTGCAGGCGTTCGTCAGCCGCTTTTCAGCAAATGCCTCGAAAGCGCGGCAGGCGACGTCTCGCGCGCGGCAACTCGAAAAGATCGAACTCGAGGAAATCAAGCCATCGAGTCGGGTCAGTCCGTTTATCCGCTTCGAACAGGACAAACCGCTACGCCGGTTCGTCGTCGAGGCAACGGACCTCGAAAAGGGATTCGACGATGGTCCGCTGTTCGAGGGTCTCGACCTCACCATAGAAGCCGGCTCGCGCGTTGCCATCATCGGTCCCAACGGCATCGGCAAGACAACCCTGGCGCGTTGCCTGCTCGGACGCACGTCACTCGACCAGGGCGGCGTCAAATGGTCCGAGAACGCTCAGTTTGGTTATTTTTCGCAGGACCATGCCAACGACTTCGAGACGGACATGTCGTTATATGACTGGATCGGACAGTGGCAGCCGAAAGACGCCGACGAACAACTGATCCGCGGCACGCTGGGCCGACTGTTGTTTTCGAAAGAAGAAAGCGAAAAGTCCGTCAAAGTTGTCTCGGGCGGCGAAAAAGGGCGTTTGATGTTCGGCAAGCTGATTCTGCAAAAGCCGAACATCATGGTGATGGACGAACCGACGAACCATCTCGACATGGAATCGATAGAAGCACTGAACCTTGCACTGGAAAACTATCCGGGTACCCTGCTCTTCATCAGCCATGATCGTGAGTTCGTGGCTTCGCTGGCAACGCGCATTATCGATATGACCCCTACGGGAATCATCGATTACCACGGCACGTATGATGATTACCTCATCAGTTCGGAGGCCGGGGGCGATAACAAGCGGGTCGCCTAGAATCTGGCGGTTCGGTGATCCGGATCGCGTGAGTGCGAAAAACCATCTGACCTGGAGAAAGCGGCGTTCCGCTGATTCCAGGCCACATCACTTGTGACATTGTTAGTTCAGGATCTATGGCAAATAACCCACATTCCTACGCGAAACGACAACGCGAAATTGAGAAAAAACGAAAGGCCGACGAGAAGCGAGCCCGCAAGAGGAACAAAGGGAAAGCGCCGGTCGCTGATGACGAGGCTGCCGTCGATCCCGCAGAGGAGCAACCCTCGGAGCAACCCTCGGAGCAACCCTCGGAGCAATCCTCGGAGCAATCCGCGGAGCAATCCTCGGGCCAGCCCTCGAGCTAGGCGGCACGCCCCCCGGTAATTTTGCCGCGGGACGGGACCATTCCGGGCTATTCGGACTGCGCGTCAGGACCCGCCGCGCGACGCATCGCCTCATCGCGTGCATCCTCGATCGAGAGCAATGTGCCGGCAACGTCCGCGGCCGCTGCGTCGTCGATGAACTGCCCGGTCAAAGCCGTCTCGACCCCCAGCTGACCGCGCTGATACAAGGCCCACATTTCCTCCGCGAAACGCGTCCCGTGTAATTCAGGTGCGAACCGCCCGAGTGTCTCGGTGATGTTGTTGACGTCACGCAACAGCATCTCGCGCGCATTGTTGTTACCGCTCGCGCTGACAACCTGCGGTAAATCGATAATCACGGGACCGGCCGCGTCAACGAGGACGTTGTATTCGGACAGATCGCCATGGACCAGGTCAGCGCACAGCATGGAGACGACTTCCCGCATCAGAAACCGGTGATAATCGCGCGCCTGTTGCGAATTCAACGGGATTTCGCCGAGGCCCGGCGCCGGCTGGCCGTCGGCATCGGTGATGAACTCCATCAGCAACACACCGTCGAAAAACCCGTAAGGGATCGGCACCCTGACGCCTACCGAGTGCAAATGCATCAGCGCATCGACTTCCGCCGTTTTCCAGGCGGTCTCCTGTGCCTTGCGGCCGAAGCGAGTACGGCGCCCCATGGCGCGGGCTTGCCGGCTGCTGCGCACGCGGCGTCCTTCCTGGTATTGCTCCCGCCGCTGGAAGCTTCGTTGCCCCATATCTTTGTATACTTTCGCGCAGCGGGTCTCAGCACCGCAACGCACGATGTAAACCGATGCTTCCTTACCGCTGCGCAGCGCTCGCACGACTTCGTCGATAACACCATTTTCTATAAGCGGCGCGAGACCTTTGGGTATTTTCATTGCTGGCCAGTATACGGCCGTCGGGTTTGCAATGTGGGGTGGCGTTCGGATCCGCGAAGGCTGGCCGATCGGTTTTTTGTTCGTGGGATGTGCAAATTCCGGGTCGCGCGCAGTTCTCTGACGTTTCTCAACAGCCGGCGTGTCCAGCGTTGTCATCGCCTCCTGGACGCCCCCCCTGAACAATTTCGGTGACGCGGATCCAATCGTCTTTTACGCCCTGGATTTGTCCTCCCGGCGGGCACCCTCCCCGCATGTCCTCGTCACAATGGGCTGCGACGAATCGACACCTGGTGTCCGTAGAAATCACCTTGCACATGAAGTACTGGGGACCTTCAGAAGCCTGGCAGAGCGGCTCCCGATTGCCCGGGTTCACGATGTTCCGGTCCGCCGACACTGCGTCGCCGGCGCCCGATTAGCAAGCCCGGCTGCGGGTATTGTTTCATGCTACGGATCCGCCGATCCGATTGTATTTCGGGGCGACATCACGTACCGTAAATTCACCATCTCGGTGTTGGCCTTTCCGGCTGGCGCGCGCTCCAGTTCGGCGTACGTTTCGAAAATTCCGATAGCGACCTGGTAGTGGGAACCTGCACTGCATCAGCGTGGGCTGCCTGCGACATCCGGAGGATTTTCATGGACATCGGAGTTGCCCGATTATTGTTGGTACGGGGTTCCCGCGGCTTTGTGCCGCAGCGGGCAAGCGCACGTTTCAACAATGACACCGCCTCACAATCATCCGTAACCGAATAGTTTCGTTCAGGAGCGGCGGCCGAGCCGTCGAAACATCATGAAAAAACAAAACGCGCCGAAACCCAATCGTCAACGCGAGGCATATCGAGGCACGTCACTCATCGTCCGGAGTTTCCCGACCGGTGTACACGGCAAAGCATGGTGCGACGGCCGCGAGATATCCGACGTGGAGGGTGTATCCGAATCAGACGTAATGGCAGTACTGCGCGAAAAAGTCGATGCGGCCATCGTCGTCGAAACGGAGCCTGACACCGTTCCGTATCCGGGAGACGAGGAATACCAGCGTGCACTTAAGTTCAACCTCGAAAAGTTAAGCGCAAAGCAGCGACTGATGCTGGATGCCCATATGAAAGCGCGGGCGCACAAACTTTCCGGTGAAAAAATCGCCGAGGCCGCGGGATTGGCTTCGTGGTCTGCCGCCAAACACCAATACGCCAAAGTCGGAAAGATACTTGGCGAATCAATGTTGTTTCAGCCATGCGACCGGGTCGCTGGCTCACCGATGTGGTTACTGCTCGTCGCCGTCGCCGAGGATGAAGAAACCCTCGGCCAGGATGCCGAATGGTCTATGCGCCCCCAACTCGTCGCGGCTCTTGATTCGGTAGACGCATCACCGCCGCGCTGAACCACCGCTTGGGTTAGTCACGGCGACACCCGAGCTCGGCGATCGCCCGAAGGATACCGCACAAGTCGACGAGGAACTGCGTCGCTGCCCGCCGCCAATAAAAGTCCGATTAAAACAAACGAACCGCGAGGCTGGTGAACCCGCTGAAAAATGGCAGCGTCCGTCTCACCGGTTCAATATCGGGATGAAGAGAAACGTTCGGGTATTTTTTCAGGAGCGCACGAATGGCGATCTGGGCCTCCAGCCTTGCCAGCGGGGCGCCCAGGCAAACATGTACGCCATTGCCGAATGCAAGATGCTGGTTATCATCCCGTTCAATATCGAACGAATGCGGGTTGGGGAAGTTTTCCGGGTCATGATTCGCCGCCGACAGCGACGCCGTCATTGTGTCGCCGGCTTTTACCGGGCAACCGTTCAAGTCAAAATCTTCTTTCGCAATACGTCCCGTTTCGGCAATCGGGCAATCGAAGCGCAACATTTCTTCGACCGCATTTTCGACGAGCGACAGATCGTCGGATAATTTTTTTTGCGCGTCGGGATTCGTCATTAAGGCAAACAGACCGTTGCCAATCAAGTCCGAAGTCGTGACGTTCCCGGCAACCATCAGTTGCGTACACAAGCTGATAATTTCAAGGTCGCTGAGTTTCTCTTCGTCTTCTTGCGCGTGCACCATCGCCGAAATCAGGTCCCCTCCCGGGTTTAGACGCCGCGCTTTAACAATGCGTCGGAACTCCCGCGACATCGAGACGTAAGCGGTACGCAAGCGCTCGCGTATCACTTGCCCGCGTTCAGGGTCGTAGCCCATCAATATATCCTCGGACCAACCCTTGAAATCAGTCGTTGACGCATCGTCCATTCCCATCATGTCGAGAATGGTCTGCGTGGGTAACGGGCCAGCATAGTCGCGGATTAAATCGACTTCGCTATTACCTTCAAGGTCGTTCAATAGCGTCGTGGTGACGGCTTCTACCCGAACCCGCATGCTTTCAATCGCTCGCGGCGTGAACGCTTTGGCCATGAGGCCGCGCACCCGTCGATGGTCCGGATCGTCGAGTAGCACCAGGGGCGGTTCGTAAGCCGTCTCACCCTCGCGGACATCCAGTCCCGTCGCGGCGATCCGACGCATGTAACTGTCTTCCCGGCTATATTTCGCGTTGACACTACAACGCTTGTCGCGGACGGCAGCGCGAACGTCGGCGAACGTCGTTAAGAGTATTCGTCCGTATTTGGTGTCCTGATAGCGTGGCGAGGCACGGCGCAGGGTGTCGTAGATGCCCTGTGGATCGTCCCGGAATTGTTTATCGTGAGGGGTCAGCGCGCGGCCTCCGGGCAGCCCGCTCTCTTTATCAGAACTCGATGTCATGAACAGCAAGCGTAATTCGGGTCGGCTGCAACATTAATCGCTCTTAAATCGTTCGTCCAGACGTACCCGGCGGTCACGTGTTGGACATTCGAAAACTCAATCACGCGGAATCGCCTGACGACGCCGGCTTCGGAAAACACAATCGCAACTCATCATCGACAAATCGGCCACGCGCTGCGTCTCGAATTGCACATCAAAATGACGTGCGCTATGGTCGCCTCAGTTTCCATCGGGCTGGCACTATGCAACTACGCGACGATCTGGACCCCACCGTTCTCGCATCCGCCGAAGCGGCCGTAGCCTGGCTGAACAACGACCGGGGAACAAATTTTCACCTCTCCGGGCTCGCGGACGACGATGCGGCGGCGCCAGTACGCGTTGGCGATATGGCCGAATTGGGCCTGGTGCTCTGCGACGACGATATCTGCGCACGCGAACAAGTGCGTGTCGTTAAAACAGAAGCCGGCTACGACGTCAGCGGTGTCGCGATGGCCGACGACGATCGCATCCCCGCGTTACTCGATCCCCCCGTCGGAATTCGCGCGCACTGGCTCGACGATCAACTCGCGAAATTCGAGTTTGTACTGCTGCTGTTTTATCGCGGCCGGTGGTGACCGCCCTGTCGCTCCGAGTTACGGAGCTATGTCGATTCCGGGGTGCTCGACGAGATCCGGGCCGCGGGAGGTGAAGTGTTTGCGATCACGAGCGAACCGCAAACCCTCGCAACGGAAGCCGAAGAAGATTGGGAAATCGGCTTCCCCGCCGTGGGTGATCCGCATCATGAGATTCGAGAGGTCTGCCGCGATCGCGGGCTCGTCGACGTCTATTTCAATGAAAACTACGGCCACTTGCGCAACCGGCCGTGGGCGTCGCACCCGAAAGGTTATTACCAACCCGGTGTAGTGGCAGTCCGCCAGGATGGCCGTGCTGTCTATCGCTGGCGCTGTCGTCCGACCCGCGACAACATGAGCGGCGCCGGCGCCCGCCCCGCTCCCGTGTATACATGGGACGCGATACGCGCACGTCTGGCCGACGGGGTGGAACCGGAGCTGGATGAATCCCCGGAGCTTGGCTGGAAGAATTTTTCCTGGCTGGGGTTTATCGCGATAGGTCTGGCGCACGGCTGGTTCGTGCATCCAAAAATGTTCCCCCTGGGGCGTGCCGAAGATAGTCCTTCGGCTGATCCCTTCAAAATGATGCCGCGGGTGTACGGGTTTATCGCGGCCTGGCTTGTCGCCCTGTTGCTGTTACCGGTTAAGTGGGTCGGGATCGCATTTCTCATCTGGTGCGTGATCATCATTCCGGGTCTCATTGAGTTTCACCGGCAAATGCAGCACGAACCGGAACCCGGCTGAGGAATACCGGATCAGAGTCGCACCAACCGACCGCATTGATTTGACCGGCTTTGACTGCGCTCACCCGATGTTTTGAAATCGAACGGGCACCGCACAGTCGCCCCGCCCGGCTATTCCGACCGCACCCCTGAGCGGAATTCGTCCGGACCATCGCTCCTCAGTTCCTGCAAGGACAACGATTCGCGCGCGGGCGACGGCCTCCGATGGATCAGAAGCGACAGCATCGGCAGCAAGCACGTTCACGGCGGGTCCGGGTCCTTTCCCGGCAGTCAGAATCATAGTGCCCGGCATGATGACGGCGATAGCGAGCGTCGCGTCCTCCTCGTCATCATCGTCATCATCGTCGACCACGAAGATGTGGCACGCGTGCGCGTCAATGCCGGCCGTGTCATACGCGGCGCATGCGTCGCGCAACCATTGCTGCACGTGGTCCTTGTTGAGGGAGTTGCGGTGAATTTTGCGCGACGCTTTATTGAGCAACAGCATCATCGAGGTATCGAGATCGCCCACCTGGTTTTCTCCGTCATCGTGTCTTCGGTTTAACCGATCATAAGTTCGCGCCGCCGCGATGCCCAGTGTATTGGAGGCGCTTGCATCGCTCATGGGGCGGCGCAATCGGTTTGATGCGTGGGGATCGATCGAGTGTGACCCATTGATCGCACAGGTCCCAAACGCTCGTCGGCCGATTGGCGTAATACGGGTGGTGACAGGATTGGCAATACCGTCCCCGCGGGCGGAAACAGGGTAGCGATCCGGATCCGCGCTAGTATAGGCGACCGGATGCTCAATTCCGACGGCAAAAGCATGAGGGTTTAACCATGGCCAAGGCGAAAGAAATTGGTCTGATGACCGAGAACATGAATGCGCAGGACTATGTGGACCATGCGAAGCACGCGGAATCCATGGGGTTCCAAAGCTACTGGGTTCCGGAGGACTACGCGATGCCGGCGGCGTTCAGCGCGCTCGGCGCGATCGCGGCATCAACCAGCACGATCAAGCTCGGCACGGGTGTCGTTAACCCTTATACCCGCCACCCCGTTTTATTGGGCATGGAAATCGCGGCGCTCGACCAGATCTCCGATGGCCGCGCCATACTGGGTCTGGGCGGTGGTCTCAAGCTCTGGATAGAGGACCAGATGGGCATGTCTTACGCCAAACCGGTTTCTGCGATGCGGGAAACAGTGAGTATCCTGCGACGATTATTCTCCGGCGATACCGTGGAGCACGAAGGACGGGTATTCAGTGTCGGGGCCGGTATGAAGTTCGGGTTTGAACCAAGGCGTGCAGAGGTACCGATCCACATCGGCGCCACCGGCCCGAAGGCCCAGGAACTTGCGGGAGAAGTCGCCGACGGATTTTTCCCGTTCTTCGTCCAGCCGGATTCGATTCGCACCGCGATCAAACGCGTGAAAGCGGGCGCGGCGCGTAGCGGACGAGATCTCGAAAACTTCGACATGAGCGCTCTGGTATTTGTCTCTGTTGGCGACGACGACCATGCGGCACGTGAAGCGATCAAACCCGCCCTGGCGACGTTCTTCGCCTGGTTTGCCACCCAACCGGAATTGCCGGTTTTCGCTGAATACGGACTGTCACCGAAAGACGTAGAAGTCATTCGGCAAGCCTTCCTGTCAGGCGATCTGCGCACCGACATGGTCAACGACGCGGCGATCGACGGGCTTTCTATATCGGGTAGCCCGGAGCGCTGCAGGGAAATGCTGACTCAGCTGATCGATGCGGGGATCACGATGCCCGTCATCTTTCCGATCACGGTGCCGCCAGGGCCCGGCTGGGCAAAAGAAATCGAGGCATTGCAGCAAAGCGTACTTCGCGATTTCATGTGACCGATCAATCTTGCGACGAAGAGCGGGAATCGACGCCTTCGGATCAGTATTGAGAGCCACGAGGTTAACCCGGAAACACTGGTCGTTCCGAACCGAACTGATGCATGAGCATCGGGGATATAAACGCCCCCTCCAGGCACCGGGCATAGAAACACCGAAGCATTTCTTTTACTTCCACAAACCGAAATGACGCCATTCCACAATTGCCGAAAGCGAACATCCGGAGCCTTGCATTAAAAGGCATTGACTCGACAGGCGCTCGTTCGTGACCACGACAGGATATAGTTCACTGTTCAACCCATACAAGGTCTCTCACGATGCTTAAATCGCCTAACGAGGAAACGCTTGCCGGATTGTTTTTTGTAGCGGCGTTATTGATCTTTGTTGATACCGCGATTGCCGAAAACAAACCGGTCACCGACGAACAATTGAGGCAGGGGACGGAGGATACGTCCGGTTGGTATCACTACGGTGGTAATTACGAGAATTGGCGTTACAGTCCGCTTGAAAAAATCAATCGAACCAACGTCGCGAAGCTCGCACCCGCCTGGATATTTCAAACCGGCATCCCGGGTCAGATGGCGAACTCGCCCGTCGTCGCCGACGGCGTGCTCTATGTCACATCGGCTTACAACCATTTATGGGCGCTGGATGCACGAACAGGCGACGCGCTGTGGTACTACCAGCATTCCTTACCCGCTGATCTCCGTCTTTGTTGTGGACCCGCGAACCGTGGCGTCGCGATACATGGCGATCGCGTTTTCATGGCGACACTGGATGCGCACCTCGTTGCAATAAACCGCGACAGCGGCGACGTCGAATGGCAGATCAAACTCGCCGCTCATGACAAGGGTTTCAGTGCGACGGGTGCACCACTGATCGTCGGTGATTTGGTGATCACCGGCGTTGGCGGTGGTGAATACGGCGCGCGCGGCTTTATCGACGCTTACGACGTCGCGACGGGTGAACGTCGCTGGCGACGATATGTCGTTCCCGCCAAGGGCGAACCGGGGAATGAAACGTGGGCCGGCGACTCCTGGAAAACCGGCGGCGGACCGACGTGGGCCACTGGGAGCTACGACCCTGAACAGAATTTATTGTTGTGGCCGACCGGCAACCCCTCGCCGGATTGGGACGGTGACGTTCGTGCCGGCGATAATCTGTACAGCAATTCGGTTTTGGCCCTGAAACCCGAAACCGGAGAAATTGTCTGGCATTTTCAATTCACACCGCATGATGTCTGGGACTTTGACGCCACGAACGGCCTCGTCGTGGCAGAACTGGCGCTCGCTGATGGACCGAAACGCGTCGTGTTGCAGCCGAACCGTAACGGCTACGTGTACATGCTCGACGCGAAGTCCGGGAAGTTTCTTCGCGGTACGCAATATGTCGATCGGCTGAACTGGTCGAAGGGCCTGACCGCAGAAGGCCGTCCGGTTGTCGATGAAGATTATCTGCCTTTAGCCGGTGGCAACCCGAGGTACGTTTGTCCGGGGACGGCGGGCGGCCACAATGGTTCGTTCACCTACGCGTTTAATGGTCGCACTCTGTTCGTCCCCAGTATCGAATCGTGCGTCAAACCTGAAACGGCATCAATGCCGTTTAAAGAAGGTGATCCGTACTGGGGCGGAAGTCCCGGGGCGACGGAGGGAGAAGACGGGTCGTCATACGGAATTTTCCTTGCTATCGATGCATTGACTGGCGAGCGGCTCTGGCGTCATAAAGACCCTCACCCGTTTTTTGGTGGCGCACTCGCCACCGGCGGCGGTCTCGTGTTCAGTGGTAATCAGCGTGGTTATGCGCTCGCACTCGATGCGGAATCGGGGGATGTCCTGTGGAAGTTCCAAACGGGTTCATCGATACGCGGTCAACCAGTCACGTGGGAACTGGACGGTCGCCAATACGTCGCGATTGGCAGCGGCTCAGGCGGCGCGGTGCCCAGTTTTATGGGAACCCCGGACGTCGTAACAACCGGCAGCGCTTTGGTTATTTTCGCTATACCGGAGTAGGACACGGTTAATTCCGGTTTTTCGGGGACCCGGATGAACCGACCTGTAGCCGCGGCCATCGAAAACGGGATTCGGCATCGAATGCCTGTGTCCTCACTCTGCTGCCTGGGCCCTGAACTCCGGCATCACGGCCTCGCCAAAGCGCCGCAGGGAATCGATCACGCGCCGGTGGCTCAACCCGCCCATATTGCTGAAAAAAATCACGTACTCGATGCCCAGCGCGCGCACGTCCTGTAGTTTCTCGATACAGGCCTCCGGCCCGCAAATCATCGCGGTGTCGGCGATCCGGTCGAGGTCGAAGGATAATGGCGCGCCCGCGTTGTCGGGCGACTGGGCAACCTGCTGGGCCCGCTCGAGAAATTCGCGATACGCGGGGCCGGCTTCGTTCCAGGCGTGATCATCGTCGTCGCCGACATACAAAGCGCGCGCCAGGATCAATTTCGACGGGTCGAATGCCTTGCCGGATCGCTCGAACGCATTTCTGTACGCGCCAACCCATTGCTCGACCACGTCGAGCGATACGGCCTGGGGCAACATGACACCCCATCCCCGTTCGACGCAGAGTTCGAACCCATCCTCACTCGTCGTCGCCATCCATATCGGTGGATGCGGTCGTTGCAACGGCTGCGGTTGCGGTTGCACGTCGTGGTATTGCCAGAAGCGGCCATGGTGCGTAAATGGCTCCGTCGTGCGCCAGGCACGCAGGATGACCTCGTAAGCCTCCTCGAACCGCGCAACGCGGTCATCGAGGCTCAAACCGAATCCGTCGAATTCGCCCCACTGATACCCGCGCCCGATGCCGAATTCCACCCGCCCGTTCGATAGCAGGTCGACGAGCGCCACAGATTCCGCTACGCGTATCGGATCGTGCAACGGCAGCACGGTAACCGCGGTGCCGAGCCGGATGCGCGTCGTCCGCGCTGCAAGATAAGCAAGCATCGCGAGGTTGTCCGGCACGATGCCGTGTCGACTGAAGTGATGCTCGGTCATAAACACTGAATCGAAGCCCAGCTCTTCGACGAGAACGCTTTGCTCAATCGCGTCGAACAGGCGATCCTGCTGTATCGTTCCTTCCGGCCATTGGGCAGACTGAAAAAGCCCGAACTGCATGCTCATTGCCTGTGAGTGTTCCCGGAACAGTTTACTTAATGGTGCAAAGCACGACCGTCAGATCGTTTCCTGCAGCGCAAACACATCGACCGGTTCCGATTTGCCCTTGAATGCAACCGGCCCGAGCGCGCTTGTACGCAGGCGCGCGACGATGGCGGCGTTCGTATCGCCATCGACGAGTATCGTCTCGCCCGCTATCTTCGTGTGGGCCTCGAGCCGCGCAGCGAGATTTACCGTATCGCCGATACACGTATAGGTCGCGCGCTGTTCCGTGCCCGTATATCCCGCGATCATCTCGCCGCTCGCGATACCGATGCCGATGTCAATGCGTGATTTATGCTGCCCCTCGCGTTTCGCGTTCAGCTGTTCGAGCATTTCCAGCATCGCCAGCGCGGCACGCGCGGCCGCAAGTGCCGGCTCGTCGAGGGCGTGTGGCGCGCCGAAAATCGCCATCAGTCCGTCCCCGATCATCTGATTCACGACGCCGCTGTGGGCCGCGATCGCTTCGAACATGAGCGCGTAGTACGCGTTCAGCAGTTCGATCGTCTCCTCCGGCGGCTGTGATTCGACCAGCGCCGTAAAGCCGCGAATATCGCAGAACATCACCGTCCCGTAGAGGCGGCGCCCGCCGAGCGCAAATCCCGATTGTGCGAGATCCGCCGCGACTTCAGAGGTTGCGAAACGCTTGATCAACTCGCGCTGCTGATCCCGCAACCGCTTCTTCTCGAGACTCGAATCGATACGCGCTTTCAGCACCACCTGGTTCACGGGTTTATGCAGGTAATCGTCGGCGCCGAGTTCGATGCACCGCACCACATGCGCGAGGCCTTCGAGCGAACTCGTCACGATCACGGGCACATCGCGTAATTCAGAGTCGACGCTCAGGTGTTCCATCACCTCGAAGCCGTCCATCTCCGGCATTTCCATGTCGAGGAGCACGAGATCGAACGGTTCTTCCCGGAGCAGATCGAGCGCGACGCGCCCGTTCTCGGCACTCACGGTCGTGTGGCCCTGTAGTTCCACGCTCCGTGCCAACAACAGCCGGTTAACCTTGTTATCGTCGACGACGAGCAGTCGCGCGCCGCGTTCAGCCATTGCTGATTGCTTGCAAGGCGGTCGCTGTTTCCACGTAAAGCGATTCGAGTGTATCGATGGCGGCGGTGCTATCCGGCAAACCCTCTTGTTCGAGCGTGAGCGCCTGCGCGCCCAATACCTGCGCGCCGAACGTATTCGCGTTCGTTTTCAGCGAATGTGCGGCACGGCGAAACGCGTCGGCCTCGCCATCATCAAGGGTTGTACGTAATTCCGCGATCATCCCCGGCGCCTCTTCGAGGAACGCGGCGACGAGTTCGGCCACGAAATCCGCGCCCACGGTTTCCTCCAATTCCTTTAGTGTCGGAAGATCGATCAAGTCGTCGGCCATGTCATGAATCCTTGCGTGCGTTAACGTGTTCCAGTGCTTCGACAAGCTGGTCTACGCGGATCGGTTTTGTCAGGTAATCGTCCATGCCGGCCTCGAGACACATTTCGCGATCGCCCTGCATCGCATTCGCAGTCATCGCCACGATCCTCGGCCGCGCATCCGCCTTCCATTGCGCGACGATGCGCCGGGTCGCTTCGAGCCCATCCATTTCCGGCATCTGCACATCCATCAGTATGAGATCGTAGGTCTGCCGCGCCACGGATTCGAACGCCTCGATGCCGTTTGCCGCCAGGTCGGCGCGATACCCGAGTTGCTGCAGTAACCGTAACGCGAGCTTCTGGTTCACGACATTGTCTTCGGCTAACAGGATCCTCAGGGGATGACGCTCGGCCGTACCCGGGTCCATACCCGGTTTCGCTGCCGCAGCAGGGCGTTCCGGTACATCGTGTAATAACACGCCGACCAGTGCATCGAACAATTGCGACTGGCGCATCGGTTTCAACAGGTAAGCTCCAAACACGCCGTCCGTATCCCCCGCCTCGCGCCGCCCGAGCGAACTGAACAGCATCAACGGCAGATCCCTGTACGTCGCGTGAATTTCGCGACCGAGGGTCAGCCCGTCCATCTCCGGCATGTGCATGTCGATGACCGCCACGTCAAATGTCTCCCCATCCGCAAGCCAGCGCAGCGCTTCAGCAGGTGATTCGGCCGCACGCGAGAACATGCCCCACTTGCCCGCCTGCAGCGTGAGTATTTTACGATTCGTGGCGTTGTCATCGACCACGAGTACGCGCTTGCCATTCAGCTCGGGCTGCGGGCCAAGAAAGTCGCGCCCCCGCGCGCTCGGCGCCTTGGCGAGCGGCACGTCGATGTTAAATCTGAAACTCGATCCATGACCCAGTCCGGCGCTTTCCGCCCACATGCGACCGCCCATCAGTTCCGCGAGATGCCTGCTGATCGCGAGCCCAAGTCCCGTTCCGCCATATTTACGCGTCGTCGAAGAATCGGCCTGCGAAAACGACTGGAACAGGCGGGTCATGCCCTCCTCGCTTAAACCGATACCGGTGTCGCGCACACTGAACGTCAGCTCCACGCGTTCGGACGCGCTAGCATTTGCATTGACCGTCAGGACGACCTCGCCCGATTCCGTGAACTTCACCGCGTTCGCAAGCAGATTGAGCAGGATCTGGCGCAAGCGCGTGACGTCGCCATTCACCGCGATCGGAATATCACCCTCGAACAGGTAAGCGAGATCGAGCTGTTTCTCGGCTGCCCGCGTGCTGACGAGATCGAGGGCCGACTCGACACAGTCGCGCAGGTCGAACGGTTGCGCTTCGATATCCATGCGCCCCGCTTCGATCTTCGAGAAGTCGAGGATGTCGTTGATGATCGTCAGCAGCGCGTCGCCGGAATCGCGGATCGTGGTGGCAAAATCCCGCTGTTCCGATTCGAGTGTCGTATCGAGTAACAAGCCGCTCATGCCAATCACCGCATTCATCGGGGTGCGGATTTCGTGGCTCATCGTCGCAAGGAAAGAACTCTTCGCTTCATTCGCGGTTTCAGCCGCGGTACGGGCGTCTTCGGCGTCGTGGAACAGCCGCGCATTCTCAATCGCGATACCGGCCTGATTGGCGAACGTCGTCAACAGGGCGATTTCCTTGTCCGAAAACGGCTTCGGCGGGAAACGCATCAACGCAATGACCCCTACGGCGACGTCTCCGCGCAGGAACGGTGCGATCGCAAGCGAATAGTTGCCAACGTCGTCGTAGATTTCACGCAGGGCTGGCGCGAGGCTGTCGGCCAGTTGTCCGGCGTCAGGAATGTGGACGGTGCGGCGCTCGTCGAAAGCCTGCCCCGCGGCGGTCTCGGACACCGGCCGCGGTAGTGTTTCCGCCGCCGCCTCGGCCCAGTCGCCGCGTACCGCAGTGGCATGCGCAAAATCGTTGTCATCGACGAGGCCAATAATAAGTTCCTCGACATCAAACAGCGCCTGGCAACTGTCGAGAATTTTCTCGAACACGGGTTGAGTATCCGCCACCGAGCTGCTGATCACGCTCAGCACTTCGGCGGTCGCTGTTTGCTGTTCGAGTGCCTCGTTCGTCTCGTTGAACAACCGCGCGTTCTGGATCGCGATCACGGCCTGGTTCGCAAACGTCTTCAGTAGCGCGTGTTCTTTTTCCGAGAATGGTCTCGGTGGCTGACGCGTCACCATGATCTGGCCGATCAGCTCGCCTTCCCAGACCATCGGCGCCATGATCCCGGACCAGTTGTCGATGAAATCCAGTGTTTCGCGCACAACCTCCGACCGTTCGCTGAAGGCTTCTGCGTCGGGAACGTTGAACGCAAGGCCGATACCCGATTGGTTCACCGGCCGCGGCCACAGACTCCGGATTTTCTCGAAACCGACACCCCGGCTTGCTTCGAGATGGACGAGGTCATCGCGAACGAGATAAACCCCCGCCTGATCCGTGCCGAACAGACGCAAACAACTGTCCAGGATCTTCTCGAACACGGGCCGGGTGTCGGCAACTGAACCGCTGATGACGCTGAGCACCTCGGCGGCCGCGGTCTGGTGTTCGAGCGCTTCCTGAGTTTCCCCGAACAGGCGCGCGTTCTCGATGGCGATAACGGCCTGGTCGGCGAATGTCGTCAGTAGTGCGATTTCCTTGTCCGTAAATGGTCGCGGCGGAATTCGGCTAACCGCAATCGCGCCGATAACCTGACCATCCCGCAGCATTGGCGCCCCGATGATCGAAAAGTTGCCGAGTCGTTCAAACGCGAGGCGCATTTGAGGTGACACATCCGGGTCAATACTGACGTCAGGGATATGCAGCGTCTGACCCTCGCGCTGGAGTAATGGCAAGGTCGTCTCCTCGACCGGACGCGGGTACAGAAAGGACATGCTTCCTGAATCCTTGTCACGGTAGCCACCGAGATGAACCAGCCCGTCTTCACCGAGCCTTATTATCAGCAGATTCTCCGCTGCAAACAGCTGCTCGCAGCTGTCGAGGATCTTCTCGAACACGGGTTGCGTATCGGCTACGGAACTGCTGATCACGCGCAGGATACCGGCGGACGCTTTCTGCTGTTCGAGCGCTTCTTCCGTTTCCCTGAACAGACGGACGTTTTGCAGCGCAATCGCGGCCTGGTCGCCGAACGTGCGCAACAGCGCAATCTCGCGCGCATCGAATGGCCGCACCTCGACCCGTCGGATCATGATAGTGCCGAATGGTTCGCCTTCACGAAGCAATGGTGCAACGGCGATGCTGCGATGGTCCATACGCAGCGCATACTCGTGGCCGCGCGGATATTCTTCCGCTTCCGCCTGCATGTCGCTGACGTTGACCACCGTGCGATCGAGTACCGCGCGCCCTGAAGTCGACGTGCGATCGATCGGCAGCAAATCAATAGCGTCTCCGTCCTCCAGCAGCGCGCCACCAGACGAGACGTGGCGCAAGTGATCACCTTCGATCAGAAAAATAGAGGCCGAGACCGCGTCGCACAGGCGCACCGCGTGATCCGCAATCGCGTCGAGCACGGGCTGCACGTCGCTCGGCGATTCCGTGGTGACGCGCAGAATGTCGCTCACCGCGGTCTGCTGTTCCAGCGCTTCGTTCGTTTCGTTGAACAGGCGCACGTTCTCGATCGCGATCACGGCCTGGTCGGCAAACGTACTCAACAGTGCGATTTCCTTGTCGGCAAACGGCTTCGGGGGCTGACGGATCAGCGTGATCGAACCGATACCGCGGTCACGATGCATGAGCGGCGCCATCAGCACGGACGCGTCGCCGATCGAGTCGCGGATGTTGCGTATCCACGGAAATGGGGAGTCGACGACCGTGCTCAACTGGGGAAAATGGCAGGGTTCACCCTCGCCGATAGCTTGTTCCGTGACGCTGCCTTCGAGCGGCGTCGCGGCGTCATTGTCACCACCCCGACTCCTGAGTACCGCCTCGACGAGTTCGCCGCGCTGCGCGGCGGAACGTATCAACTCGTCCTCGTGAATGAGGCCAATACTCATGTCGCTGACCCCGAACAACGCGCCGCAACTGTCCAGGATTTTCTCGTAGACCGGTTGCACGTCCGTCGGTGAACCGCTGATGACCTTCAGGATCTCGGCGGTCGCGGTCTGCCGCTCCAGCGCTTCCTCGGTTTCTCGGAACAGGCGTGTATTCTCGAGCGCGATCACGGCCTGATCGGCGAACGTCTCCAACAACGTTATGAGTTTAACCGGAAACGATCCGCGTTCTTTACGGAACACTGCGAGCGTGCCAACGGCCCGACCATCGCGCAGTAGCGGGACGGCGAGTCCGCTCTTCACCTCGCCGGACCACTCGGTCTTAATTTCGGCGTCGCTGTCCCAATCCGTGATCTGCACCGGCGCACGCTCGAGGGCCGCCCTGCCATTCAGCGTACCTACCCCTGGCGGCGAGGGAAACACGGCGCGGGCGATATTCAGTGCTTTCTCGGAAACGCCGGTAAATGACATCAGGTGCAGTTGCTTGCCATCGAAGCGCGTGCCCGATCCTATCGTCGCCCCGCACAACGCCATGGCGCGCTCGACGATTGCATCGAACACCGGCTGCACATCGGTCGGTGATTCCGAAATTACACGCAGCACGTCGCTCATCGCGGTCTGCCGTTCGAGCGCTTCCTTCGTCTCGTTGAACAGGCGCACGTTCTGAATCGCGATAACGGCCTGGTCGGCGAATATCTGCAGCAGGGTGACGAGCTTGTCCGGGAACGAACCTACCTCCTTGCGGGCCACGGCAATTGCGCCGACACAGCGGCCTTCATGCATCATCGGGACGGCCAACGCGCTCCGGAATGGCGTTTTGCCGATAGCATCGAGATGACCGAATTCCGGGTCATTCAGGAAATCCGGGATCTGGGCCGGGTTGCGGTCGAGTATCGCCCGGCCACCAGCGTTACTTCGGCCAGGCTCCATCGGGAACGCAGCGGCAGCAATACCCGCGGCCTCCTGCGACATACCCACGAAGGCCCCGATGTGCATTAGCTCACCATCAAACGTAAAGACGAGACCAACCTCGGCACCACAGATCGCCCGCGCCCGTCCCGCGATCGCGTCGAACACCGGCTGGACGTCGGTCGGTGATTCGCTGATGACCTGGAGGACCTCGGCTGTCGCGGTCTGTCGATCGAGCGACTCCTGCGTCTCGCGGAACAGCCGTGCATTTTCGAGCGCAATCACGGCCTGATCCGCGAACGTGCTCACGAGCGCGATTTCTTTATCCGAGAACGGTTTCGGCGGAACACGATAGAGCGCTATCGCGCCGATACCGCGGTCGTCCCGCAACAGTGGTGCGTGCAACGACGAATAGTTACCAATGCGATCGTAGACGGCGCGCCCGCTCGGACGCAGCGTCTCGACAACTGAAGCCGCGTCGGGGCAATGGAAAGTCCGGCGATCGAGGATCGCCTGCGCTGCCATCGTATCCTCAACGGGCAGGGGAAACAGCTGCACGGCGGCTTCCATAAACTCCGCTCCGCGCCATGCGCCGATGTGCACCTTGTTATCGCTCTGGATCAATGGGATAGCGAGCTGATCAACATCGAACAGCGCCTGACAGCTATCGAGAATCTTCTCCAGTACCGGCTGTGCATCGTCTACCGAACTGCTGATCACGCTGAGCACTTCGGCTGACGCAGTCTGCTGTTCGAGCGCTTCGCGCGTTTCATTAAACAAGCGTACGTTCTCGATCGCGATCACGGCCTGGGCCGCAAACGTCTGCAGAACCGAGACGATGCGTTCGGGCCAGGCGCCGGGTTCCGGCCGCAGCAGCGAGATGGCACCGTGGCACACCCCGCCATGCAGCAACGGCACCGCCAGGCAACTGCGAACGGCCTCCGCATCCGATGTGACCCGGCCGGGTATGAAATATTCCGCATCGAGCCGCACGTCCGGGATCTCGATGGGTGCGCGTTCGACGACGGCCCGCCCGTTCGTCGTTTTGCGGTCGGCCGGCATCGGGAACGCGGCCAGCGCTTCTGCATCGTCAGTGAAACCCGACGAGGCGATGAGATGGAGTAATTCCCCGTCAAAACTTGAAACAACCCCCATGGGCGCCCCTGACAATGCCAGCGCGCGCTCCATGATCGCCTCGAACACGGGCTGTACATCGGTCGGCGACTCGCTGATGACCTGCAGAATGTCGGCGGTCGCGGTCTGACGCTCGAGCGCCTCCTGCGTTTCGCGAAACATGCGCGCGTTCTCGAGCGCGATGACGGCCTGGTCAGCGAAAGTGGACAACAGCCGGATTTCCTTGTCGGAAAACGGTTTCGGTGGCTGGCGCACCAATACGATGGAACCGATCCCGCGATCGTCCGAGAGCAGCGGCGCGGCGACGATCGTAAGCGCGCCGAGTCGTTCGTGTACCGCTCTCAGCGCATCCGGGAGGTTTTCAGAATCGGCGTCCGTATTCGCCCAATGAATAACACGTCGTTCGAGGATAGCCTGCGCCGTTCCCGTTTGTTCGAGTGGCTGCGGGTAGGTCTTTGCTGCCGCGCTCATCACGGGACCACGCGGATAAGGAATGTCCACCTGACGGTCGTCGTCGACAAGCGCGATGCCAATTTCTTCAACCCCGAACAACGCTTCGCAACTGTCCAGGATCTTCTCGAACACGGGCTCCGCATCTTCCACCGAGCCGCTTATGACGCGTAACACCTCGGCCGACGCCGTCTGCTGTTCCAGTGCTTCGCGCGTTTCGTTGAACAGGCGCACGTTTTCCATCGCGATCACGGCCTGCGCAGCGAAAGTCTTGAGCAACGTGACGAGTTTGTCAGGGAAGTGGCCGGCTTCCTGGCGTCCCACCCACACCGTGCCGATCGCATTGCCGTCGCGCAGCAGCGGCACGGCGAGGAGGCTGCGTAACCTTGCCTGACGCGCTTCGGCCTGCATGTCGAAACCCGGCTCGCTGAACACGTCCGCACTTTGCACCGGCGCTCGTTCGAGTATTGCGCGCCGGTTGATTGAACCTTTATGGTTGCCTCTCGTGGGAAAGGCTTGTGCGATGGCTTTGGCCGCGTCTTCCGACACCCCGTGTATTGACACCGGGTGCAGCATCTCGCCATCGAAACGAACTACCCCGCCGATGCGGGCATCACTCAGCGACATCGCGCGCTCGGCAATCACGTCGAACACCGGCTGGACGTCGGTCGGTGATTCACTGATGACCTGCAGAATGTCGGAGGTAGCGGTCTGCCGCTCCAGCGCTTCGCGGGTTTCATTAAACAGCCGCACATTTTCGATCGCAATGACGGCCTGCGCGGCAAACATCTGCAACAGACCGACGAGCTTGTCCGGGAACGTCCCGATTTCCGCCCGCGTGATCATGAGCGAACCGATCGCAACGTCCGACCTCAGCAGAGGTACGGCGAGCAGGCTGTGCGCACCGGCGTCCAGCGCTGCGCGTCGAATCTCTTCGGAGTAATCCGGCTCCGTGGCAACGTCCGGAATTACAGCGGGCGTGAGGGTGGCGACAGCACGGGCGTTCAGCGTGCTCGAATCGAGAGGCGCAGGGAACATATTCTCCAATGTGTCCATCACCCCGGCCTTCGAATTCTCAACACCGCTCGCTGCCATCAGGTATAGCGTGTCGTCCTCGAGGCGGGTCGCAAATGCCCCCAGCGCACCGCACAGCACGCGCGCACGCTCCGTAATTGCCGCGAACACCGGCTGTACATCCGTCGGCGAACTGCTGATCACCTGCAGGATCTCGGCCATCGCGGTCTGGCGTTCCAGCGCTTCCCGGGTCTCGTGTATCAGGCGGGCATTCTCGATCGCGATCACTGCCTGATCGGCAAACGCCGTGATGAGCGCGAGTTCTTTATCAGAAAACGGTTTCGGCGGAACGCGTGAGAGCACGAGGGAGCCGATCCCCCTGTCTTCGCGGATCATGGGCGCGTAGACAAGCGAAAAGTTGCCATACATATCATAGAAAGCGCGCTGGCTCGGGATCATCGCTTCCCCGATTGCTCCGACGTCCGCCACATGAATCGTGCGACGCTCCAGGATCGCCTGGGCGGCGCCCGTCTCGCCCAGCGGTCTGGGATAGACCTGTTCACCCGCCGTCCAGTCTCCGCGCTCGGCGCCCCAATGCGCCTGTCCGTCGTCCCCGACGAGCATGATTCCAACCTGGTCAACGTCGAACAGCGCCCGACAACTGTCGAGAATTTTCTCGAACACCGGCTGCGCATCGGCGACCGAACTACTGATCACACGCAGTACTTCGGCGGACGCCGTTTGTTGTTCAAGTGCTTCCCGGGTTTCGTTGAACAGGCGTACGTTTTCGATCGCAATGACGGCCTGTTCGGCAAACGTACGCAGCAGATCGACGAGACGCTCGGGAAACAGACCCAGTTCCGGGCGCAGCACCATGAGCGTCCCGAGTAAGCGGCCGTCGCGCAACAGCGGTACGGCCAGTGCGCTGGCGGCGAAACCTTCCGGGATTTGCAGTTTGTAATCCGCGTCCTCGGCAAGATCCCGAATCTGTACGGGCTCGCGGGCAAGTGCGGCGCGACCATTCAACGTGTCGTTAGCAGGAGCACACGGAAACCCGGCATGCGCGACAGCTAACTCTTCGTCCGATAATGCGCCGCTGAAACTGACGAGATGCAGCTGTTCACCATCGAACCGGGTGGCGACCCCGTTCCTTGCCCCGGTCAGGGAAACAGCACGCTCGACGATCGCATCGAATACCGGCTGCACGTCGGTCGGCGACTGACTGATCACCTCGAGAATCTCGGCGGTTGCGGTCTGCCGTTCGAGCGCTTCGCGCGTCTCGCGGAACAGGCGGGCATTTTCGATCGCGATCACGGCCTGATCAGTAAACATCGAGAGCAACGCGATTTCCGTTTCGCTGAACGCCCGCGCCGGGTCGCGCGCCAGCATGATCGAACCGATAGCAGGACCCTCGGTCAGCAGTGGCGCTGCCAGCAGCGAATAATCGCCGACGGCGTCATGGATCGCACTGACGAATGGCGTGATGTCGTCGCTGGCCGTGATGTGCGGGTAGTGCACGAGGCGCCGATCACGAATCGCGCCGGCGCTGACGCTCTCGTCCAACGGCAGTGTCAGCGGCAGTTCATCCAGGCGGTCGAGAATTTCACTGCGATACGCGGCGAGCCGGATATGGTCGTCCTCGCCCAGCATCCACACGGCGACGTGATTGCACGCAAACAGTCGGTGGCAGCTGTCTACGATCTTGTCGAACACCGGTTGCGCGTCATCGATTGAGCCGCTGATCACGCGCAGCACTTCGCCGCTCGCCGTCTGGTGTTCGAGCGCTTCGGTCGTTTTGCTGAACAGTCGCGCGTTGTCGAGCGCAACGGCAGCCTGGGCGGCGAACGTCTCCAGCAGTTTCACCTGCCTCGATGGAAATTCACCGGGCTCCGTGCGAATGACGAGTACGCTGCCGAGCACCTCATCGTCACGCATTATCGGCACGGCCATGCCGCTGCGTGCGCCGACCGACAATACCGCCTTGCGCAAGCGCTCGTCGAAATTCACAGCTGTTTCGAAGTCCAGAATTTGAACCGCCGCGCGTTGTTGCACCGCACGCGCATGAAGGTTCGTGCCGTCCGGCTTCATCGGGAATGCCGCACGTGCGCGCTCCGGATCCAGAACGTTGGCGCTCGTGTCCGACGTCACGGTCGACATCAGGTGCAACCATTCGCCATCGTAACGCGCCGCCGTCGCGCCGATTGCATCGCACAAAACCACCGCCCGCTCGACGATAGTGTCGAAGACCTGTTGCAGATTGCCCGGGGATTCCCCGATCAGTCGCAATATTTCGTCGCTGGCTGCCTGGTAGGCCCGCGATTCCGAGAGTTCGCGTTCGAGAGCCGCGTAAGCTTCGGCGCCTGGAATGCTCACAGGCCGTTTCCTGCGACACAACGCCTGTGTTGGTGCGAGCGTAATATAGTCATGACGCGCAAATGTTACTCGAATTCTGTCGGCGATTTCCGATTGTGTCGGTGCAGTCGCTCAGGCGTCGCCAAATTCACCGGAAGGCTCCGAAGACAGGCAGGCTTTCTCGGGGTTTCCCGGCGAAAGGCAAGCCACGAGTCTCGCGAACTCACGACTTTGCTAGTATGTGCGGCACGCGTCGCGTGGACGCGTCTCGACTGACCTGAAAACTCTTGCGGGGTATCGATGGCCATGATTAGAAACTTCCCGTTGTTTTTCCTCTCGATTGTGTTGCTACCGCTCGGAGGCATCGCCGCGGAACCCTTCGACCCGGCGGCACTGAACGACGAGGCCAACGGCGCGAACTGGCTGACACACGGACGGACGCACAGCGAGCGACGCTACTCGCCGCTCGATCAAATCAATGCCGAGAATATCGAACGCCTCGGTCTCGCCTGGTCGATCGATCTGCCGGACGCCCGACAGTTGGTGTCGACGACGCTGGCAGTCGACGGAATCCTCTACGTCACCGGTAAATTCAGCGTCGTCACGGCGATCGACGCGCGTACGCAAAAGATACTCTGGACTTACGATCCGCAAGTGACCGAGCACGCCGGACAAACCTTGCGGGCTTTGTGGGGCACGAGCCGCGGGGTCGCGTACTGGAACGGTAAAATCTATGTCGGCGCGGGTGACGGCCGCCTGATCGCAGTGGACGCAACAACGGGCGAGGAAGTCTGGACGTCGATGACCGTTGAGCCGGGTAGCTTCTATTACATCACCGGCGCACCGCGGGCATTCAACGGCAAAGTGATCATTGGCAACGGCGGTACGGAACTGGGTCCCGCGCGCGGTTACGTCACCGCGTACGATGCGGAAACGGGCGAGCAGGCGTGGCGATTCTTTATCGTGCCGGGGAATCCCGCCGACGGCTTCGAAGACAATGCGATGCGCATGGCGGCCGCTACCTGGAACGGCGAATGGTGGAAACACGGCGGCGGCGGTAACGCGTGGAATTCTATCGTCTACGACCCGGAGTACAACCATATCTACCTGGGGACCGGCAATGGCTCGCCATGGAACCAGAAGATTCGGAGTCCCGGTGGTGGCGACAATCTGTTCCTGTGTTCGATAGTCGCCCTCGATGCCGACACCGGCAAATACAAATGGCACTACCAGACGGTTCCCGGCGAGACCTGGGACTTCAATTCGGCGATGGATATCGTACTCACCGACTTCAAGGTTCGTGACCGCACGGTCAAGGCGTTGATGCACGCGCCGAAAAACGGATTCTTCTACATCATCAATCGCCAGAACGGCCGGTTATTGTCGGCGAAACCGTTCGCGAAAGTCACGTGGGCCACCGAAGTCGATATGAAAACGGGTAAGCCGACCGAAGTAGCGGGATCACGCTACGAAGAAGGCGAGATCCTGATGTGGCCGGGACCATCGGGAGCGCACAACTGGCAGGCGATGTCATGGCACCCCGAAACGCAGTTGATGTATTTTCCGGTGCACGACATTCCCGGCTATTACAACGACACGAAGATCCGTAAGGCCGATTTTCAGAACCCCGGGCTCAGCTTCGAAGCCGGCGTCAGCTATGGCGCAGATGACGCGCCAGAAGATATATCCGTCAATAGCCTCATGGCCTGGAGCCCGCTGAAACAACGTCCGGAGTGGCAGGTTGCGAATCCGCCCGGCGTACACGCGGGGACGATGGTGACCGCCGGTAACCTGGTTTTTCAGGGGCTCGGTAACGGGAAGTTTTATGCCTACCGCGCCGACAACGGCGAACGTGTCTGGGAGTACGACGCGAAGCACGGCATCGCCGCGCCGCCGATCTCGTTCGCGCTGGACGGAACCCAGTACATCGCACTGCCGGTGGGTTGGGGTGGCGGCCTCTCGATGCTCGGCGGCTCGCTCGGCGCCCAGCACGGCTGGGTCTACGGGATGCACCCCCGCCGCCTGCTCGTCTTTGCGCTCGATGCGAAGGCCGAACTGCCGTCGACGCCGCCGCCGATGTTTGTGACTCCGGTCGATGATACCGACTTCGAGATCGACGATGAACTCGTCGCTCTCGGTGAAGAGCACTGGACAAAATCGTGCGCCTGGTGTCACGGGCCCGCGGCCGTGGCGAGCGGTGGCACACCTGACTTGCGCGCTTCCGGCGTCGTCTTCGATCTCGATGCTATGAAGAAAGTATTGCTTGACGGAGAGCGCGTGGACCGAGGCATGCCGACGTTTCCCGAGCTCACGGCCGAGGATATCCTGGCCATTCAGCACTACGTGCGAAAAAAAGCCCGGGACGCACTGAAAAAGGAATCCAGTGTTGCGGCGGTTCAATAGCGCGCGGGTGTCAGGGTGCCGCGCGTCGATTTGAGGACAAGGTTCGGATCTTGAGCGCCAATACCGCGACCCGGCGGCGCAGTGGAACGACGTCAGTCGTGGCCCACGTGTCCGGACGAATGCATGCGGAAACGTCGATCCGGCATGCTCCGGAACCGTCTTCGGGCGCTCAAATCCTTTTGATCGCGCAGACATAAACGGCGTTGAATTCCAACCAACCTGTGTATTTTGGAGATTTTTACTTTGCCTGACTCAATCTATCGCCTAATCTATACATTATGAGTGACGAAGACGATTTCGACGGCGAGAAGACCCAGTTCTGGCTACCCGGTCAGGATCTGCCCGGTCACCCGGGATCCGGCGGCGCGGCGGCTAAAAAGACGGGCTCCCCGGCGCAGACGGATCCGGATGGAGGAACGAAGAATCCCGGCCAGAAAACGGCCGGCGATGCCGGCGGCGAACTGTCTATCGACTTCGACTTGTCTGCAGAGGATGCGGGCGATTCCGGCGGCGAACAGTCGATCGACCTGGACTTGACTGCCGACGATGTGGGCGATGCCGCGGGATTGGACTTCGATGTCACCGCGGAAAACGAGGTCGTACCGGAGACATTGGATTTCGATATTTCCGGGGACCCCAAAGAAACGGACGCCGGGAGTAACGCAGCACCGGGACCGGTGTCGCCACCGCCGTTGGACAGTCGTCCGGCATCGGGAGGCTGGGTACTGACCATCTCGCTCATCGTGATAGCGAGCGTCGTAATCTACTTCGTGACTCGCTGAATCTCCGTCCTCATGACTGCGGCATATCCGCCGCATCCGGTTGACCAGCAAGGACCGGCGGCCGTTATTTGTGCGTCACGCTTCGCTGCGCTCGCACGACAGATTCCGATAACCGGTCGCAAGAACGAACATATTGCCCCCGGCGCCGGGTTCCAGGGGTCTGTCACTCCGACGCGCTGTGCCTGAAGACGGCCCGGTGTTCGCCTTTCTGTAACCCGGCGGTCTTGTGCTCGTTTCATGATGACCGGGTAGTACGCAAGGAGAGGGATCGCCATCATCTGCATCAATGCGGTCATGACGTGGTTTTTACTGACATTAGCGAGAATCAAATGAGTACAGGACTACAGCTTCGATCGACGGTGAAAGAATCCGGCACCCTGGAAATTACCCTGGCCGAAATCGACATACCGACCCCGGGTGACGATGAGGTGGTCATTCGGGTCGAAGCCGCCCCGGTTAATCCGTCGGATTTGGGGCTGTTGTTCGCCGGCGCCGATATCTCTCAGGCAAGCGCCGCCGGTACACCGGACGCACCCGTCTTAACGGCGCCGATTCCGCAAGCCGTTCTGGGCGGGGCCAGGGCCCGGTTCGGGCAGGCTTTACCGGTCGGTAACGAAGGCGCGGGTGTTGTTACCGATGCGGGCTCGTCGCCGGCCGCGCAAGCGTTGATCGGGAAGACCGTTGCCGTACTCGGCGGCGCAATGTATGCGCAGTATCGATGCATGCCGGCCGCCGGATGCCTGGTACTGCCCGATGGTGTGTCGCCGGATGACGGCGCGTCTTGCTTCGTGAATCCGCTGACGGCACTCGGGATGGTGGAAACGATGAAGCTCGAAGGACACAGCGCGCTGGTGCACACGGCCGCCGCGTCGAACCTCGGTCAGATGCTTGTGAAACTGTGCCTCGTCGACGACGTTCCGCTGGTCAATATCGTCCGCAGCGCGGCTCAGGCCGACTTGCTGCGTGGGCTCGGTGCCGAATTCGTGTGCAATTCGAGCGATCCTGATTTCATGGACCAGTTAACCGATGCGCTCGATGCAACCGGCGCCACCCTGGCGTTCGACGCCATTGGGGGCGGCGATCTGGCCAGCAAGGTACTGACTTGCATGGAGCGTGTCGCCGGCCGTAACCCGAAACCCTCCGACCGCTATGGGTCGACGACGCATAAGCAAGTGTATCTGTACGGAGCGCTCGATACCGGGAACACAGTCCTCGACCGAACGTACGGTATGGCGTGGGGGGTTGGCGGCTGGTTAATGCCGAACTTTCTCGCCCGCGTCGGTGGCGCGCGTTCCGCCGAGTTGCGGGAGCGTGTGGCTGCCGAAATTGGCACGACCTTTGCCAGCCACTATACCGATGAGATTTCGCTCGCCGAAGCGCTGGACGTGAAGATCGCTCAGCGTTATCAAAGGAAGGCGACGGGCGAGAAATTTTTAATCAAACCACAGAAATGACGCCGGGATAAGCAGAACCAAGGGGGCAGCCTCTGACGGATCCCCACCGACCGCGACGAATATAGAGAGGCCTTCATCCCGCCTTTTCGCGAGTCGACGAAATCCGCCCTTTTCTCTGCTTTTCTAGATCGCCCGGGTGACCTGTGCCATCAAGCTCGTCAGTGGTTACGTAACTAATTGTCTAATCACGATAAAGCTGTAGCGCCTGCAGGGTGTGCTTTGTCGCGGCCCACAATTCGTCTTCATCGCGAATTACTTTTGACATCACGTTGAGCCCAATGAGTACGTTCTGCAAGGCGAGTGCCTTGACGCGCAGATCGCATTTCTCTATCTCGCCTCTTTGTGCCGCAACAGCTAATACTTGCTCGAGGTACTCGATGTTAGCGGAAAATGTATCTTCGACGACGGGTCCGAGTCGCTCGTTCCGGTGCACCAATTCAGCAATGCTGTTTATTACGAGGCATCCGCGAGCCGCATCGTCATCGACCCTGGCTTTACAAACAGTGTGAAATACTTCGGAAATGACCTTCAGCACGGAGCCGGTTTCATCAATTGGAAACCATTCTCGATCTGGCCCAGGTCCGTTATAAATTTCCAAAACTTCGCGAAATAGTTCTTCGCGAGTACCGAAAGCGTTGAAGAAGCTCGAGCGAGTGATCCCCAATTTTTCAGAGATGCCTTTCGTCGAGCACGCCTCGTATCCGTGTTCCCATATTTCATTCATGACGGTTACAACCGCTTCGTCACGATCGAATTCTTTAGGTCGTCCCATTGTCGGTATTCCGATTTAGCAAATTGCTTCTTGTTATCAGCCCATTCGGTCGGATTGAGTTATTTTATACAGTTATGTACAGTATATCTCAACGCGAGTATTGTGCGAATTGTGAGTCCCGATGCAAACGCTTCTCGTCTTCCACGTCGACGAGCGGGGCGGCAGTAACTTTGAACCTGATCGAACCGTAAATGTGGGGTCAGATGAGACTTAATCGGTTCCCGGCCTGCCACGGCTTCTAAAGTTTCATCTGACCCCACATGTCTCATAGTTCAATTGAATACGGGGAGCAGATTTACCATGAGAAATGAACTCTTATGCGCGTGGAGCGGGGCTGTTTTCCTGCTCTTGTTTTTCGCGGGTTTCGTGCCGCTCGCAAATTTCCTGCCACCGCCCTCACCAAGTGCCAGCGCCGCGGAAATTGCCGCGATGTACGAGCAAAATGCGCTCCAAATTCGTTCGGGATTGATCCTCATGGTGATCTCGTGGGCGTTGATCATCCCGTTCGCCGCTGGCATTTCGATACAAATAAATCGCATGCATGGGGGTCCATCGGTCTTGTCCTATACCCAGTTGGCTTGCGCTTCGAGTAACGCGGTACTCACGATCATCCCGGAATTGCTCTGGACCACGGCCGCCTTTCGCCCGGGGCAGGATCCGGAATTAATCCGGATTTTCAACGATATGGGCTGGATCACGTTCTTGTGGCCGGTCGGGACATTCGTCGTGCAGGTGGTTGCTACCGGTTTTGCCACGCTCAGCGACAAGAATGAACACGTCATCTTCCCGCGTTGGTACGGTTTCTTTTGCGTGTGGTGTGCGATTTTGTTTTTGCCGGGCGTCATGCTGACGTATTTCAAAACCGGTCCGTTTGCCTGGAATGGTCTGCTCGTATTCTGGCTAGCCGTGGTATCGTTTTTCGGCTGGTACGCGGTGACGTTCGTGGTACTGCGCGCAAGCATCATTCGACAAGCGCTTCGTCCTCAAACCTGATTTAGGTAATGTGGGGTCAGATGAAACTAAGCCAATTCCCAAGTGTTCACGACTTCTAAAGTTTCATCTGACCCCAATTATCAAGACGCGGCATCATTTCAGTCGAGGTAACGAACCTCGTCGCCTCGGCGAATGACGCCGGTTTTTTCGACGTCGGCATAGACCCCCGCGCAAGGCAACGATCCGAATTCACCGAGATCCAACATATTGTGCTCTGCAACCGTGCGCAGAATGCGCGGATCGCGCGGTAAACTTCCTTGCGGCAGGGTGACGGTGCTGCACCGCGGACACGGGATCGTGACGCGAAAGATTACCTCCTCGCCGATGGCGATCGCTCTGCCGACCCAGGCGTTTTCGACAAACGGTTCGCCGTGTGACCGGATCATGATATTCGGCCGAAACCGACGAACGTCGAATTGACCTGTCGGATACGCGCTCTGCAGAAATTCCAGCGTCGCGCTCGAGAGCAGGTGGACGCAGCCATAGTCGAAGAACGCACCGGGCGGCGCCGCACTCGCGATGGGGACATCCGTTACGTTGCTCATCTTGCCACCGAGCGTTCCGGCGGGAAATTCGACCGTCAGGCCGACTGGCGCCGTCGCCATCAGGCTGAGATCCCGGTTAAGCGGGGCCGACAGGCGCTGATCGACATCGCCATCGGTGGTCGTCAGCAATGAGCCGTCGGGTAACGTGATGCGCATGTCGGGGCTCTCGGCGCCAGGTTCCGGTTCGGTCAGGAATTGGGGGTGGTAGTCCAACAGAGCAGCCGCCCATGTGCGCAAAGTCGCGGCGCGATTCGACTCGCGGTCGACGAGCGCATAAGTTCGGTCGCCGAGAAACCCGCGTTCCGTCACCACTGTAGCGGAAATTTCTTCTCCCCCCATCGACTTGACGGGGAAACGCCAGATTGAATCCACGAAATCAGGTTCGGCGCTTTCCTGTGTACTTACCGACCCGTCTTCGTCGGCCGAAGGGCGGGTAACGTCCGCGGGCGGCGGACGCACATCGCTATGGGCGCCAGCGACGAGAATATCTGCAAGCTTCCCGTCCACACGCCGCGCCTCGTCCATTTTTTGCTTCGCGGCATCCGACACATACTTCGCCCCCGCATCAACATTGCCACTACGCCCATAATGATGAGCGAGTTCGACGAGGCGATCGTCGATCGAATCGGCGTACAGTGTTTCGATCGCCTTGCCGATACTTCCGTGCAGATCCTTACGCCGTTCCAACAGCACGGAGTGGTAGGCCACGTCCTGCGTTAAAACATGCTTGAAGACGTACTCCGGATCGCCCACCGCCGGCTGTTCATAAATAAATTCGCCGAGCTGCAGTTCATCGAGCAGCCGCTCGAGTTCGTCGTCGGATTTAACAACCAGCGAACGAATCAACGGCAGCGGAAATTCCCGGCCAATCACGGCGAGAACCTGTAACAGTTCCTTCGCATCGCCCGGCAGGCGGTCGATGCGCGTAGCGAGTATCGCCTGCACCGTTACCGGGATCTCCAATTCACCGAGCGCGCGTGTCAGCTGCACCGTACCGTCGCGGATGAGTGTGCCTTCTTCGAAAAGATCCTGCACCATCTCCTCCATGAAGAACGGTGTGCCTTCGGTCTTTTCGACAATCAATTGCTTCAGCGCAGAGAGATCATCGCCGTCACCAAGCAATGCCGACAGCATCTCACCCGCGCCCTCGCGACCCAGCGGATCGAGGCGCAACTGCGTGTAGTAGGTCTTGCTGTTCCATTGGTGCGAATACTCTGGCCGGTAATTCACGAGCAACAACAGTTTCGCTGTGCCGATCGAGTCGGCCAATAGATTCAGGAAATCCTGCGTGTGTTCGTCAATCCAGTGCAGGTCTTCGAAAATTACCATCAAGGGTTGATTGAGCGATTCGCGCAAGAGGATCTGCTTGATCGCTTCCAGGGTCCGCCGCTTGTGGGCCTGTTCGTCCCGTGGCGCCGAGGAATCGACGTCGTCGGCTATGCCCAGCAAGTCGAACAGGGTTGGCAGCGTGTTCTCCATCGCGCGGTCGAGAATTGCAATCTTGCCGGCGACCTTTTCGCGTCGCTGACGACTACCGTCTGCAGCATCGATACCGAAATAACTGTGCAGCATGTCGATCAGAGGCAGGTACGCCGAGGCTTTACCGTGCGAGACGGAGACTGTTTCCAATACCATCCAGCCCGACCGCGAGATCGCCTCGAATTCGAAGAAAAGTCGCGATTTACCGGTGCCCGCCTCGGCGATTGCCGCGACGATCTGTCCATGTCCGGTTCGAGCCAGCTCCGCCGTGCGCTTAAGGGTGTCCATTTCGCGTTCGCGTCCCACGAACTTCGTGAGTCCGCGCCCGACGGATCGCTGCAGCCGCGTGCGCAATGGTCCGAGACCGATGACCTCGAATATGTTGATCAGCTCGCTCACGCCCTTGACGCGGGTCGGACCTAGATCCCTGAACTGGAAATAGCCCTCGCATAGCCGGCGTACGGCGTCAGTCGTGGCGATCGATCCGATCGGAGCCAACGCCTGCATACGCGCCGCGAGACTCGTCGAATGTCCCACCGGGGTGTAATCGGTCTGCGCTGCACCAGTCTGAATGGAACGAACGACCACCTCACCGGTATTCACGCCGACGCGGCCCTGCATCGGTAGCCGGCCCTCGGCACGAATGCGATTCGAGTATCGTTTCAATTCCTCCTGCATGCGCAACGCCGCATACAATGCACGCTGGGGGTGATCCTCCCGCGCAACCGGCGCACCGAACAGGGCAAAGATCCCGTCTCCCGTGGATTGCGCGACGTAACCGTCGTAGTGGTGCACGGCATCCATCATAAGCTTTAGCGCGGGGTCGACGACCGCGCGGGCGTCTTCCGGATCGAGATCTTCGATCAACTCCATCGAACCCTTGATGTCGGCGAAGAGCACGGTAACCGTCTTACGTTCTCCGTCGGGCGGCGGTTCGGATGGCGATTCTTCGCTTTCGGTCGTCTCGACGACCGCACTTGAGGCATCGTGTTGGGGGGATTCCGTCGGCGCACTCACCGCAGTGGTCGGCGTGCCGCACTTGCGACAAAACCTTGCGGCAACGTTCAACGCGGTTCCGCATTCGCTGCAGACAAGCGGAAGCTTGACCCCACAGGCTTCGCAATACAGCGCGTCCGCTTCGTTATCGTATTGACAGGACTCACATTTCATTTGCTGAGTCTAGACGTTTTCGTTGGGAGATGGCGGCCCGCGTGCGGCCGCAATCGAGAGTTAACGCCTCCCCGCCCTCCAACGGCCGGTTGAAGGGCCTTGTTTTGGCATAACACTAACGGCTCGACGATGCGGAAAATGTGGGGTCAGATGAAACTTTAGCAGCCGTGAAAAGCCGTGAATTAGCTTAGTTTCATCTGACCCCACTTATCGCGGATCTATTTGATCGCACCAGGCGATCCCATGATCGAAAGCATCACCACGGCTCAGCCGGCGGGATCAGCCCGCCCGATTACGAGCAATCCACTCTTTACCCAATCCGTTCGCCAAACCCGACAAAGACCATCGGGCCACGACAGTAAGACAGGCTTTCTCAACTGCGGTGCAGCAATTGACCTTGGTCAACGCGGTGGCGATCGCCCGGACCTAGGATTGGGCCACCATCCGCTTGCAATCGCACCTTTAGCGGACGCAGGAGTGGAACATGTCAGCATCATCCGTGCTCGCCCCCACCTCGGCCCAGGCTGAAGCCGATCCCGAAAAATCCCTGCGCCACAAGGTCTACGAACGCGAACGCCTGACCGAGGCGACGGGGCATTATTGGGGCGTCGAACAATTGCGGCTCAAAGACGCCGACCCGATGAAATTCGAGCGCTTCTATTCGCGCCTGCAGTCCGCCTGCATGGCGGCGCGCGAAGTAGCCCGGTTCGTTGCGGCCTCTCCGGGGGGGCGCGAAATGGGCGAGGCGGTATGGGCGCTGGCGACAGCTGAAGGCGATTCCATCGCCTTGTCCGAAGGTTTCGTCGCGCACTCGGCCGCGTTCCCGGTTGCGGTCAAATTCATGGTCGATCGCGGTTACGAAGAAAACCCCGGTTTCCATGACGGTGACGTCTATGTCTCAGACGACGGCTATTCCTGCGGCGCGCCCCACCCGGGCGACACCTATACCTACGTACCGGTCGTGCACGATGGCGAAGTCGTCGCGTGGGCATGTGCGATTAACCACATTATGGAAGTCGGCGCCCCGCAGGCCGGCAGTTGGGCGATGTTTTGCGTCGATACTTTTATGGACGGTTTCGTCTTCCCGCCGACGCGCACCGGCGAAAATCTCAAGCAGTACGCCTGGTGGGACGAGATGTGGAAGCGCCGTACGCGTGCCGGGATGATGAATATTCTCGACGACAAAATGCGCCTGGCCGGTGCCGCGATGATCGCGCGCAGCGTACACGAGGTTATTGAAGAATTCGGCGTCGAGTATTTCAAGCTGGCCTCACGCGAGGTCATCGAGGAAAGCCGACGGGTCGTGATGGACAACATCCAGAGCTGGATGATCCCCGGCACCTACGAGCAAGTGGGATTTCGCGTGGCGAAATTCAAGGGCCTGCAAAAGATCTGGGAACGCGCGGACGCGGACAACCTGATCCACATGCACATGAATACGACCATCGATGAACTCGGACGCATATCCAATGATATGGAAGGAAGTTCACGTTGGGGCTACCACGCGTTCAACGCATTCCCGGGTGGCGTCAAGGTCGCATTCATGCTCGGCCTGTCGGGCGCGCTGGCCTACAACACGAAATTCAGCTCAGGCGGAAATTACGCGGTAACGGGTGACCTGCCGGAAGGTTCGATCTACAACCCGGGAACCCAGATCGCCTCGCATTCCAATGCGTGGGCGCAGATGTTGCAAGTCACGACGATGGCCTATAACGCGCTGACCCGCGGGCAATTCATGCGTGGATACATGGAAGAGTCCTACGCGGTCAGCGCACCGTGGGATTCAGTGCAAGGCGATGGCGTTTTGGACGACGGCACGCCGTATGGCTATACGAACTTCGAACTGCTCGGCGCGTGTGCGCACGGCGCGTTTTCCTACCGCGACGGACAACCGGCCGTGTGGTTCATCGCCAGTCAATTGTGCAACATGGGTAATTCCGAAGAGTTCGAGTATCTAATCCCGCCGCTGTTCCACCTCGGCCGCAAGCTGCAGCCCGGTTATTGCGGACACGGTAAATTCCGCGGCGGCATCGGATTGACGACCGTGCACTGGATTGTGAATGCGGGACAACGCTTCAGCGCTTCACGCGCCGGCAGCGCGTGCTCGTTCATGACGGAGGTCGGTCAGGGCATGATGGGCGGATACCCGTCACCCGGCGCGGCCGTCGCGGTCGCCCAGGGCACGAACCTGCCGGAACTCATCGAACAAGGGATCACGCCGACGACGTTCCAGGAGGTCGTCGACCTCACCGAGTCCGGGAAACTCAAGGTAGACAGACTCGAGATCTGGAAATCGGATGCCCCCGATCACACGCTGAAGGACAACGACCTGTGGTCACAGATCGCCGGTACGGGCGGCGGCTGGGGTGATCCGCTCGAGCGGGATCCGCAGGCTGTTGCCCACGACGCGAATATCAATCGCGTTCCGGCTGCGTTCTCCGCCCGGATCTACGGCGTTGTTTTGAAACAGGAAGATGAACGTTACGTCGTCGACGAAAAGGCGACGCGCGAAAAACGCGAGGCGCTGCTCACCGAGCGCCGTGAAAAATCCTGCCCGACCAGCGAATGGTGGCAACGCACTCGTGAACGCGTTCTCGCGAAGGATTTCATCGGCCCGGTCCAGGATATGTACCAAAGCTCTACGAGCTTCGACAAATATAACCGCCACTACCGGGGATTCTGGCACCTGCCCGACGAATTCGAGATCTGAGCAGTAAAAATTTGGCCCCACGGTGGGCCGGATGTTGACGCCCGGAGGTTTACGATGACGACGATAGAAAAAGACCTGGTACGACAACTCGTCGACGGCACCATCGACCCGCAGGATGCGCGCGGCCTGCTCAAGATGGAAACCAAGGATACCGAACGCTTCTGGACTTATCTCGAAGTACTCCAGGAGCGGGTGCCATGGGACGAGCGGATCCTGCTAAGAATTTCCGAACACCTCTATGTTGTCGCGAAGCCCGATAACGGCCGCATCGTAAAGTGCGACTGCGGACACGAGTTCGGCGACTACCGTGCGAACTGGAAGAGCGAGGCACGATTGAGAGTCAAGACTTCGGCCGAAGAATTTGCCGATGTCTACTTTCCCGAAGCGGCGGCGCCGGAGCCACTATGGAATGAGATCCGGGAATTCTATTGCCCCGGTTGTTACGCGCAACTCGCCGTCGAAGTCGTGCCACCGGGGTATCCGTTAATTTTCGAGATCCTGCCCGATCTCGATCGCTTCTATCGTGACTTCCTTGGTCGCCCGCTCGGCGACGAAGCGGGTGATTGGTATCAGGACAAGACCCTGGAAAAAACGGGCACCTGGCTGTGAAGGAGTAAGGGCCCATGCCGTTCGACGACGCCGCGCTGAATAAGGACTACATCCTCGCGCTCGATGCCGGGGGCACAATGACTGACACGATCCTCGTGCTGCCGGACGGCAGCTTCAAGGTTGGCAAGTCGCTGACGAACCGCCGCGACGAAGCATCGAGTTACCTCGAATCCGTGCAGGATACGGCGGATGCGCTGAACACGTCTTCGCGCGAACTACACGAGCGCGCCGCGGTGTCGATCTACGCCGGCACCGGGATGCTCAATACGGTACTCACCGGCACCGGCCGTAAGGCGGGGATGCTGGTAACGCGCGGCTTCGAGGACATCACCATCATCGAAGGCGGACTTACCTACCTGGGACAGGCGCAACACGACCTGTTACACAACCAGCTGCACGAACACACCCGCGCAATGATCGATCCGAAACACATCCACGGCGTACTCGAACGTACCTGTGGCGGATCCTACTTCATGGAAAAACACATTGCGCCCGGCGAGATCCTGATCCCGCTGTGTGAAGACCACGTGCGCAGCGCAGTGAACGAACTGCTCGACAGCGATATCGAGGTGATCGGGATTCTTTTCACGAATTGTTTCATCAACCCGGAGCACGAGCTGCAGGCTAAGGCCATCGCCGAAACTATCGTTGCCGAGCGCGGCGTCGCGGTACCCGTCATCACATCTTACGAGATCGCGCCGGTGCTGAAAGAAAACAACCGGGCAAAGAGCCTCCTGCTCCAGTGCACCGCGGCGGAAAGCACGCGCGCGGCTTTAAAGGGCGTGGAAGCGGCCGCGCAGCACGACGGCTACGGCGGCCAATTGCTCACCCTCCTCTCCTATGGCGGCGCGGTTAACGTCAGTTATCCCAGACTTTACGAAACCGTCATATCCGGGCCTATCGGCGGCATGATGGGAGCGCAGATCCTGAGCAAGAAGCTCGGACTCGATCGCGTGCTGTGCTGCGACATGGGTGGCACGAGTTTCGATGTGGGCCTCGTGCTCAACAACCAGATGCCCATCCGCAAGGACCCTGAGTTCGCCGGCCATCGCCTGGCCCTGCCGATGGTCGCGCTCGATTCGGTCGGTTCGGGAGCGGGTTCCGCAGTGTCGCTCGACAAGTACAAGCGGCTGCGAGTCGGTCCGGAAAGCGCCGGGGCGGAGGTGGGTTGCTGTTTCGAATACGACCGGTTGACGATCACCGACGTCAACGTCGCGATGGGCTACGTCGATCCCGACTACTTCCTCGGCGGCAAGGTAAAGCTCGACCGCGAGAAAGCGATCGCGATGCTCGACGAAACGATCGCGCGACCGCTCGGCCTCGACATCTATGCCGCGGGCAAAGGTATCCTCGAGGTTGTTTGTACCCAGATGCGCGACGCCGCCGCGACGATGATGCTGGCGAAAGGTTACAACCCGGCAGAATTCACTGTCATCGTCTACGGTGGCGCCGGCCCCGTGCACATGTGGGACTTTACCGAGGGACTCGGGGTCAACGATATCATTACAGTCCCGTACGCGGCGGCTTTCTCTGCCTTTGGTGCCTCCTGCGCCGAGTACATGCATCGCTATCACAAAGGCTATGTCGCGGCCATCGCCAACGATGCCGGGGCCGACTACAAGGCGGACATCGGGCGGGATGTCGAGCGGCTCTATACCGAGATGGAAGATGCTGCGCGCGAAGAATTAACCGCCGAGGGTGCGGATATCAGCGGCATCAGTTTCAAATATGGCATCTACGCACGCTATATCGGACAACTCGAAAGCTTCGATACGCCACTCGACGTAACGACCGCGGCGCAAGCGCGCGATGTCGACGGCCTCGTCGCCGCGTTCGAGAAAATGTACACGCAGATCTATCCCGAGGGCGCGCGTTTTCCGGAAGTCGGGTACGCGATCTCGGAGTTATACATAAAGGCCGTGGTACCGAAGGCCATGCCGATGATCCGGCGGCATACGCTCGCCGGTGAAACACCGTCCGATTCGGCTTATGTCCACAGCCGCAAAGTCAGCCACCAGGGTCAGTTCCACGATTTCAAAGTGTGGCAAATGGCCGAACTCGCGCCCGGGAACGTCGTCCACGGCCCCGCCATTATTCGCGACCCCATGACCACGTTGATCGTCCCGCCCGGCAAGCGCATCCGCATCGACGAATATATGGTGATCCACTACGGTTGAGGTCAACAAACCGGACCGGATTCAGTATCTAGCGATGTAGCTCAAACCACCTGGTCGAACCGATGGATTTCAAACCGTTCCCGGACAGCGTGTGGCAGCCGCCGACGGCGCTCCTCGAAAACGCGCAGATCGCTCGTTTCACCAGGCATTGCGAACTAGACGATTACGCCAGCCTGCTGCGGCGCGCAGATGCCGACCCCGCGTGGTTCTGGCGCAAAGTGATCGAGTACCTCGACGTCCGTTTCTATGAACCGTATACCGCGATCGTGGATACGAGTGGCGGCCTCGAGTGGACCCGCTATTGCGTCGGCGGCAAAACGAACATGGTACTCAACTGCCTCGACAAACACCGCGGCACGCCGACATGGGACAAGACGTTCCTGAATTGCGAGACAGAGGACGGACGTGCTTCGTCGTTGAGCTACGCTGAAATCGACGCACGAGTTGGCCAATTCGCCGAAGCCTTACGCGGCCTCGGACTCGGCAAGGGTGATGCGATCGGTCTGTACATGCCGATGATCCCGCAGGTCGTGATCGCCTATCTCGCCATCGTCAAGATCGGCGCCATGGTGATCCCGCTGTTCAGCGGCTTCGGCCCCGAGCCGATCACCGTACGGCTGAACGACGGCAAGGCGAAGGCCGTGGTGATCGCAAACGCCACGAATCGCCGGGGTGTGCCGATCGATCTCAAGGTGGCGATCGATGCCGCGCGCACAAACATTCCGAGCCTCGAACACGTGATCGTTCATCGCCACCTCGATGTCGATACCGCGTGGCGCAACGGCGACCATTGGTGGCATGAACTGACCGCCGATCAACCGACCGCGAGCGCGACGGAAGTCATGGACGCTGACGACCCGATGATGCTCGTGTATACCTCGGGGACCACGGGCATGCCGAAGGGCACGGTGCTCACGCATTGCGGTTTTACGGTGAAAGGCATGGCCGATCTGCAGATCATGTTCGAACTCGGCGCCGAAGACCGCATGCTGTGGATGAGCGACATGGGTTGGGTGGTCGGGCCGCTCGAAATCCTTGCCGCCGCGTTCGCCGGCGCGACACTCGTGATCGCGGAAGGTGCGTTCAACTTTCCCGAACGCGGCCGGATCTGGCGCCTGGTCCAGGACTACAAAGTGACCTGGCTCGGCCTCGCGCCGACCATCGCGCGCAACTACATGCGTGAGGCGGACGATGTCGTCACGCAATACGATTTATCCTCGCTTGAGATCGTGGTCAGCACCGGTGAACCGTGGACCACGGATGCCTGGCTGTGGCTATTCGATAAAGTGTGCGTGAAACGAGTACCGATCCTCAATTACACCGGCGGCACGGAAATTGGCGGCGGGATCCTCGGCTGTACCGTTGTGCGGCCGTTAAAACCCTGCTGCTTTAACACCGCGATGCCGGGTATGGGCGCAGATGTCGTCAATGACGGCGGCGCGCCTGTCGCAGCCGGAGAAGTCGGCGAGCTCGCGCTGCGCAATCATTCGATCGGCCTCACTCGCGGCCTGTGGCAAAACCCCGAACGCTACCTCGACAGCTATTGGCGCACGATCGAAGGCTTGTGGGTACACGGCGACTGGGCCGCCCGTGATAACGCTGGCATGTGGTACGTCCTCGGCCGCTCGGACGACACCCTCAAGATCGCGGGTAAGCGCACAGGGCCGGCCGAAATCGAAGGACCATTAATGGGAACCGGCCAGATCGTCGAAGCCGCGGTGATCGGCGTACCGGATCCCGTTGGCGGCGCGGCCGTCGCTTGCGTCTGTGTACCCATTGCTGGTGTCGACGAGGAGGCGTTAAAGCAAACCCTGTCCGAGGCGGTCGTCAACGCCATGGGCAAGGCCTACCGACCGAAACACATCATTCTCGTCGGCGATCTGCCGAAAACACGCACCCTGAAAGTGATGCGGCGCGTGGTGAAGGCGTTGCTGTTGGGAACGGAACCAGGCGATCTATCATCACTGATGAACCCCGAAGCAATCGAACCTTTGAAAGCGAAGCAGATTTCGTGAGGAACAATAGAGATGAGTGAGTACGAAGACATTTTGTATACGGTCGACGCCGGCATCGCGACGATCACCATCAACCGACCGAAAATATATAACGCGTTCCGCGGCCAGACCGTCGAGGACCTGATCGCCGCGTTCAATCGCGCCGGCTGGGACGACGATATCGGCGTGATCGTCCTCACCGGCGCCGGCGACAAGGCATTTAGCACGGGCGGCGACCAGTCTGCACATGACGGCGCCTACGCCGGGAACCGGGGGCTGCTCGGTATGCCGGTGGAAGAGCTGCACTGGTTGATTCGAAACGTACCCAAGCCGGTCATCGCTGCAGTCAACGGCTACGCCATCGGCGGCGGTAACGTACTCGTCACGCTGTGTGATCTCGCGATCGCCGCGGACACGGCACAGCTCGGCCAGGTCGGCCCGAAAATGGGTTCCGTCGATCCGGGTTTCGGCACTGCTTACTTAACCCGCGTCGTGGGTGAGAAACGCGCGCGCGAAATCTGGTACATGTGCCGGCGCTACACGGCCGAGGAAGCGTATCAGATGGGGATGGTCAACAAGGTCGTCCCGGCTGACGAGCTCGACCGGGAGGTGCGTGAGTGGTGCGACGAAATCATGGCACGCAGCCCTACCGCGCTCGCCATCGCAAAACGTTCTTTCAACGCGGACACGGATCACATCGGCGGCATCGGCGCGATGGGCTTTCAAAGTCTCAAGATGTATTACGACACGCCGGAGTCCAAGGAAGGCGTCAACGCGTTTCTTGAAAAGCGTACGCCGAATTTTCGTAAACGAGGCTAAGCGGTACGTTACACCCGGGGGCACCGTCGAGGTGCATCAGCCGTTGAAAATGAGCGCTTCCCGGGTGCGCCACGGGCTTTTAACGACCCGTTAACTTGATTTGGAGTAATGCGGTTGCCTGGATAGACAACGAGACTGTACTCGGGAGTAGGGAGTCGACAGCGCGAAATCATCCTCATGCGTGAGTGACGCCGCTATTTACCCGTCTCATCCCTCAACGTCCAGGCAGATTACGACGCGGAGAATGCGGATGGATTTCAAATTACCACCAGAGTTGGAAGATTATCGTCAGCGGGTGCGTAGGTTCGTCGACCGAACCATCCTGCCGCTCGAAAGCGATCCCGCGAGCTATGGTCCGGAAGAAAACATCGCGCTGCCACTGCTCGATGAAATCCGGGAAAAAGTCAGGACCGCGGGTTTGTGGGCGCTGCAAATGCCGAAAGAGCGCGGTGGCCAGGCGCTACCGGTGGTCGGCCTCGCGGCGTGCTACGAAGAGATGAATCGATCGATCTTCGGCCCGGTCTGCTTCAACTGCGCGGCGCCGGACGACGGCACGATGATCGTGCTGAACAAGATACTATCCGAGGAACAAAAAGACCGGTGGCTGCAACCGCTCATCGACGGCCATTGCCAGTCAGCCTTCGCCATGACCGAACCGCACCCGGGTGGCGGCTCCGATCCGACCATGATCCGCACGACCGCCGAGAAGAACGGCGACAAATGGGTCGTCAACGGGCGTAAATGGTTTATCACGGGTGGCGACCGGGCCAAACACTTCATTGTGATTGCGCGTACTTCGAGCGATAAACGCCGCGGGCTTACCGCGTTTCTCTATCACGCCGATCAACCCGGTTGGAACATCGCGCGGCGGATCCCGATCATGGGGCCCGAGGATCACGGCGGACATTGCGAGATCGTCTATGAGGGACTCGAGATTCCCGCAGAGAACGTGCTGCTCGGAGTTGGCGACGGACTCAAGCTGACGCAAATGCGTTTGGGCACCGCACGTCTCACGCATTGTATGCGGTGGACCGGGATGGCCAAGCGGGCGCTCGAAATCGCCGCAGAATCCATCGCGGAGCGCGAAAGCTTCGGGATGAAACTCGCCGAGCACGAGGGCGTGCAGTGGATGATCGGCGAAGCTGCCATGGAAGTCGATATTGGCCGCGTGCTGACGATGCGCGCCGCCTGGTTACTCGACGAGGGGGAATTCGCCCGGAAAGAGGTCTCGATGGCAAAGGTCGTGGTATCGGAGGCATTGCAAAAGGCGATCGACACAGCGATTCAATTGTGCGGTGCGAAGGGCTACTCAAAAGATTTGCCGCTTGAATGGATGTATCGCTATGCCCGTCTCGCGCGGCTCGGCGACGGGGCTTCGGAAATTCACAAAATGGTCCTGTCGCGTGCGCTGCTTGCCGAGGGCATGGATTTTTGGAAATGGTAAGCGTCATCGACGCGCGCCCGGCACTGGAAAACTTCCTGACCACGGCGGCCGAAGCCAATCGCGCGACGATCAACGAGGTGACACCGTTGAGCGGCGGTACCGTGCACGAGAACTGGCTGATCACGGTCGACATCCGCGGCGGCGCCGAGCAGGGTACGACCTGTTTCGTGCTGCGAACCGACCGGGCAGTCAATCTCGCCGGTAGTTTGTCGCGATTACGGGAATTCGAGATTATCAAGGCCGTGCACGATGCCGGGGTCGCCGTGCCTGAGCCGCTATGGACCAGCGACAGCGACGGCCCCCTGGGGCGGGAATTCTTCATCATGCGCTGCATACCGGGAACGGCCGCGGCCAATGATATCGTGCACGACGAATCGCTCGGCGGGCCTCACGAACGACTGGCGGAAAGGCTCGGCGAAGAACTCGCGCGATTGCAGAGCATCACGCCTGCGAGCAGAAAGCTCCCGTTTCTGCGCCCACGCCCGGAAGGCGCGGCGCAGCACATCATCGCAAACCTGCGTGCCTACCTTGACTCGCTTACCGTCCCGCGCCCGACTATCGAATGGGGTCTGAGGTGGCTTGAACTCCATGCGCCCCCGCCCCGCGACCTCGTGCTGACGCATGGAGACTTCCGCACCGGCAACTACCTCGTCGACAACGCCGGACTCGCCGCGATACTCGACTGGGAACTCGCCGACTGGGGCGATCCGATGGAGGACATGGGCTGGTTCTTCATGAAATTCTGGCGCCTGGACGAAACCGGTAAGGCTGCAGGGGGCATCGCCGCGAAGGAACCTTTCGTGCGCGGCTATGAGCGCGTCTCGGGACGTAAAGTGCACCCCGACGAACTCACGTACTGGGAGATCATGGCCAACGTGCGCTGGGCCGCCATATCGATACAACAAGCCGCGCGCCATCTGTCGGGCCTCGACCGTTCCCTTGAATTGTGCCTCACCGGATGCAGAACGGCCGAGTTGGAGTACGAAGCGCTGCGTCTGATACGTGAAGCCGACGCACAAAGGAACACTCATGCGTGACGAACCTACCGTAGACGATCTCCTCGAGGCGGCGCGCGAAAGCCTGCTCGAGCACGTGCTTCCGAGGATGCCCGACAACGCTCGACTCGAAGTCCTGATGATCGCAAACGCGCTGGCGATCGCGCGCCGCGTCTCGGCTGCGGGCGCAGCCCCGTTGTGTTCGGAATTGCGTGACCTCGAGGCAGTCTACGGACTTGCCCCGAATACCGATCTGCACGGTTCAGACCCGGACGCGAAACTGCACGAACTCAATGTACAGCTCGCGCGCGATATCCGCTGCGGAAAGTTCGATCGGCCTCACGCCGGACACGAGACGGTCGCGTCGCTGCTTTGGAATGTCACGTTAGACAAACTACGCGAGTGCCGACCGAAAATGCTCAGGACTGAAGGAATCGAATAGCCTGATCCGTCCGACGGTGCTCAGAAATCGACGTCGTCGTAGATCCGAATCGCTCGCATGAGACCATCTTCCGACCGTTCGTACACGGCAAGCCCTGCTTCCCAATCGTCAGGCTCGCGCGGTATGCCGTTCCACCCGATCACAGAGAATTCCATGACCACGCAACGTCCGTCGTCGAGGATAGTGTCGTCGCGCAACATGGGCGCACCCTTGCCGAACAGGCCGAGAAAATAATTCCGCACCGCCGCCGTTCCCCAGTGGACATACGGCGGGCCGCTGGCCTCGCGAAAATAAATATCGGCCTCGAAGCATGTCATGAGACGTTCGATATCGCCCGTGTTCAGGCACTCGAAATAGCGGAGGATTACATCGGTATGCTCGGCGTTCGTTTCCGGTTTCGCAAACAGCCCGGCGCGAACGCTGTGTGTCTCGGTGAACGGCCATTTAGTGTAGTACACGTGGATCCGGGCGGTCGTTCCGTCACTCGACACCACGGTGGCAACCGGTAGTTGGACCGGCTTGTCGCCAACGTTCAGGTGAAGTACGGCCTCTGAGCAAACGCGCTCGTCGGATCCGGTCGTGCGTACGTGCTCAACGCGCGCGTCGTATCCTTCGATCCATTCGTTAAAGTCTTTACTGAAAGCCCGGACCCCATCCGTGCCGGTAATCCGTCCGCAATGGGGATCGTCAATAGTGGCACCGGCGCCGACCGTCTTGACGAGCGCATCGCCGTCGCCGCCGATCAGCGTGACCAGGTAATGTTCCGCGATCGCGGCCAGTTCAACCTGCGGAAATTCGAATAGTGGTGTGGATGTCGCCTGATTCGTCATTAGATTGACCTCGCTTGATTCAAGACCAGTATGAGAGCGAGGAAGAACGCGAACTTGCCTCAGGCGGCATGAACATTTGACCGTGTCAGTACTTGCGAATGCCTAGGCCAGAACGTATCGGTAGTTTTCATACGCGATCCTGCGTGCCGGACGCGTATCCATCAGGGCGCTGCCGCCGGTCTGCGCAATCAGCGCGTCCCAGCGCTCGCGCGCCGCACCTTCCAGCTTGTCGACGACGTCAAAGACGCGCTGCAAATGGTAGACGATATCGATCGAATCCCGACGGCGATGACGCACACCCCGGCACTCGAACTCGAACCACCCGAGCGAAGGATGCGTCGTCCCGGCCTCCTCCGGGTCCTGCACGGGTGTACCACTCTCGCCATCCTGGCGTTCGTCGCACCAGCGGTTGTAGCTTTGCACCATGCCGATAAACTCGGCGCTGAAATCTTCGAAGAAATACGCGATCACCGGAATCAGGGTTTCAGGCAATGCGTCGTTCGGGAGAAAGTCCGGCGTGAGGTCCGGATACTCGCCGTCCGCGAACCCGCTCAAAAACATGCGCTCCGTCCAGCGATAGACATTCGGTGCCCGGTTCTTCATGTGCGTCGAGGGATAAGGATCGCGCGCGAGATGCGCAAAGAACGGCGCGATGAGCCCGAAATCCGGCAGCGAAGGCCGGCCACCCATGAGGTACGGATAGTGAAAGAAATGTTCGGTCAGGAGATCGAGCAGCGCCTCGTAGGAGGCCTCTATCGCCGGAATCGTCTCTTCGGTCACCCCGATCTCGGGTAATTTACCACTGAAATTAGCAATCACCGGGGCCGCGGCGGCGTTCCGTTCCGCCGTGTTCTTCGCCATCGATATCGCGCGCCCGAACAACGCTTCCACAAACGGTCGCTGATGCTCCAGATACGTCCAGCGGTAATGTAATCCGAGCTTCCACATCGATTCCGAGCAGAAACAACCGAGCAGCCACGCAACCGCGTTTTGCAGTTGCGACTCCGGAATCATTCGGGGTCCCGGAACGGTCCGTTCGAAATGCAGGATCTGATCGGTCGAGTCCTGGATCAACGTACCATTGGTCAGCTCCGTCACGGGTACCGCGAAATGCCCGACGAGCGGGAGGACCTCTTCCCCGTAACGCGGGTTCGACGGGAACATTTCCTCGTAATCGAGCCCTTTCTTGATCAGGTACGAACGCGATTTGCCGGCGTACAGGCTCCCCGGGGCACCCCATAAAATCGGTCGCTCGTGGGTCTTTCCGGTGGTTTTGAACATGGACTCATACCTGCAACAATGTCGACGGACTGACGGGCAGTATAGTGCCCCGGCGAGGCGGCCGGTTTGGTGACCTGACGTAGCCGCCACGCCGTTCGCGAATTGAGACTTCAATTAATCCGTGCGGCATATTCGAGACTTTCACCCATCGACCAGCGGTAAAGAAATCCGAACCGCGCGTCATCGTCATTCTCGAGTGCATGCAAGTGCTCGAACGCCGCTGCGCGCTTCGCGGGATCTGTCTCTTCGTTACGCTTCTTATTTTCGACGGTGATGGCCTGAATGTATTCCCAGTTCGTTTGACGCCGTTGCCGGTCGTAAACATCGAGTAGTCCGTCGTCCTCTCCGTCGCGCCAGACGGAGACAAATTTCTCCGCGAGGTTGATGGCGTCGTGGATACCGCAGTTCAGACCCTGTCCGCCCATCGGATTGTTCAGGTGCGCGGCATCGCCGGCCAACAGCACCCGCCCCTTGCGATAGGTCTTCGCCACGCGCTGATGCACGTTATAGATAACGGCTTCCTCGATGTCATAGGGGGAATCGGATGATTGTAATCCCTGCAGTTTTGACTGCAGGTTCGCGGGATCGAGCACGTCTTCGTCACGCTCCCCCGGCTGCACACCGCAGACCATGCGCTGCACCCAGTCGCTCTCGCCGGGGCCGTACGGGATCTTGATGATGAGACGCCAGTCGTCCGCGTTCGAGATGTACTGCAGGCGGCCAAAATGCGGTTCAAAGTCGTGCCGCGTATGAATCAGCAGAAAGCGATCCTCCCAGGTGTAACCGTCAAATTCGATGCCCTGGCTACGTCGCGTATTGCTGCTGCCACCGTCGCAGCCGATCAGCCATTCGGTCTGCAGTGTTTTTTCACCCTCGGGCGTCCTCACCCGAACGTTAACGCGGTCGTCGTTCTGGGTTGCATCCAGCACTTCGTGCTCAAACAGGAACTCGCAATCGTATTGCTGCAGAAGTTCGAATCCGACCTGGGTGAACCACCGTTGGCCGACGTTGAGCGAATAGGGGTTGCGATAGCGCCGCGCCAGCACATCGAAATCAATCTTGATCTCGGCGTCGAACAGGCGATCAGAGAAGCGCATCGAGGGCTCGACGTTCGCCGCCTCCTTCAACCGATCGAGATATCCGATATCCTCGAGCATGTCGACGGTGGCGGCGTGAAACCACGGGGCGCGCATGTCCCGGCACACCGTCTTGCCGGCCTCGAGCACCGTGACCGGTATTCCCTCACGACAAAGATTGAGTGCCGCGACCATACCAACCGGGCCGGCGCCGCTAATGAGAACTCGTTGTTTTGCCATTGCCTGCTTCCTCTTTCGGTTTACGGTGATCGCAGTGTGCGCCGACGCTGGTGCGCCCACTTGCCCGAAAGGGCCACGATTGTTGTCCGAAGCGGAACGCGACCGGATGACCGAAATACCGTATCCGGGAACCGCGGATACCCGGCCCCCAGGATCCGATATCAGGGAAGAAAGCGGGAAAGATCGACCCGCCCGCACGCCCGGACAAGCGTCGCAACGGAACGGTCGTCATCGGAAGCTAAGCCGCCGACGCGCTGGGGGAACACGCCGTTGCTCGCCCGGCGTTTGGACGTGGTCGCTGGGGGTTCTTTCAGGCTTGCAATACGGTCCGAAAATAACAGGGTATGACGGCGCGTGATGACTATGGCTGGGTTGCAGTCATTGAGAGCGGGATTTGAAATGGACCGAATGCTCCCGGTGTGATTCGGCGAACCATGGCCGCGCCCGCCGATTGCCGGTTCATTTCGTTAAGGCTGATCCCCGGCGCGCGCCTCCCGTGGACTCATGCCGAAATGCTGTCGGAATGCCCGGCTGAAATGGGACGCACTGTTGAAGCCCCAGGCGTAGGCGATTTCAGTCACGGATTTTCCGCGCTTGAACGGATCTTCGAGATCGTTTTTGCAACCGTACAAGCGGCGCGCGAGCAGCATTCGCCCCACGGTCGCACCCTCGTCTTCGAACAATTTGTTCATATACCGCTGCGAAATTCCCATTGCGGTCGCGATGCGCCCGGCGCTGAGATCAGGGTCGCGCAAATTCTCGCTGATGTAGAGCTTGATGCGTTCCGTCTGATACGACCCGGCATCGGTCAAATCATTGCCCGCGCGATCCAGCACCGAGCCCGCTACGATATTGAACACCTCTATCAGCGACCGTGCGAGGCGCTCTTTCTCGGCGCCCGACAGATCCGCGACACAGGCCAGCGTGCTCGAAACGAGCTCGCGTGCAATACGGCCGATGCCGGTACGGCAGGGAATGGAAATTGCGGACAGGGACCGCGAGGCGATTAATTCGTTACTCAGCATCTGCGCCGGGATACTGACGACGTGCTCTTTCATGTCGCCGGGGAATCGCAGGGTGAACGGACGCATGCTGTGCAACACGGTGAAGTCGCCCGGTTGCAAGTGGTGAACCCGCCCCTCCTGTTCGACCTCGCCGTCGCCCGCCTCATGCATGGTCACGAGCGTGCGCGGGGTTTCGCCGTACGCGACGTGCGCGGGCGTTCGCCGAACCTGATGCGCCGAGGCAGCAATCTCGTAGATTCGAATGGGCCCGAGTTCGTGTTCAACGATGCTGCCAGTGAACGCATCGGGATCCGGCGCGTCGAAATCGAAGTGCACATGGATCGCACTAACGACCTTGCGCCACGCTTCGAGACCCGTCTGTGTCATTGGTACGTTACCTGGAAAAAAGAGGGGCAGCGTCGTCTAAAACGCCGTCGAGAGGGATGGGGTCAAGTCTTCACTTTATACAGGTTGCGGTGCACCCGAGCAGGTCGCGCCAATTGCTTGACCCCTTGTGGAACCAATTTCGGGTCTGCCGCGGGCTCGGTTGTATAAAGTGAAGACTTGACCCCATATTCCTTGACCCTATATTGCACATGTTAGGGACTCATCATTTTCGGGCAGCCGATTGTCTACGGCCTGGGTTGTCGGTTCGGCTCTTATTGCCAACCAGGTGAAGCCGCATTACCCGCTGGTTCAGAGTATCGCAAAATAGACTTACGTTCCCGACGATTGATGTCGCCGCCGAGTCCGCGCGTGGAACCGCCAGGATCACGCCAAGCCTCCCGTTTTGACTGCCTCACGTCACCTGAAAGGGACTGCCGAGACGCTGAAACCCCGAGAGCGCTGGACACATGGGCGAATTGTTCGCCGCGATAGTATTGGGAAGTCGTGAAGCGGTCGATTACGCTCGACCGGACCGAGCTTATCGGATTCTCCTGTCAGCGGGCTGCGAGCGAGGGTGTGCTCCAGGTGGAACACCCCCGAAAAACTTCGCCGGCCCGTCCAGCAGCGCCCGCTTGTTCCGCGGAACCCATCGATAGCGCGGAGCACCGCTCTTGAGACGTACCGCTGTTCGGCTGAAAAAGCCGTGGTCCTAACGCCCCGCAGAGCGGATTGGCGCGGTCATATCACAGCCATGAAATCTGCACTCGCAATGCTATTGCACAGCGCCCCGGCGGAGACATCGCAGCCAAGGATTGCCTGCCGCCGGGCGCGCGATATTATATGCGCCACTCGACGATGATCCGCTACACAGGAGATGACCTTTGCCTTTCGATCCATCACCCAAAGTTCAGGAACTCCAGGGACGCCTCACGACGTTCATGGAGCGTCATATCTATCCGAACGAAAAGCGCCACGTCGCCGAAGCGGAGGAGTACGGCCCGTGGAAAGTACTACCGCTGATAGACGAACTTAAACCGCTCGCGTTGGCCGAGGGACTGTGGAACCTGTTCCTGCCGGAGTCCGAATACGGTGCCGGTCTTACGAACCTCGAATACGCGCCGTTATGCGAAATCATGGGTCGCTCGCTGCTTGCCCCCGAAGTGTTTAATTGTTCGGCCCCGGATACGGGCAACATGGAGGTGCTGGCCCGCTACGCGAGCCCCGAGGACCAGGAACGCTGGCTCAAACCCCTGTTGGCCGGCGAAATTCGATCGTGCTTCGCCATGACCGAGCCCGACGTCGCGTCGAGTGACGCGACTAATATCCAGTCGTTGATTGCGCGTGACGGCGACGAGTACGTGATCAATGGTCACAAGTGGTATACGACGAACGCGACCGATCCGCGCTGCAAAATCTGCATCTTCATGGGCAAAACCGATCCCGACAACCCCGATCGCTACAAGCAGCAATCCATGGTCCTCATCCCGATGGATACACCGGGAATCGAGGTGGTCCGGCCATTGCCCGTTTTCGGATTCTACGGGATGCCGGATCGCGCCTCCGAAGTCGTTTTTCGCGACGTGCGCGTACCCGTATCGAATATGTTGCTCGGTGAAGGCCGTGGCTTCGAAATCGCACAGGGACGGCTTGGCCCCGGACGCATCCATCACTGTATGCGCGAGATAGGTCGCGCGGAAAGAGCGCTCGAACTCATGTGCAAGCGCACGACGAGCCGGGTCGCGTTCGGCAAACCGATAGCGGAGAACGGCGTGACCATGGAGCGTATTGCCGAATCCCGGATCATGATCGAGCAAGCACGGTTGCTCACGCTCAATGCGGCGCATCGCATGGATACAGTCGGGAACAAGGTCGCGAAGACCGAGATCGCGATGATCAAGGTCGCGGTACCGAACATGACCGGCAAGGTGATCGACTGGTCGATCCAGGCGCACGGTGGTGGTGGCACCAGCAACGACTTCGGCCTCGCCGCCGCTTACGCAATGTCACGCGTACTGCGTCTGGCCGACGGTCCCGACGAAGTGCATCGCCAGCAGATCGCGCGGCTGGAACTGAAGAAATACAAGTAATCGTGTCCCAGCAGTGTGCGCAGCCGGAACAGAGGTGCGATGACGAGCGCGTACCGCTGATGGGCGCGTCCCGGCACCCCGGTTCGCTCAGTCAGCGGTGAAGGCCGGCTTCGAGCCCCCAATGCTGGGGTCTACTCCGGTCGCAACTCGCGCTGCAGTCGTCCGAATTTCGACCTGTGCTTGTCCTGACTGATCCCCATTCGATAATCACGGACTGACCCATGAGTAATCCAGAATTCAATCAACAGAAGCAAAAATGCGAGCAGCTCGCGGCGCTGCATCAACGGGAACGACCGTTCGTTATCCCGAACCCGTGGGACGCGGGTTCGGCAAGACTGTTGCAGGGGATGGGTTTCGAGGCCCTGGCAACGACGAGTGCGGGACTGGCCTACACGCTCGCAAAGAGCGACGGCGACATCACGCTCGAAGAAAAGCTGGCCCACTGCCGGGCGCTCGCAACGGTCACATCCATTCCGATCAGTGCGGATTTCGAAGACGGCTTTGCCGATGATCCGGCAAGCGTCGCCGAGAACGTCCTCAGTATCACTCGCACCGGCATTGCCGGATGTTCGGTCGAGGATTTCAGTCGCGGATCCCGAACGCTGTACGACTTCAACCTCGCCGTCGAACGAGTGCAGGCAGCGGCAGAGAGCATCGCGGATCTCGGTATGCCCTTTCAAATTACAGCGCGCGCCGAAAATCATCTGCGCGGCGTGACCGATCTCGACGATACGATCAAACGCCTGCAGGCCTACGCGGCCGCAGGTGCCGACGTGCTCTATGCGCCGGGTCTCGATTCGCTGGATCAGGTACGAGAGGTCACGAGCGCGGTCGGCAAACCGGTTAACGTTCTCGCGGTTTTTTTCAAAGGGGCGACGCTCGATGATTTCGCCGCCGCAGGCGCCCAACGCATCAGCCTCGGCAGTGCGCTCGCATGGGCGACGGTCGCCCCCCTGCTAAACGCCGGACGGGAAATGCTCGAACAAGGTACTTTTGACTGGACCGCGAACATGGCATCGGCCAGGGATGTGCAGGCGCTGCTGGCCTGAGACAGGGGTAACGCCGCCACGTTCAGGAGAACACGACGGCACGATTAATTCGGGCGCCGCGGTCGGCGGAATTCGTTGCAGGTCGGTCAGACGTCGGCTGCGCCCCACGCCGCTACGCGAATTCGAGCAGCCGAGTACGGCACGCTGAGTCGACTGCGCGGATATACCGGACCCAATCGAGCGGCAAATCGAACTGCGCCACCGGCGGATCCTATCGGGATCCTCACCGTTGTCGAGCAGCCATGAACACGCATCCATCGCGGCACTACTTCGTTGCCTTTTTTTGGCGAAATGGCCTGGACATTGAAGATCGCAAGCGGCTCGTCCATCAATCGCAATGTGTAGTATGCCGAGCGCGTTGTCTCGCCGTGGAATCGCCGTATCACGAAAGAAGTTGTGAGTCGCAGCAACCGCCCGGTCAATTCGGTCGCGGTCGTGTTATTTCATCGGCGCCCATGAGCGTGATGCGGCGGCACGCCTTCGGGGTCGCAAAGAGCCCAACCGGCGGGTTCAATCGAGTCTGACCCCATCGATCCCTGCGACGACGCTTCGGCGACGGGTCTTCAGCGTCTCGGACGGGACCTCACCGAACATTTTCTTGTAGCTCTGGCTGAACCGGCCGAGGTGGTTAAAGCCGCAGTCCATCGCGACGACGGAGATGGCGACCGGGTTCGGATCGTTCCGCAACAGGCGCTGGCGGGCTAACTGTAAGCGGCGAGCGGAAATATACGCCTTCGGTGTCAGCCCGTACTCTTCGCGAAAGGCGTACTCGAGCGTGCGTTCGCTGACGCCGGCGGCGAACGCAACGTCACCTGTCCGCACGACCTCGGAAAGTTCCGCCGTAATGTAATCTTTTGCGCGCCGTAACGCGCGGTAGCGCGACGTGTACGATGGGCGGCTGGATTCTGAACGGCCCTGGCAGAACGCCCTGACGAGTAACGCGGGCCCGCATTCGCCAATTTTCCGGTCCAGGCTATCGAGATTCGGAGACGTTCGTTTCGCCTCGCGCATGATTTGCTCGTTCCAGCATCCCAAACGACGTAGTGCCTCAGAGGCAACATTCAGCCCGCCGCGCGATGCCGAGAGGCGCGACATTTCGGTAGTCGCCCAATCAGCGCAGGCCGCTTCCCAGTCATCTACGGGGACGAGCAGATTGCTCAGGCTCAGGCCCGTCGGTGTGACCGCACTAAACTCACTGTCGGGCGGACAGTACGCAACGAACGTGCGGGAAACTGTCTTGCCCCGAAAGCGGCCGGTGTCCGTGTTGCCAGGACCGAAAGCAAGCATAACGTAATCGGGCGGGACACAACCCTGGTGCTCGGTCGTGGCCTGGAAACATGTCGCAGCAAAAATAACGTTGCCAGCGGCGACGCAAAGGACTTCGGACGGGCCCCTGCCGCTGTCGAGCTGGCGGTACTCGATACCCCTGCCTGGTAGCTCCTTCGCGAGGGTCTCGATATCGGTGGACTGCCGGCGGTAAAGAATCGGTCTTTCGCCGATCGATGCCTCAGGAATTTCTTTCATATTGCGGATTCTGGATAGCCATAATCGCCCTGCGGATCTACCCTAGACCGTGGGACTGCCGGCCAGCTTGATCCAGGTCAGGACGACACGCCGCGGTTCTGAATAAGAAGCAGATCCGGCTATGGAACGCCTGAATCTTCGTATCTTTATATTGGGTGTCCGGCCACGGTCGTTCAAACTCGATTCGCGGCCGGGGACCCCCGGTTATATTGCCAGGATGTCGTCTCATGAGTAGTCAAAGGCAAAGCATCGTTTCCCTCGGCATAGTTGCTCTTCTCGGATGCGCGGCCATCGCTGCCGGCTGGCCGTCCGGACCCGCCAGGTTCACGATCATCGATCATGCGCACGCGGCCGGCGGCAAGGTGGCCGACCCGAACGGGGTGGCCCCTGAACGCTACGTCTACTATCCGGGTACGGAGGCGCTCGGAAAAAACGAAATTCGTGTGATCGCCTGCGGGACGGGCATGCCGGACCAGCGAGTCGCCCAGGCTTCAGCCTGTTTTCTGTTCGAGATGGGCAACGGGGACAAGTTCATTTTCGACATCGGCTCGGGGTCGATGCGCAATATCGCGTCGCTGATGATTCCCTATGAGTACCTCACGAAAATCTTTCTCAGCCACCTTCATACGGATCATTGGGGCGACCTCGATTCGCTGTGGGCCGGTGGGTGGACGGCGGGTCGACCGGTGCCGCTCGAGATCTGGGGGCCAGCCGGAAGAACGGAGGACATGGGCACGGCTTACGCTATCGAGCATTTTTTGAAGGCTAACAATTGGGACAAGACGACGCGTGAATTCGCGATCACGCCGGTGCCCGGACAGATCACAGTGCACGAGTTTGACTACAAGCAGGTCAACGAGATTATCTACCAGGACAACGGTGTCACCATCCGCTCGATTCCGGCTATTCACGCCGGGGACGGCCCGGTCAGTTTCATCGTGGAGTACGCGGGCCTGAAAGTGATATTCGGTGGCGATACGTCGCCGAACAAGTGGTTCATCGAGCACGCGAAAGACGCTGATCTGGTGATTCACGAAGCCTTTAATCCGCCCGCCGTGTTCGCAACGCTCGGAAACCAGCCGCCTCAACTCGCCTGGCGGGCCTGCTGTGCGTTCCATACCTCGGGTCCCGCTTTCGGCAAGATCATGAGCACGATCAAGCCCCGGCATGCCGTCGCCTACCACGCGTTGCTTGACAAAGGTACCCAGCAATACAACCTGTATTACGACAGTATCCGGGCAACTTATGATGGTCCGCTGTCGATTGCCTCGGATCTCATGGTCTGGAATGTCGCCAAGGGTGATATACGAGAACGGTTAGCAGTCGTGACTCACAATGCCTGGGCAGTGCCCGGCACTGCAAAACAACCGCCGCCGCAACCGGGGGCTCCCGACCCGATGAGCGACTTCATCAAGAACGGTGAATGGGGGCCCGGTTTCAATGCGCAGAACAAGATGCTCGACGAGCACGCGAAGAAGTACAAGCTGCAGGATCAGGATTGGCGTAAGGGTAAACCCTGGTATGAACCGACGGGGCAGTGAGACCGTCCCCGCGAAGACGTAACCGCCCGGGCACGTGAAGGTGGGACAAGTTGCCGTTACCGCCGGTGTTCAACTGAACGAACGAGTCCGTCTTCGGATCGAGCAATGGTGATCACACTTGCAAACAGGAGTGGACATCGGCGGACATTAGTCGCCTTCATAGGGATCGCTATGATGGATATAATATCCCTCGGGGCGAGAGGCCGGAGGGGCGGCCGCATCGCATCTCGGCGCCAGCGTTGCGGCACCATTCAAGTTTTGAGTCAAAAGGGAAACAGGGTCAAACGATAATGTCGATAAATGACAGGTCTGAAACCACGACGCGGAGGCTCGGACGCACCGCAACCGTGTTTGTAATCGCGATCGCTGCGTCCTTGCAGGCACTGGCAGACACGCCGACATCGGGAGACACGATTGACCCGGCGACCGCCGAACGCAGCGGCGCGGCGGCCATGAGCAGGAACTGGATCGATTCCCTGGACGAACCATGGCTGCTCGCGGGGACGGAGACCCTCGAGATTGGCAGTGCCGGTGACGGCGACGAGGGCGATCCTGCCGCGCGTCCCGAGTGCGCCGCCTTCGCCGCCGATCGCGACGCGGACCTCGGCGAGGTCCTCCGCGCGGGCTGCAAGCCGACGCTCGCGCAGATGTCTGCGCTGATGGACAACCCGCTCGGCAACGTGGCGATGCTGTTCACGCAAATCGATTTGTACAAATTGGAGAACGAGGCGAACGGGAAACACGCGGACCAGTGGAATTACATGGGCATCGCGCAGTTTCCAAAGAAGTTGAACAAGAAGTGGAACCTGATTAACCGCGTGGTGTGGAACGTGACCGGGGTGCCACTCGACCGCGACAACATTGACCCGCGCTTCCGTGATTTCGGCAACAGCGGCGGCGCGCTCCTGCCGCCGTCACCCTCTCCGCCCGCGGCGATCGACGTCTTCGGCGGCCGCACGTGGGGCTTCGGTGACATGTACTACGTGGGCCTCTTTTCCCCGATCGATCCGATCAAGCTTGACGGCGGCGGCAAGGTCGTCTGGGGCGCGGGTTTCGACCTCGGGTTGCCGACGGCGAGCGAGGATTTGACGGGTACCGGCCGCTGGTCGGCGGGACCCTCCGGCCTCGGCGTTTATCTCGGCCCGAAGTGGAAGTACGGAGCGCTCGTGCAGCAATACTGGGATTTCGCCGGTGAGAATGATCGCGGCGACGTGAATCTCACGAACATCCAGTATTTCATCTATTACAGCGTCTCCGACACGTTCTCAATCGGCGCCGCGCCGAATATCATCGCGAACTGGGAAAACGACAGCAACGACGTCTGGACTGTGCCGCTAGGGATCGGCGCCAACAAGACGATCAACATCGGCAAGGTGCCGGTGCGCTTCGGCCTCGAGGCGCATTATTCGGTGATTCAGCCCGACAGTGCGCCCGGGACCGAGTGGGATGTTCGCTTCTACGTGATCCCGGCGCTACCTTCAGCGTTGTTCGAGTGGATGCAATAGGGATCGATTCGAACACCAACGTGTGCGGCTGATTATTAACCTCGATCCGGCACTGCACAGTGCTGACGAGTTCGCCGACCACGGCGGAAGACAGCCCAAGAAGATAACCTGTCGGGACGACGCTGCTCGACGACTTCAATGCGTATCCCGACGAGCGGCACCGCGCCATTGACCGCCGGGCATAGTCCCGACCCGCCGCAAAAGCTACACTTGGCGTACGGTACACGCTGACGGCGTTCGTCCGTTACCGACGACACCTCAAGTTTTCGGGAGACTGCAGTGGACATCACGAGCGAACTGATCGGGCGCGCCGAAGAACTGAAACCCGTGTTCGCCGCGCGCGCGGCGGCAACCGAAGCGAACCGTGCGCCCCTGGACGAGACGATCGCCGACCTGTGCGATGCCGGCTTTCTGCAAATCCTCACCCCAAAGCGCTATGGCGGGCACGAGCTCAACATTGATTCGCTCGTTAACGTCGCCCGGGTCGTCGCTTCCGGCTGTCCGTCCACGGGATGGGTGCTGGCCTTCTACATTGGCCACAACTGGTTCCATGCCGTGTTTCCGGAAAAATCGCAGGACGAAGTATTTGCCGACCGGCCCTATCAACGCACCGCGGCTCAGATCGCGCCGACATCGAAGGCGGTGCGCGTACCCGGCGGCTATGAGGTCAGCGGCCAGCAATCCTGGAGCTCCGGCGCCTCCCATGCGGACTACGTGATGTTTACCTCCGTGTACGCAGAAGAAGGTCGCGACCCTGAATTGCTCTTGTGTTGCATCCCGCGCGATGACGTCGAATTCGTCGATAACTGGTTCATCGCCGGCATGCAGGGCACGGGCAGTTGCGACGTGAAAGTCGAGCAGGCCTTCGTACCCGAACATCACATCGTGCCGTTCCAGTCATTCATGGACGGGACACACTTTGGCGCGAAGATACACAGTGGTGCGCTCTATCGGATGCCGGCGGCGGCGATTGTGTTTTTCGAAGCGATGTCGGTCCTGGCAGGGATCCTGCGCGGGACGGTCGAGCACTTTCAGACCATGACCGAAACGCGGATCTCGACGTACACGGGCGCCGGGGTTGCGACGAAACCGGCTACGCAGATGCGCCTCGCCCGCGGACTCGCGGCCGCCAGCGCCGTCGACGACATGGTCGACGCGGTAGGCGCGCGCGTTATCAGGATAAACGACACTAACGGTTTGACGCTGACGGATCGCGCCGGTATCCGGATGCGCGCCGCGATGGTCAATCAAATGAGTTCAGATGCCGTGAACGACATCATGCGCGGTGCCGGCGGTAATTCTTTCCGCGATTCGTCCGCGCTTCAGCGCTTTTTCCGCGACTCCAATGTGTTGCGCACGCACGCGGCGATGGAATTCGAATCGTCGAGCGAAATGTACGGCCGGGTCATGCTTGGCCTCGATCCGGGGACGCCCGTGCTCTGAAAGGGCGCACGCGGCAACGGCTTCGTCAGAACGAATCGAGGGCGATTCGAATACCGCGGTGTATGCGCGAATCCCGCCATTGACCGGAAATCCCGAACGAATCGCCGGCCGGTGCATTAGAATCCTCCTAACCGGCGGAAATCATCGCGATGATCGATTTCCGCGGAATCCAACCCTGCCTGCGAGGAGCAAGACCCATGAACTGGAACACCGTCGATGTCGAGTACCACGATGAAATTGCGATCGTCACGCTGTCGCGGCCGGAGAGCCTGAACGCGTTTAATAACGAACTCGTCGAAGAGCTGACCGACGTAGCACGCAGTTTTCATCGTAATCATACGATCAAGTCCATTGTTCTCACCGGGCGCGGCAAGGGATTTTGCGCCGGGTTCGATTTGAAACAATCGCCGCCGCCGGACGATTTCGCGGAGCGCCGGGATGTGATGCACCTGGGCCGCCATCTGTGCCGCACCTGGGAAGAATTACCGCAAACGACGATCGCGGCGATCGAAGGCCCGGCGGTCGGCGCAGGGGTCGCCATTACGCTCGTGTGTGACTGGCGGGTCATGGCGGAGAACGCGTATCTCTATGTTCCCGAAGTCAAAATTGGCCTCACCCTGCAATGGCAGGCATTGCCGCGTCTCGTCGCGCTTGTCGGTCCGGCCCGCGCGAAGCGAATTATCATGCTGTGCGAGAAAATGGGCGCCGCGCAGGCACTTGATTGGGGACTGGTCGAAGAAGTCGCGCCGGCCGGCGAGGCGTTGGATAAAGCGCTCGAGCTCGCGCGCGCGGCGTGCGCGATGCCGCCGGTCATCATGACGATGACGAAACAGGCCGTAAACGCAACGGCGAACGCCCTGCTCCAGGCAACGTCGTTTATGGATTCAGATGTGTCGATGCTGGTGTTCGATACCGAAGAAGCGGATGCCGCGAGGAATCAATTTCGAAAAAGCGCTCAGTGACCAACCGTAAATTCCCGGCCCCGATTCTCATCGATTCGTGCGGGTGATGACCGATCGGCACACGGGTGCGCAAAACCGGAGATGAACAGTATCGCCGAGAGAATTCCGCGCGGCTGCCAGCCCCTCGACAAGCGACCGCGGTGTTTGCTCACCTCGATGTGGCTCAGCTTCCCGGTTGATGCTTCATGCGGATATCGCATCGCGCTCCGGCGCGGAATGGATTAGGGCAACACCGGGCCCATCGACTTCCATCCGCGTCGGGTTATTCGTACATTATCCGTTCAACGCAGCGCAGGAGAAAGCCGATGACTTATGCCGTACTCGCGACGAACCCGGAACGCCGGGAAATCGGCATCGCACTTTGTACCATTACACTCAACGCGGGTCGCATTACCCCGTTGCATCACGGACTGCTGCCGATGTGGAACGAACGCGGTCTGATCGTGACTGCCCAGGCTACGGCCAACCCGATGAACGCGCACAAAATGTTTGCGCTGTGGGATGAAGGCCGTTCGTTTCAGGAGATTGAAAACAAGCTTGCCGGCGAGGACGATTATTTTTCCTGGCGACAGATTGGCGCGGTCAGCGCCGGTGGAGAAATTTACGGCTACACGGGCGACGACGCATTTGACCACAAGAGTCATATTATCGGTAACGGCTCGATCGCGATCGGCAACTTCTGCCAGGGTGCCGCGCCGGTTCAGGCGATGGCCGCCGCACTCGAAGACGGTCGCGAAGAATCCATGGCGGAACGGCTGTTGACGGCGCTCGAAGCCGGCCGCGACGCGGGCGGACAGTTCGATCCGGAGCGCGGGCACGTGCCCGAAGTATTCGCGACATTAATGGTTTTCGACGACAAACAACCGTGGCCCGCGGTCGACCTGCGCGTGGAACTGGATCTGCACGCCGTGGCGAAACTGCGTCGTTTGTACGAACAGGCGCGACGTATCGATCCCATGCTCGAGGCCATGTATCGCGATCCGGAACGCACGTTCGATGAGTACCACGTGGTCTACGATATTGTCGATGCGCAGGTGTGATCGACACCTCATCGTAGATACCATCGCGCGCCACGTGTACGCACCCAACATACCTGAGGACCAATCGAGTTTGGCCCCATTGGTTTCGTTGGGTGCCCCGAAAGCGACAGGTATCAGCCGTACAACAACCATTGCCTGAGCAATGCGGTGACCGCTTGCGGCCGCTCCATGGTCGCAAGGTGACCGCAGTCTTCAATGACGGCGAGTTTCGCGTTGTCGATACGCGCAGCCATTTCTTCATGCATGTCGAGCGGCGTAATAGCATCTTCGCGACCACACAGCACGAGCGTCGGGCAAGCGTAGCTAGCGAGCCCGGACAAGGAGTCCGCACGGCCGATTATGGCGGCAATTTGTCGCCGAAACGCGTCCACGCCAACTGCTGCGGCCATCGCGCAACACTCGCTGATTAGAGAGATATCACGAACACGCGATGGATGGACGAGCGCCGGCATTAATGTCGTGGGGACCGATGCGAAATCCCCGCGATCGGCCATTTCGAGAAGAAACTTGCGGCGCTCGGTCTGCTCGGGCAACTCTGTCCGTGCCGTCGTATCCAGTAATGCCAGTTTTTCAACGCGCTGCGGCGCCTTGCGCATGATTTCATGGGAAATAATGCCGCCCATCGACAACCCGCACAGCGCAAAGGACGGCGGGCTCGCGGCGAGTACCGCATCGGCTAAGCCGGAAATAGTGTCCGCGCCGGTAACATCGGGCACGGTGATATTGGCGACGTCACGAAGATGGCGGATCTGATGATCCCAAAGCATCGTGGTACACAATAGGCCTGGCACGAGAACAAGTTCGGTCATCGGTTGATCCTTATGATTAAAGCGGTGAATACAGGGATCACTCCCTTCTTTTCCAGGTCTGTTCCGGGCGCCTCATCTTCGCAGTGATTTGACGCCGCAGCTTTTTGTTGAAATTGGATGCCCAGGCGCACGACCCGGCGCTGATCATACCCAACGAGCGCGAAGCAGTCGCACCAGGCACCGAACGACGATATAAAGCAATCCCCAACGACCGTAGCGAAGGCCGGGCCGGAGGACGCCAGGAAACGGTTAATACAGGGGCTCGATCAAGAATTCGCGTCGGGGAATGAAACCCGTCGTAGCCTGACGGGCCACCTGGCATAAACGGTAGGACTCCGGGCCGCATAGACCTGTTGCGCGAACGACGGCGAGGTACCCATCGACAGTCTGATGGGCGCTGCTGAAAAGACCTTTCCCGACGTTGTTAAATGGCGCTCGGGAGTGAAGGGGTCGTAAGACATCGAGGACAGAAAGCGGCACTGAAACCCCGCCGACGCTACCGGCTACGCCTCGAAGAGGCTGCTACCGGCGAAGACGTATTACAACACTGCGAACAAGTGAGCCGCTGCAATATTACAATCGCGGGATTGTGGAAAAAGAAAACCCGCCGAAGCGGGTTTCTTCTGACGAGCGATTCGAGCGTCCTATTTTTTTCTGTTCTTCGCTCGTGTGGAGACGCCAACCGCGGCCGCACCGATCGCGAGCAACGCGAGCGTAGTAGGTTCGGGAATTCCGTTCGCCTGAGCAGCCGGGAAAATCATATCGATCACCGGGTTGGCAAATGCAGATATTGGCAACAAGCCGCAGAGACTTATGGTCGCAGACGAAACAAATTTCATACTCCTCTCCCTTTTTTGTCTGACAAACGTTATCACCTTACAAGCAATTAGCACGCCAATTAACTAAATTTTTCAAAAACAAAGAGTTAATCGCAACTGAGAGCGGGGAGTGTAAAGATGTCGAGAAACTCAACGCGATCGCAGCCAATGATTTGTAAAAAATCCTGACAAATCAAAGGATCCCGAGGCGGTCAATCCGGAAAAATTCCGGGATCTGCCATCCCAGCCTCCTGCCCGAACCCAATCGCGCCAAGCCATCGCAAATATCGTGGTTGCGCGGCTGCTCCCGTTTGCTGCCGTGTACGCTTTTACGAACAACTACATGGTGGTCGGTCCGCTAACACTCGCAATTAGTGTCGGAGCGGTACGGGATGCGGATGTGGTCTCAATCCAGTCTGAACCGCATCGATCCCACAACTAGAGCTTCTCGTAGGGGCTGCGAGTATCAAGGTTCTCATACGGGCTTCGCGCATTCAGCCCACCGCGCTGATACCGGCTGGAAGGCTGGCGGACGGCAGCCCTAGAGCGCGATTGAATTCCGCTCCAGGTCTTATTCGCCTGACTCATGCCCTGGCGTTTCTGCGCGTATTTCTGCGACCGGTATCGACTCTGCGCCGGAGAAGGACCAGTCCACGCTCGCCTGGAGTTCCAGCCGCCGCCGTTCCATCCCCCTCTGTGCCATCCGCCGCCCCATACGGCGTGACCCGGCAGGGTCAGGATCGCGATGGACAATGCCGCGATCATCAGCACCAACCAACGACTAAAACCACGCCGCAACGATACGGGCTCTTTGGTCGCAGTCATCAACTGCCGGCATTCTCAAGCGCGGCGGTCACCTTTTTCACAACCGCATCGAAGTCTCTGTCCGGTGTTATCGATGCGAGAACCTTTTTGGTTCGGGCATCGAGCAAGTACAACATACCGAGTCGGTCGCTGTTATGTTGCCATAGTGGCTGCAGCGCAAGAGCGGAGGCATGCATCTCCGCGTCCTCGCGAGTCGACCGGTTCGTGTAATCGAACACGATCCCCAGTACCGGCTCCCCGTCGAATCGATTGCCGACGTCCGCCAGCAGGGCCGTGAACGGTTTGCATGGTTGACACCAGTCCGCGGTGAAATAAACCGCGATGACGTCGGCTTTGCGAATGTCGGCAGCGTCGACCTGGCACGCGAACACCACGGTCAGGAAAAAGAGCGACCAGCGCAAACGCGCACCAATACGCCGGAAAGAAAATTCAGAATCCAAGTTCATGTTTTTTTACAGTCCTTATTCGCGATCATCGCGTTTTCCATCGAATAACCCCGGGAATGAAGCCACTACCCGGGGCTTCAACTGCGCGTCGACGTACACGTCTCTTGCACGCCGCTCCAGTATAGCCCCGCGTAAGAAGCCGCTGAGACACGGCGTCAGGGCGCAATGTTCTCTGACCGGTTAACCCGCCGTCGGCGCAATGATCACGGTATCGCTGCGTTTCCGATGAGTAAGCAGAACTAAACGGAATCTCCGGGTCCCGTCACCTCAACTATCGGTATCGGCTCCGTGGACCTTGAACAGCAACAAAAAAACGCAGCCAAGGCTGATTGGGTTCATGCCGGCCCTGCGCTGGCGCGCTGTTAAGGAGAGAGCGCATAACGGAACGCAGAGTCGAACCGCGGGCCTACGCATTACGAATGCGATCGGTGAAAGTTCAGGGGATGTGCTATCTCGACTCGGAACCCGGAGGTTACATCGGCTTCTATCACTGTCGACCCAGACGTTTCGAACTCGGTATGTACCCAGTTTCCCCCGCCGGGATCGATGGCGAATGTCCGGGGCGGATCAGGCTGTGCCGAGAGCCCGTTCACGAGAGTCGTGCCCGCCGCCACCGGACTCGTCAAAAAGCCTGCTTCAAAGCAAGACGCTAAGATTTGTTGATTTAAAACTGCATATAAGCGTTTAAAGTTGGTTTAAATAAACAATCTGTGTTGACACGGCCGAAAAACCTCCGTATGTTGATTTGAAGCAACATATAACTCCTAAAAGCAGCCTTAAATAAACATGCCACGTGTCAGCAAAATCTCAGAATCCCCACCCCATGCTGTAGCTCAGACCCTGACCAGGCTCGGACGCAATATCCGCACGGCCCGGCTGCGGCGCAAGCTCACGTGCGAGGACCTCGCAAAAAAGATCGGTATCTCCCGCTATGTGATGGGCGATATCGAGCGCGGCAAGCCGACCACGGCGGTCGCCGCCTATTTGGGTGCCCTGTGGGCTCTCGGTTTGCTGCACCAGATGGACGAACTCGCCGATCCAGACCGCGACCTCGAGGGCAAGACGCTCGAGTCTGCGCGCAGCCCGAAGACTGCACCCAAGCGCAGGGCTTATAACGATGACTTCTGAGTGCTATGTCTACATTGTCCTCCCCGGTGAAACGCAATTCGTGACGGCGGGGCGTTTCACGCTGCGCGAGACGCGCGAGGGCGCTGCCGTCGGAGAATTCATTTACGGGCGAACCTACCGTGATCGCCCCAACGCCGTCGAACTCGACCCGGTCGAGCTACGTCTGCAACCGGGCACATTCGAGACGGCAATGATGGACGGCTTTTTCGGCGCGATAAGGGACGCGATGCCGGATGCCTGGGGCCGGAAAGTCATCGAGCGTCATCTGCGCGGCCAGGTTTCACCGTTCGACTATCTGCTGCGCGCGCCCGACGATCGCGCCGGTGCGCTCGGCTTCGGGCGCAACACCGATCCGCCGTTCCCGGAGAACCGCTTTAACCGCACGCTCGATCTCGAACGTTTGCAGGAAGCAACGGACGCACTCATCAATGATGATCCCGAACTCGCCGGCAGTGCGGCCGAGCAGGCGGAAGATTTGCTGCTACTGGGCGGCACATCGATGGGTGGGGCCCGGCCAAAAGCCGTTGTTGAAGATGATGATGCGTTATGGATCGCCAAGTTCGCCCGTTCGGATGACAGCTATAACCAACCGCGCACCGAGCACGGCCTGCTTAGCCTGGCAAAGCAGTGCGGGCTGGATGCGGCAGACAGTCGCCTCACAACCGTGGCAGGCAGCGACGTGTTGCTCGTACGCCGCTTTGATCGCAACCGTGACGAAGACGGATATCGCCGCCACCGAATGGTAAGCGCTATCACACTGCTACGTACTGATGATGATCCGACCGTCCGCCGGGACTGGTCGTATCTGCTGCTGGCTGATGAAGTGCGCCGGGTCAGCACTCACCCGGAGGAAGATTTGTGCGAGCTATATCGTCGCATGGTCTTTAACGCCGCGATCTCAAACCTTGACGATCACCCTCGCAATCATGCGGCCCTCGCCCGCGAGTCTGGCTGGCGCTTAAGCCCGGCCTACGACCTGACGCCGTTCGCCGTAATCGCTCAGGAGCGCTCGCTGGCTCTCGATTGCGGTCTGAACGGACGCGACGCCAGTAAATCAAACGTGGTCTCAGGTCATGGCCGCTTCCTGCTGAGCCGCGGGGAAGCGACAGCAATATTCGACACCATCGTGCAGACGGTCCGCAACGAATGGGAACCGGCCCTGCGCCGTGCGGGAGTCACGGCGGCCGAATGCGAGCGCCTCAGCCGCGCCTTCGTTCATGACGGATTGTTTTACGAGGGCGAACCTTAGGCCAGGTCGGAGATGTACATCAGGCTCGCGAAATCTCGTGCGGGTCGACAGGTTGGCTTCCTCGACTGAGCCGGGCGTTACGCGTTTTCGCAAGACGATTGGGCAGTGGACCTGAAAACCCGTACGTAGTAACTGCAGAAGTGGGCCGAATTGATTTCGGCTTTTTCATCCGTGTTCCTGCCCCAAGATTTTGGTGCTTACTCGCCTTACCGCTTCTACGAATGAGTGACCCCGTCGAATTTTCGCGTTACGTTCATACTAGGCATTGAATAAATCGGTTCCGGGTAAACGTAGTCCGAGCAGTACCGACATTCGTGCTGGGTGCCAGGCTCTACGTATTCTATTAGCGTGGGGAGAATTTGAATCTACGACGAAACTCTTCAATTCACTACATCGCCGTCGCAATCTCGCAGGCCAGGCTTTCGCCCCTCGGATAGCAGATGAATCGAATTTTCCGTACGCTGATCCACGGGAACAAAGTCCGGAGGAAGTGTCGACGTTAGCCCCGATAGCGGAAACCTCTTCACCCACTATTTACGTTCAAACGTTACCCGAGTACTTCGAGACCTTTCTGATCGACGACATTGAGTAATTTCAAAGAAGGTCCGTTCGGTCTCTTCTGACCCTGTTCCCATTTCTGTACAGTCGACGCGCTCGTGTTCAGGTAGGCGGCGAACACCGCCTGGCTCGCTTTGTGACGCAAACGCAGTTTCCGGATTTGATTGGCGGTGTATTCCTTCACCGGAGGCAAACACATTGCGTCAAACTCGCGCATCGTGGTCGCACTCATCGCGCCCGCCTTGTGAAGGTCCGACGCCGTCTCGTGCACGGCATCAAGGATTGTTTTATTCGTCATCGGTTTCTACCTCTACCAGGGCACTCGCCTTGATCGCTTTTTTGAGTTGTATCTCTTCATAACTCAATAATTCGTTGGCCAGGCGTCGTAGCGCTTTGATCTCAGTATCGCTGATGTTGGCGCGCGCACTTTTAGCGAAGCCGTAAACAAAGAACACGTGGTGCTCCCGTTTGAACGCAAGTAGCGTTCGTACGCTACCGCGCTTACCTCGCCCCGGTAACGCGATCCGCTTCTTGATCACGTGCCCGCCAAGGTCCCCATCGATCAAACCCTTGTTGATTTCCTCGATCGCCCTTAGGGAAGCTCTGAATAAGTCTGGGTCGAGCAGCTTGTGCGCAAAATGTGCGGAATCAAGGCGCGAAGCGCACGTAATAGCTGGCTATTGCGAAGCTTCGCAACGCCGAGTCCGTGCATTTCGCGTGCAAGATGCCGAGTCATGACTTGTTCAGAGCTTCCTTAGACCAGTGTCGTTCAATCCCTCCTTGTCGGCCCAACGATGGAAGCCTTTGGTTTTGAAGATGCGCATAGCGTGAGATTAATTATAGCACTTAGTGCTATATCAGCTATCTCCTCTTTTGGGCGCATCATTAATGATGGACGGCCGGCGGCTAAAAATCGGAACGAGCAACGCTCACCGGGCGACAGCTGCGAATTTCCGCTCGGGTCATGGGGCCGTCGCGACTTGGTCCGGATCTTCTGGTCAACCTTCGCTTAAGTACATTCTACGAAAAAGGATTTTAATCGGTAGGGACGACTACACGGGGCTAGCTCTGGAAAAGTGGATTGAATCGGAATTCAGGAACGGTACTGTTCCCCGGTCCGTTATAACAATCGCAATGTTCCAAACAAAAAGGATGCAGTGCTTAAGTCATTGAAAGGTGTGCCGGAACGCAGACTCGAACTGCGGACCTACGCATTACGAATACTTGAAACATTCAATATAAACAATAACTTATATACTTGTATATATTACGGTATATAATTACTTTTACTGGTTTTTTTCTCAAATTCGAAGAGTTAACGGCTAGGGTGTCAATATTATTCGACCGAGAGTTATGCTCTAAATTCGCTCTCTGTTCCGTCAAACAATGTGTCCTCGGTTGCTTTGCACAGGATAGAGGTGCTTACTTACGGTTATGTCCCGTCGAATAATCTGCGCTTGCGACAAATGGGAGCAATTTCATGGACCTGACATTCAACAACATTCGTTTTATGTGTAAGGAAAATCTCGCTCGCAAACTTGCTGTTTTAATCGGAACGCTCGTACTTACGACTACCGTGAATGCCGTTCCAATTTTCGCAGAGTTTGACCCCATCGCATACGACCCCGCGGAGGATAGACCCGATTCCTGTTGTACGTTTTTAAGCGCCGCATACTCAGCTTCAGGAAACCTTGCGGGCAATAACTTTACTGTAGGTTTTACCGATACTTCGACGCTCGATGTAAGTAGTTCGAACGTCACGATTTCGGACAACTCCTCCAGCCTGTTCAACAACGCGAATTACACGCCAATGCAAGACAATCTGGATGCGCTGAGCCTCGTGATGTGGGGAGGAACCGGTGGACCCGCGGAAACCATGACAATTACATTCGACAATCCCATAACCGATCCTACTTTCCATTTCTCAGGCATGGGGTGGGCAAGTCTTGATTTCTCGCCCACGGCAGGATTATCCGCACTCACGTCGATTAGTGGCGATACCGATTTTCTCGTTTCTGGAACAGTGGCAAAGGATGCGGACGGAAGACCTACAAACGGAGAAGCCTATGGAAGTGCTAAATTAACGGGTACTTTCACGACTATTTCCGTAGCCGTTGCAAAAGAGAATGCCGGGCAATTCGATGGCGACGGTATGTTCGTTCAGATCTCGGCAGATATTCCGGAACCGACGACGCTTGCTCTCATGGCTGTCGGTGTTGCTGGACTAGGAATGAGCAGGCGCAAGAAGGCATAGCGACTCAATCAAAATCTATTCACTAGAAACCCGCCGAAGCGGGTTTCGTTTTGTAGAAACGCGCGTGCGAAACTTCAAAATTCCTCAAATCAATGTTCCTGTCGATTTATTCTGGGTGCCGGTTAGTTCGAATCATTGACGTTGAGTTGTAAGAAATACCACGGCTCGATCTTTTCCCACTCAAATTTATATTGATTCTCTAGTGTCACGTATACGTGCTTTCTTCCGACGCTATCGTAGTGGTATGTATCCGGATCGACGACTGCTCCGTCGTGTGTTCTAAACACAGTACCGACGCCCTTTTTAGATTCATTAACGTATGGCGTACTGTTAGTGATCATGTAGAAGCGACCGAACTTGAATTTCTCTTTGCACACCAACTCCAATGCCTCGATATCGACAAATGCGTCTATTCTCCCGTGGTCTTGAGCACCTTGCGCGGCTGTTTTGAATTTCAACTCAATGGCACAGCTGGATTTGTGATTAGGAAAGCCGCAGGTAATATCAAGGTACTTAGTCTTTCCTTTAACATCGTCACACTTCGTTTCTAGATCCACTAAGAATAAATCATCCCTTTTAGTGCAAAAGGATTCGCCTACGGTGGAAATAATATGCGCGAAGTAGTGCTGAAACGGAGCCTCTTTTGTCATCAGATGTCGCCCGTCGACAAACCGCGACTTTAGAATTCGCCACGCGATATCGAGAACATCGTTAATCCTGCGGGTGTAGTCCGGTGCTAATGTATCTTTCGATTTCATTTGAACACTTAGTAATAATTGACCATCGGGATTAAGAAGGCTGAGTTAACGCCTGCTACGCGAAGCAGATAATATTCGAGTTCATTCTAAATTCCGTATTTACCTGGACATAGGCAACTTAGCTATCAGTTCCCGTAACTCATCTATAGATAACCATGGTCGTTTCCGATGGATCATTCGATGGCAGTTAGAACAGACTAGCGACAGGTCAGCGATTTTTGTTTTGTCACCCGCCGACAGTTCCGAAACTGGTTTAGTATGGTGGCACTCGATGAACCCGTCGCCGCGGTCACCATAATTTTTCGAAAATTCGAACCCACAGACCTCGCAAGTCAGCTTTCCTACTTCCCTCATCACTCGTTCCTTTTTCTTTCGAGTGAGTTTCGAATTGCGCTCTCGGAATCGATGGGTTCTGGTGAGAATCGCTCCTTCGTCGCTCTCCTCCTCGTCATCCGCCAATACTTCTTGTGGAGGGACGACGACGCCTGACGAAACGATTGATTGAATGCTGGTAACTACATTTCGTAGGTCCTGAGGTCTCGACGAATATTGATTCCACACAACCTCCTCGTCCTTATTTCCTCGTTGAAGACCAGCCCCCGCATAGTCTGGATCGAACCGGCGAAAGTTCATCAGTTTCATATAGACGCCGTTGGTATTGCGGTACGTATTAGACGTTTCGCCGCCAAGCGTATCCTGGAGTTGTTGAAGGAAACCGCTTAACTCAGCGATCTCATCGGAAGTCTTGCCTGGTATCGAAGGTCGGTGTCGAAGATAGAAATCTAGGGTGACGACGAGTTCATCTCGGGACCATGGTGGATTTCTCATCTCGCCTTTTTACGCCGTTTAATGATTCAATTGCATCCGTGGCGACTATAGCTTTTCCGCCTCATTAGGCTCATACGAAATCCCTAATAGCGAAGAACCCTCATCGCCGCCCCACCGTAAATGACTAAATGTGATCATTGTGGACGGGTACGTCCATCTGACTTGTTGATGGTTGTACGGCGGCATGGTCGGATCCGCAAGTACGGTCGGACTTCCATACTTGTATTCCAGGCTACTTAATATCTTTTGAGCCGTTTCGAGTATGTACGCCTCGCCGCTGTAAGCGACTACTACCTTAATCAACCGTCCCTTATCCCAATTAAAAACTACGTGGAACGGTTCACCAAACAATTGATGAGCACGAATTTCTAGAGCGTTCCCAAAACCTTCGATTTTTGTAACTTCGATTTCTCGCGGAAAAAGGTCTTGCAATTCCTGCGGCGACATTCCCCACCGTGTGCCACGCCAACCAAAAACGTCGCGCCCTTTTTGCACGTCGACCGATTGGGCGCTGACGGTCACGCACGCAAACAACAAAATCGCTGACGTTCGGTGTCCAAGCTTAAGCAAAGGCATTTTATACCGTTTCCTTTAAGACCCTATGGACGGACATCCTACTAACTCCCAAACGCCTCGCAATTTCTGATTTTGTGACACCTTGTTCAAGCAAGGCGACCATCTCGCCTCGTTTTGCCCGTACGGTTGGTTTCCGACCTTTATACTTGCCTTCCAATTTCGCACGTCGAATCCCTTCACGTTGGCGCTCCAACATCATTTCCCGTTCAAACTCACCGATTGAACCAAGCATGGTCAGCATCAATTTGCCGGTCGGTGTTTGGGTATCTATGCCGAGGTTCAAAATTCGCAACGACACATCCTTGTCCTGCAACTGGTTCACGATCAGAATAAGGTGCTGAACAGATCGTGCTAATCGGTCGAGTTTTGTCACGACAAGCGAATCACCCTCTCTAGCAAATTCTAGCGCTTCTTCCAGCGCCTTTCGGTCGCCAACCGAGGAAACCTGTTCCTGGAAGATTTTTTCGCATCCCGCGCTCCTGAGTTCGTCTATCTGTGCTTCGAATCCGTACGACTGGTCAACCGTCGATGTTCTTGCGTATCCAATGTTCATAGCGAGCGAAGTGTAACTTTAGAATGTATAATATTGTGGTACATATGCAACAAAATGTCAATGGCAACGCATCTGTTACAGATATCAGCCCACACCAGTTGGTAACAATAGATCAAGGTTCAAAAATACAGTTCGATAGGACATCGAACGGTCCGCTGGAAATTTGGTAATCGGAATGCCTCTTCTAGAATCGCTTTGTAGACGTTATTTCGTCGCCGTCGGGCAAAACCACATGCTCCAACGATGGACCGTCTTAGATGGGTGCTAGATCCGCCAATACCTGCGGAGCGACGTTTACCCGATTAGATTCAAAAATCGACGCTGCGGACGGTAACCCAAATATTCATTGAGTCTGCGGATTCTGCTTCGCGGAGTCATCGAACCGAATTTGCCCAATTCAACATCCCATTGCTTACCAGCGTCCGCTACGAAAACCACCTGGACCCCGTCAATATCAACATCATCGTTGGTCCATTTCTGCCAGATGTTGCCGAAGAATTGATTCTTGCCGAGCAGATTACGGACCAGATTGCTATTTGAAGAGTCGTTAGCTACAGGATTGAAATGTTTTTCAGTAGCAAATTGGAGTGTGACGCTGTTCCTGCCGAATTTGCACTCCCATCGTTGCGTATCAAAAGCATCTTCCGATACGTACCCTTCAAACTCGTATAGCAAGTATTCAATCTGACTTGGTGGGATATTGAAAAAGCGAATCTCGTACGAATGCATAAGAGTTCCGTAGCAGCATTCACGCCGCTAACGAACGATTACAACTCGATTGCTACAAGTACCACATCATTCTTACTGCTAGTTGCTTTTGCTTTGCTAAGGAATGATTTTTTAAGTTTATTTTTGTCGATTGATGGAAGTGATCCATCGATAACTACAGAATCAAGAATCTTTTTGCCTTTTAGCAGTTGAATAAGGTCATTAGTATTCACGTGATAATGTCCAGGCAATAATAATCTTCGCGATTCTTGTTCATCCGTTCATAAATAGCCCTTTCGTGCTCGTTAAAATACTTCACATACAGATTGATCGAGTCCCTAATTAACTGAGTCCGTGAAACAGTCTTGATTCGTCTAATATCCTGAAGGATCTCGACCAGGTCATCGGACAGATTTAACTTAATTGGTGTCATATTGCTCCTTGTTTTAGCGGTTCCTCTAACGGACACTTAACCTCGTCAAAGCGTTTATTGAACCGTTTAATTTTAATTATTTATATTTATACAAACTGATCGCTTCCGGCACGCGGGAATCCGACATTCGTTCGGTCGAACATCGGGCTAAGCAAGAGACGTGGGTTGAGATCGTCCCGGCACACTAGTTAAGACATCAATCAGGCACCAAAATCATGCTGTACGGGTCATTAGTTCTGGACCGACTCACCTTCGTTTTTCGCAAGCGAGGGCGATTTTCTTTCAGATTTCCATATGTGACGTGGTGATGCCAACGGTTATATCGCCAAACCACCTCCACACAATCGGGATGCATCGCTTTCAGCATTCGCGATTTTCGCAGCGTACCCTCTTCAGCATAAAACTCAGCTGTGTTCCCTCCACCCATCGACTGTGTCGCTGCTTTGCCTGCAAGGAACGCATAGAAGAGAATCGTGCACTTATTGTCTTTCATTACACGCAACGATAAGTCGACGTCCTCGTTATATCGTCCTCGCCACCGGTGCGGACAAGTAGTGTCTATCAAAAGGCATGAAAATATTCTTGAATTGAACACGAACGGCGGTTGGTGTTCGCTCGCGGGTACGAAAAAATCATAGTGAAAGCCTGCCAGCGGGACATTCGAAAAGCGATCTACAAAATCTTCCGCCGCACGGAAGATTGCTCCATCCGCAACCGCAATCCTTTTATTCTCGTGAAGTCGATAGAACTGCTTTATGTTGTCGTCAAGAACCCAATGCCGCTTCGCACCTATCGTGCGCGCGTGGTCCCATGCGAAATTTCTCGCCGGTCCTGATCCCTTGCCATGATTTGAAAAATTGGCGACGAGGATCCTGTCCTCATCAATGACGCAGGAATACTCGTCATATTCCTGCGGTTCGATGACTATTTTGTACGGAACGCCGATCCTTTCGAGCGCGTTGCTCGTCAGTCTAGTGTCACCGCGCCCCTTACTAATGATGTAAATCGGATAACGCGGATTCTGGTACTTCGCTCGAGAAACCCAATGTTTCTTCTTCGTTATTTGGGGAGTCGCGCTCGGATACCAGATCGCTTTTGTATCGGTACTAAGTTTTTGCTTAACTAGTCGGGCGAATGCCGCGTACGCTTTCGCAGTGCGAAACACTAACTTGAAAGTAAATCTAGGTATCCTTTGATTTTCAAAATCTGGCATCCCCTGCCAGTAGTTCTCTTGGGCATCGTGTATCTTTCGAATTCTCGGTGGGCGTTTCGGTCCGACAAAAATCCATTTATCCGATTTGAATCTCGATTTCTCTGTGAAAACCAGTTCCTTCCCGTGCTCCAACGGGCGTTGGATCAACGCAGCGAGTTTTTGACAGTTCTCCATGCTACGAATATGCACCTTTAGGAGATGCGGATAGAGCGATGACGGCTTGGGTCGACGCGGTTCAGGCGCAGTAAGATTGGGAACCTTGTCCAACCAGTCGTCGAAGTCCACGTCGCCACGACCTTGCGACTTATGCCGCATCACCTATTTCCTTTTGCGACGAGTTTTCTTTGCCGACGACAAATTCAGGATACGCGCCGCCGGATCGTAACGATTTCGTCGTTTCTCGTATCCGTCGCTTAGATACTCGTAATTTTCCTCAAACTTGAACTGAAGATCGTTTGCTTCAGTAAGCAGTGATCTAATTCGCTCGTACAGATCATCTACCTGTGGAAAATCCACACACCCCTTTTTATCTCCCGTTTTCTTATCGAAGTCGAACAGTTCGCCGCTTACAAAAAGTTGCCCCATAAGTAGCGTTCTTTTGTCAGTTCGCTTTTTCTTCTCTGGCGGGTTATCCCAGAGATGCCTCCAGATTCGCACTTTTGATTCAGTCTGATGTGCATTAATTAATGGGGGACGCTTTGTTGTCCATTCGTGCTTTGGTGAATTTTTCGATTTTCGTTTTGCCGTGTACTGTAGACACAGTTTGAAGATGTCTTCCCCGTTTCCGGTCAGTATCTGCGAAATCTCGTAGAGGGTTCCAACGCTGAGTGGTAGTTGGTCCAGGTATTTATCGGGGTCGCTTGTATTTGCTGCGACGTACGCCACTACGTCACCTGCAGAGGCATATTTAGTGAAGTTCGGTAATGAACCGAATAATTTCTTCAAGTGTTTATCAAACCACTCGCGAAACTCATCTGAATACTCCTTCGTACGCTTATTCAGATATCGTTTCCTCAATCCCGCAGCGATCAGATAGATTTGAAATCTGTTTTCCCGGTCTTTATTGAACCTATCACGAATACCTTTCGCTAGTTCGTTTGTCAGGGCGACTTCGGATCGCCCCGGAATCCGATGATGCGTCAATGTCTTTGCAATCGTCACCGACCTTTCCTTCCTGTCTCCACTTTACGTGCCTTATTTGTCATTTCGGATCCGAAATGACATCCGTACGTCATTTCGGATCCGAAATGAACCTTTAGCGTTATAACTACAGACTACATATTCATAATTGATATCAATTATTTGCAGTGGCAGGCGAATTCCCGGCGCACAACGTTATAAATAATTGTATATAAGCCAACTATGGTTTGTATTTTCAATCGATGCAATGCGGATTTATCGCCCGCGTGTGAGTGTGCAAACCCGTCGAGATTTCAATATTGAATTCGGATTCGGTTAGGCAGCAAGTATTCGGAATGAAACACCAAAGTTGGACTGGGTGTTTAAATATTCCCAACAGCATGAAGGCAATGACCTCACTGTCAACCTTCGAGTAATTCGAGCTGCTGCGTTATATGCGTCGAATTGCTACCGCCGCATTTTAGTCGAGCGTAAACGGAGACCGGGCGACGCCCCGTACCTAACTATAGGTTGCTCATATAACGGTGCCGACGAGAGCGTTATACGCAAATATCTCTCAACGAACACTAACCTACGGATGGGTTAATGTGCCTCGAAGAAACGGTACCGCAAATGTAAATTGAAAATAGTATTCAGATACCGATTCAAACAATATTTGGTTGACTCACTCCGTGAGTATTACGCCGAAGGCGTAATCAATTATGGGCAACGATGAAACGAACAGGTTGACACCGAACATTGATCGCCAGGGTCGCGGACAGCGCTTGGAATGCCCTGATTATCGGATGGGCATGGATTCAGGGCGATTATTAATCGAAACATTTCACCATCTCAAATAGCATGGAATTTCGAAGTCCCTCAGAACCGGTTCAATCGGATGAACCATCGCATAAACAGGAATATAGTATCCACTGCGATAGGGATTCGTCTTGGCAACTTGAATGCTGCGCCGCACTATTCCCTACTGGTGTCGAAGGGGGCTCGCGGCAAGGTTAAATGCGTTTTTGGAGCGGGATGTGGCTGACGAACAATATCCGGACTACAGGATAGCGGCGCTGAAATGCCTGAGTGACAACTTCCCCGATATACCATGGAGCGATATTCAAAACGGATATATTGACGCGATTCCCCCATCCGGATGCTGGTGCGTTACCGCTACCAACGGACATCGGTTCCTCGTATACGTAGGAAATCATCCTGCTGCTCCGAGCGCCGAGATAGTTGCAGAGGCAGAATCCAGCGTCGAGTTTTCGGAAGACGAATTGGAACAAAGACGTAACAAGATAAAAGCGATCCAAACTGATATCCAAGCTATAACCGCTTATACGCGCGCAATAGGTCGCGAGTTATACCTGAAGTCAATTAAGGATAGAGCGCAAAAGGAGCCTTGGAGGGGAGAACCCGCTTGGCTACGAGATGTATTTCGGGACTCCGATGAACGCCGCACTTACTGGAACAAACAATTGAAGGACGCGGGGGTCATTTCTACGGACCAGGTACCTCACCAGCGGACTGCAGAATGCAACGAAACTACCAACATAAGAACTCAACTAGAAACCGGGACCGATGACGCCACGGCTACGATTTCCGATTCTAATTCAGCGAAACAGATTGGATTAATTCCGGAGGAAGGACCCCGATATTTTCTTAAGGACAACATCGGCTGGGTAATCGCGGGCATCGTATTTATTATGCTTATGTTCAGAAACACGCAAATGCAAGATGATTACGACTCTCCTGAACGACAAGCGAAACGAGCTGAAAAGATTCGTGACGCAGCGACGCTCTCTCGAGCGCTCGATAAGGTAGATGGACGATATGCCCCAGAGCCGCGAAGGGGTTTCAGTTGGCTTTTTGGCGAATTGTCCACGAATAAGAACTCGGCAATCGCTTGATTCGACACTTCATCGGGTCCTTTTCTCGCTACCGCTCCGCTCATCACTGTAAAGGTCAGGGTAGCTGCATATCACGAACAACAACGAGAATCGCATGGAATATAAAAAAGGTGATCGAGTAAAACACCCTACGAAAGATGAGTGGGGGTTGGGCGAGGTCCTCACCGATAGTAATGGCGAAACCTTGAAAATATTTTTCGTCGGCGTGGGCGAAAAGACAATCGCGTTGAATTATGTGAAACCAATCAAGGTTGGACCTGATGAATCAAGCCACCCGGTTCTTGATAATTTAAAAATAAGAAAATCATCATCTGGGATTAAGTATCAAAGCCTCCCTCAGTCAATACAGTTTTTCTTGGAAAATTTCCCGGAAGGGTTTTATGGGTCGCGATTCAAAGAAGAAAGAGACTATAAAGATCACGCCCATCGCCTGGCGCTTGAACTCTTAGGAAGAGCGACATTTTCTTCACTTCTACAAAACGAGAAATATTCGGAAATCGTAAAGCGCGCGCTAAAGGTAGTGAACGCAACGAACCTAATCTTTCCGAATGAAAAGATGGCATTGAAAGACGGTCTGGCAAAACCCAAGGTGCATGAATTGTTCTCTATAAATCTATTTAAACTTCTATTCGGCGATGAAGACTTGAAAGATAGATTTGAAGCATTTTCGACAGTTCTTGAGAACATAGACGCCGCAAAGTGGACAACAGCGTCATATTTCCCGTTTTTTGTACTGCCCGAACAGTACATGTTCGTGAAGCCCACGATCACCAAACATGCGTCTGAATTATGCGGCTTCGAAATCAATTACAACCCGCGGCTTAATTGGCTGACTTACAAGTCTGTTCTAGAATTTTCTGATTACCTGTTTGCCGAATTATCGGAACTCAAACCCCGAGACATGATCGATGTACAGTCGTTTATGTGGTGCATCGCGCCTGACAATTATTGACAGTTGTAACGAGCATGACAAAACACGAAACTCCGCCTACCCGCCGCTATTGACAAAGTGTTAGGGGCACTGCTCTTCGCTGCAGCACTAATGCGTTGCGATCAAGGGCACGTCAACTCCGTCGTTAGCCGAATGGAGGTAATTCAAAATGGCTCGTCCAGTTACAGAAGCCAAATACGCCGAATATCACCACCAGCGTGTCATATTTAGTCCTTTCGGGGCTAAAGCTGGGGACGCGCTCGTTCTCACTGCAGATGCATGGTCATTTTTGCGAGCAAACTTGGGAGAGCGCCATAAAAAAGCGCGGGGAGATAATAAGCTTAGGCTAAACCGAGCTATATTTTTCGCGCAGCTTGCTGAAGATTTTTATCGTACGATCGAACCAACACCTCTTCCGGGTAAAGCAACACTTGCTTACTACAGCGTAATGAACCTAGCAAAATGCTTCATTTGCGTAAAAGGTAAATTGCTCGGAGATTCAATTGAGCATCACGGGCTTTCGCCGTCACTCGCACCAGATGCGGATATCCGAGTTACCCAACGCAGCAAGAATCGCATAAACGTATTCCATGAGTTCGTTGCCGCGCTTGGATCTCCCCTTCCGACTAAAGTAGACCTCTCGTTTAAAGAATGCCTGTCTCATATTCCTGAGATTCACGAAATAGCTTCGCGCTTAAGATTGCTGCCGGACAATAAACGGCAACTACTACCCATCGAGGTCGATGTACTTACGGACACAAACGATTCGTGGATGTTCACGGAGGTGAAATATCTCAAAAAGCAGGATCATAGGCTACGCTCAAATCGATTCTTGGACCGGAAACGGAAATCCTATTTCAGAGACGCATCGGAATCCGATGGTTATGTGAATTTTCGTTGCCGCCGCCGGAAGCGCTTCAACTGGTCGAACATTGAACGAATCTATCGAAATATGTGTAACGAATATGAAGATTTCGACATCGTTGCGTTGCTCACGAAGAGCGGTTACAGGTACTACTGTGATCTCAATGAACCACTTTATCATCATCTCGCGTACTCACTGATGGTGATGTTTCATCTCGGCACAGTTGCGAGATATGACCCTGCGAAAACCAAAGAATTGTTGGAGGGAGAGTTGCGCCCCGTGATATCCGAAACGTTGGCATTAACCCCCGATCAATTTCTGTATCAAATTACATCGCGAATAACGGAAAGCATCTGCGTTGTTCCGTTCGCAAAGTTGTGACCGTTTGGCTAGCAGATTTTTGATTTGAATTTTAGCTGCGTCCTTCCCTATACGCTTTCTTGTAGGAAGCTAAGAAAACCGAGTGTCCCAGGCTCGACCCAAGCTAAAAACGCAGTGCGGAAGCATTGGTCGAATGCTGTAGTTCGTCGCACAATCTCCACTACAATACCTTTGTCGACTCAGCCATAGTGACGACCCGAAAACAAATCTACGTGTCTGGTACTTTCAAGCAGGCATGCTCTGCAGATTCTCAATGACTTTCCTATCGAGCGGCAGATATTTGCAATAAAACCTTTCAATCATTTCGACTGAAGTCCCGCAGTTCTTGGCGAGAAAAAATAAATTGATCTCGCCACCTGATTTTACTAATCGCATTTGTATTCCGAGATGCCGTAGCGAATACAAACTTCGATCCTGACCATATGCGTCCTTTTTAGATTCGTTCTTTTTCAGCACGAAGTTAAATTGGTTACTCAAAATCCGGCGAGCATGATTGCGGTTAGAGTATTCCGGCAAGAACACGTAAGCATCATCGTCAAGATCTTTGTGGCGTTTTCGAATGCGTTTGTAGATACCAATCGCCTCCTTCGTTGATGATGCGATTCGATAACCTGTCTTTCCTTTTTCGATTTCTATCTGCAGGCAATTTAAATCCTCGCGAATTTGCACGTCGCGAAATCGAATACTGAAGACCTCCGATAAGGTCGGTCTCAGGAATGAATGAACCAAGAAGACAACGAGGTCATATAGTTCTTGCGTAATAGTGGTACCACGGACGATGACACCATCGTCGCGACATTTCCTGATCGCCTTTAACAGATTTTTGTATTCATCGTCGGATTGGGGAACGACGGGGTGAAACTTGAAACTTGGTCGCGGTCGGTCGCCAGCGCTGCTACGTTCTGTTTTGAATGCAGGAACGGTGCTGATCACATCTTCGTCGTAAGCGTATAGCAAGACCTTTTTGACGACGTTGATATATTTATTTCGCGTACCTGGTGTTAGCGGCGTTTTACGGTCGGCATCCCGTTTCTTGAAATAATTCGTAACGTCTTTTTGCTTGATGGTAGCAATGTCACGATTACCAAGACTTTTGGTGATCCCGGTCTCGGGGGCAAAAAGCAGAGTGACTTCGTTGTCATGGGTACGTTGCTTATACCCTTCCCTTTTCACTTTCTCGTACTGGTGGTTTAGGAACTCCCGACACCAGTACTTGAACGTTTTGTCACGTTTGGTTTTTGAGATCTGCCCGCCTGAGTGCAGCGTCTGCCACAGTTCCAGAGCGATTTTCTTGGCATCGAGCTTCGATTCGGTTTCGGTGGATTTGATGATGTATTTCTTGTCCGCCGCATTCCAAATCCGAGCGTAATAGAAAGGCGATCGTTCGTACTGATAGATAGCAAGTCCAGGATGGATCTTCGTGACCGTGAATTTTTTTCCAGAATTATTTTTCTTCTCCATTTCGTCAGATTATGTATATAACTAACTGCGGTGCGAAAATTATAATTCTTTTTCGTTCAGATAGTTACAATTTCCGAAAATCAGTTGCTCCAACTGTATATAACAGTATATAACTAATTTTCGCGAAGGGAATTCTAGATACGAATGCTTATATCTTATTGATATTAAACATTTTTAATGGTGCCGGAACGCGGATTCGAACCGCGGACCTACGCATTACGAATGCGTTGCTCTACCAACTGAGCTATTCCGGCATTGAATATTGAACTGTCTGCATCGCGCGCGGGACGGGTAACGTGGAGCCGCTATCCCCTTTCCACGCCCGGCTCCCGCCGGCAGCGAAATCCGCACTCGTATTACGGACAGCTGAAGCGAAGCGAATGCAGCACGCCAAATCGGGCGCGATGATACCCCAAATCGAGGCCAGTTGGACCATCCATAGTCGCGAGATTTTGTGAAAATAGCGGATTCGGGAAGTTTTCTGCAAATACACAGGTGGGACCGGCGCGATTTCCGGACGGTGCGGCATTTGGCGATGTGCTCTGATTTGTTCCGGGCACATGACGATGGGCAAGGGAACAGGGAAATATCGTCAGGCGTTGCGGATCCGAATGACGATATCGACCGCTTCCGCCACCGTCCCGGCGGGCGGCCGCGGGAGTTGTTCGATCGGCAGTTCATCGGTATCGACGTCAATGAGCGTACCGTCATCGACGTTATAGAAGTGGTGGTGAGCAGAGGCGTTAGAATCGTAAAACACTTTTGCCGGGTCGACGATGACCTCGCGGATGAGATGGCGTTCGGCGAACAGGCCGAGCGTGTTGTACACCGTTGCCTTGGAGACGGCCGCACCTTCCGCGATGAGGCGGCTAAGCACCTGATCGGCAGACATGTGTTGTCGCTTACGCAGTAATATTGCTGCGATTTCAACCCGTTGCGCGGTCGGTGAAACGCCGTGGTCGTTCAGCAACGCGGCGAGTGCTTCGCGATCGACCAGGGCATTTTCGGTTGGAACGGCCATGACGGCAGTATAACTGAGAATTAGACTCTGTCTACGTGGCTCGCCCGATCGCCACGAGATAGTGTTTAAATCCGACTCGCTGCCCCGGAGAACAAGGTATCGAGGGAGTACGACCAAGGATAACGGGTATCTGACGAAATTGTGCCGGCAACCGTTTGAGCCGCGTGTCTCTCTGTTTTCCTCGTATGGTCGAGTACCTCGCGGTACGTTAAATATCAACGCATCCAAACAGACGCAGCAAAAGGTTTGCCGGTGAGTGTCAATGCTTTTTACATACAAAACAGCATGAAATACTCCTTTAACTCATTGATATATATCATTAATTTTTGAAATCTATACTGAGTTCGAGAGAACAAACCAGAAAATGCTGTCAAAAAACTTTACAAACACGAGCAAAACGAAACCCGCCAGAATATAACTTTATGATTTTAATATATTTTTTTTCCTGGCCCGTTATTTGCTTGCTCCATCCATCAAAGGGACAAGAACACAGATGACCTATACATAAGGAATTCCGACATGAATCGAACGAGACTCATCGCTAAATTCGCCACGGCCGCATTATTAACATTGGGCGTATCAGCGGCACACGCCGTACTGATCGATTTCCTGGATACCGGTGGTGCCTTTATCGCCAAAAATGAGACTGATGAGGTAAGTATCTTTAAGGGTTTCTCATCGATTACCGACCAGGTAATGAGGGGCACGATTAGCGGCGACGGGGCGGCTACTACAAGAATTACCGAAAACATCTCGAACAGTAGCCTCCTGCCCTGGACCGATTATCACGTGACGTTCGAATTCACGCCGCTGACAACGCCGACGACGACGGAAAATATCGGTGTCTCATTTATTTCGGGACTGCCTTTTACCCAGGATATAGACGGGACAATCAACCTCGAACTGGTCGGCGGATCCGTCGCTAGCGGAACTAACTTCGACCTGGTATTCGATCTCACGTTCGAAACCGACGCATTTTACGAGTTTGTCATCACCCAGCGTCCGTCGGTGTCGCGTGTGCCTATGCCGGAACCGACTTCGCTCGCCCTGGTTGGGCTTGGCTTGGCCGGCATGGGATTGCGGCGCCGAAGTAATAAAGCTAATAAGGCTTAAGCACCCGCTTTCGAGTCTCGTTAGGTACGTAAAGCCCCGCTGAGATGCGGGGTTTTTTTTGTGTTTTCCGGCAGCTGCAAACTCGACGTGACCATGCGGTGCGCACCTCACGAGAACACGGTGCCGGCGCAGTTCGTTCGCTGATCCCACCTAAGTTCCCCCAGCCTAATTTCGCCTCTCATTCTTCGATCAAACGGTAACGCGGCGCGCCGCAGTCACTTTCCAGTTAGTTCATCGCAAACCTGCGCATCGTCATGGGCTGGGGCAGTATCTCGCGGGCATACACCCAGGGGGGTTAATTGCACGCCGAGGGAGTATCGGCATGCTATCCGTATGACAGCGCACCCCACCAAAACCCGGCGGTGACGACGTCTGAAACACGCCATCACGTTACTCGATAGGCGTCCCTGCTTAAGCGGCCAGTATTTTGCGGGTCGTTACCGACGTAGCCCATAAAAAATCACCCGGCCGGTTCCGGACTCGGAAGTGGAATCCGATTTCCCGACCGACAAGGCGCAAACGACGGAACTTGCTGAGGCCCGGGCTGTCGATGTGACGCGCTTGTTGATAAGGATCAACATCAAATAATTACTTGAAATCCTTGACTTAGTAGCGGAATATGCTTGTAGACATGGGGTCTAACTAGTTTGACCCCGGACCTTGGGTGGACACGCCATTATGAAAGATATCTCAAATTTTTCGTTTGCACTGCTTCTAGGCATCTTCTCGGCTGGACCCGCATCGGCTGAAATTTACAAATGGGTGGATGAAAACGGCGAAACCAATTTCTCGGAGCGCAAGCCGCGCACGGAGATACCGGTAGCGACCGTCGACATCGAGAATACGGAGGCGACCGCACCGCGCGAAAGCTGGCAGGACCAGAACGCGGCGTTTGAAGAAAGGACCGAAACCGAGGCAAAAACAAGCGCCGAGGCATCGAAAGTCGCGTCAGTGGCGGCGGACAAGCAGGCGAACTGTGAGCAGGCGAAACGCCGGGCCACGACACTCGAGAGACCGCGGATCAATGAAGTTGCGGCCGATGGCCGACGTACCCGGATAGGCGAAGACCAGCGTCAGGAAGAGATCCGTAAAGCGGCGAAGGCGGTCTCGGAATTCTGCAATTGATCGTCGCGCACGCGACGCAACCCGCCGTTCACCCCGCGCATTGAAATCCGGTTCGACTACCGGGCGAGAGAATTCCCTCAACCTTGATTGATATCAGGCGTTGTCGCGCCCTTTCTCGGTCGCCGCCGGCACCGGTTTCGGCGGTGGCCAGCGGTAAGCCTGGCGAAGCATGTCGGTCATGAGACGACCGCGCGAGGTTCCCTGATATTTTTCCGAGAGTTCTATCAGTACATTGCGTGCACGTTTCCCGCCGAACAGCGAGAGTCCGGTAACAGCGCTTTGGACCACGTAGCGATTGTCGCCGTCAGCCATTTCCTTCAGATACGGTAAATCATCAAGATGACCGTTGAAACCGAGCGATACGGCCACCTGGGCCCGGTTGAATTCGTGCTCGTCGTGCTTGTGCGCGCGTATATAAGCCAGGTAGGCGTCGGTGCGAATGATGCGGATCCGGTTCAGCGTACTGGCGAGCGCGATACGCGCCGGCGGTCGCGAGATCAGATCCCACGACAGCTCCGGATACTTCGCCTCGTCGATGGCCCACATGCCGTCGAGAAGATGCACCACGCCGCGGTGCTGCCGCATCGTGTACAGCGCGTGGATCGTATTCGACAACGAGACGGCATCGGGGTCACTCATGGCGCGTCGCGCATCGGCGAGCGTGGCGCGTCCGTAAGTGATTTTCTGTCGCAACTTCACGTAATCGTAACGCGGCGCAGGAGCACTCTCGGTCAGTTCGTCAATCATGACGATGTCGACGGCCGGCGGCAGCGATTGTTCCATTGCGCTGACCAACACCGAACCGAGTGCTATCGCGCCGACGACGATGGCGGCGCCGGCGAAAATGTGCGATTGCTTCATGATCCGTTTCCGTTCAGATTGCGGAAATTCGTAGCGAAAGTGGTATCCCGTTCTGGTTTTGCCCGACGTTCAGGCGGTAGTGCCTGTAGCGATGGTCGCCGGACGCCTAGCGGCTCCAGCAATCGTCGCCCGATCCGGACTGGCCCTGCGTACCCGTATTCGTATACGTGAGGTTGCCGCATCTCCCATCGGTAAACCCCGACGGCGTCGCCGTTAAGGTAAACGACTGGTTGTTCGCGCCGACACTGACGGAAATCCCGTGATGGCCGTTCTCGGTCGTTGTGGCGATATTAGCCGTACCGAGGTTGCTCGTATATTGATTCGTATTCGAATAATGCCGTTCCATCCTTGCCGCGGCATCGAGCAGGTGTGCGCGCGCCTCCGCCCGTTTCGCCCGACGCCCGTATTCCTGGTACGAGGGATTCGCAATCGCAGCAAGGATCCCGACGATGGCCACGACGACCATTAATTCGATCAACGTGATGCCGCGCATGGCGGTCCGCGGCGCGGAACCCTTTTCTCTTAATGTGTAATTCATAACCTTTACCCTGTTGTTTGTCGCCTTGCCGCCATCACCCGGCGAGAGTCATTGCCGGGCGGACGGGTTCGGGCGCGCGCTCAGTATTCCTCGTACCAGTACGTATTGAACCGCGGCAGGTCGGCGACCTTACCAAGGTTCTCCGCACCACCACCAGTACCGACAAGCACCGTGACGCCTTCGGCGGTAAAAATCGGCACCGCTTCAGAAGGAATACCGGAGCCGAGTTCTGCCGCACGGTTGGCGACCGGATCCGGCGCGCTCGACGGGTTCGTCGGGTCATCGGCATCCCAGTCGAGCGATGCGGCGGTCGACAGGATGTTAAAGTTATACGCGTTACCCGAACCTTCCGCCGCTTTACACGGATCCTGAATCAGGCTGGCGTCGTCCGGCACGTAGGTCGTGAAGATCAACGTGTTCAGGAAGACACCGGAACCCGCAAGTACCTTCTCGCCGGCCCGACCCGAGGTCGCGGTGGCGAAATCGAAATACCAGCCGAGCGCGTCGGGTATGGTCGAATCCGAGGACGGATCGAGCACCGCCGTCGACACATCGATGAGTTCCGGATTCGAGCCCGTATCGAGGATCGGACCGCCGTTTGCCGATGCGTCAATATTCAACGGATAACTGTCCGCGATGTTGTTGGAGTTCGCATCCGCCATCAGGCCCGTGGTGACGTCACGGAAGCCGTAGAACCGATCCTCCACCAGCTTGTCGAGCGGATTGGCCCTATTACCCGATCCGATGAGGACGTAGTCGTACTCACCGCCGGCGGCATCGGAATAGACCGTGTCGATCACCTGGACGACGGACGGTTTGTAGAAGAAACGACGTTCCTTTTCGATGGTACCCGCGGTCGATACGTTGGCCAGAATACCAACGACCGAGTCGCCTTTACCTTTCGTATCGTCGTTTGCCGTCGGATCCACGTTTGTCAGGTCGACCCGGAAAATCTGGCCGGCCGAGTCGCCCACATACAGCCGATCCTCGAAGCCGTCGCCGTTGGCATCGAACACATTCACGTTCGACGGAATCGCGAACTGCATTTCGGGAACGTAGATGTTGCCGGTCGTGGTCCCTGAATCACCGTTGACGGAGAAAATAAGATCGCCCGTCGCCGCATTCACGATGTAGATCGCGTTACCGACGTTCGGCGCACCGCCTTCCGCGGCAAAGTTCTTGCGCGTGCCGCTGCCGTCATCGGTATCGAGGTCAACGTCGTAACCACCCGCGAAGACGAACGCGGAAACTGCCCCGGCCGTCGTGTCGAGCGTTATCAACTGCGGTTCCGACCAGGTCTGCCCGAGTTGCGAGAAGCCTGGCGTTGCCGAGGAAATAGTCCACAGGAACTTCGGCACGATGGAGGTCAGGGCCGTCGTACTCGTCAGCTTCGCGGCCGGGGTCAGATCGAGCGCGTAGATGTTGTCGCCACCCCTGCGCTGCGAAATGACTACCTTCACGGAATCGCCAAGCGCCGGGTCGATCGTACCGTCGAGATTCAGATCCTTGATGTAAAGCATCGGGGTCGAATCCATCCCGTAGATATGATCGGTGGCCGTGTTGTCGTACAACGACGGTTGGGCGCTCAACACCGCACGCGGCATGTAAACCCACTCTTCCTCGCCGGTTGTACCGTTCACGAAATGCAGGCCACCGTCGTTCGTACCAACGAGGACCTTGTCGATGAAATTATCGGACGCATCCTGGCCGTAGGTAACGGCGACCGGACTCGAATGCAGCACGTCGTGGAACCACCAACGAGTGCCCACCGAGACGGCCGGGGGATTCGTGTCGGCGAACGTATTCTTGCCGAGCATCCACAGCATCCGGGTCTCGCAATCGGATCCGGCGGTGACATCCGTCGGGTCGGCGCAGACCTGGTCGCGTACCGCGAGTGACGACCCCGCATCCCAGTTCGAGTCGTCGACCATGAAACCGGACGCACTCAATGCCTGGCCGGTTGTCGCGGCCGTGCCATTGTAATCCGTATAGACCGTGCGCTCGGTGTAGTCGTCGATCTCACCGCCGGCGCCGCCTAGCTGCGTGGTTCTGCCGTCGACGAGGTCGCTCCATTCGCTCTGCGATGCGGTCGAGAACAGGCCATCGTCAGATAGCGGGTTCGTCGGATCCGGGCTTTCGACAATCGCCTCTACATCATTCGCATCGAGAACATCGCCGAGCGTACAGTCATCACCGTTACCGGGAATACCGTCCGCGTCCGGGTCGACACAAATATTGTATTTCTTGATGTTGCCATCCCAGCGCGGCTGCTCAGCCGGCTCAAACAGGCCGAAGAACACTTCGTCGCGTGAGAACAGGCGGTTGAACGCGTTAGCCGCAATCGACGGCGCTACGAACGAAGTATCCTTCTCGAGAATATCGTTCGTAATTGTCGTAAACGCAGCGACGAGTTCGTCCACCGTATTCGCGTTGAAGTACTTGCCGCCGCCAACTTCGGATTGCGCTTTCAGTACCGTGACCGCCGTCGGATCGCTGAGCGGCGAGCTGCACGAACGTGTACCGTCGCCATTATCCGTTGAATTCCCAACCGTGCAGCAAATCGACTCGCCCGTCGTACCATCAACCGCGGTCACATTGCCGCTACCGCAGAGGTTAAATCCGATGTTGTAAATATCGAGCGTCTGTGTGCCATCAATCGGTGCAGTACCGGATTGCAGATTCTGGGTACTCGTATAGATCTGATCGTTCTCGTGCAGGAACTTCGCGAGTTTCACCGTGCACTCGTTGTGATCGCCTCCGGTGAATGTCTCGGTCGGTGAAATCGCGGTCGGCGTGTCGCACGCGCCGAGCGTCACAGAATTACCGTCGTCATCTTTCGCCTGCAGCGCTTCGATTCGATCCTGTTCGTCGATACTCAGCGCAGGAGTCAGACTGTTCGTGAGGCCATCACCCGTGTAATACCCACCGCCGTCAGTCAGTTGAACGAGGTAGTTCGACTGGCACTCGGAGATGATCGGGCTCTTGTATTCCGGATCGCCGCCGGCGATTACTTGAGTCCTACAATCTGTATGGTTGAGATTGTCCTCGGTGCAAGCACCGGGATAGGTGACCGTCGCACCATTCGCGTCGTAGGACGCCGCGTGGCTGACCCGCGATACGCGATAGGCCGAGCCCTGGGTACCTCGCTGGCGTCCGTAGACAACATCTTCACCGCGGAAGTAATAAGCGGCTTCGAGCATCGCACCGGAAATCGGCGTTCCGCTCGCCTGGCTCAGCTCTTCGATGATGCCCTTCATGCGCTGCCGCACGGTTTTCTTCGTGGTCGTCGCTTCACCCTCGAACGTGATTGTCAGCCGCGGCGCCGCACCCGGGTTGCGGTCGAATGACTGCGCGACCCGCTTGCCGGTTCCGGATACGAAAAGCGCCAGGTCGTTGCCGGCGTCCCAGTCCGTCTGGTTCACAATCTCCTGAACAATCGCTGTCAGATCGGGCGTGTCGTGCAACTCTCCGTCGACGATGAACGCGCCCGGTGACCACGACACCGACGCGGTCGTGCGCGGCCGATCAGTCGTATTCGTAATATTGTTCGCGTTAGTAGAGAAAATCTCCGCATCCGCCGACTTCTGTCCTTTAATCGTCAACGACGTAGCGCCACTATCCGCTTCATCCGCGGTAAACGTGAGTTTCGCGGCGGTAATGACCGTATCCTTGGCGATCGAAATGTCCGTAAAGCGTAGTCCGACGACCTGGTCGTTGGTTTCCTCAACCATCTCGAGGTCGCTGCTAGTTGCGTCGATCGAGCCGTCGCTCGTGTCTTCCTCTGCGTCGTTATTCGTACCGCTCAGCACTTCGACGACGGTCGTGCGCGCGCAACCCGTCGGGTTGCTGTCTGCATCGTAGGTGATAGAGAGCACCGGCGCCTTCTGGCTATCGCCCTCGACGGAGTACGCCGTGCGCAGCGCCTGGTCGCCCCCCGTGCGTTCGATCATGAACATCATGTCGTTCCCGCCACACCACCCGGAGCGGTTTACCACGGCTTGTACCTGAGTTGTGAGATCCGGTGTCGCGTACGTGGTATCAACCGGGTCCCAATCACCGAGGGCCGGAGTCGCGCCTGTATCCCAGGCGATACCAGTCGTGAACGTCCGTGACGTGAATGGCGTCGCGTCGAACGGCGCGGCGTTGTCGACGTTTTCCTGCTTAATCGAGAACGTCGGATTGCTGGCCGTCTCAGACGTCGTATTGATGAAATCGATTCGTGCCGCGGTCACCGTCGTTCCCTGCGGAATATCGATATCCGTGAAACGCAAACCCGTGCGCATATTTGTTCCGGCCGGGCTCCCGCAGATCTGGTACGTGAACGTGAGTTTCGGCGCGGGCCCGGAGTTTGCCGACTCAACTTCGCGGCTGCCAGTCGATGAGGGGTCTTTTGAAGGGTCCTCGAGCATGACGAGGACCACGTCGTCACCGCCCGTTGCCGGCCAGGCCGCATCGTTCACAAGTTCGTTCAGGATTGCCGCGATGTTCTCGGTCGTCAGCTTCTGACCAACCGTCGGAAATTCGCCCGTTTCCCAGTCGACGACTGCTACTGTTGGATTGCCGGTCACAGGATGGATGCGATCTTCCGGTTCGTCCGAACTGCTGAACGAACCCCGACCTCCGGCCATGCCCTCGCCGAGGATGATGATGTCAATCGGCGCGAGATATCCCTCGGCGAACGCCAGCGAAACATCGTCGATCGTGAATTCCAGCCGCGCGTCTGTGACGGTCGCGCCGCTCGGGATGTTCACATTTTGAAAACGCATTCCAATAACCTGCTGTTCGTCCACCTCGCGCGGAATTTCAAGGTCGGAACTCGTATCGACATAGCCGCTGTCCAGCAAGTCGGATTCCGCGTCATTAGTGCCGCCACTCACGCTGACTTCACCAGAAACCGTTGAACACGAGCCACCCGGGCGATGGCCCATGTCAAGAGCGACCCGGTCCGGTACCATCGTCGTAGCGTCTTCAAGTTCGACATCGTCATCGCCACTCGTGATTACATTCGTCGAAGTAACGATGCCTGTCGTCACGGTCGCCGTCGTGCAATTGCCTTCAATGACACAGGCGAACTCATCGATGCTCGCAACGGGATACAGGATCGGTCCACCGTAATAGTGGTAACGCATCAGCCCGGCGTTCAGCGGCGGCAGGCTGTCGAGTACGGTCAGCATCGCTTCCTTCAGCACTTCCATACGGGTGCGTTCACCGGTATCGATCGTGCCGTTGTTGTCTTCATCGACGCGGCCGGACATCGAACCCGACGTATCGAGGCTGAACAGAATGTTTGCCGCGCCCGCGGTGCTCGAGGAATTCAGGTAGATTTCCGTGTCATCCGCGTAGACGAGCGACGTGTTGCCGACCGCGAACGAAAGATACGCCGCGGTAATGAGATGGCTGATTTTTCGGTGTTTCATGCGTCTGTCTCTCCTGTTCCAGCCCGACTACTTCTTGCCGACCTGATATGCCCCGGCGTGATGTTCCGCCGAGACACCTGTCTCTGTAATGCCTCGTGAGCCCAAATCGAAATGGTAGAAAGCCATCGAGGTGTCCCAGCCAGTGCCGCGCTTGGGGATCGTCTTTTGTCGAAATTCGGCGTTGTACACGGTCTCCGCGGTATACGGGCCGACCGCGCTGTCCGTCGTCGTGTAATCGTAAATATCGTCCGATGGATCGAACGGCGTACCGTTGTCGTCGACCGAATTCGTCGTGTTGAACGCATCGTCGTCGGCGAGGATCTTCGCGAGGCCGGTTTCTGCGGTCTGAAACGCCCGGTTCATTTCCTGGGAATTCGAGGCCATTTTTTCTTCCAGTGTATTCGTGCTCATCGACGTGATTGCGAGCAGGGTCACCACGGTCAACAGAATGAGCGAGGTGACAAGCGCCGCCCCGGACTGATGCTGAATGCTGAAGCTGGTTACTTTCATGGCTGCCTCTTTAGCTGTCGCCGCTGATCCGGTTACGGATCTGAACGGTCGTCGTGAACACGCGGCGGCGCCGGCGGTCATCGGTGGGGTTGAACGACGTGCCCAGCAGATCGTAGGACTGGGTGTCCTTATCGGCGCCGTATTCGTTGATTGAACGCACGAGCAAGGCGATTTTGACGCTGACGACGTCTTCCCAGTCGGTCACGGCGCCTGCATTCACGTACGTGTCGGCGACCCGATCGTTCCCGGTCGTATCTTCGCCGTACAGGAATTGCATGCTTTCGACGCCTTCGATAACAGGTTCGGCCGCGGCTTCGCCGGACCGGCGATTGAGCACGGGATTACCATCAGCATCGTTCACAATGAAATAACGCGCGGTGATGTACTCGAGAACGGACGCCTGTTCATCGTAGGTTTTGCTCAACGCGGAAGTCGCATTGCCAGGCTCTGCGCCGGACGGGGTCGATGAGGATATATGCCCAAGCTCGTCCTGACAGGCGACGTTCGTCGGCCCGCTCGACACGCAGCCGGCGGTACCGGTCAGGGTCACGCCTGTGACCACGACGATGTCGGCACTGTTGCAATCCGCAATCGCGACGCGATCTCCGAGGTCGAGACTGGAGCCGCTCGATGAGTAGATTTCTTCGTCCCCGGTGCTCATCGCGGGGTCCATCGCGTAGTTGTCTGTGTGCGCGAGATAACGCAGTGAGATCCCGTCGGAGGATCCGACATCGGTCGATGCGCCGCTCGGCTGCCAGTTGCCGCCGTTCTCGGAGCCCTCGACCGGAATAAACGAATGAATGTTCGTTGCCGTCCCGGCGCCCGTGATGTGGTTCGTGACCGTTGCGGCATCGTCATTACAGCCAGTGTGCCCGGCCATACGGATATCCTTGATCAACATGTTCATCGCGAAGCGGGCGTTTTCCTGCAGGCGACCCATTTCGTCCTGCTCGGTGTAGATCCGCTTGTTACTGATGAACATTGAAATCGCGCCGGCGAGGATCAGCAGGCCCAGGGTCGCTGCGACCATCAATTCGACGATGGTGAAACCCCGTTGTCGTGTCATTCTCATCGTGTGTCTGCTCATGGTTGAAACGTGTAGTCAACGTTGCGCGCGGTACCGTCACGGTCGGTCCAGCCGAGCCGCACGGTGTATTCGTCACCACCGATAGCCGTGATATTCGCAATGCTCGCCGGCGGCAACGCCCGTGCAACCTGCGTGCGCCAACACAGAATGTCGTTGGCCGCCGTTGCCGTCGCGTTGTTACATCCGGTTGGCGGCGTCGTCGTGACGGTATAGTTACCCGTGTAAGTCGCGAGAAAATCGCGATTAATTCGCATCCGGTCGGCGATGTCGTAGGCCAGAACGCTGATTTGCGAACGCAGGTATGCATCGTGATTAAACTGCAAACCGCGCATTTGCATCGCCGCAATACCGAGCATGCCGACCGCGAGCACCAGCATCGCAACGAGCACCTCGATTAAAGTGAAGCCGGCAGCGCGGGCGTGGTTGGGCACGCTTCGGCCTGATCGGATCGTCGATGGCATCGGAATTTCTCTCATTGTTTTGATCACGGGCAGGTGTGGTCAGAGTCGGTGGTCGGACGACCGGTTGTCGTCAGCGTGATTTCGCGTCCTCTGTAGTCCGCACTGTCGCGGGAATCACACACCTCGATGACTGCGCCACCGTCCGCCGCACCATTCGGCTCGTAGACGATTGCGGCACTTGCAGCAACGGCCGTACCGTCAATGGTTGAATTCATCGTCGCTTCGCAGTTGAACGTAAAGCGGCGAAAGATCTCGGGAACGTCGTCGTCGAGTACGTTGTTACCGTTCAGGTCTTCGCCGGGATCGAGCACTCCGTCACCGTCGAGGTCCTCGTCGGCCTCGAGATCCGCCAGGCCATCACCATCGAGATCCCGATAAACGACGACGCCTTCACCAAACTCGTTGTCCTGCGCATCGCTCGTGGAACAACTGCCATCTGCGGCGTTATTGTTATCCTCGTCCAACTGGCAGGTAATCGAACCAACCGTCACGTCGTCGCGGTAAGTGACCGCCGTACTTCGTGCCAGCTGCATGGCAGTGACCAGCATATTCGTCTTCGCCGTCAGGCAGTTGTTCAACACCATGTTGGTGTAGCTGGGTACGGCAACGGCCAACAGGACCGCGGCGATGGCGATGGTCAGCATCAATTCAATGATGGTGAACCCGGCTTGGATTTCTCTGTTCATGGGAGCTTATTTAGCAACCCGATCCGGAATTGTCTGTGGCTTTCCGGTGAACGGTATTCAGGACCCGATAAACGGCGCCCTGGGCGGGGCGAATGTGACGTGGATCACAGGTCGGTTTTTGGCGCAGCGCCGGGGCCAACGCGGGGAATCGACGAGAATAAATACGGCGCCGACGCGAGAAGCGCCGGGTAAAGTTATGCCCGCACGAGCTCCCGGGGCAGACTGAATACAACCTGCTCGGTAATACCCGGAACTTCGGTCACCGTGTGACCGCCCCAGGCCTTCAGTTTTTCGACCACATGCTCGACGAGGACTTCCGGTGCGGACGCCCCGGCCGTGACCCCGACACTGAGCTTGCCGCCGAGCCATTCTGATTGGATTTCGTCAGCATTATCAATAAGATAAGCGGCGATTCCTTGTTTCTCGGCGATTTCTTTCAAACGCGTCGAATTCGAGCTCGTCTGCGAGCCGACGACGAGGATCAGGTCGCAGGTTTCGAGCAAGCGCTTCACCGCGTCCTGGCGGTTCTGCGTTGCGTAGCAGATATCTTCCTTTTTCGGGCCGGAAATCTTCGGAAAACGCTTGCGCAACGCGTCAATGATTTCCGCCGTATCGTCCATCGACAGCGTCGTCTGCGTCACGAACGCGAGATAGTCCGGGTCCTTTACTTCCAGTTTTTCAACATCCTGAACAGATTCAACCAGATACATACCCCCGCGGCCGTCTTTGGGGTTGTACTGGCCGAGCGTTCCTTCTACTTCCGGGTGGCCGGCGTGGCCGATGAGGATGCTTTCACGTCCGTCTTCCTGGTATTTACCGACTTCCATGTGGACTTTCGTCACGAGCGGGCAAATCGCGTCGAATACCCGGAGCTGACGTCGCGCGGCTTCTTCACGCACGGCCTTGGCGACCCCGTGAGCGCTGAAAATCACCGTCGCATCGTCCGGCACTTCGTCGAGTTCGTCTACGAAAATGGCGCCTTTTTCGCGTAACCCGTCGACAACGTACTTGTTATGCACGACTTCGTGGCGAACGTAGACCGGCGCACCGAAGATTTCGAGCGCGTTTTCGACGATGCCGATGGCGCGATCGACTCCGGCACAAAATCCACGTGGGTTAGCGAGATGAATTTCCATACAGAATCCTTTGAGGGGCTGGCGGCGTACCGGTGAGAACCGCGCCATTATCGTTGAAAAGGAGTCGTCGGGCCAATGTTCGGGGACCTCGACTCGGCGTTACTGCTGCGATGCGTCTTCTTAACTCTCCGACGCGCGTTCGGGTTGTTGCTTCCACCCGCTCAGGATCAGCATGACGGCACCAACGCAGATCGTCGAATCCGCGATATTAAACGCCGGCCAGTACCATGTTTCGTAATATACCTGTATAAAATCAATCACATAGCCGAAAGCGAGCCGATCCACGAAATTCCCGATCGCACCGCCCAGGATCAGGCTCAACGCGGTCGGCAACCACCATTCATCGTCGCCGACCTGGCGCAGCCATAATGTGATCACAACGCTCACGACGAACGCGATACCGGCAAAAAACCATCGCTGCCAGCCCGACGCCTCACTGAGCAGACTGAACGCGGCACCCGTATTGTGGGCGAGCGTGAAATTCAGTCCCGGCATGACCGCGTTCTGCTGCCCATAGATTAGCCAGTGGCTCGCGCACGTTTTCGTCAGCTGATCGAGCACAACGACAATGAGCGCGAGTCCGAGCCAGTGGCGTGTTTTCATTGTCACGAGGCGGCACCGGCAGGCGCAAGGCCCAGCCTGGCGCGTGCTGCGGCGCAGTCCTCGACGATTTGCAGGCGCAGCTTTTCAAACGACACGAACGGAAAGTCGTCGCGGACTTTCTCGACAAACTCGACGGCGACGTGGGCGCCATAGCAATCGTCGTCGTAATCAAATAAATGGGTTTCGAGGACGTAGGTTGGATCCTCGATAATCGGCCGTGAACCGACATAGGCGACGGCGGGCATCGGCTCAGCACGTAATCCGCGCACATACGCGGCGTAGATACCCTCGAGCGGCGCGCGCAGTCGATTCAGCTTGATGTTGATGGTGGGAAACCCGATCGACCGCCCACGATGCTGGCCGTGTACAACCCGGCCCGCGATAAAGTACCGTCGCCCGAGAAAAGCGGTCGCGGCCTCGAAGTCACCTTCGATCAGTTTCTCGCGCACCGCCGTCGAACTCACCCGTTCGCCGTCAATAATATGGGAGTGGGTGCGGCTCACTTCGAATCCATAGGTCTTGCCAAACTCCTGCAGCGCGAAGAAGTCGCCACCGCGAGCACTGCCAAACTTGAAATCGTCGCCGATGATTAATTCGCGGATACCGAGTCCGTCAACGAGCGTCGTCGTGGCAAATTCTTCCGCCGTCTGCGCAGCGAAGCGCTCGTTGAAACGCATCACGCACACGCGATCGATACCGAACTCTCCGAGCAGCATGATCTTCTCGCGCAGCGCCGTGAGGCGCGGAGGCTGAGCGGCCGCATGAAAATATTCGGCGGGTTGCGGTTCAAAGATGATCGCCGTTGAAGCGACGCCGTGCTTCGACGCTGCGTCATGCAATTGTTCAAGAACCGCCTGGTGGCCCAGATGCAGGCCGTCGAAGTTACCGACGCTGGCAACGCAACCATGATGGCGCGGACGAATGTTATGGACACCGCGTATCAGTTCCATCGTACTTTAATCAGGCTCCGGCGAGACGAAGAAGGATTCGGCGGCATTATACGCGACCGATCAGGGTTCATCGCGAGGCGCCGGCATCCACCGTATGCCGAACAGGTACGCTGCCGCGAAGTAGCTGACCGTACCGGCAGCGACGAGTTCGGCAAGCAGCATGGCCCGGCCGCTGGCATCGTTTGCGCTCCAGATCGATTGTTCCGCAGTCAGCGCGAGCAGTACAAAACTCATCACCGCCACGGCGCCGGCAACACGCAGGCCGTAGCCACCCCAACCCGGTGCGGGTCGATAGGTTCCATCGGCGCGCAGCGCGCGAAGCAATAGTCCGGCATTAATAAAAGCCGACAGCGACGTCGCCAGCGCCAGCCCCGCATGCGCCAGCGGCCACACGAAAATCAGGTTAAGTCCGACATTCGCCACCATTGCGATAATGCCTATTTTTACTGGTGTTTTCGTATCCTGGCGCGCGTAGAAACCGGGCGCGAGTATCTTGATTAATATGAACGCGGTGAGGCCAAACGAATATGCCATCAATGAGCGGCCGGCCATCACAACATCGCGCTCGACGAGTGCGCCGTACTGAAACAAGGTACTCAGCATCGGTTCCGCAAGCAGCGCGAGCGCAAACGCCGCCGGCAGCGCGATGAGCACGACCAGGCGCAGCGCCCAATCGAGCGTGGCGGAAAACGTTTCGCTGCGTCCGCCGGCGTGATGTCGTGACAGGCTTGGCAGTACGACCGTCGCGAGCGCGATACCAAATACCCCGAGCGGAAACTCAACGAGTCGATCGGAGTAATACAACCAGGAGATGCTGCCGGTCTCGAGCAGCGATGCGATGAGCGTGTCGATCATCAAATTGATTTGCGCCACCGAGACGCCGAATATCGCCGGCGCCATGAGTCGCAGAATCTGACGCACCCCGGGGTGCGAGAACCCGATACTCAACCGGCGCAGTACGCCAAGCCGCAGTACCGCGAGGAATTGCATCGTTACCTGCAGCACGCCGCCGGCGAACACACCAATCGCGAGCGCAACCACCGGTTCGTCGAGCGTCGGGGCAAGATAAAGCGCCGCGGCGATGAGCGCGATGTTGAGCAGTGCGGGCGTCACGGCCGGGATCGCGAAACGACCATAAGTATTCAGCAGACTACCGAACAGCGCCGTGATCGAAATGAACAACAGGTAGGGAAACGTGATCCGCAACAACAGGGTCGCGAGTTCCCAGCGTGCGGCATCCTGGGTAAATCCCGGCGCAAACACGGCAATGAAATACGGCGCGGCGAGGACGCCAAACGTCACAACGACAAACAGCACGACCGAGAGCGCCCCGGCTGTGGCGCCGACGAGGTCGATCACGCGTTGCTGGTCGCCGGTGGTTTTGTATTCGGTGAGTACCGGGACAAAAGCCTGCGAAAATGCACCTTCGGCGAATAAGCGCCGAAACAGGTTCGGAATCTTGAAGGCCACGAAAAAAGCGTCCGCCGCGATCCCGGCACCAAACAATCGGGCGGTGACAATATCGCGGACGAAGCCGAGCACGCGGGAAATCAGGGTCATCTGACCGACAACTGCGGTCGATTTGAAAAGGCTCGTGCTCAGCGTACTATCCTTCGATTCCGACCGGGGTCAGCCCGGGCCGATGCGACGCCTGCCGCAGGCACGGATTCTAGCGCACATTTCGGGCCGAACTATGGCCGCCAGAGGGCGGTTTTGTGCCTGAAATTGTTGACAAATCAGGCGATCCATCGCATAGTTCGCGCCCTTTTCAAGGACAACTCCGGAGCAAACCATTGGCCAATACAGCACAAGCCCGCAAACGCGCTCGGCAAGGCGAAAAACGACGCCGCCACAATGCCGCCCGCCGCTCATTGTTGCGCACGCGGATCAAGCAGGTTGTGGCCGCCATCGAATCCGGCGACAAGGAGAAGGCCCAGGCTGCCTACCTGCAGGCCGTGCCCGTCATCGACACGATGGCCGGCGCCTCGATAATCCACAAGAACAAAGCCGCACGACATAAATCCCGACTGAACAGCCGCATCCGGGCGCTCGCCTGAACCCGACCGGATGACGAAAAAACCGGCTTCTGGCCGGTTTTTTTTGTCCTGCGCCTCGCGAGGCCCTACTTCAATACGAGGTTGTCCCGGTGGATCAATTCCGGTTCACGGATGTACCCGAGTACCGATTCAATCCGGCGCGTCGCGGTTCCGCAGATCTTCGCGGTTTCCGCCGCATCGTAGTTCACGAGTCCGCGAGCAATTTCGTTCCCTGACGGATCGAGACACGACACCAGTTCGCCGCGGTCGAAGCCTCCGGTGATACGTGTGACTCCGACCGCGAGCAGACTGCGGCCCTCTTCACGCAACACCCGAACCGCACCGTCATCGAGCACGAGCTGGCCCTTGGCGATGAGCGTGCTCGCGAGCCATTGTTTGCGTGCAGCGAGCTTCGCCCCCGGCGCCCCGAGCCAGGTGCCGATATTCTCACCGGCCGCGAGATCGAGCAGAACGTTCTCACGCAGTCCCGAAGCAATGACAGTCGAGGTCGCCGAGCGCGCGGCAAGACGCGCGGCGGCCAGTTTCGTGCGCATACCGCCGCGACCCCAGTCACCACCATCGCCGGCGATGGCTTCGACCGCGGGGTCATCCAATGTCGCGGATTCGATCAGGTGCGCCTGCGGATCGTGACGTGGGTCGGCGCTCATAAGACCATCCTGATCGGTCAGTATCACGAGCAAATCGGCGTCGATCAGATTGCTGACAAGGCCGGCGAGCGTATCGTTGTCGCCGAACCGTATCTCGTCGGTGGCGACGGTATCGTTTTCGTTGATCACCGGAAACACCCCGAGATCCAGGAGCGTCCACAACGTACTGCGTGCGTTCAGGTAACGGCGCCTGTCCGCGAGGTCGTCATGCGTGAGCAGCACCTGAGCCGCATGTTTACCAAATTTCTCGAACGCGAGTTCCCAGGCCCGGACCAGCCCCATCTGCCCAACCGCGGCGGCCGCCTGAAGCTCATGGATGGAATGCGGGCGTTCGCTCCAGCCGAGGCGAACCGCGCCCTCGGCGACGGAGCCCGACCCGACCACGACAAGTTCATGCCCCTGCTCCTGCAACGCCGCGAGCTGCGCAGCCCAGTTTTCTATCGCCGGAACGTTGAGCCCCATCCCGTGTTTCGTCGCCAGCGCACTGCCAATTTTGATCACCCAGCGGCGGGTGCTCTTCATCGCGTTGTGACGGGAGGCGGTCACTCGAGCTCTCCTTCGGCGGCTTCGATTGCGCTATGCGCGAGATGCTCGGCGATAGCATTGACCAGTGCAGGGCAGCCGCGTCCCGTGGCCGCGGAAATATGGTACACGGGCCCCGTCCAGCCGGTTGCTTCGCGAAAGTCCGATTCGTCCTCGATATAAGCGTCGCCAAAGACGTCAATCTTGTTGAACACGACCCAGCGTTCACGGACGAGCAGTTGATCGCGATATTCGGCAAGTTCATGTGTGATCGTGTTGAAATCGGCGACGGGGTCGCGCTCGCTGTCGAACCCGGATACATCGATTACGTGTAGCAACAGCTTCGTCCGGTCGACGTGCCGCAAAAACTGGATGCCGAGCCCCGCACCCGCGGCAGCCCCCTCAATGATCCCCGGTATATCCGCAACGACGAACGTTGTCTCGGTATCGACGGACACAACCCCGAGGATCGGCTTCAGTGTCGTGAAGGGATAATCGGCCACTTTCGGCCGCGCGGCGGAAATCTGCGAAATCAACGTCGACTTGCCGGCATTCGGAAGCCCCAGCAGACCGACATCGGCCAGCAGTTTCAGTTCGAGGCGCAAATCGCGCTGGTCACCCTCGCTGCCCTTCGTGATTTTACGCGGCGCCCGGTTCGTACTGCTTTTAAAACGCGTATTACCGAGACCATGAAATCCACCCTGGGCGATCAGGAGTTTCGCATCGTCGGCGGTGAGATCCCCGATTAATTCATCGGTGTTCGCATCGAACACGAGCGTTCCCGGCGGCACGGACACGATGAGATCCTCGGCGCTTTTTCCGATCCGGTTGCGGCCCATACCGGGTTGACCGTTGCGCGCCTTGAAGATCCGCTTGTAACGGAAATCGATGAGCGTATTCAGGCGCGGGTCCACTTCGAGATAAACGCAGCCGCCATCGCCACCGTCGCCGCCGTCGGGGCCACCATGTGCGATGTACTTTTCACGTCGGAAACTCAGACAACCGTCGCCGCCTTTACCGGCGTGCACGCTGATTTTCGCTTCGTCAATGAACTTCATAGGAGGACCGTGCCGATGGTGGGCGGCGGAAACAAAAAACCCCGTTCGAAACGGGGTTTTGCTCGAGCGTGATGCGGGCCGGACTTACGCCGGGACGACACTCACGAACTTTCGGTTTTTCGGGCCGCGGGTGACAAATTCGACCTTGCCGTCGATCGTCGCAAACAAAGTGTGGTCACGACCGCAGCCGACGTTAACCCCGGGATGAAAATGCGTTCCGCGTTGCCGCACAAGAATGTTGCCGGCGGCAACGTTCTCGCCACCAAATCGTTTCACGCCAAGTCGTTTCGACTGTGAATCGCGGCCGTTGCGTGTACTGCCGCCTGCTTTCTTATGTGCCATCGTGTTCTAGCCTCGCTCGATGCCGGTGATTTCCACCCGCGTGTAATTCTGGCGATGTCCCATCTGGCGGCGGTAGTGCTTGCGGCGCTTGAATTTCACGATGCGGACCTTGTCGCCGCGACCATGTTCGAGCACCGTCGCCGTCACGGCGGCCCCTTCGATCACCGGCTTGCCGATTTCTACCGTCTCGCCGTCGCGCAGCATCAGTACTTCCGGGAATTCGATCTTGTCGCCCGGGGCCGCATCGATGGTCTCGATGTTGAGCTTGTCGCCCTCGGCGACCCGGTACTGCTTGCCGCCCGTTTTAATTACGAAATTCATGTCTTTATCCGACTGTCGTGGGGTGTTCGCGAGGGCGCGATTCTACGGAATTCTCCTGCGCCGCACAAGACGCGCGAAAAACGACCGAAAATCCGGCAGAAGCCTTGATTTTGATGGCAATTTTGCCCTGTTCTTGGCAAGATAGCGACTGCCCTTGAGGGACCAGCCGAGCCCTCTTTTGCGCACCGGATTATGAGCACCACCGCCCCGACCATCGATATCGCCGCCGTCCGTGAACTCGTCGCAGACGAAATCGCGGCCGTCGACCGCCTGATCAAGGCGCGCCTGTACTCAGAGGTCGTGCTGATCAACCAGCTGAGCCATTACATCATCGGCAGCGGCGGCAAACGCCTGCGCCCGGTCATAGCCCTGCTCGCGGCTAAAGCCAGCGGCTACACGGGCACCCGCCACATCGACGTGGCCTGCATTATCGAGCTGATACATACCGCGACGCTGTTACACGACGATGTGGTCGATTCATCGAAAATGCGGCGCGGCCGGGAAACCGCCAACCTCGTGTGGGGCAGCGAAGCGAGTGTGCTCGTGGGGGATTTCCTCTATTCGCGCGCGTTCCAGATGATGGTCGACCTGCAGAATATGCGGATCCTCGAAATTCTCGCCGATTCGACCAATACGATAGCCGAGGGCGAGGTCATGCAGCTCGTCAACTGTCACGATCCGAACACGACCGAGCAACGGTACCTCGACACAATTCACAACAAGACCGCAAAACTGTTCGAAGCCGCAGCCGAACTCGGGGTCGTGATCGGCGGCGGCAAGCCGCACCTGGAAACCGCACTCGCCCGCTACGGCCGACATCTTGGTACCGCGTTTCAACTCGTCGACGATGCGCTCGACTACAGCGCCTCGCCGGAAGATCTCGGCAAGAACATCGGCGACGACCTCGCCGAAGGAAAACCGACCCTGCCCTTGCTGTATGCGATGTGGAAAGGGACGGACGCGCAAGCCGCGGTGGTGCGCGAAGCCATCGAGAAAGGCGGACTCGATCAGATCGAAGCTATCTCGGAGGCGATTGAATCAACCGGGGCCATCACGTACACTTTCGCGCTCGCCGAGGCCGAGGCAGCCAAAGCGAAAGAGGCATTGAGTGGATTACCACCCTCGCCTTACACGGACGGACTGCTCACGCTCGCAAGCTTCGCGGTCCACCGCAGTTCCTAGCCTCATCAAATTTCCAGACACGTCGGGGTGTAGCTCAGCCTGGTAGAGCACTGCCTTCGGGAGGCAGGGGTCGTAGGTTCAAATCCTGTCACCCCGACCATAATAATCAACAAGTTATCGGAAATTCCGACCGCACGATAACCCTCCGTACTTAATGGGTACTTAAAACTCAAACTAAAATTGCGTCTTCAGCAGGTAGTTACGGCGAGAATCCTCAAGGCTCCGGCGGCGTCCAATCGATACCGGCCTCTTCGGCAATGCCGATAGCTACGAGCCGCATCGGGTGAACTTCACCCTCGCGATCCGTGATCGCCCCCCATTTCCATAGGAGTCTCAGTAATGCCCGCAACTCAATCTCGCGAGTCAGCTTGGCGCGCATTCTTCGCCCGTCTTGATGTAACCACCAGTACAGCAAACTCATCATAAAATCGCGTGCCTGGATCTTGGCCGTGAATTTCCCAGACGCGACGGCATTTTGATTGCCGCGTTGGCCGCCGGAGCCTTTCGCGCCGCCGTGCATTCGGCATCGCTTCTTGCCGCGCAGCGCTGGCGCCTTACAGGGTTTCCCGGTTGTCCGCGCGTGTGCGCCGCACCTGGGCGCGCTCTGCGGGTCGCCGTACAGGTTAGGGAAGCCGTCGGGGTGTATGGGGCCGTTTGATGGTATCGGGTGACGGGCGGTTGCCAGCAAGAGCAGTGCAACCGCAACTCCGGACGCCGACCCCGCTTGGGCCAGCTCCCGAGCGTTCGCTGTTCGCACCATCTCAGCCATACCTACCTGCCGCCTACTTCACCCGCCGAGGCGAAAACCTCGCCCCCGGCTCAAACCGGGCTTGCCGCGTGAACTTGTCCTTATCGCGGAAAACGACGCTGCACCCAACGCATTGCAAGAAATCCGTTTGATATGGCTGGCCCGAGGGTCTATTCACGGTGACCTGCTCGAAAACGCTGGAGCTACAGAGAGGACAGATGAATTTCATTTACTGTATGAATATACAGTATTCGACCAAGGCTCACTATCTTGCTCGGAACTGTTCAGGCCCTGTTGAAGCGTGCTTCTGGCCCGCGGGGAGCCGCAACGAAATGCGTCCGCTATGCGCCGCTTAGCCGACAGTCGGCGGAACAGCGGCTACGTCCGAGTTGTGCCCATACCGGACCCTCGCAAATGCAGAGCCGCTACCCCATTTCTTCCAGCAATGCCTTCGCGTCTTGTAAATCCTTGGTGTCAAACCCTTCGGTGAACCAGTTGTAATTCTCGGAGAGCAGCTCGTGCGCTTCGGCTTGTTTCCCCTGCTGCTGCCACAGGCGCGCGAGGCTCGTGGCAGCGCGCAGTTCCCAGGATTTTGCCCGTTGCCGACGGGCGATATCGATGGCTTGGTGAAAGCAGGATTCGGCTTCGGGTCGGTGAGCTTTTGATTGCTGAAGCAGCAGCTCACCTTTGACGCGATATAGCTCCGCTTCGTAAAAACCTTCTTCACTCCTCCTTGCAAATGCCAACGCCTCAGCTATTGTCGACAATCCGGTTTCGGTCTGACACGATGTCCGGTACGCATCGGCGAGAACGCCCAAATAAAACGACTGGAGCATCTCGGCTCCGCTTTCTCGTCTTGCGGTTGTAGCGCTCCGAATTTGCGTTATCCCGGCTTCGGCTTGCCCATTCGCCACCAAGGCCCAGCCCCGATGACTTGTCCCCCAGAGAACCAGGTACTGAAATCCTTGGTCGGTCGCCAGGGCGGTTCCGGCCGCGGCCTGCTTTTCGGTCGGGTCCTGTTCCCGTCGGAGCTGATGCAGGAAAGCATTCATGTTTAGCGCATAGGCGAGACCAAAAGGGTGCGCCAATCTCCGGGCCAGAGCGACGCCTGCCTGGCTCTGCCGCAGCGCTTGCTCGGGATAGCCAAGCATCCACAAGGCCAACCCATCGTAGACAAGCGAACTCATGGCGGGGTCCTGCCCATACGCAAAGGCCAGAGCATGGTGTTGCCTAACGTCATATTCCGCCACACTTTGCTCAAAGTGCTGGTGGGCAGCCGCAAGGTCGCCCAGGTGGAAGCAATGGCCCAACGCGAAATACGCCTCGACGCGCATTCCAGAATCCTGTTCGCTTTCCGCTATTTGCAACAGCTGTTCCGCTAACTTGCGTGCCGTGCGGTAATCGTCGCGCGCTGCCCGCACCATGCGGAAAGCCCAGAGACCATACAGCGCCGGAAAGCGGCGTTCCGGCATATCCAGTTGCTCACCCAGGTCAGCGGCCCGCGAGTAAGCCGCACCGGTTTCGGGGGCCGCCCAGCCTTGCGTCTGGATCAAGACCGGGCCGAGGCTCCCTTGTAATTCAAGTTCGAGCCGTACTCGCTCAGGACCTTCATGCAGCGTTTCTACCAGCTCAAGCCCACGGCGCAGATGGCTAACCGCTTCCGTCGTAGCCGAGCGTTGCGCCGAGTGATTCCCAGCTTCGTGCCAGTACGGTATACCCTGCGCATGCAGCCCTGCCTCAGTGTAGTGATGAGCGACCAGTTCGGGCTGCAATTGCGCTAACTCCGTAAACTGTTGCTCCAAAACAAGTGCCACATGCTGGTGGAGCTGTTGGCGCCGGCTCTTGAGGAGCGAAGCATACGCTGTGTCTTGGATCAACGCGTGCTTAAAGAGGTAGTTGGCATTCGGGGGCAAGCCGCGTTGATACACCAACTCATTTTCCACTAGCTGTTTCAACGCCTGTCGAAGCGGGCCATCTTCAAGCGGGGAGACGGCTGCAAGCAGCTCATAGTTGAACTCCCGGCCCAAGATCGCTCCAAGTTGAGCGGTCTCGCGAGCCGTCGCCAATCGGTCTAAACGGGCCATTAGGGAGTCCTGCAAGGTCGAGGGTATTGCGAGAGGCGGAAGCGGGCCTACTAATTCGTAATGGTCGTTCATCGCCCGTACTAAGTCTGATTCCACGACCATTTTCGTCAGCTCTTCGACAAACAGCGGGACGCCGTCGGTCTTTGTCACGATCTGCTCTGAGATTTCCTGCGGCAGCCGCTTCCCACCAGTCACGCGTTCTACCATCGCATTGACCTCCGGTTCCCCGAGCCGGCTGAGGGTCATGTGATTCATATAGGAATATGCGCCCCATGGCGGATCGAATTCCGGGCGAAATGTCAGGAGAAGCAGAATCGGCGCTGTCGGAACTTGGTCGAGCAACAGATCTAACAGTTCTAACGTCGAAGGATCGGCCCAGTGCAGGTCCTCCCAGGCCGCGTAAACCGGCATCCCCTCGCTCTCTTCGATGAGCCAAGACACTAATGCCACATGGGTAAGTTCTTTTTGTTTTTGCGCACCCACGCTGAGCGCGGATGCTCCTTCAGGTTTCGGCAATGAGAGTAATGCCGCCAACAAAGACGTGGTGTCATCTTGAGGAAAACGATACCGCTTAAGTGCCCTCTCGAGCTTGCCAAGCTTGATTTCGTTTGAGTCTGTCGGCTCAAATTGCAAGACACGTTGAAGGTGAACGGTAATCGGAAATAGCGCGGTGTTCTTGTGATACGGCGAACATCGAAACTCGATCTGCCGGCAGTCGTCTTGCGGCAGTTGGAACTTCAGTTCCTCGACCAACCGCGATTTTCCAATGCCGGGCTCGCCACTCAAGAACACGACTTGGCCGCTGCCGGATTCTGCTTTTGCCCAACATCCTGTTAGCACACTAAGCTCAGACTTTCGCCCTACTAACGACGTCAGACCAGTCCGCGCCGCCACTTCAAATCGGCTCTGAGCCGACGTTTCCGTTCGGACTCGGTACAGATTCTGCAGAGCGGATATCCCTTTTAATGCATGCCGCCCGCGATCTTCTGTCTCAAACAAACCTGTTACCAACTGCATGGTGGCTTCGCTAATAAGGACGGTGTCAGGCTCAGCATGCGCCTGGATTCGGGCGGCTACGTTGGGCGTCTCACCGAGGGCAAGCTGTTCTTGTCGACGCCCTCCGCCGACCTGGCCTACAACGACTGGCCCGGTATGAATCCCGATGCGCACCCGTACTAATTGAGCGAAGCGATCTCGCGCATTGAACAAAGCCGTTACAATGGCCAACGCAGCACGTACAGCCCGAGCCGGATCGTCTTCATGAGCGACGGGCCAGCCGAAATAAACCATCAGCCCGTCGCCTAGATATTGAGCAACGTGTCCCTCATAGCGGTCGATTACCGCCGCTGCCTCTTCCTGATAATCCGTCATTACCTCGCGTAGATCTTCCGGATCGAGTCGCTCGGACAGCGCGGTCGAACCGACTAAGTCGCAAAACATGACCGTGATTTGTCGCCGCTCGGCATCGAGGGAGGAGGATTCCGCGGTAGGTACCGTTGCGGGTCGGTCGGTAGGTGAAAGGCGCTTCTCGGGGGTTCCGCGCCCGCCGCCGGTCCACACCAGCATCCTCGCGTCCTTTTCAACGGCGAGTTCTCGAATTTCGATCAGCTCTTCCTTTAGCGCATCGAGTTGTTCTTTATCCAGATCGAACTCGAGTCTGAGCGCTCGGTACGAAACCCGCCCGGACTCGCGCAGCATCGCGACTGCATTATTGACGATTTCGGAGAATTTCACCCACCGCTCCCTTTTCGCGCATCAGAGCAGGAAATTCGCCTGAGGACAAACAGAGGGTACTGGGCGTTGGCGATCGCGCGCTGACCCTATGCGTCCGTCCGGTAATGGCCGTTCGCGTCGATCACGGTCGTAAAGACGTGCGTCTGCTTTGGAGTCGTGAACGGAAGCCGGAAACCGCAGCGCAATAGACGATAGCCAAACCAATGCGGTCTGTCGCATTGCAAAACTTTTGTGCTGTTTCGAGCCGTTGTGAATTGTCTCAGCGCTGAGCGGGTTCGCGGTCAAGCGTCAATTTAAGCGGCTGGCGAGGTAGCGGATTTTCCCAATTCGGCGGTGTTGTCGTATTTATTCTCTTTCGCTTCAAGTACGAGATTGTCCAAGTATTTTCGAAAGTCCACCCCAAAGAGGCCTTTTGACAGCTCCCACCATTGCTGCGCGCCAGGGTAGGACAAAAACTCGGAAAACGACATCTGGATCGACTCAAAATATGCCGGATTTACGTTTTCCGTGTGCAAGTGCAGATACTGCGCCTCTATGACCCTGGTCATTCGTTGGAAATACATGGAAAGCCGAAGCCGATCGTCATGAGACAGGGACCTGTAATCTTGGACTCCTGCAGCCCAGATCGAGGTCAGCTCTCCGTCTTGAGCCAACATATCTAAACCAGCTTGAAACTGAGTGGCCAGGTCGCGGGTTGCCGCAAGCTTGGATTCCTCGGTTTGCTTTCCCACTTGGATCGCGAGATAGACGACGGACACGACGACTGCGACTGCCCCAAATACTTCACCAACCGCTCCAATAGCGTCCCAGTTCATTGCTCAGATTCCACCCACATATCTGCGAAACAGGATATCCGACCGGACAGGGTGCGTGAACTTCCGTTTTTGGCCGATCTCGTCGAAAATGAAAGCGAGGCCCAGTGACCGCTAACGAGCGGTTTTCCGTCACCCATGGTGCGATGCAACCAGGGTATTCGGAATACTTTACGAGATTGTTTGGATTTACGTTTCTGGCACAGCGTCGTCCGATTCATCGCCGCTCCAGGATTCAGCGGCAAAAAACTCCCAGACTTTGTCCCATGGGGTGGGTGGGTTCTCTGTGTCGTTCAGTTTCTTATCGATGAGATCGCGAACTTTTGGCTGAAAACCCAGCCGTCCCGAACCATCTTCCCACCAATCACGTATGCCTTTGCTCGCCACCAAGCTAACGAAAATCGATTCCCAGTGTACGTAGCGTTCTTTGTCCAGCGATCCATTGTGATACAGGTCGAAAACGATTTCGAAATGGTTTAGGGCTTGCACAACCCACATAATTGCCCTAGCCCGGTCAGCAACGCTCGCAGGAGTCTCACCATCCGCTGCTCTAGCGTACGCCCGTACCAATGAGGCATCCTGCATTTGCGCGACCAATTTATTTTGCCCATTTTGAATTGACACGATTTCTTCTCTTTTTTGTTGAGAAGTACTCTGCCGAATCTGCACAGCCAGATATATGAGAGTCAGTACGACCGCAACGGCTCCCACACTCTCACTAATTGCACCGATAGCATCCCAATTCATCGTTCAATCTCCCGTGAGCAATTCCAGCAGGCAGCATATCCGAGGGCTTTGCCGGCGGTCGAATGTCGGTTGTTGGCCGTTCGCGTCGATATTGAGGCCACCGCCGACTGTCCGCGTTGGACCCGCTAAGCAGACGCTCATGCGGCGCTGCAATAAGGTTCCTAAACTGACACCGTCTTTATTCACGGAGTAATCTATCTGGCAGAAAGACGGAGATACTGGTATGAACTGGGATGCAGTCGGTGCAATAGGGGAGATCCTCGGGGCCATCGGTGTAATAGCGACGTTACTGTATTTGGCGAAGCAAATCGGTCAGAACTCGCTGATGATGCGCGCTACGATCAAACAGGAGTCAACCGGCGCCGTTCAACAGGTCATTTATCAGTGGGTCGAACATCCGGACCTCTGGATTGCGCTAATAAAGGATGAAGAACTGACGGAAGAAAAGGAAACGCAACTTGAATTGATTCTGCGTGCAGGACTTCGCGGTTTTGAAGCCCATTGCCATCAGGCCGAGTTAGGCTTACTCGACGAGAAAGAATGGGCAGCATTGAAGGCCACGATTCAACATGTCCACAGCTACCCAAAAGCTCAGAAGCACTACCTTCTATTGCGCCCGCAGTTGTCGGAGCGCCTTCAGGCCGTTGTAGATCCGGTTATCCAAAAGGGGGAGGAATGACGGCTAACAAGTCGTGTATGGACTCCTCCCGCAAGTAGAGACGAAGGCACGTTTTAGACGGTCGAAGGTCGGTTCTTGGCCGGTAGTGTCGAAATGCGCAAAAGCGGCTGGCGTCCGTTTCGGAGAGCTTATCCGCCGCCGATATTGCAGTACAACATACGATGGGCTGGTCTAACAGCAGGATGGCGTCGCGACCGTCGGTCGTTCTAGCCACTGTGAGGTTATGTGACTTTCATTTTCTAATTTAAATTTTACATTTGAATCGACTTTCCGTTGCCAAGCGTCGCGCCTGGCTTCACATCTCGTGCTAGAAATGCTGATATGTAATCGACGAAGTCGCGAGAAAAAATCGTGCTTCCGCGGACCCACCACTGGCGAAATCCAGACTGCCTTATCACCCATTCAAAATGAGCGTATAAGCCCTGGACCGCATCTTTATCAAGCCTACCGCGTTCAGCTTGGTAAATAAGATTTTCAAACAATCGAAGACTTGTCCCCATGACTGTTGCGAATCGCTGGCTCTCCGACTCTGTCAACGACTCAAAGTCTTTCAGGCCTTTGTAAAATATCGCTACTAGTTCAGGGTCGGCGTTTAATACGTGGCCCGCGTTCGCGTAATCTCGAACGACTTCGTGAATCGTAGCATCGCGAATCGATTGGGTGTTTTGCCGAAGCTGCGTAGAGAGATAGAGAAGAGACGCAATGACCCCGAAGGCACCAATGCCTTCGGCGATTGCTCCGACCGCATCCCAGTTCATTTTTCCACCCCACCCGCGTAACTACTCGGCAGGATACCAAAGACTCGGCGACGTTAGTGTCCGGACCTGGCCGGTTTCGTCTAAAATTATCGCCGGGCCGGATGTCCCTTGTGGAGAGGCTAAGCCGACGCTCAGTGCAATAAGCGAACCGGGGATTTTGAATCAGAGTCGCTTGTTAGGTCGCATACTCTTTTTCCAGAAGAGCTTGCACCCGTTCGCTCAAGACCAGCTTCGATTCTGGCCACCACAATTTTCCGCCGGGGCTCTTATATAAGTATTTGAAATACGCCCGTTGCATCTGAAATACTTCCTCCTCAACAACCCCAGCGTCATACTGTGTTACTAATAGCTGATAGGTATAGAACACTCGATCCATATACATAACGAACCTCTGAAATTGAGCGTCGGTAAGGTCGTTCGGACTTTCTAATCCAGAGTGCCAGATATCCTGGTTGGCTTCTGAAACGTAGATAGCTGAAAAACTATCTTGCGTGAGTGTCATAACGTTGCTGGTGGTGTTCAAGCGGATTTGTTTCGAACCGTCTTGGACCTGCCGAGCAACGTAGAGCAGAGAGAGAACGACAGCGACAGCACCGATCACTTCGCCTATAGCTCCAATTGCATCCCAGTTCATCTTTCGATCTCCCGCCGGTAAATCCAGTGGGCAGCATATCCGAGGGTCTCGGTGGCGTGAATGACCGTTAGTGGCCGATAACGCGAGCAGCCTGGCGTGCTCACTACGTCCGCTAACGGGAAAGCCGACGTTCGGAATCAGCCCCTGATCGGCGGGAAAATTCCCTAGACGGCGCCTTAAGTGGCCAGTTCTCTGGCTTGTAAAATGGGACTTCTGTTATCGACGGAACTGTTTCGCCTAGATCCTCGAGTTTAGACTCAAGATGTCGGACAAACTCCTGATCGAACATGTATCGAATTTGCTCCCACCAAATCCGCCCTCCTTGCGGCTGGCCCATTAGGCTCGCTACAAAAATCACTCGCGCCTCGTAAGGACCATCGTCCAGTGTTCCGTGTTGCCACAGCTTCCAGCAAGTCTCAAACCATCTCATATGTGTGTAAAGGTACAAATGAACGCGAGCTTGATCTTGAGCCCTAATTGACTCCCAGTCGTCGAGACCTCTGAGAATCGCACCTAGAAGATCGGGGTTGTCACGGATAATCTCATCCAACGGTGCTTCGGCGCTGTTTATCGAAATAATGGCCTCACCCTTTAACTGATTCGTGTTGAGGCGGACCTGATATCCGACGTAGATGAGGGATACGATGACGCCGCTGGCTCCGATAATTTCGGCACACGTAGCTAAGACTTCCCAGTTCATCGTTCAATCCCCAATTGATCATCCAGCGAGCAGCATATCCGACAGGAGTGAAGCCGTGAACGTCGGTTTGTGGCCGGTTTCAGCCTAATTAGAAATCTACGCGACGGTCTCCGTTACCGTCGATAGCCGACCTTCAGGGTGACCACCCACCGAGTCATAGGCTAAGCTCGGTCCAAAAGAAGCACGGGAATTCCAAGCATGAATTGCGCCGCGATAATTCTGCCTAGCACAACGAACACAGATTCCGGCTATTACTCTATTACCAGGATCTGTCTAATCAAACGTTAGGTGGCTAGAGCAATGTCCATTCAGGATTTAGGTGCAATTGGCGAGCTAGTAGGAGCGGTGGCGGTAATCGCTACATTGATCTATCTCGCCATTCAGACCCGTCAATCTCGAATTGCGGTGGAGCAAACGGCCAAATTTGCCGGCCTACAAGCGACAGCCACGCTGATGGGAAATTACAATCATTGGCGAGAGCTACTTTTGAGTAACAGCGAATTCGCGAGCATCCTTGTAAAGGCTAATAAGGGCGCGGATCTCTCTGAAGAGGAAAAAATTCAGTTGGCCGCGATTTTCCAGGAGCTGTTTCTCGCGGGTGCGTTTGCGTATCTCAGCAGTCAAAAATCCGGCTCACTCCAGCCAGTAAGCTCCGATGTAGATTATCTAATTGGATACTTGCGGGAGAATCCGAGCGGCGTCGAAATTTGGCACAAATTTAAATCCACAGTACAAAAAGTGTCTCCAGAATTTGCTGCCGCAATAGATCGGTCGCTAGAGGAAGAACAACATGACAACTGACTCATACACCAGGTCGCCGCCTAACACCTATGAGGCCCCAGTCGTCAAGGGCAAAAAGCGCCCGTCGAATAAATTTCGATATTAGCCGGCTCGAAGGTCCGAATTTGGCCGTTTGCGTCGGTATTGAGGTGACTGGCGACGGTCTGCTTCGGACCGAATAAACGGACGGTCATGCGGCGCTGCAATAAGCATACGCAATCTGACATCGTCTATTTCACCAAGTAATCTATCCGTCAGGAAGACGGGGATAGTTGTATGAACTGGGACGCAATCGGTGCGATTGGAGAAGTACTTGGTGCGGGTGCGGTCGTTGTCTCCCTTGTTTATGTCGGCATACAAATTCGCCAAAACACTGCGGAAATGCGAAATGTTTCTACTCAGACCTTCATAGCGCACCGATCTGACGCGAATTTCTACATCGCCAATAACACGGAACTGGCGAAGCTAATGTCGACCGCAGGTCAAGATTACGAACAGCTAGACCCTCACCAACAGTTCCAGTTCAAGGCGTATTGTTTCGCTTTCTATAATCAATTCGATTTTGCCTTTCATCAATTTAGATCTGGAAGGTTGGAAGAGAAGTTCTGGAGAAGAATGGAATCTGAGATTCCTGCAACGTTCGCCTTGCCTGGGGTTGCCGCTTGGTGGGAACAAGATAAAGTTCGATATACCCCTGAATTCGTAGAATTCGTCGAATCTCAAATAAAGGAATTTAAGCCACCTAGCGACGAAGATTGGTCACAGATCTCAAATTCCATGTTCGTCAATTCGAAACCGTCTCGAAATGACCGAAGCGCCACCTAAGTCGTTGGGTTAGTCGCGGTGACGACGGCCTTCCCTGAGCAGCTACTCCGGTGAGTAGCGTTCGGGTCGGATTAGCTGCTCTGAAGGTCTCTGGTCGCGTATGTGAAAGTCCGGTCTTGGCCGTTCGCACTCATTGCACCGACGGCTCCGAACGTCTGGTTACAAGCGGTTCTCCGTCATCCAAGTGGCACTGAAAAGACCCCTGGCCGAGAACGGGGCGGTCAGGTGTTGACCTGCACTCCTCGTGAGGCCAAGTCCGCAAAATATTCGTCTGAGACCTCCGCAATTGCTGCATCTACAAAATTAACGAATTTTGGGTCTAACGCCGGCTTCGCAAAGGGGCTGTTTTCCCATGAATATTTCAGCCCCGGAATTGAATACGAATGCAGAACGTTCTTCAGCTCTTCTAGATCGTGGGGATCGGTCGTAGACGCGAATTGACCCCAATGCAGCCAAAAATAGATGTTGTTCTGGAAATCGGCTCGCGCCGCGTCATCGAAGGCTATGTCTAATACGCGAGCCATTTCTTCGTAATAGGGCGCCATGCCATACGCTTTAATGACGCTGTTTCTCAGATCGTCATTTGTTGCGTTGGCGAGCATTATTTCCCGGACTCCTCCAGCACGCGCCAGCCGATTGGTATCAGCCGCAGTTTCCTGAGAAGAACGGACCTGTCTGGCAACGTAGATCAGAGACGCGATCACTCCAATCGCAGCCACGACTTCTGCTAACGTCGCAATAAATTCCCAGTTCATATGCTAATCCCCCGTCCGTGAACCCAGCGGGCAGCATATCCGACGGGGTCTGGACCGCGAAGGTCGCTTATTGGCCGCTTTCCGCCTGATGGCGCGCAGGTCGAACGTCCGCTGTTAGAAGAAGCCGACGCTGGCTGGGTAAGCCGTCAGTCGCGAGACGTGGTCGAAATGAAGCGCGGATCTTGCTTTGCGTCTAACGATTCTTTGCGGCCGTAAGCTGATATTCTGACAACACCCGATCGATTACGCCGAATCCTTTAAGGAGAACAGACATGTCGGCATATTCCATTCTTACCCATACGATTACCGACCCCGAGCGATACCGGACGGAATATATCCCTGCGGTTACGCCCTTTCTGGCCAAATATGATGCGGAAGTCCTGGCTGCCGATTTTGAGGCGACGCCGCTTCAAGGGGAGCCCGCCAGCGGAGTCGTGGTTATCAAATTTTCCTCTGAAAAAATGATTCAAGATTTTCTCAATGACCCTGGGTACAAGCCCGCCAAAGACCTCCGCCTCGTAATCACGACAAATGCCAACGCGGTGATGGCGCCCGAATACAAACCGCCCGAAGACTAAAGAGCGAACTCAGAGATAGCAGTCGTAAAGACCGCCTCTTGCCAGTAATCTCAGCGTCGGGTAGCAGGAACAGTTCCTACGAGAACACGCGAATGAACCTGAATGATCTAGCAAATCTTGGAGAATTTATCGGGGGCGTCGCCGTTGTGGCGACATTAGTCTATTTGGCCGTACAAATTAGGCAGAACACTCAATCTGTCAGAAGCTCAGCGGAAACCGCCATGTCTCATCACGTTGCGGCGTGGTCTTCTGAAGTAGTGCATAACCCAGACCTAGGTAGAATATGGGATGTTGCCGCGGCAGATCCCGATTCCTTAACAGACGATGAAAAGCGAGTCTATCTCTGGTATGTCGCGCAGATATTTTATCTATACGAGGGACAATATCATCTGTTTGCGGATGGGCACATACGAGCGCGGAGTTGGAGCTCCAAGGCGAAATTTTTGGTAATGCTATTGAAGCTTCCGTTAATCGACTCCTGGTGGGGTAGCCGCTTAGCGCCGCTCAGCGATGATTTTGTTAACTATATCGATCGACTTCGATTGTCTGGCGACGAATTTCCCGAGCACAAAGGGGTCCTCCAAGACGCTCTGAACTCGCGTCCTAGCATTCGCACAGAGTCGGACGTTTGACACGTAACATTTTGACGAAGATACGACTAGGCGTTCTCCCTTTCGGCCCATCGCGCAACCGAAAAGCATGACTCCTCGTCAAAAGTCATAATTTCATTCGGCCGCCCTTTGTCACTGTCAATGCGATTCGTTATGCGGTCGGCGAATTCCGGTTCGAAAATTCCCGACCAAAACCCCCACCAAACTCTGCCGCCACTTGGCGTGAGTAGGGATTCGATCAGCGCTTCGCGATTCAGATAGATCCGCTCCGCAAGAGCGCCCGCTTTCCAAAGGTTATATGCGGTTTCGCAGTTTCGAACGTACGCGAAAAGATGCAGGTGCGTCCGCGCTTGCTCTTCGACTGACCCAGCCTCCCAATCATTAGTACATTTCACATACGCGGCGATAAGCGTCGGGTCGTCCCTAAATTCCCTAATAAGGGCAACCTCAGCTTCGTTAATTGCGGTGATTGCTTCCCCTTGAAGCTGATTTGTATTTTGGCGAATTTGAGCGGCCAAATAAATTAGGGTCAGTATTACGCCCAGTGCGCCTACAACTTCGCCTACTGCTCCCAATGCATCCCAGTTCATCGCTACCCTCCTTTCACCAAATTCAGCAGGCAGCATATCCGAGGGTGTTGAGCGCGTGAACGACCGAATTTGGCCGCTCGCGCCCATAACGGTCGCAGAGACATCCGTCCGTTATGGAGCGGTGAACAGTCGCCGATGCCGCGCGGCAATTCGTCGCAGATGACCTCAAGGCGATATCCGCCAACACCCCTTATCCCGACAGCATTACGCGGAGCGCGCGAGATCGTCAATCTTGAGCCAGTTCACGTCGTGGTTTGCAGGCTTCATTCGCCCCCGAGCCTCGTTCATTCGTCGATCCAAGTATTCGACAAGTGGCTTTGGCGGGATGTGTTTGAATTGCGTCCACCATTCCTGAGCACCTTTGGATAACGCGACCCACAGGAATGTACGTTCCATCGCGGCAAACTCGTCGTCATCGAGCAAGCCACGATGGTGCAGCACCATAACTTGGTTGAATCCACTTAGCAGAAATTGCATTTTAGAGTTAAAAATGGCTTGTTCATCGCAAGGCATTTCGTCGAAGTGAGTTAACCCCTGTCGGAAATTCTTCGCATCGATTTCAGTGGCCGTTGTCGCCGCATACGCATTGACGAACTCCCTAATCGCCTCCTGCAACCCACTGACGGCTTCTTGCCGGTTACTTTGTTTAACCTGCATCGCGAGATATAACAACGACGTGACAACTGCGAGCGCACCAATAATTTCGCTTACCGCACTAATACCATCCCAGTCCATCTTTTCTCTCCAGAATCAATGAATCCCAGTGTTGAGACTACCAGTTCAGGCACGACCGCAAGTCCTGCGTCGATTACTGCTTCTGGTGGTTCGCTTCAGTATTGTAAATCCAGGCGACCGTCCGGTGTTGGCCGTTCGGCGACGGTTGATTGAAATATGCGAAGGTCCGTTCACGGGCGCAAAAGCCGCCGCTCCGTTGTGCAGCACGACAAGCGGCTCTGTGCCTCTAACCGACGGCCACATAAGCGGCCAATTTGGGTCAGGAGTTGCCACCCGCCCGGCGTCCGCCGTCCCGTCACCGGACGGCTTCGGCGTATGATGTCATTCGAGTCTTGGCTTAAAGCAGAAACCGCTCGACAGAAATCAGATGTCACCGAAGAAGCCTATTAGACCCAAAGCCGGTCAGAGCCTAGCCGATATAAATCCTAACCTGGCAGCGCAGTGGCACCCAACAAAAAACGGTAATGTCACGCCTCAGGATGTGAGCGTAGGTTCGCAAATCAAGGCCTGGTGGAAATGCCCCAAAGGCGAAGACCACGAGTGGAACGCAATCATTTCGGATAGGCATCGCGGTGCCGGTTGCGCTATTTGCTCGAACTACAAAGTCGTCAAGTCGAATTGTCTTGCGACGCTCGATCCAGAGTTAGCCAGCGAGTGGCATCCGACAAGAAACAAAGGCCTTACGCCGGAAGACGTCCATCCAGGCTCCGCGACGCGGGTCTGGTGGAAGTGTCCTAAGGGTGACGACCACGAATGGCAGACTGTGGTCCATAGCCGAACATGGGGGAGGGGTTGTCCGGTATGCACTGGTAGGAAGGTAGTCAATTCCACCTGTTTGGCTACGGTCAACCCAGTATTGGCGCAACAATGGCACCCCACAATGAACGGCAAACTAACACCGGAGAAGATTGGGCCGAACTCAGGGAAGAATGTCTGGTGGACATGCCCGAAGGGAGACGATCATGTGTGGAAAACTAACGTTCACAACAGACATCACGGATTGGGCTGTCCAATCTGCTCAAATCAAAAAGTAGTTCTATCTAACTGTTTAGCAACTTTGCGTCCGGACTTGGCAAAGCAATGGCACCCAAACAAGAACGGAAAACTCACCCCATACGACATCGTACCCGGGTCCGGAAGGAGTATTTGGTGGCAGTGTCCAAATGGCGAAGATCACGTTTGGCGAGCAACACCAAAGAAGCGAAGTGCCGGAAAAGGTTGCCCCATTTGTATAGGGCGCAAGGTCGTCGACTCAAATAGCTTCCTGACGCTACACCCGCACCTTGCTGCAGAACTGCACCCAACAATGAACGGTAGCTTAGATCCAAATAAATACAGGCCCTATTCGAACAAGACCGTTTGGTGGAAATGTCCAAATGGTGATGACCATGTATGGAAAACCTCTTTCAACATGAGGGTCCAGGGAACAGGCTGCCCCAAGTGCCATTCGGCAAAATCCGCACCAGAGCTTCGAATGTACTGTGAGCTAAAGTCCATTTTTCCTTGTACAGAAAACAGGAAGAAGATAATAGGGCGAGAAGTTGATGTGTATATCCCCGAATTGAATTTAGGTGTCGAATACGATGGATGGTATTGGCACAAAGACAAAGCAGAGACCGACAGAGATAAGACCAGGGAGTTGGAGTCCGAGATTACGCTATTAAGAGTTCGCGAGGCTGGCCTAGAAAAGCTGACAGAAGCAGATGTTCTATTGAAGCAGCAAGAAATGTCTCTCGATTCTATGAAGGAGATTTTTTGCGAAATTCTGGCTCATCCACTGTTGGCCGTCTCAGATTACAAGAGGGCGATTGGAAACTATTTGAAGAGAGACAATTGGGCAGCCTCCTATGAGTTTGACAAAACTCAATTTGAAAGAAACGGTGTGGTCTATGAGAGATCGATCAGCTTCCTGTATCCTGAAATCGCTCGCGAATGGTATTACGAAAAGAATCACCCACTAGTTCCTGAACAATTTACGCCAAGCTCTAGGCGGAAAGTCTGGTGGAAGAACCACAATGGCCGAGAGTGGCAGGCGGATGTTTTGAGCAGAACCCGAGTGCAAAAGGCTCGGCAAGAGAAAAATCAACATCAACTTGGCCTCTTCTAGAAATCCAATTCGGGGCAAAAATTGACATCGAACAGTCAGCCGAACAGTGGCAAGTTCTGGCACTCGATATTGGTGCTCGCGAACGGCTCCTTCTGGCCGTTCGCGTAGGTATTGGTCGCAATTCCCAATGGCCGTTATCGAGAGGCTAAGCCGACGTTCGTGGTGCGATGCAATAGACGGAAATATGCTCTGAACAACCGTTCGTCGATCGCCAATATGGGGCGGTAGCGAAGGGAGTGGCACGGTCAAGCGTCTTTCCCCCGCGACTTGTTCTCAGCTCCCGGTTTCCTTCTTCCCAGTGATATGTCCATCCCTGACTCGGCGACAGGTGTATTGCTAATCGACATCATAAAGTCGCTGAATGTGCCGACGTGACCTTCAATCATCAGCGTTCCCCCGGGTGTATCGAAGAGATAAGACCCGGTCTTTGCGTAGTTATCCCATTCGGCTTTGGTGATGACGCCTTCCTGATACAAGCGGAAAGCTTTGATGTACTGATTAATGAACAGCCGTAATAGCCAGGAGAACTGCGACGCCTCATCGTCGGACAACTTGTCGGGTTCCCATAGCCCTGTGTTAAATAAAGTCGTTAGTTCGAGACTTCCAGCTAGCAGCGCTTCGACATTCGTAAACCCTTCCAGTAAGTTGTTATGGGCACTCGCATTATTGCCGACATTTTGCTGTCTGATTTGCAGCGCGAGATAAGCGAGCGTCCCCACAACAGCAACGGCGCCGATAAGTTCCCCGACAGCGCCAACCGCATCCCAGTTCATCCTATATCCCCCGTCATAAATTCCAGCGGGCAGCATATCCGACGGGGTCTGGACCGCGAAGGTCGATTATCGGCCGGTTTCTGCTGGTCGAGATGAAATTTTGAGAGTCCGTTATGAAGAGGCTAAGCCGGCTTTCGTGCTGCGCGTCGATAGACGGAAGGGTGTCCGCAAAGAACGCTTTAATCAACAGCGAGTTTCTCTTTATTAACCGTCGTGACTCAAATCATACGCGCTTACTTCGACGTACGTCGTACATGAAATAAATACTCACGAATAACACGGATATCTGTAGAACCATGAGTATTTCGACCCACCCCAGCGTGCTAAACAACCAGACTTCATCGGCGATTGTAGGCTCCCTGTCGTGAAGCCGCACCCACAGGTCCGCGTAGCCGACGGCAGCCGAACCAGACAGGGTCGCGCCAATTATGTAGAGACCCGTCACTGCTGCGCATTGGAATCGAGATAAATCTTTACCGACGAAATACGCGACCGTCAGATAAGCAAACGTGAACGAGATTATCATCGTTATATAGCTACCGGAGGCGGAACCGATAGCAGTTAACGTCTCTAGCGTTTCAGCTTCACTCATTAGCGCCTCTTATGCGTTCTCATATCGAAGTCCAGCCGCCGCGCGCCGGCTCGTGATATCAGAACAGGAAATGCGTTTGCGGACAAATAGGCGGCGCCGTCTAGCCCCAATCAGGAGTCCGAACTCCGTCCTTAACGAAGTCGCTTCGTATAAACGCACCGTGTACAGGCCAAGGTATGAACGTCAGCTCATGGCCGGTTTCCGCCGAAGTACGACTCGCTATTGAACGTCTGCAGTTGGAAAAAGCCGACACTGGGCCGTTGATACGTCAAATGGAGCAAGGTCCACCGGCAGGCCCTCATCTGCCTCTTGTAACACCGCTACTGTGCGGCACCACCGCACCTAGTGCGAGCTTCGTTGCCCCAGCTCATTCATAGAAAACGTGTCGCTAGTCTCGATGTTCGCGATAAACTCCGACGAGAA
>Ga0315338_1000214_pt1 | contig 201457 bp, 160 predicted proteins | sample ASW8metaG_FD_204518 | JGI IMG/M metagenome (GOLD analysis project Ga0315338, IMG submission 204518) | Ammonia-oxidizing marine archaeal communities from Monterey Bay, California, United States - ASW #8 | ecosystem: Environmental > Aquatic > Marine > Coastal | place: USA: California | collected...
CGCCGGCGATTGTGGCGCTCAGGACTGACGAAACGCCCTCGATCCGATCTTTCAGGTCGCGAGCCAACTTCAGCAAAGCGCGCTCGGGAACGCTGCCGGAAAGAGTGACCACAACAACAGGGAATAGACTGAAGTTGACCTCGATAACCTCAGGTTCGTCCGTTTCGCTGGGCAGTTCCGGTTTCGCCAAATCAACCTTCTCGCGCACATCGTCCAAAGCCACGTCCGCGTCGAAGCCGGCTTCAAACTCCAAGGTCACGTTGGCGCCGCCCTCAAAACCTGACGCCCGCATCTCCTTGATACCCTCTATGTTCCGCAACTCCTGCTCCATGGGCCGGATCAGGAGCCGTTCGGCGTCTTCAGGGGAGATGCCTTCGTGGCTCATGGAGACGTAAATGATGGGGATATTGATATCCGGATCGGCCTCCTTGGGAATTTCGATGTAGGCAATGGTGCCGCAGACGAGGATCAGAAACAGCGTCGAGAGGACGGTCCGCGCGTGCGTCAGCGCCGCATCAATGAGTGCGCTCATGACGGAGACGGATCGGCGGATGCGTCAGTTGATTGGGAAACACCAGCGGGCTGATCGGGGGCCACGCGCACCAATTGCCCGTCGCGGACATATTCCTGGCCCACGGTAATCAACCTGATCTTCGTCGGCAGCCCCGCCAGCCAAATTCCTTCGGACATGTCGGCGACAATGCTGACCGGGTAGAAGCGAACCCGGTCTTCACCATCCACGACCTTGACGCCGATGGCACCGGCGTCATCCAGGGTCAATACCGCAGGCGACACTAAGTGTGCCAATTCTTCACCGGCCGGCAAGCGGACTTCCGCAGTCAGTCCCTCGGGAATCGAGCCCTCCGGGTTATCGGCCCAGACATCGACCCGGAAGGTTCGGGTTGATTCTGAGCCAATCTTCGAGATATAGCGGACCACACCCTTGATTTCGTGACCATTGGCGAGCCGAGCCGTGGCCGGTCCACCCAGATGAATTTGAGTAACGTTTCGCTCCGAGACCTGACCGACGATGCGGATCGGGTGTAAGTTAACGATTCCCGCCACCGTATCGCCGACACCAATGTACTCGCCAATGCTGAGCGGCAGTGAATCGACAAAGCCGTCCATGGGCGCGCGGACTTTGGTACGCCGGATGTCGAGTTCTATGGCTTCAAGTTCGGCGCGGGCGCGCGCCAAATCGGCCCATTCCTCGGCCAACTTGACCTTGGATTGGAACTGTTGCTGCGAGAGTTGCTTGGCGGCGTTATAGGCGATCTCCTGATACTCCAGCTTTGCCTTTGCCTCAGCCAGACGCATCTCGCGGTCGTCCATGGCCAGACGCAGGATCACAGTTCCCTTTTTCACCCAAGCGCCCTTTTTGACGGCTCGGGTGACGATCTTACCCACGGTTTCCGCGGCAATATCCACTTGCTTGATGGCCTCGGTACGCCCAAACAAAACAACCGTCTTGGCCTTCAGGCGCGCTTCAAGGGAGGCCACACGGACCACCGGAACCGACACTTTCGGGGCCGCTGCCTGTCCGGCTTCAACAGGGCTCGGCTCGTTACCGGTAACGACACCGGATGCAATCCAAAGGGTCGATCCGACGGCGAGAGCGGCGGCGATGAGATATGAGGATTTGAACCTCATGGATAAACATTCTCCGGCATCTCGCCGAAGCCTTCTTTAGTCATCAACAAAATGTGCGGCCAAGACGAAACAGCAATCTTTGATCTCGGGCTTTATCTATGCCCATGGCCCCTTAGGCGCAACGTTTATGTCCTTGTCGGATGCTGCACAATACATACTGTAGAGGGTCAGCCATGCACGGTCCGCATACCCACTTTGACCCGAATGGTTCTCGGCGACAGCGGCAATCCGATTGGCGAGAATGTTATGGGAGACGACATGATGAACAATTCGGCACCAATCCGCCAAGGCGGGTGTTTATGTGGCGCGATCAGGTATCGGATTTCAGGGCCCATCCGAAATGTCGTTAATTGCCATTGCGGCCAATGTGTCCGAACCCATGGCGAATATGCCGCCTATTCGAATGCAGCGACTGCAGATATGGACCTGACCGGGGCGGACGCAATTACCTGGTATCAATCAAGCGCGGAGGCACGGCGCGGGTTCTGCAAACATTGCGGCTCGCAGTTATTTTGGGATCTCGAAGACAGCGGTCGCATGGCTGTCGCCGCCGGAACCTTCGACCAGCCGAGCGGTCTTAGGACTGTTGGGCATATCTACATGGACGATAAGCCGGATTATTATGAGATCAACGACGACCTGCCAAAGTTCCCCGGCACGTCGGATGGAGATATCGACGGCGATCAGTCGCTATAGCTCACACCCACGGGCAGTTCGAATTTCGGTCGCCAAAGGTGCCACCGGTCGCATAGCGGTCGTAGGCAAAAGGCTTTAGCTCCTCGGGCATATTGCCCGACGTCAACATCCTGGCGGCAAGCTTGCCGACACCAAGCATTTTGTAGCCATGGTTGGAATCGGCGATCATAAACACGTTCGGCAGCACCCAGTCGAAGATCGGTACGTTGTCCGGCGTGAAAGCGCCGATGCCGCCGTTGCGGCGTTCACGGAAATCCCTACGGCACCCCTCGAACCGCCCCATCAATTGCGCCAGCGCCGACGAGAAATAATCGTTGAACTCGGGCTCGGCCTGGTATTCGTCGTTGGCGTGACCATAGGGATCGACGGTCGCCTCGGGTCCCAATTTGATGGGAATAGTGCCGCCCTGGACTCCGGGCCTGTCCATGCGCTCCGAGCCGTTGCGCCAGTAGACATAAAGATGATCGGCCATTTCCTCACCGGTTTCCTGGTTGACGACCGGGGTGTTCATCAGTTCCACATGCAGCACCGGCGGATCGAGATCGTTCGAATCCCGGTAGTTTGGCTCGTGGTAGACCTCGCCCTCCAACAAGCGCCAATAGGTCCACATATCCTGATCCTTGGCGACATGGCCGTCGGGATAGGTGATATCCAGGGTTGCCGACCCGCCCAGCATCTCCCAATGCTTCGGAGTCCAGGCACCTAAGCCGATGACCACTGCATCGCAGGTAATATCGCCCTGATCGGTCATTACTTTCGAGACTTGTCCGCCGTTCACATCGTAGCCGGTGACCTCAACGCCCCAATGACATTGGACGCCCAGTTGCTCACACTTGCGGGCCATTCCCGTGGTTGATTGATATGTTCCAGCGTAGCCGCTGACTTTTTCATGCAGGGCGACGCCAACGTTTTCGGTCTTGAAATCCGGTAGGATGGACTTGAGGAACTTGTCGGCGTCTTTCCCATGATAGACATCAGAGTGATAGTCGACTGCATTCTGACTGCGGCACATCTTGTCGTAGTCATCTGACTGGTTCTCTTCGCCGCACGAGATGTAGCCGACCTGCTGAAAGCCGAGCGCCACCGGGTCCGACATCCACACATCCACTGAATGGCGCAGGATCGCGTGCAAGGGTTCGGTCATATAAAAGTTGCGCACGCAGCCACAGGCAATGCCGCTGGCACCGGCGCCGGGACCGGTCTTGTCCAACAATACGACATCGGAGCCGCGCCCCTTTCCCGTGACCTCCAGTTCCTGGGCCAGGTGCCAAGCCGTACTCAAGCCATGTACACCAGCCCCGATAACAACGTATGTGGCAGACGAAGGAAGCGCGCCCATCAGTGATCTCCCGACAACAATAAATGCAATCCAATAGCTTTAGACCTTTTGCTACTGTAAGCAACCCTAATGAACTTAAGAAATAGGATGAGCGGAATCGCCATGCCCATCGCCGCGCTGCCCATGTACGACCTACCGGAAATTACCGCGGTGACGGATGCTTGGTGGCGCGGTTTGGCCGGGCATCTACGCCGGGTCGGCATATCAGATGTGCCTAACCGACTTGAGCGGGAAACGGACCGTAATATTGTCTGGACCGATCCCACCTTGATGATTGCGCAAACCTGCGGGTACCCCTTGACTCACGCCCTGGCCGGCAAAGTCCGCTTGGCCGCAGCGCCGAAGTATGATGCTCCGGGATGCCAAGGCGCCATGTATCGCAGCCTGATCGTGGTCAACGCTCAATGCGACGCTGCTGAAATGGCCGACCTTCGTGGCCAGCGGGCGGCGATCAATGGCACCGCCTCCCAATCCGGATTTAACGTCCTGCGATCAACAATCGCGCCGCTGGCTGAAAACGGCCGGTTTTTCTCCGAAGTGATCGCCAGCGGCATGCACCGAGCCAGTCTCGGTATGGTCGCCGCCGGAGCGGCCGACGTCTGCGCCGTCGATTGCGTTACCCACGCCCTGCTCGCCAGGCACGCACCGGAGGCCCTTGGGGGTACACGCATTCTTACGGAGACGGAAGCCGCACCCAGCCTGCCGTATATAACGGCCGGGACTGTTTCCGATGATGATCTGGAGCGGTTACGGCAAGGGCTGGCGGCGGCCGCTGCTGACCCGGCACTTGCGGATGTCCGGGCAGAATTGCTGATTTCCGATTTCGAATTATTGGCTGATGACGCCTACGACGTGATCATTGATATGGAAATGCGAGCCGAGGCCGTTGGCGGCCCTGGTCTTATTTAACGACCAGTACCGGGCATTTGGCCAGCACTTCCACACGGTGCGAAACGCCGCCGCGGAGCATTCCCTCGACGTCACCCATGCCGCGTGAGCCAATAACGATCAAATCGGCTTTAAGCGTTTCAGCGCGGGCAACAATGGTGCGGGCAATCGGGCCTTCATCGGTCTCAATCTCGACGTCATTCAGGCCTGTCGACCGCGCAGTATCCAAGGCGCCGGCGAGGAGATGCTGAGCCCCCCTCTTGAGCAAGTCCGCGTCGATTGTCGCCATGTGCTCCGACTTGGCGAATTCTTTCAGGCTATCGGGCAGGTTATAAGGTTTGACGACGTGATAGAGCAGAACCTTCGCGCCGACCCCCTTGGCTATTTCCGCGCCATATTCCACGGCCTTTAGGGTATGTCTGGAACCGTCAACGGCAATCAGGATGTTACTGATCATGCCAAAAATCCTTACTTGGTTGTGTTCTCAATTCAATGCGGTTTAGCCGCCTTGTCGCCGTCCGGCGCTGCCTTCTCAAAACCATGCAAAACTTGCTGAGGCGCGTTCTCCGCTTCGAGAATTTCTTCCATGGAGCGATGACACGCGATGAAATGACCCGGCGTCGGCTCGTGTATCGGTGCTGTATCTGCATCACAGGTGCCGTCAATCGCCACCGGGCATCGGTTGAAGAACGGACAGCCCGTATCCGTAATCTCTACACCTCTGGCGATGCCGACCGCCATTTCGCGTTTCTGCATGGTGTCTTCAAGCCAGCCAATGCGCATCTCCGGCACGGAGCTAATCAGTAACCGCGTATAGGGGTGGTAGGGCGGCGTCAGGACCTCATCGACCGGGCCCTGTTCGACCACCCGGCCAGCATAGAGAACGACGATTTCGTCAGCAAACGAAGCAACCGTCGACAGATCGTGACTGATAAACACAAACGAGACGCCGGTCTGATCGCGCAGACGCTTGAGCAGCGTGATCACATTTGCGCCGACGATACTATCGAGGGCCGACGTTACTTCGTCACACAGCACCACTTCAGGATTCGCTGCCAGTGCTCTGGCCAAATTGACCCGCTGCTTTTGGCCGCCGGACAGTTCCGAGGGAAGGCGGTTCTCAAACTCGATCGGCAGCTCCACCAATTGCAACAGTTCGGCGACTTTTTGGCGCCGCTCCTTGCCTGTGAAGCCCTGGTAGAACTCCAACGGCCGGCCCAGTAACTCGCCAATTTGATGTTTGGGATTGAGCGCGGTGTCCGCCATCTGGTAGACGAACTGAACTTTCTGCAACTCCGCGCGCGAGCGATTCCTCAAATCAGGTTCAAGATCCTTGCCATCAAGAATGACAGAGCCTTTCGCCGCCGGTAACAGGCCGGCCATGACCCTTGCCAACGTCGACTTACCGCAACCGGATTCGCCGATCACGCCAACCACGTGGCCATTCTTCACGGACACGTCGATGTCCCGCAAAACCGTGATTGCCGGTTTGCCGTCGACAATGCCGCCGTATCCAGCTGTCATCTTGCTGACCTGAAGGTTATCCACATCACGGTGATGCTCGTCGCCCAACTCATCGCCCATCCCCGCCGTCGGCGACGGCCTAACTGCGGCCATCAGACGATTTGTATAGGGATGCTCCGGGTGATTGATGATTTTATCGACAGAACCCTGTTCCTGCACTTCACCGGAATAAAGCACGACAATATGGTCCGCGACTTGGGCGACGACGGCGAGATCGTGGGTCACGTAAATTGCCGCCGAGCCTTCTTCGCGAATGACCTTCTTGAACGCCTTGAGCACTTCGATTTGTGTCGTCACATCAAGCGCCGTCGTTGGCTCATCAAGCACCAGCAGATCCGGATGCGGGACCAGCGCCATGGCCGCCATCAGCCGCTGCAGCTGTCCACCGGAAACCTGATGCGGGTAGCGCCGGCCGAGTCGGTCCGGATCGGGAAGTTCCAACGCATGGTAAAGAGCCGTCGCCCGCCGATCAGCTTCCTCCTGGGTCAGGAGGCCATGCAAGACAGCGGATTCCGTGACCTGCTCACCGATGGTGATCGCCGGATTGAAGGTCGCCGCTGCGCTTTGTGCCAGATAAGCAACTTTGTGGCCGCGTAAATCACGCTGCTCGAGTGGCGGCATGGTTAACACGTCCTTGCCGTGCAAGCGGGCTTCGCCGCCGCTGAACTCCAGGCCCGGCTTGCAATAGGCGAGCGAGGCCAGCGAAATCGTTGTTTTGCCCGAACCCGACTCGCCGATCAAGGCGACGACCTCGCCGGCCTTTACATCGAAACTGACCCCTTTGACAATCGGTATCGGCGTCCCATCTTCTTTGCGCGCCTGGATCTTTAGATCTCTAACTTCGAAAAGTTCACTCATGATCAGATCATCTTCTTGGCCAGGCTACCGCCGGACTTCGCTGAAACATCGTCAACGATCAGGTTGATGGAAATGGTGAAGCTGGCAATGGCCAGCGCCGGCCAAACAGCGGCGTAGGAGCCGTATCCAAGACCTTCGAGGTTCTGGCGCACCATACTGCCCCAGTCTGCCATGGGCGGCTGGATACCAAGTCCGAGAAAGCTCAAGCTGGAAATGAACAGAACGACAAACACCAACCGGAGGCCAAAATCGGTGGCCAAGGGCATGGCAGCATTCGGCAACACCTCGCGCGAGATAATCCACCACAGGCTTTCCCCGCGCGCCTGGGCTGATTCGACAAAATCCATGACCATGATGTCCTGGCCAAGTGCGCGCGCGATCCGGAACACACTGGAGGCGTAAATCAAAGACGCCGTAAGGATTAAGATGGGTATAGACGTGCCGAGCGCGACCACGATCAACAATCCCAGCATAATCGTTGGCAGGGACAATATTGCGTCATTAAACCGGCTGCAGGCCATGTCCACCCATCCCTTGGCCACCGCCGCGGCTATCCCAGCCGTTACACCAAGTACATAGGCCAGCAGGGTGGCGACAAAGGAAATTCCGATGGTCGTCCGCGCGCCCCACAAGACACGCGACAGGATATCCCGTTCGAGATAATCCGTTCCCAGCCAATAAGTGCCATCCGGTGGCAAGTAGCTGTCGTCTGCGATAATATCGGCTTCGTGGAACGGCGCCACGAACGGGCCGGCGAAAGCCATGATGATCCAGAATACAACGATCGTGACCCCGAGCTTACCGACCCACGACAGTTTCAATCGTTGCTTCGGTGGCGCATCCGGAAGTTCGTCATAGATCGTCTTTCCGGGCTCTTGATCAGCTTTTGAATTTTCAGTGGTTTCAGCCATGATTCACGCGCCTATTTCGGATTTCTTAAACGTGGGTTCGACAGGATCGCCGCGATATCTGCAAGGATGATCAAGATGACGTAGGTGCCGCAGAATATCATGCCACAGGCCTGGACCAGCGGCAGATCGCGCGTCTGCACCCCGTCAATCATCAATTTGGCCAGCCCCGGATAGGCAAAGATCGTTTCCACGATGACCACGCCGGAAACGAGGTAGGCCAGGTTCAAGGCGACCACGTTGACGATCGGACCAATGGCGTTGAAAAACGCGTGGCGCAGGATAATTCGTTTTCGCGGCACGCCTTTTAGAATGGCCATTTCAATGTATGGCGAATTCATGACATTCAAAATACCGGCCCGGGTCATCCGGATCATCTGCGCTGACACAACGATGATCAGGGTTATCAGCGGCATGGCGAGCCCGCGCACTGTTTTGAGGAAACTGTCTTCCGGAGACACATGGGCAATCGCCGGCAACCAATGCAGTTCCACCGCCAGAATCAACACCATGAACGTGGCAATGAAAAACTCGGGCACCGAGATCAGGCTCAATGTGCCGAAGGTCAAAATGCGGTCGATCCACGTCCCTGGGTACATGGCCGCCAGCAGTCCAAGGACGACCGACAAGGGGACGGAAATGATCGCGACAATTGCCGCAAGTTTCATGGTGTTGGCAAGGCGTCCGTCAATGAGGCTCGATATTGACGCACCGCCGGCCTTCGATATGCCCAGATCGCCGCTCACCATGCCGGCAAGCCATGAGAAATACTGAACGTAAAGTGGTTGATCCAGTCCACGCTCGGCGCGATAGGCGGCCAGGGATTCCGGCGTTGCGGCCTGCCCAAGGACAATCTCGGCCACGTCACCGGGAAGGATCGATGTTCCGATAAATACCAGAACGGACACCACCCACAAGGTGACGATGCCGATCCAAAAACGTTGTATGACCATGCGTTGCATGCGTTCGTGCCTCCTACCCCGTTGTTACGGGCACGCTAACCCGCTCTTGCACTTCGGTGGCAAGTTATTAATCCGCCGACCTGAACATCAGGCCGGCGGATTTTCATTATTTTATCTAGGCGTCCGTCAACCAGGCAAACTCTGGCCATTCGTATCCGCCGAGGGAACCAAGCGGCATGCGGCCGATACCTTCGACCTTGTCGGATTTGGCGTCGACGTAGTTGCGGTGGGCCGGAATGACCATGCCGCATTCCTCGTGGATAAGCGTCTGCATGGCGCAGTAGATCTCGTGGCGTTTCGCCGGGTCGGTTGCCGAGCGGGCATCGACCAGCCATTTGCCAATGCGCTCGTCGGCCCACAACGTGTCGTTCCACGGCGCGTCAGGCGCAAAGGCGATATTGAGCATGACGTTGGCCGTCGGACGCATGTTCCAAGTCACGACATTCATCGGCGTCTTCATCCACACCGCACCCCAGTATCCGTCGTTCGGCACTTTCTTGATGCTCAGATCAAGTCCGATTTTCTGGGCTTCGCGCTGGGCCAGCAGGCAGATATCAGTCATTCCCGGGCCAACTTCGGCGACATTCAACTCAGCCGCGGTGATGCCTGATTTCTTCAAGTGGAACTTGGCCTTGTCGAGATCATGGGGACGCAACGGTAATTCTGCGCAATGGTCAGCGCCGTACGCAATATTGATCGGGTGATCATTGCCCGGCGTGCCTTGGCCCTTGAGGATCGATTTGACGACCTTCTTGCGGCGCTGAATGTACTTCATGGCCAGAACGAAATCCCGGTTATTGCCCGGGGACGTGTTGGTCATGCAGCAAATACCCAAGTAAGCCCCGGAAGGAACAGACCAGACGCCAACTCCCGGAGTTCCCTCGACCTGCTTGATGGCCTTGGGATCAAGCGCCTGCATCAAATTGATGTCACCTGACAACAGCGCGCTGGTCCGGGCCACCTTGTCGGTGATAGCGAAAATCTCGATCTCGTCGGCATTCGCACCCTCGCGCCAATAGTGTTCATTGCGCTCGTGAAGCGACCGCACACCGGGCTTGAACTCCTTCAGCTTAAACGGCCCCGTGCCGGTAGGATTCTGGAAGTCGCTCGTGCCGTCCTTGATCATTTTGAACTGGGGTGTACCAAGGATCACGGGAAGATCAGCATTTGGTCCCTGCATGATCGCCTTAACCGTATGGCTATCAACTTTCTTCCACTCTTTGACGTCCGCCACCAGCGACTTCGCCGTCGATGTGGATTTCTCGCCGTAATGGCGGCCCATGGTGTAAAGCACGTCATCAGCCGTAAACGCGCTGCCGTCATGGAATTTCACATTCTTGCGCAGTTTAAATGTCCATTCCGTATTGTTGCTGTTGGATGAATATTCTTCGGCCAGTTCCGGCCGCGTAGAAATATCGTCATTGATCTGGCAAAGGCTGTTGTAGTGAGCACGGCTACGCGTGTAGTCGATCGTCGACGTGTTGAGTCCCGGATCGAGCGTATCCGACGGGCCGTGCAAATCCGACGCGAATTTAAGCTTGCCGCCCTTTTTCGGCGTCGCGGCGAAAGCTTTCTCCGCCGAGGTAACGATGGAACCCGCGACGGCGATCGTCGCGCCGCTCGCCGTCAACCAAGTCATCATCTCACGACGTGATACGCCGCGGCGCAATCCCGTCGTAAGGACGTCACGGTCAGCCTGTGTAAGGTTATCGATTGTCGGTAGAGTGTCTTTTGATTTTTTCACGGTACTTTCTCCCTTGGATTTCCGATTTCATTACATTTTGTGGCCCCGTGAATAGGTGGACCGATGTTAAGTACATATTCGTCAAACATCTCCTGCGGCGACAATAAGGGCAGCGCTAGAATCGTGATGGATTCTTCTAGTCGTGGATAATCTCCCCAGATCACCAAGCCCTGTTCACAAATATACTTATCGTCGATTTTATGTTTATATCCGGCAACCAAAGGCACCGGATTTCGACGCTTAATATCGACTATACGACCTAACCACTAAATGCGATAGACTATTCTTGGAAACCCGATTGGCGGTTGCGGGTTCAACTCCACATCCGTTTGCCTTCGGGATCGAATATGGGTTCGTCCTGGATCACCGCCGGGCATTTATCGCCGAGAATTTCGATGGCAAGGCCCGTGCTCTCGGCAGTCAATGCCGCCGGCACATAACCCAGCGCCACGGATTTGCCGACGTGATGGGCATAGCCCCCGGAAGTAATCCAGCCAACCACCTCATCGTCCTGCCAAATAGGCTCGTCGCCAACCACATCTGCGCCGGACACCTCAACCGTCAACGTCACCAGCCGCCGTTCGGGGCCATCCGCTAACTCCCGGGCCGCCGCCTCACGACCAATGAAGTCGTTCTTCGAGAGATCAACGAAACGATGCAACCCGGCTTCGAAGGGGCCGTAAATGGGCCGGAATTCCGTTGCCCAGCTACCGAAACCCTTTTCCAACCTGAGCGAATTGAGGGCGCGGCCGCCAAACAACCGTAATCCGAATTCGTCTCCGGCCTCTATGAGTAGATCGAACATCTCCAGTTCGTGGTCCGCCGCAACCCAAATCTCATAACCGAAGTCGCCGGTGAAGGTGATGCGTCCGACCAGGGCCGGAACGGAACCGACGGCCATTTGTTTGATCGACATGAACGGGAAAGAAGCTTTCGACAAATCCTCGTCAGTGAGTTTCGCAAGCACGTCCCGGGCTTTCGGTCCGGCAATAGACAGCCCTGTCAAATCCAACCCCAGGGCCTTGATGGAAACACCAGACTCCGGCAAGTGCGCCTGGAACCAACGCATGTGGTAATTCTCGGCGATGCCGGAACCGAAGATACGAAAATCCCCGTCGGCCAGTTTGGCCACCGTGAAGTCGCCAATCAGCTTGCCTTCAGGATTGAGCATGGGCGACAGCACGATGCGGCCCGTCCGCGGTGTCTTGTTGGCCAGCATGCGGCCAATCCAGGCCTCCGCATCGGGACCGGTGACCTCATATTTGGCGAAGTTGGCAATTTCGATCATGCCGACGCCGCTACGTACCGCATCGCATTCCTCTTTGACGTGATCGAAGGCGTTTGAGCGCCGGAACGTCGGCGTCTCGTACGGGTCCATGCCCTCGGGCGCGAACCAAAGCGCGTGCTCCATGCCATAAGACGCACCAAACACCGCATTGCGCTCGCGGAGCCGGTCATGGATAGGCGTTTTTCGCAATGGCCGGGCAGCAGGGAGTTCCTCGTTGGGATAAGTGATGGAAAACCGGCGGGAATAGTTCTCGCGAACCTTGGCGTTGGTGTAAGCCATATCGGCCCATTCCCCGTACCGGGACACATCCATGCCCCAAACATCGAAACCCGGATCGCCGTTGACCATCCAATTTGACAGCGCCAGGCCAACGCCGCCACCTTGGCTGAAGCCGGCCATGATTGCGGCGGCGCACCAATAGTTTGGCAAGCCGCGCACCGGCCCGACCAGGGGATTGCCGTCCGGCGCGAAGGTAAACGGTCCATTGATGATCTGCTTGATGCCGGCCCGTTCGAACGCCGGATAATGGGAGAAGCCGACTTCAAGAGACGGCGCGATGCGGTCCAAGTCAGGCTGCAGTAATTCATGCCCAAAATCCCACGGCGTCTCCTTTTCCGACCACGGAACGCCGGCTTTCTCATAGGTCCCCATGAGCATGCCGCGCCCTTCCTGGCGCATATAGATCTCACCCTCGAAATCGATGCAGTGTAGGACTTCCTCGCCGGACTCGATGATCTCCACCACCTCGGGCATTTCCTCGGTCAGGATATACATGTGCTCCATGGCCAGCAAAGGCAGCTCGAGCCCGACCATGCGCCCCACTTCCCGCGCCCACAGACCGCCCGCGTTAACCACGTGGTCGGCATGGATGTTGCCTTTGTTGGTAATGACGTCCCACGTCGCGTCCGGCCGCTGGGTGAGGTCTTCGACCTTTGTGTGGCGGTAGACCTCGGCGCCGCCGACGCGGGCCGCCTTGGCGTAGGCGTGGGTCGTCCCCGATGGATCAAGATGGCCCTCATCGGGATTGTAGAGAGCCCCCTTGAAGTAGCTCTTATCCATCAACGGAAAATGCTCGGCCGCTTCGTCGACGGAAATGACTTCCATCTCGAGTCCCAGGTAGCGCGACCGCGCCTTGGCCATGCGCAGGAAGTCCATACGCTCGTCGGTACCGGCCATCATCACGCCACCGGTCATGTGGATGCTGCACGACTGACCTGAGATTTCCTCGATTTCTTTATAAAGCTCAATCGTATAGCGCTGCAGCTTCGCCACGTTGGGATCGCCGTTGAGGGTGTGGAAGCCGCCGGCCGCGTGCCAAGTTGAGCCCGACGTCAACTCGTCGCGCTCAATCAGGACAACCTCTTTCCAACCCAATTTGGTGAGATGGTAGAGAACGCTGCAACCGACGACGCCGCCGCCGATCACCGCTACCTGGGCATGCTCTTTCATTCTGGCTGTTCCGTTTCGCTCAAAGGATATCCGATGACGCGCCGTGCTTATCCTCACTATCGCGCACCGTAAGCAAGGTCAATGCGGAACGCTGCCGTGATCACGCCGGACACGGTCGCGCGCAAGATAGACATGGCCGCTTGACGCTGCCAATGGAAGGGGATTAGTTAGCGACAGAAAGAGGCTCCAAAGAGGGTCTTAAATTCACCGGGCGGATAACAAAACTTAATGAACAAGTACTCCATCTTTAGCCTTGTCCGTAATGCGATGGGCTATCATCGCGATTGGGAGCGCGCGTGGCGCAGCCCGGAGCCGAAGGACTCCTATGATGTTATCATCATCGGCGGCGGCGGCCATGGACTGGCAACGGCATATTACTTGGCCAAGGAACACGGCATCACCAACGTCGCCGTCCTTGAGAAAGGCTGGATCGGCGGCGGCAATACTGGCCGCAACACCACCATCATCCGCTCTAACTACCTGTGGGATGAAAGTGCCGCCATCTATGAGAAGGCGCTGCAGCTCTACGAAGGCCTGAGCCAGGAATTGAACTACAACATCATGCTCAGCCAGCGCGGCGTCATGAACCTGGCCCACAACCTCCATGACATGCGCGAGCTCAGCCGCCGGGTTAACGCCAACCGCCTTAACGGCGTCGATTCCGAAATTCTCACGCCGGCGCAAGTCAGCGAAATGGTGCCGATCCTCAACACGTCCATTGACGCCCGCTATCCGGTGCTCGGCGCATCGCTGCAACGGCGCGGCGGCGTTGCCCGCCACGACGCCGTCGCCTGGGGTTTCGCCCGCGCCGCCGACAACCGCGGCGTGGATATCATCCAGAACTGCGAGGTGACAGGAATTCAGCGTGATGGCGGAGGTGTAACCGGTGTCGAGACCACGCGCGGTACAATACGTGCGCCAAAAGTGGCCCTCGCCGTTGCCGGCCATACCAGCATGCTGGCCAACATGGCCGGCATCCGCCTGCCGGTCAGCAGCTTTCCCCTGCAGGCCTTGGTTTCCGAGCCGATCAAGCCGATTATTGATTGTGTCGTCATGTCAGCCGCCGTTCACGTCTACGTATCTCAATCCGACAAAGGCGAACTGGTGCTCGGCGCCGGCGTTGACGGCCTGACCGGCTATACCCAGCGCGGCAGCTTTCACATCATCGAGGACCAGATTTCGTCGCTCTGCGAACTGTTTCCCATCTTCAGCCGCTTGCGCATGATGCGTCAGTGGGGCGGCATCGTCGATACCTGTCCCGACGCCAGCCCGATCATCTCCAAAACGCCGGTCGGCGGTCTCTATATCAACGGCGGCTGGGGGACCGGCGGCTTCAAGTCGACGCCGGGATCCGGCTGGGTTTATGCCCATACCATTGCCCGCGACGAGCCGCACGAACTGAATGCGCCTTTCGCCCTCGACCGTTTCGTTTCCGGCGCGCTGATAGATGAGCACGGCGCCGCCGCCGTGGCGCATTAGAGGTGAATGTCCAGCCATGCTGTTAATTCCATGCCCCTGGTGCGGTAATCGTGAGGAAGCCGAGTTCCATTCCGGCGGCGAAGCCCACATTGAGCGGCCCAAGGATCCGGATAAACTTTCCGACGAAGAATGGGCCGACTATCTGTTCATGCGGCAGAACACCAAGGGCGTTTATCTTGAGCGATGGGTTCATCAGCACGGTTGCCGCCGCTGGTTCAACCTGGCACGCAATACAGCGACCAATCAAATCATCGGCGCCTACAAAATGGCTGAGAAGCCACCCAAGGGAGCCCGCTGATGGCACAGAACCATCGTTTAGCCCAGGGTGGGCGGGTGCAACGTGACACTCCCGTCAATTTCCACTTCAACGGCCGCCGTTATCAGGGATACCAGGGCGATACGCTGGCTTCGGCCCTATTCGCCAACGGCGTCAAATTGATCGGCCGCAGTTTCAAATATCACCGGCCGCGCGGCATCATCGCCGCCGGCTCCGAAGAGCCCAACGGGATCGTCCAGCTCGAGGTCGGCGACCGCACCTTGCCAGATATTCAAGCCACCCGCATTGAGCTCTATGAAGGGCTGAACGCGGAAAGTGTCAATTGCTGGCCGAGCCCGGAATTTGATCTGATGGCGGTCAACAGTTGGTTCCACCGCTTCCTTCCGGCTGGCTTTTACTACAAGACGTTCATGTGGCCGGTGTCGGGGTGGAAAGTCTACGAATACTTCATCCGCCGCGCCGCCGGGCTCGGCAAGTCGCCAAACGAGCCCGACCCGGACCACTACGACCGCATGAACGCGCACTGCGATGTGCTTGTTGTCGGCGGCGGGCCGGCGGGATTGTCGGCGGCATTGGCCGCCGGCCGCGCCGGCGCCCGTGTCATTTTGGCAGATGAACAACCTGATTTGGGTGGCGCGCTGCTCGGCGAACGCTTTGACATTGGCGGCAAACCGGCCGCCGCCTGGATCGCCGCCGCCGAAGCCGAGTTGGCCGAACTGGACGAGGTCACGGTGCTGCGCCGAACCACGGCATTCGGCCACTACGACCACAATTTCGTCGGCATGATCGAGACGCGCACGGCCAAGCTCTCCGACGGCGACGGCATTTCCCGGCAGCGCCTGTGGCGCGTTCGTGCCGGTCAGGTTGTCCTGTGTACCGGCGCTATCGAACGGCCGCTGATATTTTCCGACAACGACCGCCCCGGCGTCATGCTGGCCGGCGCTGTACGCACCTACGTCAATCGCTACGGCGTCACGCCAGGCCACCGCGCCGCGATCTTCACCAACAATGATGACGCCTACCGCACCGCCATCGACCTGCATGAAGCGGGAGTTCGGGTCGCAGTGGTCATCGACGTGCGGCCCGATCCCGATGGGGAACTGCCGACACGCGCTGTTGAACGCGGTATCGACGTCCTCGACAATTCGGCGATCACCGGGGTCACAGGTTCTCGCGGCGTGAAGTCCATTGAAGTCATGTCTCTGAATGCGGCGGGAGACGGCGTCGTCGGTGAGCCACGCATCATCGAATGTGACGTCGTTGGATCATCGGGCGGGTGGAACCCGGTGGTGCATCTCCATTCCCATGCCGGCGGCAAGGCTGTGTTCGACGAAGAGCGTGCCATTTTCGTTCCCGGAGAAACGATCCAGGCATCTCGGACGGCTGGTGCCGCCAACGGTGAATTTGGTTTGGCGCAGTGCCTTAGCAATGGTGCAGAAGCGGGCAAATCCGCAGCGGCAGAAAGCGGTCATAAGAAGTCCAGCCGCAAAAAGCTTCCGAAGGCCAAAGACGCGGCCGAGCAACCGGCGCGTAATATTTGGGTGGTGCCGACCACCCGGCCGACCGGTCAACGCGGCAAGCATTTTCTCGATCATCAAAACGACGTCACCGCCGCCGATGTTCAACTGGCGGCGCGGGAAGGATACCGTTCGGTCGAACATGCCAAGCGTTACACCACCCTCGGCATGGCATCCGACCAGGGCAAGACCGGAAACATTCCAGGCATGGCCGTTCTTGCCGGCGCCATTGGCGCCGAAACCCTCGGCCAGGTCGGCACCACAACATTCCGGCCGCCCTATACGCCGGTCACCTTCGGCGCCATTGCCGGCGGCGATGTCGGCGCGCTGGCCGATCCCGTGCGCATGACGGCGATCCATCACTGGCACGGGCTGGCGGGATGCGAGTGGGAGGACGTCGGGCAATGGAAGCGGCCCTGGTACTATCCTAAGGCTGGCGAAACCATGCGAGATGCCGTGAACAGAGAATGCCTGGCGGCGCGAAATTCGATTGGTATCCTGGACGCATCGACCCTAGGTAAGATCGATATTCACGGACCCGACACGGCCGAGTTTCTCAACCGCATATACACTAACGCATGGTCCAAACTCGCGATCGGCAAATGCCGCTACGGATTGATGCTGGGTGAGGACGGCATGGTTATGGATGACGGCGTCACCACGCGGCTCGGTGAAAGTCATTACCTGATGACCACAACAACCGGTAATGCCGCCTCCGTGCTCGGCTGGCTAGAGGAATGGCTGCAGACGGAATGGCCCGAACTTAAGGTGTATTGTAATTCGGTCACGGAGGCTTGGGCGACCATCGCCATCTGCGGGCCCAGCGCGCGTACCCTTCTGGCCGAATTCACAGACGACATTGAACTAGACGCCGAGGCCTTCCCGTTCATGACCGTGCGCGAGGGGACGGTCGCCGGCATTCCAGCCCGGGTCTTCCGCATTAGCTTTACCGGTGAGAGCACCTATGAGATCAATGTCCCGGCCAGCTATGGCATGGCGCTGTGGACGGCATTGGTCAATGCCGGTGACAAATACGGTATTACCCCCTTCGGTACCGAGGCCATGCACGTGCTGCGAGCCGAGAAGGGTTTCATTATTGTCGGCCAGGAAACGGACGGAACGGTCACCCCCGGCGATCTCGGTATGGATTGGATCGTTTCCAAGAAAAAAGATTTCATCGGCCGCCGTTCGCTTAACCGGCCTGATTCCCTTCGCGACGACCGCAAACAATTAGTCGGCCTGCTGCCGGACAATCCAAACGACGTGCTGGTCGAGGGTGGGCAGATCACCGCCGAACGGAACCCGAGCATCCCGGCCACGATGATCGGTCACGTGACGTCTAGCTACTACTCCGCCAACCTCGGACACTCTTTTGCACTCGCGGTAATCCGTAACGGCCGTGAGCGTCACGGCGAAAAGGTTTTTGTTCCAATGCCCAGCGGAACCATCAGCGCCGAAGTCACAGGGCCCGTGTTCTTTGATCCCGAGGGGAGCCGGTTGCATGGTTGACGCATACCTTCGCCAGAGCCCCCTCGCCCACTTGCATCTCGATGCCCGAGTTGCCGGTGACGCGGGAACTGATGACGCCGGTATCATATTGGCTGAGAAAGCTCACCTAGGGCAGTTCGTTCTCCGCGGCGATGCCGGCAACAAGGCATTTCGTGATGCGGTCAAGAAGGCTCTCAAGATTGACGTTCCCCGCACGCCCAACACCGTCAACGGCACAGCCAAATCAACTCGGGTCATTTGGCAAGGGCCAGATGAATGGCTGGTTGTGACCAATCCGATTGCGGGCGCCAAGACGGGGAAGGCGTTGGTATCGGCGCTGAAGAATTTACACACCGCCGTCACTGACGTTAGCGAGAGCCGCACGGTAATTCATCTAGCCGGCGTGGAAGCGAGGAACGTCGTGATGAAAGGCTGTTCCATTGATATCCATCCGCGTGTGTTCGGCCCTGGTCAATGTGCCGAAACAACGCTCGCCCTCGCCCATGTTCTTATTCATCAGACATCACTAAACAAGACCACCGGTCATCCCGCCTACGACATATACGTTCATCGTAGCTTCGCCGAATACCTCTGGAACTGGCTTGAATATGCCGGTCGCGAGTATGGAGTCCAAGTCGTACCCGGATGATATTGTCATAGACCAGCGGCAAATTAGGCGACTTTCCCTCAAAAGAACTTGCATACACAGGTATTCCCTCTTAACGTATCGGGAATTGAGAGAACCTCGGGTTTTCTTCGAGTTCTCGGACAAATCACGCAGTGACCGTTTTAGAGTTCTGGTTTACTCACTGATCGAACGGCGAGAGTAAATCCAATTGACGAGGAGCCCATGGCAGGTCCTTCACTTACAAAAGACGACGTTGCCAAGCTGCTGGCTGACCCATCTCCGGAGTCCCGTGCCGAGGCAGCCGCGAAAATCGCCACTGATTTTGATTCCGGTTCCCTCTCTGAGGATGAACGGGGCTTGGCCGAGGAAATTTTCCGACTCATGGTTAAGGACGCTGAAGTCCGCGTTCGTGAGGCATTGGCCATCAACCTCAAGGAAAGCTTGGCACTGCCGCACGATGTGGCCACGGTCCTAGCGGCTGACGTCGATAGTGTGTCGCTGCCGGTGCTTGAATTCTCCGAAGTTCTGACTGATGAAGACTTGCTCGAAATCGTTAGTACGCAAGGATCGAGTAAGCTGACCGCCATCGCGGGGCGAGCGTCAGTATCGGAGAACCTCTCGGGCGCGCTGGTAGAATCAGGCGATGAAAACGTGGTCTCAACCCTGGTTTCAAACGAAGGAGCGCAAATTTCCGATGCGTCATTGGAGCACGCCGTCGAAAAGTTCGGCGATCATGAAAAAGTTCAGACCGCGATGGTTGAGCGGCCGAAGCTCCCGGTCACAGTGGCCGAAAAATTAGTCACGCGCGTATCCGAGCACCTCAAGGATGAATTGGCGAAACGGCATAAGCTAACGCCCACGACGGCCACCGATCTCCTGCTTCAGAGCCGCGAGAGGGCCACTGTATCGCTATCGACGGAGTCCGACGAAGGCGATGTGGTCAAATTAATTGACCAACTTCATCAAAATGAGCGTCTGACCTCGTCGATTATTCTCCGCGCACTTTGTATGGGCGATATGCGGTTCTTCGAGGCGGCATTGTCCAAACTGGGAGAAGTCCCTCTGGTCAATGCCCGGTCCCTGATCTATGACCCGGGTGCGCTTGGTCTGAAACGGCTCTATGAAAAATCCGAACTTCCAGAACAACAGTTCGTCGCTGTCCGGGCAGCCATTGATGTTGCTCAAGAGCTGGAATACGACGGCGAGTCCAACGACCGAGAACGATTCTCACGGAGGTTGATCGAGCTTGTCCTGACACAATACGACGATCTGGGCGTTGAGTTTGAGTCCAGTGATCTCGAGTACCTGCTGACGAAAATGGGTAACCTTCCGCCAGCCGCCATGGACAAGGATTAGTCACACCGTGAATCCGCAAGACTTTGAGTTTATTGCCTCCATGGTCAAGGAAAAGTCCGGCTTGGTCCTGACCGAAGACAAGGTTTATCTGCTCGACAACCGCCTCATGCCGTTGGCCCGTAATCGCAGCATCGAGGATTTGGCAGGGCTGGTCGCCAAACTGCGAACCAATGACGCGGCCCTGATCACAGAAGTCGTCGAAGCGTTGACCACAAATGAGTCGTTATTTTTTCGCGATACCCACCCTTTCGAGACCTTTCGAGACAAGATTGTTCCTGAGCTTTTGCAGTCGAACTCCGCCAGCAAGTCATTCCGAATTTGGTGCGCCGCTGCGTCTAGTGGCCAAGAGTCCTATTCTCTAATTATGACTTTGAACGAAATGGCTGCCCAGTTGCCGGGTTGGCGTTACGAACTAGTGGGTACGGACATTTCTTTGGACATCTTAGAGAAAGCAAAGTCCGGCAGGTATACGCAGTTTGAAGTACAGCGCGGCATGCCGATCACCATGTTGGTTAAGTATTTCGACAAGGAAGGCGAGCACTGGGTCTTCAAACCGGAGTTTCGCAAGTTGGCTCAGTTCAAATTCTTCAATCTTCTCGATCCATTGAGTTCATTGGGCAAATTCGATGTCGTTTTTTGCCGAAACGTTTTGATCTATTTTGACGCTGAAACCAAAAAGAAGATACTTGAGCAAATTGCCGACATGTTACCAGACCATGGAAAGTTGTTCCTGGGCGGCGCGGAAACCGTGATCGGCATCACGGACCGGTTCACCACCGTACCCGGCTGTCGCGGCGTCTACCAAAAGACCGGCTAAGCACGGCCTACCTTTTTTTCTTTCCCTTCGCGCGGCCACGCATGGCGGTCACGCCGGCCACCCCGGCGATCAGAATAAACACGCCGCCGCCGATGACCCATAGTCCCATACCGCCCATGGCTCCCGACAAGTCGGCAATTATCTGGTCAATGAAGGAGAGCTCCGGCTCGGCGACCGGCGCATAACCCATGGGATATCCCTTGCCGGGCGGCGGCTTGCGGTAGACCTGCTGATTTAGGCAAAGCCGACCTATAGTGCTGGCGTCCCCCAGCCGGAGTGTCGGCACGGAAACGATGGACTGGCGGCCCGAACTAGGCCGGTAATAAATCTGGATGTCGGGGAGCCCTTCCGACTTTAGGATGAACCCGACATTCTCGACATTTCCGTCATTGTCCTCGTCGAGCGTGAACACCTTTTTTAACCAGTACCACTTCCCGGAATATTGGTGCAGGCCTGCGGGCCAAACGGACGTCAGGTCGGTAACACATGCAGAGGTTTGGGCCACGCCTTTGGCTTTTGATCCTCTCGGCGCCGCCGCATCCAGAGCAGCCGCTTCGATTGCCGCCCGCTCCGCCTCCGAAGCGGCCGCTGCAGCGGCCGCCCTGGCTTTTACCTTTGCCTTGGCCAGTTCCTCGGCGACCACGCCACCGGCACTGGGGTATGCCGCCGCGAACGCCGGCAAACTTTCCAGGCTCATGCAATTTTCGTCAGTCCCTTCCAAATCCGTGATCGCCGAATCCTTGCCGATGCGGTGAGCGCCGGGCGCAAGATACAGATGTGCCACAAGGTTCCGGCCCATGACCTCATGGACAATGTCGAACAAACGCTCGACGACGCCATCCATGACATAGGTCCTTTTGGCAACGGGAATGGGGTTGTGGTCCAGTTCCAGAAATACCGCTTCCTTGAACCGGGGAAGCAACCTGCACACCTCCGCCACATGGCGTTGGCTCTTGGTTTGAATGACAAAGCTTACGGCGCCGAGGAGATGGCGCCCCTTCTCGGTTACCAGAGGCACAGGGAAGGCTTTGTATTGAACGGTAAAGTGGGCGTGATCCGCCCGCGCTGCGGGAATCACAGCCAAACTCAGAGCCAGCGCACCTGCAATCCGCTTAAATATTGGAAAGCTCCAATCTTATCGGCACAGTCACACTAGAACGCGTTGCCTCGCGGACACGACCCCCGACCCAACGGTCCCCTCAACAGGCGAATACTATGGTACACAAAAAATAAAACCAAGCCGCATCGTGAATGATTATACGGTCGGTGGCGCTTGCATGAACTAGGGTCTTGACCGGAGATTAAGCCGAAGTCGGCACGTCCGGCACCCAAATATAGCCGTCGGGATCAACTATATAAGCTTCGCGCAGGCCGTGCGGCTTGTCCATGGCGCCGGCCAGGACCGTGTGGCCGCCGTCCCGTGCGCGAGCCTCGGCGGCGTCCGGATCACAATTGTGAAGGCGCAGTTCGACGCCGATGCCTCGCGCGATATCGGGCCGGAGGCTGCCGTAAAGTTCGTGATCTTTGTAGGTATGGTCAGCGTGCAACATCCACTCGGCGCCATAACCTTTCAGCACGGCGAAGTCAGGGTCGGCATAGACGACTTCGGCTTCCAGCACCTCCGTCTGGAAGGCCACGGCACGCTCCATATCGACAACCAGCAGGTTGACGTCAAAACCTGTCAGCGAACGACCGTATTCATCGGCCGGCATCCAGCTTTCACCTTCGCGGTGTTTCACCGTCTATGCTCCCTTTTCTGTTCCATCACGGGTCAAACGCCGTAGCGCAACTCGGTCATCATACCCGATCCCATGTGATAGGCGTTATGGCAATGCAATAGCCACCGGCCTCCGTGCCCTGCATCGAAGTCAACAGCAACAGTACCGCCTCTGGCAGGAACCAGCACCGTGTCTCGGATAGCACCCGTCATCGCCTGGCCATTGAGCGCGGAAATTTGGAAATGGTGGCCGTGCAGATGCATGGGATGCGACATGCCCGTCTTGTTCTCGAACATCAGGCGCAGGCGCACGCCTTGTTTCGGCTCCAAGACGTCGTGCTCCCCCCACGGCTTGCCGTTGATACCCCAGACGTAGGGATGCATGCCGCCGGTCAAGGTCAGGTGGATCATGCGGTCGGGTTTCCGTTTAGGCAATGGATCGCCGGCCGTCAGATGGTTCTCAAAGTGGGCGTGTAATGGCCCGGCCTTCTTATCGCCATTTAGGGGCACGCGGTGGACATGTGCGTCCTTGGTCGCCAGTACGACTCCTGCCCGCTCGGTTCCGCCCTCACGCAATGCCAAGACCGGCCAAGCACCGCCGTCCTTGGGAATGGTGACGACAATATCGGCGCGCTGCGCCATGGCCAATGGTACATGGCCAACCTCAACCGGCAAAATGTCGTTGCCATCGACAGCGACCAACTCGCCGGATAGTTCGCCGAGAACGATCCAGAAATTTGTCGAGGCAGCGGCATTGATGATCCGGAGCCGAACTCTTGCCCCCTTCTCCACGCGCACGACGTCCGGGTCGTCAAGAGTCCGGTCATTGGCGAGAAATGCATCGTATTCGACATCGTTCAACTCCATGGCCGTACCGTCCATCTGATGCCCGCTCTCCTGGCTATGGCCCATGCCTTCGCCCGACATCGGCATGGCCTCGGCACCGTGGCTGTGATCGTGCGAGACACCTTCCTCGGGCATCTTCGCCGCCATCATATGGTCGCCGTGGCCAAGTTTACCGGACTTCAGATCAGCCATGATCTCCTCCGGTTCTCGGAACGAGAAATCATGCAGGAAAAGGGTGACGTCTTGGATATCGGTTTTCGCGTCCCCGGCGGAACGCACAATTAACGGCGCCGACAACAGCTTCTGGCTCTGTAGCCCGACATGAGAGTGCATCCAATAGGTGCCGGGCCGGGCCTCGTAGTCGTAGCGATAAGCACCACCCGGCTCTAAGGCAGGCTGCGAAATGTCCGGTACGCCGTCCTGCTCGTAGGGCGGAGTCTGGCCGTGCCAATGGACAAGTGTGTCCTGGTCGATGCCATTCTCTAGGGAGACCCGAAACCTCTCACCGGGGCCGAGCACCAATCCTTGCCGGCCTCCAGGCCCGGTGATGCCCCAGACGCGGGCGGCTTTACCGTAAATATCCAGGGTTCGCGTTTCCACCCTCAAGGCTGATTCCGCGGCGAGTACGGGAAGGTTGGGAAAGCTGGCCGCGACTCCCGCGCCGGCCATGGCGCTCAAGCATTGGCGCCGGTTCATACTGGACAATGTTCGGGACCTTGTTTGGTTGATCGAAGCGTCCGGAATTCTACAGGCTTCCGAGGTGGGCTTAAACGTTGGAGTCCGGAAAACTTGCTTTCTTCTCGGCGATGAACGCCTGCAGTTCTTCATCCTTGGCTTCGTCCAGGGGCGGAGCTTCATAATTGGCCAGCATTTCCCTACAAATCTTATTGGCGCGGTCGACCGTGCGTGAAGCACCCTCCGCTTCCCACTGCTCATAGGAATTGTTGTCGGCCACGGTGGAACGGTAGAAGGCAGTCTCGAAATTAGCCTGGGTGTGGGCGCAACCGAGGAAGTGGCTGCCCGGCCCGACTTCGCGGATAGCATCCATCGCCTGGCCGTTCTCCGACGTATCGTAACCCTTGGCCAACACCTCCATCATGCCCAATTGGTCAATGTCCATGATGAACTTCTCGTAGGACGACACCAGCCCGCCTTCCAACCAACCGGCACCGTGCAGAACAAAATTAACGCCGCACAGAAGCACCGGCCACAGCGACTGGGCGCTTTCATAGGCCGCTTGGGCATCGGGAATCTTAGCCGCACAAAGTGAGCCGCCGGAGCGGAACGGCAATTCAAGCCGCCGCGCCAGCTGCGCCGCGGCTGACAGCACCAAGGTCGGTTCCGGCGTACCGAAAGTCGGCGCACCCGACTGCATGGAAAGTGAGGCGGAAAACAATCCGAAGATAACCGGCGCGCCGGGCCGGACAAGCTGGGTTACCGACATCCCGGCCATCGCCTCGGCCAGGGCCTGAGTCAGGGTGCCGACCACCGAAACCGGCGCCATGGCGCCGGCCATAATGAATGGGGTGACGATGGTTGCTTGATTGGCAGCGGCGTAGGCCTTGAGCGAGCCGAGCATGGTGCCGTCCCAAACCATCGGCGAGTTGGCGTTGATCAAGCTGGTGCAAACCGTGTTGGCGTCAATAAAGTCTTCGCCGAACAGAACTTTGCACATATCGACCGTATCCTGCGCCCGTTGCGGGTGGGTCACGGAACCCATGAACGCCTTGTCCGAATACTTCATGTGGGCGTAGACCATGTCGTAATGGCGCTTGTTCACCGGCAGATCGACAGGCTCACAAACGGTGCCGCCGGAATGGTGGATGGACGGCGCCATGTAGGCCAATTTGACGAAATTCTCGAAGTCCTCGATGGTGCCGTAGCGGCGGCCGCCCTCAAGGTCACGGACAAATGGCGGGCCGTAAACAGGCACGAAGACCGTATTGTTGCCGCCGATCTGGACATTGCGGGCGGGATTGCGGGCGTGCTGGGTATATTCGGCGGGCGCGGTTTTGAGAAGTGAGCGGGCCAGCCCCTTGGGAAAATGAACGCGGGTTCCATCGATATCGGCGCCGGCGTCGCGCAAAAGCTTCAGCGTTTCCTCGTCGTCGCGAAACTCAATACCGGTTTCCTCAAGAACGATTTCCGCGTTGGCCTCGATAAGCTCCAACGCCTCGTCGCTGCACAATTCGGTCAGAGGTATATTTCGGCTGATATATGGCGATGTGACCGCCGACTTGCTTTCGCGTTCGGCGCGCCGGGCATCGCGCCCCCGCCGCCCGCCTCGGGCCGCTCTTTCGCTCATCATCAAAATCCTCGGCAGATGCTATCTTGAACTGGTCTAAAACAGTCGATTTCGCGCAGATTATCCAGGCTTCTGTTGCCCGACTAATTCAGGTCCGCCGTTTTGTTGTCCAGACCCGTCGTCAATGACGAATTTGGAACATCCGAAGTCGGTGAATGAGTAGCTCAAAGGGCCGTGTGAATGTAGATACCGGCCCTCAGACAATGATTGAGATTTTCGCTGTTAGGTTCCAAGATCAACACCCCCGGCGACAGAGACCGGGACCGGGAGGATATGAAAATGAAGTCACAGGCGCGCGTGGTTGTTATTGGCGGCGGTGTCGTTGGTGTCGCCACCCTTTATCACCTGGCCAAGAAGGGCTGGACCGATGTCGTCCTGGTCGAGCGCCATGAGCTGACGTCGGGATCGACCTGGCACGCGGCCGGCTTGCTGCCGCTGTTCAACATGAGCTACAGCGTCGGCCAGTTGCACAAATACGCGGTCAATTTCTATCCCAGCCTGGAAGAGGAAACCGGCCAGTCGGTCGGTTTCTCCCAGGTCGGTAACATCCGTCTGGCCATGAACCAGGACCGCATGGACGAATACCACCAGTACGCCGGCGTCGCCGCCACCATTGGCGTGGATGTCCGCTTCCTGACCCCGGACGACGTCAAGGAACTGTGGCCGCTGTGTAATACGGAAGGTTTGGTCGGCGCCATCGTGCATCCTGAGGACGGTTACATCCAACCCGCCGACGTCACTCAGGCCATGGCCATCGGAGCCCGAAACATGGGCGCCGAGATTTATCGCCAGACTACCGTCACCGGTATGGAGCAGACGCCGTCAGGCGAATGGCTGGTCAAAACGGACAAGGGTGACATCACCTGCGAACATGTGGTGTCGGCGTCCGGCAACTTCGCCCGCCAGACCGGCGCCATGGTTGGCCTCGATATTCCCGTCATCCCCGTCCAGCACCAATACATCGTCACCGAGCCGCATCCGGAAATCGTCCAGCGCCACAAGGACGGCCTGCCCGAGATGGGCGTGCTGCGCGAATCCGACGGATCGTGGTACCTGCGCGAGGAGGCCGGTGGGCTGATCCTCGGTCCTTACGAAAAAGGCGCGCCGTGCTGCTACATGGACGGCCCCCACGAAGATGCCGAATACGAGCTGTTTCAAGAAGACCTGGAGCGTCTGGAGCCGCACATCGAAGCCGCCATCAACCGCGTTCCCGCCTTTGGTGAGGTCGGCGTCAAAAAGGTCTATAATGGCGCCATCTGCTACACGCCGGACGGCAGCCCCATCGTCGGCCCGGCCTGGGGCCTCAAGAACTTCTGGATCAACGAAGGCCACAGCTTCGGAATCACGGCGGCCGGCGGCGCCGGCTGGCAACTGTCGGAATGGATCGTCGAAGGCGAGCCGACCATTGACATGCTCGGCGTCGAGCCCCGGCGCTTCGGTGACTACGCCACCAAGAGCTACCTCAAGGTCAAAAACGAGGAAGCCTATGAGAACGTCTTCGTCGTCCACTACCCCGACGAGGAACGTCCCGCCGGCCGGCCCCTGCGCACGGCGCCGTGCTACGGGCGGTTCAAGGATAGGGGTGCTGTATTCGGCCAGAAGTTCGGCTGGGAACGGGCCAACTGGTTTGCCCCCGAAGGCACACCACAAGAGGATCATTGGTCATTCCGCCGCTCCAAGTGGTTCGAGCCGATGGGCGAGGAATGCAAGAATGTCGCCGAGAACGTCGGCCTGCTGGATATGACAGCGTTCGCCAAGTGCCGCGTTTCCGGCCCCGGCGCCGAAGCCTTCCTCGACGGCTTTGTCGCCAACCGCATCCCCAAGAATGTCGGCCGAGTTAACCTCTGCCACGCGCTCAACACGCGGGGCGGCGTGCATTCAGAATTCACCATCATGCGCGAAGAACCGACGGCCTGGGGCGATTCCTTCTATCTTGTCTCCGCCGGCTCCAACCAACGCCTGGATCACGACTACCTGACCAAGGCGATGCCGGCGGACGGTTCCGTGCAGTTCGAAAATATTACTAACCAAGTCGGCGTCCTGGTCATCGCCGGTCCCAAGGCCCGCGAGCTTATGCAGAGGGTCTCACAGTCCGACTTTTCCAGCGAAGCCTTTCCCTGGCTGACCGGTCAGGAGATCAACGTCGGTCTGGCGCCGACCTGGGCCATCCGCATGAACTTCGTCGGCGAACTGGGCTGGGAATTGCATCACCCGATGGATTTCCAGAACCACATTTTCGATACTCTGATGGAGGCTGGTGAAGACTTGGGGCTCAAGCCGTTCGGCATCCGCGCCATGGACAGCCTCAGGCTCGAGAAGTCCTACCGGCTGGTGGGTACGGAGCTTTCCATCGAATACGCCGCCTACGAGTCCGGTCTCGACCGGTTCGTCCACCCCAACAAGGGCGATTTCACCGGCCGCGATGCCCTGGTCAAATGGCAGCAGGACGGTTTCAACTGGCAATTCTCCACCTTGGAGATTCACGACGTCACTGATGCCGACCCGCTCGGCAATAACCCAATCTTCAAGGACGGAGAAATGATCGGACGCGCCACCGGCGGCGGTTACGGTTTTCGGGTGCAGAAATCCCTCGCCCTGGCCATGATCCGCCCCGACCTGGCCGAAATCGGCAGCAAACTGGAAATGGACATCCTCGGCACCCGCCACCCGGTCACGGTGATCGAAGAAAGTCCCTATGACCCGGAGAACGCCAAGCTGCGGGGGTAGGCTCGCCACCCTTGCCGCCATAGGCCGGCTGCCCTAAAGCTGGTTCATGATACCCGAATCGAAAAACACCGCCGCCCTCGGCATCCTGATGATGCTGGGGGCGGTTGCGTGTTTGGCTGCCATGAATATGTTCGTCAAACTGGTCGGGCCGGACTATTCGCCGTTCCAGGCGGTATTTTTCCGCAACGGCCTGGCCGCGCTGATGGTCATCCCGCTGGTTCTGCGCGTCGGCGGCATGGCGGCGTTCAAGACCCGGCGACCCGGTGGTCATGCCATCCGCTCGCTGACCGGCGTCCTGGGCAATGCCAGCTTTTTTACCGCCTATGCCCTGATACCGCTGTCCGACGGCATGAGCATCGCCATGGCGGTTCCGATCTTCACCGCCCTGTTCGCCATTCCAATCCTGGGGGAAAAGATCGGCGCTCACCGCTGGGCCGCTATATTCGTTGGTTTCATCGGCGTCGTCATTGCCTTGAAGCCGACCGGAGATTTTCAGATCGGCAGCCTGTTTGCCCTATCCGGCACAATATTCTGGGCATTGACCCTGGTTCTGATCCGCAGCCTGAGCACAACGGAGAGCCCCTACACCATCGTCTTCTATTACATGATCAGTGGCTTCGTGATTTCGCTGTTCATCCTGCCCTGGGTTTGGGTGACGCCAACACCGGAAGCGTTGGTCTTCTATCTGGGTGCCGGTGTGGTCGGCGGCTTCGGTCAGATTTTCATGACCTACGCCATGAAACTGGCGCCGGCCTCCGTGGTCACGCCGTTCGAATATACAGCCATCTGTTGGGCCTTGGCATTCGATCTGGTGATCTGGGAGGTCCTGCCATCGTCAGCCACGCTAACCGGCGGCGGCGTGGTAATTCTGACCGGCTTGTACATCTGGCGCCGCGAAACCCGGACTGGCCGCTGAGGGGTGAAAATCCGCCAATTTACGAAGCGAAGATTTTCTTCGGCCTATGGTTAGAAAATTTTGCTTTCTCGCGGAAATAAACGGGTGTAGGAAACATTTCGGAACTGCCCCCGCCGCGCAGATTGTCGCGTTTCGGAAAATTGGTGTCCGAGCCGTGATAGCGTTTCGAGGGTTTTATTTATACCTATTGGTTTCCATGCCTTGGGCCGAAACCAGAACAGCGATGGAGTTGGCGGATGTCTGACGACGAACAGGAAGATATCGTCCTTTCGGAACTGAACGACGACGAACTCACCGAGCAGATGCATGACGATCTGTATGACGGTCTCGCCGACGAAATCGTCGAGGCCACCAACATCCTGCTCGAGCGGGGCTGGGCGCCTTATGACGTTCTAACCAAAGCGCTGGTTGAAGGCATGCGTATCGTCGGCATCGATTTCCGCGACGGCATTCTGTTTGTTCCCGAGGTCCTATTGGCGGCCAATTCCATGAAGGCCGGCATGGCCATCTTGCGTCCGCTGCTCGCAGAAACCGGTGCGCCCAAAATGGGCAAGATTGTGATCGGCACGGTTAAGGGCGACATCCATGACATCGGCAAGAATCTCGTCGGCATGATGATGGAAGGCGCCGGTTTCGAAGTCATCAATATCGGCATCAACAACGACGTCGACAGCTATCTGTCAGCGATCGAAGAGCATGAGCCCGACATCCTCGGCATGTCAGCGCTGCTGACCACCACCATGCCGTACATGAAGGTGGTCATTGACACCCTGATTGAAAAAGGCATGCGCAACGATTACATCGTCCTGGTCGGCGGCGCGCCCCTAAATGAGGCTTTCGCCGAAAGCATCGGCGCCGACGCCTATTGCCGCGACGCGGCCATGGCGGTTGAGACAGCCAAGGAATTCATGTCAAAACGCCAGGGATCGATTGCAGCCCAAGAAGCAGCGGCATCGTAACGTCAATCCGGGAGGCCGCCATGGCCACCTCGAAAACCACATTGTTGATTGCCTGCGGCGCACTGGCGCGCGAAATCACGTGGTTGATCGATACCAACGGATGGCGCGGGGTGGAAGTCACCTGCCTGCCCGCCGACTTGCACAATTATCCGAAAAAGATACCGGACGGCATGCGCGAAAAGATTCGCGAAGCCAAAGAGACCGGCCGCTTTGGCAAAATACTCGCCCTCTACGCTGACTGCGGTACCGGCGGCATGCTCGACGCGGTGCTTGAGGAGGAAGGTGTCGAACGAATTCCGGGCGCTCATTGTTACGAGTTCTATACCGGTTCCCAGGCGTTCATGGAGATGGCCGAAGAAGAACTTGGCACTCTTTACCTGACCGATTATCTGACCCGGTTCTTCGACCGGCTGATCATCTCCGGTCTCGGGTTGGATCGTCATCCGGAGTTACGCGACGACTACTTCGGTAACTACAAGCGCGTCGTCTATCTGGCCCAGACCGAAGACGCAGAATTGGTGGAGAAAGCGCGAGCCGCCGCGGACCGGTTGGACCTAACGTTCGAAGTACGTCAAACCGGCATGGGCGGGCTCGCCGAATTTATCGAATCACACGTCGAGAAAGATGGGGAAAATGGCGAAGCTGACAGTCGTCTATTGGCGTGACATCCCGGCCCAGGTGATCGTGGGAAGTGGTCGCAAAGCGGCGAAACGTCAGCTGGCGGACCGTTTCCAGGAAGCCATCGACATGGCCGCCATGCGCTCACGTGCCCACGAGGACGATGCCTACATGGCCGAATGGCGGCGCGGCGACCCCCAGGACTGCGGCGACGATCATGACACCGAAGCTGATGCTGCTCAGGCCCGAATCGAGTCCGATTACGACAATGCCCGCCTGGAAACCCTGATTGCCGCCGGCGGCCACGACAATGCCTAAGACGGCACCGCACACTGCCTACGTACCCGCAGGCACGAGCCATGTCCGGCGCATGGGCTCCAAGTATACGGTGCGTTTGTGGTCGGTCCGCCATGCCGGATTCCTTGAGAAGCTTTACACCTTCTTTGCCGATATTCTGTTGAAGCTGCACTGGCTGTGGAACCTGATCGGCTACGCGCGGGTCGAACGCCCCGTCGTGTTCATCGAGCGGCGCGTCAAGGAGTTCATGTTCGACTGCCGCATGTGTGGTCAATGCGTGCTTTCGGACACCGGCATGTCGTGTCCCATGAACTGCCCCAAGGGCCTGCGCAACGGTCCCTGTGGCGGCGTCCGCGCCAACGGTAATTGTGAGATCGAGCCGGATATGCCCTGCGTCTGGGTGCAGGCGTGGAATGGAAGCCAATTGATGAAGACAAAAGATAAGATCGAAACGGTCCAACCGCCCGTCGATCACAGTCTGCGCGGCACCTCCGCTTGGCTCCGGGTCACCGCTCGCAAGGCGGCGGAAAAGGCAACCAAGCAGCTAGAAAGTGGTGCGAAGCGGTGAGCAATGAACTCGACTTCGAAGATTTCGAGGAAACTCTCGCGGGTCACACCTCACGAGGCCGCCTGGAACGAGTTCTACGGCAGGGTGAGTTTGCCGTCACGGCCGAACTGAACCCACCGGATTCCGCCGACCCCAATGAAGTTTTCGAACGCGGTGCCATTTTCGACGGCTGGGTTGACGGCATCAACGCCACCGACGGCTCCGGCGCGAATTGCCATATGTCCAGCGTCGGCATTTGCGCCCTTTTGACCCGCGTCGGCTACGCCCCGATCATGCAAATTAGCTGCCGTGACCGAAACCGCATCGCCATCCAGGGCGACGTGCTCGGCGCCGCCGCCATGGGTGTCAACAATGTCCTGTGCCTGACCGGCGACGGCGTTCAGGCCGGCGACCAACCAGGCGCCAAACCGGTGTTTGACTTGGGCTGCATGTCGCTGCTGGAAACCATCCGCAACATGCGCGACGAAGGAAAATTTCTGTCAGGACGCAAAATCGTCCATCCGCCGCAGCTTTTCCTCGGCGCCGCTATCAATCCCTTCGCACCACCCTATGACTTTCGCCCCCTGCGCCTGGCCAAGAAGATTGAGGCCGGCGCGCAGTTCGTTCAAAGCCAGTACTGTTTCGATATTCCCATGCTTGAGAAGTACATGAAGCGGGTCATCGACATGGGCCTACATGAGAAATGCTTTATTCTCATCGGCGTCGGGCCTCTGGCATCGGCCAAGGCGGCCCGCTGGATCCGCACTAACGTCCCCGGAATCCACATCCCGGACGACGTCATCGAACGCCTGGAAGGAGCCGAAAATCAAAAGCAGGAAGGTAAGCGGATTTGCATTGAGATCATGCAGCAGATCAAGGACATGCCCGGCATTGCCGGAGTCCACGTCATGGCCTACCGGCAGGAAGAGCTAGTCGCCGAGGTGGTTCACGAATCCGGCGTCCTCAAGGGCCGCTCACCGTGGCAGAAGGAGCCGAACCTTGGCGACGACGCTATTGTCGAGGCCGCCGAGCAGACGGCTGAAATTATCGCCGCAGCGTCGGCGGATTGACTCATTCTGTCCGGCTCGGACAATGCGGTTGGCGATTGCCCGAAGTGGAAAAGTCGGGTATTTACGGCAACCGCCACACCCATTTGATCGGCGCTAAATTTTTGCCCCCTATGTGACCCAAAGGAGACTACACGCTAATGACCAAGACCGTCGTCAGTTCGGCAACTCGTGAAGTGACAATCGGCTTCGATGAGCCTTTTGTCATCATCGGCGAACGCATTAATCCCACCGGCCGAAAGCTGCTCGCCGCCGAAATGGCAGAGGGCGACTATAGCCGTGTCGAAGCCGACACCTTGGCCCAGGTCCAGGCCGGCGCCCATATGCTTGACGTCAACGCCGGCATCCCGCTGGCTGATGAACCAAAAATCCTGGCTGAGTGCATCCAGCTTGTCCAAGGCCTGACAGACACGCCGCTAAGCATCGACTCGTCAATCATCAAGGCGCTGGAAGCAGGGCTCTCCGTCTACCAGGGCAAGGCCTTGGTCAATTCGGTAACGGGCGAAGACGAAGTCCTGGAAGCGGTCCTGCCCCTCGTCGCCAAGCATGGCGCTGCTGTCGTTGCCATCTCCAATGATGAGACTGGCATTTCCGAGGACCCGGACGTGCGTTTTTCCGTCGCTAAAAAGATCGTCGAGCGCGCCGCTGATTTCGGCATTCCCCATTCGGACGTTGTCGTCGACCCGCTAGTCATGCCCGTTGGCGCATTGGCCGATGCGGGACGCCAGGTACGCCACATCCTCAGTCGACTGCGCGACGAATTGAAGGTCAACAGCACCTGCGGCGCGTCAAACTTCAGCTTCGGCCTACCTAACCGGCACGGCCTCAACGCGGCGTTCCTGTCCATGTCCATCGGTGCCGGATTGACCTCGGCCATTACCAATCCGCTACATGAGCCGGAAATGGCCGGCATCATGGGCGCCGATATCGTCATGGGCCATGATCCTGATTGCCGCAAGTGGATCAAGCGGTTCCGCGAGCCGGTCGCCGAGGGTGGCGTCGAACCCGGTGCGCGCGGCCGCCGCGAAGGCCGGCGTCGCCGCCGGTCATAGGGTTGGGATGGGATGGGAATGTGACCGAGGACGCACTCGTCGTATTTACGCCATCGGGAAAGCGGGGCCGGTTTCCGACCGGCACCGCAATCCTGCAATGTGCGCGCAGCCTCGGCGTCGACATTGACTCGGTTTGCGGCGGACGGGGTATCTGCGGGCGCTGCCAGGTGGTCGTCGGCGAGGGAGAGTTCGCCAAACACGGCATCACCAGCGGACCCAGTAGCCTTACCTCCCGCGGCGAACCGGAAAACCTTTATGACTCCCGCAAGGGCCTGAAAGCGGAGCGACGCCTCAGTTGCCACGCTCTGTTGCAAGCGGATGTTGTCATCGACGTTCCCGCCGATAGCCAAGTTCACAAACAGATCGTGCGCAAGCGGGCCGAGGCCCGGTCCATCGACATGGACCCGGCAATCCGCCTCCACTACGTCCTGGTTGACGAGCCCGACATGCACAATCCCCTGGGCGATTTTGAACGCCTGGAGAAGGCGCTGCGCGAACAATGGGGCATTGAACACCTGGATGAGATCGACATCCGCTCGCTCAGGTTACTCCAAAAAGCGCTCCGTGACGGCGAATGGAAAGTAACTGTCGCCGTGCACCGGGGTCAGCGAATCTCCATGGTCTGGCCCGGTTTCCATGACCGTGCTTTCGGAATCGCTTTCGATATCGGTTCGACGACAATTGCCGCACATCTCTGTGATTTAGCCACGGGGGAAGTGCTTGCCTCGTCAGGAGTTATGAACCCGCAAATCCGTTTCGGCGAAGACCTCATGAGCCGGGTATCCTACGTGATGATGAACCCCGGTGGTGAGATCGAGCTGACCGATGCCGTTCGTGAAGCCATAAATTCGGTCACCGCCGAAGTGGCGGCGGAGGCCGGGGTCAATAGAGAGGAAATTCTCAACCTCACCTTCGTCGGCAATCCCATCATGCATCACCTGTTGTTGGGCATTGATCCGACGGAATTGGGCGGCGCCCCGTTCGCCTTGGCCACCAGCTCCGGCATGACCCTTTGGGCCGAGGAGTTGATGCTGACGGAAACCAATCCCGATGCGAGGGTGTACATGCTGCCCTGTATCGCTGGTCACGTCGGCGCCGATACGGCGGGCGTGATCCTGTCGGAGGGGTCGCACCTATCCGAAGACATCGTGCTGATCGCCGATGTCGGCACCAATGCGGAGATCGTGCTCGGCAGCAAGAACCGGCTGCTGGCCGCTTCGTCACCCACCGGCCCGGCCTTTGAGGGCGCACAGCTCTCCTGCGGCCAAAGGGCGGCGGCTGGCGCCATTGAGCGCATGCGCATTGATCCTGAAACCCTGGAGCCGCGCTTTCGGGTTATCGGTAGCGAACTTTGGTCCGATGAGGATGGGTTCGGAGATGCTGTCGGTGAGACTGGCGTCACCGGAATCTGTGGATCCGGTATCATTGAGGCGCTGGCGGAGATGTATCTCGCCGGCATCCTGACCACGGACGGTGTCATTGACGGCGCCATGGCCGAAAAGTCGCCACGCATCCAAGCCGACGGCCGCACTTTCTCGTATCTGGTCAACGACGGTGAGCCGGAACTTCGCATTACCCAGAACGACGTTCGCGCCGTGCAACTAGCAAAAGGGGCGCTTTATGCCGGGGCGCGGCTGCTCATGGACAAGCTCGGCATTGAGGCGGTGGACCGCATTATTCTGGCTGGCGCCTTCGGCAGTCATATCGACGTTAAGTACGCCATGATCCTGGGCCTGATTCCCGATTGCGACCTGGAGAAGGTTTCATCGGCCGGAAATGCCGCCGGCACCGGTGCGCGGATCGCGCTCCTCAACCAGGCTGCCCGGGACGAAATCGAAGCCGTGGTCAAGACCATTGAGAAGGTCGAAACAGCGGTCGAGCCAAAATTCCAGGAACACTTCGTCGAAGCTATGGCCATCCCCCACAATTCCGCCCGCTCTCCCAACCTTGCGAAGGTCGTAACATTACCGGAGCGTAAGGTTTCAACTGCAGCCAACAATGGTGATGGCAAAACCGGCCGCAAACGTCGACGCAACCGGGCGTCGTAGCGCCCCGCCCCGCCCCGCCGGTCACACCAATGCTCGAAGCTTCCCTACTCGCCAAGGCCTTTTGGTCAGGAGCTATTGTCCTCGCGCTATCGTTGATCGCCGAGCGGGTCAGTACGCGCCTAGCCGGGATTTTATCCGGCGCCCCCATCGGCGTCACCATGGTCTTCTTCTTTGTCGGTCTCGAACGCGGCCCTCACTACATCGCCGACAGCGTTCCTTTCGCCATTGCCAGCTTGACTGGAACCGCGGCTTTTGCCTACGCATATGTCAGGGCTTCGCAGTGGTTCACCAAGCTGAACGCCACCATGAGTGCGGTCTGCGGCTCACTCGCATTTGTCGCCGTTAGCCTCGTTCTCATTCGCATTCCCTTCGGTCTGATTGGTGCCCTGGCTGTAACACTCACCAGTTTAGCTATTCTCGGTTATTTACTGCGCGGTATCGGCGATCACGCCGTTGACCAGCCGATCCGAATTACGCTGCGGTTGATGCTAGCCAGAAGCGGCATGGCAGCCCTATTTGTCGTCTGTATCATTTCCCTCGCGGAGTCTCTCGGCTCGGATTGGACCGGGTTGTTGATCGGCTTTCCCATGACCTTCCTGCCGACTTTGTTCATCATCCACGCCACCTACGGCCGCGAACACACCCACACCATCATTCAGAACTTTCCCTTCGGTGTGACGTCTTTGATTGTCTACGTGCTGGCCGTCACCGAGAGCTTTCCGCGGCTCGGCGTCATCGGCGGAACGGTGGCCTCGTTGTTGGTGGCAATTGCTTATCTTGTGTCCATTACCTATTTCCGAATGCGACCCGAAAAGAAATCGATCTATACCCCGGACCGAGATGACTGAAAATTGGAACCGCAAGACTTGGGCCTTGGCTGGGCCGATCATGATTTCCAATATATCGGTCCCGTTGTTGGGGGCCGTCGATACGGCGGTCATGGGCCGCTTGCCCGGACCGCAGTATCTCGGCGCCGTCGCCGTCGGCGCTTTGATCTTCAGCTTCGCCTACGCCGGGTTTAATTTTCTCCGCATGGGGACCACCGGTCTCACGGCCCAGTCCTATGGCGCCAAGGATGCCGATCAAATTCGCGCTTGGTTGGCACGCGCCCTGGCCCTCGCGGTTGCCGCGGGCGTGGTTCTAATTGCCTTGCAGCAGGCCATCGTCTGGGTTTCGTTGTTTCTCATCGACCCTAGCGATCAAGTCCGTCCACTGACCGAGGCTTACTTCAATATCCGGATTTGGAGCGCGCCGGCCACCTTGGCTAATTTCGCTATTCTCGGTTGGTTTTTTGGCGTGCAAAACACCCGCGCCGCGCTAATTACCCAGGTCGCCATGAACGGCGCCAATATCGTTCTCGACATCTGGTTCGTCATCGGCCTGGGCTGGGGTGTTGAGGGTGTCGCCTGGGCAACCTTGATTTCAGAGATCGGCGCCGTAGCCGTGGGCCTTTGGCTGGTTAGGCGGGAGCTAAAGCGGCTTGGCGGACATTGGAATTTGAAACGGGCCATGAACCCTGACCGGCTGCGCGTGATGATGCGCGTCAACGGCGATATCTTCATCCGCTCCGTTTTCCTGCAGGCGGCCTTCCTCGCCTTCATGGCCGTCGGCGCCCGGATGGGAGACCTGATCCTGGCCGCCAATGCGCTGCTGCTGAACCTGGAGATGTTCGCCGCCTACGCGTTGGACGGTTTTGCCAACGCTGTTGAGGCGCTCGCCGGTGAAGCCATCGGCGCCCGGCAACGTCACCGATTTCGCGCTGCCGTCCTCGCCACAACTCGTTGGGCCTTGATCTTTGCCGCGGGCTTATCGGTCGCGTTTTGGGGTCTCGGTGTCCTCATCATTGATTTGCTCAGCACCGTGCCAGAAGTCCGCGCCACGGCTTATGAGTATCTACTCTGGGCGGCGTTGCTTCCGGCCGGCAGCGTGTGGAGTTTCCAATTGGACGGTATTTTCATCGGCAGCACGCGGACTGCGGAGATGCGTAACGGCATGATCATTTCCATGGCCGTATTCGCCGCGGCCATGGCTGCCCTGGTACCGACGTGGGGCAACCACGGCCTATGGCTTGCCATGTGGATTTTCATGGTCGCGCGCGCTGTGACCTTGGCCTTGTGGTATCCGCGCCTGGAACGTTCCGTCGGCGCGGATTAGTGTCTACCGACGAACGGATAGGTGGGGGAAGATCAATGGATACGACTGCGTTTCAGGATAGAACGCTTGAGCTTCAACGGCGACTGAAGGACGACGGTATTGATTTCGCCGTCGTTACCGATGAGGACTCGATCTATTTCTTCTCCGGTTACCACGGTTATCTCTACATGGATTTTGGACGTCCGACGATCCTGATCGTTCCCAACCATGGTGAGTGCCTAATCATCACGCCAACCATGGAACTGGAGATGACCGAGCGCATGAGCTGGATTGAGACCATCATGCCCTGGCAGGACGGCGTCGGACTTGAATGGCGCACCCCCTTGGATGAAATTCTAAATGGCTTCACTAACGCCACTGTGGGGATCGAGCCGCATACCATGCCGCCCACGGTACGCAATCATCTGGACACTGTCCTTGAGGCTGGCCAAATGGTTGATTTGGCGCCGCAGACCGGCGACATGCGCATGATCAAGGGGCCCGAGGAAGTCACCTTGGCCCGCCACGCCGGAAAAGTCGCTGAAGCGATGATGGAAGCCGGCCGCCAGGCCATCGGCGAGGACGTTCCCGAATACGAGGTCGCCATCGCCACGACATCGGCCGGAACCCGGAAAGCGGCGGAAATCCTGGAAGAGCACTACCAAGATCCCCTGATGTCGCCGAATGCCCATTTCCTGCAGATCATGGCGTCCGGACCGGACACCAGCATGCCCCATCACAGGGCCACCACCAAAAGGCTGCGGCGGGGCGATCCCGTATTTCTTTGTTTTTGTGGTATGACGAATTTTCGCCGCTTCAAGCTCGGCTTCGACCGAATGTTTTGGGTCGGAGAGGTCGCCGATACAAAACACCGGGAAATGTACGAAGTCGCCGTGGCCAGCCAGCGGGCTGCCCTGGAAATGGTCCGACCAGGCGTCACCGCCGAGGAGGTCCACTTTGCCTACGCCGACGTCATTCAAGAGGCGGGCTATGAGTTCCCTTTCCGCTGCGGCCGGTCGACCGGATTTAGTTTCCTGGAAAAACCGCAACTGGCCGAGGGCGATAAAACTGTTCTTCGACCGGGCATGGTACTGGCGGTCGATGGCTCGGTTAATGAGCCCGGCTTCTTCCGTGCTCAAGTTGGCGATAGCGTCTTGGTAACGCAAGGCGGATACGAGCCGCTGACGTCATACCCTAAAACCCTGGACGACATGATTGTCGCCTAGGTGATGGCGCGGCGCTCCTCGCTAGGTGTGTATTCGAAATGCTCTCGGTAACACTTGGAGAAATGCGACGCCGAGACAAATCCCGAAGCCAGAGCCACGCCAAGCACCGGCAGGCTGGTCTGACGCAGAAGATAACGCGCCCGATTTAGCCTTAACTGCAGGTAATAGTGCTTCGGTGCGTCGTTGAGGTACTTCTTGAACAGACGTTCAAGCTGCCGCGCTGACAGACCAACAGACATCGCAAGTTCGGAACACGTCAGCGGCTCCTCCAGGCTTTCCTCCATCAGTGCGATAACGGCCAGCAACTTGGGATGGGCGATGCCGAGGCGCGAGCGCAACTCCATGCGCTGGCCTTCGTGACCATCGCGAATGCGGTGATGGATCATGGTATCGGCAACCTTGGCAGCAATGGCCGCACCTTCCTGATTGGCGATGATATTGAGCATCATGTCCAAGGCCGCCGTACCGCCGGCGCAAGTGTAGCGGTTGCCGTCGATCTCAAATAACTCCGACGTCACGTTAATATCAGGAAAGTCCTCGGTAAAAGCAGCTAGGTTCTCCCAATGAATTGTACACCGCCGGTCCGCGAGCAATCCGGCCTTGGCGAGGATGTAAGAAGCCGTGCAGATGGCGCCCAAGTCCGTTCCATGGCTGGCCAACCGCCGCAGACGTGTTGACAGAGCCTTATCCGCATACTGGCTGATATGGATGCCGCCGCAGACAAAAACGGTGTGTAGCCCCTCGGATTCAGCAATTGGCCCGTCCACGGCCACGGCAATTCCGTTGCTCGCCATCACCGGTTCCCCATCCAGCGAATAGCTGAACCAACTGTACAACGGTGTGCCGGCCGCCCGGTTGGCCAACCGCAGAGGTTCGACCGCCGACGAAAAAGCGATCATCGAGAACTCGGGGACCAAAAAGAAACCGATCCGGTGGGTATCGTCCTTTTCGTTCATACAATCCATCGCATTGACCCGTTTCTCAGTGTGAAAAGACGATACAGCATGTCGGTTACTGAATAAACATATCTCGTTGATTGGCATCGTTCTACCGCCGCCTGCGTTCCGCCATCCGGCAATTGCAGGACGTTAAATGCTGGGATACAGTCATCCCATGTCCGTCGCCGCGCCCAGCACCCTTCCGAACGATTCACCGGCATTACCGGACGAGGTAATCCGTGTCGGCCTTGTCGCCCTGGCCAGCGATCTGACCGTGGAATGGGAATTTCGCTGCATGCTGCCGGCGGATGGCCCGTGTTTTTATGTCAGCCGTGTCAGCTATGAAAACGACTGCCGGATCGAAACGCTTCGCGCCATGGCTGATCTGATTGGCGACGCGGCGTCGTTAATTCTCCCGGGCCGGCAATTGGGCGCCATCGCCTACGGCTGTACGTCCGCAACGGTAGCGATTGGACCTGAGCGATTGGCGGAGATCATTGATTCCGCGCGTCCCAGCACACCGACAGCCACGCCGATCACCGGCGCCGTCGCCGCCTGCGAGGTCCTCGGACTAAAGCGGATCGCCGTGTTTACCCCATACATCGACGCAGTCAATGACCCCATTCGGGATTTTCTCAGCGAGCGAGGGATCGAGGTCGCGCGGCTAAACGGCCTAGGCTTAACCAATGACTATGACATTGCCGCCGTCGATGAAGAGACGATTACCAATGCGGCCGCGGATCTGGATGGCGACGACGTGGACGGCATTTTCCTTTCCTGTACGGCATTGACGTCGGCCCACCTTATCGCAGCTCTGGAGAAACGCTTCGCCAAGCCGGTTCTCACCAGCAATCAATGTTTGTTGTGGCAAACATTGCGGCTGTCGGGTTACACCAAGCCGATTCCTGGCTACGGACGGCTGCTGGAAACCTAATCAACCCAACTAGAGTACAGCCCATGCTTCCCTTCGAGATAGCCGAATACCTTGCCCGCATCGACAAGACTAAGCAGCGGATGGCCGCCCAAGGCCTAGATCTGCTTGTCGCCGCTGATACTTCCAATATGAACTATCTGACCGGATACGACGGCTGGTCATTTTACACCCCGCAAGCCGTTGTCGTCGGGCTGGAACTGGACGAGCCGCTGTGCATCGTTCGCGGTATCGACCGCGGCGGCGCGCTGGTCACGACTTTTCTCGAGGAAGCAAATGTCATCGGCTATCCCGATGACTATGTCCAATCCACCGAGCGTCATCCCATGGATTTTATGGCTGACGAGTTAAAACGGCGTGGGTTGGACGGCGGTAACATCGGCGTCGAGATGGACGCCTACTACTATACCGCCGCCTGCCATGAGGCCTTGGTGGCGGGCTTGCCCAACGCGCGGCTGACAAACGCAAATCTGCTGGTCAATTGGGTTCGCATCATCAAGAGCGAACAGGAAATCGCCTATATGACCGACGCTGCGCGGCTGGTCGAAAAAATTATGCAGGCGGGAATTGATGCTATTGAGCCGGATGTCCGCCAATGCGATGCCGCCGCCATCATCCATCATGCCCATTATACCGGCACCGAGGAATTCGGCGGTGAATACACCGGGCTTGTTGCCATGCTGCCGACCGGGGTCGGCACCTCGACGCCGCATCTAACCTGGAATTCCGAGCCGTTCGTCAGTGGCGAGGCGACAATCCTGGAACTGGCTGGTTGCCGCAACCGCTACCACTGCCCGATGGCGAGAACCCTTCATCTCGGACCACCGCCGCAGAAGTTGGCTGACACCGCGGAAATCGTGATTGAAGGTGTCAACGCGGCGCTCAATGCCATCAAGCCCGGCATGACCAGTGAGGAAGTGGTCGCCATCTGGAACGGCGTCATCAACAAGCACGGCATCATTAAGGAATCGCGCACCGGTTATTCCACCGGCCTCAGCTATCCGCCGGACTGGGGCGAACATACCCTCAGCTTGCGCGCCGGCGACACCACCGTGCTTGAGCCCAACATGACAATCCACTTCATGCCCGGAATCTGGATGGATGATTGGGGCATCGAGATTTCAGAGTGCTTCCGGGTTACGGAGACAGGCGCAGAAACCTTCTGCGACTTCCCGAGGCAGCTATTTGTCAAGGATTGAGCGTGATGACCGCAAATTTCTCGCCCTTCGTCGAGCCGGTTGAGCCGAGCCCGAACCTGCCGGAACAGGCGGATGTCGTCATCATCGGCGGCGGCATCATCGGTTGTGCCGCAGCCTGGTTCCTGGCCAAGAGTGGAACTTCGGTGGCGCTGTGTGAAAAGGGGCGGATCGCCGGTGAGCAATCTAGCCGAAACTGGGGATTCTGCCGCCAGCAGGGCCGCGACCCAAAGGAAATTCCCCTGATCCAGGAAAGCTTGCGTATTTGGCGCGGGTTGGAGTCGGAAATCGAGACCGATGTCGGATTCCGTCAAGCCGGCGTCCTCTACGTGGCCAACTCCCAGGAGGCCATGGCACAAAACGAAGCTTGGTTAGTGCACGCCAAACAGCATGGCCTCGATACCCGGTTACTTTCTTCGGATGAAACCGCGGCAGCCTTGCCCGGCGGGTCCCGCACCTGGCAGGGCGCCATGCAGACGCCGAGCGACGGGCGTGCTGAGCCTTCCAAGGCGGCGCCGGCCCTCGCCCGCGCGGCCTTGGATCAGGGCGCAACGGTTCATACGGAGTGTGCCGTCCGCGGCATCGAAACCGAGGCCCGCCGCGTATCTGCCGTGGTCACGGAAAAAGGCGTGATCCGAACCGAGGCGGTGATTTGCGCCGGCGGCGCCTGGTCGCGCCTATTTTGCGGCAACCTTGGCATCCATCTGCCTCAGCTCAAGGTGATGTCCTCGGTGCTGCGTACGACCGAGGCGCCGTTGATTTCCGAAAGCGGTGTTTGGGCTCCTAACTTTGCCTTTCGCCGCCGCCAGGACGGCGGCTATACGGTAGCCAATGGATCCAGGATCGTCGCCGATATCGTGCCCGACAGTTTTCGCCTGTTCACCACCTTTCTGCCGGCCATGATGATGGAACGCAAGTCAACTACGTTGCGCCTGGGTCGGCGTTTCATAGAGGAGATGACGACACCGGGCCACTGGCGGTTGGATGAACAAACGCCGTTCGAGAAAACCCGCGTCCTCGATCCAAGTCCGCATCAGGGCAGCCTGAATGAGGCCATTAGCAATTTTCGCAGTGCTTTCCCGGTTTTGGAGGACGTAAAGGTGGCTGAGAGCTGGGCTGGCCTGATCGACTTGACGCCGGATGCGGTACCGGTAATTTCGGCCGTGGACGGCAACGAAGGGCTTTATTTGGCAACCGGGTTCAGCGGCCATGGCTTTGGCATCGGCCCAGGCGCCGGACGTCTGATTGCTGAGTTAGTAACCGGCACCGAACCCTGTGTCGATCCAACACCGTTCCGTTACAGCCGATTTGTCGACGGCAGCAAACTGAGGCCGTTGAGCGGGGTCTAACTGATCGATTAACTTTTTGGGTGACTCTTTAACCGGGACTCATTCCACGCAGCCGCTCAGACCTCCGCCGCAAGATTTCCATGGTGAAGAACAGGCAAACGGAGAATGCCACCAACAGTGTGGCCACGGCCAGGATGGTTGGGCTGATCTGCTCGCGTATGCCGGCCCACATCTGGCGCGGAATGGTGCGTTGCTCAAAACCAGCCAGGAAGAACACCACCACAACTTCGTCGAACGACGTGATGAAGGCGAACAGCCCGCCTGAAATCATGCCCGGCGTCACCAACGGCATAATGACCTTGAAGAATGTCGTCGTTGGATTGGCGCCAAGGTTCGCTGCAGCCCGAGTCAGACTATGATCAAACCCAGACAAAGTTGCCGTTACTGTGATGACCACGAAGGGCGTGCCCAAGACTGAGTGCGCCAGTATCAATCCAATCATACTTTGGGTCAGGCCGACTTTTGAGTAGAAAAAGAACATACCGGCTGCGGAAATAATCACCGGCACGATCATCGGCGAAATCAGGATACCCATGATGACACCACGGTAGGGCATGTGCGATTGGCTTAAGCCAAGCGCCGCCACGGTGCCCAGTGTGGTCGCCAGAATGGTCGCGAAAAAGGCAATAATCAGGCTGTTCTGGGCGGAATGCAGCCATTGCTTGTTATTCATGATGTCTTCGTACCAGCGCGTCGAATAGGCGTCAGCATCAAGGCTCATCATGCCTGAGGTGAAGGTAAAGTACGGCTCCGCGTTAAAGCTCAGCGGAATGATCACCAAAATCGGCAGGATCAAAAACGCCAGCACGGCGCCGCAGTATGTACGGAAGCCATAGTGCCAGACACGGCCAAGCGTTCCGACATAGGGAGGGAGAGAAGATGCCATGTGCCTATCCCATCTTCATGTTGTCGATGCCGACAACTTTATCGTAGAGCCAATAGAGGACCAGAACCGCTACCAACAGGCTCGTTCCGAGCGCCGCCGCCAACCCCCAGTTCAGGGACGACTTCATATGGTAGGCGATGAAGTTACTAATCATGGTGCCGTTCTCGCCACCCACCAGGGCCGGCGTGATGTAGTAGCCGATGGCCAGGATGAAGACCAACAGCGACCCGGCGCCGATGCCCGGAATGGTCTGCGGCAGGTAAACCCTGTACCAGGACCATGCCGGCGTCGCGCCCATGGACTGTGCGGCGCGCATATAGACCGGCGGGATGGTCTTCATGACGCTATAGAGCGGCAGAACCATGAACGGCAGTAAGATCTGCGTCATGGCGATGAGCGTTCCCTGCACATTGTAGATCATGCGCAATCGGGATTCCTCGGTAATGAAATTCATCCACACCAACAAATCATTGATGACGCCATGGGCCTGCAACAACACGATCCACGATGTCGTCCGAACCAACAGTGACGTCCAGAACGGGAGCAACACCAGGATCATCAACAGATTGCTGGTCTTGAGCGGCAGGGTCGCCAGCAGAAAGGCCACGGGATAGCCGAGTAGCAGGCAAAATACGGTCACAGCCAAGCTAATCCATAGCGTGCGCAACCATAAAATTTTATAGATCTGGCGCACTTCGGGTTGATCAACAACGTTGCCGTCGGCGTCCATGCGCTTATCAAAGGCAGCCAGGTAATTGACCGGCGTATACCGCTGGCCGATGAGCTTGATGGTTGCCCAGGTTTCGCGTTTTTTCCAGCGCTTGTCGATCTTGATCAGCGCTTCCTTATAGGGACCGTGCTGGATTTTTCCGGCTTTGCGGCCGGACTTGGAGAACAGGCTCCGCATGCCGCCCTTCTCAAAATTCAAACGGCTTCCCACTTTACCGACATGCTGGCCAAACTTCATCAGCTTAATTTCTTTGGCGGCCGCCTCGAACGTAAATTCATCCGGCAGGCCCTCCCCATCCCAGCGTTCAAGGGCGGCAACGGTCTTCGGCATGTACTGCTCGACCGTCGGATTGTCGACACTGCGGAAAAGCATAATACCGATGGGAATAATGAAGCTGACCATGATGAACGCAAACAAGGGGACAACCAAGCCCAACGCCTTTAAGCGGCGGCGGCGGTTGGCCTCGTTCAGCTTAGCCTTCAGAGGCACACCGTCAGCGGCCAAAATCGGCCCACTAGCGGCGGCTGTCGTTGATCCTCCTAGGGTAGTGGCGGCTGCGTCTTGTGGCATGGTCCGGTTCCGGTAAATTAACTAATAAATTCGTACCAAGTTATGAAGAAAACCGGGAGGGACGCGAGTAATCCCACATCCCTCCCGAATTCGTCTTTACGTTACTTCGCCAACCAGGCTTGGAAACGCTCGTTCAGCTCGTCATTATTATCGGCCCAGAACTCGAAATCGTTCTGTAGCGCGGTCTTGAAGTTGGCTGGGAACGTCGGCATATGCGGCTGCATATCCTTCGCCACCAGAGCCATGGACGACTTGCGCACCGGACCATAGGAAATGAACTTGGTCTGATCCGCGAGACGTTGCGTATCGGTCGAGAACTTGACGAACTCAAGGGCGTTCTTCAACCGTGGCGTACCTTTGGGGATGACCCAAAGATCAAGGTCCCAAACTTGGTTGTCCCAAACGATGACGAAGGGCTTCTTCTCCACGAACTGGGCATTGAACAGACGGCCATTGTAAGCGGAAGTCATGGTGACTTCGCCGTCAGCCAGCATCTGCGGAGGTTGTGCACCGGCTTCCCACCAGATGGTGTCGCCTTTAATGGTGTCGAGCTTCTTGAATGCGCGGGTGACGCCGGCTTCGGTGCCGAGGGTCTCATAGACCTTGCCCGGCGCAACGCCGTCAGCCATCAGAGCCCATTCCAAGTTGACACGCGGGCTCTTGCGAAGGCCGCGCTTGCCCGGGAACTTCGCCGTGTCGAACAAATCGTTCAACGTCGTCGGCTTGGCACCCGAGAACTTGGTGTCGTCATAGGCAAAGACCGTCGACCAAACGATTTCACCAACGGCGCATTCCGTCAGTGTATTGACAATGAAATCATCCTTGGCAGGAGTCCCGTCGGGGGCCGCCGGCAGGATCGAATGATCAATGCGCTCCAAAATGCCTTCGTCGCAGCCCTTGATGGCGTCAGAAAGCTCAACGTCGACAAGATCCCAAGTCACGTTACCCGCTTGAACCTGGGCTTGGACTTCGGCGAGGCCGCCATTGTAGTCATCGGAGTTGATCGTAATACCGGTCATTTTCGTGAACGGTTTGTGATAAGCGCCAACTTGACTCTTGGTGTAGGCGCCACCCCACGAAACGATGGTCAGGCTTTCGGCCTGAGCCGTAGCAACGCCGAGGGCCAAAACACCGGCCGCGGCGATCGTCGAGATTTTTAGCATGTGTTTCATTAGTCTTTCTCTCCCTAGTTAGAAAAGTCGTCGTCGTTACTGTGATGCCGGTTCGTCCGGCGGTCTTTACTTCCGCGTCCCGATCTTAACCGTCGAGTGCGCGGCAATCCTCCATCGTCCAACCAAATTTCGCCGTTTCGCCTTCGCTTAGGCTCGCGTGATGAGCGGCATTCGGAATCTTGACCACAAAATCATCATGGCCGCAGACACTGGCCCGCGTCCGAATATGGTCCCCCAGATAGATTAGTTCGACAATCTTGGCGTCAAACACATTCGGGAACTTGCCCTCAGGCGGATTGACCTCCACCCGTTCAGGCCTCAGCGAGAGCGATGTCCGTGTTCCGGCTCCCTCAATGTTGACAACGTGGGCCTCAACCTCTCCGCCACCATCCACATCGACCGTGCACGATCCGCCTTTGACCTCTTTCACTGTTCCCATCAGCGTGTTGTTTTCGCCGATGAACTGGGCAACGAAAGCATTTTCCGGACGCTCATACAGATCGTCCGGTGGGGCCAACTGCTGAATGACGCCATCGTTAAAGACGGCGACCCGGTTGGACATGGTCAAGGCTTCCGACTGGTCATGGGTGACGTAAACAACGGTCACACCCAAACTCTCGTGGATATGTTTGATTTCATACTGCATCTGTTCACGCAGTTGCTTATCCAAGGCGCCCAGGGGCTCATCCATGAGTACCAGCACAGGATCGAACACCAGGGCTCGGGCCACAGCTACACGCTGCTGCTGGCCACCGGAAAGCTGGGCCGGCCGCCGACCACCAAATCCACCAAGTTGGACCATATCGAGGGCCTTGTTGACACGTTCCTCGCACTCGGCCTTGCCCATACTGCGAACCTCAAGCGGGAACGCCAAATTCTCAGCAACTGTCATATGGGGAAACAGGGCATAGTTCTGGAAAACCATTCCAATGCCGCGCTTGTGCGGCGCCACATTATTAATCGGCTGATCAGCCAAATAAATTTCGCCGTGCGTCGCCGGCTCAAAACCCGCCAGCATCATCAAGCAAGTCGTTTTGCCCGATCCGGACGGTCCCAACATGGTCAGGAACTCGCCTTTGGCTACATTCAGATTTAAGTCTTTTACGACAAGCGTTTCGCCGTCATAGCTCTTCTGCACCGCCTCAAAGCGAACAAGTGCATCGCTGGCATCCGCCATGATTGATATCCGTCCCTGTTTATCATCGGGTAGCCGCTGCAATGTGGCGGCTCCCTAATTATCATTCATTTTTCGCCAAAAACGGCCACCGTGCAGAGGCCGGCTCTGGAATGTTTTGACGTTAGCATGGTTCAATCTGAAAAAAAAACCGCAAAGTTACATGCTCGGTAGGTCAATAAGCTTAAATCCATTGTTACTAATCTAAATCCGACTCATTCCTTCCAAATTACTCCGCCTGGCGACGAACTTATTTCCCGCTTGACCCGGGTAACTGTTCCACGACATATCGAACCCTCATTAATCCTTGCTCGTCTCAATTAGGGTTCATTGCCTGTGAAGCTCGTTGCCTGTCAAATTCAGACGCCCGACACCCGGTCAGCTGATGAGCGCGATGCCCATGTCGGCCGTCTGGCCACTCTCGTCGATCGTTATTTGACCGAGAATAGCGGCGACCTTGTCGTCTTGCCTGAACTTTCCACCATCGATTACTCGGAGGCCGCGTTCCAAAACCTGGATGTGTTGGCCGAAGACCTGAATGGCCCTTCCGTTGAACAGTTCGCCTCAGTTGCAAAGAGCCATGGCGTGACCATCGCATTCGGGATGCCACTCCGAAACGGCGCGAATATTTGCATCTCGCAGGTGGTTATTGGTTCCGACGGCTCAGTCGCCGGTCACTATGACAAACTTCACACAGCCCAGTTCGGAGACTCCATGGAGGCACCTTACTTTGCCCGTGGCGATCATCTCATGGTGTTTCAAGTCGACGATGTTCGGATTGCACCGATCATTTGTTACGACTTTCGGTTTCCCGAACTGACGCGGAGGCTGGCCTTTGAACAGGACGTTCAGGTGATCCTGCATCCCGTTGCGTTCTCCAAAGACTCGACTTTTCCCAGCTGGCATCATTTCGCAGTCGCCCGGGCGATGGAGAATCAAGTTTTCTTCCTCAGCTTGAATCGGGCCGGTCCTCGGTACGGCCAGTCGATTTTCTGTCCGCCCTGGATTGATGAAGCGCGCTCGCCTGTCAAATTCGGCGAAAGTGAAGAGATAAAGACATTTGATATCGATCTCTCGCTTTTACAGGACGCAAGGCAGGAGTTCTCGTTCCGCGGCGATCACTTGGGCGGGTATGGCGACTTGCCTGTCCTCGGAAGCGCACGCGGATCCTGATCCAGCGGACCTTCAGCGACCCATGCGTTTCCGGCATCCCTCAGATGCAAAAATGACGCACGCCCAATTTCATTAATTGGGTTATGAAGCAGGAAGAACATCGCATCAAACGCAAGACGGAAGGACACGAACATGTCGAACAATTCTCATCACGTTTCTCCCCTGGCGCTGGCGCCTCACGCAGCCGTCGTCGTCGTTCCTGGTGATCTCCTGGCGCGATTCATTCTTGATGCCGTTCAGCTGACCGGCCGGATTTTTGTGGGCGCCGCATCGGCGGTTCGACAGATCCGGACAAAAGAGCCGAGCATGGCTGCGCCGGTCGCCTTGGTTATGGCGCCTGGCAACTTCGTTTCGGACGCCATTCGCTCCTGGTGAATCGGCAAGCCGCCCAACTAGCAACAAAAAGACCGCGCCGAACAAACGGACGCGGTCTTTTTTATGCCTAGTTTATGCCTAGACGAGTTTTTAGGACTGGCGGTAGGTGAAAGTCTCGTCGAACCTCTTCCACAGGTACTCACCGCCGAGGACCGGGTCATGCTTCGGTTTTTCACCCGGCAAAATACAATTATCTATGCACTCGACCAAAGCATCGTAGTTGGTATCGAGGAAGAACGGCAGCGAATATCGCTCCCTTCCCGAGACATTGACGACGCGGTGCAAGGTGGGGGTAAACAGATCATTGGTCCAGTGTGACAACAACTCACCAATATTGACGACGAAGGTCCCGGGGATCGGTGTTGCCGCGATCCACTCACCTGCACAATTCTGAACCTGAAGCCCGCCAACGCTGTCCTGGGCCAGGATGGTAAGGAACCCATAGTCGGAGTGGGCTCCAATCCCCAGGACGGCTTTATCAATCTGGCCGGTCTGCGGCGGGTAGCGAAGCAGGCGCAGATTGGCGATTGCGCGGTCCATCTTATCGCAGAAATAGTCCTCGGGAAGATCCAGGCTAAGCGCCACGGCCCTTACCAGTTCATCCGATAGGTCCAACATTTTCCGGTGATAGTCTTCAATACTCTCGCGAAATCCGGGAAGTCTTTCAGGCCAAACATTTTCAGCGTGGAACGGTGTACCGGCAAGTATATCCGGGTCATCAGCGGGCAAAGCGCGGCCAAGATCAAAGGCTTCCTTCAAATCCGCCGTCGTCCCCATGTCGATGTTTTCCTCAAACAGGGGAACGTAGCCGCGCTGGTTGGGATAGGATTTGGAGATATGAATCTCCTGCTTGTCCTCTAGCGGCAATGCAAAGAACCGTTTGGCGGCGGCAAACGCCTCATCCATATCCGACTTGGATACACCGTGGTTTCGAATGTAGAAGAAACCGACATCACGGCAGGCCCGTCCGATCTCAACGGCCACGCCACGTTTGTCGGTTCCGTCGCGAAGCGGACCAATATCAACAACTGGAATACTATCAAACGGAATACGTTTAGCTTCCAACCCGGCTGTCAGGCGTGGAATTCCGCGCTCGGTATGGATATCCGTCATAGGATGCCCTTTAAACCGTTGATTCACAGGATAAATGGGGCAAAATCACCCATGCGTCAAGGGGCGGGTTGATGATCTCGCTTCACGTGAATTGTTTTATCCGCATTTATTAAAATTTACCTCTGCACACCCAAGCGGTATCCAATGTACCAGTTTCTAAAACCCTTGCTCCATCCGATACCTCTGACTCTGCTGTTGGTAGCGCCGATCGGTGTGATTTCCAACAAGGGACTCGTTCCGCTGCTTGGTGTAATGGGCGCTTGGTCCTTGTATTATGCCATTCGAGATGGCCAGTTGCGCAAAGTTTTTTCCGGCTTACTCCCGGTTTGGGTTTTTGGATTTAGCGCTCTTGGCGTCATAACCGCCCCTTGGGTACTAAACAGCGGCGATGCTGTCATTACGGCGTTGAAGACCGCGGGATTGTCTGTAGCTGGGCTGGCTCTGCTAAATTGCACCAGAATGACAGCACCGATAACGACGCTACCGATCAAAGGCTCGCTGGTTACCGGCTTTACGCTAGCTACTGTTATTCTAACGGCGGCGACCCTCTATCTCAACGCGACAGGAGAACCTCTGTGGGGCAGTGCCTACGGAGGGATTCTGCTTAACGAGGTTGAACGTGAGACAGAAGAGTGGATCGCCTATGCGAAATTGACCACCAGTGAGGCTATCATTCTGCTTCTTTTCTGGCCGCTATGCGCCGTCCTCTTGCATAGCCGGCATCGCTGGCTAACCCTCGGGTATCTAGCTTGGATCTCATTTCTTTTTGTCCGGCTCGATAGCACTATTGTATTTGCTGCCATGGCCGGCGCCGTATTGGCTGTCGCATTCGCAGCCTTGCTGGAAAGGTGGCGCATTCGCTTTTTTGTTGTCCTGGGGGCCTTATATTTTCTTGCGATGCCATTGATGATCGAACTTATGCCGCCACCCGCAACTATCACCGATACTGTTTCTGCTCTTGGGTTCAACCCAAATGAAACACATAGGTTCTACATATGGGACTTCACCAGTGATCGGATATTTGAACACCCTTGGTTGGGATGGGGAATGGATTCAGCGAGGTCCATCGATCCGGAGCACCAAATGGTTACTTGGGGCTCCGAGTTAATGCCGCTTCACCCCCACAACGCAGCTCTTCAAATATGGCTCGAACTGGGATTGGCGGGTGCAATCCTTGCCTTTGGCCTGACGGCTCATGTGTTTGTATCGCTTGACCGGTTGTCGCCCAGTCCGACCATTAGATTGGCAGCCATCGGGCTGATCGCGGCCTATTTAGTATACGGGGGCCTTGCCTTCGGCGTCTGGCAAAGCTGGTGGATCGCCCTTGCATGGTTGCTTGCGGCGACACAGGTGAGTGTCGCCAGAGACGGTTGAGTCGATTTTCTGACGGAAACTCCTTAAAGGTTACGGTCCGAGGAAGCTGCGGCCCTAATCACTTCAACAGTTTTTCGCGCAGTCTCGACCCATGAGTATTGCTTGGACCGCTCAATCGCCTTGCGGCTTATACTTTGGCGCAATTCGCCATCGGTAAGAAGCCGGTCGATCGCCGTAGCCATTTCACCGACATCCTGCGGGTCGAAGTAAATCGCGGCTTCACCTACGACTTCGGGCATGGCCGCCGAATTGGAACTGGCAATTGGTGCTCCGCAGGCCATGGCTTCAACCAGCGGGTTACCGAATGTCTCAACGGTGGAAGGAAATACGAAAACCGCGCAACGCTGATAAAGATCGACCAAATCAATAGGCGCGACTTCACCAAGGAATTCTACATTTGCCGCGAGGTCTTCATCAGCGACAACTTGCTGCAATCTCGCGAAGTAATGTGGATCAACTGCACGACCGGCTATCTTCAGCTTGATATCTCTTTTTGTGGATCGTAGCCGCGCCACCGCACGCACCAGATTTATCAGATTCTTCTGAACATAAATGTCGGATACAACGAGCAAATACTCATCCCTTCCTTGCTCGGCGGGCAAAAAAATGTCTGAGATTCCGTGGGGAATGACTTCGAATTGCCGATTAAAGAGCCCCGCCATGCTGCCGCCGGCGGCCCGGCTGGCGTAATCGGAAACAGTTATCGCGCGCCGGCTAAACGCCAGCGAGACCAGTGTCGCCAGGTAAACCAGCGCCCAATAGCCCAACTTGACGGGCCGCCGCTCAACAAATGCAACGCTGAGTGCATTTCGCAGCAATAATACCGAATTTGGCGCCAATATTGGGCCATAGTTGGCGGGGGAAAAAGTGACATCGGCGCCAATTTTTCTGGCCAGCCTCGGCACATCGATCTGCTCATGAAACTGCAAACGCCAGAATCCTTGGCGAAAGTTCATGGCGTGAATAGTGACGTTGTCCAAGCCGTCAGGCAGCAGAGATCGCTGATCCTCGTGGATACAGATATGGAGATCGACGCTCGGGTCTTTGGCGACTATCGGAAGAATATTTTTCAAATATGTCAGACCGCCGCCACTCTTGGAGTGGAGGCCGTTGAACAGCAACCGGATGGGAGGCACCTCCGGAGCCGCATCCAATTTCCGCACACGCTCCAGGCCCGCGAGAATGGCCTCAACATGATGATCCCATGTATAACGCTCAAGGACCCGTTGTCGCGCATTCTTCCCGGCTTCCCTCCTCCAGTTCGGATTCTCGACTAAGAACTTGATGGCTTTGGCCAGTTCGGAAACGTTCTCCGGTTCCACCAACACTCCGCAGGCGCCGCTGGTGAGTAACTCCTTACTGCCGCCCATATCTCGAACATGCGGACAGCCCTCCAACACTTGGGCCAACTGCTGAAGATTGCTGCCAATTACAGGCCGACCTGAAGCCAAATATTCGAACAACTTTGTCGGCGAACCGAAAAATGGAGAGCCGTCTGGATTGCGTACATTCGGAGAGACAAGAATATTTGAGGCCGCTAAATGAAGCGGCGCAGCTAACTGATCGATCAATCCGGTAATCGTAACGAAACGTTGCACTTCGGGATTAATGAATAGCTCTTCAACGATCTGTCGTTTGGCGCCGTCGCCAATAAACATAAAATGAAGCTTGTTTTCCTGTAACCAGACCGGTTCCTCTGTAGCTAGACGAACCACGGACCGGGCAAAGACGTCTGCACCATGCCAAGGACCAAAAGTTCCAACAAATGTAACAACTAAAGAATCCGCGGATATTCCGTATTCCGCCCGGAGTGCCGAAATTTCCTTTTTCGAATACCTGCCTGAATCAAATGCATCTGTATCGGCACCATTCGGCACAGAGACAATTCGCTCACGCTCAATACCGCGCTCGATTAGTTCACTCTTGAGCGTGTCTGATACCGTCACGACAAGGTGAGCGTTATTAAGGCACGTCATCTCTACTTTGTTCGCCAACTCGGGAAAGACCAAAGGTGTGCCCCAGTTGTCGGCGAGCCAGTTTTCCGACCCATTGTACTCAAGCACCAATGGGACGCTGTGTTTCCTAGAAAGAGTGACTCCCGCTAGATTCCCCAACGACATCCGTTGATAGACCAACCCATTGAATCCATCTAAGAACGGTGAAAGTTCAGTCATGCCGCGGACGCTATGTTGATAGTGATTAATCTCGCGGGGCACCACAATGGTGGGGGGCGGCGATATCGCATTGATACTCAGGGATTCGGTATCCGGCAAATTGATAGGAGCCTCGGCAGAAATAAAGTTAACGGTGTACCCCTTGCGCAATAGCCCCATCACGACGCCAGCTGTATGAGCAATTGCTCCGCCTGCTTGAACTCCCAACCAGAGATTGGTTTTTAAGTACATCACCCTATTCTTCATATGTGGGCCTACAGGCGTTCGTGGACCGCTTAGGCGCCATGCTTGTAGCCACGTCACTAGGACAGAGTACGCACCGCTGGCGGTACTGTTACCAATGCGCAAGATCGCGCCAACTGCCGCGGCAAGACCGAATTCGTGGGTGGAATGGTCAGGTTCAATAACGAAGCGTTTTTTGGCTCTAATTAACATGGCCAATAATTGAAGCGGAGGCAGCAGAGACCGGGTTGACGGATCGAAGACTGGTAAATAGATCGATTCCGACTTGATACGCCGAAAGTATCTAAGGACTTCTAAGTATCCCTGCGCTGTAATTGCCGAAACAACAATTGTCTCCAACGGACCGTCAATTTTCTGGGACAGTCGTGCCAAGTATTCTCGTGTAACCGGATATTGGGATATCAAATGTTTCATTTTGACATAGATCGAGTTGCATACCGTTGCTTGCGGTTCATTCCCTGTTTCGAAATTTCACCATACCTGGCATTTGATTTGACAAGCAGATTCCAAACGTCCGCAAACTAGCAGGAGTAAGATGGATGGAATCAGCGAAATAAGCGCCATGAAGTCTGACTGCAGTTTCGAGGAACCAAACGGTGGAAAGTATCACCAAGACAGTTGCGATAGCCATCACAGAAGGTCGGAACTCTTTCTGCTGTAGAGATGGTTCTGTTTTCGCGATATTGGCTTTGCGTTTCAGAAGTTCCGCGCACTGGTTTGAAACAACCGTATTTTCTATACATCGCGGGTGTTTAGGCCAATACTTTCGCCCGTCTCATGGCTAAGAATCCATGACCACAGCTAAGGCATGATCAACCATGTGCGGAATTACCGGCATCCTCAATCTCGGCAACTCCCGGCAGGTCGAAGAACCCATTCTGGCGACGATGCGTGACAACATGGCGCACCGGGGGCCGGACGGGAATGGTCTTTGGATATCAGCGGATCGCCAAGTTGGCCTCGGACATCTTCGCTTGGCTATCGTCGACTTATCGGATGCCGCCGCCCAGCCCATGTGCGACGCGGAAGATTCTGTCCGGCTTACCTACAACGGCGAGATCTATAACCACGTGGCGTTACGCCGCATCCTGGAACAATCGGGCCATCGGTTCCGTACCGACCATTCAGATACGGAAGTCCTAGTTCATGGTTACAAGGAATGGGGCATTGACGGACTGGTCGAACGCCTGGATGGGATGTTCGCCTTCGCCATTTGGGATGCGAAGAAAAAACGCCTGGTCATGGCTCGCGACCGCATCGGCATCAAGCCACTTTACTTCACACGAACTTCCGAGGCGTTCCTGTTTGCGTCCGAGATCAAAGCGATCCTCGCCTACCCGGGCGTGCCCCGCGCCATCGAACCGGCGGCGATGAACCATTATCTCAGCTTTATGGTGGCGCCAGCGCCGCTGACAATGTTCAAGGACATCTTCAAGCTGCCAGCCGGTCATGTGCTCGAAATCGATGCGTCGGGCCGTATGGAAACCCGGCGCTACTGGGACGCGCTCCCCGGCAACGGCATCGACAGCAGTGAGATCAGGGGCCTTTCCGACACCGCTCTGGAAGATTTCTACACATCCGGCATCCGCCAGCGGCTGGAAGACGGTATCGATAAGCGCATGATGTCGGACGTACCGTTCGGCGTATTCCTATCAGGCGGCGTTGATTCGTCGGCCAACGTAGCCTTGATGAGCCGCCTCATGGACCGACCTGTGGACACCTTCACCGTTGGCTTCAAGGATCACCGGCATTTGAATGAGTTGGAACCCGCCCAACGAGTCGCCAACGAATTCAAAACCAATCATCACGAGGTGCTGATAGACGAAACCGACATGACCGGATACCTGGATAACCTGGTTCACCATCAGGATGAACCCATCGCCGACTGGGTCTGCGTGCCATTGTATTTCGTCTCTAAGTTGGCCAAGGACTCGGGCGTTACCGTGGTCCAGGTGGGAGAAGGTTCAGACGAGCAATTCTCCGGTTACAACAGCTACGCCCAGTACATGAAACTGCACCGGCAATTTTGGCGGCCCTACCGGGCATTGGCTCCGAAGGTTCTCCGCCAGGCTTTGGCCGGTATGGCGGGAGCCTTGCTGCCGGCAGGCCGGCGCGTTGACTGGGCGGTCGATATCCTGTCGCGCGCGGCCAAGGATCAGGAACTATTCTGGGGTGGCGCTCACGCGTTCTGGAACGTCCACAAGGAGCGACTAGTCCGACCTGGCGCATTCAACAATGGGTCGGGATGGCCCGATCTTGAGGAAGCCGGTTTCAATACGGCCGGTCTGGGCGAAACGGATAGCGGCGGCGTCATCGAGGCGATTACCCAGCGGCTCGACGAGCAAAGTCCCGGAAGTGATTTTCTCAACCGCATGGCCTACAGCGAATTGAAGTTGCGCTTGCCCGAGTTGTTGCTCATGCGGGTTGACAAAATCACTATGTCGACGTCGGTGGAAGGGCGCGTCCCCTTTCTTGATCACCGACTGGTGGAATTCACCATGGACATCCCACAATCGTGGAAGGTGCGAGGCGGTGTTTCCAAGTATCTGCTCAAGAAATCACTCTCTGATATCCTTCCCGATGACATCATCCACCGCCCCAAGATGGGTTTCGGCGCCCCCATGGCTGACTGGCTGCGGAGTGACTTTGGCAAGCGCGCCGAAGCCACAGTACTCGGTTCATCCCTGCTGGAAATGGACTACCTCGACCGCAACCACATCGCCCAACGGTTCAAGGAGCATCGGGACGGCCGGCGAGACCACGCTCTGCACCTCTGGATTCTGTTCAATCTGACGGCCTGGCATGATCATTGGATTGCCGGCTAGAACTGTACCTCCCAGGTGATTTCTCAGGCCCGTTTTGTCACAGGAAACGGAACGGCGTTAACCGTGCACCGATGAGGATGGCCCGCCGCCGGTCGCCTATCTCACCGAACAGCCCCCGCCGGTGCATGCCGAATGTATTGACCACAACCAGCGTATTCGCGGGCACACACATTACGACATCTGTGCCCGCCAAACGTTCGAGAACCTGTTCGTCGGCGTATGGTGACTTGGCCCTGATCCCGTTGCTGTAGCGGTACTCGAACTTGAGCCGCTCCCAGTCCAACCGATGGGATTTGCTGCAATAGCTGAAGGGCGCCAGATGCTGTTCGATGTCGTCCAGATAGAGAAACGCTTTATAAGCGGAATGGAACGTATCGGAGTGGAACGAGTAATCCCGGTAGAGGCCGGGGGCTGGCTTCGATTCTTCGATTTTTTCATCGAGCCAAAGGGACCCGCGTATTCCCGTGCGCACCAGATTAGGTGTGGTTCCGTCAGCCCCGGCGAAGGTCGCCAGGATACACTCGCTGTTTAAAAGGTTTTTGAAAATTGTCGGGGCATCTCGTTCCCAATCACAGTCTTGGAAATAGTGCTTGATGGCGCCTGTGTCATCGATAGGTCGGTCGTCCATCCGGCCGATGAAAGTTTCATACTCATGAACGACGGAACGGAACACGTCGGGCGGGAGGAAATTCGAAATGACAACATATCCGTTGTCGTGCAGTTGCTTGGCTTCCGCCGATAGCTGCCGTCCGGATATTTTCCGTAAGAGCAACCGTTCGTGTTGGAGTGATCGAGAGACGATGGCCCGAAACGGCTGCACTCCGAGCCGGTTCAATAGCGTAATATTTATTGCCTTGCGGGGCGAAAATATATCGAAAAACCAACCCAACGCCGATCGGGCGCGAAGATAGATCGGCCGAAGTAGCCGTTTCCATAGAGGCCTGTTCGGTGTCGGAGTCGACATCAATCGATATCCGTGCATCTTCCTCAATTGGATGGATTGTCAGCGGATTTTATCGGAACGTCACCGAATGGGACAGGTTGGAACGCAGTCTGTGCCAGTGCCAATAATGTGATAGGTTGCAACTTCTCGCAATCCCAACGGCTGTGCAAACGGGGACGCATTATTCTTCATGAGAGTGGTCATTCATCCTGGGTTTCCAAAGTCCGCTACGACCTTCCTCCAATCGGCCTTCGAGGCTGGTGTCCCGGGTATTTCCTATCTTGGAAAATTCTACTCAGTTGCAAATCCGAAAGAGGAAGCATCAAGATGGGCGAACGATCTCCTCTTTGAAGCCGTCCAATGGTGTCGTAGCAACGCTGGCGAGCCATACCCTGCACCTGAATCGTTGGATGTCACAATTCAGGAAATTGAAAAGCGTGCATTCAACGGTGTCATGCCAAAGGTACACGTCCTCTCGGATGAACGACTCTCCAAACCGGGCACCACAGCCGATTGGCGCCAATCCTTGGCTCTGCGTTTCCACCAACTGTTCCCCGACGCACACATTCTGCTCACCATTCGCAATCAGAAACCCGTCTTGAATTCTCTGTTCGGCATGTATTTGCGTCACCATGCGCACCAGCCGCAAACCAATGCCGTAATTGACTTCTCCGACTGGTTGAAGGCTGACGGATTTGGGCGGACGTCGTTCTCAGATCGCCTGGACTATGGCGCCTTCTACGATGCATTCGAAGATGTCTTCGGCTCGGACCGAATTCATGTAATTCCCTATGAATATTTGCAAACCGATTCGAAGCTTTTCGTTCAGGCATTGGCCACGGTTCTCGGAATTCCCGAGTTCGATCTGACTATGTCCACGACAGTCAATCCCAGGCCAAGCAAACACGAGCTCAAGCACCTTGCCACCGCTTGCCGCCTCCCACCGCGCCTTCGATTGCACTCTTTGACAAAACTGTTGGCGCCTTTGTTGCTGCACCGTCTAAGTCTCGAGATGGGAGAAGACGAATGTCGCTATGTGGATGATCAATTCGGCGAGTCGAACCGAAGCCTGGCCGAACGCACCGGTCTTGATCTTGCCGTCTTGGGTTATCCGTTGGCGTCGACATAGGCGAAAACCGGAGGCTATCTTGCCAGGCCGTACTCTCGGGACTTACGCTACGCAATTCACGGACGCACAAAGTGCTTTGATATAATGGAATTGAAACCCTACCTCAGCGTGGTCGTCGGCGCGCGGAACGATGATCACGGGGGAGATTTTCTCTCCCGTTTTCAACTTTTCTTGAACACGCTGCACAGTCATTTTCAAGGCAGTGACTTGTCCGTCGAGGTTGTCATCGTCGAGTGGAACCCGCCAATCGACCGCCCGCCCCTTCGCGATGCGTTGGACTGGCCGCAAACATCCAGATCATTTTCCGTCAAAATCGTTACCTTCCCTCCAAAACTGCATGACGAGCTCAGTGGTGGCTCTTCATTGTCGTTTCACCAGATGATTGCCAAGAACGTTGGAATTCGGCGCGCCACGGGCCGCTTCGTCCTGGCCACGAATGCCGATATTCTGTTTTCTTCGGCACTGGCGAACTTTCTTCGGCACAAGTCGCTGGATGCGGGGTCGATTTTTCGGGCGAACCGCCACGACATCCCCGCGGAACCACCAGATCAACTATCTCTCGGCGATTTTATGGCTTATTGCGAGAAGGAGACGTTTCGCCGCCATATGGCCGTCGGAACAATCTCCGCATCGGACCCGGTTGCCCAAGAATGGTTGCTGTCGCTTCGCCGCTCTATCCTCTCACTGACCTTGTTTTCGAAGAGTTGGCCAGTTTCTTATCCCTTGTTCGGCCTCTTAGGTTCTCTCTTCCAGCTCAATGTAAATGGCTCTACGTCGTCAACTTGGGCCCGGTACCAACACGCCATCGCCCGCGCCGACAGATACGCCAAGTTCTATCGTCTATGTGGCCTCGCCCACACCAATGCCTGTGGAGATTTCACACTCATGGCAAAAGAAGATTGGGAAACGGTGGGCGGATATCCTGAGTGGCCCAATCATCCCATGCATATGGACGGCATTCTGTGCTACGCGGCACTGTTCAAGGGCATCAGGGAACGCACGCTGCCGCCATCTCACTGCGTCTATCATATGGAGCATGGGGGTCCGACTGGTTTTCAAAACTACGGTGAGGCGGCCTATTGGGAAAATAGCGATCAATCGGGGACGCGCCGTTTGACCGATGACGATTATCTGGAAATCGTTGAAGATCTATTTCGAGGGCGAGAAGCAGTCCCACTGGCTGGAGAAAACTGGGGCCTGGCGGATTACGAGCTCGACGAACAGCGTATTGGCTCTTGAACACCTCAGGGTCTTGTCACATGGAACAGGCTTTCATATCGGGAGTTCCACAACAAAGAAGTTTGGCTCCAATTTCGCGCTTAGGCCTACAATTGATGCCCGGCGAAGAAAAACGTTCCGGCACAGGCCGAAGGAATTGACTTTAGGAAATTCGCAGGAGAGGTGCGCCTGAATGACCGCAACATTGCCAAGGTAACTCTCCGAGCACGACCAAATCAATAAGCCTGGACTACCGGAAAATCGTAGAGAAAAATTTGTTATGGTTGTGGTAGTGTTTTAGTTGAAGTCGGGTATAACTTGCAGGCGATCTGAGACATGCCGGCTACCGGCTATAAGGACGGACCCGCCGTTTGACTTGCCAAAGATTGCTGACGGAACTCGGGTACTTATGAAACAAATTGGCGGCTTATCCCTCTCAAGACAAATGATTGACACGTGAACGCAGGTCCGAGTTCCACACGCCCCCCGATCTTTATCGGCGGCTGCGTAAAATCCGGAACGACTCTCGCCCGAACGATGCTGACCCAGCATTCGAAAATTGCCGGGGGGCTTGAAACCCATTGGTTCGAAATTGATTTCGAACGATGGACCGGGCGCAAGGGCGAACCGCTCGATGGCCATCTTGCTCGACTGGCCGCTTTTTACGATATCGAGCATGAACTTGTTGAATCGATGGCTCGGAACGCAAGATCCGGTTCGCAGTTTCTTGACAAATTCATGGCCGAGGTGGCCCGCCAACTCGGCAAACCACGGTGGGTTGAAAAAACTCCAGAAAATATATTGCGCCTCGATACAATAGCGGCCTATTGGACCAATGCAGTTGTCGTCCATGTGGTTCGCGATCCACGTGATTTGTTCACATCAATGCTCGAAACCAACAAACTCGATTCTGTTCAAACGTTCATCCGTTACTGGGCGCCTTTCTTTCAAACGGCACAGCGTTACGTCCAAACGCCGAATTCGGAAGGCCTGTCACTAATTGAACTCGGTTATGAACGATTGGTCACGGACACCCGTGTTGTGATGAAGGAGTTGGCGGCGGCAATAGGTGAGCCGTTCGAGGAGGCAATGGCCGGCTTTGATGGCTGCAGCGAGGAGTATCACAAGGTTCTGCAGGTAACTGGTGTCCATAGCCCCACCTTACGACGGATGATGGATCCATTGACCACTAACCGGATTGGAATATGGAAAAATGCCCTGACGCCCCAAACCGTCAAAGACTTGGGTGCCGAGGCCGCGCGATGTGGCCTCAGTGATATGTATGCGAGAATGACCTCCGGTCAAGGTGAATAGGCGTTAAAGTAAATTGCAACTCCTTGCTGTCAATTTCCACTACGTGGGTATTTCAGAACAACCCTTTCCCGGCGTGCACAGTCTTAGCAGCGACGCCTTCAAGTCGAAGATTGAAGCCCTGGCAGATCGTTATGAGATGATTGGCCTGCCCGATGTGTTGCGCGTGATCAAGGAGGGCCGCAACTTTCCCTCACGGTCATGCTTGATCACCTTCGATGACGGACTTCGATGCCAGATGGAAGTCGCCATGCCGATCCTCGACCAACTGAAAGTTCCCGCAGCCTTCTTTGTACTGGGAGGGCCGCTTGGAAATGGAACACCGGCGTCGGTTCACAAGCTACAGTGGGTCCGCACGACTCTCGGCGATAAGTTGATCTCCCGGTTGATCGAAGATATGGCAAACGAATTTGACGGCCTTCGTGGACCAGCAGACGTGGAAAAGGACAAACCGAACCGCGCTTACCGCTACGATGCACCCGAGGCGGCTAAGCTCAAATGGTATTTGAACTACTATCTGCAAGAGAATGTTCGAGAATCGATGATCTCACGGCTATTCTCTTATGCCGGGTTTTCTGACAATGAGTTTGTTGAAGACGTATATATGCCATCTACGCATATAAAAGAACTCGCGGAACGGAATTGGCTGGGCTCACACGGGATGTCCCATCGGCCGCTGAGCGGCCTTCCGGTAGCCGAAATGAGGGCTGAGATTTCCGAGAGCAAGCGGCTTTTGGAACATATAGGAAAACGCCCCATTTCCGCGTTCAGTTACCCCGGTGGTGGTGTCATGCAGGTAAACGTTGGAGTAATCGAGGCTGTCGCCCAAGCGGGATATATCTGCGGCCTGACCATGAAACGCGCCGTCAATTCGACCTTGTCCGATCCCCATTTTTTGGCCCGCGTGGATGCAAACGATATCGAGGATCTGCATTCTTTGATGTCAGGCGCCGGTCCGCAATAATGGTTGGCGCCGCGCCCCATCGGAAACGCGCCACTTGAGCGGTGACGGCTATCTGAAGTTGGCTGGGACGGTTCACCTGTGATACCTCCAGGCACCGCTGGCAAGCGTAATTTGCCGTTTGATCTACCGAGCTCTCGATGAGCATACTAACGGAGCTTGAACAGTTCCAAATAGCGCTCGGATTGAACCGCCTCGGCGCACTCTTTCAGCACAAGCTCCCGGCATCGCTCTCCCATTTCGCTGAGGCGAGCCCGTGCGGCATACGCCCGCTCTATCGCCGACGACAAGGCCTGCGGTTCAACCGTCGATGCCAGGAAGCCAGTCTCGCCATCGGTAACGAAGTCAGGAATGCCGCCGACGGGGAAACCGACGACGGGCGTCGCGCAGGCCATGGCTTCCAGCATGGTGTTCGGCAGATTGTCTTCTCGAGAGGGCAAAACCACTACGTCAACCGCCGAACAGACTTCGGCAATGGTTTCTTCATCGATAATTGCCTCCAACTGTATATGGCGCGTATCTTCGGCCAATGCGAACGTTCCCTCACCCACGGTGACGATGGCAATCCGACTGCGAATGGTCGGCTCCAGTCTTTGCATCGCTTCAACTAGGAGATCGCCGCCCTTTCTCTCTCCGCCAAGGTTATGAGCGATGAAAAGTGCCAGAAACATGTCCTCCGTAACTTCAAACCTGTCCCTGAAAGTGTGTACGTCTCTGGGGCGAAAACGTTCAACATCGACGCTGTTGGGGATGACGTTTCGGGCAACGCCCTTGAAAATGGGACTTCGACCGGCTTCTTGAGCGAGCCAGTGACTGGGGGCGACGATATGCAGCTTGGATTTGTCGAAGTTGTCCAGGATTGACATCTTATCTTGAAAGTTTTGGGCTGATATATCGTTGACATCGTTCGAACCCAATTGCGGACAGCGGCCGCAACCGGTCATAAACCGCTGGCATCCCATGGTGTAATGACACCCACCGGTGAACGGATTTTGGTCATGCAGTGTCCAGATGACCTTCTGATTACCGATGGCACCGAAGAAACTACTCCAGTCGATAAACCGCGCGATCCAATGCAGGTTGATGACATCCGCATCTGAGGCGAGCGTATTCATCTCTTTGTCGAACGGAGAAATCGCAGAGTTAAATATGTCAACACCGGCCGGTCTGGAAAATCGATGCCGGGCATATTGGAAGAGGATGGTGAATTTTCGAAAAGTACGGTGTAGGGCTGAAAACACGCCGCCGGACGCAGTTAGCGCTTCAACTGCTGGATCGGATGTCCTTTTCTCAAGAACAGTCATCCCGACATCGGCATTTGACTTACCCAAAGCCCGAAAAAGCCGGTACGCAGCAATTGCCGCGCCACCGCCACCATCCGACGTACTCAATACCGATATCCGCACCGGCCCTACTCGCTCCACCGGCCGCGTCGAACAAGACGGAACCCCGCCCGGAGGAAACGGTCCACAGATGACAGGCCCTTGAGGCACGTCCGTCCCGCGCGATATGACGCTGTCGACATCATCGTCCGCGCATCCTCGGTTCCCCTTGTCAGCGTACCGGTATTTGCTGCGTGTTCGAGCATTTCCGCGGGCGCGGGTGGGTGAACGCTATCGTACGGCTCAAGCCAACTTAGATGATCATAAACATTGTGAACCCTGAAAGGCCTGCGCAGCCCCAGAAAGTCGCTCTCGTACCAGGCCATGGCATCTTCTCGCGCCGACCACTCGGCCTCGGCGTAATAAGTGCACTTGTCGGCGACTTGCTGGCGGAACAGGAGGGAGTAGTGAAACAGCTTCCACCCCAAGTTCAATGTTTTCGAAACCTCCAGCCAATCTTTGGTCGCGCGAAGATTTTGACCTGACGCATTGAGAACCGTCGGCGGACGATGAGTGTCGTATCGGTATCCCTCTCCCCACCGGAATAGGCGGTGATAGTTGCCGGCGCCGCGCCGAAGATAGAGACCATCCACCACGACATCCGGCCCGCCCCAAAATGTCATTTGCCGGAAGGTGGCGCCGGCGGTATCGGGGTTTTCCCTCAGATACTGCCGGACCGAAGCCATGTCAGCCGGGCGGTAGAACTCATCGATATCAACCTGCCACAGGAAATCGCCCGTCGCGCGCCGGGCAAAAGCCCTTGCCTGTTCATGTTTTTCGCCGGGCCAGAAACCGTCGGCATGCCCCTCATCTTCCGCGACGACAATCTGAACCTTTCCCTCCGGATCTTCCTGTTCCTTGAACCGCCTGAGCACTGCCAGGGTTTCATCCACCGAATGGCCATCGGCCGACGCGATCGACCTGGCGCCCGGTGCGGCCCCTTCAACGACTATAATCTTGTGAGCATGCGGATAGAGCGCACGCAGATTGAATGTATTGAACGGTTCCCCATTCAATACGATGATCCCGAAGGTAATCCGGGGAAACGCGTGGCAGTCAGGACTTTCCGCGCTCACTGTTCCCCTTCCGCTTCGCGCTGTACCGCGATTCCCAGGCCCGCACCGCCGTACCAATGGCCAAGCGGCCGTTCGCGAAAAAATCCAAACTGCAGATTGTTGCGCCCGGCGAACCGCTTCAGGGTATCCGTCGCGTGGGCGTTGTCGCTGATAATCATTCCTTTGTTGACCAGACGCGACAAGACGCACTCAAATTCCCGTTCTTCATATTCTTCGGCATGGTCACAATCGCTGATCAAGAGATCGATTTTGCCGTCCAGTCGCAACAACGCGGTAATTGCGTCATCGCAGATGACCTCGCCAAAGTCCGCGTACCGGCCCCGCAGCAACTCGCCGGCGCCGGGCTCTATGTCGATACCAACGTATCGGCCGGGATGCCCGCTGGCTGAGTTTCGTTCCAATGCCGCACAGATCAATACGCTTCCAAGACCCTTGTCGACTCCTGTTTCAACGACCAATCGCGGCTCCATCACCCTGATCAATGCATACCAAGCCAAACGCCGACCGAAGTCCGCCCTCGGGTCGGCGACATATCGCAAGGATGTCCCTTTGACGGTTGCAACAATGTGCTTCGCCAGGTTTGCGTCCTCTCGGGCTTCGTCGATGTATCCGCGCGCCACTTCATCGGGGCAGCCGCATGCCTTGGCCACAAAGGCCGTCAGTTCCGCAAGGTTTTCCGGTGCCAATTCATAAGTGAAGTTTGTGTCCTCACGCGAAGAAACAACCCACTTCAGAGCCGCCCATATGCCCGTGCCTTTGGCATGCATCACCCGCATGAGCCGAGGCAACATATTTAGCCACTGCCCTAGCCACGTTCGCCGGAACCCTCCGCGTTCGCGTTGGTTCCCAGCCATCTATTGGACCAGCCGCCGGGCGACGTCTTGCCGTACGAAAGTCAGGTCGAACTCGACGTCTGCCACCAGTTCATAGCCTGCCTTTACGACATCGCGAACCGTCTTGCGGAACTGTGCGAACCGCACCGGGCGCTCCATTTCCACGCAAATGACGTCGGGCCGCACACCATCGATCAACATTTGTCCGATGACCGCATGTTCGGCACCTTCAATATCCAGCTTCAGGAGGCCGATGCTGTCGTGCCCAAGCTCATCCATAACCGCAGCCACCGTCTTGCAATCGGCCTCGAAACTGTCGGCTGTATCTTGAATATTGACGATTGAATGTGAAACATGACGAGGATCCCTCGGCGCAAAAAACTGTTTCCTCTCATTGTCCGACCAGACCCCAATCGGGTGAAAATTGAGCGCAGGCACGATTTCCTTTTGGTTATCCGCATGGGCAATGGCGCGCGGCGTGGGGTCGAACGAATGGACTTCACACTGATAATTGGAAATCAACTCCTCCTCGAAGGAAATGTCCTCGCCGGCGCCGACGCAATAGCAACGGAAGCCAGGTTCCAACAAGTCCCTGGGAACCGTCCATCCGCCATAAACCGTTCCCAACCGAACCAGATGCGGCGGACTTCCCGTCATCATTGACCGAAGCAACCATTGGCCCCGCCGGTTCCATAGAGCAGCCGACAAGCGGTCGATGAAATTGGCGGCGATTGTCAGTTATCCCCGTGCGTCCGCGTCGCCACACCGACAGCGTGCCCCAAAGCAACCACTTGCGGCATCACACGCTCAAAAACAAAATTGCCGAAGCGAGGGAGCTTCGTCCTGTCTCGAATGTAGACGGCGATGATCACGAGCCATGTGATGTAGCCAAGCCGTACAAACGCATCTATTACCGCCTTCGCCGGTGCGCTTGCACCCGATGCGTAGAAGATGCGGGAACTCGCTAACCCGCTCTTATACCTGTGCCGTAAAACCCATCGCCATCTCGTTTTCTCATCGCGGACAAGATGACCAACGGCAAGCGCAGGATCGTACACAATGCTGGCCGAGGCATGCCGGCGGCGCAGCTCATTTTGCGCGTGTGTTTCCTCGCCCACCGAGATGGTCTTGCCGCTGACTCCGAAACGTGAATCGAAGCCGCCCAGCGACTCTATGACATCCTTTTGCCAGAACATGTTGCCGCCCGGCAAATACTCGCCGGACGTCAGTTCCCGCCGCCCCGGGGAATGGCGCGGACTGGAGAAATACTCTGGCTTCATCCAGATCGGTGGAAGAGTTTCGAATACGGCATTGTAGGGACCACCGAACGCCTCAGGTGCGCACCGTTCGGCGATCTCTTCGGCGACTTCGAGCCAATGAAAAGGAACCCGGCACTCATCGTCGATGAAAGCGACATACTCGCCCCTGGCCTCCCGGATGGCTGTGTTCCTCGCGTTGGAAAGGCCTTGTGTCGGTTCGAATACATAACGCAGACGTGGATCGCGCCCGGCCATATCCTCAACCAGATCGCATGTGCCGTCGGTCGAATTATTGTCGACAACCAACACCTCGAACTTCCCTGCGGTGACACAGTCCTGAAACACGCTTTCGATGGCCCCTCGCAACATATCTGCCCTGTTGAACGTACATATTGCGATGGTGAAAAGTGGCGCCGCCGTTTCAGCGGTGGTCTTGCCGCCAGGCCCTGTTCCTATATTGTCGTCATTGAGCAAGCTTGTCCAAGTGGACATCGCTTGGCGAACCGCCGAGGGGCCGAAACGGTCCGACTCGGCGGTGTCGTGGAGAACTTCCGCATCGTCCGGATCGCGTTCACCGACAACCGACCTTTTCGCGCGGGCGCCAGTTTCGAGAAAGTATCGCGTCGTTCTCGACAGGACGGATGGCCGGGGTAGCGGAACGAAGCAGGTCGGCTCCGGCGTCTTTTCGCGCAGTTTTGCCAAGACACCGGCCAACCGCCGGAAGGAGTCTCCCGATGCGAAAAAATCGCTACTCGTTCCACCATCCCGTAGCGTCTCGGTATTGTTGCTCCAGTCCGAAACCATGAACTCAGCCACCGCTTCGCTGGATACAAGACGGGGAAACTGTCCGAACCAGTCGCAATGCAGCCAGTCGGGGATCGGATCGGACAGCAGCATGACGGCCGGTTTTCCGGCATATCGCGCATCGAAAAGAGTGGTGCTGTAAGAGGTCATTGTTGCGTCGCTGGCCGTCACCCACTCACGAACCGAACCTTGCTTGATGATTTTGAAGCCCTGGGGCACGCCGCCCAGCAACCGCTGAAAGATCTCCAACCAGACACCGGTTGGAACCGCGGGCCGCGGCCGGAAAATGATTTCCACATCGTTTACCGAAGACGCCGCCAGCCAGGTGACGGCTTCTTCGAGGTACTCCCGGACACGCGTTCGCTTGGAAACCAGAAAATCGAAATCGGCTCCGTTCTTGACATAAAATTCGCGCAATTCCGGATCCTTCTTAAAAGCCCAACCGTAATTCTCGGGGAAAAACAGCCATTTCTTGGCAATGTCGAGGCTGTGGGCTTTCGCCAACTCAGCTCGCGTCGGCAGAGTTAATGAATACGGCGGATCATAGAGGGTTAGAAATGGCGGAGCATTCTCATGCTGAAACCGCTCGTCGATCCCATGGGTCGTCAGGAAGTCGCCGTAGGTCCTCGACCAAACCTGGTGGTGGGCGCCCATTTCCACGATATCGCGGCCTGGTGTCCTAAAATCGAAGTTGAAGCGGGAAAGAAGCTGTTCATAGCAGAGGTCGATATAAACCGCGTCGGGCCAAGCCGGCAAAATCCGTTTCAAGACCGGGCTGCTATCGACGAACCTCAACCAGGGAAGAGCCACGACGTGCGGCCTTAGTTCGGCGACCGTAGTATCCAATTGGCGTGACAGCGGCCGCACTTCCGAAACCAGCCTGTGGTCTCGCCAGAGCCAGTATTTCACCGCCGTGGCGGCATCGAGTTCACGCGCCACGTGCTCGACAAACACCATGACATCGACAGCCGTCATGACGTGGGCATCTCCGTGGTATCGGAGGAACTACCGGGCCAGCGTAGGCTCATCACGGCAATCCGGCTGTCATTCACTTCGCCATCCGCGTACGCAAATCCAGCCAGTTCAGCGATATTTCTGATGCTTTCGGGGTGGTAGAAATAGAAAGGGGAAGCCTTTCCGTACAACCTCTGGGTCTCGGCAAACCACTCCCTTCCGCCCGCGCTGGTGATGTTATCGTAGTTGAACGTGACAAAGGCACCGGGTCTCAGTATCCGTGAAAATCGAGTGAGATAGCCATGCATCTCGTACAAGCTCAAATGCTCGAACACGCCATGGGCCATAAGGCCGTCGATGGAGGCATCTCTAATCACCGCAAGATCGCCGGTTGAAAGGTCGATGACGGTGAAATCGCCTTTTCCGGCCAGATATTTTCGCATCCAGTCGCAGACGAAACGGGAGTAATCAGCCACGTATAGGTGGCGAACCTTGCCGACGATCCTGCGCGTCAGCCGTCCGGAGCCCGGCCCCAGTTCCAGAACTGTGTATTCCGGCTTGATAAGCGGTGCGTACCATCGCTCGAAGATTTCATCCAAGCGGTCGTTACGCCACGTTTCATCGCCGAGATCGTTCGGATCCACGCCCTCCCGGACGGATTTCTCGATCCATGACCGGAAATGCCCATCCCATGGTTTCTCCGAGGACTTTAGAGCTATTTCGACATTGAATAGCCGCAAAAATAGTTGATTGAGGAACCGCAAGATCACAGAGAATGCCTAACGCTCAGGCGGCCCAGCTCAATCGGTTCGTCCGGCAATACGCTTGCCTTCGCGTACGAGCGCCGCGGCCACATTGTCGCGGCATTCATCAGCCGACACACCGCCATTATCCTCGCGTGCCTTTTCCATCCAGCAACGACAGGCCACCTCGTCAATCGCCAGCAGAAAAGCCAAGAAACGGCGTTGATCGATCCCATCGCCGCGTTCGATGGCCTCGAAATAGGCCCGGCAACCGGCTTCCGTATCGCCGTGATAGACCCCTTCCATATTGCGGTACCACGGAAATCCGCCAACCAGAACCGGCTTTCCCCGGACGACGGCCTGGAACCCCATGGATCCCGTCAGTGTGGCCACTCCTTTCGCCGCGTCCAACAACTTGTATCCCGGGTAGGCAATGGGGACGAGCGTGACATTCGGTATGGACGCGAGTTCTCGATAGTATCCCGGCCACCGGGATAGCTGCCCGCGAGAGGCACCCGAGAGTTGCCAAGGATGCTCCTTGACATAAATTCGCCATCCTTGCGGTAGCACCTTTGACAACAGACGGACGAACACATGCTGATGTTCGTATCCCTCCGCAAGCGGGCAAGTCATTCGCTCGGGTTGGTTTTGCAAGGCAACGATGACATACGGCTCGCCCAACTCCGGCTCAGCGGCGAAGTCTTCGTATTCGGCCCGCAATCGCTCGCGCCGCAACATTCCGTGCAGCCGGTATAGCGCCCACTCGGGAAATTTCATCCAACTTTCTTCCATCGGGCGCCCACGCATTTTTAGATAATTTCTGGGCGCTAAACGCCAGAAACCATTCCGGCGTATAGTTCCCCACTGGCTGCCAAGTTCCCTTTTCAAGGCAAACCAAAGGCGCTGCCAACGCCTTTTTGATGTGGAAAACCGCTGTTCAACAATTTTCTTTCGCATACTCACCGACGTAGCTTCGGCTCCGGCCGACCGCAAGTACGCTAATTCGTCTTCCATGTATGCTGGCAACTCAGGCAATGCGCCTTCTTCACCAAGACGTTTCCTGGTCGCATCCATCAGTTCCTTGCAGCCTGTTCGATAGGTCCGCGTCGGCAGCATTCGACCAGGAAACGCCGTGCGGTCAAACCAAATTGTCCCGATGTCCAAGTGTTGGCAAAGCCCATACAAGACAAAGTCAAAAAAAGCATGCGGCGTAATAGAGAACACGACGAGATCCGGCTGGTGCGTCTCGATCACACCTTTCCACTGCCGAAGCATTTTTTGATACATTCGCAAGCGTTCGCGATGTGTATACATGGAACCGTCGCGGTCGGTCCTGTCAAGCATCTGCATAAACATGGACTCATAAGGGGCCATAGTGCGCAGGAGGCTAGCGTCGATAACAGCCTCAGGCATATTGTCATCACCAGTTGGCGACAACCCACGCGTGGCATAGGCAGTATCGTGATACACAGCATTTGGAAATGCCGCCTCGATCATCGGGCGGCGGAAGTTGTACGCCGTCCAGTACCTGACATCCCACGCGCCATCCCTCGCCGCCTTTATGACGCCTTCAACGACAGCTTCTTCTACGAGCTCACAGACTATTACGCGCACAGAATATGTCCCACCGGCCTGCGGCCGGTGTCTTAAATCTTACTCATCGGTCACGGTTAAGTAGATGTCGCGGCAACTATATCGGGCTCTTCCATAGCGCCTGGTGGCTGCTCCACATGCCCGGAACGAGAACCACTTTCGGGCGGTGCTGTATTGGTCGACACAGGGTTGGCCGGGAACAGGAATCTGAACTGTCTTCCGATGAAGTGGGCAAGGCGCAATCCCCGCCGGACCAACGCATCCCGCACAGTCCATTCATTGGCATAGAACAGTTGAACGACACGATAGGTTTCGTACAGGAAGGCCAGATAACGATCCCGCGAGACGTTCTTTCGGTCTTGGAACAGAACCTTCATATAATTGACGTGCATTTCCTTGTGAGCCCAACCAAACAGACGGATCATCTCTTCGTCAGAGTGCCCGGAAACGTTTAACACGACATTGTCGATGCGATTGTATCCTTGGTGGAGATCCTTGACGAAGGTCTCCTCATCTTCGATTTTTCCGGCGGCCTTCGCCTCGTCATAAAGGGCCGAACCGGGCATGGGCGTACACCACGTTAACCGACGTGGCGGCAACTTGGTTTCCTTCAGGAGGCTGACGGTCTCCGCCAAGGTTTCCTTGGTCTCTCCCGGATAGCCGCCCATGAACTGAAGCTTGAGATGAATTCCGACTTCCCTGGCATCGGCCAAAACACGAAGCGCCTTGGCCCGGGTGATACCTTTGTTCATCGCCTTGAGCATTGTGTCGCTACCCGACTCAACGCCAAACCCAATCGACAAACAGTTGGCATCCTTGAGCGCGTACATCGTTTCCTTGTCGATAGTGTCAATTCTCGCTTGGCCATCCCAATAGATATCGAGTTCTTTCATCGCTGCCGCGAATTCCAAAGTCCGCCTCTTCTTGAAGATCAGCGTCTCGTCCGAGAAATGAGCCGATTTCAAGCCGTAACGCTCTTTCAGGTATTTGACCTCGTGCATGACCCGGTCGATGGACTTGAGACGGTAACTGTCGAAGCTACGCTTGCAGAATTTGCAGCGGAACGGGCAACCGCGACCAGCCAGGAACACCATTCCGGGCCAAAGGTCGTCGGGGTCGACGCCCAATTCGAACTCCTCGAATTTGGTACTGGAATCATGTGCGTACATCTTGACGCGTGTGTAGATATCCATGTTCCAGATATCGAAATTGGGCATCGGAAGATCGTCGAGGTCCTTAATCAACTCGCGCGGCTTGGTCTGCTTAAGTTCACCATCCTTCAAATAAGCGATGCCATCGACAGCGGCCAGGTTATCCAGGTTCCGGAACAAATCCGGGGACGTCGCCTCCCCTTCTCCAATCACGCAAATGTCGGCCAGATCGTTTTTCAAAAGAAGATCGAAGTGGAGATCGGACAGCAGTCCGCCAATGATGATGGGCGCCTTCGAGCGCTTGCGAATTTGCGGTGAAAGCCAGGTTTGATAGAAGTAATTGACGGAGGCGAAGCCGGTAACGCAAACCGCGTCATAGGTCAGACCGTCGAGGGCGTCTTCGACTTCGTGCTTGATCATGTCCTCGGCCCAAATGTCGAGCACGATGATCTCATGGCCATCATCTTCAAGAAGTTTCATGACGGTCGCGAAACCCCAGGGGAATAGACGTGACCCGGGGCGGCGCACTTCGCCGGCCTCCAGTGGCGGTTGGATCGCTAAAATCTTCATCTAACCCCTACTCCTACCGAACTTTCGCAACAGCTGTCTCACGGCCATCCGACGCAGAGAGTACCTGACAACATGAGTAGCCTTTTATCATTCTTTCGCTAATCCGACAAACAATCCAATGAAAGGATCGTGTCCTTGGGAATTGCGACGCGCGCACGCTGGCCCGCCACTGTGTCCAAATCACGGGGAGGTAGCCCGCCGCCGGGTTTCTTCAGTCCAAGCATGTCCATAGTTATGACCGCTCCTCTCGGAATATCGGTCACGGACACAATGCTCTTCTCGAATATACGCTTCATTTCCTCCATATTGCGAGCCATCTCATCTTTATCAACCTTTGCAGCCAACAATCTCTCAGCTTCGCGAACCGCATCGACCATCCGGGAGAACTGTTCGGGCGATAGGGAATGGGCTGCATCGCTGCCATACATATCGGTGCTGATAGTCAGGTGTTTCTCAACCACGGTTGCGCCTAGGGCGACAGCCACCGGTGCCACATGCACGGACAGGGAATGATCTGACAATCCCACCGGCGCGTCGTACCTGGCACGCATCTCCGACATCACATTGAGCCCGAGTTGCTCAATCGGGCACGGATAGGCAGAGGTGCATTGGAGCATGACCAGATCTCCGCCAGCGTCGCGAACGGCGGCGACGGCTTCGTCAAGCTCCGCCCATGAACTCATTCCCGAAGAGAGATAGACGGTCTTACCAGTTCGGCCCATCTCCTTCAGCAACGGAATATTCGTAACTTCCCCCGAAGGTACCTTATGCGCCGTGACTTGGAGTTCCTCTAGCCTGTTGACCGCTTCCACAGAGAATGCCGAGCATAGAAATGCTAGGCCCTGACCGTCAGCCGCTGCCATTAGGTCCGCCCACTGCTCCATCTCGAAGGCCGTGCGTTGAAAATACTCGAACCTGGGTTCGCCGGAAAAATAAGGCGGCATCGGCGCGTCACGCAGTGTCTCGGCCTCGGCGATGTGCATTTGGAACTTGACCGCATCGGCGCCAACTCCGGCCGCCAAATCGACCAGCTTCAGCGCATTGCCAAAACTGCCGTCGTGGACACTGCCGATTTCAGCAATTACGAATACGCTCTCGTCCACTTGCTTCTCCTAGGCAAACCCCGTGTTACTTGCCAATGGCAAGATGTTCGACCAAACCTTGGAGCCTAGCCACCGCCTGGCCATCCAATACTCCCACGGAACTGGAGCGGTTCGTCTTCGCTCTTTCCCCGCTCTGTTCCTGTGGCACCTCAACAAGACACTTTTGGAGAGAAGTCCGCAACTCGAGCTTGTTGGTCACGGTTGAAGCACCTCCGGCATGCTCATACATATCGTAGCCAGTGCCAAAAAAATCCATGACAAAAACCGGGATGCCGAGAAGGATCGCCCAGTGAACCGTCGTCGAATATCCGGCGACAAATACATCTGCACCTGGAAGGTTCCGGCTTAACTCGTTGTGCATGACTTTGAGATCTTTCGGTGCCAAATGCTCCATGTAGGCCGCTACATCAGCTTTTGGATGGAGCGATGCGAGAATTTCCGCGTCTAGCTCGCCGAGCAATTCGGCGATAGCCTCAACTTCCCGCCAATGCGATTCCCAATCCAAATTACCATCCTCAGCCATTTGGTGGACTGCCCAGATGATGATTTGGCGGTCAGGGTTCAGATCATACTCGAGCACCAGTCGATCACGGGTCGCCCGGCGGTTGGAGGCTCCGTCATATAGGAGGTCGTGGCTAGCCATTCCAGTGACAACAACCCGTGAAGATCCAATACCACGTTCAATTAAGCGATCTTTGTCTTCGCTTCCTGATACGGCAATTTTAGTGATTCCGGAGGCACCAAGTACCCACGGGCGCCGCGGCAGCATCCGGCTCAACAACAATCCGAGCATCTCAACTGGATCGTAATAGAAAAGGTTCTTGCCGTTGATTTCGAACAGGTTGTCGGGCCTAAGCAATCTCAAGAGCCATTTCAGCATTCGGTACGGAGCCGAACCGCACCAGTAAAGTGAATTTCGACTTCGTGTGACGGCTAAATCCGCTTGCCCCGAGTACCCATAAGGTACGATCAGTGCCGGAAGGTCGGCCCGGCGTGCGGCGTCCACCAGCGGCAACTCCAAACCATAATGTCGATTGTTGCCAAGCACGATCAATGCCGGATTGTGGGTCCTCAGAAAGTCGTAGATGTTCTTTCTTTGCCGGTATCGTTTCAGCAATCCGGCCACCAACTGGGCCAGCACACTGACGCCGAAACGAGTGTGCATGGCGGCAAATCCTGGTTTGTGTTCGTTACGCTGAGTTGTTCCGTCCAAAGAATCACTGGATTCATCACGTTCCGATCCTTCGGACCCATATACTCGGCCATAGGCATCAGCCACACAGACCTCACATCCTAAGTCTGAAAGCTCCAAATCGCGCGCCATATGTGCGACGCCACCATCTTCGACCAAGAAAATACAGTGTAATCGTCCGGTTGCCTCAATCGCTCGGCCCAAGATGGCCATCTCCCGCAGGGCCGTTTGATTAGCCGGATGGATCAGAATGTTTGCCATATCTCTCGTGAAGAGACGGTTGCCGGCAAGGTTGTCACGGTTCATCTCAGTGTCGATCATTTCACTGTTGCTGATTGTTGCCGGCCTAGGCGAAAAAGCCGGACATCAACGACACGACGCGGTCCTGGTTTTCATCTGACAAAGTCACGGACGATGGCAGGCAGAGAATTTCATCCTGAAGGCCTTCCGCAAGCTCGCCACCAAGGGTTTCCGCGCCACAGTGCGCCGCGGAAAGGTGCAAAGGCTGCCACAACGGGCGCACCTCAACTCCCGCCTCAGCGAAGTAACCGCGAAGCGCCTCCCGTTCGGCGCGGCCGCGCTTTTCTACGCGTACCGAAGAGAGCCAGTAGGCATGTCCGGCCCAATCTGCCGAGGGCATAAACGAGACCCCATCGATCTCATCGAAGGCAGTTTGGTATCTTTCGGCAATTTTCTTCTTCTTCTTCAAACGCCCCTCAAAGCCTTCCAATTGAGCTTCTCCCAATGCAGCTGCAATGTTTGTCATGCGGTAGTTGTAACCAATCTGGCCGTGGCGCGATTCGATGGGATCGTCCTTTGCCTGACTTGAAAGATAACGCGCCATGTCCGCCATTTCCGGGTTGGATGTGAGGACCATGCCGCCGCCACCGGTCGTCAGCAGCTTGTTCCCGTTAAAACTGAAACTGCCGACGTCACCAATCATGCCCACCCTTGTCCCGGCGCAGGTGGCGCCAAGTGACTCGGTCGCGTCCTCGACAATCTTTAATCCAAATTCTCGGCCCAGCTTGGAAATTGCCGCCATGTCAACCGGATGTCCGAGAATGTGAACCGGCAACAAAGCAGCAACTTCACGACCAGAGCTCTTGTTAACAAGTCCGCCGGCTCTGAGTTCACAGCCATCGCGCAGGAACTTTTCGACAAGGCCGATGTCCATCTGCCAGGTCGCTTCGTCGGCGTCGACAAACACTGGGTGCGCTCCGACGTACCTGATGGCATTGGCCGGCGCGATAAAGGATAGAGTCGAAACGAGAACCTCTTGTCCAGGTCTGATGCCGGCAACCAGCAAAGCGATATGGAGTGCCGCGGTACCGCTGACCATGGCGACCGCGGCGGCGCCGTCATGAAGTGCGGAAAAACTTTGCTCGAATTTGTTTACAAAGGGGCCGGCTGAGGAAACCCAATTGGATTCGACACATTCGCGCAGGTAGGCCAGTTCGTTTCCTGACAAGTCCGGCTCCGACAACGGGATTCGATGCTCAACCAGTTTACCGGACATATTCATCCGGTCGGTAGGTGGAGAGGTTCTGCTCCATCCATTCAACCGTTCGCTTCAATCCCTGACGCAAATCGACCCTTGGAGTCCATCCGGTCAACTCGTTCACGCGAGTGGCATCGGCACATAGCCGGTCTACTTCGCTGCCCTCTGCTCGTACGCGCTGATCGTCAACGACAACGGAAATCCCTCGTCCAATAATCGCCGCGACCTCTTCGACGAGTTGACCAATACTTGTCTCAACGCCGGTTCCCAGATTGAGAGTTTGGCCGCCGGACAACTCGCTCTCCGCGCAGGCGAGAAAACCGGCAACGGTATCCTCGACGAATGTCAGATCCCGGGTCGGATGAAGGTTTCCGAGCCGCACTTCGTCGCCGACCAGCGCCTGGGAGATAATGGTTGGAATGATGGCTCGCTGTGATTGCCGGGGGCCATAGGTATTGAATGGACGAACTGTAATCGTCGGCAGTTCGAACGACCGGTGAAGAGACTCAACAATCTTATCCGCGCCGATCTTGCTGGCCGCATAGGGTGATTGTGCTACCAACTGGTGGTCCTCACCCATTGGGACATCTGCCGCCATTCCATAAACCTCGCTCGTCGAGGTATGAATCAGCTTCCCGACTCCCGCCGAACGGCAGGCCTGGGCAACATTCAGCGTACCTTCAATATTGGTACGAATGTAGGCAGTCGGAGTTTCGTAGGAGTAGGGAATGGCGACTAGAGAGCCGAGATGAAAGACGATCTCTGATCCCTTTACTGCGGATGAAACGCTGTCGGAATCTCGCAAATCACCGAACACAACGTCGATCTGTTCTCGGCTTTGGGAAGAATCCAGCCACCCTGCGCTACCCAGTGAATTGTAGTGGGCGAAAGCGCGAGCCTGCGCTCCCGCGTCGACAAGGGCCTCGACCAGATGGCTACCGATAAAGCCGCAGGCGCCCGTAATCAGTACCTTTCGACCGGACCAGTTCACCCGCCGACCTTTCCCGAGCGAATGTCGTGTTCAGCCTGTTGGTAATCTTCATGGCTACCGATGTCGATCCAATATTCGTGGATAAAGAACCCAGCGACGACGTGGCCGTTCTGGATCGCAGTTTCAGCCAGTTCAGTCATGTCAAATCGGCCAATTTTCGGAACCGTTGAAATCAGTTCCGGTTCCACAATGTAGATTCCGGCATTGATGACGGCTGGGATACAGGGTTTCTCAACAATGCCCGAGACCGCCCAGCCATCCATCTCGACGACTCCGTACGGGACCGGAATCTCGCATTTCCGCAAACCAATTGTGAGAGCCGCAGAATGCTCCTCGTGATACGTAAACATCGCTCGAAAATCAACGTCGGTAAGAATATCGCCGTTTACCACCAGCACCGGACCACCCACGTCGGCGAAACTTGAAAGCGCACCAGCTGTTCCCCTTGGCTCGGATTCCTCGACATACTGAATGTCTAGCCCTTGATCAGCCCCATCACCAAAAAACTCCCGGACTTGATCACCCTTATACCGTGTCGCCAGGCTAATTCTGCGGACCCCGCTCCGTTTCAGATTGTCGATGATGTACGACATGATTGGCTTGTCGCCGATCGGAAGCATCGGCTTGGGCGTATCGTACGTCAGCGGGCGCATGCGATCTCCCTGGCCGCCGACCATGACCACTGCGTTCGCCGGTTCGATGCCCGACGTAGCAACATCGTCAAGACGATCAAGTCCAATAACGCGCCCGCGTTCATCAATAATCGGCAAATGGCGTAGGCGATACTCTGCCAGCAACGCCAATCGCTCCTCCGTCGAAGATCCAACATTGGCCGAAATGGGTCGATCTGGACCTGGCGCCCTGGCTTTGTACTTCAACAGACTGCCGACATCGTCATCTAACGTTAGCCCTGAAAGCATACCGCGGCGCACATCCCCGTCTGTGATTGTAGCAAGCAAACGTCGGTCCTCATCGACGACGAGCGAGATTCCTTCACAGTGGTCGATGACACCAAGCAAATCCCTTAGCGGCATGCCATGTGAGCAAAAGTATTTTTCCATTCCGCTCACAATCGGCCGGCCTCAATGATCAGAGTCGTTTTCACAACTGTTCCCAGATTGGGTGCCGCAACTGCCATTCGCCATCTTGCTTTTGCCATAGATGCGGTGAACGGCCCTGATCGCATAACTCCAGAAACCTATCTGGACTCATATCGATACAGTCCATCACTTCCTCGAAATATCGCTCGGGAAACTCTCCGTCAAATCGACGAACCAGTTGAATTCCCTCTTCCCGCGTTAAGTGGCCGTTTCGGATCTCCTGGCTGGCGTCATAGGTGGCCCGCCCGATGCCGAACTTTATCCATGTGGTAAAGTAGTGAAGGCCGTCAATCTTATCATCCAGGCTGTTGTACTTACTATAGGTTCCTTCCGTACGCACCGGGCTGGGCTGAAACCCGCAATGCTCCGCAGCGTAGTAATAGGCTTCTTGGGGTGTCCATTTAATGTAGTAGCCGAGGTAATGAACGTTGATGTTTTTGCCATCCAGGGACTCTCTTTTCGCCGGAAGATATGGCGATAAATCGGCCGGTGTTATCTCGTAATCTTCCATCAGGGTTCGCACCGGCGTCCCGGCCAAGTACAGGTCATCCAGCGAGTCAGATGAGAAGTATGACTTGTCGCGCAGCGACGTTGTCGTTTCAGCCACAGGGTTGCCGTATTCAGCCTCGGATTCACCGTAAAATACCAGTGGAATACCCATGTCCATGGCGATCCTCGGCGCAACGTTCTTTTGTCCCAGAATGAATGTTTGGAACGGGTGCAACAAGTTTTCAATTGAAAGCCGTGTCAGAATTTTTTGCACCCGGCCATTTGGTTTGAATGCGACGTTGTCAAGTCCGCCGACCTCGATCCATCGTTCGAAATTTTGCCGCCCGATGTCCGTGTATAGGATCGGCGGAAAGGTCACGGTCAGGGGATTCATACCGTACTTGTACTTAAGCACATGCGCCGCGAAGCAACTGTCCTTTCCACCGCTCCCCGGCACGAGGCAATCATAACCTCCGTCAGAACGCCGATACCGGTCCAGCAACCGAACAAGTTTCTCCTCGCGCTCCGCCCAGTCGATCTGCTGCTTGGTCTCATTGACCCGGCAGGCGCTGCAAACGCCTTGCTCATCAAGCTGTATTGTCGGCGTCACCCGGTCCGCCGTGTGACGGGCCTCCGGGAAAGAACTCGGGCGCTGATTGGAAATCACACACTTCGTACAGTAACTGACATCGCTAGGCAGGCCATACAAAGTATCGTTCCGCTTGATATCTGGAACATTCATCTGGCGAGTCTCTCCGCGGCCCAATCGCGAATGTTGGCGTAAATCGCCAACCCGGCCGGTCCGCTACGCTCTGGGTGAAATTGTAGTCCGGCAATGTTTCCGACACGAAAGCCGGCGCAGAAATCTAGTCCGGCGAACTCGGCGGTGCAAATTGCGATTCCTTTATCGTCCGGTTCGACAAAAAGACTATGCACGAAGTACATCTCTTCCCCAATTCGCAATCCGTCCAGCAGCGGGTCAGCGGCGTTTTGGTCAATAGGCGCCCAGCCGATGTTCGGAATCTTCTGTTCCGTCTCTGAGGCCGCATTCAACGCCGTCAAATCCCGCACCCGTCCCGGAATGAGTCCGAGTCCGGCCGAGACTTCGAACTCGTCGCTTTGCGACAGCAACAATTGCATGCCGAGACAAATTCCGACCAGAGGCCGTCCGGCCTCCGCTATCCGACGCAATACCGGATCCAACTCCTTCTCCCGCAAATTCGCCATGGCATCCGGAAAGGCGCCAATTCCGGGGAGGATGATAAGATCGGCCGCCTCGATTTCAGACGGCTGTTCGGTGATCAGTGGCTTCATTCCGGCAACCATGCAGGCGCTCTCGACGCTGAACAAGTTGCCCATGCCATAATCGACAATCGCCGCAACCAGAGGCGTACCCGCGCTACTCAACCCGCCCCTCCGGCATCATGCGCACCTCGATATTCTGGCCGCTCAGATAGCTTTTTAACTCCCCGAGAGAACACCTCTTGTCGTCTTGCTTGGTCTTCATGGCCTTAAGATACTCGACGTTTCCCTCGGCCGCGAAATCCGCCTCATCGAGTTCGATCCGTGTGATCAGGTCGTAGTGCAATGCCGATGCGATTGACGCCGCATCTGCCAAACCATCAGTGAGCACCTCACCGACATCGCTCGGGGAACCGGCTCCACCCGCCGCAATCACGGGTATGGAAACGCCTCCGGCGACACGGCGAACGAGATCGATGTCAAAACCTGTACGGGTCCCGTCGCACTTAACAGCGGTCAACAAAATCTCCCCGGCGCCGCGGCTTTGAACTTCCTCCGCCCACTGAAACACATCGCGCCCGGACGGCTCGCGCCCATAGTCCGTGTAAGCCTCATATTCGCCGTCGCCGTGCTTCATCGCCTCAATGGAAACGACAATGGTCGACGCGCCGAAAGTCCGCGCCGCCTCATTGATCAGCTCTGGATTCGACACGGCGGCCGTGTTCAGACCAACCTTGTCGGCCCCGGCGCGCAACGTGTTCTTGATATCCTCCTTGTCCCGAATGCCACCGCCGACCGTCAAGGGAACAAAGACGCCGCGTGCGGTTTTGCGGACGATGTCGAGCAGACTGTCCCGTCCGAAGAGGCTGGCGACCGCATCCATGTAAATGAGTTCGTCCGCGCCGTCGCGGTAGTAGGCCGTGGCGAAGTCGATGGTCTTCCCGAGGACGCGGAGGCCTTCCAATTGGATGCCCTTGACGACATTGGGCCCCTTTATGTCGAGCTTCGCGATGATTCTTGTCGACGTCATTGTCAATCGCCCCGCATGAACGGAGCTTCGAGGTAACCGGCGGCCGAACATGGTTGTTGCGCTGCACCAGTATCGACCAACACAATCTCACGCAGCAGAATGTTCCTCTGGCTGTTCGCGACGACTATCGACCCCTCGATCATCTGTCGGCGCGCTACACAGGGGCTTCCCCCGATCAATTGGTGTTTGGGGATAGACATCGCGACAGCATAAGCAAATCCCTGCGGTCGGGAACAATCCTATTCCAACTCATTGTATTTCACTAAGTTTGCCGGCACGCCGGCAACTTGGGCCTTATTTGGAACATCCCGGACAACTACCGCACCGGCGGCAATCATACTTTCATCACCGATCGTGATGTTTTGGATAACTGTTGCCCCGGCCCCGACATGGCTCATCTTACCGACGCGCACGCCGCTACTCAGTATTGCCCCGGGTGCAATATGTACGTGATTGCCAATAATACAGTCGTGATCGATTTGGGCGCCAGTGTTGACGATGATGTTGTCGCCAAGGCGGCATTCCGGCTGCACGATGGCTCCCGCCATGATCTGTACTCCTTCGCCGAGGCTTGCGTCTGTCCCGATTATCGCCGAAGGATGAATGAGCGTATGAAAGACGTACCCTTGCTTTTGAAACTGCTGAAATAGTCGCTGACGGAGTTTAGAGACTCGCGTCGAACCAACGCCGTTGACTAGTCTCACTCGGTCCGTTGGGTATTTCGTAATCTCGTGATCGTCGCCTAGAACGGGCAGCCGACATACAGTGCTTCCGTGTGTTGATGAATCCTGGTCAGTGATGCCGATGATACTGACGCCCATAGCATTGAGGGTATCAATGGCAACTTTGGCGTGACCGCCGGCACCAATAATAATGATTTGATGTTCGTCAATCATATAGTCGGACTAGTTCCAATCCAGATGGAACTTAGGCAGTTTTACCTTGTAAATAAACGGGAAAACGGAAGTAAACAGCGAGAATGCGGAGATCGCCCAATTGAGTAAGTTCATGAATATTTCGCCGCGTAATATCGCGCCATGCCGTCAATCCAATGGACGCCATCTTGGATTGCCTCACTCGTTCGGGATTTGGAGGTGTATGCCAATGGAGTATGATCTCTTCACGGCTACTTTCAGCCCAGGCGCCATCACTAAGTAAAGACGAGCCGGACCAAAGTCTACTCGCCTAAAAGTTCTCGAACCAATACGAAAGCTTCCGCATACTGCTTTCCGATCGCGGCGCCCCGCAACCGCGCTAGCGCCTCAATTGCACCTTCGCTACGCGGCCCAGGGTCCGCCTGGGTCTCTCCGTCGTAAAGCCGCATGATTTCCTGCTTGCGATCGAGATATCCCGTAATATCGCTGAATACGTTTGGTTGAAAGGGCGCTTCGGGTAGCGCCGCTGCTTCCGTTGAAGAAAGCGTCTCGAAGGAAAGAAACCTTTGAACATCCATCCGCGCCATATTCGCCGGCTTGAGAATTGCCGCAACAGCGGAAAACGTAACTCGGTGATCAGAATGAGCATCGCTGGAATGGACCGTATAGACGACATCTGGGCGCGAGTTCTCTATCGCTTCACGAAGGGTATCAATTACGTCGTTTTCAGGAACCTCGGATAGACGGGTCGACGGATGGTCCAATTTAGCAACTGTCGCCATCCCGTAGGCCCGGGCGACTTCATCGATCTGTGCGGCCCGGACGCTTTCCTCGCCGCTGGGCCATTTCGGTTCCCACACCCGCGTCACGACAATCCAATTTATTATGTCTCCTGACGCGGAATGCTTCAGCAAAGTCCCCCCGCAACCCAAAGTCTCGTCATCGGGGTGAGCGGAAATAACTGTTATGCGCATAGCCTTATCCTAACCTTTGACCTTCTTGGAGAGGCAGGCCCGTAGGCGCCTCGAATTCGCTTACCCGTATCGAGCCATCCGCCGCAGCAACAACAATGACAGAGTTATCAACATGCAATAATGTGCCGGGCAACAAATCCTCCGAGTCCACAAACGGCACCGGACACTCTGCGTGCCACAACTTAATCGTCTTTCCGTTCAGATATGTGTGCGCCCCGACATAAGGCTTTGCCAGGGCTCGGATCAGATTGTAGGCAGTTGCCGCCTTCCCACTCCAATCGACTTCCCCGTCTTTCTTGCCGCGCTTCCGCCGGTAGGTCGCCTGCGCCTCTGTCTGAGGACAGGCGGTTACGGTTCCATCGAGCAACGCCTGCATCAATACCGGAATTGCCCTTGTCGCCACGCCCTCCAGCTTCGCGTATACGTCACCGGCATGGTCTGTGGGTTCGATGGGAAAGCTTTCTTGCCAAATGATTGGGCCACTATCAATCCGCTGGTCAATCTTGAAGAAGGTCAACCCGCCTTCTGAATCCCCATCCACCAGCGTCCATACAATTGGGTGGCGCCCGCGGTTACGCGGGAGAAGGGCCGGATGGGTGCCAATGAATCCGAACTCTGGTATTTCCAGCAAGTGGGCGTCGATAATTCTCGGCCAACCGAAAACAAGAACCACGTCCGGCCGCACCTCCTCAATCAGCGCTTCGAGGGAATCGACGTCCTCACCTAGGCGAAAACCTCGGATCCCCTGGGCCTCGGCAATCGACCTCAGATCAACATGATCAGTATGAAAGCTTGCGATTTCCGCTCCCAAGCTAGCGACCGCAGCCGGGGGCCAGCCTGTCCTGATTAGTGTTTCAAGGCAGTGCCTGGAAAAGTCGACAGTGCCAAGCAGAAGACTACGCATCGTCGGATTGGTCTTCGAAGACCTTGTATAGGATCGCCTTGCCGAGCGGCTGCGAGATCAGTCGAGATACGATCCGCTCTGCCGCTTGTCCATCACCGTAGGGATTGGATTGACCGGCAATACGTTTGCGAAATACGGGGTCCAGGGCTCGTTCCAGGCCGACCATTATCGCGGCTTCATCATCGGCCGCATCAATCACGTTCTCTCCTCTCACCCGGCCTCTCTGGCGATCGCCGACATTGACAACGGGTAAATCGAAGGACGGAGCCTCGATCAAGCCCGAAGAGCTGTTCCCAAGCATCACACTGGCGTGACTCAGAACGTTGAAATAATGCTTTTGCCCCAGGTTTCGAACCAAGCGGACATTGGACCGCGTTGCCGCTAGTTCCTCGAAGCCGGCGATAATATCTTTGTTGGCTGTGTCCGCGTTCGGATAGGTCAAAATTATTTGGGCATCGAGTTTCTCAAGAACCTGCTTGAACATCGACGTCGCCGGAGCAGCACTTTGAGGGTCCAAAGTGACTGGGTGATAGGTAACGAGGATCCATTCCGCTTCTGCCTCAACACCAATGTCGCGGGCGACTTTTTTCCTGGCGTCCGGCACGAATTGGCGAATGGCGTCGAGCGCCGGTGCGCCGCTTACTGTTACGGACTCCGGTTGCTCCCCCATTTGCCGTATTCGGCGGGCATATTCCTCAGTGGCGACAAAATGCAGATGACTCAACTTTGTGAGTGCGTGGCGGACTTGCTCGTCAATTAAGCCCTCTGTCCGCTCACCACCATGAATATGCGCAAGCGGAATATTCAAGGGCACCGCCGCCATTGCCGCGGCAAGCATTTCATGGCGATCCCCCAGGACTAGCGCAATGTCAGGCTTTAAGGAATCGAACGCACCGGCAGCGGCCTGTGTCGTCTCCCCCATGAAACGGGCAATTTCAACGCCTTTGTCGCCCGGAAGCTCGACAGGAAGACGAGCCGAAATAGGGAAGCCGTCGGCCTCGATGTCGCGCACGGTATCACCATAGGCTTCCATTAGATGAGTCCCGCCGACGATGAGTTGAAGGATTACGTCGGGGGTTTCGCGAAGTAATTTGAGAACCGGCAGGTAAATACCGTAGTCGGCGCGACTCGTTGTGACAACGGCGATTCGTCTCATGTCTCGAACATATCCAAATCTAGCAACTCGCCCCGGGCAAGACTTCGCCGAAGACGTCGCCCGAGGATCAGCTCTGTCTCACTCGGGGGTATTCCGGATCCGGGTCGAACCGCCATTACATCCTTCGTCGAAAGGACAGTCCCAGCACCCAGATCCCGTGCCGCTGCGAGACTTTTCCGGACAACCGACATGACCTCGAGTTCGCCGTCCGAAGGAATCTTCTGACCGTCCCCAAGGGCCGCCTCAACCGTTCGGATACCAGCTACTAAATCCGACATTTCTTCGGGCGACAGCGACGCCGCATGATCGGGGCCGGGCATCTCGCGATCCAGTGTAACGTGCTTCTCGATGACCACAGCGCCGAGAGCCGCCGCCGCCAAGGCGACGGCAATACCGGGCGTGTGATCCGACCAACCGACGAATGTGCCGAAAGCATCGGATAGCGCCGACATTGCCCGCAGGTTTGCTTCCGCGGGATTCGCCGGATACGTACTTACGCAGTGCAGCAACACCAAATTTGATTGCCCCGCTCCCCCTTCTTGTCCAATTGATTCGACCGCGGCCCCGACCTCGTCCATTGTCGAACCGCCGGTGGACAGAATTATCGGCCGCCCTTTCGCGGTAACATGTCGCAAAAAAGGAAGGTTGGTAACTTCGCCGGAGGGAATTTTGAATGCCGCGACGCCTTGTTCATACAGAAAGTCGGCGCTTCCCTCTTCGAATGGCGTTGACAGGAAGACAAGGTCTCGCGCCGCAGCGTGATCCATCAATTCCAGGTGTACTTCGCGAGGGAGCTCAAGCTTCTTCAGCATTTCGAATTGATTCTCGCCGCTGCCCGTCGCCGTAGTCTGGTACGCCGATTTCGGCGTATCTGGCCGCGCTAAGTCATCTGCACGAAAGGTCTGAAACTTAACCGCACTGGCCCCAGCATCGCCGGCCACGTCGATAAGCCGGTGCGCAAGCTCAATGTCACCGTTATGGTTGACCCCGGCTTCCGCAATCACGAAACAGGGTTCGCCATTGCCGATCCGGCATCGTCCCAGATCAATCGATTGAGGCGACGAGTGCGTCATTATTTCCTTCAATTTAACGGTTCGCCTCGGGACCATTGTCCGGATCCAAAGGCTCTTATGGATGCAATTCTGAACTCGAGTTGTCGGATGCGGTCAGCTGACAACTGGCCGCAGATCAGAAAGACGCAAGGCGTCACATATTTCTATATGCCAAAAATGATCTCAATACTCGTCCCACGATGTCGAATTAAGACTAGTGGGTTGTCAACCTACACGGATTGAAGGTCTTCGCCGGAAAGGCTCAAATAGTCGTAGCAGTTCGAACACAATGGCAGGTCGTCGTGACGGAGGTCCGCCAGCACCCGCCGGTATTCTTCAAGTGCTTCGGAAACCCAAATTTTCTCGAGAGGTTCGGTTTTGGCATCACCAACCACCATCAGATTGTCGGAATCCATACAGCAAGCGGTTACCAGCCCATTCCAATCAATTGACAGCTTGTCGTACACCTCAGGACATTCTGGATGTATCTTCGCCACGGACTCCATTTCCTTCAGAGACTTGAGCATTTCGATTTCGTCAGAACGCAATCTGACTTCGTCCAAATTGATGAAATCTAGAACTGTTCGGCCGATCGACAATTGATCCACAAATTCGCTTACTTCCTGTTTGAAATCCTCAATCATTTCCTTCGTTTCGTAGGTGATGGTCGTCGACAACTGTAAGAATGGACTTGTCCCGTCTCCACGGAGTTGATTGAACAGGCGCATTCTGTCCACCAAATCATTGTAAAAATCGAAGTTGCGCATCTCTTCGAATGATTTTCTGTCGACGCCTTGAAAGGAAAATTTAATGGAGCTGAGTCCGACCTCAATAAGTGCGCGCATCATTGGCTCGTCGAGTTTGCTGCCGTTCGTGTTGAGATGCGTAATGATGCCTACGTCCGTACATGCCTGAATGAACTCGAGTACATCCGGATGCAACAGCGGCTCCCCCCATCGGATGAACCGGATTGGCGTTTTCCGCGGCGCCGCCTGTTCAAGAATTCGATAGAACATACTTGGTTCCATGAAGCCTGCAGGCCGCCGTTGAGACAGGTTTCCGGTCGGACACATCAGACAGCGGAAATTGCACGTGTTGGTGAGCTCCACATCGATCATCCGCGGAAACTCAATGCGGTTCGAAAATTTCCGCTTGGAGTCACCCGCGTTGCAATGTCGATAGAGTTCTTCTAGAGGATTTTCGATCATATCCATCATTTAATCAAAAAAGCAGAAACGCCAATAGTTCGCAGCCGGGACGGCTTTGCTCAGGCGCCTCATTGGCGATCAAATCCGCAGACGAAATGAGCTACGACGGTCGACAATTATGCCCAGACGACTGTTACTGCTGACCCACATTTACTGCTGACCCACATTGTTGGATTTCGCAAATTCTGCGACGCGAAAATCCCATTCCGTATCGATATCAATAGACCGTTCCGCCGGCATCGGAAAGCCGATGGCGCCTTCCGGCAGCAATGTCCCGGTTTCGCGCAAGACCTCCGGGCGTATCAGGTAGATCGCGCCGTTCGGCACCACCACATGGCCGGCATCTTGGCGACGGGTTCCAGCGTCTGGCGGCGGCAAGATCGGAGAGAGGCTTCCCGCATCGTCAATGTTTTTGAAAATGGCCGGGTGGTGCCGGGCACTGGTTACCGAAACGACCGCATTGGCCGACCGTCGCCGCGCCAACTCGACAGCTTGGTCGATGTCTCGCGCGGTCCGTAGCGGCGATGTCGGCTGGAGAACCAGAATGTAATCGGAAATGGTCCCTTCCGCTTCGAGGGCATCCAAAGCGTGAAGAACCACATCCGTATGCGGCGTGTCGTCGGCGGCCAGTTTGGCGGGACGCATGAACGGAACTTCGGCGCCATATTCCCGGCCGACTTCGGCGATTTCGAGATCGTCAGTCGAAATCAATAGGCGGCCAACGGATGACGCCTGGCGTGCTGCTTCAATCGTCCACGCCAGCAGTGGTTTTCCGGACAATGGCAAAACATTTTTTCGCGGAAGCTCCTTGGAGCCGCCGCGGGCTGTCACCAACCCAACAATCATGTGTGTTCCCGTATCAAAGCCAAGAGTTATGAGCGACTGGAATCATCCCTGCTCACCGAATCCGCATTTTATAAGAGCTTCAGCGATCAACAAATCCTCAGGCTCGTCAATATCGATGGAAGAGATTCGGTCCATGACATAGCCGATGGTACGATCTCCGTAGAGACGGCCCTGCCGGATAATTTCCGAGCGCGTAACCAAGACAGCCGGCCCGTTCCGGCCATACACCACTGGCTTATCCTGCTTGCGAGAAATAAGAGGCGTGTCGGTATCGTTTAGGCTGGCGTTTCCTTCGTCGTCCATCCGCATGACTGAAATCCGACTGAATTGATGTGGCACCTTCTCCAGACTAACCACGGTATCCGCTATCCGGGTATGAAATAGGTCGATTGCCTCGTCAATATGTATGCTTTTTCTAAGCGGCGACGTCGGCTGCAAAAGAGCTATCGCGTCAATCACCTGTCCTTTCTCTTCATACCAGTCCAAGGCGTGAAGAAGAACCTCTGGCATCAACGACATATCCGTTGCCAAATCAGAGGGCCGCAGAAACGGCGTTTCAAGTCCGAGAGCCTCCACAACCTCGGAAATTTCCGGATCCTCAGTGGATAATGCCACCATATCTAGGCGCTTGGCCCGCAATGCCGCTTCCACGGTATAAGCGATAAGTGGCTTGCCGGCACATGGGGCGATGTTCTTTCTGGGAATGCCTTTCGAGCCGCCCCTGGCCGTTATCAGGCCCAGTACGGTCATGCGATCGGACTTGCGTTGCTACCACGCGAGGCAATACTTCGCCGGTAGCTGACAAACCACTTTGGGTTCGGACACGGTTTCACGAGAATGCCCTCCATGTCACAGGCCCTCCTGTAATCTTGTGCAATACTATGGCGCCGCCACCAGTCGGTGGCCGAAATTGACGTGGGCTTGAAACGTGTGAAATGAATATCGCCACTTGAGAAGGCGCCACATTCGCCTTTACTATATTTGAAAGAAAATCGGTCAACAAATATAACTAAATTTCTGAATTCGTAATAATAACCATGCTGGGGTCGGTATGAACCGTGATTCTACAACTTTATCTTTTAAGCTAAGAATTTTTGAGTATCTCGACCAACATGAGCAGTTTATTTTTCGGACTGTTTGTGGAATTTTTTTTCTTTTCTGTTTTTCATCAGTATTAAAGACAGTACTTTATGAAATTTCGTGGCTTTTCTTGAGTTTTTTGTTTGCTATTTGTTTTACTTTTATTGTCATTTTTATTTTTCATTCTAAGATAATTAAACGTAAAGCGTTTAGCAGCACAATTTCGGTTTTTCTGGTTTTTCTATTTCTCCTGGAGTTTTGTTTCCAATTTCCGACCCTGTTCGGATTTATAGCCTTGCCTCCTTTGCAAGTGGACACCCGCGAAAAATCTGAAGTTGTTTTGAGCCTGAGGGCAAAAGGGGTCGATGCTTACCCTGCCGTTTTTCCATCACTATTCATTAACTCCCCGATCCAGCACCTAGGAAACGACGTAATTTCATTCGGTGGAATTGCCAATGCGACTACGGTTCTTTGCAGCGAAGCCGGGCCAATGGTCACTTATGAATCTGATGAACTCGGCTTTCGAAATCCATCCGGTACATTCGATGACAACCTTGATGTTGTTGTCCTTGGAGATTCCTACGCACACGGCGCATGCGTTTCAAAAGAAGAACATTTTATGACCGCAATTCGCGGTGCCTTCCCAAAATCGGCGAGCTTAGGCATGTTCGGAAACGGTCCATTAATTGAATTGGCCGCACTACGCAGCTTACTCGCGTCAAGAAAGGTAAGTAACGTAGTTTGGCTTTACTATGAAGCCAATGACATGAAAAATTTGAAAAGTGAGTTGCGATCTCAGTTTCTGTCGAAATTTCTTTTCGATGAAAATTTACCAATTACCAACATATTTTTTCAGCAGGAAATTCAAGAAGAACTAAAGGAATATGTAAAAGAACAATACACGATACGTCCCCAAAAAATTTTTGAACTCCGCAAGCGTCGAAGCCGGGATTTTTGCACTGGCATTCGGGGCGCGTTCCAATTTTGTCTGTCGTTAAAATCGTTTCCATACGCTTTTATAGAATTGTTCACCTTAACGACGGTCGCGACGATACTGAAAAACAATATTATCGAACTATGGCCGGGTGTAATTTTTTCAATGACAAAGGATCCCGAACCTGTAAGTCGGCCTCGTCGCCTTTCGGACAACGAATTTTCAGAAGCTCTCGGGACTTTTGAAGTAATTTTAAAAAAGGCAAAAAAGTATGTGAACGCTCAAGAAGGGCGATTGTATTTTGTATATCTTCCTTCCGGCACTGGTTGGGGGCGAGCTTGGAGGGAAAAGGTAATTTCAATTCCGAGAAATCTTGGGATTGAGAGTGTTGACTTGGCGAAAGAATTTGAAAGCAGCCCAAATACGCCGGAATTATATTCGTATCGGAATGGTGGACATTACTCAGCAAAAGGATACAAAAAGTTATCTAACGAAATTCTAAACTTAATAATGAAACGCTAAGGATTGTATTTAATTTCCTGCCGCCGAATTACGTGTCTGACGTTGATATGATGGCCTTGCCCTGACTTCTTCTAAATTAACAAGCATGCTGCCGGTCGCGCCAACGTTGGCAGCGTGACATCTGAAGCTAAAGCCCGCGGCCCACTCCCTGCCAGGTCACATTTCGATTCCTCTGTCATAACGTCACGAAGAAAACCCGCCGGCGACGGAATCTCATCAGCCGTTCTAGTAGGCAATCCTTTTCTCGAGCGCCAGCTCCGTTTCCGCTAGAACATCGGCAATTCGAGATCCCGCCGCGCCGTCCCCGTAAATGTGCTCGGACTCGTAGTGTCCATGCTCAATCTGCGTCCTGACGGCGGAGGCGATTTCGGCGCGCTCGCAGCTTGTATCGATCACGTTGCCGCCGCGCTGTCGGTCGCTCTGGCGCGAGCCGACATTGACCACCGGCGTTCCAATGAAGGCGCCCTCGCGAATACCGCTGCTGGAATTGCCGACCAAACAAACGGTGCGGCGCATCAATTCAATGTATGTGTCGACCGGCAAATTCTTAAAGAAGTGTATTTTGGCATCGTCCTCGTGCTCACGAAACTTGCGGATGCCGCGCGCCACATCGTCGGCGCCGGCGTCGGCATTCGGCCACAGGATGATCGTCGGCAGGTCCAGATCGCGAACCGCCGCCAGCGTCTCCGCGACTTGCTCCTCTCCCATCCCATATTCCGTCGTCACCGAATGCTGGGACATCAGCATGAACGGCTGGTCGATATTGAAGCTGCCACCGACACCCTCGGCGAAGACATTTCCAGACAATTTGGCCGGATCGTTCGCCAAGATTTCCTTCACCAAATCGATACGTGGACAGCCGACCGTAAAGATACGTTTCGGCTCTTCACCGAGATTCTTGATGCGCTCCGCTGCGTCGGAACAGGCGGGGAAGTGAATGTGGGCGAATTTGGTCACCGCGTGCCGGATACTGTCGTCGATGCTTCCGGTTACTTCACCGCCCATGGTATGGGCCAAGGGGACATTCATGTAGGTGGCGGCCAGGGTCGTTGCCATGGTCTCAAAGCGATCGCCGACGGTTAGCACGACGTCCGGCTTGAGACGCTCAAAGGCGGATGCCAGTTCAATCAGGCCGAGGCCGGTGGATTTGGCCATGGTCGCCGGTGTCTCGCCTTCCACCAGCATGAAAATTTCCGCGTCCGGCCGAAAACCATCTTGCCTGATCAGGTCGACGACCGAACCGTAGCGATCAAGGAGCGCCGAAGCGCCGACAACCAGTTGCAATTGCAGATCCGCGTGCTCTTCGATGGCGCGAAGAGCCGATTTGATACTGCTATAGTTCGCCCGCGAACCGACGACGACGCAGACCTTCCTCATTGCGGATTTCCCATCATCGTATCGGCCTGCGCGCATACATGCGGAGATTTTTGCCCCAATCGCCGGCATTACAAAGAAACTGGAGTTGGTTCCGGTAGGCTTCGAGGAAGGCCGTGTCGTGACCGGCCTCATTCGAACACCACCAAATGATGTCCTCGATATCCAGACCCTGGGTCTCGTGGTGGACAACTTCGAACCCGGCCCGATCAAGCACCTGTTGGAGCGTGTCGACGGTAAAATAGGTCATGTGGTGCGTGCCCCAGATGAAGTGAGCTTCAGAGCCCATGATCAGGCGCGACGCGCTGTCCCAATTCGGTACGTAGAGAAACAACATGCCTCCGGGCTTCAAGAGATCGCGGGCCTTCTCGAGGATTGGTAGCGGCGCGCGGACGTGTTCGATGACGTCGAAGGCGGTTACAGCGTCGAACTCTTCCAGCGGAAACGACGCCTGCTCGACAATGACATTTTCGACCTTCAGTCCCTTGTCACGGGCGACTTCTGCCGCATAGGGGTTAGCCTCGATTCCATGGGCATCCCATCCCCGTCGCTCCGCCTCTTCCAGGATGAACCCGGTGGTACAGCCGATGTCCAGGAGCTTGCCGCCGCGAACGCCCGTAAACTGCTCGACGATGTCCAGGCGCTCGGTTCCGAACCGCTGTTTGCGGTAGTCGTTCGACGACGCCACCAGGTTCTTGATGATATCGGAATAGCTTTGGTCCTTGTAAACGTCTTCGTAGACTTCTTCGCGGAGCTGTGGATTGACGAACACCAGCCCGCACTCCCGGCACTCGACAAATCGAAATCCCTCTTTCTCGAACAATTCGGCATGATCGCCGCCGCCGCAAAGCGGGCATGGAATTTCCTCGACCAGCTCCGACCGGACGCGCTGATCGTCACCCCAATAAACCTGCGTATGCTCAGCCCGGGTCGCCTTCATTTTCCCGTAGGCGCCGGCGGGCCTCAGTTGATCGACCTCGACGGGGATCAAATCCTCAAACTTCAGTTTTGCTGTTGGCATTACGCGGTAAAGTCTCCAGTTCTCAATAGAATCTAACTGTGGTGAGCGAGCCAAGCGGGGCTCATACGCGCCCCGCTTTCGCGAAACAGAGTATGACGCGGCAGCAGTCCGGCAAGTTTTTCAGCCTTGGCCGTCATACAGGTCGTGGAATCACCGGAAGAAATAAAATGAACGATCCCTTCTCTCAGTTCCTCGGGACTGTTATTTTGAATCGTCCATTCATCGAATTTATACTCAAATGGGTATGTTTTAAAGAGAGTCTCCAACGGAACTTCTTCCCCGTCTCGATCGCGAATGCTCTTAAACATCACTGTCGAATTCGGTATGCCGGCGTAAATAGGCAGAAAGTTCGTAAGGAGAATTGGAATTCCGCACGCACAGGGCAACCACACACCGCCCCCCGCCTCTCCGATAAAGAATTCGCATTCAGATGCCGCGTAAAGGGAGAACAGACTACGTTCAACGGTTGAGTTTTCAGCATCCAGAACCATACCATCAAAGGCCTGAAGGATTGCCGCCGGCAGGGCTTCATCCCCCGTCACCAATACCTGATAGCCAGCATCTACGAGTTCCCTCAGTGCGGGCAAATAACTTTCGATCCCGGAACCATTCCTGACATTCGTATTGGTCCTTTCTTTCGTATCGGCATCTTTTTGCCGGAGATACAGACAGCAAATACGATGCCGCGACACCGGCACCCCCGACTTCCGCGCCAATATCTCACTTACAAGTCGGCGGTCACTTGCCGGCAGCCGGAGTGGCGGCAACGGCGTTGATCGGATAAGGCCAACGTATCGATAAACATACCGGAGCGTAGGCGAAATCTCGTCGAGTTCCTTCTCCTCTTCGGCCGCCAGCGGAGTACAAACTGGCAGGCATCTATAGAGATCCATGATGCCCATAACCTCTACGGTCTTTTTGGCAAACATTCTCACAAACATCCTGAGTACCCAACGCGCCATTCCATCCCAACGGCGAATCAAAGGGCGAAATCTGATTTCATCTAACAACGGAAACCGCGGCAAATAACAGACCCTCACGTCGGACCAAAGTTTTGCCAAGCTCGGGTTGTGCACTGATCTCTTTGCCGAGAAAATCAGGAAGACCAATTTTTCTCCGTGGAACAACCGACGCGCCACATCCGCTCCCTTGATGGTATGCCCATATCCCGACGGGGACTGCATGAAAATAATCCGCTCAGCCCACCGCAAAGAACCCAGATGGAGTGGCACAGAAATCAACCACACGGCAATTGCCAGTTGCGCGGAAACCAACGTGTACGCCGCCCCCGCCAGCCAGAGGGGCCAAGTAACCGAAAGTATCCAAGTGCGCGGCGACCACGGTCCTTTCGAAAACCACCACGGAAATTGCCAGTTTCGCCCACATTTCCAAACTGCCATGAAGCGTCGTGTTCCGTCGCTTTGACACCGCCGACAATGCGACAGCAAATTCGCTACTGATTTGTGGTTGCCCATTTGAATTCGCGGGAAACTTTACAAAATTGACTTGCCACGTTTCTGCAATTGACCGACGGCTGCCGGCCTGCTGCACAGAAAGGCTATGGCAGTCGAGCCCTTTCCCTATTCACCGGATAATTTACGATATAGGAGTGGCCAGGAACTTTCCGCCAATCCCGTTTAGTCATCGGATCATCTAAGAAACAGCGAGAGGCATTTCGGATGAAGAAACCCTATCTGCCGTCAAATTCTCCAAATTAATATCGTAATACTCAAAAATATCTCGCCAATAGACGGAGGTTTCCAGGCGATTGGCCAACCTACCAAGAGTCTCTTGCCTCACTGCGCCCTCGACACGTCCCTCAAGAACGCCAGAAAAGTACAACGCGAATGCGTTGTCCATTGATACAAGATCGCAAATGTTTCGAACAAACTTGAGCAGTTGGCGCTGCTTTGCCGGACGGATCTCATCTGCGGCCCGCTTAAAATTAAGCGTGTACTGCATCATCGTGTAAATGCTGGACATCGTCTCTCTATCGGGCACCTGACTGCTGTCAAATTTCGACAATATCCGGGAAAAGTCTGTTTCCGTGGCGTAGATTCCCTGCTCAATATCCATCTGTTTTCCAAACGGCCCTCCGACCCAGCGCCGGCTAATCCTGCCCTCCTCCATTGGCAAACTTCCGGCCGCCTCCATCTCGTCATAAATCGGCGTATTTGGAAGCGGATGAAGAGGCGATACGCGATGCCAATCAAGGTTCATTTCCAGGGCCAAATCCATTGTTTCCTTGATTTGTCCGTAGGTTTCACCTGGGAATCCGACCATCAGTAGAACGGTCGAGAAAATTTCCTCGAATTGCCGGACGACTTCGGCCGCCCGCAGAAAAGTTTCCGGCGTCCCTGGCTTTCTAATGTTTTTCAAGATCTCGCGATTTCCAGACTCAACGCCTATCGCCAAACCAATGCATCCGCTTGCCGCCATGGCATGGGTGACTTCTTGGGTTAGAGATGATGCAAGAACCCCATTTGTCGCGTCCCACGTGGACTTCAATCCCCGGCGTATCTTTTCTTCAAACATCTCAACTGCGCGGCGCTCATCTTTAAGTAAGTCGTCGTCCAACCAAGAAATATGGCCAATACCATATTCTTTTTCCAACAACTCCCACTCGTCAATTACCTCTTTCGTACCGCGGTGCCGGACTCCCTTTCCATTAAACGTCCGCACGGAACAAAAGGTACATTGGGCGCGGCATCCCCGGTTTGAAATCAAGGTCGCAATTCGTGTCTGGGGCTCGAGCAGCGAATAGAATATTCCGACCGAACCGGATCGCGACAAATCACTCACATCCATCAAATCGTAAGCTGGAACAACTTCAATCTGATCCTTATCTGGTGCAGAGGCTCGGACTCCGCTAGTCCGGCCACCGGGTATGTTTAGGACTACCTGGCGCAACTCGCTGATCGGCTGGACACGATTGACGACATCTATGAAGTTTCTGATTGCGGCATCCGCCTCCCGCAGAAAAGCGATATCAATCGCCGGGATGTCGTCCAGAACCCTGTCTGAATCATTCGAAACGTGCACCCCCCCAATAGCGATTGGCAACTGGAAGTTTTCCTTGATCCAGGTTCCCACATTCTTGAACGAGTCATGGTGCTGCGTGAACATACAGGTCATGCCGACCATATCGGGCTTAAACTTACCAATTACGTGCGCCAGTTTACTTTGCCAAATCTGGTCAAAGTCGAAATCTGAATCTGAATTTCTAGCTGCAGCCAGGACTTCCTGGTTCAGATTCAGCAACTGCACATTTAGCCCGTGATCACGCAAATGAGTTGCGATGACCCCGAGGCCGTATGGAGGGTAGTTCGCGTAGCGCCCGCGGCGCGCCGTTTCAATACGAAACAAGTCCGAAGGTGAGTCCGGCGGGACTACCAAAAGCACATTCTTCACGTCGCGATCTGAAAACAACTGGTCCAGGAACGCATCCGCGGCGGCCGATTCATTCAGGCTTTCACTATACATTTAACAACTTTCGGCTCGCGCTGCCTTCCATAACACTCGTAACACTTAATCTGGTATTATCCGCGCCTGTCGGCCGCGGACGGACCAATTTGTCTGCCCTTAAAATCCATAATTAGATATAAAGCTCAAGATGTATAATGCCATTCTTTCCTAATTGCGTCGCGCTAAGAAACTAAAAAAACCAGGAAAGTATGTATCGTCTTCCAGACGCTGGCGAGCAATGACAGAATAGGACAATTCTAGTTCATAGAGTTCATCCAATGTATCAAACGACTCAAAACGATTGATGGAGGTAGAAATCAGAGTCATATCACATTCGTCCAACACCTGTACGACTTCACGTAAAGTGTGTTGAGTTTCATGGGGATGAAGTACTTGATCTCGAAACCAAGAGCGTATTTTGACATCGTCTCTTATCCATGAATGTAACTTTCGATAACGCGCTAACATATCTTCTTCGGAGGCACCCGATTCCTTCATTTGACGAAAGTGTTCCAGGAAGGGTTGTCGTCCGTACTTGTGGTAAAGACCAATAAAAACGTGCCCATCAGGAACTACGAAAGTCGTGCACAATTTACGAATAGCCGCATGACAATCATTGGTGTGATGGAGAACCCCTAATGAGACCACAACATCGAAAGGGGATTTAGGTACATAGACAAATAAATCTTCAACTTCCAATTTCACCTTCAGGTTTAACTCGGAATTTATCTCCCGTGCTCGTTCTACTGCAACTGGGTTAAAGTCTATTCCAGTGACATGCGCATGATAGTGATATGCGATCCGCATCCCCAACCAACCGATACCACAACCGACGTCAAGAACCCTTGTTTGATTGGAAAGTAAGGGGATTAAACTCGGATAATCTGATAAATCATTCTCACGAACTGAACGGACATGTTCCTCAACACTTTCCGAGTAGTTGAAGGGAAGCTCTTTATAGAAGTCGAGTACTTCAGTGTTGGCAAACGTGTGTTCCAAGGCGGCGATCCTCTCGTTCGCAGTTTCAGTTTGTTAAATTCCGTGGTCGCCAACCCGTTCCAGGTTGTTCTGGAACAAGCTCCTCCGTACGGCCGCCTCGTCCTAGCCTATCTTGACAATTCAGATACTCAAACCTGAGTAAGAACAACTGCGTATTCGCAGCAACTTACCACAAGGGATAGATGTCGGCATCGCGAGTTTTTTCGTCGGATAATACACCCTGAGACTTTGATTTGGATGGCGCAGCTAACAAATGCAGGGCCCTGAAACGATCAACAATCCTGTCGCCTCGAAACACCAATAGTGGCAATACAAGGATGAAAAGCGGAAGAGTGATCAACAACTTCCACCTGTTGCCGGGCGCCCAGATCGAGCGCCACATGCTGGAGATTCGACTATTCACGGCTTGGTTTTCCTTGATCGATCAGCACATCGGCAATTTCGTTGGCCACGCACGCTGCCCCAAGCGCATTTAAATGCACTCCGTCGACAAAGCTGGATTCCGAAGAGTCGTCAAACAAGCCCGACAGATCGACGAACCGCGAAGCAGTATACCTGTTTGACAAATCCTCCATCTGGCGCCTGTAAATATCGTATGTTTCCTTCAGTGCCGTCATGCAACGGTGCCATCTCTCAGTTTCCGACTCGTCGGGGGCAAAAGGTGCGTCGCTGTTCGCCGCGAGCCACCACTCGTTCTTTGCTCCGGTGGCTACTTTCTCATATGGCTGAAGAAATGCCAAAAAGCCAATGCCGCGCGCTTCGCAGACCGCAGCCATGGCGCCCACATTTTCCCCCCACAATTCACGCCGTAGCCGTGCACCGCTCTCCGGAAAAAGGTCGCGATCCAGATACGGGTATTTCTCTCGGACCATCTTCTTCTCTACGAATGGGACATTGCGGTTAGTTATTTCCTCTGGTGCTTGAATGGCCAAATAGTGGAAATAGTCGAAAAATGACCAGTTCAAAATCTCGCTCTCGGCACCATGGCGCTCCGGTACCGAAAAATGAGTAATGAAGTCGTTAAACCCCGATATGACGACGACCATGTCGGGAGACGCGTAAATCAATTTGAAGATAAGAAGCGCTGCCTCGCTGCGCGATGCGACTCCCGTAATGCCATAATTCAGGACCTCGACGTCTTCGCCCCAGCCGGCAATTAGGCGCTCTCTCAGTCGGCTCCCGATCGTATCCTCGTTCGCAGTAAGCCCAACACCGTATAGAGCGCTTCCACCTAGGAGGATTATGCGCGGCCGCGACGATGGCTCCAAGGATTTCAGGTTAAGCGCCGGAACCGTTTCCACGTACCCGAGCGGACTGACTTGCAATCCGCCTTTGTTCTGCCGTTTTCGGTGAAGAATTCGGCCAGTGAGCGGGTCGAAGTAACTGATTGGACTGTATCCAGCCTTGACTCCGGCAGACATAGACTTTCGCGACACTATCGCTCTCAAAATTTCAATTGTTTTTCGTGCAACAATGTAGGGGCCATACGTCCACAGGAACATACGGACTTGAAAATCCTCGAAGCACCGCCAACTTCGATCGCCGCCTCGAAACAGCACTATCCGTGCATCGATGTCATCGGCGATCCGGAATCCAATATAACGGTTCGCCAAGCCGAAATTGGACGAGACCAGGATCAGCAGCGTAGGCTCTTTGGCACGCAGCCTTACTAGAATGTGCGGTTCAATCTTTCTCTCTGTTGACAGTCTCCGGCTCGGCAGCAATTCAACGCAATGTCCGGGCAAAGCCGACAAGGCAATCGAACAGTCCGTGCTCTCATCCGAAACTATGAGGTAACTTCCAATTTCATGCTCTGCAATCAACTCCTCCAGTTCTTGATTGCTCGGAAACTCTGAAAACGGGGGCAATACCACGAACACCGCCGTTGCGGATCCGTCAAAACCCTCGCCGCCGCCAAGTTCGGCTGCTCTATCGCTCATACATCAGATCCACTAGCACGATTCCATGATACGGAAACTAACGGAGTGGCTTGAATAAGCGACCTCCGCATAGGAAATTTCATACTTGGTTACAAATTGCCGCCAGGCCGAGTATTCATGATCCCGCCAACCGGGATATCCATAGTACTCATCAAAAACGATAATCGTCCCGGGCTGAAGATATGGACGAATATTTTCCAATACAAATTGTGTTGAACTGTATAAATCGCAATCAACGTGAACGAGGGAGAAACGACCCTCCATTCTGCGTAGAAAATCTGGTACCGTTTTTTCGAATATCCCTATTTCCAGGGAAATATTTTCTGTCGCAAACGTAGGAACCGGCGTAGCGAAATGACCCTTTGGCAAGAGGTCCCCCCAATCATCAGGAAGCCCTTCAAAAGAATCAAAGCCTACAATATTGCGATCTGAATCGGCGTTCATTGCCATGAACCGGAGCGTATCCCCCTCAAATACGCCAAACTCGGCAATTGCCCCCTCAATTTTCTCGGTTTTTCTTACGGCATCGGCGAGAACTTCATACCGGTCACGCAATAATGTCGCGTTGTTCAATTCTGTTCGCCTTAGAGCGTCAGATTCTAGAATGTTTAGAATTATGTCTGATAAACCATATCGATTACTGGCCTTCGGCCAGTAAAACAGTAAGGCGAGTAAGCATCTCAACCGCACGCCGAAGGACCAGGGTAAAAACAAGCGAGGCATGTAACTATTCTTACCCTGATCGTCCGATCAACATCTGATACATACGTTTTAATCTAAAGGAAATTGGCACGTCAGGTCGCGCCAGGCATTTAGGGTCGTAGTAACGGATATCCACGCTATATCGTGGCCTCAAACCAGGGCCTCGTCGCGTTCGATGCAAGCAAAGATCACTGAAGAACATGCCCTCGTCGGCATCACATTTCGGTACAAAAACTTCAAATTTTTCTTCAGGGTCGAAATCAATCTCAGCTCTAAAACTGCCTTGGTCGGGTACATGAGAATGCGAAAACAGTTGGTTGCGGTCTGAGTTTACTGCGATATCCAGCGAATTTTCCTGATCAGCACCATTCAGAGAAAACCATAACGTCACGGGCCTATACCGCCCCAACCAGGGAACCCTGCTTGCGTACCATGTACCCATGTCCTGATGCCAGGAATAGACGCTGCGTTCCATCCAAGGAAATTGCGCACGGAAGAAGCTGATGGGAAACATCTCCAGCTCTGCGTCGAGTAAAGACCTGAATCTGGATACGATCGCAGGTGAGATTAATAATTTCTGAAGCGCTGAGGACTCGTTCACGCCATTCATGATATCCGACCACAATTGCGGCGGTGGAACGTCCTTAAAAGGGAGCTGGAGTTTTGCCGTTAGAGGAAGCGCGTCCTCGTGTTCAATGAGGTATTGTTTGGTCAAATCGAAAACCAATTGCCGAACGCCATCACTCTCTACCGCACATTCAAACGGACGCGGCATCGTGTAGCCACTGGATTTAAAACTATCGAAGTCGGACATAGGGGTATCGCTGATCTGAACTAAGGACAGAAGAAAATATCAAATCCCCCGTTTTCGTTTCGGTGGGGGAGTTCAATCACCTACCGGCTTCCTCTCTCACACCCAACGGTCGCGCTATGTGATCGGTCGTCAGGATTAAACGATGAAGGGAGTTCGGATGCCAATGCCCTTCCAATCAAACAGTTTGCGCGATCCAGATAGTGCACGGTATCCAGAAAAACTGGGCCATCTATTTGGTCGAATATATCCGTGTAGTCGACAAACCGGACACCGCTTCGTGAATACTCATCACCCAGCTTTTTGAATTCATCTCTTGCACGATCAAAAAATTCACTTTGCGTCACTTCCCAGTTTTTGAAAGGAATATTGTCGAAGTAGATTCGTTCGCGTTTCGCCAATCGATGGCGCCCGTATCCCAATACCGGCTGCAAAGCGACAATACAGGAAATCTTGCGGCCGATGCAAAGACCTGCGATGGATCGAAGATTCTCGATATAATTCCGCAACACCGACGGGCGGAAGTCCAAATGCCGCCTTTTCCCTCTAAAGAGAGATTTCTGATCAACTGTCATCGCGTCGGCCGGCAATTTTTCTCCACCCATCTGGACCGCAAAGGTTGGCTGTGTTCGGTGCTGCGCCTCTTCCCAATCACCAAAGAACAGCCTCAGCCGTTCAATAAGCTGCATCACCTTTAGGCCATCAATGAAATTTCCGGTTACACTCACCTTGGAAGATATGAGATCCCTTCTTTCTTCGCCCCAATAATTCCAGATATGGCTTGGCGCCACCGTCCCACGGTACCAGTCGTTTCGTCCATTTAGAAAGATCATGCCGTCAATACTGAATTGTCCGGCCAAATGGGCCGCAAGAATGTTCTCGCGAAAACTCTCAAATCCCTCGACCCCTGCATTCACGACCTGGCTATCCAAATCACCAGAACTGCGTAATGTTTTCTCAATCCATGCCGATATGGTTTGTTCGTTCGAACTTGTTGAATTCGCCCCGGCGACAGAGGAACCGCCAAAAATGAAAATCCGTTTCCCACCTTGTAGAGGACTACGGAGATCTCGATCATGGACACCGTTGTGGATAAACCCATAGGTGTCCGTATATAGACCTTTCGGCGAACTCCCATCTTTCTGATCGAAGTAGAACATGGCCAAGCTTTCCGGGGCATATCTTTCAATGAAAAAGGGGCTGGATACTTTGTGACGTCCTGTTGCCTTCCCCGAATAGGGATCGATGAATGGCGCCTTCCTTTCGGCGAGAATGCCACCGGTCACTCCATTGGCATCGACCAAGGAAATAACAAAAGATGACCCGCCTTCGATAAATATCGCCAGTACCATCAACACGCAAAAATTTATGATGACAGTCCGTCTCAGCGATACGTGGCCGCCGGTTTGTTTCTTGAACAAATCACCGGCGGTGGACAGGAGCCATGCGAAAACCATCAAACCAAAAGCGGCTACCCCTACTTCTCTCCTGGTTATCTGAAATAACTTAAATAAAAAGTACTCTTCCCCAGCGTCGTCCAAGAAAAAGGACGCAACTATAGAGAAAATCAAAACGACAGAAACCGAAACCAAAATAATTGATATTCGGTTTCTTTTATTCAATGTTAAAAAAAGAGTCACTTGGGACCTACTACAACTTAGTCTTCTTCCGCATCAGTCACAAACACAGGGGTAATTTATCGGTGCCGAGAGACCAGTGGGCCTGCTGCAAACGGCTTCACGGCCGCCAAAGTCGATAGTTGCGATTCATCAAGTATCGCACCCAAGAGGGAGACCACCCTAACTCCACACCCGTCACCTTAGTGCCTTGCCCACTTTCATGGCGTGATCGATGGTATCGTCGATATCGACATTATATTGGTAAGTCCCGGCCCGTCCGACACAAAACACCCCTTCAGGGAAGTCGTCCATGTAGCGTTGCGCGCGATTGATCTCCGCCCGGATCGGCAATGGATATAGCTTGTTACGTGTCGATGGCGTTTCCACCGTGATTAGGGTGGTGTCAGATTTATGACGGGTGAATTTCTTGTATTCGGTGACACGGGTAAAAGGCTCGTCGTTGGCGAAGTAGATGAAATAGACATGCTCCGGAAGGGCGCGTTCAACCGGCAAAACGATCTTCAACAGTTCACGGCCAATATACGGCAGTTCGCCATACTCATACTGGCCAAGGGCATCCGGTGAAATCGAACTGATAATGATATCGTAGGCCCGCCACTCGCCGTCAAGTTTGACCCGCTTTCTCCCGATATCATACTCCTCAACGGTGGTCCCCAGGCGTACCTTTGCGTCGGCGGTGGCGATGTCGAAGTAGGCATTATATCCGTCGGGAGCGATCGGATAGCCGGAAAAGGCGCTATCCCAGGCAGCTCTCGGTCCTTCCTTGATGGTCACTCCTTTCGGCGACCACGTGAAGTCGTCGATGTCGCGATTGTCGTCTAACATCCACATTTTTTTGGAGTAGCCGTCGATAAATTTGCCGTAGAGAGTTCGCCCGATCGAGGCTATCCAGTATTCCTCGAAGTTCTTTGCGTCGCGGGCGCCCTGAACCACGGCGCTCTCATCCAGCTCGGCCAGGATTTCATGTTTCTCCGGCATCTCGTCGATGTCATCGCGATGAATGGGGTAGTGGTAGAACCTGTCGTCGCGCTCAACATAGGTGAGAAACTCATGGTCAGCACACGGCCGCAGGGGAACATATTTATGCAGGAACTCGCGGACGTGATCGAACGGCGTTAGGAAATGCCGTGGCCCAAATGTATAGGGATGCCCGCCCCAAGTGTAGGTCCGCACGCCGGCGCCGAGGACCGGTGCTTTCTCCACCAAGGTGACGTCCCAACCCCCCATCAGTGCGAGTTGGTGCGCAGCGGCGCATCCTGCAAATCCGCCACCCAAAATCAAGGCCGTCTTCATGCCGCGCGCACCTTCTTTTCAAGGACCAAAACTCCATTGCCAATTGGCAACAGGGTGCGATGAAAGTCAGCCCGGCCCGCCGCCATTTCAAGCAGTTGCCGGACTCCGCAGCCTTTGTCGGTCGACGGCTTGTCATTGAGAGCATCTCCATGGAACAAGACGTCATCGATAACGATTAACCCGCCCGGCGCGACAAGACGTTCCGCCTTCTCGACGTAGTCCGCGTAGCGTTCCTTGTTACCGTCGACGAAGACGAAATCGAATCCGGCATCGTCGAACCCATCCATGACGATGAACGCGTCACCGCGCCAAAGAGAAATTTTTTCGTCATATCCATTGCTGGCGAAATTCGCTTCAGCGATGTCGGCGAATTCGTCAAATTTCTCGATGGTCTGGACTCGCCCGTCTTCGGGAAGCGCCCTTGCCATGGTCAGCGCCGATAGACCAATAAAACAACCGATTTCGAGCACATGCCGACAACCACTCTGGCGGATCAGAAATTCGAGAAACCTCAGATTAATCAAATTCGACGCCATTTCCTCAATGGTGAATCGGTCGGATGCCTGCAGGCGAAACCCCATTTCCGGACTGTCGATGCCACAGGTTCTCGATATCAATTGGAAAAGGGACGCGTGATAGTCTCCGGTATCTCCCATATAGAGATGGTTGTTCGCCGATTGATCTGGGAGGATTTTGTCCCAGGCCTTGCACTTCTGCCTGCTCACGCTTTCCTCCCACAACCCGAATAGCAGCCGCGGCAAAATTCCGGCGGATTCCCGGTCAAATGGGAATGGCGGAAATTGCGGTAGTCGGCCCCGTTCCATATCTCCGAGAATCCGCCGTCACCGAGAGTGCCGGCACCGATCTCAAACGTATCTGGATTGCCGACATAACAGCATGGCGCGACCCGGCCTTCAGAAGAGATGTAAGAGCGTTCGAATGGCCAGGGACAAAGCATTGCTGTGTCGTCCGTTCGGTACTTTTCCCGTACGCGCCAAAAGGCGACCCCGACACCAAGCTCTGCACCCTGCTCGACAAGGCTATGCAATTCCCCGAGGTTCAATTCCCGGTCAGCATTGCATTCAGCCAATCGGTCACGCCACCCGTCGTCGCCCCAATCCGAAAGCTCCAGCGAGAAGACCAACTGCTGAAAACCTAGTTTCGCTGCCAGCGACACCAAATCGGTAAGCTGGTGGAGGTTTTCTTTTTGAACGACCACCCACATTTTCCCGATCTCGCGTCCACGGCGGCGGGCATGGTCGTTGAATTGCTTACAGTTGGCGACAACTCGGTCGAAATCACCACCTTTCCGAATGGTCGAATAAGTTTCCGCGTCGGCGCCGTCGATGGAGATTTGAACTTCGCAGACCCCGGTGTCGATGAGTTTTTCACAGTTATTTTTCAAATGCAGGAGAGACGCGTTGGTCGTCGTCCGGACCCAGATACGTCGTTCGCGGGCAATTTCGATCATCTCAAAAAGGGCATCGCCGGCCATGGTCGGTTCGCCCACGCCCTGTAGTTTAATTTCAACGAGGCCGTACTGTTCCGCGATCAACCGGCGGAATTCGTCAACCGTCATATCGCGGGCGCGCTGCTGTTTGGGCCAATCGCTGACGATGCACATGGTACAGCTGAAGTTGCAGCGGCTGACATTTTCGATATCCAGCTTGACCGGAATGAAATCGAGGTCGGCGCCGCTTCGCTGATAGGCCCGGTACTTCGCGAAGTTTTCACGGCACCTCGGATTTAGAGCCAGTGCCGCCTCGCGTTCGGCCAGATATACGTCCTCGCCCAACGATGGTACAGGCATCGGCAGCGACGCCATCAATTGCTCCCGTTCATGCAGTTGATCGTGGCTTTCCATGTCGTCCGTCATTCAGAGCCCCTGGGATAGGCGATGAAAGAGCGCCCCCACCATCCAATGGTCATATGATCTGCGAACTCCCATGCACTTCGCTCTCGGAACTCGGCGAATGCTCGGGCCACCCCTTTATTCGGATTGCCACGGAACCCGGCGAAATAATCGTCGATGTAGATCAGGGTTCCGTCGCGCAGAAATCGTTCCGTGAAATCGAAAACCGGCCGCGCAGACTCGTAGAAATCGCAATCGATAGTCACAATAGAGGCCGCGACCCCTTTGGCATCAAGGCGGTCGGAAAGTTCGCTGGTCAATGTGTCGTCGTAGAATCCCTTGATCGTTTCAACCGCGCCCACATAGATGCCGTGCTCGCGCACCATGGAGAGAAAGTCTTCCTCGCTCGTGTGCAAGGCACCAACGGCCCATTCCGCGTGACCTTCCTTTTCGATGTTTTCCGGTAAGCCGGCAAAACTGTCGAAAGCGAGGAACCGCATGCCCCCCAGGTCGTGTCGCCGAGCTTCGGTCAGAGCCATGCGGAAGGTCCGGCAGCGGTGGCAGCCGAATTCCAGATAGTCGCCACTGATGGCATTGTCGCTCAGATAATCGAAAGCAAAGCGAAAGAAGCGGTATTTCTCCGTCTGGCGGCTTTGTTGGTTGTAGGCAATTTCGTCCTCACGCCGCCAATCGGCGAGCTCTTTCTCCCCCGGAAGGCGAACCCAAGGTTCGCCGTTATTACTATCAGTGTCGCTCAGCTTGCCATTTCCTTCATTGGTGTTAGGCCGGATTGCTCGCGCCCGAACCTGACGAGCGCATCACGGATATGCAGCGGCGTGAACCCGAACTCCCGCACCGCCCGTTCGTTCGACACCAGGAACGATGGCTGTGGTGCATCGATGACCCGAATCCGCGGCACGACTTCCATAGCCTCGGCTAATATTTCAACGGCTTGCCTAATAGTCACCTGCCCCCTACTGGCAACGGTCAGGCACTGCGCCCCCCGCCAATCCCGCTCAAGCGCCAATATAACCAGCTCCGTCAGATCGGAAACGTGGCAGGCGTTGTTAAAAGGATCATCCGGATTGTAAATCTCAACCTCTTCGTCGGCGGCAAGGGCGGCATGGACTCCGGCGAGCCAGTTCCTCGCCGCGCCGCGTCCGATCACGCCGGGAAGACGAAGCACTAGTGTTGCGGTCCCACCCGACTCAGTAAGTTCGGCGACCACCCGTTCTCCAGCCAATTTTGCCGCGCCGTATGGGTCCGGAACGTTTACCGGCGTATCCTCATCGACGATCGGTACGGCAATTTCTCCGTGGACGGAGATAGACGACAAATAAATAATACGGGGCACCCCGGCAACGCGTGCGCACTCGACGAGCGCCCGCGTCGCATCGGCATTATCCGACTCGAAGGACGCCAATCCGGCACCTGGCGCCGGTGAGGTCGCCGCCGCGTGGACAATTGCGTCAATCCCTTCGGGCAAAGACGCCAATGTATTCAGATCGCCAACGAGAACCTCAATGTTTTCGCCAAATATGGCTGCTCCCTCCGCTGTCCGCACCGAGGCAATCACCTCGTATCCTCGCTCGACAAGGCCGGCGACAATATGGTGCCCGCAAAACCCCGCAGCCCCGGTAACAAGAACAACGCTTGTCACCCGACAAAAGCCCTGCAACTGGAGCCCGAGGAAATCATCTAAATCCTCTTCGGCAAGATTTTTTCTGTACGGTTACTCACGTTATCGGGGTCCGCCGTTAATAATCTCCCACGCCCCGTCCACCTCGAAAAAACCATTGTGATTGCGCTTAAATGAATAATCGGCCGTAGGCTCAATTCGCAACGTCATGATCTCGGGCGACGAGGCCAGCTTAATTAATCCGTCTGTGTGGGTGATCCGGCCCTGAACGAAATAGTCCCCCGGCAACATTCGAAACTTAGGGATGAAAAATTCAATTGTTCGCCGCCCGGGCTCAAGCACCCCTGCGACCTCCATTTGATTGAAACACGCCGACTGACGGGTTTCGATGGAGTCGAACAAGATCGAAAATCGAGGGTTTTCGATGGCGGTATGCACGTCGAGCTCGATTCTCAAGCGTACATCCTCGCCAAAAGTCACGTTGTCCACCTTACTCCCGTCAGGCGCCAGCACGTAAGCGCGACGATAATAAACGTCGCCTGAATTGGCGTTGTGGACAATTGCCGTTTTGGATGATTTATCGTGATAGATGTCACCCGAGCGCCGATAGTACTCAGCGACCGTCTCTCTCGCGCTACCGGTGAATATGGCGTTGCCCTTGTCCAAAATCATCGCTCTATCACATACGGCTTCAACGTACGGAATGTTGTGCGAGACAAAAATGACAGCCTTGCCGTCGTTGTTCTGGAAGGTGCGCAGTCTGCGGATACATTTGTTTCTAAACGCCAGATCGCCCATGGCCAACACCTCGTCAATGAGAAGGACATCGGCATCGATGTTCATCGCCACAGCAAATCCCAATCGGGCCTTCATTCCCGTTGAGTAAGTCCGGACCGGGCGATCGAAAAATTCATTCAATTCACAGAATTCTTCTATTTCGGGCAGGAACTTCTTTATCCTGGAAACAGAAAGCCCCATGACGGCACCCAAGGTATAAATATTTTCCCGCCCCGTAAGTTCCAAATGTAATCCGGCGTTCAGGCTAATCATGGGAAAAGCCTTACCTCGGATTTTCACGCGCCCGCGGGTCGGATAGGTGACGCCAGCAAGGATTTTCAGGAGCGTGCTTTTTCCCGCGCCGTTGCGGCCAATCACGCCATAGGTTTCGCCCGGCAGGATCGACAGATTGATGTCCTTGAGAGCCCAGGCGTGTCTATTGCCGTCCTCCGCTCCGTCGTCGCGCCGCGCCCCGCGCAGACGGCGGACCAACTTGGAGAGCGGAAGGCCGTATTCCTTCCACAGGCCCTCGATTTCGACAATCGGCGTATCGGCCATCTTACATGTAATCAGTGAAATAACGGCTCATTCGGCGGAAAACAGGCCATACCACGCATGAAATCACGGCCGTGACAACGACAGAGATCAGCAGCATATGACCGTCGGGCGCTACGCCTTGAGTCAACACCGACCGATATCCTTCAATTATCCCAACAAGCGGGTTCAATTGATACAAGACCCGCCATTTCTCGGGGACCACGAGGGTGCCGTATATGATCGGGCTGGCAAGAAGACCCGCCTGCATGATGTATGGCAAGGCAAAACGGATATCATCCTTGTAGGTGCCGATGCTGGCGAATGCCATTGCCACAATGAAAGCCAGCCATCCCAGCAACAAGGTGAGCGGCAGAAGCCAAAGAAGAGCCCAGCCAATAGGCGCGTCGTACCAGATCATTACCGGCACCAGGATCAAAGCCGCAACCACAAAATTGATCAGGGCGCCGACAAGGCCTACCAATGGGAACAGCTCTTTCGAAACGGCCATTTTCATAAGAATCTCCGAGTTCTGCCGAACACTTGACGCCCCAGCGGTAACAGTCGCCGAAAAAAAACTCCACGGTACCAATGCGCTGTAGGCGAAAATCACATACGGCACGCCATTGGTACGCACCTCGAATGCGCCTTTAATTACATTAAAAACAACAAGGTAAAAAATGGGCTGCAGAAACACCCACCAGATACCAAGAAGAGACCGCCGATAACGGCCACGAAAATCGCGCACCACAAGGGCGCGTCCAAGGTCTAGATAGAATGCGAGACGCTGTCTAAACGAATGGTCCGTATCGAGGGAGATAGAAACCATATTGCCGTCGGAATTCGCCATTAAAATTCACATTCACGCCGCCGCCAACCAGGCGACGCAAACTGCATACTCCTATCTATTCACTGGATTCATATAGCCGGTGATTGTCTAAAGGCTGTCTTACTCAAAATAAATGAAGCCGATGTCACCTTGATATCCGTTCTGTTCATAAATCCAAGTCCATTCCTCAGGTGTATGGAAAGATTCGCAAGTCAGCTGCCAGTAAAGCAGGTTCGCCTTCTCACGCTCATTTCGAAAAGACTCAATGAGGATATATTTACTGGCTCCCTTGCCAACCCGCTCGACTTCCTGAATGGCCTGATAGAGGTCGGAAATTTTCAAATTATGAAGTGTGTTCAAAGTGTAGACAAAATCGAATTCATCATCCGCGAAAGGAAGATTCTGGGCGCTTGCGACCTTAAGAAACGGTTTAACCTCCTCTTTGGCATGCTCGATGCCGTATTTTGAAATATCAATACCGGCAACCTCTAAGCCCGGCAGGACCTGCGTAAATTCGTAAAGCAGAAAGGCTTTGCCGCAACCAACATCAAGAATCCTGTCACCGGACTTCAGCTCGTAATGATCGGCCATGGCCTGTGCGACGGCTCTCCAGCGGCCGTCATAGTTGTAGCCTCCGTAACCATATTGCCGCTCACCGTCCCAATAATCGTATCCCCACTGTTTTGCCTTGGATGCGCAATCCGCTTTGTCGTGTTCGACAACGCGTTGGACGTAGTCCCGTTTGGTGCTGGTATGTAGCGCTGTGATGAAGTCGATGTCCTTCATGAGTATTCTCAATTCTTAGACGAAAAATGCATGGTCCGGGTCGAGGGACATATGTTCGATGATGGCCAAGTTCTTGGCGTGGGTGACGCAATGGTGGTTACAGGATTTCGATGGATCCAATGAATACAACTTTTCCCGTGCCTCTTCGGAGAACCAAAATTCCTTAAACGATTTGTCTTTGATCGATCCCAGCAACCCGGCTTTGTTAAATGCTTTATCTTGGCAGGTATAGACATTGCAATCGGCGCCAATGACGGTCAAAAACTGAAGAAACGGACAGAAGGAATAGGGCTTGGCGAAGCGGTCTTCCATTTCATGATAATGGTTGATAAGAGCAAACCCATCATCCTGGAGAGACTGGGTGCGTTCGATTTCGACGTTTACAGTATCGGCTAACTCCTGGTGATAGCTGTTATTGTCATCTACGGAGTTGCCAACTACGGCCGCCGACAGCTTCACATGATTGGCGCCGGCTTCCTTGAATTGGGCACAAGCATCATAAATGTGGTCATGGTTGTCCTTACCAATGATGAAGCTGACGCCCATAACGCACGGCGACCCCATGGCCGAAAAATCACGCATATTTCTTAGAAGCTTGGTGAAGTCACCCTCGGCAATTCCGCGCGCTGCGCTGTAGCTTGCGTCATTCCATGCGTCAACGGAAATCCTAATCCATGTCCCGTATCGGGCGAAGGCCTCGGCCATCTTTCCCTTGAGGTTGGAACCGTTGGTCAAGCTGGCGACCCTGATGCCGTTTGTCGCCAGGCGTTTTATGACTTCGGGAAGCGGCTTGTAAAGTAGCGGCTCCCCACCGCCGGAAAAGGTTACGGCTTTAACCCCCATGTCGATGACATCATCGACGACCTCAAACATTTTGTCGGTCGGGAGAACGTCTCTGAGGTCAATATCTTCGCCCAGTTGCAGGTTGTCGACCCGATAGGCGCAATACCAGCAGTCATGATTGCAATGGTTCATTGGCTTAATGCGAATATGAACCGGCGCAACAACACGGCGGTCTTTCAAGGCTTGCAGGTGAGCGCTGTGGCCAAGGAATTTCAGATTGCTGTAGAGCCTAGACACGGTACGCTTCTTTCGTTCCTCCCCAAAAGTCAAAAACCGTCAGCATGAGCGCTGTAATACACATAAGCTTTCTAAAAAAATTAGTTTGAGGGCTCGGTCATCATTTTAAGAGACTAGCGATGATTTTCTTGACGTCACCTTTATTGATGTTGGCGCGATGACCAATCAAACCGGTCTTAATACCGCCAACGATATTGCCAATAAAACCAGCTTCCCGAACGCCCCCACCCACCGCCAGCAGCAATGCCGTGACGGCGAGAAAGGCATCTCCGGCGCCCATGGTATCAACCGGCTCGTATTCCAACGCAGGTACGGTGACTACGCCGGAATCGCGACCCCAACAAAGACTGCCTTCGCGGCCCCGGGTAACAACGAAATTATCGCACTCAATCAATGGAATTAGTTTCTGCTCAAGCAGGGCCTGAATTTCGGCGTGTTTGTCGGCAGCAGCAAGTTGGGCCTCACGTTCATCTATACACACAAAATCGACTTTCGGGTACTTGGTTATACGGTTGTAGCCCATATTCGCACTGTTGGCCTGGGTGTTGACCGCCAAAAACTTGGAACGCTCGATAAGGGTGTTAATGATCGGTGCTTCGATCATGCCATGGCCGAAATCGCAAACCACCACGACATCCGCTTTGTCCGCGCGGGCGGCTATTTCGGAGTTTAATGTCTGATATTCTGAAGAACTCAACGGCTGGTCATCGATATAGGATACCTCAAAGATTTTCTGTAAAAGGCTGCGGGTTCGGGTCGGGGAATGCACATAACGCCTTTTGCGAATGGTCGGTCGATTCTCCAGTTCAATTTCGCTAAGCGTGACATTGGGCGCCAGAGTGGAGCGGATGAAATCGTTGTAGTCATCCGACCCGCCTACAACGGTGACGATGTCTACTTCGGCGCAGAAACTGGCGGCGTGATTGGCGGCGGCAATGACACCCCCGGCGAACAATTCGCTATCCTTGAAATGCGTGGAGATTATGCTGTCCTTGGCAGTTTTGCCAAGCGGAGTAACGTACTTATATTCATCCAGAATGGTTTCTCCGACGAACAACACCTTCAAATTTTTCGTCTGATCTATCAACTGGATAAGTTTCTCGTACCCGCCTTCGTCACGGAGAGTTCCGAGGAACATTTGCACTTCAGAGGATCGGGTCAATAAGTGTTGGTTAATCAGAGTCGACGAACTGAAGGTTAGATCATCAGTAATGACTAACTCGCCGCCGAATTTTTCGACGAGGTTTTTTTCGTCAACAATTTTTCCTGTTGGATCGTCACTGGCACTTTCGTAGTCACTGCCTTTGACATAGATGTTCGGCTTCACCGCTTTCAATAAATTTTCTGCCGTTGCCTCGAAATTTATTCCTGCCCAGTCCACATATTCCAGTGCGGCCAACATTTCGGCACGCAACTCTTCAGAAAATACGGGACGGCCTGGCCCTTTATTAACGAAGGCATCGGCTGTCACCGTTGCAATCAAAACATCACCCAGTTTCCTTGCCTTTTCCAAATGGCGGACGTGGCCCAAATGGATCAGATCAAATGCGCCGTGAGCCAACACCACGGTTTTCCCATCTGCTTTTGCATCGGCAGCGATCTTGGCCAATTCCGCCACCGACTTTACGTGGTCTCTAACAGATTTCATATTAGCCTAATCAGAGATGTCGCTCTGCCAGTCTTCGGTATTATCCAGAACTGATAAGCTTCAAATTCCAGCATAATTTTTCGATCGCAAGATTACTAGAATGGACGAAATGCAGCCCTTTGGAAGTTTATGCCACCGGCAATGATGCATAGAACCTTATAATCATGTTGAGCCGTTAGGAGATTGCGTCGAACCACGCGCGGGTCGCCTCGGCAACCTTTTCCTTCGTCCACAGCGGCGCATCGCTCCACTCAGTGATGCGGGCGAGAACCAATGAAATCCCCTCCTCGAATGAAATCTCTGGCCGCCAATCAAGCAGTTCGGCCGCGCGCGAGATATCGGCATGGGTGCAGTCAGGTTCGCCGGGACGCTTGGGAACGTTGATAACGGGCCCATCCAGGAGCTCGACCAGCCGATTGACCGTTTGCGGCTGGCCCGCACCGATGTTGATCACGACATCGCGTGCAGTGCTGTCTGCGGCGCAGGCAAAGGCATTGGCAACGTCCGTCACGTAGACGAAGTCCCTCGACTGGGTTCCATCGCCGACCAGGGTAAATGGCATGCCCCCAAGTTTTTGGCGAAGAAAGACACCCAGTACCGAACCGTAACTGCCCTGAGTTCTCGCCCGCGGGCCAAATACGTTGAAAAGCCGAAGCGAGACGACGGGAAGTCCATAAACCTGGCCCCAATGAAGGACGAGTTGTTCGCCCAGCAATTTCGTCAGGGCATACGGATACTCGACCTTGATTGGCGCCGACTCCGTCGTCGGCCGCTCTTCCACCAGGCCGTAACAAGACGAGGACGCGGCATAGACAAATCGCTCAACGCCGCTGCTTCGCGCGGCATCCAGCAGATTGAACGTGCCGTCGACATTGGTTTCGAAATAGGGCGACGGGTTTTCCACCGATGGAACGACATCCGCCATCCCGGCCAAGTGAAACACCCAATCGACCCCGTTGCAGGCCGCCTCAACAACACTTTTGTCCCGGATATCGCCTTCTAGCAGCTCTAAGCTGGCGTGGCCCGAGATTTCCGATAAGTTTTCGGCTCGGCCGGTAATCATGTTGTCGAGAATTCTGACCCGATGCCCATCGGCGACCAAGCGCTCCGCCAAATGGCTACCAATGAAGCCAGCGCCACCGGTAACGAGGCATTGTCGTACCCCTACCTCATTGTAATTACTGGTCATTATGTCAATTTGGATGTATCAAGAGTTTGCTCTACTGCAAGCGCGTTCCTAATAAACGGGCCAACACGCGATGTCCAGAGGCATTGGGGTGTCCGTCACCTGGGATCAGGTGCATGTCGGAATTATTGCCGAAAGCGCGGGTAGCGTCGATAATTTCCACCGCATCAAGACGTCGACGGGCCTGGATTTCACGCATGTCCGCCTCAGCGCCCGGGAGAAACATTATTAGGCATCTGCTTGGGCCATGCATTTCTGCAAACAGTTCGCATGCCCGCTCGATTACGCGAACAAGCAGGTCTGGGTCTGGCGGGGTCAAGCGATACAAGTCGAACCCGAAATGTTCGGCGATCTTGCTCCTCGACAGCAAGATGAATGCCTTGGACAGCCACGGTCGGCCTGTCGTCATATTACCTTGGCGCGTCGGCACACCATTGCGTAGCGCATAGTAGGGAAACACCCGGCCCCAGGCATTATGGACCGCCATGGCACCTGTCAGGCGGGCCATATGTCCCGCGATGTAAACATAGACGAGGTCGCCGCGACCGTCGGGAACTGCCAACGATCCGGCACCGGCCTCAAGCAGCGCCAACATATGCTGGGGCCCCCATCCGTGAACCCCAAAATTTAGAACCCGCCGGTCCGGCCGCAGATCATGAAACGCAGCGGGTAAAGTCTCCGAGTCCTCCACCCCCTCACCGAACATGAAGGATCCGCCAAAGAATGCAGTGATTGGTCCATCGCTGTCGCCCGAAGCGGGCGTCTTTCGCCAGCCTAAATCGTCAATCGTATATTCAACATCATAGATGATCTGCTCGCCTTGACGTTTCAGCGCACTCACCTTGCGACCGGATCGGATTCGGTATCCTGTCACCGGATCGGGAGTAAAATAATCCGCCGTGTAGCTTCCCTCGACAACGATAGGGTCGCTTTCTACGACCTCAGTCACCTTCTGCGGCGAATCACCGAGACGCAGAGAAAACTCTCCAACTGCAACAACAACCGCAACGCATAGCAGGCTGATTTGAACGGCTGACGGAAGTAATCCGGCGATTAAACCGACGACGGCCAGCAGAGTTAGCCAGATGCCCAGATTGAACGGCAGTTGGCGGCCCTCAAGCGCCGATGAGTACTCAATCCCCAATCCGACCACTCCTGCCGTTCCCAGACAAACGAAGCCGTACCTGATCAAATACCTCCGCGCCACCAGCCATACTGCCACTGGACGTCGCGTCGCAGGGATAGAGAATCCGACCCCAACCAGACCCATCGAGACTGCAAGCAGACCGGTCGCACCAATGTCAGGCCCGCCAATCCGGCGCGCAGCGACAACGGCCAGGATAGATAATACGGCGCTTGTGCCGGCCGCCACCCAGGCCGCTTTGATCAGGATCGCGGGGTCAGCTTGCATGGTTCTCGCCGTTATCACATTTGTTCCGTTTTCCGAACTGCATTAGCGAACTACTTCTTGCCGTGCCGCTTGATGTAATATCCAATAGGGACAGCTGGATTATTCGGTTTTCTACGAATTTTCTCTTCATCCGGGACAACGGCGTCGCGCATCTCCATGCAATCCTCATCCTCAAGTTCTAAGGTTGCGTTGATTACGGGGGTCACTGGCCAGGATGGGGCCTTGCTTGCCGAATTCCTGTTGGACCGCGGCTACGTCGTGCACGGCATCAAACGCCGCTCTTCGTCGTTCAATACGGATCGTATTGATCACCTGTATGCCGACCCGCACCAGTCCGATGTCCGCTTCCACCTTCACTACGGCGACGTGACCGACGCCACGAACCTGATCCGTTTGGTGCAAGATATTCAGCCGGATGAAATTTACAATTTGGCTGCGCAGAGCCACGTCAAAGTAAGTTTTGAGACCGCTGAATACTCGGCCAATGCTGATGGCATTGGTACGCTACGCATTCTCGAAGCCATCCGCCTTCTCGGGCTCGCTGACAAAGTTCGGTTCTACCAAGCTTCAACCTCGGAGCTTTTTGGCGAGGCGGAAGAGTTTCCGCAAACCGAAACAACACCCTTTCGCCCACGCAGCCCATATGCCGCGGCTAAACTGTATGCCTACTGGATTACCGTGAACTACCGCGAGGCCTACGGCATCCACGCGTCGAACGGTATCCTTTTCAATCACGAAAGTCCGGCCCGCGGCGAAACCTTCGTATCGCGGAAAATCAGCCGCGCTGTGGCCGCGATCGAGGCCGGTCTCGATGACGCGCTGTATCTCGGCAACCTCGATGCCGAGCGCGATTGGGGGTATGCGCGCGATTATGTCGAAGGCATGTGGATGATGCTTCAACAACCGGAGCCAGACGATTATGTTTTGGCCACCGGCGAAAGCCATTCAGTCCGCGAATTTGCCGAACTGGCGTTTGAACGGATCGGTGTCGATCTGCAATGGCGCGGCAACGGCGAGGACGAAACGGGAGTGGACGGTGCGACCGACAGGGTCGTGGTTCGGGTTGATCCGACTTACTTCCGTCCGACCGAGGTGACCAGACTGTTGGGCGACGCATCGAAGGCGCACCGTGTTCTCGGTTGGAGGGCCAAAACCGGGTTTGCCGAGCTTGTCGCAGAAATGGTCGACTCCGACCGCCGCGCTCTTAGCCTGGACGCCTAACTGGAAGGGCTCTGCAATGTATGAACTGGAGGGCAAACGCATTTGGGTCGCGGGGCATCGTGGCATGGTCGGCTCATCGATTGTCCGTCGGCTGGCGACCGAAGATGTCGAACTCCTGACGGCAACCCGTGACCAGTTGGACCTGACCTGCCAAGCCGACGTCATGGCCTGGATGGATGTAAACCGTCCGCAAGGAATATTTCTGGCCGCAGCCCAGGTTGGCGGAGTCCTTGCCAATAGGGATTATCCCGCGGATTTCATCTACCGGAACCTGGCGATCCAGAACAACATAATCGAAGCGGCGCGGGTCCACGGGGTTGAAAAGCTGATCTTTCTCGGATCGTCCTGCATATACCCTCGCGAAGCGCCACAGCCAATTTCGGAAGCAGCCCTGCTAACGGGGCCACTTGAGCCGACTAATCAATGGTATGCCGTCGCCAAGATTGCGGGCATCAAATTATGCCAAGCCTACCGCCGGCAACACGGCTGCGATTTCATCTCCGCCCAGCCGACAAACCTATACGGCCCTGGCGACAACTATGATTTAGAACGCGGCCACGTCATCCCGGCCCTCATTCGCAAGGCCCACGAGGCCAAGGAAGCGGGTTCGACAACAATGTCCATTTGGGGCACTGGCGAACCCCTTCGCGAGTTCCTGTTCGTCGACGACTTGGCCGACGCCCTGGTTTTTTTGTTCCGGACATATTCCGACGAGGAACATGTCAACATCGGCAGCGGCGAGGAGGTATCGATCGCCGAACTAGCGCGGGCGGTTAAACACGCGGTCGGTTTTGACGGTGATCTCCAATTCAATGCCGATAAACCGGACGGCATGCCGCGTAAAACTGTCGATTGCTCGAAAATCGAGGCCATGGGATGGCGGGTCCGAACGATGCTTGCCGAAGGTCTGCAGTTGGCCTACCAGGATTTCCTCGAAGGAACCCGGAACGCCAGCCTTCGAAGCCTAGGGTAACCCGCGGCAAGCCCTATTGAATTCCCGCCACGATTTCTTCCAGCCCAAGACCGTGAGCCTCTAAGATTTCGTCATGGCTGCCGTAGCAATGGATGAACTCGTCCTTAAGCGTGAAGGTCCTAAGGTCACATGAGGCGCCGGTATCCCAGGCGATCTGTTTGGTCTTCGCGGCAAGACCGCCCTGAGGGGCGTGTTCCTCGACGACGATGACCTGGTCATGGCTAGCCAGAACCGCGGCGACACCATCGGCGTCAAGCGGCTTCAAGGTATGGGCGGAAACCAGCGACACGGACTTCCCCTGCGCCTCCAGATGCTCAGCTACTTCGATCGCGCGGCGCATAATGGCGCCGTGGGTCATCACACAGGCATCATTGCCGCGGCGGATGTACCGCAGCTTGCCGAATGCCCAAGGATCCACGGCGTCAGCCGTCACCGTCGCCTCACCGGCCTTGCCAAAGCGCAAATATACCGGCCCTTCGGACTGCGTTGCACAGTACTCGACGGATCGGCGAACCTCGAGCGGGTCGCTTGGCGTCAGAACTCGCATGTTTGGAATCGCACCGGCAATGGCGATATCCTCCTGCGCGTGATGGGTGCCGCCAAGTGTCGAATAAACCACGCCGGAACCCATGCCGACGACGGTCACCGGGAGGTTCTGGTAGCACAGGTCGTCGCGAATCATCTCAAACGGCCGATAAAGGCTAAAGGTGGCGATGGTGTAGGCGAACGGCCTGAGGCCGCGCATCGCCAGGCCCGCGGACACACCGATCATATTCTGCTCGGCGACGCCGACATTAACGAAGCGCTGCGGCCACTCCTCGGCGAACTTCTTGATCGCTCCGGCCGGCGACATGTCGGCGACAACGATGTAAATCGACGGATCGCGACTGGCCGCTTCATAAACCGCTTCCGCGAAAGCCTCTCTCATTTCAGACTCTCATCGATCTCGCGCAGCGCCTGAGCGTGTTCCTCGGGAGACGGCGAGCGATAGTGCCACATCGGCACGTTCTCCATATAGCTCACGCCCTTGCCCTTGGTCGTCTTGGCGACCACAACCAACGGCTTATCGCCGGTGCCTCCAGTGGCTGCGCGGAATATGTTGGCTCCATCATGACCGTCGGCCTCGGCAACTTCCCAACCGAAGGCCTGCCATTTGTCGGCCACCGGATAGAAGCTCGGCAATGCAACCGACGTCCGTTCCAGGCTTTGCAGGTCGTTGGCATCGATGACGGCGGTCAAGTTGGTGAGCCCTTTCGAAGATGCCAGCATGGCCGCTTCCCATGTCGAGCCTTCCTGCACCTCGCCATCGCTCAAGAGTACGTAGATGTGCTTGTCGGCGCCCGCCACCTTATCGGCGATGGCCATGCCGGCAGCCATGGAAAGCCCATGGCCGAGGGATCCGGTCGAGGCTTCGATGCCCGGATTTCCATAGTCGGGATGCACACCCAGGGCTCCATCCATCTTGCAATAACCGGCGAGGTCATCAGTCGTCATGACACCGAGGGATTCCAGGATGACGTATTGGATAATGGCGCTGTGGCCCTTCGACATCAGGAAGGTATCGTGCGATGTGCCATCCGCGTCGCGCCGCATCAGACCTTTGTAAATGCAGTCGACGATTTCGGTACAGGAAAACGCCCCGCCGACATGCAATGCCATCACGCGTTGCGACATTTCCAGGACGCGACGGCGCAAATCGGCACAGCGAAGGCGTGCGGCGGCGGCATCGAAATCATTGGGCCGCACCGGAGGTTTTCCACCCATCCTAGGACGCTCCAATGGCCTGCATGGTGCGGACGTTGAAGTACTTGTCATCGTCGAAACTGTCCGCCAACAGGCCTTGCTTGAAGGCGCTGCAGAGATCGCGAACCGCTTCGTCGATGCCGAGTTTTGCCCGAAAACCCAGGTCGCGCTCAATCCGATCCGAGTTGATGTGGTAGGAGCGCGGATCGTCGCTTTCCGTGACAACAATGGGAATTTCACCGTTCTTAGGAAACTCTTCCTCGACCACGCGTTTCACGGTCCTGGCGATGTCCATGATGCTGATGTTTTGGTATCCAACGTTGTAAACCCTATTGGCGACTTTGCCGTTTGGCGCTGTCAGCAAAAGGTCGCAGACGTCGACGTAGTCCTGAATGTGCAGGTTTGGCCGCAACTGGTCACCGCCGAAAACAGTGATCTTGCCCTTGTTGATGGCGTGGTTAGTCAAAATGTTAACCGATACGTCTAGACGCTGACGCGGCCCATACCCGCAGACCGTCGCCGGGCGGAAAACAACGCCTGTGAAGCTCTCGTCGGTATGCTTGAACAGAAGTGGCTCGCACATACCCTTGTATTTGTTGTAAAGCGTGATCGGCATCAAGGGATGGTCTTCGGTAACATCGGGCTGGTCGGAAACACCATAGACCGAACTGGACGACGCAAAGACAAACCGTTTGACGCCGGCTTCCTTGGCGGCGACAACAATGGGCTCGAACGCGTCCAGGTTGACCGACGTCGACAAATCCTCGTCCAGGACAAAACTGGCATCGTTGGAGATACAGGCCAAGTAGAGTACGGCATCCTGGCCGGCCAGGGCCGCCTTCGCGGCGGCCAGATCGCGGACGTCGCCCTGAATCAACGTCAAGTTCGCATGGTCGGACGGCAAATGGTCCGATCCATACCACATGATGTCGAAGACATTGACCTGCCAACCAGCGTCCAAAAAGTGGGGAACAGCGAGGCTACCGCAATAACCAGCACCGCCGAAAATTAGCAAATTTGGCATTTGAGGATAATTTTGCCGTTAGGATTCTGTTGAATATTCAATCATGTCCGGCATCCGATGGCCGATGGCAATGAAACTCGCCGCCGATTTCCTCCAAATCCGCCAAATTTTGAATTTTTGCACGCTACCGCAGTCCAGGTGAAAACGGATTTCACCTGCCGACAAAGAAAATTGTGTTCACATGCTGAACAACAATAGTATTTAGTAAGACATAATTGCAGTAATTTCAATAGTTTTGCGCGTTACCGGTGACCGTCCTTCCATGGCTTAGAAGGTAAAATGAGATGTTTCGGCGCAGTCAACCCCGCATTCAACCCATCAAAGCATCGCCGATGGCTGGCGGGAGCCCAAAATTTCCTCCCATGGCCTCTAAATCCAGCATCATCCTACCGAACGACCATTCTACCATTCACAGCTCACCCGACAGCCCGAACGGATACACATGTAAGTTCGTTCCAATGGGGGTGAAAACTGGCTACTGTTGGGGGCCTTTTCGAAGCAGTCTGGGAATTTCTATGACAATGTTGACGTCGAAGCTTACCGGTTTGGCAGTAGTTCTGTCGCTTGTCGGTACGATTGCCGGATGCGCGACGAGTGAACCCTATGTTCACGGCAGAAGCCTCAAACAACCCCAAGGATCATCCGAGACGGAGACTACGGATCGTACGGAGGTAACGGTTTGCTATACTAAGTATGGAACGTCGCTGCAAAGTGTCTCCGCAGTTGCCAAGAAGGAGTGTGCCCGTTCCGGAAAGAGCGCCGTGTTCAAGATACAAACTTATGAATTCTGCCCTTTTGGTGGCGCCGATCGCTGCCGTTTACAACTGTTTGGACGACCAAGAGTACGGGATCTACCAAGTATCCGGGAACGCCAGCGTAGAAATTCTTAGGAAAAGCAGACTGAGCAATCCACAGTAAGAAAACGGTGCCCAGTTCAAGTGAATTTACTCTCACCGAACACCTGAGCCGCCTGCGGAGCATCTTGGCCGGCTATCGTCCGTCCCATGTCTCGACAGCATCCCGCGTCGCGGCAGTCGATCCAAAATCGACCGGCTTATAGTCGACACCAAACCTGACATTCACAAGGTTGCGACGACGCGCATCTTGTTGGTTGGCAACGGCCTGACCTCGGCCACCAATCAGTCGAGCTCAAATGCGTCCTTGTAGTCACGTTTCAGGGCTGGATCCTGGTCTTCCTTCGCGAGATAGCAGTCGCCAATCACGAGAACTTCTATATCGGTACCCATGAAACAGTGAAAAGCATCTTCCGGCGTACACACAATCGGTTCGCCGCGGACATTGAAGCTTGTATTGACGATCACCGGGCAGCCCGTTCGTTCCTTGAATTTCGTTATCAGGGCGTGATAGCGGGGATTGGTGTCGGCATGCACAGTTTGAACGCGGGCCGAGTAGTCCACATGGGTAACGGCCGGAATTTCGGAACGCGCTACGTTCAGCTTGTCGATGCCGAACAATGCGCTTTCCTCGTCGCTCATTTTAAGTCGGCGCCCTTCCACCACGTCGGCGACCATCAGCATATAGGGGCTGTCCGTATCCATTTCGAACCAGTCGGCCACGTCGTCACGCAAGACGGACGGCGCGAAGGGCCGGAAGGATTCACGGTACTTGACCCGCAGATTGAGGGTTTTTTGCATGTCGGGTGAGCGCGGATCGCCGAGCACCGAGCGGCCGCCGAGCGCGCGCGGGCCAAACTCCATGCGGCCCTGAAACCAGCCCACCGCCTTGCCGTCCTCGAGCGCCGCGACGGTGGCGTCGATCAGAACCGACTCGTCGAGAACCTCGAACTTTGCTCCGGCGGCGGTCAGCCGCGCTTCAGTTTCGTCTGCGTCAAACGCCGGCCCCAGGTAGGCGCCTTGCATGGCATCAGCTGGGCCGTTCACATTACGCGGCTGGTCCTTGTACAGATGATAAGCCGCCAGGGCCGCGCCCAGAGCCCCGCCGGCATCGCCGGCCGCCGGCTGTACCCAGATATTATCAAAGCGACCATCTTTCAGGACCTTACCGTTGGCGACGCAGTTGAGTGCAACGCCGCCGGCCAGGCACAAATTACGCGACCCGGTCTCCTTGGCCAGAGACCGGGTCAGGCGCAGGACGGCTTCCTCGGTGACCGCCTGCACCGATGCGGCGAGATCCATGTGGCGTTGGGTCAGGAGGTCTTCCGGGTCGCGCGGCGGACCTTCGAATAGGGCGTCGAATTTCTCATTGGTCATCCTGAGACCGGTACAATAGTCGAAATACGACTGGTCCAACCGGAAACTGCCGTCGTCCTTGAGGTCGATGAGGTTGTCCAGGATCAAATCGCGGTACTTGGGTTCACCATAGGGAGCCAAGCCCATGACCTTGTATTCGCCCGAGTTGACCTTGAACCCCGTGTAATAGGTGAAGGCGGAGTACAGCAGGCCCAGGGAATGGGGGAAGTGAATCTCGCGGGTCATTTCCAGGCGGCTGCCGCTGCCCATAGCCGCCGACGTTGTTGCCCACTCACCGACGCCGTCCATGGTCAGGACCACGGAATCCTCGAAAGGTGAGGGAAAGAAGGCGGAAGCCGCGTGGCTCTGATGGTGCTCGGCAAACAGGAGCTTGTTCTGCCAATCAAACCCGGGTTCGAATTTCTTGAACTCCTTCCTGAGCAGGTCTTTCTGGAACAGCTTCTCACGCAACCAGATGGGAATGGCCATACGGAATGAAGCAAATCCACGGGGCGCAAAGGCAAGATAGGTCTCCAGCAGGCGCTCAAACTTGAGGAATGGTTTGTCGTAAAATGCGACGAAATCGACACCGTCTAGGCCGATCCCGGCGTGATCCAGGCAGTAGCCGATGGCGTGCTTCGGAAACCCGGCATCATGCTTCTTGCGGGTGAAACGTTCCTCCTGCGCAGCAGCAATGATGCGGCCATCCTCGATCAGTGCCGCGGCGCTGTCGTGGTAAAAGGCCGATATGCCGAGAATGCGCACGTCCGGGTTCCAGCTAGAAAATGGTGTAGATAAAGGGCGCCACCGCCGATCCCTGGCTTAGGACGACCAGTCCGCCAAAAACCGTCATCATGACAATGATCGGCAGCAGCCAGAATTTCTTGCGGACTTTCATAAACATCCAGAGTTCCATGATGAATGACATGATTGATTCCTAGAATTGGTTCTTCATGGTCTCCGGCGCCGGGCCGGCCGGTTGGCGGGAAATCCAGTAGCTGTCCGCAGCCGGATCGAACTTACGCCGCAATGGATCCTTGCCCATAACACGCATGATCAGCGCCATTGGCGTCACTGTGGTAAAGAACAGCAAGGCCATGACAAGCGGATTGATGATGTGATGAAGGAGCAATCCGAAGCGGAACCAGACTTGGTTCAATGGCCGCAGAATCTTCGGCGTAGCCAAGGCCGCAAAACCAAACAAGCCGGCCGTCACCAATGCCCAAACACGCACTTCGCTGCCATCCATAAGTGGCCACATGCCGATCACGGCAAACACCGCAGCGAAGACAAGGCCAAAGGCCTTTTCCGAACCGACTTTGATCTCGTCCTTGCGGTCGAAATCCTCGTGAATGGATGGCTTATCGGCCATTACGTCCCCTTTGATTTACCGGGAGGTGTTTACTACCTAAGACCCAGAGAAGTAAAGGCGTAGACAAGTTACTCTCACCCTGTCCAACCACCCCGCGGAAGATACTGTTTGCCGCTACGCGTCTCACTTATCGACGTCATATCTGGCGGCCGAAGCGTCGTCATAAAACATCTTCACCGTTTCCAGCGAAAAATCCTCCAGGTCTTTGCCTATTGACGGCAGTTTCCTAAGAAGATCGGTGGTTACGGTAATGATGTGACAGCCAGCCTGGTTGGCGTGATAAATGTTCAGTAATTCGCGCGGGCTGGCCCACATCACTTCGGACATTGGCTTAGTTGCGGCAGCTTCGACCGCTTGCTTCATATGCGGGATCGGATCGCGGCCGCTGTCGGCAACCCGTCCGGCGAAAACCGAAAGTATTGCCGGCGTCTCCGTTGAAAGCACATCAACGATCGCGGAAACCTGTTCCAGAGTGAACATAGCCGTGACATTGACAATGATGCCCTTGGCCGAAAGCCGCCCAACCAGTGGCGCCGCGCTCTCGCCCCGCGTATTGGTAATCGGTATCTTGACGTTAACGTTTGCCCCCCACGACGCGATCTCCTCGGCTTGGCGCTCCATTTCGTCAAACTCATCGGCGAAAACCTCAAACGAAATTGGCTGGTCCGTAACGATCTCAAGGGCATCAAGGGCAAAGGCCTTGTAATCGTTGACTCCGGCCTTACGCATCAGTGTCGGATTGGTGGTGAAACCCTTGATTAAAGGGTTCGCCGACATTTCGCGAATGCCGTTGAGATCAGCACCATCGGCGAAAATCTTGATCTTCAAATCCTGGGGATGAATGGGAGCAGACATTTTTTACGCGTTGCTTTCAAGCTCGAGAGACAAAATCAAATCGGCTGCTTCCGCCAGGGAATAAACAGTATGGTTCGGGCTGTCGGGCGCCTGCTCACTATACTCAAAGTCGATAAATACCGTCGTACATCCCGCCGCCCTTCCCGCTCCTACGTCCCGCCAGCGGTCTCCCACCATGTAACTCGCTGAAAGATCGATATCATGCTTGTCAGCCGCCTCCAAGAGCATACCCGGTTTGGGTTTATAACAAGTGGACTTAGGCCCTTCGATCTCATAACACACCCTGATCTCGTCGAGGGCGAGGGCCTCCATAAGCCGGTCATTGACGGCCTCAACCACGGCCCGCTTGACCTTTCCCCGAGCTACATCCGGTTGATTGGTGACGACAATTGTCATGAACCCGGCAGCGTGCAACCGGCCGATCGCGTCCTTCGCACCCTCCAGGATTTCCAACTCATCAATCGCAGTAATCGCGTAGGGCCTGCCGTCACGCACGTTTGTACGGATAATGACGCCATCACGATCAAGATAAACGGCACGCCTCATAAGGCGCTCACGCCGTATCATTCCCGGACGCAACGACGCTCTCCCATTTCGTCTGCTTGATCTGCAGATCCGGATGGGAGACCAGGCAATGCCAGACAACCGCTTGAAAGCCTTCGCTATGGGGCGTTACCCGCGCCGCATCCACGGCTGGAATGACAACAACCACATCCGCCTGCTTGGCCGTATAGCCGTCGTCGCGCCCGACCACGCCAAAGACCTTAAGGCCGCGCCGTCGGGCTTCGTCGATGGCATTGACGATATTGGCCGAGACGTTTCTCTCGGCATCGCCGCCGCCGACGGAAAATATCAGGACAGCGTCCTGGTCATTGGCTTGGCTGGTGTTCATCCAGGCGGCGAACACCGTCTCCCAGCCCTCATCGTTGGTCCGCGCCGTCAGTTCGGCGACATTATCGACAGGCGTTGACGCCTCAATGCCGCACAAAATCCGAAAGTCATTGACCGCATGGGAGCAATTTGCGGCACTGCCACCGACACCAAGGATGAACAGCCGCCCGCCCCGCTCGCGAAGCGCCGCCAGTTCACCGGCCAGCCGTTCGACGGCGTCGCAATCCATGGCCGCAGCGATTTCCGCCGTCTGCTTGAAATAGTTTCGCGCGTGTTCCATGCAGAATGATACCTCTAATACAATACTTCTATCGCCGTGCTTCTTCGCAGACCGGGAATGGACTATAGCTACAGCATGTCCGATACAAGGTTAACCCCAAAAGGGCACACGCTGCTCTCTATATGCACCCCGGCTCCAGCGGGATTCTGTCCAAGAACATGACAAAGCGCCTCCTTGAACTCCTGCGCCGCGGCTGGCGAAAGCCGCCTCATGTCATCGTCCGATGGCTGATGCGCCAGGCGCGAAGTGAATTGGATCAGTATCTGGCGCCCGCTCGGGCGCAGCGGCTAACCCCTGACCGGTTGCTGAAAGACCTGAAAGCTGACAGCATCGACGCCTTGTGGAGCCGGTTAAAAGAAGCTCCCTATTTCTCCGCCGGACCAATTTCCCCCGAGGACTATGAACGGGCTTGCCCGGGCGACCGCAAACGAATCCTGGCGGCGGCTGAGGATGTAATGGCGCGGCGGGTTGATCTGCTAGGTTCCGGACCGGTCGATCTTGGTGCACACATAGACTGGCACACCGACTTTAAAAGCGGCCATACCTGGCCGATGGTCTCCTTCCGGAGAATTGTTCCGGTCGATCTGGAAAATCCCAGCGATGTTAAAGTGCCGTGGGAGCTGTCACGGCTACAATGGTTGATCCCGGCCGGCCAAGCCTACCTGCTCACAGGTGACGAGCGTTATGCCCAAGCGGTTCGGGATATCGTTGAAGAGTGGATTGAAGCCAATCCTTTTGCGGTCGGTGTCAATTGGGCGTGTACCATGGACGTGGCGCTACGCGGCATATCTCTGTGCTGGTTGTTCCACGCGTTCAAGAGTTCAAACACCTGGGCGGACGAAGAGTTTCGCTTCCGGTTCCTGCGCCTACTCTATTTGCATGGGGATTTCACCGTCCGCCATTTGGAATGGTCCGATATCAACGGCAATCACCTGCTGGCCGATGCCGCCGGACTGACAATGATTGGCCTTTTCTTTGGTGATGGTTCCGGCCCTCGCCTTTGGCAGCGGCAAGGGTGGGATATTCTCGAAGGTGAACTGCCTCGCCAGGTGTTTGCCGACGGCGTCGACTTCGAAGCCTCGACCGCCTATCACCGCTTGGTACTGGAACTTTTCCTGCTTCCGGCCCTTCACCGTCAGGCCTGCGGCTATGATATTCCCGAGTCCTATTCGGCGGCGGTGCGGTGTATGGCAGGGTTTACCACCGCCTACTGCCGCAACAACGGCACCTCGCCGCTGTGGGGTGACGCCGACAATGGCCGCGCCCTCCCCTTTGGCCCGCAATCTATGACTGACCACCGCTATCTGGTCGCCCAGGTTGGAATTGCCTTCGCAGACAGCGATCTTGCGGCCGCGGCTTCAGGGCCAATGCCCGAGGTATTTTGGCTTTTAGGCTCCGGCGCGGTTTCTGTTTCGCAAACACCGGCACCTTCTCCTTCCCAGGCATTTCCCCGTGGTGGCGTCTACATTATGCGGTCGGACGACGATCACGTTTTTATTGACTGCGGACCCGTGGGCATGGCCGGACGCGGCGGCCACGGACACAATGACTGCCTGTCGCTGGAAGTATCATTGACCGGCGTCAATCTGGTCACTGACGGCGGCACTTTCGTCTATTCCGCCGATCGTGATGAACGAAACCGCTTTCGCGCCACAGCCGCCCACAACACGCCAATGATCGACGACGCCGAGCAAAATCGATTCGTGCGGCCGGAATATCTCTGGTCCCTGCATGACGATGCCGCACCTCAGGTACGGCATTGGGAAACATCAGCGGAGGTTGACCGTTTCATCGGCGCCCACACGGGGTACCAACGGCTGCCGTCGCCCGTGACCCCCGTTCGCGCCGTCAGTCTGGAGAAATCCACGCACCGCCTCGCTGTGATCGACCGGCTCGAAGGTAGCGGCGATCACACAGTCCGTATCCCCTATCACCTGGCCCCCGGCGTTTCGGCCGAGGCCGCGGAGCCGGGTTTGTGTCGGCTGACCACCGACGCCGGAACATTCCTGCTGGTATGGCGCAATCATGAAGACTGGAACACGGAATTGGAGGATGGGTGGGTGTCGCCCTCCTACGGCATCAAACTCCCGGCCTCGGTCTTGATTTTTTCGCGCGCCGGCCCCGTGAAGCCGCTTATGGTCGGCATCATGCCGGAAGCGGCGGCGCCTTCTGATCCTAACCAGTGGCTCGCGGAGGCCGCCGATACCCTGTTGGCCGTTGATCCGAAAAGTTGATATGAAATTAAGAACTGTTGGCGGAATGTTAGGAACAACCATGGACCTTTCCAACCCGGAGAAGCGCGCAGAGTTAAAGCAGCGGAATCTCGCGTGCTTCCAGAAACGGGCGCCGAATATCTACGACATTCTTGAGAATTTCACGCCAGGATCATCGCTGACCTTCGACGATAACGGCCGGCCTGATGTTTCATTTCCGGACGGGCAGTTGTTTGGCGGCGAAATGGACACAATCGTTTCCGGGCAATTGCAGGACTTTTGGGAAAAACCTACCCGCGTTAACCATCGCCCCGAATTGGTGGTCGCACAAATTGATGACCATGCGCAGTCTTACGTTCGGCGGCTTATGAAGCGGGCCGAAGATGCGGCAATCGGGTTCTCCAATCAGTATTCAGTTCGAGAGTCCTACTTCCTGTGCATCATGGGAATTGGTTTGTGTGGCCACATCGACGAATTGGTGGAAGAAACAAACTGCCGAGCCCTCCATGTCATTGACCCCAGCCCTGAATTCCTGGTGCATACGCTGGAAATCTACGATTGGGCGAGGCTCTTCGAGACCATGGATGAGCGCAACGGCACATTATGGATTCTCATCGATGACGATCCGGATTTCATTGCCCGCGAATTGAAAAGCTGGCTGCGAAATACCAATCCCATGGGAATCGATGGCACAATTTTTTTCTCCCACTACAACAACGAAGTCCTGCGCGCTGCCGGAGAAAAGTTTGCCAGCGCGCTGCAGCTCATCTTGAGCGACTTGGGAACCTACTTTGATGAACGCCTGATGGTTCAAAACACCCACCACAACCTCTATTCCGGCAAGGAAAGGGTTTACAAGCGCGGGCAGAACTTATCCACGGAAGTCCCGGCATTTGTCATCGGCACCGGCCCTTCGCTAGATCAAAGCTTGGATTTCCTGAGGCAAAATCAAAAAAAGGCGATCATATTTTCAAGCGGTACGGCACTGCGCTCGCTTTTGGCAAACGGGATCACGCCGACATTTCAGATCGAAACAGAAAACATCGACGTTCTCCCCGTCATTTCGGAGACAGCGGATAAATACGACGTCAGTTCCCTTCTCCTGGTCGCCTCGACAACCACGGACACTAAAATCATTCCGTATTTCGACGAGGTTCTCTATTTTTTTCGCGAGCCGTTGACGCCGACTTCTTTATTTTGTGACGATGACAGCAGGTGCCTTCTCGATGCGAACATTACCGTCGGCAATGCGGGATTGGCCTTCGCTCAGGAAATCGGATTCCGCGATATCTATCTATTCGGACTCGATATGGGTACGCGAGACCCGGATCTTCATCACTCGAAAGACAGCTACCATTATACGGAAGGAGCCCTCGTCGAGCCCGAAGATTTAAACTTTCACATTCCGGTTCCGGCCAATTTCGGCGGTACGAGTTACGCTTCTAAAGGCATGTTTCTCGCACGAGAACATATTGAACGCTCGATCCGGCGGTACGGACGAGGTCGAAACCATTACAATTGCAGCAACGGATCGCGAATAGCCGGCAGTACGCCGAAAGCGATCAAAGATCTGAACTTTCCCGATCTAACAGCTGGCGCGAAAGATCAGATCGTCGACAATGTGCGTCGTCAGTTCGCCGTGTTTACGCAAGATGAATTTGACCGCCATTGGGACGATGCTGTTATCCGCCAAACCTACCACGAATTTCTGAATGACATCGAAAATGCGATTGTGTCGCGGTGGGATTTTGACGACCAAAGCTACATGACTGAGCTGATGATGCTTCTGGGTCAACCGATCGATGGGACGAAAAAGCCGCTTATTAACCTGTTCACGGGAACCCTGTTCCAGATTCTCTATGTCGCCGAATTCTTTCTCCGCCACCTGAGCGATGCGGCCAATACACGCGAGTTTGAAACTTTAATCCGCGAGGAATTCAAGCAGGCTGTCAGTGGCCTACGAGATGCCGCCGATGACGATATCGGACGCCTCTCGGAGAACGCCGTCGTCGGCCGGACCAACGCCGTCGAATTAAGCCGGCACGACCTTAGCCCTTAGGCTGACTTGACTCGGCCATCATCAGGGTCAGCACTTCCGTGGTTTTGCGCAGATCGTCTAGGTCCAGGGTCTCGTCGGCGCCACTTAGGTCACTTCCACCCGGAGTGGGCGGACCGGCGCCATAGAGCACCGTGGGGATACCCGCAGCCGCGTACCAGCAACCGTCCGTGATATGCGGCGTTCCTCTTACCGGTAGCGGCACGCCAAAGACTTCGCTGCCGTGCTCCGCCAAGCTCTTGATCAGAGGTGATGTGGCCGCCGTTCGCTTGAGGGCCGGAACCATGTTTGAGCGGCGAACCCGGCAGGTCACGCCTTCCACCTTGACCACTGAGGTCCCCACCAGGTTATGGATCTCCCGCTCCACCGCGCCCGCGTCCTCCTCAGGTAATACGCGGCGGTCAAGCTTGAGAACAGCGCGCCCGGGTATTGTGATCGGACTTTCCCCGCCGTGAATTTCGGACACCGCCAGCATCGGCGCATCAATCCCCGGCACTTCGGAATAGACGTCGCGGTATTCGTCGCGGAGTTCATAAATTGCCACCAAGACCCGCGACATGGCTTCGACCGCATCGCGGCCATCGGCGGGACACGATGCCGGCGCGCTTTTTCCGACAATTTCGACATCCATATGAATTCGCCCGCACGCCGTCGTGATGATTTCATGGCCGATCCCGCCGACAATGGCGGCACCGGGTTTGCCGGGAGCATTTTCAAGCAACCACTTCGCCCCCAGGTCGCCTCCTGTCTCTCCGTCGTAAGTTATGCGCAGTTCAACCCCGCCGCTACGGCCCGGCGCCACATCGTCAAGCGCCAGAATGGCGAAAGCGTAGGCAGCAATATCGGACTTGGAGCGAATTACGCCACGCCCTGATATCTTTCCGTCACTTATGACCGGATCGTAAGGATCGTCTCGCCAGCCATCCCCCGCCGGCGGCGTATCGCCATTTGCCGACAAAACCAGGGCCGGGTTTCCACCGGGCTGACGGCGTGCCACCAGATTGACGACGCCGGCACGCCCGTACGCCGCCGCCTCTTCATCCGGCACCGCATACCGCTTCACTTCGAAGCCTAACTGGGAAAGAAGGCCCGCCGCATGTTCGGCGTGGGCGGTGCAATCTCCGGGTGGATTTTCAGAGGGTACGCGCACAAGATCGGCGAGAAATGCAAACTGATCGCGCCGCCTGGCAACAAGGCGATCGCGGAGTTTTTGTTTAAGAGTGTCGTCCATGTAGGGTCCACATATGCCGGGTTTTCAAGAAGCTTGCAAACTGGGGCCGATCCGTCAAATCTGTTTCCACCATGGCCGATTCAACATCCCTTGATCTGCTCCGTAAACTGGTGGCGTTCGACACCACCAGCCGGGAGTCCAATCTGCAATTGATTGCCTTCGTCCAGGACTATCTGGACGGCCTCGGCGTGGCCAGCCAATTGGTCCATAGCGAGGATGAAACCAAAGCCAATCTCTACGCCACCCTCGGCGATCCGGATAAATCGGGGGTCATGCTGTCGGGCCATACCGACGTCGTTCCCGTCGATGGCCAGGCCTGGGACTCGGACCCTTTTGAGATCATAGAGCACGACGGCCGCTTGCACGGGCGTGGCACCTGCGACATGAAGGGATTTATCGCCGTCACCCTGGCGATGGTGCCGCAGTTCCTGGAACGTGGCCTCGAAACGCCTATCCACCTGGCCTTTTCCTACGATGAGGAGGTCGGTTGCATTGGTGTCCGCCGGCTGATCGACAAACTCAACGGCATGCCGGTCAAACCGGCCATGGCGATCATCGGCGAGCCGACGGAAATGGGCGTCATCGTTGGCCATAAGGGCAAGCGTAGCTACGCCGCCCACGTGCGCGGCCTTGAAGCCCATTCCAGTCTCGCCCCTCAAGGGGTCAATGCCATTGAGTATGCGGCGGAGTTTATCGCTCATCTCAAGGGCATGGCGCGGAAGATCGAACGCGACGGCCCATTCGACGAAGATTATGACGTTACCCACACCACGGTTCATACCGGTGTCATCAACGGCGGCACGGCGCTCAATATCGTCCCCAAGGATTGCCGCATCGAGTTTGAGTTCCGCTATATTGGCACGGACGATCCGGATGCCCTGGAATCACAAATTCATTCCTTTGCATTCGATACCCTGACGCCGATGATGCATGCCGTTAACAAGGACACTGGAATTGAAATCGAATGTTACAACGACATGCCGGCGCTCGACATGAATGCCGACGACGAGGTCGTTACCTTCATCAAAGCGCTGGCCGGGCGCAACGATCACGCGAAGATCGCGTTCGGCACCGAGGCAGGGTTGTTTCAACAACGCTCAGGCATTCCATCCGTGGTCTGTGGCCCCGGCTCCATCAACCAAGCCCACAAGCCTAATGAATTCATCGAGATCAGCCAGATCGAAGAATGCGAGAAGTTCATGGCACGCCTCATGGACCGGGTTTGTGAGCGTTGAGGCTGCAGGCATAATGTCCGTGAGGCCGTGAAGGGAAGCCAAAGGCGGCACTGAGAGACATGAGACATTGCACCGCCGGAGCAGCGGCACGCCGAGTAGCCATTTTCATGTGTATTGTCGCTTTGCACGCGCCGAGCGTCGCGCGCGCCGCCGACTCGATCGTGCTGGTGACACCGGTTAACACGGTTGATACGGTCATCAGCGAGGTCATTGTCCGCGAAGCCTACCGACGACTCGGCATTTCTGTAACGATCAAAAAATACCCCGGCGAACGGGCGCTACGGCTGGCCGACGCAGGTAAAGTGGATGGAGAGGTTCAGCGTATTGACGGCATCGCCAAGAACTATCCGAACCTGATTCAGATAAAACCGGCAATCAACTTCATCGCCGGCACCGTCTTCACCAAAGCCGTGAAGTTTCAAGTCGAAGGCTGGCAGAGTTTGCGGCCCTATCGGATCGGCTACGTCAGAGGCATCAAGTTCGCCGAGCGAAATACGGAAGGCATGAACGCGCTGCCGGCCAAGGATTACTCCAATCTCATTCGCATGCTGGACAAAGGGCGCGTCGATATTGCGGTCTCACCGAGCGTCAACGGCTGGTACCAAATTCGCAAAATGGGTGCCGAAGGCATTTCCGACTTGTCGCCGCCGATCATGAAATTTGACCTGTTTCACTACCTGCACAAAAAACACGCCGCCTTGGCGCCGCGGATTTCAGAAGTTTTTATGCAAATGAAAAAATCGGGCGAGCTGTCGGCATTTCGCCGCCGCGTCGTCTCAACCATGCTTGAGCGGGCGGCCAAGGGGCTGCCTTTATGCGACAAAGACTATGCTTGTTTCGAATAGCCGGGCCCTGCGCTCTCACATTTGAACAGACGGCCGCAATTGACCGTATGAGCGTCAATGTCGAGCGCTTGCAGGGCCGCAAACAACATTGCCTGGTTGGATGAGATAACGGGCTTGCCCAAAGCTTCCTCAAGCCGCTCAATCGTTTCGACGCTGCGCATATCGGTGCACGACAACACAATAGCCTCCGCGTCGGCGCTATCAGCACGTTGTCCCAGTTCAAAAACCTCATTGGGCGTCAGTTCACCCTGCCCGTAGTTTCCAAGCGCCACGCCAATATCGGCGCGTGATACGGTCTCAATGCCGGCGTCCAGGAGAAACGAAATCGCCTGATCGTTGATCTCGGCAACATAAGGTGAAGCAAATCCAATTCGACTGACACCAAACGCCCCGAGGGCATAAACAAGGGCTCCGGCGGCCGTCACCGTTACCGCCCCCGCCGCCGTTTCGATCCTCCCCGCAAGTTTCTGATCGAATGCCGGTCCGTGGGTCAATGTGGCCGAGGTACAGCCATAGAGTATGACATCAGGACGGGCGCCGGCGAGCAATCGCAACGGTTCATCGAGCGGCGCTTCACCCATTTGAGCCATCTGTCCAGAGTCGGGCACGGCATCGATATCATAGCCCCCCAGCCTCGCGACATGCAGCGACACACCCTCTGGCTGAAGCATGGCAAGATCTGCTTCCAGATTTACGTTTGTATACGGCACCAGGACGCCAATGCGGGCGCGGCCGCGTGAGGGCGTCAACATTGCACTCCCTCCCTTCTCCTCCAGTCGCTGAGATGTTCCGTCACAATTTCCATATCAGATTCGCTGCCGATGGTCGCGCGCAGGCAATCGGGCAGATTATACCCAACCATGTTCCGCAACATAATGCCCTCGGCCCGCAAGACCTGGTCGGCACGTCCGGCCGCATCAGCGTTGGGGAACCGGATCAGAACAAAATTGGTGAAGCTTTCCGGCACTCTTAATCCAAGCTCTCTCATTTGGCCGGCAAATCTGTCGCGCCGATCAACCGTCTCGGCGCATGTCGCGCGCATATAGGGTTGGTCAAGCGTGGCCGCCGTGGCCGCATTTTGGCTGACAACGCCAATATTACCGGGGTTGAGTAACTTGCGAATCTCGTCCGCGATGGACGGCGGAAATAAGCCCCAACCGACCCGCAGGCCAGCGAGCCCATAGGCCTTGGAGAAGGTGCGCAAGACCACCGTATTGCCGCGCGAAACTAAATCGAACGATGACTCATCCAACCCATCGGCAAATTCTCCGTAAGCCTCGTCAATCACCAGAAGGATATCGTCATCGAGACCATCGCGCAGCCGCACCAACTCATCTTGTCTAATCCGGGTGCCAGTTGGATTACCCGGATTGGCGAGAAAGACAATACGGGTGGAGTCACGCACGGAAGCCAGCAATGCATCGACCGATACGCTCAGGTCGCGCTCCGGCGCCTGGTCGTAGTCGGCCCCGGCGGCATGGGCAGCCGAGCGAAAGAAGGCATAACCATACTGACTCGACAATACCCGGTCCCCCGGCCCCACATAACACTGTGTGAGACAGGAAATCAGTTCCATGGAACCGGCCCCGCAAAGAACCTGCGAGGCCGCAATTCGGTAAATCTGCGCGATGGCTTCGCGTAAATCTGTCCATTCGGTATCTGAATAGAGTTGGGCGGAAGCCAAAGCCTCGTATCCGGCTTTCACAGCCAGCGGGCTGGGCGGCCGCGCGCTCTCGTTGAAGGCCAGCATTACCAGAGGCTTGTCGGCCGCAACATTCACTTCGGGCAGCGCGTAGGGCGCCGTGGCGGCGATATGAGCTTTGGGCGTTATCATTCCGGATCCTCACTCTTGTCATGTCCGTAGATTGTCTTGGCGGCTGTGGCGCTGATCAGACCGTCAGCCAAATCTTTACGTACGTCGTCTGGATTGCGGGTCTTAGGGTCGCCAAACCCGCCGCCGCCTGGTGTTTCAAATACCAGCGTCTGACCGGGGGCGACGCGCACCTCGCCCTTGCCCGGCAGGTCCGGACCGTCACCAAGCCTGATCCGGCCCGGCGCGCCGTCCAATCCGCCGCCGCGGCCTCGCGCCGGGAATTCAATTCGCTCGACGGAGAGAAAAACCAAGAACGGCTGGCCATTGGCCGAACGAAGCTCAATATGCTGGCCAAGTCCACCACGCCAGTGACCGGGCCCACCGCTGTCCGTGCGTAATTCGCGCTTGGTGATTAACACTGGCGCCACGCTTTCGGTCATCTCCACCTGGCTGCCCCATACGCCGCTCGGAAATGCCGTCGCAGATAGCCCGTCCTTGGCCGGCCGCGCACCTGTGCCGCCATTGTGCACCAGTTCAACGGCGAACGCCCGGCCGCCTTCGCGCGCGACCTCAGGCGCATTTCGCAACGGGAGATCATACATACAAGACGCGCCTTCCGCGGGAATACGGTCGGGCAAGACCTGATGCAGACAGCCATAGACCAAATCGGGGGTTAGCTGTCCGATGGTGTGACGCATCGCCACCGGCGCCGGCGGTCGTGCGTTGAGAATACAGCCCTCCGGCGCGGTCACCTTGAAAGGCGCCAGGGATCCGGCATTGTTGGGAATATCCGGCCCCATGATGCAGCGCAGCGCGAACACCGAATAGGCCGTCGCATAGTTCAACGGCACATTAATTCCCTTGCTGGAACAATTGGACGTGCCGGAGAAATCAAGGCCAACATTTTCCGAGGACACCGTTAGTTGGGCGCAGAGTTCGATGTTGGATTCGAACCCGTCGATCTGCAAATTACTTCGGTAAACGCCTTCCGGAACTTCGGCGATGGCGGCAAGGGTACCGCGCCGGGAGGTCTCTATAATGTGCTCCGCCAGCAAACCGAGATCGTCCAGCCCGAATTCATCCATCATTTCGACCAGCCGCGCGGCGCCGATCTCGCAACATGCGATCAAGGCATAGATATCGCCTTCGTTGCCAATGGGCTCGCGGGAATTGGCCTTGATGATTTCAAGCAACAAACCATTGATTTCGCCCCCATCGACCAGCTTGCAAGGTGGAATAAGCAAGCCTTCGTCAAAGATATCCGAACCTTCCGGCCCCATGCCGAGGCCGCCGAGATCGGCCAAATGCGAGGTGCAGGATGTAAAGCCGACGACACCGCCGCCGCGAAACACCGGCATCAGCAAAAGAAAGTCATTTAGGTGGCCAGACGCGATCCACGGATCGTTGGTCAAATAGATGTCGCCGGGACGCATTTCCTGCAACGTGAAATGTTCCCGCAAAGTTTTGACGGCCTCTGCCATGGTGTTGATGTGACCGGGTGTGCCGGTCACGGCCTGGGCGAGCATACGGCCCTCAATATCGAATATCCCGGCTGAAATGTCGCCGCACTCCCTGACGATCGGACTGAAGGCAGCGCGGATCAAAGCCTGTCCCTGTTGCTCAACAATGGCCAACAGGCGGTTCCACATGACTTGAAGCTGCGCAACCGTGAACGCTGTCATAGGTGGGACTCCTGTCGGTCAATTCTGGTGAGCAGGAGATTACCGTCGCCATCGACACGGGCACCGAAGTCGCGGCTAACCAGTGTCGTGGTCTGTGGTTCGACAACCAGGGTCGGCCCTAGCAGGCAATCGCCGGGTTCGAGTGCAGCTCGGTCGATCAGGCCAGCCTGCACGGTTTCACCACTCACATCGCATCGGATTGTCCGCGACAAGCCGGGCTCCAGCTGCCGGGATCGGGTTGGCGGGGCGCTGGCTTGTATTGGTGCGGCCACGGTGGACACGCGTACGGCCCAGTTGAGAATCTCGATTGTCATGCTGGGTACGGCGCGGGCGAATTGGCGGCGGTATTCGGCTTCAAATTCTGCCCGCAACACTGGAGCATCACTTGCCGCAAGGTCGCGGTCAGCCAGGGTTATCTCGATTTCGTGTCCCTGACCATGGTAGCGCATGAACGCAGTACGCCGGCGCACAAGCTTACCCTCCGGCGCGCCGGCCCGAACCACGCCTTCCGCCTCAGCGATCATGCCGTCGAACAGGGCATTGATATCGGCGCCATCGAGATCATCGAGCGTTGCATATCGGCTGCGAACCATTTCGAAGGAAATCGGCGCATAGAGGAAGCCGACCGCCGAACCGACGCCGGGGTCACGCGGAATGAGAATATTGCTGATGCCGGCGCGGCGAGCGACGCGCGTGGCGTGAAGTGGACCATTTCCTCCGAATGCGATCATCGTGCGCTCGCACAGGTCCTTACCGGATTCTACCGCATGCGTACGTCCGGCGCTGGCCATGCTTTCATCGACGATCTGACTGACGCCCTCGGCGGCGCCAACCGAATCAAGATCAAGCAACTTGCCGACAACTGAGCTAAGCGCGGCTTCCGCCATGGCGACATCGATACTCAGGCGGCCCTCGGCAAATGCTCCGGGATCGATCAGGCCAAGAACGACATCGGCATCGGTCACCGTCGCGTCCTTGCCGCCTTTGCCAAAAGCGGCCGGGCCCGGCTCACTGCCCGCGCTTTTCGGCCCGACGGAAAGCCGCCCCAGTCTATCTACGTTGGCAATCGACCCGCCACCGGCGCCGATCTCAACCATTTCAACGACCGGAATTCGAACCGGCATGCCGCTGCCCTTGATAAAGCGGGCGGCCCGGGAAACCTCAAACTGGCGCGACATCTGAGGCTGGTAGTTATCGATCAGGCAAAGCTTTGCTGTTGTACCGCCCATATCAAACGACAGAACATTCTCACACCCGCATTTCTCCGCCACCTGCGCCGAGAGAATTGCGCCGCCGGCTGGGCCCGATTCGACCAGCCGAATGGGAAACCGCGCCGCCGTCTCAACCGTGGTCATACCGCCGGCCGCCGTCATCATCAAAATCGGGCACTTGAGACCTTCGATGGAAAACAATTTTGCGAATTCCGCAAGATAATCCGACATCAGCGGCTGGATGTACGCATTGGCAACGGTCGTGCACAGCCGGTCGAATTCACGCGCTTCCGGGCTGACTTCGCTGGAAAGCGACACCGTCAGGCCGGGCCGGCGTTGCAGCAGCAGGTCACGCAGACGATGCTCATGGGACGAATTGGCATATGAGTGCAGTAAGCAGACGGCGACGGATTCCGCCTTGCAGGCGTCAAGTGCGCTGACGAGATCATCGACGGCGGTTTCGTCCAATGGCTCGATAACGCCGCCGCTCGCCGACATTCGCCCAGGGACCGTAAAACATCGGGCCCTGGGTACAATCAAGTCCGGCTTGTCGAGATTGATGTCATATTGGCTGTAGCGCCGTTCATAGGCGATCTCGAGAATGTCGCGAAAACCGGCCGTGGTGACACCGGCAACGATGGCGCCGCGGCGTTCGATCAAGGCATTGGTTGCCAGTGTTGTGCCGTGGATGAAGCCGCCGACTTGTTTGATATCGGCCCCGGCATCGGCAATAACCTGGCGGACACCCGCCAGGGCACCCTCGGTGGGACTGACCGGGGTCGTCAGCGTCTTGGCGGTCGCCAAGATGGCGTTTTCCCCGTCAACCAGAACGGTGTCGGTGAACGTACCACCAATATCGACGGCGATTCGCAGGTGGGCCTGATTTTTCATGTCGTCTCAAGGCCATGTAGGAAGGCCAATCCGGCTGTTTTGGCAACGGTACGAAAGTGCGGGCGCCGTTTAGGGTTCGGCACAGGCGGATGTCCCGCCAGCCCTATCCGGCTAAACGACCAAGTCGCAGCCCGTTGCGCGCCGACCGATACGCCGATCTTGAACCTGACTTGCCATCATGGTTTCAGCCATTGTGAGATGAAATTCGCGTAGAGTTTGATCGAGTCTCACACCGTTGTCCACTGTTGAAGCAACTCGATCTTTTCAATGCCCATGAGTCATTTTCGCTGTCCCCCCTGCGCTCCTTGTGACAGAGTTTTGCTCTCTAAACACTCCGGAGGGCTGAGCCATGAACGAAGCACCATCAAGCCGCCACCAGCGCAAAATTTCGCCAAATCAAACACCGTCCGCCGACACCCTGGCCCGCTTGCCGACTTGGGAGGACGATCCGCATGATCCGGGCGAATCCACCTACGCGGAATGGCTGGCGGCGGGATTGGTGCTTCCCGACATGGACGCTGTGCGGGAATACCGCCTGGAGCGGGTCCGCGCGGCGCTGCGCGAGCGCGACTGCGCCGGCATCGTCCTGGTCGATCCGCTGAATACCCGCTACGCCACGGACAGCACCAATATGCAACTGTGGTGCACCCACAATGCCTGCCGCTACGCCTTTGTCGCAACCGAAGGGCCGGTGATCGTCTTCGATTATGGAAACTGCGCCCATCTCTCGGCCCACTTACCGCTGGTCACGGAGGTGCGGCCGTGTACGTCGTGGTTCTATTTCGTCAGCGGTTCCCGGACCGAGGAGCACGCCAAGAAATGGGCGGCGGAAATTGCCGACTTGGTCCGCGAGCACGGCGGCGGTAACAAGCGTATCGCCATCGACAAGTGCAATCCGGAGGGATTTGAGGAACTGCAGTCCCTCGGCATCGAGGTCACCAACGGCGAGGAACTCATGGAGATGGCCCGCACCATCCTCTCGGACGAGGAAGTCAAGGCCATGCGCTGCTCCATCCATGCCTGTGAGACAGCTATGCACGTCATGCAGGACGCCATGCAACCAGGTATGACGGAAAACCGGCTGTGGTCATACCTGCACGCCGAAAACATCGCGCGCGGCGGCGAATGGATCGAAACCCGCCTGTTGTCGTCGGGGCCGCGCACCAACCCCTGGTTCCAGGAGTGCAGCTCCCGGGTCATCGAGAACGGCGACGTTGTCTCCTTTGATACGGACCTGATTGGGCCGTATGGAATCTGCACGGATATTTCGCGCACCTGGATTTGCGGCGACAAAGCGCCCAGCGATGAGGCGCGCCGTGTCTATTCCGAGGCCTACAAGCATATAGAGCGCAACATTGAGGCCCTCAAGCCCGGTGTCACCTTCAAGGAAATCAGCTTGGACTTCTACCGGCCGCCGGACCCATACCGTGAAAACCACTATTCGTGCCAGATGCACGGAGTCGGGTTGTGCGATGAGTATCCGACCATCAAGTTCCCCGAGTCCTGGGAAAAAGGCGGTTACGACGGCATTGTCGAGGAAGGCATGGCGTTCTGCGTCGAGAGTTACGTCGGCTTGGTCGGCGGCAGCGTCGGGGTCAAGCTAGAGGAACAGGTATTGGTTACCGCCGACGGCTGCGAACGGCTGTCCGTCTACCCCTACGAAGAGGATCTGCTGTGAGCGATGGCAGGGCCGATGCCATCTCGGACTGAGGGAGAGGCGGCGCTGGCGCGCGGCGATGTTACCGGCGCCGCGGAAATATTCCATAGCCTGGCTCAGGAAAATCCCCGCGATGCAGACGCCCGGGTTGATTTGGCACATGCACTTCGCCGGGGCGGGCATGTCTTTGAGGCGGCCCTTCACCTGACCGAAGCCCTGGCGTTCGACGCCGGACACGAAGTGGCGGCGACGCGGCTGGCGGCCCTGCTCAGCGAATTCACCGCCGACGATCCGTCGGACTTTTCGCCCGAGGGATTGACGGCGGCGCTGGGTCACCGGCGGATCGAGCGTCAAAGCATCGTCAACACGGCGTTTACTTATCTGAAGCTGGCGTCGCCCCTGAAGGATGCCCTGGCCATGGCGCCGGACGACGGCGCTAGATGGATGCTGTCGTCGAAGGGGCGGCCGGTTCTCAGTGACCGTCTGTTCCTGGCGGCGCTGTCGTCGGAAACCTGTATGGACCTGGGCATCGCCGCCCTGCTCAGGGCCTGCCGCCGAGCCTTGCTGCATCAAGGGCCTTCCGACAAGACGCCAAAGAAGCACATCGTCGATTTCACCTGCGCCCTGATCCGGCAATGTGCGCTCAATGAGTACGTGTTTTCTACCGGCGAAGACGAACGGCGGGAGTTGGACCGGATATCCGTCAACTCCGTGGCCGTTCTCAAGGGCTCCAAGATGGCGATTTGGAGTTTCTGTCTGCGGGCGCTTTACGAACCGATCCACGCCGTCGCCGGATCTGCAGCCGGCGACGCGGACTTTGGCGCGGTATCTCCCAAGACGGTGGGATTGCTGATTTCCGAACACATGGACGGCCGCCGCCGCGAGGCCGACTACGCCGCCGGAATCGAGAGCCTGGATGCGGTCGAGGATGATATTTCGGCCAAGGTCGCGGCTTTCTACGAAGGCAATCCCTATCCGCGATGGCAAAGCATCCAGTTTCCAGCCACCGACACCAAACAGCGTCAACTGGAGCGCCTCGCCGGCGCGCCCAATCCGGATTTTTTTGACCATCCCTTTAAGGTCCTGGTGGCGGGTTGCGGCACCGGCCAGCACGCCCTCAAATGCGCGCTGGGGTACGGTGAAAACGCCCGGATCCTGGCCTTCGATCTAAGCCGCGCCAGCCTCGCCTATGCCGCCGCCATGGCGGGCGAATTTGATATCGCCAATGTCCGCTACCTGCAGATGGACCTGCTGCGGGCGGAAGCCCTGGAGGAAACTTTCCAGGTGATTGAGAGCATCGGCGTGCTGCACCACCTGGCCGACCCATTCGCCGGCTGGCGCGCCTTACTGACTCGCCTGGCGCCCGGCGGCCTGATGCGCATCGGGCTCTATAGCCAACTGGCACGGCGCGAGATCACCGATTTGCGCCAGACTATCAACGACCGGGGCATCGAGGACAACGCCGACGCCGTGCGCGCCTTCCGTCAGGAATTGATTGACGCGCCCGACGGTCAACCCGGCACTTCACTCAGGACGTCCGGCGACTTCCACAGCCTCAATAATTTCCGCGACCTGCTGTTCCACGTCAACGAGGTGCCCGTCACCCTGCCGCAAATCAAGGACTTCCTAGGCGCACAAAACCTCAGTTTCCTCGGCTTCGAAGTCCCGCCCTGGGTACCACATCTCCACGGCGACGACATGCCGGGCGACAGCGACGCCACCGACCTGGACCGCTGGTGGCAGTTTGAACAGGCCCACCCGGAGATATTCCAGGGCATGTACGTGTTCTGGTGTCGGGCGGTGGCCTGACCGTTTACTGGCAATCACGGGCATCTTTCGGGCATATTGCCGCCATGAATTTGGTCCTTGAAAGTGAACGCCTGCTGCTTCGGCCCGTTGTGGAGTCCGATCTGGATAGCGCGATTGAAATCCTCACCGATCCGGTGGTGATGAGGTACGTCGCCGATACGTATACGGAGGACCGGGTTATCCGCGAAATGCCGCTCTTCATGAGGCGCTGCGCCGGGGGGTGTATTGGTATCTGGACCGTGCTTGAGCGCGCGACGGACGAAAAACTAGGAAGTGGCATCCTCCTGCCCATGCCCATCGACAAAGACGATACGGATTGGGATTTGGTGGTTGGGGACGAAGTTCCCGACGGCGACATCGAAGTCGGCTATCTTCTCAAGCCATCGGCCTGGGGTAAGGGATATGCTAAGGAAATCTGCGATCGGTTGCTGAAATTCGCTTTTGAAGACTCTCCGCTGGAGGAAATTGTCGCCGTCACCGATCCCGAAAACGTTGCCTCGCAGAACGTGCTCAGGAAATGCGGCATGGTGGAAGAAGGCATGCGCCGGGCCTATGCGGAGCAATGTCCGGGTTTTCGCATTACCCGCCAACAGTGGCTGGAACATAGTCAAGACGCCCATTGATCACATGCTTGAAAGAACGCCATGAGCCTCTTACTCGAAACTGAACGATTGCTGCTTCGTCCTTTGGAAGCCTTTGATGTAGATATCGAAACGGAGATGGGCACGGACCCGGACGTCATGAAATTCATCGACGCGGTTCAAACGGAAGAAGAAGTCGCCGCGGAGATGCCGCTGTACGTGCGACGCTGCGCCATGGGGTGTATCGGCGTCTGGTGTGTGACCGACCGCGCGACGCAGGAGAAGTATGGAAGCGCTATTCTGCTACCCCTGCCCATTGATGCGGACGACACGGAGTGGGATTTGGTGGTTGGCGACGAAATTCCCGATCGCGAGATCGAAGTTGGTTACATGTTCAAGAAATCGGCCTGGGGCAGAGGGTATGCAACGGAAACCTCCAGCCGCCTGTTGCAATTCGCCTTCGAGGTAACGCCGTTGGACGAAGTCGTCGCCGTCACCGACCCCGAGCACGTCGCCTCACAGAACGTGCTGAAGAAATGCGGCTTGATCGAAGAAGGCACGCGCCGGGCTTATGCGGAGCCATGTTCAGGCTTTCGCATTTCCCGCCAGCAGTGGCTGGAAAGAAGCTAGTTGGTTTTCTGGCGCGGGATGAAGAGACCGTCTTCGATGCCGGTGAAGTAGTCTTCCATTTCCGGGTGCTGGATCGGATTTTCGCTGTCGATATCAGGAATCAGGTTCTGCTCCGAGACATAGGCGATGTAGGGCGCCTTGTCCGAGGTTTCGGCCAGCAGGTGATAGAAGGGTTGGTTCTTGCGCGGGCGTACGTCCGCGGGAATGCTTTCGTACCACTCGTCCGTGTTACCGAAGGTCGGATCGACATCGAAGATGACGCCGCGGAAATCAAACACCCGATGGCGGACCGGGGTGCCAATGAGGAATTTAGCCGTACCCATATGGCCTGCCGGAGCGGCCGGACCATGTTCAAGTTCAACGTGATCGGAAATATCCATGGCGGGAAGTCTGACCGGGCAAACACCGGACGTCAATAGGGGGCGCCCAGCGCCCCCGTATTTAGGTCTCGATTAGCCGCCTGAAAGACCGGCTGTGGCTTAGCCGTAAGGCTGTTAAGCCGCCAGTCCGCCGGACCGCCAAACGGAAGTTTCCTTGCACGACTGGCAAACGCGCTCGCCAATGTGGGCGGATTGGAAGTCCTTGGAGCACATCAGGCACTTGCGGTGTTTCTTAACGTGTTCGCGGTCCGATTCGGGCTTCTTTGTATCAATACGACGGGTCGCCATTACGCAGCCTCCCGTGTTTCAATCGAGGCCGTATGGCGCGCCAGAATGGCGGCGCCAAGGGTCAAAAGTTCATCAGCTTCGTCCAGGTAGGCCTGGGCGGTGCCGGGCGCTGCGGCTTCGGCGAAGGCGATCAAATCACCCGCGGTATCGGTCAGATACCGGACAAGATCGGTGGTATGCATTGGGTAAGGTCTCCGGTGTGTCAGTCTCTGGTATTACATATACATGAATGCTTGTTGCGGTGCAACATAAATTTTGCGACGCGAATTTCAACCATAGCGGTATGGTGCCTTCGCAACCGTTAACTCAAGCTGTGCGCGGGTTATGAAGGTTTGGTTCCGGAGACTTTTTCCTGGATAACGACCTGCCCCATGCCGTCTGATCCGTCAGGTTGGGTTTCAGGCACATAGAATACGGCGTAATAGCGCAGTCCCGGCCGCGTAGCGAGCGCCCGGTCAAAATGGCCTTTCCACCATTCCGGTGGCTCAATCGTACAATGGGCATTTTCACCGTTGGGCAGAAGCTTCTTGGCCGGGTAGCAGGCGACGTTCAAATAGACGAACTCGTCTGCGAAGGAGAAGATTTCATCGACGATCCAGGGAACATCCTCGACCGGGCAGTGCTCAAGGACGTCAGTCGAGATCACGCCGTCGAAGGTATCGGTCGGCAAGCTGTTGAACGGTGCGTAGCCGGGATCATAACAGGTGATGCTATCGACCCCTAGAAACGTTCCCAGATCCGGGTATTCACGGCCGTCGGTGGCGGTGATGCGGGCCGGCCCGTATTGGGTACCCTTGCCGGCGCCGTAATCGAACAGGGTCTTTGATCCGAGCACACTGACGATGTTACGTATAATGGGCGCATGAATGCCGAGGCTGCGGCCGTCGAAGGTCTCCGCCGCTGCAATTCCCTGATCGGGAACGCCGTTTTCATGCATCTCGCGGTAAAAGGCCGTTAGTTCGCGGTAGCGGGGTGATGGGTTGGCGCGGCTATAAGGGGGTTCCGCATCGGAATGTTCCTGCCCGCCCGCAGTAGGTGGAGGGGCCGGCGAGGGGCCGGCCGGGGGATTTTGCTCATAAGCTGGTTGGTTCATCGCGCAACATCTGCCTTGTCAGTTCGTTGAGATAGACTTCACGTTCCATCAGGCTGCCGCACAATGCCGACGGCAATCCCGTGTACCACCGGTAAATGTCGTCAATCGTATCGTTCCGGCTCACCCGTTTCAGTTCAAAATCCTTTTGTCCGCTCATATCGCACTCCGATCCTGGAAAACTCGGGGCTGCGCCCACGTTGGGGCAAAGGCGTCGTTTGTTAAGGCCCAGACTACTCCCCGAGTCATTAACGAACACTGAATCGGCGCATCGATTTTCACGAAATTGCCGCACTTTCACCTCATTGCCGCCGTGGCGGCACACTAGCTTGCATAATCTTCAACCCATACAGGAGGCGTCGAATGTTTGCCCTAATCCTCACACCGTTTCTGCTGTGGGCCACCGAGAACCACAAGTTTCTGGAACAGGTCTCCGAAGCTGAGTGGGAGTATGTCGGCTATCAGGAACGCGCAACCGATCAACATCCGGACGGCTCGAAGCGCATCAGTTTGAGTGTTGATGACAAGCCGTTCATTCTGTTCAAACAGCGGCCAAATCAGAAATCAACCGACCTCGCCGGCATCAACTAGCCGACAAGCTTTGTCCGCGGGGTAGCAGGCGACGTGCCGCCGGCACTCAGCCGATATTTGTCTTGATGATGTTGGTGACCGTAACGCCAAGCATCTCATTGACGACGGTGACTTCCGCGTGGCCGACAACGCGGCCATTGCCGAGAATCTCAACGTCCTCATCGACGGTGCGGTCCAATTCGACGACGGCGCCGCGGCCAAGTTTCAAAACCTGGCTGATGGGCATCATTGCCGAACCCAGCACCACCATCAAATCGACCTCGACCTCGTAGAGGGCCTCCAGGTCGGAAACGGGTTCGTCGTCAGCCATCAGGGCTCACCTTTCGCAGGCCGCGTTCGGAGTGACTGAGAATGCGAAATTCCTGTTCGGAGCGCAAGTATAGACCGTAAACCGCACGAGACCGAGCTATATCGGGGCTTTTGGAGGGACCGGGGCGACTCGAGTTGAGCTCTATCATGCTCAAATCAATGGTTGGGGCGCCTGGATTCGAACCAGGACTAAGCGGGTCAGAGCCGCTCGTTCTACCGTTAAACTACGCCCCATTCGTCAGATTGATATGTCCTATCATAAATGGATGGCAAATCAAGCGGGTCATCGCAGAGTTCTGCGGTTTATGTGGCTGAAAACCTCGTTCATGCCATTGCCAGCGCTTGAGGCGGAGGCGTGGGATGCCGCGCTTGACCCAATGCGGACCCTGATTGGAATTTACTGTTCAGTCGCGCAATGAAAAGGTAACACCTTCCGGCACGAGTGTTACGGAGTGGGATCGATGGCTGCGGAGAGAGGGAACAGGAAAGCCGCCAGGCAGGGGTTCCGCGTGATTGCGGTCAACATTGCGCTTCTGCTAGCCGCTGCAGTGCTCGCCGAGCTTGTCTTTGGCAGTATTTTCTTCGGTGAAAATTACGGGGTTTTGGTCGTTGACCGCAACGTCAGCCGCCGGTTCGACTCCACGGAACGATACGGCGGCGGCATTACGGAATACCTGCGCGACGGACACGGGCTTCGCGGCACCTATTCCGATCCCGGGAAAATCGACATCCTGACCATAGGTGGCAGCACCACTAATGAAATTCTCATTGACGAAGGCAAAACGTGGTCCGATCGCATAGCCTGGGAATTTGCCGAAGCGGGCCGCCCGATGGTGGTCGTCAACGCCGGGGTCGATGGTCAATCGACGGTCGGACACCTGAAAGTATTTGATCTATGGTTTCCGAAAATTCCCAATTTTCGGCCCCGCTACATTCTCGCCTATATCGGCATCAACGAATTGGGCCATCTTCTCGGCGACCAGCCCCTGAACAAATGGGAGGGCATGGTCGAGCAGAACAAAACGGTCAAGCAGTACCTTAAGAACAACAGCGCCCTCTACGGTCTCTATCGAACGGCCAAGGGAATGATCCGTGCCCGCGACGCCATGCTCATTCATTCAACACCCGACGACTCCTATCAATGGAAGGCGCCCGCTTCGCCGCCTGACATTGCCGCCGCGGAGCAAAAATTTGCTCCGTTTCTGGATGCCTATGGCGACAGGGTCAGGAACGTGATGCAACGCATCCGAGATCTCGGCGCCGAGCCCGTCATTGTCACTCAGCATACCGGCCACTACCGCCTTAGTGACGGCCGGGTCCTGGGCCGGGTGATGAAAGAACGCTCTGAGAATGTATGGATGGGGCGAACCGCAAAGAAAGGAAGCGTCGACATCGGCCCCTATGAAGCGTTAGTGGCGCATAATCGCCGCGCCATGGAGGTTTGCCGCGCGGCAAAGGGGATTTGCATCGACGTTTCCGAGGCGCTTGAGTTTGAAGACGGCGATCACTACGACCTCCTCCACACCACGCCCAAGGGTTCGGCGAAGATCGCAAAGTTCATATTTGGCCGCCTGCAATCCCAAATCGACTAATTCCTGATCGCCGGAAACTGCAATTCTTGCCGCTGCTTGTAAATATTTCGGCGAATCGCGGCGCATTCCCTTGATCAATGGGTTATATTGAAACTCAACGGTGGATAGATACCGCCGAATTCAGGAGACCCGCCCCGTGCGGAAACATCGACCGAGGACGCCCCGCGACCAGAGACGTCAGCGCCAGCAACCACGTGCGGCGGCTGATCCCATCTATGCGGCCATCGATCTGGGGACCAATAACTGCCGCATGCTGATTGCGCGTCCGGCCGACGGCGGATTTCGCGTTGTCGACGGTTTCTCGCGTATCGTTCGCCTCGGCGAGGGATTGGCCGCCACGGGCCAGCTCGGCGAAGCGGCCATGGGCCGCACCATCGACGCCCTCAAGGTCTGCGCCGACAAGATCGCCCATCAGAGCGCCCGGAAGGTGCGCTGTATCGCCACGGAAGCTTGCCGCCAGGCGGAAAACGGCCCCGCCTTCATCAAACGCGCTCGAACCGAGACCGGCCTCTCCCTTGAGGCCATCAGTGCGGAGACGGAAGCCGAGTTGACTCTGTCCGGCTGCGCGCCGCTGCTCCGGGACGGCTACCGGCGGGCGCTGCTGTTCGATATCGGCGGCGGCAGCACCGAAGTTACCTGGGTCGATTGCTCGCCCAGCGGACCGCCCCGAACTCTGGCGACGCTGTCGCTGCCCATGGGCGTCGTTACCCTTGCCGATATTCACGGGTCCGGCGCCATGACCTCGTCCATTCACAATGAAATCTTGGCGCGCGCCGACGAAGCCCTGGTCCCATTCTGTGCCGAACACGGTATCCGCGATGCCATTGACGCCGGCCAAGTTCAAATGATCGGCACCTCGGGGACGGTCACCACGATGGGCGCGATTTATCTCGACCTGCCGCGTTATGACCGCATCCGGGTCGATGGCCTGACCATCCGGTTTGAGAGCATTCACGCCATCTGCGCCAAATTGTCGGAAATGGATTGCGAGGCGCGGCGCCAGGTCCCCTGCATCGGCCGCGACCGGGCCGACCTCATGCTCATGGGTTGCTCGCTGCTCAGCGCCATTTGCAACCGCTGGCCGGTCGGCACGCTTAAGGCCGCCGACCGCGGCATCCGCGACGGCCTGCTGCTCGGCATGATGGACGACGACAATCCCACGGGTTCGGTCTCGGCGGAGCAGGCCGTGGCCGGCGCCACCGGTTAGAACCTCAGTCATGGCCGAGCGCAAAGGAAGCGGCGGCGGCAAGAGCCGTGGCGCCAAAATCGCCGGACGCAACCTCCATACTCGGGTTAAAACGGCAAAAGGCCGTAAGACCTCATCGACGCGCTGGTTGCAACGGCAGCTGAATGACCCTTATGTGCGCGAAGCCAACCGCCTGGGTTATCGCTCACGCGCCGCCTTTAAATTGATCGAGCTGGACGATAAATTTCAATTTCTCAAGCCCGGCAGGCGGGTCGTCGATCTCGGCGCGGCGCCCGGCGGCTGGACCCAAATTGCGGTCGAACGGGTCAACGCCCTGGCCGAGCGAAAAGGTAAGCAGGGCCAAGTTATCGGCATCGATTTGTTGGATATGGAGGCCATTCCCGGCGCTGAACTGCTGGCCGGCGATTTTATGGATAACGATGCCCCGGACCGGCTCAAGCAGGCCCTTGACGGTTCCGCCGACGTAGTGCTCTCAGATATGGCGGCGGCGGCGTCCGGCCATCCCGCCACGGACCACATGCGGATCATGGCGCTGTTGGAAGTCGCCGCCCTGTTCGCGGCCGAAGTGCTCAGTCCGGGCGGAACCTTCGTCGGCAAGGTCCTGCAAGGCGGTACCGAGAATGAAATACTCACCGCGCTGAAGCGAAATTTCAAAACCGTCAAACATGCCAAGCCGCCCTCCAGCCGTTCCGATTCGGCGGAAATGTATGTCGTCGCCCAAGGTTTTCGCGGCGGCGGATAACCCGAGCAATCGATCCCATTTTCCCGCCTCACATGCGCTTCATTAAGTTGTGATGGTGAAGTGATGTGTGCGGCCGACCAATGACCGATAGAAACACCTCCAACAAAATTTTAGAGGAGGTCTAAAGAACGTGAAATTCCGACTGCATATCATATCGTTTTTCATCTCGGCATTGTTCCTGGCGGCCGCCGGCTCAGCAGTCTGGGCTGCGTCGGGTACCAGCTCGGAGACCCATAGCCACGCCACCCATGAAACGAAGTCCGATCAGGAGAATATCGCCGGGATCGTGACGCGCCTCAGTTCGTCGGCTCTGGCGGTTCAGGACGCGCAACCGCGAGTTCTCATGGTCGACAGTCCGATTTATGTGGGTGACGTCATTTCAACGGGCCCTGAAGCCCGCATTGAGATCACGATGATCGACGAGACGATCATGACGCTGGGCGAAAGCGCCGTCTTTATCGTCATCGACTATGTCTTCCAGGGTGATGAAGGAAATGCGGCAACCCGGTTGTTGAGCGGCGCCTTGCGCTCGGTCTCCGGTAAGATTGCCGAGCTTCAGAACAAACCTTTCAAAGTCTATTCCGAGTTCGGCACGGTGGGCATTCGCGGCACCGATTTCTGGGCCGGTTACCTACACGGCGAGTTTCACATCGGCCTGCTTGGCGGCGCCGGCGTCTACGTCGAAAACGAGGCGGGTCGGACCGAACTGACGCGCATCGGCGACGGCACCAAGATCAAGAAGCGCGGCCAGGCCCCAACGCCGGCCGAATCGTGGGCCAACGACATGTTGAACATGAGCAAGGAATCGGTGTCGTTCGAATAGACTTAACAGCGGCTCAATGTCAGCGTGGAAGCCACCGTCATTGAGCCGCTGTCCGCTCCAAATCCTTCCGCTTGGCAAGCGTCGAACTATCTGTATGATGGCGCGCCAACTCCGATCACTCCAACGTCCTGAGAGATGTGAGGTGGCATGGCCGACATCAAAGAAGCTCTAACCTTCGACGACGTTCTCCTGGTGCCCGCCGAATCGAACGTCCTTCCCACCGAAACCGACACCCGCACGCGATTGACCCGCTCGGTCGATCTCGGCATACCGCTGCTCAGCGCCGCCATGGATACGGTCACTGAGAGCGGCCTGGCAATCGCCATGGCCCAGGCCGGCGGCATTGGCGTCATCCACAAGAATCTGACGCCCGAGGAACAGGCTCTGGAGGTGCGTAAGGTCAAGAAATTCGAAAGCGGCATGGTCATCGACCCGATCACTATCACCGCCGATGCGACCCTGGCCGACGCGCTGCACCTGAAAGAGATCAACGGGTTCTCAGGCATGCCGGTGGTTGATGCCGACGGCAAAAAGCTGGTCGGCATTCTCACCAACCGCGATATCCGTTTCGCCGATGATCCGAAGCAACCGGTCAGTGAATTGATGACCGCGCACTCCGGCGACAGCCCCTTGATTACCGTGCCGGAAGGCACCGACCGCGACGAAGCCAAGCATCTGCTGCACAAGCACCGCATCGAACGGTTGCTGGTGATCGACGATGACTTCCACTGCATCGGCCTGATTACCGTGAAAGACATTGAGAAGGAACAGCAGTTCCCCAATGCCAGCAAGGATGCCAAGGGCCAACTGCGAGCTGCTGCCGCCACCGGCGTCGGTGATGCCGGCGCTGAGCGGGCCGAGGCGCTGATCGAGGCCGGCGTCGATGTCATTGTTGTTGATACGGCGCATGGCCATTCCGCCGGCGTGCTCAAATCGGTCAACCGGGTCAAGGCGCTAAGCAACAGCGTCCAGGTCATCGGCGGCAATATTGCCACGCCGGACGGCGCCCGGGCACTGATCGACGCCGGGGCGGACAGCGTCAAGGTCGGCATCGGGCCGGGAACCATCTGCACCACACGCATGGTCGCCGGCGTCGGCATGCCGCAGCTCTCGGCGATCATGGAAGTGGCCGAAGTGTGCGGCAAGGAAGACATCCCGTTTATCGCCGACGGCGGCATCAAATTTTCCGGCGACATAGCCAAGGCCATCGCCGCCGGGGCCGAGTGCGTCATGGTCGGCTCGCTATTCGCCGGCACCGACGAAAGCCCGGGCGAGGTGTTCCTCTACCAGGGCCGCTCCTACAAGGCTTACCGGGGCATGGGCTCGATCGGCGCCATGGCGCGCGGTTCCGCCGACCGCTATTTCCAGCAAGAGGTTTCCGATAACCTAAAGCTCGTGCCGGAAGGCGTCGAGGGCCGGGTGCCCTACAAAGGCCCGCTCGGCAACATCGTCCACCAACTCGTCGGTGGGCTCCGCGCCGCCATGGGCTACACCGGCTGCGCCACCATCAAGGAGTTGCAGAGCAAAGCCGAGTTCCGCCGCATCACGTCTTCGGGCCTGCGCGAGAGCCACGTCCACGACATCACCATCACCCGCGAAGCGCCCAACTACGGCGGGACCGGCTAAGCGGAGACGAAATGCTGTTTCCCCGGGGGTGGGACACGCGATAGGATCACCGCCGACCTGAATCTTTCCCGGCGGCGATCTCCCCCATGACCTTCGAACATCTGTTTACCCCGCACCGCATCGGCAAGCTGGAAGTCCGCAACCGGATTTTCTCGACCGCGCATCAGACCATCCTGGCCCGTGACGGCAGCCCCAGCGAGGACATGGCCGCCTATCACGAGGCCCGCGCCCGGGGCGGCGCCGGCCTGATCATCATGGAATCGGCGCGGCCCTACTTGGATGACGTTTCACACAGCTATTACATCGACGCCAGCACCGACAAATGCATCCCCGGGTACCGCCGCTCCGCCGAGGCCATTCATAAGCATGGCTGCAAGGTATTCGCGCAATTGAACCACGGCGGCCGTATCTCCTATACCCATGACGGCATGAACCTGGTGGCCCATGCGCCGTCCCAGGTGCCTGACCATCGCTTCCATTGCATGCCCAGGGTGATGTCGGAAGATTATGTGTGGGAATTGATCAACGCCTTCGCCCAAGCCGGGGCAAGGATGATGGAAGCCGGCCTGGACGGGGTCGAGCTGACGGCCAGCCACGGCATGCTGATCGCCCAATTTTTCAACCCGCAGACCAATTTCCGCGACGACGCTTTCGGCGGCGATGAGGACAGGCGATTTCGGTTCGCCGCTGAACTGGTAGCCGCCACCCGCAAAGCCATGGGACCCGATGCCGCGCTCGGCATGCGCATCTCCGCCGAAGAGCATGAGCCGGACGGACTCGACGCAGAGGCTTGGCTTGGCATTTGCCGCAAGCTCAACGAACTCGAAGACCTGGACTTCCTCAATGTCACCGTCGGTTCCATGATGGGATTGGGCGGTTCCGTTCACGTGGTGCCGCCGATGTTCATCGAGCACGCCTACACCGCACCCAAGGCCGGCGCCATCAAGGCCGAAAGCCGCAAGTCGATCCTCGTCGCCGGGCGCATCAACCAACCGCAACTGGCTGAGCAGGTTTTGCAGGCCGGCCAAGCAGATATGTGCGGCATGACCCGGGCCATGATTTCCGATCCCGAGATGCCCAACAAGGCCAAGACCGGGCGGCTTGACGACATCCGCGCCTGCATCGGCTGCAACCAGGCCTGCATCGGCCACTATCATCAGGGTGTCAGGATTTCCTGCATCCAGCACCCGATCAGCGGGCGCGAACTGATGCTCGGGCCGCATCAGCCGGCAAGCGAGCCGCGCAAGGTCCTGGTCGCCGGCGGCGGGCCGGGCGGCATGAAAGCGGCAGCCGTTGCCGCCGAGCGCGGCCATAGTGTGATCCTGTGCGAAAAGGCGGGCGGCCTCGGCGGTCAGGTGCTACTGGCGCAGTCGTTGCCCGGCCGGGCTGAGTTCGGCGTGCTGGTCGACAACTTGAAACGCGAGATGGAACTGACCGGGGTCGAAGTTCGCCTCAACACCGGGGTGGACACGGCGTTGATCGACGCCGAGAAACCTGACGCCGTGGTCATCGCCACCGGCGGCACACCGTTCCGGCCCGATGTCGATATCTCCGAGGATTGCCACGCCGTCGATGTTTGGCAGTTGCTCCGTGGCGAGGTCAATCCCGGCGCCCGCGTTGTGGTCGCCGATTGGCGGTGTGACTGGGTCGGCGTCGGCGTCGCCGAGAAGCTCGCCCGCGAGGGTTGCCACGTGCGGCTCTGCGTCGACGGCGAACAGGCCGGGCAAAACCTGCAAAAGTACCTGCGTTGGCATTGGAGCGGTGAATTATACCGCCTCGGCGTCGAAATCATCCCTTACGCGCGTCTATTCGGCGCCGATTCTGATACCGTCTACTTTCAGCACAGTTTGAGCGGTGAGCCGATCATTTGCGAGGAATCCGACACCCTGGTCATTGCCCAGGGCCACCAGCCCGCCACCAGCCTGGAGCAGGAATTACGCGCGGCGCAGCCAGACTTAGAACTACATCTGGCCGGTGATTGCCTGAGCCCGCGCTCCGCCGAGGAAGCCATCTTTGAGGGCATGATGGCGGCGCGCTCTGTTTAGGGATACTGGACGGCCCGGAACGGAAATTTTGAAGTGATTACAGTCTATAGCGATAAGCACAAACTTCGTGACTCCAAGACCTGTGGCCACCGTCTGGCCAAGCTTGGCCTGCCGACTTTGTTCGTCATGGAGGGCGGCTACGCAGTGGCCGAAATCGGCGTCAAAGCGGTCAATGTCCTGACCGGCTTCGAAGACCAATGACCGGATCAGACGATCTCTGCGCACTATCGGCTGCGGACCTGGCGGCCCTAATTCGCGACAAACAGGTTTCACCGCTTGACGCGGTCCGGCAATCGCTCGAGCGCATGGAAACCGTTCAAGCCAAACTCAACCCATTCTGCTTCGTCTACAGGGACGAAGCCCTGCAAAAGGCCAAGGAGGCGGAGGCGGCCGTGGTCCATGGCGACGACTTAGGCCCCCTGCACGGCGTTCCCATAGCCATCAAGGATTTCACGCCCACCAAGGGCAAGCGGACGACGCGGGGCTCCTACGCCTTCGAGAACTGGGTTCCCGATTGGGACCCGGTCATCGTCCGCCGTTTGACGGCCGCCGGCGCTATCCTGGTCGGCAAGACGACTACACCGGAATTCGCTTATTCCAGTTTCACCCGCAGCCCGCTGTGGGGTGACACACTGAATCCCTGGAACCCGGAGCGGACGACCGGCGGCTCGTCGGGCGGTTCGGGCGCAGCGGTGGCGTCGGGTTGCGTACCGCTCGCCGAAGGCACCGACATGGGCGGCTCGGTGCGGATTCCGGCGGCGCTTTGCGGCATCGTCGGGCTGAAGCCCAGCCTCGGGCGTATCCCCATGGATATACTGCCGACCGTGTTCGACAACATCTCCCACTTCGGGCCCTTGGCGCGGACAGTTGCCGACGCCGCTTTGTTTGTCCGCGTGACGGAAGGACCTGACGAGACGGACATCACCAGCCAGCGCGAACCGATGCCCATTCCGGACCCCTTACTGACTGATGTGCGTGGCCTGCGCCTCGCCCTTAGCCCCGATCTCGGGTTCTACGCCATTGACGCCGCCGTCGAGACCAACTTGCGCGCCGCCGCGGCCGCCCTGGAGGATGCCGGCGCCAGCATCGAAGAAGTCCGGATGGACTGGACGATGGAGACAGTCACCGCTTGGTCCGAGGTCTGGAACGTCTACCTCGCCGCCGCCGGCGCCGATATCCTAGAGGAGTACCGCGACCGCATGGACCCGAAACTGGTCGCGATCATGGATGCCGGGCATGCCATGGGCGCCGTCGACTACCGGCGGCTCGAAGAAGTGCGGACCCGGCAATGGAAAAGCCTGGCCGCCCTGTTCGCCGATTTCGATGCGTTGCTGTGCCCGACAATGGCGCAGCCGGCCCCATCCGCCGACGCGTGGGACGCCGATTTTGAGACTGTTGACGGCGAGGGCCGCCTGCACGGACTCGACATGACATCCGTGTTCAATAATGTCGCCCAATGCCCGGCCCTGTCGGTGCCGTCCGGGTTCAGCACCGATGGACTGCCGACGGCGGTTCAGATTGTCGGCCGGCGATTCGATGATCCAACCGTGCTGCGGATCGGCGCGGCACTGGAAGCAGCCCTGCCCTGGGCCGGGAAACTCTCAGAATTGGGGAATTCGTACCGGTGATAAGAATTCACCAGCGGCGAAAAAAACCACCTTTCCCGAAGGGCCATTTCGGTTATAGATGGACGCTTCGGAAGGCATCTGGAGGGGCGTTGAGATGCAAGAACATGCGCGCGTAGTCATTGTCGGCGGTGGCAACATGGGTTGCGGCCTTTTGTATCACCTGGCCGAGGAAGGCTGGACCGATATTGTCCTGATCGAAAAGGCTGAGCTGACGTCGGGATCGACGTGGCACGCTGCCGGTCAGTGTCCGAGCTTCGTCGGCAGTTACAACCTGGCAAAGATGCACCACTACTCCAACACGCTGTATCCGAAGCTGGAGGAAATGACCGGCCAGTACGTCAGTTGGCACGGTTCCGGCGGTGTCCGCCTCGCCTATACGGACGTCGAGGTCGACTGGTTTAAGCATGTTGCCGGGTTCGCGCCCAACATCGGTTTCCACATGGAGATCATCGGCCCCAACGAAATCAGGAATCTGGTTCCGCACCTGGATGTCGATGGCGTCCAGGCCGGCGCCTATACTAACCTGGACGGCCACGTCGACCCGGCCGGGGTGTGCAACGCCATGGCCGCCGGCGCCAAGCAAATGGGCGCTGCCATCGAACGCCAGACGCTGGTCACCGACATCAACCGGCTCGAAAGCGGCGAGTGGGAGGTGGTCACCGACAAGGGCACCATCACCTGCGAGCATGTCGTCAACGCCGCCGGCTGCTACGCCCGCGAGGTCGCTCAGATGGTTGGGTCCGACGTGCCGATCACCAACATGCTGCACCAGTTCTTCGTCACCGATACGGTCGAGGAATTCGTCGACAGCGATGTCGAAATGCCGGTGATCCGCGATCCGCGGGCGTCGTGCTATTACCGCCAGGAACAGAAGTCGGGCTTGATCGGCGTTTATGAAACCGCCGCCGACGGCGCCGCCGAGGCCTGGGCGCCCAAAGGCACGCCGGAGTGGGAATCGGAGAGCGAGCTGTTCGAGGCCGACTTTGAGCGCTCCATGCCGCACCTGGAAAAAGTCCTGGCTCGGATGCCGATCTGGGCCGAACTGGGCATCAAACGCGTCGTCCACGGCGCTATCCCCCATACGCCCGACGCCAACCCGCTGTTGGGTCCGGCCGGTGGCCTGCCCAATTACTGGATGTGCAACGGCTCTGCCATCGGGATCGCCCAGGGTGCCGGATCGGGCAAGTATCTGGCCCAGTGGATGGTACACGGAGATTCCGAGATCAACATGTTCGAGTTCGACCCGAGGCGTTTCGGCGATTGGTGCACGGAGGACTACGTGCGCGCCAAGTCGTTCGAGGATTACAACCGCATGTACGCCCTACCCGCCCCCGGCGAGGAATTGCCGACGGGCCGGCCCCGGCGCAAGACGCCGGTTTATGAAAAACTCGTCGCCCAGGGCGGTGTCCATACCGTTGCGTTTGGATGGGAACGGCCAAAATGGTTCTCACCGGACGGCCGCGAGGAAGACTACGGTTACCGCCGCAACAACCTGTTCGATTTGGTCGGCGAGGAATGCAAGGCGGTGCGCGAGCGGGTCGGTGTGCTTGATCTTTCCAGCTTCGCCAAGTTCGACGTGACTGGACCGGGTGCCGAGGCGCTTCTGAATCGGGTCTACGCCAACCGCATGTCCAAGAAGGATGGCGGTATCGTCCTCGCCCACATGCTCAGCGACGGCGGCCGCATCCAGAGCGAATCGACCATCACCCGCCTGGCCGCCGACCGCTTCTATGTTCTGTCCGGCGCCGCCTGGGAAGTCCAGGACTATGACCGGCTGACCGCGGCTATTGAAGACGGCGATGTCAACGTCATGAATGTCACCGACGATTACGGGACCTTGGTGGTGGCCGGACCCAGATCACGTGATCTGCTGGCCACGCTCACCGATGCCGACCTGACCACGCCGGCGTTCCGCTGGCTAACCGGCCAGGAGATCGACATCGCCGGTGTGACGACGCGAGCACTGCGGGTCAACTATGTCGGCGAACTGGGCTGGGAACTGCACATGCCCATGGGTCAGATGGAATCGCTCTATGACGCGGTCATGCAGGCCGGTGCCGAGCACGGCATCGCCAATTTCGGCGTCTACGCCGTCAACAGCCTGCGCCTTGAGAAGTCCTACCGGGGCGGCGGCGTCGAACTGACCAACGAAATCTCGCTGATCGAGGCCGACATGGAGCGGTTCTTGAAATTAGACCGCGACAATTTCATCGGTAGGGACGCCACCCAGCAGGTTTTGGACGGCGGCATCGTCACCAAGCTGGTCTACGGCGAGATCGAAGTTGACGATGCCGACGTGCGCGGCGGCGAGTCCGTTTATGCCGGTGACAAATGCATGGGCGTCGCGACCTCGGGCGGTTACGGCTATGCCGTCGGCAAGAGCTTGTTCTTTGCCTATGTCGAGCCCGAATATGCGGCGCCTGGGAGCACGTTCGACATCCAGGTGCTGGGCGAACGCCGCAAGGCCGCGGTCCTGGCCGAGCCGGCCTACGATCCGGCCAACGAACGGCTGCGGGCGTAAGCGTTCCAGTATTTTGCTACACCCGCCATCCAATTCTCGCCCAGGCAAAATCACTCCGTATGGCAAACGGCTTCGATATTGTACCCGTCAGGATCAAGCAAGAATGCTGCGTAGTAGCTTGGATGATATTGAGCGCGGAGGCCCGGCCGGCCGTTTTCAATTCCGCCAACGGCTATACCAGCGGCGAAGAACAAGTCGACGTCTGGCCGCGTGGCTGCATTGAAGGCAATGTGGGTGCGCGGCGTCATTGGCGTGCCTTCAGAAATCCAGAACTCCCCGCCCGGGTCACTGCTTTTCCCATGCCCTTCGACGACGCCAAAGCCAACTGAATCAAGACTGTCCAGGCAAAGATCATATCTTAGCGCCCCCAAGACGTGGAGATAGAATGCCCTGCTTTTTTCAATGTCACTGACCGTGATTGCCAAATGGTCAATCATCAGTTTCCCCCTTTGATCGAAACGTTTGATTTGTCCGTTCACTCTTGCTTGTGGCATTTACATGTTCGCTGAACGCGCGTGGCCACATTACAACAAATTTTAGAAGCCTCCACTTCCGATTTGGGCCATGTGCAGACGTCACGTAAGTCTGTCGATATGTCTGCTTTCCGTGAAGCATCACAGTTAATTCTCTCCGGGGAAGGGGCGTGCGGCGTCCGGACATATCCACTACCTCCTCTTGACAAGCGCGCACCTACTCGCGTCTTCTCAGGCCAGCGGATCACCGCACAACATCGGAGGGACAGCCCCTTGACACCCGGCGCGCGAATTCAGGCAACTCTTGAGCTGCTGGGCGAGATTTGGGACGGCGACCTGCCGCCGGATACCGTCGTTGATGTGTTCTTTCGCCGGCGGCGTTACGCCGGCTCCTCTGACCGCCGCGCCATCATGGATCAGCTTTACGGCATCCTCCGTTGCCGCGCCCGCCTCGACTGGTGGATCGAACGTACCGGCTCCGGGCAAGAGCCAACCCCCCGGACACGGTTGATCGCCGAGCTGGCGTTGAACGGAAAGTCTGCGCCGGAACAGACGGCGGAGCTGTTCAGCGGTTCCCGACACTGTCCCGAGCCGCTCACGGACAATGAAATGGCGCTTGCCGATGCGCTTTACGGCCGGCCCCTCATCCACCGTGAAATGCCGACACCGGTGCGTTACGAGTATCCCGATTGGATGGACGAATCGCTGCGTTCCTTGTGGGGCGACGGGCTGGAAGCTGAGGTTTCCGCCCTCAACCAGACCGCGCCCGTGGACCTTCGCGTCAACACGCTCAAGGCAACCTGGGAGCAGGCGCACGACTCCCTGACTGCGGAGGGCGCCGAGGCTGAACCGACACCGCTGTCTCCTTTTGGGCTGAGACTATCCAATAAACTACGCCTCGGCGGCACCGAAGTTTTCCGCCAGGGCTGGATCGAGGTCCAGGACGAGGGCTCACAACTGGTCGCGCTGCTGGTCGGCGCCGAACCGGGAATGACGGTGGTTGATTATTGCGCCGGCGCCGGCGGCAAGACCCTGGCCCTGGCCGCCGCCATGAATGTTGACGGCAAGCTGGCGGGGCGCCTCATCGCCTGTGATGTGTCGGGCTTCCGCATGGAGCGCATGGACCCACGCATGAAACGAGCCGGCGCCCGGAATGTTCAGAAAAAGATCATTGCCGCCAAGGACGACCCCTGGGTCGAGAAGTTCGCCCGCCATGCCGACCGGGTGCTGGCCGATGTGCCTTGTACCAATACTGGATTGTGGCGGAGAAATCCGGAGGCACGCTGGCGCTTCACACCAACCGATTTGGATGAAATCCGCGCCGTCCAACAACGCATTCTGGTCGATTCGGCAAGCCTCGTAAAACCGGGCGGACGGCTGATCTATTCAACCTGTTCGCTGCTGCGGGAGGAGAATGAACTGCAATTGGCCTGGTTCTTAGGCCAAAACAGCGATTTCGAGGCGCTTCCCATTGATCAGGTCTGGGCCGAGACCGTCGGTGGCCCACCGCCACCAACGGGACCCTGTTTGCGCCTGAGTCCAGCCAGTACGGGCACGGATGGGTTCTTTTGCGCTGTAATGCAGCGTTTAGCGTAATTTTTCGCCAATTTGGGCAAAATTTGGCCCACCCCCTTGAAAAAACGCGCCATATTGGCTATATCATTTCTCCTTAAAGACAAACAAAAGCCGCCCAGAGAGAGTTACGATGTCGTCGCGTAAGACCAATAATAGTAAGCCCGAACCTGATCGCCCTGTGATCGAGAAGCAGCGTGAATGCCTGATGTGTGAGCGGCCGTTCGTGTCGCGCCATATTGGTGAACGGGTCTGTCCGAACTGCAAGAGCACCGCCGCTTGGCGTGAGGGTGGTCAAGCCGCCTGACGCGCTCTTTCGCGTTCACTTCCAAGCACTTAGCACTACCTTGAATTTAATAACTGCATACGCAGTTATTTTGTGTTATGGTAACGCTGCCAGAATGGTAGACGTCATAGGAGAATACTATGCAAAATCACCGTGTCGGTGCGAGCATTCCGCACGCGCCAAGAAAATCATCACACCTTCCCGGCCAAGCCGGACACAACTTCAAGAAAGTCAGCGCTTTGGTTGTCGATCGCTCCGAACTGATGCGCGAGACTCTGGTCAGCGTCCTGCGCTCGCTGGGCCTCGGCGATGTCCGCGCCTCCGACAACCCCGCCTACGCGTTCGAGCTATTCCTGCGTGATCCATTCGATTTCGTTTTTACCGACTGGTCACCAAGGCTTGATGGCATCTCACTGCTAAAGACCCTGCGTCTCGACCCCAGTACGCCGAGCCCGTACGTACCCGTGGTCATGGTCTCCGCCAATACGGAGTCCCGCCACATTTTTCATGCCCGCGACAACGGCGTGCACGAATACGTCGCCAAACCGTTCACCGCCAAACGGCTCTACGCGCACATGGCTTCCATCGTTGACCGGCACCGCACCTTCATCCGCTCGCTGTCCTATTTCGGACCTGACCGGCGGCGAAGGAAAATACCCTATCCGGGTAAGGAACGGCGTCACGAAAGTTGAAGGCCGGCATGCCCCGCTGGCCACGGCCGGCGGGGCATGTGCTCCACGCATGGCAGCAATGCCCGATTGCCGCTGGTGCCGGGCCGGGATTGGCGTATACCCCTGGAGTGTGATCCGGCGCGGCGGCGTTATCCGCGAAATCGTAATTTGCTTCAGGGAATTTGACATGAATGCCAAAGAACAGGACCACCCCTTGAACGGTCCCCATCCGACGGATATCCGCTAAGTCCGTTCGGATTCACGTTTTATAAACACATCGCCGATAGCCTGTGATGTGGGTCACTTCCGGCCCATAGTGTATTTGCTAACCTACTCCTGGCAGAAAGCCATTGGACATAGGAGAATACTATGACTTACACAAATATATCCGGCGACTTTGAGCATCCGCTTGACGGCCCGCATCCCACGGACGTTCGCGTCTAAAGGCCACGTGGCCGACAAGGGAATGCGTTGAAGCCGCACTCTCAGTAAAGCCTCTTTCAACCCCGCCGTCGCGCTAGGCGGGGTTGTCTCGAATCCATCGCAAACTGTCTATATGACGGTCTCTTCGTCCTCTTCATCGGCCGATAGCGACGGGGCAGTGACAGCCAGTGATCCCGCCGGCAGTAGTTTTATCCCTGCCTCCTTGAGCGCCGAAAGAGCTTCGCCGTTGACCGCATAGCGAACCTGGAAATACCGGGAACTGGGCACCCAGAAGCGCATGCCCAGCACAATTCCGCCGTAGGTAAAATCGTGGATGCCGACTTGCGGTGCCGGGCCGTCCTTGAGATCGGCGTTTGACTTGAGTGTCTGCAGCAACACTTTCACCGCGCGCTCGGCATCCTCGCCTTCACCGATACACACTTTGGTCTGAACCACCCGGTTGCCGTGCGAATTGACGATCACGCGGCCGACGATCTCTTTGTTGGGGACGGTAATGCGCTCACCGTCCTCACCAGCCAGGACCGTGGCGGCCAGAGTGATATCCTGAACCACGCCCGAAATTTCCTTGTTCACGGTAATGGTGTTGCCGACCGTGAACGGCCGCGTCAGGACGATGGCCAGGCCAGCCCCGTAATTAGACAATGGTCCCTGAAGCGCCATGGTGGCGCCGAAGGCCGAGGCGCCGGCCAGGGCGATCAGCGGCGCAATGGAAATACCGAAGTTACCGAGCGTGATGATGACCAGAAAAATTATGGCGACGACCTTGATGACATTGCCGATGAACCGGCCCAGGGTCGGATCGACGTCCTTGCCCTCAAGGACGGTGCTGACCCGGCGTCCGGCCCAACCGGCGGCCTTGAGGCCGATAAACAGAAACACCAGGGCGCCCAAAATCTGGAACCCATAGGTAACGGCGAACTCGATCAGCGCATCAAGCCAGCGCGAAACGGTTTCGACCTGCTGAACAACCGCGTCTTCGACTTCTTTTTCCAAAACCCGCCTCCCCTAATCCCGTTTGTTAACCCGCAATCCGGCATGCCGTGCCGCTGGCGACCACCAGCAGCATGGACTTGTTATCGCCGGAGATTTCACTGTAGTCGAGATCGACGCCGATCACTGCATTGGCGCCGGCAATTAAAGCCTCGCGGCGAAGTTCAGTCAGGCAGACGCGGCGTGAATCCCGGAGCACCTTCTGGGTTGCCGACGAGCGCCCGCCGAAAATGTCGCGTACGCTGGCGAACATGTCGCGGAACAAATTCATGCCGAACACGCATTCGGCGGTAATGATTTCCAAGCGTTCTGTCACATTCAATCCGACCGGTGCGGTTTCCGTGGTCAACAGGATCTGTTTTGCCAGTTCTTCGATGACCTCGGCGGGCAGTTCATCGAACTGCTTGTTGTCGATCATCTCCTGGATTTCTTTTTCGTCCTTCCCGCCGCCACCGAACATATTGAACATCGTCAACTCTCCTCGCCCACGGGCCAAAGCAAAACCTGACCTGGAAGCGTAGCGGCGTGCAGCGTGCCGTCAAGGGACTCGACAATGTGACTTGGATGCAACACGCCTCGAACCAAACCTTACAGAAACCTGACATAGCCCTTAACAAAGGTTTCGAAGCACGATACAATACGCACCTAAGTTGAAGACAGCGGCCATGTGTTATCGGAAATTGCATGGTAACCGCAATGTTTGCATGGTCCCTGGGAGGGGACGATGGCGATGGAAAATCTCAACCTGAGCAAGCTCAGAATTCTGCTGGTCGAGGATCACGTGCCGATGCGGCAAATTATCAGCGGCATTCTCCGTGAGTTGGGCGTGTCAAAAGTGGACTATGCAAGTGACGGTAACGAAGCTTTGCAGAAGCTCTGGGAGTTTGAGCCGGATATTGTCATAACCGATGCCCTAATGGAGGGCATGGACGGGGTTGAACTGACCAAGAGAATTCGAACCGGCCACGAGGGCGTCGATGCTTTCCTGCCGGTTATCATGATCTCCGCCAGCACCGGGACCAGTGCCATCGTTAGAGCCCGCGATGCCGGCATTACGGAGTTTCTCGCCAAACCCATCTCCCCGCTGACGGTCTATCAGAGGATTTGCAGCGTCATCGCCGCCAAGCGCCCGTTCATCCGCACAGACGGCTTTTTCGGACCGGACCGGCGTCGGAAGGAGACCTTCGTCGCCCAGGATCGGCGGGTCGGCGAACACCAGTACGCCGACGATGAAAGCCTCGGTAACGATAAAGCCGAGCCTGAGACCGAAACCGGCGTTGCCGCAGCCTGACACATCGCCGCGACCCGTATGGCTGGGATTAAAGCTTAGAACTTCTTCACAAATAGGAAATCGCCGCCCTCGTGGCCGACATTGCGGACGTCCGAAAACTCAGGCGTCTGTTGCGCCGAAATCATCACCGGACGGCGGACGGCGGTAAATAACTGACTGCCGTCCATGACCACCTGGTTCTTCTTTAACGCCGACATGAAAGCCGTGGCGAACGGTGAATTGTCTCCGGTTCCGTCGGAGACCGGCTCCAGGCCGCCGGAGACCATGGCCACCCGCGCCCGTTTCGATGCCATGCGCTTCCAATAGTCGCCGGCCCTGACACCAACCTTGGCGCTCCTAGTCAGCGTCCCCGAATAGCAACTATCGGCGACCACCATCACGTGCTTCGCCTGCAAGGATCGCAACGCCGCCGAGATCGTGGCGTTGGAAAGCCAGCGGCTGCGCCGGTTGGGTTTGGCATTGACCGGAAGCCAATAGCCTTCCTGCGCCTCTTCATCCAGCCAGCCGTGGCCAGCGTAGTAGATCAAGAGGTTGTCATCGGCGCCGAGCTGTTCGGTCAGGTCGTCGAAGGCGTCGATAATATCCGCCCGTGTAGCATTTAATAGCTTGGTAACCTTGAAGCCATAGTCCTCCTTGAGCAACTTTGCCACGGCCTCGGCATCGTTGGCGGCGGTACGCAAGGGCGGCAGATCCTTATACTCGTTATTGCCGATGACCAGTGCGTGATAGCCGCCGAATTCGATGCCGGCGATGGCCTCGAACTGCGCCAGGAACTGTTCGCGGGCTTTCGCCTCGGCGGCGTATTGACCGTTAGGATATTTTTGCAAATAGGTCTTCAAATCGGCGGCCTTTTTGCTGTCCTTGACCGACGCCCACAATTCCGCCTCCTGATCGACCTTGGGCGCCGCGGGCACTGGGGCCGGCGTGGGTGTTGAAGCCTGCGCCCCCAGCGCGGCGATGCGCGCCGTTGCCATGGCGGCAAACAATCCATTGGGATAGTTCGAGAGATAGCCCTGGAAATCGGCAACCTGGGTGCTGTTTTGGATACCCTGCCAGGCTAGAAGTTCCTGTTGCTGCTTCGCCGCCGACAAGGTCGCCAGTTGCTGGATCTTGATCGTCGCCAGGGTCGCAAATTGGCCCTGCGGGAAGGCATTGAGATAACCTTGGAGCTCGGACATGTCGGTGCTGTTCTGAACTGCCTGCCAGGCGGCCAAGTCCTCGGTCATCGCGGCGGTGTCCACGGTGGGCTGTGCCGGTGCCGGTGCCGGCGCCGCCGCTACAGCCGCAGTTGACGGCGTCAGGGCGTGAGTCGTCGTTCCCTTCGGGAACTTGACGGATGCTATGTGGTAGCTTGAATCGCCTTGCGTCCCCTCAAATTCGGCTTTCAGTATGAGGCCCGAGCCTGGGTCATACCAAAGCGTTCGCGTGTACTCGATCGGCCCTTTGATTTTTTGCCCAGTCTTGCTGACGGCGTTTTCCTGGACGACATAGGTGGCATAGGTCTTACCGTCCAATGCCAGGTGTTCCGTCCCCGTAACCTCAAACTCGATCACCCAATCGCGTCGAACCTGCCACTTGAGATAGTCCGTCGCATCGGTGAGCTCTACGGTCGCCAGGTTGCCGACCCTGAGTGGCCATAGTGAACGAAGGGCGGATCGGGCGTTCGAATCAATCTCCGGTGCAAACGGATACTCGCGTCCGCGCGTGTAGGCGTTACTCCATTCGCGGCCGAACACCGCGTGGCGCGTCCGCCATTTATTACCGCGGACCTTATAGGCGATCTCATAATCCTCGCTGCGGGCAACCTTGTAGCCGGATGTGCGGCCGTCGCCGAAAAGGAGCTTGACCTTTGTGCCTTTCGGCAGCCCCTTGTATTCGGCCGGCGGTAAAATCAGGGCATTGCGAGCATCCTGTACCACTGGCGTTTGCGGAACCGCCACAGACGCCGCGGCGGTCTGGATCAGCGGCTCATTTTTGACGTTCGCAAGTGCTGCTAGCAGGTCTTTCTCGGATGTATATTTTGGATGGTGGACTTTTAGGTTTTTAAATATGGCTTGGTTGCCGCCATCATAAGCAGCGAAATTGAACTGCCCCTGTCTAATCTTCCAGCAGGTTCCAAGGTTCAAAACGTTTGTTTGGAATTCCTCTCCACGACTGGAGAGACAGATTACATCTACCTTAATCCACCATTTCCCGGAGACGACTTCGTGGACTTGTGCATATGAAGTTCTCATACAGTTGTAGCGGCCTTTGAGCTGACCATCGGTCAAAAATTCAAGCTGCAGTTCGACGTCGCCAGTTGCCCCAAACTTATCGCACAGACCGGGACCTTGATTGGCTTCAACCCGGCTGCCGCTGAACAGAAGCTGGAGTTGGGCATCGTTGTAGGCGCCGCCAGCCGCTTTCACGGGAGGCGCGGTGGCCGCTAAGGCCGCCACAACAAATAATGCGATCAAACGCGAACAGCGGACGGCAACCATGGGACCCCCAATATTGCGATTAGCCAATTTACCCGTCCTGTGAGTGTACCAAAGGCACTGCTGGATGTCATCGCGGCGAAAACACAACCTAGTGATCCGATGGCGACAGGAAGCGCTCGCCCAGGCCGGTATCGTAGGCGAGCCCTTCTGATGTTAACGTAACCGACATGCCGTCCCCGGCGCGGGCCAGGCCTTTCCGCGCCAAGGCCGTCCACACCGCCGGATTGCTGAAGCCGCTGGCCTCACGGGCGGAAACGACGAACTTTCCGACATGGACGTGATCGCCGTGGGGATGCGGCACATTCAGTAACGTCACATCGCCCGTTACCTCGTCGCGGCGGATGTTTTCGGCATCCTCGGCCAAGACTTGCGCCAGAACCAAGGTCCTGAGCTGCAGCTTGTTGAGCTTGAGAGGGTTCTTTTTCGGCGGCATTTGATTAGAACTCGCCGACCACATTGGACGGCTCGCCGCGCTCGAAATTCTCAACATGGTCGATCATCTGGTCCGAGAGGAACTGCATGGCCTCGCGGCTGGCCCAGGCGACATGCGGCGTCAGAATGAAATTCGGCCGTTCCAGCAACTTGAAAAACGGATGGTCGTCAGCCGGTGGCTCCGGCGCCAAGACGTCGATGGCGGCGCCGCCGATCAAGCCTTGCTCAATGGCCTGGGCCAGGGCGGCATCCTGAATCAGGCCGCCGCGCGCCGTGTTGACGATCAACGCCGTCTCCTTCATTTGCCGGAATTGCTCGATGCCGAACATGTCGCGGGTCGATGGCAACAGCGGGCAGTGCAAGGTTATGACGTCCGATGTCTCCAGCAATTCGTCAAACGACACAAAGGTGCTCTCGGCGCGGGCATCGCCCGAGACCATGTCGTGATCCATGAACACAACATCCATGCCGAACCCGTTTCGGCCAATGGCGGCGGAGGCCTGGCCAATCGCCCCTTCGCCGACAATGCCCAGCCGGCTGGCGTGGAGATCGTCCATCGGGTGATTGAAAAAGCAAAACTGCGCCGCTTTCTGCCATTCGCCGTTCACCACGTCCTGGCGATAGCCGATGATCGAACGCCGGAGTGCCAGGATCAAGGCGAAGGCGTGCTCGGGAACGGTATGGATGGCGTAGCCACGGATGTTGGATACGACGATGCCGTTGGCCTTGCAGTATTCCAGATCGATATTATCCGTCCCCGTGGCGGCCATGGAGATCATCTTAAGGTTCGGACACTTCGCTAAATCCTCGCCGCGAAGCTGCACCTTGTTGACGATGGCGATGGAAGCGCCGGCCAGATGATCGAGCACTTGATCCGCCGACGTTCGGTCATACTCGACCCATTCATGATCGAACGCCGGTCGGCGGACATTGATATAAGGCGCGATGGTATCGCGGTCGAGAAACACAATCCGGTGAGGCATGGAAATTAACCTATATCAATTTGCGCCGGGGCAACTTCTGATATGTCACCATAGGCGGGAGACAGTAGCAAGGAGGGCTACGTGACTGAAACCGGGGATAAAGTAAATGACAACGTCGCCCAACTTCTCGACGTTTACGCTCCGGCGCGTATTGCCGCCCTGGTGGAGAATGCAGGTGTCCGCAAGGCCAAGTTGCCGCTCCTGCAAACCGTCACGCTCGGCGTCCTGGCGGGCGCCTTCATTGCCTTCGGCGCCATGTTTTTCACCGTCACCGTCACCGATAGCGGCCTCGGCTACGGGCCGTCCCGGCTGCTCGGCGGGGTTGCGTTCTCCCTCGGCCTGATCCTGGTGGTCATTGCCGGGGCAGAACTATTTACCGGCAACAACCTGATCGTCATGGCCTGGGCCGACGGAAAGGTGAGCGGTGCGGAAGTCGGGCGGAACTGGGGCCTCGTATTTGCCGCCAACTTTGTTGGCGCCCTGGGTGCGGCTGTGATTGTGCAACTCTCCGGAACACTGGACGGCAATGTCCTGGCGACGGCCGTGGCTATCGCCCAAGCAAAAGTCGAACTGAGTTTCGGTGAGGCCTTTTTCCGTGGCGTGCTTTGCAATGCCCTGGTCTGCCTTGCGGTTTGGCTCAGTTATGCCGCGCACCGGGTATCGGGCAAAATTCTGGCCATTTTGTTTCCCATCTCCGCCTTCGTCGCCCTCGGCTTCGAGCATTGTGTCGCCAATATGTACCTGATCCCCGTCGCCATGTTGGCCGGCGCCGACGGCGTTACGGTAAACGGATTCTTCGCCAACCTGGTTCCGGTAACGCTGGGAAACGTCGTCGGCGGCAGCGGCTTGGTGGCGCTGGTCTATTGGGTCGTGTACCTGCGGAAAGAGCCGGAATGACCCATAGCAACTGTCGAAGCTGGGGAAAACGCTCGATCCCGCTTCTGTGAACCGTTTCATAGACCTGCAATAAATTCTCACGTACGGTACGGGAATATTTCCCAAAGAGGAGAAGTAACCTTGTTGACATCCGCAACATTGCGTCGCGCTGCCATCGCCATGCTGTTCACCGCCGCCGTTGCCGCCGACGCCACCGCGGCTCAAGTTACGTCATCGTGCTACGACATCCGCGCCGGCAAGGACATCTCGAAGCTGACCGGAGGCAAACCCGGCGTCCGCACGCTAAGCGACGCGCAGCTTAGGGTGCTAATGATTGGCGCAAAATTTCGAGCTATCGGTGACAATTGTCAAATTAACGATGTAACGGGAAGCGCCGAGTGGACTTTTTCACCCGCCACCGATGGCTCGGTTGATGTCGAATTCATTTGCCATGTTCCCAACGCGGTATTTGAAAGGGAGACCCGCGGACAGTGGTGGATTGATGACAATCAATTTTGCGTTGATGCCAAAGCGAAAGCGAATAAGTACACTGTGCCCGATCCGCTGCACTCCGATTTCATCGCCAAGGATTATCGGGGCACGGTGGTCTGGGACATCAAGATCCTTTCCCACACCGAGTTTTCCGACCGCAAGGAATTGGTGACCGCTCTCAAAGAGGCGCTCACAGACCGACCCGAGGCGGCTTCAATCGAATCCCCATCAGACGACGATGCGAGACGCTGAGCGTTGCAGGTCTCCGGCGACACACATCAAAACCGTTTCGGTCTAACCGGCCGCTTGGCGCTCGTAACCGGGGCGTCGCGCGGGCTTGGCTGGGAGATCGCCAAGGCAATGGCGGAAGCTGGGGCCAACGTTCTGCTTAACGGACGCGACGAAAGTCACCTGGCAGAGCAATGCGCGAAACTCACTGGCAATGGTCTGAGTGCGGAACCGGCCTGCTTCGACATCACCGACGAAGTGGCAGTGGCGGACTGGCTGGACGGCTTGGAGAAGACTCCCGACATCTTGGTCAACAACGCCGGACAGCGTAATCGCGGCGCGCTTGCCGACAACTCCCCGGACGATTTTTCGCGCCTGCTCGATGTTAACCTGAAAGCCGCCTATGCCCTGGCCCGCGCCTTGGCGCCCGGCATGGTGAAAGCAGGTGGCGGTGCCATTATCAACATCACCTCCATCGCCGGACCCATGGCAGGTGAGCGCGATGCCGCTTATACGGCAACCAAGGGCGGCCTGGAGGCATTGACCCGGTCGCTGGCAGTGGAATTGGGTCCGCACGGCATCCGCTCTAATGCCATCGCGCCGGGTTTCTTCGCCACCGAGGCCAATGCCGACATGGTCGATGATCCGGAGGTTTCGGAGTTCGTTGAGGTTCGTGTCCCCATGGCCCGATGGGGTGAGCCGCACGAAATTGCCGGAGCGGCCGTATTCCTGGCCTCAGAGGCGGCGTCCTATATCAACGGCCAAGTCCTGGCCATCGACGGCGGCCATTCCGTCAAGATGTGATCCGCCGAGGCGATAGGTCGTCGGCGGAGAGACCGTTTGCCGCCACGTCAGCGGGAAGTTCGTCACCGGCAGCCAGGGCAGCAGCGATGCGGCCCATCGCCGGCGACGTCTGGATCCCGTATCCACCCTGCCCGGCCAGCCAGAAGAAGCCTTCTATATCACCGGCAAATCCGACCACCGGCGTCTTGTCCTCGACGAAGCAGCGGAGCCCCGCCCGGCTGCTGAGCAGGCGCGCAATCTTGAGCCGGGTGGCGCGCTCAATTCGATCTGCCACTGTCGCCACATCCATCTCGTCGGGTTGCGCGTCGCATGGCGGTGACAATGTCTCATCGGCGGGCGAGATCAGCAGCGCGCCGCCCTCGGGCCTGAAATACCACGTCTCGGCAATATCACCAGTCATCGGCCAGTCTGCGGCGGGCTCTCCCGGGTCAATGGTGACGGCGGTGCGCCGCTTGGGCAGCAGTTGGATCGGCGCGGCGCCGGCCATGATTGCCATTTGATCGGCCCAGGCGCCGGCGGCGTTGACAACAATGCCTGCGCTGATATTTCCAGCCCGGGTCTGCACCTTCCAGGCCTCTCCGCTACGGTCCAGGGCCATGACCTGGGCATCCGTAACCACGTTGCCGCCAGCGGCGCGAAACCCGCGCAGGAATCCCTGCAACAGCGCGTCCACGTCAATGTCCTCGGCGCTTGCATCGTAGTGGCCTCGGGCTACGGCTTCCGGTCTCAGGATCGGTGACATCTCCAATGCTTCGGCCTGGGTCACGGCGGTGAGCAGGCCCGCGCTGGCCGGATCGTTGAGTTCTTCGTCCAAGGCCGCCACATCGCGCTCGGTGGCGACAATGAGGCAGCCGCGTGGGGTCAGTATTGCGGTGTCGGAAAAACCGTCGGGAGGATTGTCGAAAAAATTCCGACTGGCCCCGGTGATGGCGCGGATAGCGGCGTTGCCGTAACTTTCCAAATACGTTGCCGCGGAACGGCCGGTGGTGTGGTAACCCGGTTGCGGTTCGCGCTCGGCCAGGACCACATCGGCCCCGGCCCGCGCCATCTCATAAGCGGCCGAGGCGCCGGCGATTCCGCCGCCGACAATCAAAATTTCACAACTCGAAGGAAGCTCACTCATGATGGATTGAGCTTATGGCCGGGACGAAACCGGTGCAACAAATCGTTCCCCTATCGGACTCACACGGCTACCATGAATTCGATCCACGACAGAGAGCAACGATCATGACCGAGACACCCTTCCCGCACCTATTCTCGCCCTTGAAATTGGGCAGCGTCACAGTCAAGAACCGCATCGTCTCGACCGGCCATGAGGTAGGCATGGCCGATGCCAACGGCGTCAGCGAGACGATGATCGCCTACCACGAGGCCCGCGCCCGGGGCGGAGCCGGACTGATTATCGTTGAGGTCGCCCTGGTTCACGACAGCGGCGTCTTTGTCCGCCACCCAATCCGTGCCTATTCCCGCGACTGTGTTCCCGGCTATACCCGCCTGGCCGAAACCGTCCACGCACATGGCTGCGCCCTATTTGGTCAACTCTTTCACCCGGGTCGTGAAATTCTCGAGACCGCCGACGGCAGCCAGCCCGTCTCCTACGCGCCCTCGGCGGTGCCCAACGAGCGTTTCCACGTTTTGCCGACGCCGATGTCGGCGGACCTCATTAGAGACGTCATATTAGGCTATGGCATCGGCGCAGCGCATTTCAAGGAAGCCGGACTGGACGGGGCGGAAATCGTCGCCAGCCACGGCTATCTGCCGGCCCAGTTTCTCAACCCCCGAGTCAACTTGCGCGACGATGAATACGGCGGCTCGTTTGACGGAAGGCTCAGGTTCATCCGCGACGCCGTTACCGAAGTTCGCGCTAGCGTCGGCCGCGATTTTCCTCTCGGATTGCGCATCTCCGGCAATGAAGCCAGCCACGATGGACTCAACAATGATGAGGTGGTTGAGATTTGCACCGCCTTGTCAGCCGACGGCGGGCTGGATTATTTCAGCGTCGTCGCCGGGTCGTCAGCGACCCTTTCCGGATCAAGCCATATCGTGCCGCCAATGTATATGGACACCGGCTACACCGCGCCCTTTGCGGCGACGATCAAACAAAAGGTCTCTCAGCCGGTCATCGCCACCGGCCGTATCAACCAGCCGCAAATCGCCGAGACCATCATCGGCGGCGGCCAGGCTGACGCCTGCGGCATGACCCGGGCGATGATCTGCGACCCGGAGATGGCGGGTAAGGCCGAGGCCGGCCGCAGCGACGACATCCGCGCCTGCATCGGCTGCAACCAGGCCTGCATCGGCCATTTCATTACCGGTTATCCAGTTTCCTGCATTCAGCATCCGGAGACCGGCCGCGAACTGACCTACGGTACGCGCCAGCCGGCTGATAAGCCGCGCCGCATCCTGGTCGCCGGTGGTGGTCCCGCAGGCATGAAGGCGGCAGCGGTAGCCGCCGAACGCGGCCACGACGTGACCCTGTATGAAGGTTCAGACCAGCTGGGCGGCCAGACCTTGCTGGCGCAGCTCTTGCCCCACCGCGCCGAGTTCGGCGGAATTGTCGCCAACTTGGCCCGCGAAATGGAATTGGCCGGCGTTCCGGTAAAACTCGGCACAACCGTCGACCGAGCGCTGATCGAAAGCGAGGCGCCTGACGCGGTCATCATTGCCACCGGCGCCGGTCCTCGGCGGCCGGAATTGGAGGCCGGCGATGGCGCCCAAATCGTCGATGCCTGGCAAGTCTTGCGGAACGAGGTCAATGTTGGGGCCTCCGTAGTTGTCGCTGATTGGAGTTGCAACTGGATCGGCATCGGCATGGCAGAAAAGCTCGCCCAGGAGGGCTGTCGGGTTAGGCTCTGCGTCAACGGCTATATGCCGGGCTGGTGCGTCCAGCAATACATCCGCGATATGTCGGTTGGCCGCCTCCACAAGCTAGGTGTCGAGATGATTCCCTACGTGCGATTGCATGGCGCCGATGCCGACACGGCCTACTTCGAACACACCATGAGCGGCGAGCCGGTGGTCTTGGAGGATACAGATACCTTGGTGTTGTGTAGCGGCCATGAACGGGCCACCACTTTGGCCGATGAACTGGCTGAATTTGAGATCGAAATGCATCTCGCCGGCGACTGCAACGCTCCGAGAACCGCCGAGGAAGCGGTGCTCGAGGGCCTCAAAGCAGGCGTCGCCGTTTGAGCGGCGAATATTAGTGAACTGTTGCGAAAAGAATTCAGTTCCCCATGGGCGCAACTTCTTGCTAAGCTAATGATTACTATAAGAATTACTGGATTCGATGACGCAACCAGACGTCCCGTCGATTGGATAAATCCAACAGCCCCGGACGCCTAGCGCATATAACAAGTTGTCGAAATTCAGATTTTACCCAACGGGCAAATGAACAGGGAGATCCTCAATGCCTAAAATGAAAGAACTCGAACATCTCATTGCCAAGACCGAGATCGGTCGCCGCGACTTTATGGGTCGGGCGGCGGCTCTCGGCGTCAGCACCGCGCTGGCCACGTCGATGTGGTCAACCTCGGCCAAGGCCGCCATGGGCAAACGCGGCGGCAAGCTGCGCCAAGCGCTCACCGGCGGCGGCACCGGCGATGTCCTCGATCCGGCGCAGACGCTGGATTCCTACATGCAGAACATCAGCTTCGGTCAGCTCCGTAACTGCCTGACCGAAATCGGCGCTGATGGTCAACTCGGCGGCGAACTGGCCGAAAGTTGGGAGGCCAGCGCCAAGGCCGACAGCTGGACCTTCAAGCTCCGTAAGGGCGTTGAATTCCACAACGGCAAGTCATTGGAAGCCCAGGATATCATCGAAACCTTCCATCACCACATGGGTGAAGATTCAAAGTCGGCGGCCGCAGGCATCACCAAGGCCATCAAGGAAGTTAAGGCCGACGACAAGCATACGGTGACCTTCAATCTGGATGGCGGCAGCGCCGACTTCCCGTTCCTGGTCAGCGACTACCATCTCTGCGTCTTCCCCGCGGGCGGCAAGGACTTCACTCAGGGCACGGGTGGCTATTCGTTGGTCAACTTCGAGCCCGGTGTGCGCACCTTGACCAAGCGCAATCCCAACTATTGGAAGGAAAACGCGGCCTACTTCGACGAAGTCGAATCGCTGTTCATCGCGGATGTCAACGCGCGGACGAACGCTTTGAAGACCGACCAGGTTGACGTCATCGCCAGCCCGGACGCCAAAACCGTAAATCTCCTGAAGCGGGATCCGAACGTCCAAATCCTCAAGACGGACGGCAACAAACAAATCTGCCTGCCCATGGATACCCGGGTGGCGCCGTACGACAACAATGACGTTCGCCTGGCACTGAAGTACGCCATCGACCGCGAGCAGTGGTTGAAAACGATCCTCAACGGGAACGGCGCGCTCGGTAACGATCATCCGATCGGCCCGGCCAACGTTTACCGCAACACGGGTCTGGCGCAACGGCAGTATGATCCGGACAAGGCCAAGTTCCATCTTAAGAAGGCCGGCATGTCCAATCTCAAGGTCAAGTTCCAGGTTGCCGATACGGCCTATGGCGGCGCTGTCGATTCCGGCGCGCTATATCGTGAGACCGCATCCAAATGCGGCATCGACATGGAAATTGTCCGCGAGCCCAATGACGGTTACTGGTCCAATGTCTGGATGAAGAAGCCGTTCGTGGCCAGCTACTGGGGTGGCCGTCCGACCGAAGACTGGATCTTCTCACAGGTCTATTCGAGCGGCGCCGACTGGAACGAGAGCTTCTGGGAGCATGAGAAGTTCAACAAGATCCTTATCGAAGCCCGGGCCGAGCTCAATGCCGACAAACGCCGCGGCATGTACTACGAGATGCAGGAGATTGTGCACAACGAGGGCGGTTCTGTCATTCCGCTGTTCTCCAGCTACATGCATGCGCTCAGCACTAAAATCCAATTGCCGGACCAAGTTGCCGGTAACTGGGAATTCGACGGCGAGAAGAACGCCGAGCGGTGGTGGTTCAAGTAAGCCGCTAACGCGCAGAACACTCCGGAGAGGCCCAGCGTTCCGCGTTGGGCCTCTTTTTTTGGCCATAGAACCAATTGACGCCGGTTCCCGGCCCTACTAATGCTGTGGGCGGACGTGGATTGATCACGAAAGCACACGGCAATGTATCGCGCGATTTCCCTTCTGATGACGTCGTCGGCCATCCTATTCCTGGGCAACGGCCTGCTTGTCGCGTTGCTGCCCGTGCGCGCCAACCTGGAGGGTTTCTCGACGACCGCCATCGGTATCATGGGGACGGCGCTCTACGCCGGTTTCATGCTCGGCTGCGTGATCGGCCCACGGGTCGTCGGGAAGGTCGGCCACGTGCGCGCCTTCGCCGGTTTTGCCGCCTTGGCTACCGTCTCGTCGCTGGCCTATCCGCTGGCTGTCGAGCCCGCCGTATGGTGCGTGCTGCGCGGCGTCACCGGGCTGTGCCTGGCGATCCTCTATATGGTGATCGAAAGCTGGCTAAATGAGCAATCGACCAACGACAACAGAGGCGGTGTGCTATCGGCCTATATCATCATCACCAATATTGTCACCATTGCCGGCTTGCTGATGCTCAACCTCTACCCCGCCGACAGCCCGTCGCTGTTCTCGCTCGTCGCCATTTTGATTTGCCTGTCGCTGGTTCCCCTGGCCTTGGCGCCGGCAACGGCGCCCATTCCCATCGAGGAAACCAAGATTGACCTGCTCGGATTGCTGCACATCTCGCCGGCCGGCGTCATCGGCTGCCTGCTGGTCGGCCTAGTCGAGGGCGCGTTCTGGGCCTTGAGCCCGGTGTTCGCCCAGGGCCAGGGCATGTCGATTTCGCAAGTCACCTGGTTCATGAGTATGTTCGTGGTCGGCGGCACCTTGTCGCAATGGCCGCTCGGCCGGATGTCGGACCGCCACGACCGCCGCAAGATCATCGCCCTGTGTTGCTTCGGCGCCATGGGGACAGGCCTGACCCTGACCTTCCTGACGCCGGGTGGAGATATGATGATGATGGGTCTGGCCCTGGTCCATGGCGGCTTCATGATTCCGCTCTACCCGCTGTGCCTGGCCCATGCCAACGATTACGCCGATACTGATCGCCTGGTGCAGACCAGCAGCGGTCTGCTTTTGGTCTACGCGTTCGGCGCCGTGGTCGGCCCGATGGGCGTGGCACCCTTGATGGAAGCCTATAATATCGGCGCCTTGTTCCTGACCATCGTCGCCATGCTCGGCGCCCTCGGCGTATTTTGCATCACCCGCATGATCATCCGCCCGGTGGCGGCCGACGAGGAGCGTGTCGATTTCGTGCCGGTGCCGAAGACGACACCATCGGTTTACCAACTGGAAACCGACGATGAGGAAACGGTTGATGGAGCAAGCTAGAACCGCGAATTAACCGTTCGGCATTTTAAGGAACAATGTCCGCTTTACCCTCAATAGCGGACATTCGGTCCGACCATCTTCTTCTTACCAACAACCGTTGCCCAGTCGATTTGACGTGTTCGTCGTCGTCCATGTACCGTCGCACGCAATCTTCGACTGCCGCACACCAGACAAAGGGAACGCACCTTGAATTATGCCCGTTTTGCACCTGAAAGCGGAATTGCTAGGCGATTAGATCGGCGGTTTGGTGGTAATCCTGTGTGGGTATCTGTTTGATCGAAGAACATACGAGTCAATTTCCCACCCAGCTGCGTGGCGCCTCCTACCAGCGTTTCACGCCGGCCCGCATCTGTTCCGGCGACAGGTGGATGTTGAAACGCTCGCGGATCGCCGCGTCGGTTTCGGCACCGATATAGTTGGGATAGTGGCTCGACAGAACCTCGTCGACGCGCTCCTGGGCGCGCTGGGCCATGTCTTTCGATCCGTCTTGCTCCCACACACCTTGGGCGGCGCGGTCACTGATCTCGGGATAGAGATACTCCGTCTCCATCAATTCCAGGGTCTGCGGGTGGCCGAGATAGTGGCCGGGATCGAGGGCAACCTGGCTGATGGTTTCCACGGACAGCGTCTCGTCGGTGACCTCAATGCCGCGCACGGCGCGCAGCACCATGCCGATCATGTCGTTGTCGATGACCAGTTGCTCGAATGAGCAGCCCATCAAACTACCGAGCATGCCGGCCGCCTCACAGACCCGGTTGCAGCCGGCCATGGCGGCCAGCGTCGTCGATACGCCCTTCTCGAAGCCGGACTGGGCATCGGGAAACTTGGAATCGCTCATCGACGCGCCGACGCTGTTGGGCAGGTCATAGAATTTGCCAATTTGGGAAGCCGCCGCCGCTAGCAGCGCTTCCTCGCCGCTGCCGCCGGTAAACGAACCGGTCCGCAAATCGGCAACCAGTGGCCAGGCGGCGAAAGTCATCGGGCAGCCGGGTTTGATCAGATTGACCACGGCCAGGCAGGCCAGGGTCTCGGCGATCAGCTGCGTCAGCACGCCGGCCAGGGGCGCCGGCGCGGTGGCCCCGGCTTGCGGCGCCACGGCGATGTCGCTGACCAACCCCAGTTGACTGGTCTCGACCAGCATATCGAGGTTGTCCTCACCGAAGCGTAGCGGTGAGACGATTGGACAGCCGCCGAAGATACAGAATGGCCGCTCCATGAACCGGCCTTCGCCGCCGAGCACCATATCGAACATCTCGATGGCCGATTTGACGTGGCTGCGGTCGGCAAACGACATGGACAAAGGTTTTTCCGTCGCCGCCATCAGCGCATAGAGCAAATTCATGTCGCTCTCGAAGGTGCTGGTGATATCCGTGGCGACGATGGTCTGGCCGACCAAGTGGATGTTATCCAACCGATCGATCAGGCGCGCGAAATCATACAGGTCGACCAGTGTTGACGGCCGGTAGGTGCGCGTCTCCGCATCCAACGTGGTGACCGCCGAGCCGGCAGTACAGAAATGCACCCGCTTGCCGTTGGAAAGCACATCACTGTCCGGCGATCGCGCACCTCGGGCATGGACCGTGTATTCCCGCGCTGCTCCGGCGATGATGTCGTCAATCAGCGAGGCCGGAAAGCACAACCGGCCGTGCTCGTTCAGCTCGCAGCCCTTGTCGAGAACGATATCGAGAAGCTCCTGCGTCGGATCGCCGATACCCACATTGGCGAGGATTTCCGTCGCCGCCGAGTGGATGCGCTGCATGTCCGTGTCGCTGAGCGGCGTATAGGCGCCGCCTTCCATGCCCGGCCAGACGACCTTGGCCTTATCCGTCTGCTGGCGCTTGGCTATGCGAGCCGCTCGGCCACCGCCCCTGCGCGGTGGAGCATTGCCCAATCGTCCCGGCCCGGTTCTCTCCCGCGACATCCTCCACTCCCCCGCTAAGCTTTGATCTTCCGGCGATCAAGGGGCCACACCGCAAGACCGTAGTCAAGAGCCAGAGAGAGCAATTTTCAGACTGGCGAACCCGCCATCAAAGTTTGCTGATATAGGCGACAACGTCTTTGACGATGCCCGGGAGGCGAGGCGCTGAGGCGTCGATAGTCTCCCAGTCTTCGGACTTCCCGGCCGCCTCCAAGTCGGCGCACAAATCGGCCAATTCGATGGCGCCGACTGAGCGTGACGAGGACTTGAGCTTGTGCGCCGCCGCGCCGACGTCCTTGGCCGATTTACTCTCCACCGCCGCAGCGATCTCTTCCGCATTGGCCGTTGCCGGGCCGACGAAGTCATTGAGGATTTCCTTGAAGGTCTCGTCATCGTCGCCAAACACGCTTTTCAGGGCAGAGGGATCAATGGGCCCGTTGCCGGAGACCGGCTCGTCAGGTGGCTCCGCAGGAACTTTGGCCAACTTCTTTTTCGCAGTCTTGGCCTTTGGCGGTGGTTCACCGCCGGGCATCCATTTCCGCAGCATGTCCTTGAGTTTGTTCAGCTCCAAAGGCTTCGGCAGATAATCGTCCATACCGGCGGTATAACAGTTGTCGATCTCCTCCTTCATCACACTGGCCGTAATGGCCACAATCGGGAAATGCGCCTCCTCGTCCTGCTTTTGTTTGCGAACGTTCCGGGCCAGATCAAACCCGTCCAGGTTGGGCATATGGCAATCGGTTAGCAGGATACCGTATGACCGTTTCTTCATACGCTTAAGCGCCTGTTTGCCGTCGTCGGCCATCTCGAAGGCATAGCCGAGCAAAGTAAGTTGGCGCCCGATGACATCTTGATTAGTAACGTTATCCTCGGCGACAAGGATCAGTCGCCCGGCGGCCTCGGCGTCTTCGACACTGGGCGCTTCGCCAGCCTCCAGCATCAGGTCACTTTCGTCATAATCGACATCGGGGCTGGCACGCCCGGCGGCAACGGCGACAGCCTTGATGAACGATGCACGCCGCATGGGCTCTCCGTCCAAATAAACGGTATTGTCGATCTCCTTTCGGTCCGCCTTGACACGGCTGCCACAGGTAATGACGTAGCGGGTCGAAGACAGTGACGCCTCCGCGGCCAAGGCCTCAACCAGTTTGATCTGCTCCGGTAACTCCCATCCCGATCCGATGCAGATGACGTTGAACGGTTTCTCCGCCTTTACAGCCTTCAGGGCCAGGGCTTTTGTTTCATCTAGGTCGGCCGTGGTCGTCACCACGGCTCCGCAGTGTTCGAGGTAACGGGGAACAATCTCCCGCACGTCGTCATCAATGTGGGCCGAGAGAACGTTCAATCCCACTAAATCATGGCCGTCGCTCTTGATGATGTGTTCTTTGGCGACCGGTAAGGTGATGGTAGCGCTGAAGGTCGAGCCTTCGCCTTCCACGCTCTCGACGCTGACTTCGCCGTTCATCAGTTCCGTCAACCGCTGGCAGATGGAAAGCCCGAGCCCGGTGCCGCCGAAGCGGCGGGTCGTCGAGGCCTCGACCTGGGAGAACGCCTGGAACAGCTTCTTCTGCGCTTCCTCCGGAATGCCGATGCCTTCATCGATAACCCGAAACCGTACGGTGATCTCTTTTTTCGACCGCGACGGCACTTTGTCGGCGCGGATCATGACCTTGCCCTGCTCTGTGAACTTGACGGCGTTGCTGCCGAAATTGAACAGGATTTGACGCAAACGCACCTGATCGCCCATGAGTGCATCAGGAATATCCGGATCGACGTAGACGCTGAAACCAATGCCTTTGTTCCTGGCACTGACCGCCAAGGCCTCGCCAGCGCCCTCGACAACATCGCGAACGGAGATGGGGATTTCCTCTAGGTCCAGCTTGCCGGCCTCGATCTTCGAAAAATCCAGGATGTCATTGATGATGGTCAACAGCGAATGGGCAGAGTCGCGTACCGTGTCGATCATCTGGCGCTGATCGTCCGTCATCTTCGATTGCTGCAAAAGATCAACCATGCCGATGACGCCGCCCATGGGCGTGCGGATTTCGTGGCTCATGGTGGCCAGGAATGTAGCCTTGGCCTTGGTCGCTTCCTCCGCCGCGTCACGGGCCTCTCGAATTTCCTCTTCGGCCTCCTTGAGTTCCGTAATATCGTGGCCTTCGGGCACAATGAGAACCACATCGCCGTTCTCATCCTTGACCGGCGACATCCGAATATCAACGATCCGCACGCGGCCATCGGGCAAGTGATGTTCCGCTTGGAACTTTACAACCTCTCCTCGGGCTGTATGCGTTACTGCATCACGCAGACGTTCCTGGATATCCGGATCTTGGGTCCACCATGGGCAATCCCAGAACGGCACCCCCACCACGTCCTCTTTACTGACGTCAATCATCGACATGGCGGCCGCGTTGGCCTCGATCAAGTCCCCGTTCGGTTTCAGGAGTCCTTGGAGCTGGAAGGAGGTGTTCAAAATGGCTTTCGCCACGGCTTCACTCTCGCGAAGTTTTTGCTCGGCTTCCTTGCGGGCGGTAATGTCACTGTACATGGCGACCGTCCCGCCGTCCGGCGTCGGTGCGAGGCTGACCTGGATGATACGGCCGGTGGCGATTTGGCGCTCGTACTGTTTCGTCTCGCCGCTGGCCAAACTTGCCATGACCTTTTCGGTCAATTCATCAGTATCGCCGTCGCCGAAATCGCCACGTTCCGCCTGATAGCGTAGCGATGCTTCAGCCGTTCCGCCGACCACCATCAGGCCCTCGGGAAAATCGAACAATTCGCGGTACTGGTCATTGAGCACCACCACTTTATTCGCCTTGTCGAACATCAACATGCCGCCCGGCATGTTGTTGAGGGCGAGACGGAGCTGGGCCTGATTGGCGGCGGCGCTGGCCTCGGCTTTTTCCCGCTCGTTAATGTAGGTCCCGATATCGTTGGTCACGTCATCAAATGCCCGCGCCAGGTCACCGATCTCGTCCTTGGCGTCAACGTGGGGTATGTCACCCGGCTCCCGGGTTTCGCCAAACCTCTGGAAGGCCGCGCTGAGTTGCAACAGAGGCGAAGTCATGGAATAGGCGAGCAAAGCGCCCAAGATACCGACTCCAATACAGACGACGAGGGCAAGATTGGCGGCTTCGTCACGCATGGCATGGGTCGGGGCCTCAATTTCCTTGATGTCCTGCTCGGAAAGAACGACCCAGTTCACCCCCAGAAAATCGAACGGCCGATAGGCGGATAGGACCGGCACGCCCCGGTAATCATTGATGACGGCGACGCCGCTTTCACCGTCAAGCGCCAGATCGACGGCCTCGGTCGCGACCCGCTGCTTGAGGATTGTCGACGATTCGGAAAACCGGGAGTCCGAGCGCATCAAACCATCCGTCCCGACCAGGTAGGTCTCACCCGTTTCGCCCATTCCCGAGGAAATCTGCATCACCTTGTTGATCCGTCCGATAGGCATTTGCAGGGCGAGAACACCAATGAGCCGCCCGCGGTCCATAATCCTGCGGCCGATAAAGGCGGCCGGCGCGTTGCCGCTCGGCGCGTAGGGAGCGAAGTCGAAGAACACGTCGGACTGTGTGTTGGCCGCGTCGAGGACGGTTTCAACCGTCCGGCCGAGATTACTCCCCCGCAGCGGGCCCCTTAGCAGATTGGCGCCGAAGTCGGATTCCTTGGTGACGGTGTAAGCGATGTCGCCTCGGGGCGTTATGAGAAACATGTCGTAATAACCGCGCAAGCGCAGGGCGAGTTCGAACCACGAGTGGTGGCGGTTGTGAACTTGCATATAGGATGTCAACGCCGGGTCATTCAGTTTCTGAACCTGGTACCTGTCACCGGCAGTACTTACAGGGTGGAATACGGTACGAAGCTGCTGCTCGAACTCAAACCGGCGGGACTGATCGAACCTGCCGAAGGCTTGCGTGAACTCATCTATAGCGTTGATGGTCTCCGGGCTGGACGCGATCAGTTCCAGGTCTTCCCGAATGGAGCGGAAATACCGGGTGATGGTCGCATGGCGGTCGTCGCGCAGCGCGACCAGTCGTGATTTTGCCGCGTCGTGTAGTTCCGTCGCCGCATTGCGGTAACTGAACACGCCGACAGTAACGGCCGCCAAAATGGAACTGGCGACAACCAGTATGGGAAGCCGCGCCGCGATCTTCATCGATGGTTCCCGCCCCTGAATTCACCCAATCAGGCAGCTTAAAGCAGAAGCATGAGGAATCAAATGAGCTAGGTCAGCCGCAATCACCCCTGCCCGATGCCGCCGCGCAGGGCGCCGGCGTCGGTGTTACCCCACAGCACGGCATGATCCGGCGGCAACGGGCGGCTGTTGGGCATGGCCAGCCACAGCCGGTGCAGCAGGCGTTCCTGCCCCGGTTTCCCCGTATCCTCGTAGGCGGTGCGGGCGTGATAGACGACGTGGTTGTTGACGAACTGGATGTCGCCAGGCTCCAGGATCATCTCGAAACTGATTTCCTCGGCGATCTCGTGCAGCAGGTCGATGGCCTGCCATTGCGCCTCCGTGATGCGCGATCCCCCGCCGGTCTCATCGGCGGCTTCGATGTAGGTGCGCGAGTAGTGGCTGGTGAACTTGCCGTCGCGGTGGCCCATGACTGGAAGTTCATAAATCATCGCTTCGCCGCCCCGCTCCTCACCCAGACGCGATCGCGGAACCGGTTGGTAGAGGGCTTCGAGCAGGTCGGGACGGCGAGCCAGCATCAGGTTATGCACGGCGACCGAACTGGCCAGGCGGCTGACGCCGCCGCGCGCAGCCTGACGGACGCAAAGCAGGCCGACCACGTCGCAGCGGTCGGTATGGAAGCGCAATTCCTTGTTCGACAGCGTCCGCGCCTTGGACGATTTGAATGTGCTGCCGTCCCGTGCCGTCAACCGGTGGCCAAGCCGGGCGTCCGTATCCTCGGCCTTGTCCGTGATATCGCGCATCAGCAGGCCGTTGCAATCCTGATAGACAGGCGTTCCCAGGGCGAGGCCGAGGCCGTACCACAACCGGCGCAGACCGGCTTGCGTGAAACGCTCTACCGGCAATCCGGTCAACTTAGCCAGGCCCGAGCCGTGCTCCAGTTCCGCGGCGATCCGGCCGAGAGTTTCGGACAAACCGGGCAGCGGAAAATCAGCCGCTGTCATATCGTGCCACGGACTGTCACACGCCGCCGCCAGGGCCGTGTCAATTTCCTCTAACTCCTTGCCACCAAGGGTAAAAGTCCAACGCCGGCCGGCCACCACATCGGTTCCGGTCCAGGCGCAGGGGCCAATCAAGGGTTCGTGGGCTTGCGCGGTCATAGCCGGCCAAGTTTGGCGCAACGGTAGCGCACCGGCAAGCGATTGCGGCTGTAACCTAGAGGTGATTAACCGAACGTTCTCTTTTAGTTGCTGTCTTGGCGTGTTTCGCCTATAACGGCTGCTTGGAAACACAGTATGACGGCGTGTTCTGGGCTCTGCCCTCTATCTCCTGACATTGTGAACCAAGAACCGTACGCACCGGGGGTGCGTGCTTGCGAAAACGATCTAAGGAAAGAAATGTTATGCCGACAGGTACAGTAAAATGGTTTAACGCCACCAAGGGCTATGGTTTCATCGAACCGGAAGACGGTGGCAAGGATGCTTTCGTCCACATCACCGCCGTGGAAAAGGCAGGCCTCAGCGGTTTGCGCGAAGGCCAGAAAGTGGAATACGAGCTCGTCGCCGGCCGCGACGGCAAGGAAGCAGCGGACAACTTGAACGCCCTCGACTAACGGCGTCAACCGCACCATTTAAACGAACCCGTTCGGCGTACCCGGTCACAAGATCCGGGACCCGGGCGGGGTTGAAATCAGAGGCGTTCCCGGGGGGAATTCCGATATTATCCCGAGCGACCGCCGGCGCCCTTCGCCGACGCGGCCCCGGGTCTTTTTTTTCGGCGCTTATGGTTTTAACACCGCTCACGCTAGGATTATTGCCGTTTCGGGCTCTCCATAGGTTCGTTCTATTTGCGGGCTCGTGGAATAGCCCTGTTACCCCGTTCACTGGGGGAGCCGGCCGCGCCGGCTGAGAGGTCTGCCTTTGACCCAAAGCGGACATTGGATAGCTCAAGCGATCAAGAAATCCCGATTGCATCGGCACCAATGAGTTGGTCGTCAACGACGCCAAGTAACGATAGTTCATTGGCATCCACGTCGTTGGCATTGACGCCGTCTTCCTGGTAGGCGTAAACGGCCGTATCAGCCGTGCCCTGGACGACGATCAGGGCGCTCTCGCCGCTTGCCGCGGCCACGCCGGTGCCGTTGATGGCCGCCAGAACGCTTGAAAGTCCACCCGCCGTCAGATCGCCATCGGCGAGACCCTGGCCGGTCAGCAACAGAGCCTCCTGGGCGCCGTCGAAGTCGGCGGCCGCGTTGATGGCGAAATTGAGCGCGCTGTCTCCATTGTCATCCAAGGCTGTGGCCAGAGCGCCGTCCAGGCTGAGGACATCGGTGCCGGCGCTGAACCCGTTGATGGTATCGAAGCCAGAGCCGGCCCCGGCGGCAGCGCCGTCTCCGAATGCCGTGTAACGGAAGGTTGTCGCGCCGGAGCCCGAGGTCAGCGTATCCGCGCCGCCGCCGCCGGTCAGCACGCCGTCGCCGGTGCCGCCGCTTAGCGTGTCGTCACCGGCGGACCCAATCAACGCTTCGATACCGTTCAAGGTATCAACACCCTCGCCGCCGCCGATAATCTGCCCAGTCGCTACGCCCAGGTTGACGATCACGGCGCCCGCTGCCTGGCTGTAATCCACCGTATCCGTGCCGAGGCCGCCGAACAGTAAATCATCCCCAGCGCCGCCGATCAGAACGTCGTCACCGGCCCCGGCCGAGATCACATCATCACCCACGGTCCCGGACAATGTCTCGCCGGCGGCGGTTCCGGCAATTGTCACAGCTTTCGCCTCCAGGGTCAGGTCCGTGGCTGAAAGTGCGGCATTCAACACCACGTCTGTGCCGAGATCGAGCCCGGCGATGGTGTCGAAATTTCCGGTGGCGGAGCCGAACGTGAGCACTTGGAAGCTGTCGCCGGCTGAAACCGCGAAACCGTCGATGATGCGGACATCCAGTGTGCCCCCCATGCTCAGCTGGCCGCTGACATTCAATTGATCGTATCCGTTGCCGGCAATGATGCCGGCGATCTCGGTGACGATGATGCCGCCGGCCAACTGGGAGAAACCGCCGATGATGTTGCCGATGCCGGGCGACAGGCCGGTGTTGACGGTTCCCAGGTTTGTGAAACTGACGCCGGATGTATCGAAGCTGCCGCCGCTGGTGACATTGACGATGCCGGCGGTTTGATTGACGAAGCTGGTTCCGGTGACAGTCAGTGTTTGGGCGTTGTTGATGTTGATGGTGCCCGTGTTCGAGTGCACCGCCCCCGATTTGCCGAGCGTGGCGGTGTCGTTGATGTTGACGATGCCGCCTGTCTGGTTGGCGAGCACGAACGCAAGGGTCCGCGTCCCCGCATTGCCAGACGTGTTCAGGGTCTGGATTGTGCCGGAGTTGGCGAGCGTGCCGGAGGAAACGGTCAGGGTCGCATTCTGACTGGAGTTGCCGTCGTTGTCATCGAGATTGATGGTGCCGAAGTTGTTGAAGCCGCCGGACACAGTCAAATTAGGATTGACGTTCTGGTCGCCGTTGGCGCCGATAATCACCGTGCCGCCCGCACTGACCGAGAACGTGCCGGCAATGGTGTCGCCGGTCGAGCCCTGGGCGCGGAGCGTGCCGCCCGATGCCACCGTCAGCGGCGATGTGGCGCTAAAGGTGTCGTTGTTCAGGGCTAGGTCGCCGCCCGAACCGATGGTGAAGGTGGTGCCCGATCCGATGACCGTGACCACGTTGCTGTTACCGCCGAGAGTCAGCGACGATGACGTGTGGGTGAAGTTGGAAGTTACCGACAACGTGTGTGTGCCGGTCAAGTCGGTAGATGCAGCGCCGCTGAACACCGTCCCGGTGCCGACCTGTGTAACGCCCGTGGTGCCAGATGTGCCGGCGTTGACGGTCAACGTTTCGGCGGCGTCAACGGTGCCGCCGACCGTATTGAAAATCTCGCTGCCGCTGTCGATATTGAGCGTTGCGGCGTCATCGATGTCGAGTGTACCGGTGCTGGTCAGGCTGCCGTCGATGGTGCGCGTGCCGTTGTTGCCTGAGGTATCCAAAGTCTGAATGGTGCCTGTGTTTGACAGGCTGCCGGTAATGGTCAGCGTCGCCGTCTGGGTGGAGTTTGTGTCGTTGTCGTCGAGCTTGATGGTGCCGGCATTGGTTGCCGTGCCGGATATGGTCAGGTTGGGGTTAATGTTCACGTTGGTATTGTCGGCGCCGATGATGACCGTGCCGTTCGAGTTGATGGTGAAGGTGCCGGCGACGGTATCGGCGCTTGATCCCTGGGCCCGAAGCGTACCGCCCGAAGCCACGGTCAACGGGGCGTTGACGGTGTCGTTGGTCAACCGGAGGTCGCCGTCGGAGCCGAGGATTAAGGTGCCGCCGGTACTGTTGACCGTCACGGCGCCGCCAAAGGTCAAGGCGGCGCTGGTATGGGTGAAATCGGTCAACACCTCCAGGATGTGGGGAGAGCCGGCCAGGTTCGTCGTGCCGGCGCCGGTGAATGCTGTGCCGGTGCCGACAATGGTCTTGCCATTGGCGCCGGCATTGATGGTCAGGGTTTCACCACTGGCGACATCGATGGTGCCGCCGACAGTATTAAAGAACTCGTTGGCGGCCGTGGTCTCGAGAATCGCCGAATCGTCGATGTCGAGGGTGCCGGTGTTGGTGAGTGAGCCGTCGATGGTCCGCGTGCCACTATTGCCGGTCGTATCCAGCGTCTGGATGGTGCCGGTATTGCTCAGGCTGCCGTCGATGACCAGCTCCGCATTCTTGGCCGCCCCGATGTCGTTATCGTCCAACTTGATGGTACCGGCGTTGGTCGCCGTACCGGTGATGGTAAATTTTGGATTGCTGGTGCTGACATCGGCGGAGCCGATGAGCACCGTGCCGCCCGAGTTGATCGTCAGCGTGCCAGCGATGGTATCGACGGGGCTCTGCCCCTGACTCCTGAGAAGCCCGCCCGACGCGATGACAAGCGTAAGGCCGCTTGAGAAGGTGTCGCCGGACATGGCCAGATCGCCGCCGTTGTCGATGGTGAACGTTTTGCCAGACCCGACCACCGTCACCGTGCCGCCCAAGGCCAGGTTGTTGGTTGAATGGGTGAAGTCGCTGGCCAGGGTCAGGGTGTGGACACCGGTCAGATTGGTGGTGCCGACGGTACTGCTCGACGTATCGCGGACGCCGGAGAACACGGTGCCGGTGCCAATCGTGGTTCCACCGCTGCTATTGGAACTGGTGGAGACGGTCAGGGTCTGGGTCGCGGCAACATCGACGGTGCCGCCGACGGTGTTGAAGGTCTCGCCGGCGACGGTGATCGAGATCGTCGCCGTGTCGTCAATATCGATGGTGCCGGTATTGGTCAGGCTGCCGTCGATGGTCCGCAACCCGGCGCCGGTGGTGGCCAAAGTCTGGATGGTGCCGCTGTTGCTCAGGCTGCCCGACGAGGAAATGGTCAGGGTGGCGTTCTGGTTGGAATTGCTGTCGTTATCATCGAGCTTGATGGTGCCGGCGTTGGTCGCGGCGCCGGTGATGGTAAGACTCGGGTTGACGTTCTGATCGCCGTTGGCGCCGATCAACACCGTACCGCCCGTATTGATGGTGAAAGCGCCGGAAACGGTGTCGGCGCTTGAGCCCTGGGCGCGGAGCGTGCCGCCGAAGGCCACCGTCAGGGCACCAAAGATATCGTTGGTCATGGCCAGGTCGCCGCCCGAGCCGATGATGAAAGTGCCGGCGCCGCCGACCGTCACCACGTCGCTGTTGCCGCCGAAGGTCAGGGCGGCGCTGGTATGGGTGAAGTTGCTGGCGACTGTTAAATTGTGGGCGGCGCCAGTGAGATCCGTGGTTCCCGGTCCGCTGAAAACCGTCCCGGTGCCGACGCGCGTGACGTTGCCGGTGCCGCCTGTGTTGACCGTCAGGACCTGTGACGCGGCGACCGTAACGGTGCCGCCGACGGTATTGAATTCTTGACTGCTGCCGGTGATCGTAATGGTCGCTGAATCGTCGATATCGACTGTGCCGGAATTGGTCACACTGCCGACGATAGTCCGCGCGCCGTTGTTGCCGGATGTATCCAAAGTCTGAATGGTGCCGGTGTTGGTGAGAACTGTGCCGGTGGTGGTCAGCGTCGCGTTTTGCGTGGAGTTTGTGTCGTTGTCGTCGAGCTTGATGGTGCCGGCGTTGGTCGCCGTGCCGGTGATGGTCAGGTTCGGATTGACGTTCTGATCACCGTTGGCGCCGATGATCACCGTGCCGCCCGAATTAACGTTGAAGGTGCCCGAGATGGTGTCGGCGCTGGAGCCCTGGGCCCGGAGCGTGCCGCCTGATGCAATGGTCATTGGCGCGCTGACCGTATCGTTGCTCAGTGTCAGGTCGCCGCCGCTGCCGATGATAAACGTCGCCGATCCGCTGGCCGTGACCGTGCCGCCGAAGCTCAGGAATCCGGTCGTGTGGGTGAAGTTGCTGGCGATGGTCAAGGTGTGGGTGCCGGTCAGGTCCGTCTTGCCGGTGCCGGCGCCCGTGAACAACGTTCCGAGACCCACCGTCGTCGTGCCGGCTGCGATTGTAAACGTCTCGCCGGTCGCCACATCGACGGTGCCGCCGACCGTGTTGAAATTCTCGCCCGAGTTGGAGACCGTGGTGCTGTCGTCGATATCGACGATACCGGTATTGGTGAGCGAGCCGGTGATACCGCGTCCGCCCGCCCCGCTGGTGGAATTCAGGGCCTGGATGGTGCCGGTGTTGGTCAACGTACCGGTAATCGTCAAGGTCGCCGATTGGCTGGAGTTGCTGTCGTTGTCGTCGAGCTTGATGGTGCCGGCGTTGAGAGACGTGCCACCGAGGATCAGGTTGGGATTGACGTTCTGATCGCTGTCGGCGCCGATGATCACCGTGCCGCCGGAGTTGACGGTGAATCCGCCGGCGATGCTTTCCGACGTATTGCCCTGGGCGCGAAGCGTGCCGCCGGACGCCACGATCAGGTCGACAGAGCTCAGGAACAGGTCGTTGTTGAGCGCCAGATCACCACCCGAGCCAATTATGAAGTCGGTACTGGACCCCGATACGGACACCGCGGCGCTGCTACCGCCGAACGTCAAACTGTTGGTCGAATGGGTGAAGTCGGAGACCACCGACAGGGAATGGGTGCCGGTCAAATCGGTTTTGCCCAAGCCTTTGAATACCGTGCCGGTGCCGACCTGGGTGGTGCCGCCGGAAACCACGCTTACTGTCAGGGTCTGGCCGGACGCAACGTCGACGGTGCCCTCCTGGGTGTTGAACACCTCGCTACCGCCGGAGATATCCAGCGTCGCCGAATCGTCGATATCGAGGATGCCGCCCTCGGTGTTGGTCAAGCTGCCGTCAATGGTCCGCGTCCCGTTATTGGTGGACGAGTCCAAAGTCTGGATGGTGCCGTAGTTGGTGAAAGTGCCGGTGATCGTGAGAGTCGCGTTTTGGGTCGAGTTGCTGTCGCCGTCATCGAGAATGACGGTTCCGTCGCTGATGACAGTGCCGCTCAGGGTCAGGTTCGGGTTGACGTTGGTGTCGCCGATGGCGCCGATCTTCAGCGTCGAGCCGGGCAGCAGGTCGAGGGTCGAAGATACAGTGGCGGCGCTGCCCCGAATTTCCATGCCGCCCGCCACATAGAGCGTGCCGGTCGTCGATTCAACGCCGCGGTCGGCGAAGGTGCCGCCGGTCATAATCAGGTTCGTTCCGACCTCGACGCGCGACTGGGCGTCGATCTGCAGCGTGCCGCCGGAGATGGTCAGTGTCGCCGTATCGTCGAGGTAGAAGGAGTTGGCTGAGCTGGTGCCACTCGCATGGGTAACACCGAAGGTGCTGCCGATCAGGAGGTTCTGGGCCTCGGTCGGGACGCCGCTGGTGCTCCAGTTGGCGGCGGTTTCGAAGGTGTTGTCAGTGCTGCCGTCGAAGGTGTTGTCAAACGTCGGGGTCAGGGTGACGTTGAGCCCGCCGGCGCCACCGGCGCCGGTCAGCGCCGCCGACCCGGCGAAAGCCGCCGACAGGTCATGGCTGACCGTCGGCGCCGAGCCGCTCGACGTGGCGTAGGTGACGAGGCCCGTGTAGGTGGTGGCGCTGGCGGCGTTGCTGCCGGACGCGAATTGCAGATCGACATTGCCGGCGCCGTTGTAGTTGCCGCTGACGGCGAGGACATCGAAGGTGGTGGCGCTCGTCGCCGGGTCGATATCGACCTCCAGCACCGAGGTTGAGGACTGCAAAACGCTGCCGGTGACGTTGAGCGTCCCGACATTGTGTTCGCCGCCGGAATTGATGGTGCCGTCCTGGAAGAACGATCCGGCGACGCTGAGCGTGCCGCTGCCGGTAATTTCACCACTCGACGTGTTTTGGAAACCGGTATTGGCAGCGGTGACACTGAGCGTCGTGCCCGCCGCAATGTCGACGTCGCCCGAACTGATGATACTGGTGCTTGCCTTGGTGAAGGAAAGGTTCCGGTCGACATCGATCAACCCGGAACTGGTCACCGTTGCATTGATGGCGTGGTCCGAGATGCTGGCGCCGGCCGTGAATGTTGAGAGGATAGTGCCGGTGTTGGTCAGGGTGCCGGTGGTCACGGTCAGGTTGGTGTCGGCACCGTTGCCGGAATCATTGATGTCTAGGCGCAACGTGCCGGCGTTGGTGAAGCTGTTGGCGACGGTCAGCCCGGCACTGGTGGCTGCGGTCACCTCGACCTCCAGCGTCGCGCCCGCTGCGTTGGAGAGGCTGTCGGCCTCGTTCTTGGAGAACTGGCTGGTGCCGGTGACTATCCGGGTCGTGCCCTGGTTAATGAACGAGGTGCCGACGTCGTCTCCCGACAGATCAAGCTGCGGTGCGCCAAACCCGGTCGTAAAGCTTCCCGAACCGCTGACGGTAACCGTGCCGCCGAACGATAGGGTTGGGCCGCCCGTCGCCAGGGCAAAGTTGCTGGCCAATGACAGAGCGTGGGTACCGGCCAGGTCCATCGTTCCCGCCCCCCGCAGCGCAGTTCCCGAACCGAAGACCGTGGTCCCGCCGGAGATCGTCAGCGTATCGCCGGAGTCGATATTGATGGCGCCGGACGACGTGGTGAAAGTGGTCCCGGTATTGGTAATGGTCGTGGCGTCGGTAATGTCGATGAGGCCGGTGTTGGTGATCTGGGCGTTGATGGTATGGGTCGAGGAGCTGTCGGAGCCGGCCGTGAAAATCGATTCGATGAGGCCGGTGTTGGCCAGGGTGCCGGTAGTCACGGTCAGCAGCGTGTCCAAACCGTTGCCTGCATCGTTGATATCGAGGCGGATGGTACCGGCGTTAGTGAAGGCATTGGCGACTGTCAGGCTGGCGTCAGAAGCCGCCGTCACTTCCAACTCCAGCGTCGCGCCGGCCGAATTGGTCAGGCTGTCGGCCTCGTTCTTGCTGAACGCGCTGGTTCCGCTGATGATTTTCATCAGGCCCGATGAATTGGTCACCGAACCTGAGAATGTGGCGTCGTCGAGCGTTGTCGTGCCGGTGTTGGTGTAATTCACACTCAGCGTTGTGCCGTTGAAGACTGCCGCCGAGGCCACTGCCAGCGTACTTGACCCGCCGGTGCTGACCGTCCCGCCGCCACCGCTCATCGACAGGGTCAGTCCACCGCCGCCAATGGAAACGTTGCTGTTCAGCGTCACCGTGGCGTTGCTGGTCAAGGACATCGTACCCGTGCCCCGGAGAATGGTGCCGGAACCCATAACGACGGCGCCGGCGAAGACCGTGAACGTATCACCCGAGTCGACGTCAATGACGCCGGTATTGGTAAAGGTCTTGCCCGTATTGGAAAGGGTGGTGGCGTCGTTGATATCGATGGCGCCGGAGTTGGTGAGCGTCCCGGCGATGGTATGGTTCGACGCAGTATTGGAACCGGCCGTGAAAGCGGTGACAATGGTGCCGGTATTGGTCAGCGTGCCCGTGTTCACGGTCAGGATCGTGTCGTTGCCGTTGCCGGAATCGTCGATGTCGAGACGTAGCGTGCCGGCGTTGGTCAAACCGTTGGAGACCGTCAAAGTGGAATCGCCGTTTGTCGCCACCTCCAACTCCGATGTCGCCCCCGATTCAATCGAGAATGCGCCGCTGATCGTATTGCCTAGGGTAAAGGTCGTGGTGCCCGCCTTGACGGTGAGGCCGGCAGTTATCGCCGCCGTGGTCAATGTCTGCGTTACCGACGTGACCAGCGTATCGGTGGTGGCGAGCCCTGAAGATAGCGTTGCCAGGTTGCCGCTCGTCACTGTCACCACGTCCGTCCCCGAGCCGCCGGTCAGGGATTCAACATTGGCGATCGTTACAGTGTTGCCGCCGGCGGCCAGGGTCAGGCTGTCGCTCGAGCCGCCGGCGAGATCGATGGTTGTTCCGGACTGGGCGTTCTCCAGAACCAGCGTGTCGTCGCTGGAGGTGCCGGCAAGCGTTTCCACGTTGGAGATCGAGGCGGTGTTGGCTCCGGCCGCCAGCGTCAGCGTATCGGTGCCGCCGGCCAGGTCGATGGACGCGCCGGTGGTCAAAAGTTCGCTCAGCGTCACGGTGTCGTTGCCACTGCCGCCGGTCAGGCTTTGCAGGCCCGAAGTCGTCAGGTTCGAGAAATTAACCGTTGTGCCGCCGTCGGCCAGGCTATTGGTGGTACCCGAGAGCGCCAGTGTGCCGCCACCGCTGAATGTGCCGCCGTCATTCAAAACCACCGCCCCGTTGTTGATGGTCATGGTCGTGCCGCCCTGCACGTCGATGGTGCCCGAATTGGTGAAGGTGTCCGACGTATTGGTAATCGTAAAAGCCTTGTCGATATTGAGCGTGCCGGTATTGGTCAGCGACCCCGCGAAACGGTGAGTCAGGCCGGCATTGCCCGAGCCCTGGATCGTCTGCAGGGTTCCGGCGTTGGTCAGGGTTCCGGCGCCGTCGCCGATAATCATCCCCGCGCCGGCGCCGGTGTTGGTGGTAATGGTGGTAAACACCATCGTTCCGTCGTTGGTGAAATCGTTGGCGAAATATACATTCGTCACCTGGCTCGAGTTATGGGAGATTTCCAGCGTCGCGCCCGACGCATTGACCAGAGTCCCGTTGACCAGCGCACTGTTGACGACCGAGCTACCGAGAAGCTTCAGGGTGCCGGCGCTGTTGGTGGTGGTCAGGCCCGAATTCGCCGTCGTGCCGCCGATGGTCATGCTCCTCAAGTCGGTGGTGCCGGTGTTGGTGTAATTGACGCTGATGGTCGAGGACGACATGTTGGCCGTGCCGCCGATGCTCAAGCCGGCGCCGGTGATCGTGCCGCCGGTGACGTTAAAGGCCATGGTGGGCCCGCCTGAGGCGATGGTGGTGGCGGCGCCCAATACCAGGTCCGAACCGCCGGCGCCGAACGAGAAACTTCCGGCGCCCGTCAAGCTCGTGCCCGAATTGAAAACGGTCGTGCCGCCGCTAATGTTCAGCGACGCGCCGGACGCGATATCGATAGTGCCCGAGTTGGTGAATGTGCCGCTGTTGGTCAGGGTCGTCGTGGTGTTGATGTCGAACGTGCCCTGGTTGTCGAGTGTGGCGTCGATGGTCCGGGTGCGCGGGTTGCCGCTCGACGTGTCCGAGACTTGAATGGTACCGGTGTTGGTCAGGGTGCCCGCGGTCACCGTCAACGCTGATGTCGTGGTGTTGGTCGTACTGTCGGTGAGATTAATGGTGCCGGCGTTGGTGAAAGAATTGGCCACGGTCAGGGCCGCCGTTTCCGTGCCGGCAATTGCCTCGACATTGAGCGTCGCAACGGAGGCATTGGAAAAACTATCGGCCGCCGCGTTGGAGAACGAACTGGCGCCGCGCATGGTCATGGTGCCGGACGTGTTGGTTACGGCGCCGGTAAAATCGACCACCCGCGCCGTCGTCGTCCCGGTGTTGGTGAAACCGACGCTCACGGTGGCGGTAGTAAATGACGCCGTGCCCGAGATCGAGAGCGTGTTGGACCCGCCGGTCGATACCGTGCCGCCGGTCATGCTCAGTGAAGGTGTTGAGCCGGTGAAGGCAGTGTTGAGGTTGAGAGTTAGGTTGGCGCTGTTGGTCAGCGCCAGGGTGCCGGTGTTGGCGGCGAACGAACTGCCCGAGTCCAGTTGCAGGGTGCCGCCGTCGATGGTCAGGGTCTTGCCTGCCAGAATATCGACGGTGCCCGAATTAAGCAGCGTGCGTCCGGTGTTGGTCACGGTCGCCGAGGTGTCGATATCGATGGTGCCCTGGTTGTCGAGCGTAGCATCGAGGGTCCGGGTGCGCGGATTGCCGCTGGTGGTATCCGATGTCTGGATGGTGCCGGTGTTGGTCAATGTCCCGGTCGTCACTGTCAGCGTCGACGTCGTGGTATTGGACGTACTGTCGGTGAGATTGATGAGGCCGGCGTTGGTAAACGCGTTGGCGATGGTCAGGGCCGCTGTTTCCGTGCCGACGATCCCTTCAACATTGAGCGTCGCGCCCGAGGCATTGGAAAAGCTGTCGGCGGCGGAGTTGGAGAACGAGCTGGCGCCGCGCATGGTCAGCGTGCCCGACGTGTTGGTCACCGAGCCGGTGAAATCCACCACCCGCGTCGTGGTCGAGCCGGTATTGGTGAAGCCGACGCTGACGGTGGCGGTCGACATCGAAGCCGTGCCCGACACCGACAGTGTGTTCGATCCGCCCGTCGAGATGGTGCCACCGACCATGTTCAGCGCCGGCGTCGAGCCGGTGAAGGCGGTATTGGCATTGAGCGCGAGGTTGGCGCTGTTGAACAGCGTCAGGGTTCCGGTGCCCGCGAGCGTCGTGCCCGAATCAAGCTGTAGCGTGCCGCCGTCGATGTTGAGCGTTTTACCCGACTGGATGTCGATGGTGCCGGTGTTGGTCAAGGTGCGGCCGGTGTTGGTCACCGTCGCCGTGGTGTCGATATTGAGCGTGCCCTGATTATCCAGGGTGGCGTCGATGGTCCGCGTTCGCGGGTTGCCGCTGGTGGTGTCCGATGTCTGGATGGTGCCGGTGTTGGTCAGCGTGCCAGTGGTCACCGTTAGGATCGACGTCGAGGTGTCGGTCGTATTGTCGGTGAGATTGATGGTGCCGGCGTTGGTAAAGGCGTTGGCAATGGTTAAGGCCGCCGTCGGGAAGCCCGACAGGGCCTGCACGCTGAGCGTCGCGCCGGAGGCATTGGCGAAGCTGTCCGCCGCCGCGTTGGAGAACGAACTGGTGCCGTTCATCGTCAGGGTGCCCGAGTTGTTGGTCACCGCGTCGGTGAAGTCCGTCGTTCTCGCCGTCGTCGTTCCCGTATTGATGAAGCCGACGCTGACGGTGTTGTTGGCGAAAGTAGCCGTGCCCGCCACCGTGAGCGTGCTGGAACCACCGGTCGAGACGGTGCCGCCGCTCATGTTCAGCGCCAGTGAACCGGACGCAATCGTCGTATTGGCGTTGAGCACCAGATTGACGCTGCTGGTCAGCGACAGGGTGCCGGTGTTGGCGGCGAATGTGGTCCCCGAGTCCACCTGCAGGGTACCGCCCGATACCGTCAGCGTCGCGCCGGACGCGATGTCTATGGTGCCCGAGTTGGTGAAGGTTTTGCCGGTGTTGATTAGGGATCCGTTCTCATCGACGTCCAGGGTTCCCTGGTTGTCGAGCACAGCGGTGATTTGCTTGTTAGAGCTGGTGGAATTGGCGAACTGGATGGTGCCGGTATTGGTCAGCGTCCCCGCTGTCACCGTCAATACCTGTGTCGAGGAACTGCTGGTGGTGTCGGTCAGAACGATGGTGCCGGCATTGGTGAAGCCGTTGGCGATGGTCAGGATCGCACTTGGCGAGGCCGTTGTCGCCGTCAGCTCCAGGGTCGCGCCCGATAGGTTCGAGAAGGCGCCGTTGATGGTGGTCGACTGTATGCTCGTGATTGTGCCCGCCGAGTTGGTTAAGCCGATGTCGATCGTCTGATTGCCAATCGTCAGCGCGCCGCCTGAGACGAGCGTATCCTCGCCCGCCGTCAAGCCGCTGGAAATTTGGCCGAACACGGCATTCGACAGGCTCGAATCACTGACGGTCACCACGTCGGTGCCGGCGCCGCCGGTGACGAATTCGACATTGGTGATGGAGATAGTATTGCCACCGGCGGCCAGGATCACTCGATCACCGGTGCCGCCGGCAAGATCGACATTGTCGCCCGCCGCCGCATTGCCGATCAGGGTGATGATGTCGTCGCTGCCGGAGCCGACGATGTTGTCGATGCTTGAGGTCAGGGTCACGTCTTGCGTGCCGCTGACGTTCTGCAGTCCCGACAAGGTCACCGTGAAATCACCGGTGTCCAGGTCAGCGAAATTGGTGTTGTTGAGCAGGATCTCCATGTCCGCATCGCCGTCACCGTCGATATCGATTTGCAGTATTTCGCTGGACTCCGTGAACCGGGCCTGGGTATTGCCGCCGCCGGTGAAGGCGCCGCCGTCTGTGCCGACGAGGTTAAATGTGCCGACGCCAAGTGAATCGAGCTGTATCGTGTCAGGCGTAGCGCCGGAGGCGGTGAAGTCCGCGATGGTGTCTTTCGCCGTCGAATCGGAATCCGTAATAGCGACGTAGCGAAAGATATCGGCGCTGGCTCCCCCAGTCAGATTGTCGGCGCCAATACCACCCGTGATGATATCGCTGCCTGTATCGCCATCGATAGTGTCGTCGCCGCTGTCGCCGTTGATCGTATCAGTGCCGACGCCGCCATCCAGAATGTCGTTCCCGGCACCGCCATTTATGGTATCGGCGCCGGAACTTGCGTTGATGGTATCTACTCCAGCACCGCCGTTGAAGGTCTCGGCGGTCAAGGCGCCTGTGATGTTGTCGTTGCCGCTACCGGTGGTGATGGTCTCGAAGTTGACAATGGTCGGGCTACCCGAGGTCGAGCCGCTGACGGTTCCCGCCGTGGTGTTGACGGTCAGGTTGTCGGTGGCGTTGGAAAGATCAAGGGTGTCCGAATCGGCGCCGCCGTCCAATTGCGTTCCGAAGGTTGCGCCCGAAGCCAACGAAAAAACGTCATTGCCGGCGCCGCCGTCAACCGTTGTCAGGCCGCTGCCGGCCGACGCGCCGGAGAAGGTAAAGGTGTCGGCCTGGCCGGTGCCGTCAATCGTCTCGACTTCGGTGAGCGTATCTGTACCGCCACTCTTGACCACCGTCACCGATGACGGGCCGATGGTCGCGGCGATGCTGGTCGGAGTCGATCCATAGAAGACCGCATCGGTTCCGGTGCCGCCGATCACCGTATTCGTCGCGATGTCCGAGGAGATGGTGAAACTATCGTTGCCGCCGCCGCCGGACAGCAGGTTGGTGTCGCGGCCGGCGTTGAGCGTATCATCGCCGTCACCACCAAAGAGAAAATCATTTCCGGCATCGTCTGTTAGCGTATCGTTATCGGTGCCACCCCGGAGGATATCGTCGCCCGCGGCACCGTTTAGGGTATCATTGCCGGCGCCACCGTAGAGTCCGTCGTTACCGCTGTTACCGGTCAGGGTGTCATCGCCGCCGAGGCCGAAAATCAAGTCGTTGCCGCCGCCCAGACTGGACCCGCTGATCGCGTTTGCATTGCCGTCGCCGACCAGCGCGTCGTCGCCGGATGAGAAGTTCCGGTTCGGACTGCCGCCGGTGGCGTCCAGGGCGATGGCGCGGGGTGCGATATAGAGGCCGCTGTCGAGAACGTTGTCGACAGTGTCGGAGACGACAATATCAAGGCTGTGCTCCTGGCCCGGCGAGATACCGGTATCGAACAGCGCGACCATGGTCTCCGGCGCGGTGACGCCGTTGTATTCGATGTTGAGGGCATTTGCGTTATTGTTGGCAAACGAAGACACATTGCCCGGCGTATCGTTGACGCCGTCGCGGTACTGAACAAGAGTGCCGTCGTCGGCAAAGTTCAGATAATTGACGTCATCGACGATAACGGCGGCGATGTCGGGTTCGGGATCGGAGTCGCCGAACTCCTCGGTGCCGAACATCCAATCGAAGACCAGACCGCGGGCTTCGGAGTTGGAGACCGTGAAGTCCAGCGACAAGACGGTCGCGTCCTCGGTCAGATCAGGGCTGATCAGGGGATTGACGACATTTAGAACCTCGGTGTCCTGAATTCCGAAACCGCTGGCCAGCTGTGAGAACTCTGCCTGTGTGTTGCTCCCCGCCGGCAGGCCGCCGCTGGTCAGGAGAATGCCGGGGGTGTCGATCGAATACGAAATGCCGCCGGTCGAGCCCAGGTTGACGCTACCGAAAACGGCGGCGGAGGTGGCGGACAGATCACCTTGAAAATCAACCGATCCGTCAACAGTTCCAAAGCCAGAAAAACCCTCAAAGGCGACGGTCACATTGGTTTCCAGTTCACCGATTGAGACGCTGGCCTGTTCACCTTCGTCGTCCGGTGGAACGAAGTCGTCGTCGTCTTCATCGTCCCCGGTCTCACCCTCACCCTCGCCCCCGCCAGGACCGGGACCAATCGGATCGAGAGGATCGGGACCGGTTGGATCAAGAGGGTCGGGACCAGTTGGGTTTAGCGGATCGGAACCAATCGGATCAAAGGGGTCGGGACCACCGGGATTGAAAGGATCGGGACCGAGAGGATCACCGCCAACCGGCCCGGGACCTTCTGGGCCGGGTCCTTCAGGTCCGATACCCTCGATCGGGCCCTCGCCCTCAACCGGTCCTTCGCCTTCAGCGGGACCCTCACCCTCGACCGGCCCTTCGCCTTCCGGCGGCCCCTCGCCTTCTGGGGGCGCTTCACCTTCTGGGGGGGCTTCACCTTCCGGGGGAGCCTCGCCCTCGGGGCCCTGCTGCTGGGCGGCATCGGCGGCGGCCTGCGCGGTTTCTGCTTCTGCTTGGGCGGCGGCAGCTTCGGCTTCCGCGGTCTCGGCCTCCGCTTGGGCGGCCTCGGCGGCGGCGGCTTCCGCCTCCGCGGCTTGCGCCGCTTCGGCTGCCTCGGTCTCGGCGGCGGCGGCGGCCTGCTCGGCTTGCGCAACCTCGTCCGCCCCTGCCACACTGATGCCTGCGGAGGCAGCGGCGGAAACGACGGCGCCGGTGGCACTGGTTTGCACGACGGCGGATTGAGCGGCGGCAGTTTGCGCGGCGGCTTGGGCAGCACCCGCCTCGGCGGCGGCCGTGTT